>Ga0070732_10000002_pt1 | contig 410187 bp, 391 predicted proteins | sample Coa_R1_5_FD_66449 | JGI IMG/M metagenome (GOLD analysis project Ga0070732, IMG submission 66449) | Surface soil microbial communities from Centralia Pennsylvania, which are recovering from an underground coalmine fire - Coalmine... | ecosystem: Environmental > Terrestrial > Soil >... | reverse complement strand
CTTTGTGCCGCACGAGCGGATTCAGTCGACCGTGTCCAATGGTATGGTCACGCTGACGGGAACCGTGGACCGATGGACCCAGTGCGACGAAGCGCATCGTGCGGTCTCGAAGTTGTCCGGGGTAGTGGCCGTAATCAACAACATCGGTGTATTGCCACTCGAACATCCTGGTCCTGAAAAGGTTCGCGAAACCATTGAGCAGGCCCTGGCGCGCCGGGCCGAGCATGAGGCCAAACGCATCACCGTGAAGGTACAGGGCAGAGAGGTCACGCTGTCAGGGCGAGTGCACTCGTGGCTAGAGAAGCAAGCGGTTGTCGAATCCGCCGCCCATGCCCCGGGGGTGAGCGCCGTTCGGGATCAGCTCATCATAGAACGAGAAATCTAAGTCCGACAAGCGGGAGCGCGGGGAAGCGCTGGCTTCGGTTGGTCAATCGGGCGGCAAGTGTGGAGTGATCTCCCCCGCTTGTCGCCCGACTGATACAGTTTACGAGGAGGACGCTGCGTTTACCAGCCCACAGCGGAATCCGGTAGTGGTGGTGCTCGCGGAGCTGGCACGCGGGCGGGGAAAGGTCAGGACCCGCGATGGGGATGCTGCGGTGCAAGAACTTCCGCTTGGTTCACATCCGGCCGTCGACCAGGGCAAGTCGTCGGCACACCTCGAAGGAGAAGTGGTGGGAAACATAAGCGGGCTCCTATCTCTGGAGCCCGCTTATGCAGATACAATTGGTAGCGGGGGCTGGATTTGAACCAGCGACCTTCGGGTTATGAGCCCGACGAGCTACCGGACTGCTCCACCCCGCGCCGAGTTCGATAGGCGAAGCAAACTTCTGGAAGTGAACGGCGAGTTCATTATAACATCGAATCTTCCCCTGTCAACGTTCGCGCCACTCGACCCCTTCACGACATTCCGCTAGGGGGGGAGGTGGTCGTTAAGTACGTCAGCAAACGGTTCCGCGACATCGCCCGCGGCGCCGACGTTCACGCCCTCGACGACCTGTCCTGCGCAATCGCCGATCGGGAGTTCGCGGCGATCTTGGGCCCGAGCCAGTGCGGGAAATCGACCCTCCTGAACATCGTCGCGGGCTTCGAAGCATCGAGCCGGGGTGCGGTCCTCCTCGACGGGAGACCGGTCATGCGGCCCGGGTCGGATCGGGGCGTCGTCTTCCAAGAGTACGCACTCTTCCCCTGGCTGTCGGTCGCACAGAATCTCGAGTTCGGGCTGCGCCACCAACCGCTGGATAGCGGCCAGCGCCGCCGGCGCGTGCGGCAGTACGTCGAGCTCGTAGGGCTGCGGGGGTTCGAACACGCTTCCCCAAAGAATCTCGGGCGGGATGAGACAACGGGTGGCCCTGTCGCGCGCCCTGGCGGGCGATCCTGAGGTATTGCTCCTCGACGAACCCCTCGCCGCCCTGGACGCTCTGACGCGGCAATTGTTGCAGCGGGAACTGCTGGACATCTGGACGACCACACCCAAAACTGTGCTGCTGGTGACCCACAGCATCGACGAAGCCTTGACCCTCGCGGACCGATTGTACGTCATGTCGGGGCGCCCCGGGAGGATCCTGGATGCGATCGAGATCGCGCTTCCCCGACCGCGCGATCTCGCCTCGCCGGATGCAAGCGCCCTGCGGGGACGGGTGAATCACCTGATCGAACAGGAGGTCAGGCGGGCGTTCGAGGACCGGGTGTCGGCGGGGGACCGTCCCCGGGATGCGGAAGAAGCACCAATGCCCAAAGCAGATCGGCCTCGCTCACCGTGATGCCGGGAGCCCCCAACCGTGCCAGAAGGGACTGGAGGACCAGCGCCCCCGCCACGATGATGTCCGCGCGCTCGGGTTGAAGCCCGGCAAGACCCTGCCGTGCCGCCAGGGGGAGACCGAGCATCATGCTCGTGATCCGATCCACCGCCCGGCGGGTCAACCGGAAGCCGTGGACCCGGCCGGGGTCATACGGGGTCAGGCGCTGCTCGATCGCCGCCATCGTGGTGATGGTCCCGCCAACGCCGAACACCCGCTGCGGCGGGCGGGCGATGCCCGCAAAGAATGGGTCCAGCGTCTGGACGACGGTCTCGAGAAGCGACGCCGTTTCGCCTTCACACGGCGGGTCGTGCGACAGGAACCGCTCCGTGAGCACGACGGCCCCGATCGGCAAGCTGCAACTCCCCTCGATCCGGGTGCTGTTTCCCACCGTCAGTTCGACGCTGCCGCCGCCGATGTCCACCACGAGAAGCCGCGCGGATCGGCCGGGCTTCCCGATTCCCGCGAGCACACCCTGATAGCCCAACCGAGCCTCTTCGTCACCGCTCAACGTCCTGATTGGCAGGGTGAGCCGTGCAAGCAGTTCGTCCGGGTTGCTCGCGGTGCGGAACGCGTGGGTGGCCACGACGATGGGGGATTCCGCCCCGGATGCGGTGGCCAGCGCGACGAACTCCTCCACGGCGGCCGCGGTGCGCGCGGCAGCCCGGGGGAGGATCAAACCGGTCCCCCTGAGCCCCTCCCCCAATCGGGTGATCGTCAGCCGGCGCAGCACGGGAGTGGGAACCAGCGAAGGTCCCGGCCGACGGGACCGCCCGCGGGCAGGCGGGAGAAAGGGGAGCGGATCCGGCACATCCGCAATCAACAACCGCACCGAGTTGGTGCCGATGTCGATCGCCGCCTGCCGAGACACGCGCGCGGCCTAGCGAAACGTGGCGAGGCCGCAGACGCCGGGGTGACGGAAATCGCCCGACCCGGCCCGCGGGGGATAAACGCATCCACGGGCGCCGGTCACCCAGAGGGTCCGCGACGCCGGGGAGTGTACGGGCCACTCTGTCATCATGGGCCCTGGTGAACGCACGATGCGTGGCGCGCCCCGGCCAATGTCGGCCGCACCCCGGCAAAATCGAGGGTGAATCCCTCGGGGAGTTCCTGTGCGTTTCGGCAGGCGGCAAATACGTCTCGGGGGAGCGCACGATGGCGACCCCTCCGCGCGTTGCCAAACACGATCAGGTCGCCACACAGCGGGCGCGCCGCGTCCGGCAGGCGGCCGCGCCGTTCCTCCCGCTCGTCATCTCAAAATAGGCGCAGCAGCCTGCTCAGCCGCTCGCGCAGCTCCGCGGGAGCCTGCTCGCCGCTGCACGAACGACGGACGATGGCCCTCAGGCGCTGCTCAAACTCTACCTTGGAGAAACAGTGCCGACACTCCTCGAGATGCCGCTGAAGCTCGCTGGAGGACTCTCCGTCAAGTTCCCGGTCGAGGTACTGCCAAAGCTTCTCCAACGCCTCTTCGCAGTTCATTTGGGGTCTCCCTTAACAAGATGCCGATCCCGCACAAAATCCCACAACCGTCGCTGAAGCATGTGCCGGCCTCGGGAGAGCCTGGACATCACCGTGCCGAGCGGGACCCCAAGGATCTCCGCGATCTCCTTGTAGCTAAACCCCTCGACGTCGGCCAGGATGATCGCCGCGCGAAACGGCATCGGGAGGGCTTCGAGGCTCTCGCGGACTTCCGCGTCCATGATCCCGTCCAGCACCTGCACCTCAGGATCCCCAGCCCCGCCCAGGGTCTCCCGCTCGCGCGCCCTGTCGTAGAGGTAAAAGTCACCGACATCCTCGTGATCGACCACTTCCGGTTCCCGCGTCCGTTTCCGGTAGGCGTCGAAATGAGCGTTCATCAGGATGCGGTGGAGCCACGCCCGGGCGCTGGTCCCCTCTTGGAAAGTGTGGAAGGATCGCCACGCCCTGAGCATGACCTCCTGAACGAGATCCTCGGCGGCGGTCCGATTGCGCGTCAGCCGAAGCGCCGACCGATACAGACCGTCCAGATGCTCGGTGATCACCGGCTCGAACCGGGCGCGCAGCGCCTCCCGATCGGTTGATGGTTTGGACGCCTCCGCCCCGGTGACGCCGCTTGAGGAAAGCTCTTCAACGCTCGAAATCGCCGTGCCCCCTTTCGGTCCCTACGGTGGCCCGCAGTCGGTGGAACGTCGTGCGGCGTCCCGCGATTCCTCAAAGAAAAACGGCACCCCGCTCGGGGTGCCCGTCCATCACCGGTGCGGCGCCCTCCTGCGCGCTCAGGGTTTTCCGAGCGGGACCAGCGCCGGGCGAATGATATCGGTGAGGGTAATGCGGTTCAGCACTTGCTCGGTGGCCTCCTTGACCGCCTGCCACACGGGGCGCAACCCGCACCCGGGCGCGTAGATGCAGGAGGTCTCTGTCTCTTCGACGCACAGCCAGGGGGCGACGCTCCCTTCGAGGACGACAAAGGCCTCCCCCACGGTGATGCGATCCGGCGATCGAGCAAGGAGGTGGCCGCCGCTGGGGCCGCGCTTGCTCAGCACGAGGCCGGCCCGGCGGAGGGTGACCAGCAGCTGGTTGAGGTAGGGCTCGGGTAAGCCTTGCCGTCGGGCGATGTCATGGCTCTGCACGGGACCCTCGCCGTAGTGCTGGGCCAGGTCCATCAGCGCTCGGATTCCATACTCCGCCCGGGTGCTCACCTTCATGAAACCACCACTTCCTCCTCCGTAAACGCCCCTCCCGCGATCCGGAAAGCCCTCACCTGCGGCTGCGTCGAGTCGCGGAGCGACACAATCACGTACCGGGCATCGGGGAATAGCGGCGTACCCTCCCCATCGACCGCACGCTCCCTGTCAGTCCGACTCGGATACGCCTCCGTGTGGGGATGTGAATGATAAATCCCCACCAAATCCCAGCCCCGCTCGTCTATAGTCCGGAAGGCGCGGATCTGATCCTCCGGGTCCATCAGGTAGGTCTTTGGACTTCGATCGGTGTTGCGACCGGGAAAGACTTCCTCGACCACCTCCCCCAGGCCCGCCAGCATCCCGCAACACTCGTTGGGAGCTTCCGCCCGGGCCTGGGCGATGATCCGGGCCAGTTGGTCCTGTGTGATCCTCAAGGCCACCGCCGGACCTCCTCACGCGTATTCTAGCCCAATCGCGGAGCAAAAGGAAACCCCCCTCAGCCCCTCCCGGACGGCGGTGCGCTGAGATCCCGCCAGAGAGGCGTGCTCAGATACCGACCGCCGCCATCGGGGGCGATGACGACGACCACCCCCGCCCGTATCCCCGCCGCCGCCTCAAGGGCTGCGCAGACGGCCGCACCGGTCGACGCCCCCACGAACATCCCTTCCTCCCGCGCCAACCGCCGCGCCATGGCGTACCCCGCCTCCGTCGACACCCCGACCTTGCGGTCGTGCGCGGAAGGATCGTAGATCCCCGGGACGATCGAGCTGGCGATGTGCTTCAGCCCTTCAAGCCCGTGCAGCGGGCCGTCGGGCTCCACGGCAAGAATCTGGATCCGCCGGTCGGCCTCGCGCAGCCGTCGACCCGCGCCCACGAGGGTGCCCGTCGTGCCGAGCCCGGCGACGAAGTGGGTGATCCGCCCCCCGGTCTGGTCGAGAATTTCCCGGCCGGTGGTCTCGTAGTGCGCCCGCCAGTTGTCGGGGTTGTTGTACTGGTCGGGTTTAAAGTACCGCTCGGGAGCCTCCTCGAGGCGCTGCCGCGCCAAGCGGATCGCGCCGTCGCTGCCTTCCAGCGGATCGGACAGCACGATCCGGGCCCCGTAGGCGGCGATGATCCGCTTGCGCTCCTCGCTTGCGCTCGCCGGCATCACCAGCTCGACCGAGTATCCCTTGATCGCTCCGATCATCGCATAGGCAATCCCCGCGTTCCCGGAGGTTGAATCCAGAATGGTCTTGTCGCGGGTGAGGCGCCCGTCCCGTTCGGCTTCGGCGATCATCCGCAGCACCGGCCGGTCCTTGATCGAGCCGCCCGGATTGAACCACTCGGCCTTGAGGTGCACCTCGACGGACGACGGCAGTCCCCGCGTCACTCGGGCCAGGCGCAGCAGCGGCGTGTGCCCGATCCGGCCGAGCAGCGACCGGTCGAGGTCCGCGCGGACGGGGGGAAGGTCACTCGTCGAAGAGATAGGTCGGCTCCGCATAGTACCGAACCCCGTGCTGCCGCCAGCGGTGTTCCACCGCGGCCTCCAGAGTTCGCTGTTTGGTGGCGGTGGTCTCCCCGCTCTCCAGCCACGCGAGGGGGGCGTTGAGGCGAAGGACCCGCCCGGGGATGACGTGCCGGGTGATCCCTGCGGGGAAGCCGCCGCCGCGCGCGGCGATGGCGAGGATCGCCTCTTTGGTGAGGGGGGGAAAGATGACGAGCGTCCCCGGCCCGTGCTCCGCGCGCCACGCTTCCGCATCCCCTCCGTCGACACGATAAATCTCGCAGCCGGGTTGATACGCGGCGACGAAATCGCGCAGCAGGGCCGCGTCGGGCGGAGGACCGCCCCCTGGCCCGACGAGTGCGGCCCCCCGCCCGTCGACGATCGCCGCGAGGGCGGCGTGCTGTTCGAGCCGCGCCTCCGCCTCGCGGGCGGTGCGGACGGGCGTGAGGCGAATTCCCGGTCGCGCGGCGATCCGACCGCGCAGGCCCGCGGCGCCTTCCCCGACCACATAATGCCGCCACGTCGACAAGATGATCGCGGGATCGGCGTAGTGAACGACCTGGGCGATCACGTGGCGGGCCCCGATCACCCGCAGCGCACTCACCCGGTTGGCGCCATCAAGAACGACGGCGGCTTCATCGGGGCGCCCCCCGTGGGACAGCGGGGCCACCGCCGGGGGGTTACGGAGCACGCGATCCCGGCGGAAGGCCAGGACCAGTCCCTCGACGCGGGCGGGATCGGCCTCCTCGTGCAGAAGGAGCCGGGAGGTCTCGAGCACGCGCAGCGCCGGAAGCCGCGTCGCCCGGAGATTCCGGGGGCGGACAAAGAGATTCATAGGAGGGTCAGCCCGCACCCCCCCGCCATCGCCGGGACGATCGAAATCTCGTCGCCTTCGCCGAGCGGGGTAGCGGGCCCGGCCAGCTGTCGCATCTCGATCCCGTTAACGAACACGTTGATGAACGGCCGGACCTCCCCGGTCGGCTCGCGAAGTTGCTCGCGCACCCCCGGAAATTGGCGCTCCAGCGCCAACAGCGCCTCCTCCACGGTCTGACCCGGGGCATTCACCCTCGCCTGCCCCGCGGTCAACCGGCGCAGCGGAGTCGGCAGATAGATCTGCGCCATATCCAACACCCCCTCCGGAAAGACACACGCCGCGGCAACGGGCGCCGCGGCGAACTCAATTTCTCCGACCACCTGGGCCAGACGCCCGCACCTACACCCGGCGACACACCTCCGCCGCCGGGCCGTGTCCGGTCGTACAGATGCAGCGGATCATCTCCATGTGGATCATCTCAATTTGGGGGAACGCTCTTGAGGAGAACCGGATTCCCGGCGGACCGGACCCGAGGTCGCCGGAGGCGCCCGCGGGGTGCGAGGAGGGACGGCACCCTCATCCGCCGAGCGGATCGACGGGCTGACCGTCCTCCCGCACCTCGAAGAAGAGGTGCGGCCCGGTGCTCCACCCGGTGCTGCCGATCCGGGCGATGATGGCGCCGCGCTGGACGTGGTCGCCCACGTGGACCAGCGAAGCCGAAATATGTGAGTAGGTCGTGGAGAGCCCGTTGCCGTGATCCAAGATCACGAGCATCCCGTACCCGCGCATCCAGCCGCTGAAGATCACCGTCCCATCGAGGACGGCCGCGATCGGCGCGCCGTAGGGGGCGGCGATGTCGATCCCGGTGTGGAACTCACGGGTGTGGAAGATGGGGTGGATCCGCCAACCGTACCCCGAGGAGATTCGGCCCGTGATCGGCCACAGCAGGCCGCTGCGGAGAGTGAGAATCGGGCCCACGTGCCGCCCGCCCGCGGCGCGGATGATCTCCCTGATCCGCGCGGACTCGGCCTCCAACTCTCGGATCGCCGCCTCCTGCGATGCGCGCTCGGTCCGAACCCGGTCGACCAGCTGCCGCCGTTCCACGGCCAAGCGGGCCGTTTCCGCCTTGTCGGTGATCCAGCGTGCTTGCTCCGCGCTCAACTGCTCCTGGTGGGACACCAGCGAAGCGCGGACGTCCTCCTGTTGCTGATGCTCGGAGGCGACCTGGCGGTAGAGGGCGAGATCGTTATCGATGATCCGCGCGATGAGGTACGATCGGGTGATGAAGTCCCGGAAGTCCGTCGCGCCCAGGATCACATCCGCGTACCCGAGGGGTCCCTGCTCGTAGAACGCACGGACGCGAGCGCCCATCACGGTCTCATGGTGGGACAGGCGCGTCGTGACGGTCTGGAGAGTCTGGGTGGCGCTCGCCACCGCGTGCTCGGTCCCGGTGAGCGCCACGGTGGTCTGATTCAGGTGGGCGGTCGCCCGCTCAAGCCGCTCCTGAGCCCCCGAAAGCTGGGCCAGAGCCCATCGCTCCTCTCTCACCACTTCCGCCAACCGCCGCCGCCGCCAGGCAAGCTGCGCTTGGATCCGATCCAACGTAGTCGCGGGAGAGGAAGCAAGTGTCGGTCTGGAAGCGGGCGCGGCCGCGCTAAGTCGATGGGGGGCGGCGGCGGTCGGCCTGGGCAACCGAGGGGCGGATCCCATGACGGGAAGCGCGGTGAGCAACACCACCGTGACGGCGATCGCGCCGCGCCAAAAAGACCGGGTTCGCTCCCGCATCCAGTGCACCATCAGTTACTGTGACGTAGCCGATCAGCAACGAGTTGTTTGTGAGCGCGATGTGGCGGCGGGGCGCCGATATCCCATTACACTGGGTGACGCGTATTCGCCGGCCACCGGGAAACTCCTCCCGCTCGGGAAACGCCGCCCGGCCCGGCGGATGGACAATTCCTGGGGCTCATCGACCGAGTCCACAAGGAAAACTATCGACCCCGTCGAAGGAACGCCCCGGACATCCTCGGAGAAACGAAATCCTTTCTTGGGCGGGAAAGGGGAGCTCAACGAATGGCACGGAAAGCCACCCGACGCAAGGCCACCAAAAAGGCGGCGTCCCGGAAGCGTGTGACGCGGAGCCGGGCTGCCAGCCGCACGAAGCGTACGGTCCGCCGCGCGAAGCCCAGGCGGGCGGCCGTCAAAGCACGGGCGAAGGCCAAGCGGCCGGCCCGGAAGCGAGCCGTAGCCCGACCCAAGCCGAAGCCCGCGACATCCACCCTGGGGCAGATGCCCTTGGGAGGGTACACCCCTCCCCCGCCGATCTCCCCGATCGAGCCCATGCATTCGGATCCCTGGGGGCGGCCCGCCCCGGAACCGCACGAGGAGTCGAGCATGGACGACGACGAGGACGAAGAGCCGATGTAGTGCGGTCACCCTCTGCGGCACATCGGGCCGGCCCTTGGGGGCCGGCCCGATGCGTTGGTGCGGGTGACGCCGACGATGCCCTATCCCAGGGCGCCGACGGCGAACATCGGGTCGCCCGGGTTCGTGGCCGGCGTGGTCACGGTGAAGAGGACGACCCCTGCCCCCGGGGCCGTGATCTTCCCGAGCGCCCGTCCGAAATAGTCACGGGTCTCCCCCACCACCTGCCCCTGCGCCACCTGATCTCCCGGCGCGACCGTCGGGTAGAACAGTCCCCGATGCTCCGACGTCACCCAGTGGAACTTGGACAAGACCACTACCGGGGCCACGGGGTCGGGGGACCCTTCGACCATCCCGAGGTGCCGCAACACGTTTCGGAGTCCGCGGAGATGGACTTGGAGGGACTCGTCGTCGAGCCGCCCCTGACCCCCCGCCTCCGTCAGGATCGCCGGGATCTTGCGCTGTGCGGCCGCACCATAGGTGCCTCCCGACACCCTGCCGCGGACGACATACCGGATTCCGTACACGCGGGCCAGCGCGAGGGTTTGGGCATCGACCCCCGGGTCCCCCGTCTCGGCGAGGATCGTGAAGGGCACCAGCGCCTCATTGATGTCCCCCCCGTGCAGATCCACGAAGACGTCCGCACGGGAGATGACCTGGGTGAAAAGCGTGTGCGCCAAGCGCTCGCTGGCCGTCCCTTCGGGGTTGCCCGGGAAGACCCGGTTGGGGTTCTTGCCGTCGAGCGGGCAGATGTAGATGTTGCGCCCCTGAAAAGCCGGCACGTCGACGATGTGGACGACGATCACCGACCCGTGCAGGGTCGCCGGCTCGAGCGCACCCGCGGTTCTGATCGCGGCCTCGATACCCGGATACTCGCCCCCGTGGACGCCCGCCGTGATGCTGAGCAGCGGCCCGGGCTGTGCCCCGCACGCCAGCGTGACCGGCATCTGGATCGGCGTCCCCGGAACCTCCAGCCATCCGGTCACCTTGGTCCCGGGCTCCGCCCGGAGCGAACCCACCTCGAGCGTCTTCACCGCGTCCCCCCTTCATTGGCGATCTCCTGAGAGGTTCGTGCCGTCGCCGGTCCGATCCCCTCTCCCCACCCCGACGACGCGGCCTCGCCGATCCTCGACCGAATCGACTCCACCGGCATCGGCGCAAACTCCACCGCCAGCAGCGCGCTGAGCGCTCGGACAACCGTCGGCGCGACCTCCTCCACCGACACCGGCCGCCCGAGCAGGCGGGCCATGCTCGTCACCGGCTTCCCCAACCCGCATGGATTGATGAGGGTAAAGTCGTCCAGGTGGGGAGCCACGTTTAGGGCAAACCCGTGCATCGTGACCTTGCGCTTGACGGCCACCCCGATCGCCGCGATCTTCGCCTCTCCCACCCACACACCCGGATACCCCCGCAGGCGATGAGCGACGATGCCGTAGGTCCCCAGCGCGTTGATCAACGCGGCTTCCAGCAGGCGGATGTAGCGGACGACGTCTTCGTCGAGCGCGCGCAGGTTGAGGATGGGGTACCCGACCAGCTGGCCGGGCCCGTGATAGGTCACATCCCCTCCCCGCTCGATCTCGTAGACGTCGATCCCCCGCGCGGCCAGCAGCGAGCGCGACACAAGCACGTTTGCCGGCCGGCCGGCCCGCCCGATCGTGATCACGGGCGGGTGCTCGACGAGGATGAGAGTATCCTCGATTCGATCCGCCTGGCGGGCGGCGACGAGCGCGCGCTGCAGCGCCCATGCCTCCCGGTACGAAAGGCGGCCGCAGCTGAGCAGCCATCCGGTCCGCACGTGGGGCCGCGTCAGCGCTTCCCCGGCCACGCCTGGCCGGCCAGCAGCACCATCCCGCCGACAAGGACGATGAGCTCAAGTGCCGCGTAGGCGGCGTGCAGCTGGCGGATCGAGGCGTACCGCGGATCGACGGTGCGGTTGACGAAATCGAGCCCCTGCGCCAGGCGAGTGATCGCCGGGGCGAGGAACGCGCCCTGCACGGTCACGATGGCCAGCATCAACGCGACGAGTCCGACCGCCCACCGGGGGGCGGCCGCGACCAGGGACGCGATCACGACAATCGCGCCGATGATCCACTCGGCCCAAACCCATCGGGTGATGACCAGTTGCCCCAGCGCCACCGCCTGGTTTCGGGTGATGACCCCGCTGCCGAACCGCAGGGGCGCCTCAATAAAGTCTAAGGACACCATCCCCCCGATCCAGACCGCCAACGCCAGCACCCGGATCACCGCCGCCCAGTTGGCCATCGCCGTCTCACCTCAGCCCTTGGGGTGGGCCGGGGCGTCCGCCCGCCGCACGCCGTCCGTTCCCGGCCTGCCCGCCGGGACCGCCGGCGGCCGGACGTAGGACCATCCCACCACCGCGAGGTAGGCGAGGTACATCGCCACCTGCAGCAGCGACGGCGTGCTGATGTACCCAAACACCGCCTGGAGCAGGCTCCCCAGCACCGAGGTTTCGGGTATCGCCGCGTGCATATCCCAGAGGTGGGCAACGAGCGGGGGCAGGATCGCCGCCTCTTGGAACTCCCCGACTCCGCGGGCGAGGAGGCCCGCTCCCACCAGCAGCAGCAACACGCTGGTTACGTTAAAGAAGGTGCGGAGGTCGAGGCGGCGGCTCCCGCGATAGATGAGCGCCCCCAACACCACCGCGCAGGCCAGCCCGAGGATGGCCCCGCTCAACGCGAGGATCGGAGATGATGCCCGGACCGTCGCGAACAGGAACAGCGCTGTCTCGATTCCCTCCCGACCAACCGACACGACGGTGAGCGCCACGAGCGCCCCCCGCGATCCGGTCCGAAGGGCATCGCCGAGGCGTGAGTGCAGCTCGCTGCGGATCGTCGCCGCCTGTCGGCGCATCCAGAACACCATGTACGTGAGGACGCCCACGGCGGTGATCATGGCCACGCCCTCGAACAGCTGCTCGGCGCGGCCTCGAAACTCCCCGGCCGTCACCAAAATGACCCCTCCGGCCAGCAGGCTGAGGGCCACCGCGCCAGCCACGCCGGTCCAGATCGCGCCGAACTCTCGCCGCTTCCCCGTCCGGGCGAGAAAGGCCAAGATGATGCCCACGATAAGCGACATCTCCAGCCCCTCACGAAGTGCGATCAGGAAAGCGCTGAACACCGACTTTCGACCTCCCTTGGATCGATTATATTGTTAAGTTAGCCAATCAACAATCCCTGCCCGAGTGAGGGTAGCCCAACCCGCGCGGAGTGTCAAGAAACGGCTCAGGTTTCATCACGCGAACCGGCACCGGCTGACCTCGCTCCGTTTCCCGCCCCTACCAAACGTTGAGCGGCGGCGGGCCCTGATCCGGTTCCCGCCCCGGCGGGAAGAAGAGCGGTCTCCGTGCGCGCCGCCCCTTCTCGCCACCGTCGGCGGGCGATCTCCCGAGAAGCCGCCGAGCAGAGCCCGCTCAGGGTTTGGGCAGGGTCACGGCCGGCGCCGTTCCGGCTGAGGGCGCCGCCTCGAAGTACGGGCGGGGGGAGAAGCCCCCGAGGGCGGCGATCAACGAACCGGGCACCTGCTGCACCACCGTGTTGTAGGCCATCACGCGGTCGTTGTAGCGGCGGCGCTCGACGGCGATCCGATTCTCGGTGCCCGCCAGCTCATCCATCAGCCGGGCTATCGTCTCCGAGCTGCGAAGTTGAGGGGACGCCTCGACGATCCCGAGCAGACGCCCCAGCGGGCGCTCGATCGCGTTCGCCGCCCGCACACGAGCCTCCGACCCCGCGGGCGCCCGCAGATACGCGGTCCGCGCCTCGGCGAGGGCCTCGAACACGGTGCGCTCCTGGACGAGCACGCCGCGGGCGGCGTCCTCCAAGTTCGGCACGAGGTCCACGCGGCGCTGGTACTGCGCCTCCACCTGCGCCCATTGCGCATCGACGGCCAGGCGTGCCCCCACCAGATGGTTGTAGGATTGGATCGTCCATCCCGCGACGGCGACCGTCACCGCGGCGATGAGCGCGGTGGTGCGGGCGAGCGGGCTCATCGGTCGCCGGTGGGCGCCTCCCGCCGGTTCGGAGCGTGGTGCGCGGTGCGGATGCACGTGGCGACGGCGGCGACCCCTCGGAGCAGCGCCTCCCCGTACCGGCCGGCCCGAAGCTCCGGGACCATCACCTCGGTGATGATGCGCCCCGCCGCCGCCGCGCTGATCGCGCTCTCCAACCCCCGCCCCACCTCGATGCGCACCTGGCGGCGGTCCACCACAACGAGGATCAGGACGCCGTCGTGGCGCTCCCGCTTCCCGACTCCGAGATGGTTGAAGTAGGCGGTCGCGAACCCCTCGAGATCATCGACGTGCCGCACGATCAGCGTGGCGATCTCCGCCCCGGTCTCGCGCTCCACGGCCTCGACGAGATGCCGGAGATGGAGCTTCTCCGTTTGGGTCAGCGCTCGATGCATCGGCGATGGCATCTGCTACCATCCCCCCGACGCGCCGCCGCCCCCGGACGCGCCACCGCCAAACCCGCCGAACCCCCCGCCCCCCGAAAATCCGCCGCTCCCCCACCCTCCCCCGCCTACCCACAGCGGGCCGGGGATCCACATCCGGCCGCGCTGGCCGACGCCCTTCTCGCGGTATCCGCAGCGCGGACAGACCCACGCCTGCACCCGATGCGCACCGACGACGCCGACTGGATCCTCACTCTGTCTCAAGCGGGTCCCGCAGCGGGGGCAGCGTTGGGACTGGGCCCGTCCCATGGCGAACGTCGCGCCGACAAAGATCAAGAACAGGAGAAGAGGAAACGCCGCCGGCCCGCGGCCGGTCGGCGGGGAGACAGCCGCGGACGGCCCGCCGGGCTGTTCCGGCGAAGAGGAGGCCGCGCCGAGCAGCCGCATCATCTGGTCGACGGCACCGTTCAGGCCGTCCCCGTATTGTCCCGCCCGAAACGCGGGTGCGATCGTGGTGCGGATGATGTCTCCGGCGTCGCCATCGGTGATCTTGCCCTCCAGGCCATACCCGACTTCGATCCGCACCTGGCGCTCCTTGACCCCGATCACCAGCAGGACGCCGGTGTCCTTGCCCCGCTTCCCGACTTTCCACGATTCCTCCAGCCGCACCGCAAACGCGTCGATCGGGGAGCCCCCCAGGTCGGGGAAGATGGCGACGGCGATCTGGTTCCCCGTTGTCTGGTCGTACTGGGCGAGCCGCTGGTCGAGCGCCGCGCGTGTGGGCGGATCGAGCAGGTGGGCGAAATCGCTGACATAGCCGGTGGGCTTCGGAAGGGCCGGCGCGGCGTGCGCGAGGACCGCGGGGCCGCCGAGCGCCAGCAGGATCAAGACCGCGGCGAGGACGCTCCGTCCCCGCACGGTCAGGGTTTCGCGGGAACGGAGAGGTTGACCCGTGGCGCCTGCTCGGCTCCGGCTTGCGCCTGGAAGTAGGGACGGGGGTGGAAGCCCATCGCACCGGCGAGCATCGTCGTCGGGAACGACTGGACCATCGTATCGTAGGCCTGCACCGCGGTGTTGTAGCCGCGACGGGCGTAGGCGACCTGATTTTCGGTCGAGGCGAGTTCCCGCATCAGCCCCTGCACCGTCTCATTGCTGCGCAGCACGGGGTAGTTCTCCACGATGACGAGCAGGCGGGCGATCGCGCTTTCGTACTGATTCGCGGCATCGACGCGCCCGGGCGTCCCGGGGCTCGTGCCTGCGTACCGGGTCCTGGCCTCGGCGATGGCGCCGAATACGGCGCGTTCCTGACTGAGCACCGCCTTGGTCGACTCGACCAGATTGGGAATCAAGTCGAACCGCCGCTGCAGCTGGGTCTCCACCTCGGCCTGCGCGGCGCTGACCTGCTGGTTGGCCTGGACGAGATGGTTGTAGGTGCCGGCGAGCGTTCCGTAGATCAACACCGCGGCCACCACGATCACGATTCCCGCGACGGCCGCCCCTCGCACCTCGACGTTCCCCCCTCTCGAACCCCACCCAGCGCGTGGCGCTTATCGGGTGGCGCTGGCCCCCGCGTCGACCCGCGGCGAATTGCCCTGGGTCCCCAGCTTCTGCTTCAAAATGGCGAGCGCCTTGTCGAACTGACTGTCGTGGCCGGAGTTGAGCGCCACCGTCTCCAGCGGCACCGGCTCGTCGGGAATGACCCCGTGCCCTTCCAAACGGGTCCCCTTGCCGCTGAGCAGCCGCGCCACCGTCACCGCCATCCCCGCGTCCTCCGGAAGGTCGACGGTGATGCCAATCTCCACGGCGCCGGCGGTCTTCGTGCCGACCACGTCCGCCCGCCCCTGTTCTTGGAGCGCCGACGCCAAGAGCTCGGAGGCCGAGGCGCTCCCCTCATCGACCAGCACCACCATCGGCACCGCGGGGGGCAGGATCGGGGGCTCGCGCGTCTGCACCAGCTGGGTCTTGCCGTTGCGCTTCGTCATTTGCAGGATGGGGGAACTCTGCGGAAGGAGCGCGTCCGAGATGTCGCGCAGCTCGTCCACGAGCCCGCCGGGATTACCGCGGAGGTCGAGCGCGAGCCCGCGCAGCCCCATGCGGCGGAAGTTGAAGATGGCATCCCTCAGCGCCACGGCGACGTCCGATGTAAACTCGTAGATCCTCATGTACCCGATGCCGCCGTCGAGCATCTTGCTGGTGAAATTGGGCAGTTCGATCGGTTTGCGCATGATCGAGAACTCGAGGGGCGCGGCGACGTCGGGACGAGCCACCTTGACCGTGATCGTCGTCCCGGCCGGGCCTCGGACGAGCCGATCGACGTCCTCGTTGGTCCGCCCGGCGGTCTCTTCCCCGTTCACGGCGACGAGGCGGTCGAAGGGACGCAGCCCGGCCCGCTCGGCGGGGGAGTTGGGAAACACCTCGCGGATGTAAAATTGTCCGTCCTGCAGCAGCAGGTAAATCCCGATCCCGGTATACGCGGCCTGCCCGTTCTCCTTGCGCTTCTCCTCCTGGTAGAACGACGGGGGAATAAACCCCGTATGCGAATCGTGGAGGCTCTCCAGCATGCCGGCGGAGGCGGCAAAGGCGAGCTCGGTCGCGGTGTACTGTCCGCCGACCCGGCTGAGGATCTCGTCGAACCGTTGCGTGAACAGCGAGCTGGCCACGGTATCGGATACGCCCGCGGGGATGGGACCGCTGAACGCCCCCACGCCGGTCTTCTGCTGCAGGCTCGACAGCGCCGTGTTCAGCATCGTCACAGACGAGATCGGATCCACGTAGTGTTCCTGCAGCGTTTGCAGCGTCTCGATCACGAATTCGGCGTCGGCGGCCTCGGCGCGCGGTAGCGCCGGGGCGATCATCGCCGCCATGAGCAGGACGACCAGCATCGCGGGTGCGACCCGGAAGCGCTTCATGAACCGTCCCTACCCTCCCATGTCCTTCTGCCCCGCCGGGGCGTTTGGTCTCCCTCTCGATAGCATCCAGAGGGAGACGACGAAGTTCCCATTCGGTTAACCCTGTACCCCATTCCAGACCGCTTCAGCCTTTTCGGTCCGCCGTGCCCATTCGCCTGCCGCGCGCCGCGATGGACCGCCCCAAGCGGGCAGGCCGCCCGCTAGATCGACGCCGCGAGGATCGGGGCAGTCGTCGGCCCGCCGGACGAGCCCTGGGGACCATGCTCGATCGAGATCGCCACCGCCCGGTATCGGCCGAAGTCGGCCGCGACGGGGATGATGACCGGCTGCCCGGGAGTGGAACGAAAAATCCCGGCGGGCCGGGGCTGCGTGCCGGCGACCAGCCAGATCTCGTAGACCAACCCTGCGCCGGGATCGTTGAGGCCGGTCACGACGAGCGCTCCGCGGCCGCTTGCCCGATCGTAGACGAACCGGACGTTCGCGCGGACCGATCCGGTGAGCTGAGCCGAGCGGGTCGTGGGGGCGGCGAGGAGCGCCAGCAGGCGGTCCTGCTGGTCCAGGCGGCCCGAGAGGGCGTTGATGCGCTGAGATTGATACGCCGCGAGGCCCCCGAGGATGATGAGCAAGCCCGCCGCCGCGGCCAGCGCGCCCGCCACCCAGCGAGGGCGCGGGGACGGCGCGGGTATCGGCCCTCGGGTCTTCACCCGGACGGCGTCCAGCACCCGCCCCCGCAGGGCCGGAGGAGGGTCGACCGCCCCCACGCCGGCGGCGAGTTCGGCGGCGACGGCCCGCAGCTCAGCCAGATCGCGCTGACACGCCGGGCACGCTTCGAGGTGCACCTCCACCGCGCGCTCGTCCTCGAGGTCAAGGGCGTCGATGGCGTAGGCCGGAATCAATTCCCGCAATTCCTCGTGCGTCACCGCATGCTCTCCCCCACGCCCCCGAGCGCCGTCCGGAGCCGTTGCAGCCCGTCCCGCATCCGGGTCTTGATCGTCCCCAGCGGAACGGCCAGCCGGTGCGCGATCTCCTGCTGCGTGTATCCTCCGTAGTACGCCAGCACCACGACGGTCCGCTGCACGTCGGAAAGGGTCCCCAGCGCGGCCCGAACCGCCTCGCCTTCCACGCGCGCCAGGGCCACCGCCACCACGTCCGCATCGTGCGCCTGGACCTCGGAGAGCGGTTCGACGGCGCGCACCTTCTGGCGCCGCAGCGCGTCCACACTCTTGTGGTGCGCCAGCGCGAGGATCCAGCCCCGCGCGTTGCCGCGGCGGGGGGTGAAGGCGCGGGCGCCGCGCCAGATCCCTTCAAACACATCCTGGGTGATCTCCTGAGCGGTCTGGGAATCCCCGAGCATGCGGCAGGCCAGCGAATACACCGACCGGCTGTAGCGATCGTAGAGCGCCGCGAACGCGTCCACATCGCCGGCGGCGATCTGTTCGAGCAGCCGCTCCTCCTCCCCGCCCCCCATCCGGCCGTCCCCCATCGCTCCTCCAGCGGTCACCGATCGGGCGGCTCTTTCGATTCCTGCGAGAAGCGATCCTGTCGCCGGCATGCCGAGCCCCGCCTTCCTCTTCGCATCACGGGCGTGTCCGGATGGGGGGACCTCAGCGCCTGCGGATCCGGATCCGCGTCCCGACGGTCGCGCGCAGTCGCGTGGAGGCCCGCCCCCGATTCACCGCGACCTCCACCATCCCATCGCTCCCCGCGAGCACCGCCGCCTCGCCGGCGGCGACGTCGCCAAACGTGCGGGCGATCGTGGCGGGGACGGTTCTGAGGGGGGTCTTCACCGCGACCGCGGTCGACGGCGGGATCTCGGCCAGGAGCGCCCCAGGGATGTTCGTGATCACGTTGCCGAACGCATCGATCCACAGCACTTCCCCCAGAAGCGCCGCCCCCTCCCACCCTCCCGTGGGCCATGCGGGCTCGATGCAGCCCGCGAACGGTTCGCCGAGGTCGGCGAGCGGCGCCCCGACCGCCAGGTGCGCGGCGGCGGGGGCGAAGACGTCTCGGCCGTGGAACGTGGGGGAGACCACCGGCCGCCAATAGGCGGGGTTGGTGAGCCGGTAGACGGCGGGCGTGCCCACGTGGCGCGCGGCGGGCAGCAACACCCCGTTGTCGGGTCCGACAAACACCTGCCCGCCCGCGGCGACGGCGAGAGGCGCCCGATCGGTCCCGACGCCCGGATCGACAACGGCGCAGTGCACGGTCCCCGGGGGGCAGGTGGGCGCCACGGCCCAGAGCAGGTACGCTCCCTGGCGGATCGCGCCGGGGGGAACATCGTGGGAGATGTCGACCAGCACCGCCTGGGGCGCGATCACCGCGGCGGCCACCTTCATCGCCGCCGGATACGGGGAGGCGCTGCCGAAATCCGAGAGGAACGTCAGAAGTGGCACGCCGACGGCCCACCGCCCGCGACCGGCAATGGACGAGGAAGGACCGCGGCGACGCCCCGCATCCTCCGACCATCCCTCGGCGACGTGCGCGGATGCGGCATCAGGCCGGATCCGCACCGCAGAAATCGATGATCACCTGGGCCAGCACCTCCGCGCAGCGGACCACCGAGGGCACGTCCGCGAACTCGACGGCGCCGTGCGCCCCGGCGCCCGATGGACCAAAGATAACGGTGGGGATGCCGGCCGCGGCCAGCAGGGCGGCGTCGTACCAGGGGCTCTGCCCGACGTACCCCGGCTCGCCGACGTGCCGCTTCACGGCCGCGTGTAGCGCCCGCACGATCGGCGCTTCGCGGCTCATCTCAAGCCCCGGCCGAGACAGCGTGATCTCGACCGACGCGCGGAACCCGGGATCCTCGGCACGGAGGGTGGCCAGGATTCCCTCCAGTTCACCCCGGATCCCGTCGGGGGTCTCATCCGGCAGCATCCGCCGTTCCACCACCAGGTCGCAGGAGGGCGGATACGTGCTGGGGCCTTCTCCGCCGGCGATCACGGACGCGTGCAGCGACGGCCGGCCGAGGAGCGGGTGCGACCGGCGCGGGAGAATTTCGCGATCGACCCGCTCCAACGCCCCGAGCACCCGGCCCATCTGAACGATGGCGTCCACCCCTGTCGCATGATCGCTCCCATGCGCGGCGCGCCCCTCTACCTTGATCCTGGCCCAGGCGAAGCCTTTGTGGGCCAGGCAGATCCTGAGCCCCGTCGACTCGGTCACGATCGCGGCGTCCGCCCGGCGACGCCGAGCGAGCGCGGCCGTGCCGATGCTCGCGTCCTCCTCATCGACCGTGAAGGTCAGGACCACATCACCCCGCGGTCTTAGGCCGGCGTCGAGGACCGCCGCCGCGGCCCCGACCATCGCGGCCAGACCGCTCTTCATGTCATCGGCCCCCCGGCCGTAGAGACGATCGCCGCGGAGGGCGGGAACGAAGGGCGCATCCATCCCCGCAACGCCCACCGTGTCGGTATGGCCGTTCAGCATGAGGCTGCGGCCGCCCGGCCCGCCGGTCCCCGGCAGGACCGCGATCACGTTCGGACGGCCCGGCGCGACCTCTTCCTCCTCGACGGCCAGGTCGAGTCGCCGGCACACCCCCGCCAGGTGCCGGGCGACGTCCCCCTCTCCCCCGCCCCCGGGGACCAGGGTGGGATTCACCGAGGGGATGCCGACCAGCGCCTCCAGCAGTCCGGTCACCAGGCGGGGGTCCACCGACGCGGTCGGAGGATCGGTCATCGGGTCACTGCTGGCAGCGGGCGCAGAAGAAGGTCGGCCGCCCTCCCAGCCTCCCCCCCTGAATCTTGGCGCCGCACACCCGACACGGCTGGCCCGCACGCCCGTACACCGCCAGCCGGTACTGCCCGTGTTGGCCGAAGACGTCTTGGAAATCCGGTTCGCCGCCGGCTTCCACCGCGTTTCGGAGGACCCGGCGGGTGCTTTGGTACAGGGCACGGACTTCGGCCGGCGACAACGCCGCCGTGACTCGATCGGGGCGCAGGCCGGCGGCGAAGAGAATCTCGTGCGCCCAAAGGTTCCCGATCCCCCCGATGCGGTCCTGATCGCTCAGCGCGGCCTTGACCCGTCCCTTGGATCCGAGCGCGCGCCGAAACGCCTCGAGCGTCGTGGTGGGCGCCAGCGGCTCGATCGCCGCCGACTCCGGATCATCCTTCGCCCCGGGGCGGAGCAGATTCAACCGGCTCAGCTGCAACTCGCGGAACTCGAGCGCCGAACCGTCGGTGAACGCGAGCACCACGCTCGCTCCCCCAGGCGGCGCGCCGGCCTGGGCGTGGAAGCGGATCACTCCCCACAGCATATAATGGAAGACCAGCACGCGGGGGCCGAGCAGCAACCGCAGCGCCTTCCCGCGGCGCTGAATGTCCACCACCGTCGCCCCGCGGAGAGCACGCGCGAACCCGTCCGGGGTGTGCGATCGCACGGCGGCGGGCTTGAGCACCAGGGCCCTGGCGATCGTCTTCCCCGCCACCGCGCGGTGAAGGCTGCGTCGCGCCGTCTCGACCTCAGGCAGTTCAGGCACCGCGAACGGCCTCCTCGGCATGAGCCAGGGCACGGGCCACCGCGTCCCCGGCCGGAACGGCGCCTTGGGCAAACTCCGGGGTGCCGCCGCCGCGGCCTCCCACGAGCCGGGACGCCTGCTCCAGGAGCGCGGCCATCGCCGGGCCCTCACCGGCGGATCGCGCAAAGTACAGCCGTCCGGTCCCCTCATCGCCGGCGAGGACGATGCACGACTCCCGGCCGGTGATCTCGCGGAGGAGGCGCCGGACTTCGTCGGGATCCCGCCCGGACATCACCAGGCGCAGGACCTTCGGGTGCGAGGCGGCGGGGGCCGCCGCCAGGCGCTCGGCGGCCTCGTAGGCGATGAGCCGCGCGCGGGCCTCCACGAGGGCCCGCTCCCGCTCCCGCGCCTCACGGGCGATCCGTTCGAACGCGGCCCCGAGCTCGCGGTCGGCGACGGTGAGCCGGGCGCTCCATTCGGCGACGAGCGCGTGCTTCCAGCGGTAGTCGGCCAGCGCTCGCCAGCCGCTCAGAAACTCCACGCGGACGTGCCCCTTGGCCCGCTCCCACCGGCGCAGGAGCAGCGGGGCGATCTCCGCGGTCCGGCCGACGTGTGTGCCGCCGCACGCGGACCGATCGCAGTCCGCCACCTCGACGATCCGGATCTCGCCCGCGCGCTTGGGCGGACGGCGGAGCCCCAGGGCCGCGGCCTCGGCGTCGGAGACGAACCGAACGGTGACCACCCGGTTGTCGAACGCCACCCGGTTCGCCTCATCTTCCACCCGGCGGGCGTCGTCGGGCGACAGGACGGGCAGCGCGAGGTCCAGGGTCGATGATGCGCCCAGGTGCACCGACACCGTCTCCGCTCCCAGCAACCCCGCAAACGCCGCCGAGAGGATGTGCTGCGCGGTGTGCTGCTGCATGTGATCGAACCGCCGACCCCAATCCACCACCCCCTCGACCTCAACACTCGGGGCGAGGCCGGGGTCGGCGGCGGACCCGTTCAGCACGTGGATCACGACGTCGCCGGCGTCGACCACATCGGCGACGGGGACCCCCGCCAGGGTGCCGGTGTCGTGCGGCTGGCCTCCGGAGGTGGGATAGAACGCCGTCCGATCGAGGATCACCCCGGGGTGAGGACCCCAGTCGCCCGACGGTTCCACCGCCGTCACGTGGGCGAGGAAGGTGCGCAGGTACGCATCGGTGTAGTACAAGCGCTCGGTGATCAACTCGGCCGCACCCTTGGTCGGCCCGCGTTCTCCATCGCCTGCCCCCGATGAGCTGGACCCAGCGGCCGGCGGCGGATGGTGCGTAGGTGCGCGGGCCCCCGCATCCTATGCTACAATAGCGTCGTGGATCTCATCGCCATCGTCGACCGGGCGGTGCAGTTGCTCTCGATCTTGGTGTTCGTCCGGGCTCTCCTCTCGTGGATCCCATCGGTGGACTACCGTCACCCGCTGATCTCTCTGATCGTGCGGATCACCGATCCAATCCTCCAACCCGTCCGGCGGCTGCTTCCCCCGATGGGCGGACTGGACCTCTCCCCGCTGATCGCGATTCTGCTCCTAAATCTCGCCGGCCAACTCCTCCATCAACTTCTGATCTCTGTCCTCGCCCCGAGCTAGGTGGCGCGATCGGCGGCGAGGGAGCGCTTCCGCCGATGCACGCGCCGGCGGCGGCGGGGACGGTGGTTGAGGATGTTGTCCGGGATCGTCTCCTCCCAGGTGATCATGCTGTGGAAGAAGACCTTGTCTTCCTCATCGAGGCCTCGGGTAACCTCGGTGATGTGCATGTTGGCGGCGCCAAACGCCTTGAGGGCATGCTGCACCGCCGCTTCCGGCCTCGCCTTGTCCCCGCAGGTGTAGATGTCGAGAGCGACGTACCCGACCTCAGGCCAGGTGTGCACGGAGAGGTGAGACTCTGAGATCACCACCACCCCGCTGACCCCATCCGGGCTGAATCGATGAAACGAGATCGCCCACACCTGGACGTTGGCGACCTCCGCGGCGCGGACCATGATCTGCTCGACCTGCTCCACCCGGCTGATGACCTCGGCGTTGCAGCCGGACCCCTCCACGATGTAGTGGTGCCCGAGCGTGTCCATCGTCCGCCCCTCTCTCGCACCGGCCGGGCCGGCGCTCAGTACCCCATCGACGACAAAATTCTTCGGATCAGTGCGATCGCAGGGGTGCTGATCGCGGTCACGAGCAGCGCGCTGACCAGCACTCCCAACGCGAGCGACACGATCGCCTGCCGGCGCGGCAGCCCGAACAGCCACGCCAAGACGGTCCCCGAATAAATCCCCGGCCCAGGCAGGGGGATGCTGACGTAGATCCCGACGCCCAGGACTCCCCACCGCTCCACGTATATGTGGCCCCGCGCGCGCACCTCTTCGACAAAGTGCCTGACCAGCCTGAAGCGCGACAGGAATCGGTCGAAGAACAAATCCATGATCAGGAAGAAGGGGATGATGGCGATCCAGCTCGCCAGCACCGCCGCCGCGAGCGCGACCAAGGGAGGGAGCCCCTTCGTGATCCCAAACGGGATCGACGCGCGGAGTTCCACAAAGGGCGCGACCGAAAAGATCATGACCTGGATGGTACGGTGCAGGATCGGGTCAAGCATCGCGGGTCGTCCACGGGCCGAGGGCGGCACGGCTGTGGGGCGCCGCGTGGCCTGTGGCCGCCGGAACGGCGCTGCGATGTGAAGGGGCCGGGGGATCGAAATCAGCGTTCGGGCCGTGGCGGACCGCGCCGCTCCGCTGATGCCGGACGGGGGACGTGCCGGCCGTCGTGATGCACGACGCCATTCGACCGTCGTCAAGGATGCCCGGTGGATGGGTGTACTCGCGCAACACCAACTGCACCATCCGAAACCGCGAATGTGCGATGCTGGGCAGCCCGGCCTCCTCCCTATGCCAGAGTGTATGGTACCATATGCTCAGCGATGTGCAAGGACGTGCAATGACCCTTCGATATTCGCTCTCGCAGTTGAGCCGCCCCGCCGCGCGGCGCGCCTTCGGCCGATCATGGCTCACCGTCTGCCTGGCCGGCGCCGTGGCCAGCGTGGTGATCTTCGGGTGGGAGCACATCTTCTTCATCGCGGTGGTCTGGCTGATCTGCGTCTTCGCGCCGGTCAGGATCGCGGTGGAGGCCCTCCACACGCGCGGCCCGCGAATGCGAGACGAGTTGCAGCGCGCGCTCCAAGCGCGCAACGACCGCTACGCGACGCGCGAGGGCGTCGTCCTCATGGTGGAAATCCTGTTCGCGCGTGAGGTACGGCTCCCGCGTCTGGCCCCGCCGGACCTCGGAGGCAAGATCATCGACGCGGCGGGGCGCCTGACCGACCGGGCGTTGCGCGGCGGCGACGGGCCCCCCGCCGTTCTGCGCGCCGCCGCCACCTGCGCGACGTTGCTCCAGCGGTGGGTGGGGGTCGTCGCGGCGGGCGAGCGGGACCCCGAATGGCATCCGGCCGCCGAGGGACACCCGGGAGCCGGAAGCGATCGTCCCCTGCCCCTGAACGGGGCCGCGCCCGCGGCGCTCTGGAATCCACGGGCCAGCGTCCAGGATCAGTGGGCCGCGCTGCGGGCGATCGCTGCGCTGGCTGGGTTGGCGAAGACCCTTACGGCGGTGTACGAGGACAGCACGGGCACGCCCTGGGAGGGGGGTGCGTCCGTCCGCGCACTCTCCGAGGCGGCGATGGACTACGCGGATCAGGTCGGGCTCAGGCTCGACGGGCCGGCCTGGGATGACCCCGCAGAGGTGCCCCCGGCCCCGTTGGCGCCCGAACTGCTCCCCGGGCTTGCGGAAACGTGGCTGACCTTCTGCGCGGCGCCGCCGCCGGCGCCGCGACGTCTGCAGGCCTTCGTCGAGCTCTTGGTGGGGTGACCGGCGCGGGCTTTCGGCGATCGGATCAGACGAGCGGCAGCAGGACCCCGACGACGAGGAGCACTCCGAACACCAGATGCACGCGCGCGGCCGCGACGTCGAGCATGACGAGATCGTGCGGGGCGCGCGCCGCGTGGACCTGCCGCGCCAGCCCCCAGGCAAGCGGCGCGCTCAGCACGACGAGCGCCGACCCCCTGACGAAGGTCCCCGTCAGCACCCCGCCGATCACCAGAGCGTACGCGGCGGCCAGAAGCGCGTAGAGCAGGCCCTTCGATCGTTCCAGGCCGAGCGCGCGCGCGACCGTGACCCCGCCGTCGTGACCGTCCGACCGAATATCGCGGATGTTGTTCACGTGGAGGATCGCCGTGACCAGGCACCCGACGGGCAGGGCGTAGAGCATTGGCACGAGCTCGATCACCCGGGCCTGCACAAAATAGGCGCCGAGTACCATGAGCGGGCCGAAAAGCAGGAAGATCACCGGGTCGCCGAGCGCCCGGTATTTGTAGGCGACCGGCCGGCCGGAATAGAAGTAGGCGCCGAGGGCGCCGAGCATCCCCAGCACCAGGATCGGGGTGCCCCGAATCGCCGTGAGGTAGAGGCCGATCGCGACGTTACAGGCCAGGAAGACCAGTCCGGCCAGGAAGACCTCGCTGGGCTGGAGGATTCCCCGGATGAGCACGCCGCTGCCGCCGAAGGATTCAGCGGTATCGTGGCCGTCGCAGTAGTCGAAGTAATCGCTGAAGAGGTTGGCCGCACCCTGGATGGCCACCGCGCCGAGGAGGGTGAGGACGAGCAGCCCCGGGTTGAGCATGCCCTGCGCCGCCGCCATGCCCGTCCCCAGCAACACGGGAACGATCGACGCCGTAAAGGAGAAGGGACGGACCGCCTGCACCCACATCCGGGCGGTCCGAGGAGGGAGCCCAGACTCGATGGACCGTTCGGTCATCTCGACCTCTCCGCAAAGGGGACCTGGACCCGCGTCCCATTATAACATGAGCCGGCGGGCGTTCATGGGCTGGACGGCGGGCGGGGCGGCCGCGGCCGTCGGCCGCCCCGCCCGCGCCAGCGCCCGCGCACGGTGGTGGAGCAGCCTGGTCTTCGGGGTCCTCGAAAATCACGGGTTGGCCGAGGTGATCGGGCTGCCCTCGCATCGACGTCTCGCCGAAGAAGGGACGCTGCTCGCGAGGTACTTCGCGGTCGAGCACCCGTCGGGTCCCAACTACCGGGCGCTCATTTCGGGGAATACGTGGAGCCGCAACGAGGTCGTCGACGCGTTCCACCCCTCGATCGCCAGCCTCGCCGCCGCCGACACGCCGCCGATCCCGACGTTCATCTACCACCTCGCCGGGGAGATCGCCCGGCGCCACAATCCTTTCCTCGACCTGCGTGCCCCGGTCGCCGCCGTGCGGCGTGGGGAGGGGGCGTTTCGTCAGGATCTGGGGGACACGCTCCCCTCCCCCGCCATCGTCTACGTTGGATGGGACGACCTCAATAACATGCACGACGGCTCCCCCGCCCGCGCCGACTCGAACCTCGGGCGGCTGCTCGATATCCTGGGGGCCTCACCGTGGTTTGCGAGGCCGGACCCGGAGGGGCGGTATCCGGCGCTCTTCATTTGCTACGATGAAGGCATTCGGGACAACCATGTGTTTGCCGCCTGGTGGGGGCGCGGGGTGCGCCGTGGAACGGTCGCGCAGACCGCCTACACCCACTACAGCTTCTGCCGGACGGTGACCGACAACTGGGGGTTCCCGGCGCTTCAGCGGGCGGCGGAGGCGAGCGCGATCGACGCACCCTGGACCTGACCGCCGCGGTCGACGGCACATCCGGTTTAAGGAGGCATCATGGCCCTGCTGCTCACCGAAGCCGACGTGGAAGCTCTCCTTCGAATGGAAGACGTCATCGCCAGCGTGGAAGCGGCGTTCGCCGCACAGGGCCGCGGAGAGGCACAGAGCCAACCCCGCTCACGGGTCCGGACGCCGAACCTCACCCTGCACGTGATGTCCGCCGCGCTCCCGTCGGCGGGCGTCCTGGGGCTCAAAGCGTACGCGTCGGGGAAGCCGGGGTCCCGGTTCGTCGTCCTGGCGTGGAGCACCGAAACGGGACGGCTCGAAGGCGTGATCGAGGCCGATCGGCTCGGCCAGGTGCGCACCGGGGCTGCGAGCGGGGTGGCGACGAAGTTCATGGCGGGCCCCCAGGCGCGCACCGTGGGGTGTATCGGAACGGGCCGGCAGGCGGGAAGTCAGCTCGAAGCGGTGTGCGCCGTCCGGCCGGTCGACCGAATCGCCGTTTACGGTCGCGATGAACGCCGCCGGGCGGCGTTCGCCGCCGCCATGGCCGAGCGGCTCGGGGTGGGGGTGAAGCCGGCCTCGTCCCCCGAGGAAGCGGTGCGCGAGGCGGAGATCGTGATCACCATAACCACGTCGCGCGAGCCCGTCCTCTTCGGCCGCTGGCTGAGGCCCGGCACGCACATCAACGCCGCCGGGGTGAACTGGGCCAACAAGCGCGAGCTCGACGATGAGGCGGTCCGCCGCGCGGACCGGATCGTCGTGGACGACCGCACCCAGGCGGCCATCGAGTGCGGCGACCTCATCCCGCTCGTCGAGGGCGGCTCGCTGTCGTGGGAGCAGGTGCACGAGCTCGGCGCGGTGGTGAGCGGCCGGGTGCCTGGCCGAGATGGCGCGGACGAAATCACGCTGTTCGAGTCGCAGGGCGTGGCGCTCGAGGATATGGCCGCCGCCGCCCTGCTCATCCAGCGCGCCCGCGCGGCGGGGGTCGGGCAGGAGATCCCGATCGGGGGGTAGACTGCGCGGAGCAGGAATTTCTCCCTCCCCCGCGTACTAGCGATAGGAAAGCGGGGTGTGGGCGGCCCCGAAGCAGTGCCGACGCAGCAGACATCGTCGCAGCGTACGCAGCAGTCGAGGTGGCAGAAATCGTGCAGACGCCGTCCCTGGCCCGCACCCTGTCGGTCACGCCGGACCAGCGCCGGCGCCCTCGACGTTGCGCGTCCCTACGCACGTTCCTGCGATCCCCTTCCCTTCCTCCTCGCCGCGCGGTCGCCGCAAGCGTCGTGATCATCGGGCTGGTGATCGTGGGTCTGGGTTCTCCCGCGCCGGTCGGGGCCGGGGAGGTCCGGACCCTCAGGGTGGTCGCAAACGGGATAGTCGTCCCGCTGGCCGGGGATGTCGTCATCCAGGACAGCGTGGTCATGGCGCCCTACCAGGGATTGTTCGCGCCGCTCGGGATCGCCGCGACGTACAAAGCCGGCGAGCGGACGCTCACGCTGGTCAGTCCCGCGGGCGATGAGATGCAGCTGCGCGCCGGAGACCCGTACGCCACCATCAACGGCGAACGACGGCCGATCCCGATCCCGCTCGTCGCGGTCTTCGATCGAGTGCTGATCCCGATCCAGTGGGTGTGCGAGACGCTGGGGGATGCGACCACCTACGATCCGGACAGCCATACCCTAGTGATCAGCCCGCAGGTGACGGGGATCTCCTGGCGGGGCACGGACGCGGGCCTCGAAATCACGATTGACGGCACGGGACCGCTTCATTCCAAGGCGGTGGCGCTGCACGCCCCGGAGCGCCTGATCGTCGATGTGATGGGGGCGCTCCCCAAATCCCTGGACCAGGTGCTCGATGTCCACGAAGGACCGCTGGCCGGGGTGCGGGTCGCGCGCTCCGCGTTTGGCACCCGGATCGTGCTCGACCTCCTTACGACCGTCCAATACCAAGTGGTCAGTGAGATCCCCGGACGCCGGGTCCTGATCTCGCTGGCCGCCGGGCCGATCCCCTCGGGCGGACCGTCCGGGGGGACCCCCAGTCCTCCCTCCGGCTATCAGCCCAGCGCGCAGAAGATCTCGGACGTCCTCTACCAGCACGTGGAGGGAGGGGGCCGGCTGGTCATCGTCGCCAACCGTCCCCTCCGCGTGACCCGGCGCACGCTGCGTAACCCCGACCGGATCGTCATCGATGTGGCCGACGCCGTGTTCTTCCCGGTGAAGAAGATCTTGGACATCAACGACGGCCTGGTCGTGCAAATCCGCGCCGCGCAGTTCCACAGCAACCCCAACCAGGTGCGGATCGTCGTCCAGCTCTCCCGGGCCGCCCCCTTCGAGATCCGCCAGGGACCCGAAGCCGGACGGCTGCTGGTCACCCTGGGCGACGCAGCGGCCGGACCGGAGACAGGACCCCCGACCGGGCCGGTCGTGATCGCCGTGGACGCCGGACACGGGGGCAGCGATCCCGGCGCGATCGGCCCGACGGGCGTGAAGGAGAAGGACGTGGCGCTCGCGATCGCGCAGCTGCTCCACAAGCTGGTCGTCCAGCAGCACCTGGACGTCGTGATGATTCGCGACACCGACACCTTTGTGCCGCTGGAGGATCGCGGACAGATCGCCGCCCGCGGCGGGGCCACGCTGTTTGTCAGCATCCACGCGAACGCGTCGACCGACGCCAACGCCAGCGGAACCCAAACCTTCTACGCCAACCCGAGCAGCCAGCCGCTCGCCGCGGCCGTCCTCGACGAGGTGAGCAAGACCGTGGGGCTCGCCCCGCGGGGGACCACCCAGGCCGAGTTCAAGGTGCTGGTGGATTCGAACGAGATTCCCGCGATCCTGGTGGAGACCGCGTTTATCACCAACCCGCGCGAGGAGCAGATGCTGCGCGACCCCGCCGTGCAGCAGGCGTTCGCCCAGAGCATCCTGAAAGGCATTCAGCGGTTCCTGGCCGCGCCGCAGGCCGCCCCGTAACGGCGGCGGAATCGAGGAACGCGAATGGCCCGGCGACGCTCGACGCGACGGCAATCATCCCACCTCGTCCTGGGGCTGATCATCGGCTTGATCGTCGGGGCCGGCTTGACCGTCGGCGTCCTCATCGCCCAACACCGCGGATCGACCCCCGCGCCGGCGCGGCTCCCGGCCGCGCGGCGCACCCCTACCCCTCCCGCCCCCCGGCCCGTGACCCCGCGGGCGCACCTCCCGTTGCCGCCGCGCCGGAACCCCGAGGGTTCGCGAGGCCCGGCGGTGGTCCCGGCCCCGCCGCATCCGGTCTCCGTGGGTCCCGGCCGTCTGCGCGTGGCCATCATCTTCGACGACGCCGGGTACAGCCTGCGGGCGGCGCAGGAGGTTGAGGCGATCGGCCGGCCGGTGACGATCTCCGTCCTCCCCCACCTCCCCTACTCCACGATGATCGCCGAGGAGGCTCCCGCCCACGGCGTGCAGGTGATCCTGCATCTTCCCGTGGAGCCCGACAATCAAAACCTCCTCTCGTTCCTGGGAGAGGGCGGCATCCGCGTGGCGATGACCGACGGGGAGATCCGGCAGGCGGTGGCCGGGGATCTGGCGACCGTGCCCACGGCCGTCGGCGCCAACAACCACATGGGCTCGCTCGGGACGGCGGACCCGCGGGTGATGCACGCCGTGATGGAGGAGATGAAGGCGCACCACCTGTTCTTCGTGGACAGCGTCACGTCGAGCCGAACCGTCGCCGCGCAGGTGGCCCGCCAGATCGGCGTGCCCACCGCCGCGCGTGCGGTCTTCCTGGACAACGAGGACACCGAGGAGTACGTGCGGGGTCAGTTCCGCACCCTCATTACCCTGGCGCATGCGCGGGGACAGGCGATCGCCATCGGACACGTGGGAAAGGTGACGGCTCGGGTGCTTATCTCCCTCCTTCCCGAGTTTGATGAAGCCGGGATCCAACTCGTTCGGGTGTCCGACCTCGTCCACTAGTCCGCGCTCGCACCCGGCCGGCACGCGGCGAGGTGCCGTGGCCCGGCCGCGCGGTGGCGTGCCGCTGTTCCGGAACGTGTCCGCCGCACATTCCTGTTACAATAGAAGCGCTCTGCCGGCACCCCGCCGGCGACATCCCGAAGGAGGTCCCCATGCGCTTCACGGTCATCGACACCCCTGCCGAGCAGTCCGCCTGCGATCTGCTCGCGCTTCCCATCCTCGAGCCGGGCACCCTCTCCGGCACGGCCGCGAAGGTGGACCGGGCGGTCGGCGGGCGATTGGCGGACCTGGCCAAAGCTGAGGGGTTCTCCGGGAAGCCCGGACGCTCGGTGCTCCTCCAGACGCCCGACCGCCCGGCGCGCCGGGTGCTGTTGGTGGGCATCGGCGCGGAACCCAACGCGGAGCGGCTGCGCCGCTTCGCGGGCGCGGCGATTCGCCGGGCCCGGGAGTTGCGCTGCGGGCGGGTCGCGCTTGCCGCGGACGGCGGCAACGCCGGCGGATGGGCACACCCGGACGAACGAGTGCGGGCGGTCGCCGAAGGCGCCGGGCTCGGCCACTACACATTCGACCGATACCGCAAGGCGGACGAGACCGGGGAGGTGGCGGAGGTCGCGCTCCTCGTCGGCGACGGAGATCGGACGCTCCTCGACCGCGCGGCGCAGGCGGCGGAGGTGGCGGTCCGCGCCACGTGCCGCGCGCGCGATTTTGTGAACGAGCCCCCAAACGTCCTCACCCCCACGGCCCTGGCGGAGGCGGCGCGTGAGCTCGCCAAGAGCGCGGGATGCGAATGCCGCGTGATCGACCTCGAGGAAGCGCGAACGATGGGGATGGGGCTCTTCGCCGCCGTGGCCCGGGGAAGCGCCGAACCGCCGAAGTTCATCGTCATGGAGTACCGCCCCGGCGGCGCGCGCCGCACCGTGGCGTTGGTGGGCAAGGGGATCACCTTCGACAGCGGCGGGCTGTCGATCAAGACCGCGAGCGGGATGCGCACGATGAAAGGGGACATGGCGGGCGCCGGGGTGGTGATCGCCACGATGGGCGCGCTCCGCGATCTTGGGGTCACCTCTCGGGTCCTGGGCATCGCCGCGGCGACGGAAAACATGATCAACGGCGCGGCAACTCGGCCCGGCGATATCGTCCGCGGGCTCGGGGGGAAGACGGTCGAGATCACGAACACCGATGCCGAGGGCCGGCTGGTGCTCGCCGACGCGCTGGCGTATGCCGTGCGCGAAGGGGTTGACGAGATCATCGATCTCGCCACGCTGACGGGCGCGTGCGTCGTCGCCCTCGGGGATTGGACCGCGGGGGTGATGGGGAACAACCAACCGCTCGTCGACCGGCTGCTGGAGGCGGCCCGGCTGACCGGGGAGCAGATTTGGCAACTGCCCCTCTACGATGAAGATCTTGACGCGATGCGGGGCGAGATCACCGACCTGAAAAACTCTGCGGGCCGCGAGGGCGGCGCCGAGCGCGCCGCCGCATTTCTCCGCGAATTCGTCGGCACGACGCCGTGGGCCCACCTCGACATCGCCGGCCCGGCGTTTGCGGACAACCGCCCGCCGGCCCCCTACCTGCCGGCCGGCGGCACGGGGTTCGGAGTCCGGACGCTCCTTCGCTACCTGACGTCCCTCTCCTGACGATCGCCCTCTCCCCCGCGGGGCCCAGGGCAGATCGCGGGGCGATGCCGCCCTTCGGCGCGAGCCGAGACGGCCGGGCCCCCCGGTCCGGTCGTCCATCCCTGGTCCCCCAGAGTCCCCGGACCCGGCGCTAGGATCCCGGATGCCGCTCGCGGCGCTCGGCCTCGTCCTCGCCTCGGCGCTGCTCCACGCGACCTGGAACGCCATCGTCAAAGCCGGAGACGACCGGCTCGTTGCGGCGTGGGCCACCACGGCCGCGGGCGCCGTCCTCGGGATCATCCTCCTCGCCGCCGGGGGGCTGCCGTCCGCGGCATCGCTAGCTTTCGTCGGCGCAAGCGGGGTGGTGCACGTCGCCTACATCATCGCCCTCACCCGCGCCTACGATGACGGGGATCTCTCGTTGGTCTACCCGGTCGCGCGCGGGATCGCCCCCGTGGTGGCGACCGCCGGGGCGATGGTGGCGTTTGGCGAAAATCTTCCGGGTCCGGCGTACGCGGGAGTCGGGCTGATCGCCCTCGGCGTCCTGCTCCTCGGCGCGCTGAGCCGCCGCGTGAGCGCGCCCACCCCGGCCCGCGCCCTCGCCTGGTCGCTCGCCACCGCGCTGTGCACCGGCGTGTACACGCTGATCGACCGCCAGGGCGTTCGCCTCACCTCACCCGTCAGCTATATCAGCGCGCTCTTTCCCATCCATGCTTCGCTGTTCTGCGTCTATGTGACCTGGCGCCGCCGAGCGCTGCCCTGGCGGCTGATCGCCCGCAACCGGCTCGGGATCTTGGGGATGAGCGGCGCGTTCAGCCTCGGCGCCTACCTGCTCGTGCTGAGCGCGCTCGCCATCAGCCGCGTCGGGTACATCGCCGCCCTTCGCGAAACCAGCGTGCTGATCGCGGCCTGGGTGGGCTGGCGGCATCTCGGCGACCTCCAGGGCCCGACGCGGCTGGCCAGCTCTGGGATCGTGGCGGCGGGGTTGGTGCTGCTCGTCGCCGCCCGGTGAGGAGGCTACCGGGCGCCCAAGATCGTCACCATGATCGGCACGAGGCTTGAGAGCACCACCCCGTTGATGAACGCCACCAGCGCCACTTCCGGGCCGGCCGCCCGGACAACGACCGCCAGGGTGACGTCCATCGTCGTGGCGCCCCCCGGGGCGATCGCCACCGCCCGGCCGAAGGACCGGGCGACCAGGGGGGTGACGAGGATTGCCAGAAACTCGCGCGCAACATTGGAGAGGAACGCCAGCGCGCCGGTCTCGAGGTTGACGAGTCGCGTCAGCATGATCCCGGAAAGGCTGTACCAGCCGAATCCCGCGCCGATCGCCCCCGCGTGACGGAGCGGGAGGTGCAGCACCCAACCCGCCACCCCCGCGCCTCCGAGACTACCCACCGCAACGCCGGCCGGCACCAGGAGCGCCCGGACCCCGAGGCGGCGGATCGCGCGCCAGGCCTCTCTGCTCTGGCCGATCTCGATCCCGATCGCAAACAGCACCACCCCGAGGAACACTTCCGCCAGCGTTTCGAGATGCGCGGCCAGGCTGTGGGGAACCACCCCCAGGGCTCCAACGCCGATCCCGGCGATCACGGTCGCGGCGACCACCCCCGCGCTCATAGGGGCCCGATCGCTCCGCGCAGCAGCCAGACCGCGAGGACGCTGCCGGCGATCGTCAGGACGGCGAAGACGACGGCCTCCGCCCCCAGGACCTGGAGGCGGCCGAGGAGGAGCGGGTCGGTCCCCACCCGCATCCCCAAGGTGAACAGGATGAGCACCACGCCCGCGGTGACCAGGGTCCGGGCTCGGCGCATCACGCCGTCGGTCAGCTCGCCGCGCCATCCCAGCAGGAGCCCCGCGGCGAAGGGCGCAACAATGAGCCACATGGACTCAGCCTATGCGGGCCGGCCCTCGCAGTCAAGGCGCGGGCCCGGCCTGGGTGCCCCGCTTCGGGCGCGGGGTCAGCGGGTCGGAACGGGGTCTTCTTCGGGAGCGCCGGATTCGAGGAGGACAAAATAGGCGCAGTTGCACGGTTTCTGGCGCCCGGCGTGAAGCGCGACACAGCGGGTCGCGATCGCCCCGACTTGGCCCACCTGCCGTCCGTGACACTTGTCGCACACGTAGACGCCGCTCACCGGCCACTGCAGACCGGCCTTCGCGCGTACAGGCTTCACCATACATCCCCCCGGGGTCGAACCTGATCTCAACCCTAGCACAACGGCGGTCGGCGCGCCTCACACCCCCGTGGCACCCTCCCGAACGCCGGCGGGGGCGCGGGCCCCCGAGAGGTCCAACACCCCCCCCGGCAGACAGCGTGACGGATTACGCACGGGCGGCGCGGAACCCTTGGCGTCGCCGGTGGCTGGCCGACCGGGGCCCATGGTAGACTCAGGGCATGTTGCCCGTGCGCGTCTCGCCGAAGGCGGCGGACCCGCTGCCACGTCGGTGAGGCGCACGTTCCGAACCTTTCAAGACCTCGCATCGCTGCTTGCCGTCGCGGCCGGCCGTGAACCGGCCGACCTCTACCTGGAGGGGGCCGCCCTCCTGAACGTCTACAGCGGCGAGGTCTATCCGGCCAACGTCGCCATCAAGGGCCGGCGAATCGCCTACGTCGGCGGAAATCGAACCATGGTCGGGCCGGAGACGCGGATCCTGCCGCTCCGCGGCAAAACCCTCGTCCCCGGCTACGTCGAGCCCCACACCCATATCACCGGCATGTCCACGCCCGAAGAGTTTGCCCGCGAGGTGCTCCGGACCGGCACGACCACGCTGGTCGCGGACACCCTGCAGATCCTGCTGCACACCCCGCCTGACCGCGTCGTGCCGCTGCTGACGGCGCTGGCGGAACTTCCGGTCCTGATCGTCTGGTCGCTCCGCCTCCACGCCTCCTCCCCTCTCGAGGACGAGACGATGTTCTCGAGGGGAGAGATCGAACGGCTCCTGGGGGTGGAGGCCGTGCGGGTCGTGGGTGAGGTCACCCGGTGGCCAACCGTCTACCACGGCGACGACGACCTGCTCCACAAAATCGCCGCCGCCCTCGCCGCCGGCCGCCGGGTCGAGGGGCACGCCCCGGGCGCCTCCTCCGAACGGCTCGGCGCACTCGCCGCGGCCGGCTGGTCGTCCGACCACGAAGCGATCACGGCCGATGAGGTCGTCCACCGCCTTCGCGCGGGCGTGTACACGATGCTGCGACACTCGTCGCTGCGGCCCGATCTGGGTGCCCTGGCCCCGGCGGTCACGGAGACTCGAAGCCGCTCGGGACGGTTCATGCTCACCGCCGACGGCCCCGAGGCGGTGACGATCGTGGAACGTGGGTACATGAGCCACGTGATCCGGGAAGCGATGGCGGGGGGGATTCCGGAGATCGCAGCCTATCAGATGGCGACGATCAACCCCGCGGCCTACCTGGGCCTGGACGAAGAGATCGGGGGGATCGGCCCGGGACGGCGCGCCGACATCGTGGTGCTGAACGACCTGCGAAACCCCACACCCGATCTCGTGCTGGCGCGCGGCGAGATCGCCGTGCAGGATGGACGCGTCAGGGCCGCGATCCCCGATTTCCCGTGGGACGAGTATTTCCGACCGCGCTTTCGCCCCACCTGGACCCCGCAGCCGGACCTCTTTGCCCTGCGGCTGTCGGCCGCTCCTGGGGGCACCACGCCCCTCCGCTTCCCCGTCATCCGCCTCGAGAACAGCGTCATCACCCACAAGGTCGAGATCCCGCTCACCCTGCGCGAAGGCTGCGTGATCCCCCCCTCCGACGCGGTGCGCGCGGTCCTCCTCGATCCCGCGGGGCGGTGGATGGTTCCTGGGTTGCTCGCGAACTTCGTGTCGCGCCTCGGCGGGCTCGCCAGTTCGTTCAATGTGGCGGCGCACCTCCTGGCCCTCGGCCAGAACCCAACCGATATGGCGCGGGCGGCGCGGCGGCTCCTGGAGATCGGCGGCGGGATCGTGATCGTCGAAGACGGCGAGACCGTGCTGGAAATTCCGCTCCCCCTCGGGGGGGTGATGGCGTCGCGTTCGCTCCCGGCCATCGCCGCGGAAGCCGCGCCTCTCTACGCGTTCCTGCGCGCGCGCGGATACCCGCACCAGGACCCACACTACACGCTGCTCTTTTTGCCCCTCGACTCGCTCCCCGACATCCGCCTCACCTACCGGGGGGTCTGGGACGTCCGGCGAGGGAAGGTGCTGGTGCCGCGTCAGGACCTCCCCGGGCCCAACCCGATCCGCTAGGCACCCTCCGCGGCGGACAGCGGGCGGGCGGATGCCCTCCGCCCCGCCACCTCCGGCGCGCGCAGAGGGCGGCGGGGAAAAAGGCGACGCGGCAGGGGCCCGAGAGGACCTCTGCCGCGTCGCCGCCGCGTCAGGGCAAAGTGAGCGCGGCTAGCGGACCGGCGACCCGGCGGTCGCCAGCGCGGGCTCGGGCACGGGGTCCGGCAGGAGTTCCATCCTGATGGCGTGCACGGTGCCGTCAATGCGCGACTGCCGATGCAGGTGGTAGGCCGACACGATCTCTCCCTCACGCGGCTCGATCTGGGTCATGTATCCGCACTGACAGCGAAACCAGGCCATCTGAACTCCGTCTCCTCTCCGTCGTGAAGGTCCGAGACGCCGCCGCGCGGCGTTCCCGAGAGGGCCTTCTAAAGGCACTTTGAGATCCGACGGCGCAGGGCCCGGGCCGCCGCCCAGGCGTCGAGCCGCGGACGCGTCGACCGATCGACGGGTCGCCGGGTCGTCGCGTTCGGTTCGGGGACGACCGCCCGGGCCGCTCCCGCACCAACCCCCGCCGGCCACCCGCCCGTCACCGCGATTGCGCGCGCCCCCCACAGCGCCAGCCACACGGGCATCTCCCCCACCCCCCAATGGACTCGCACCAAGTGTGGATGCCCATCTCACGAGCGATGGAGGACATGCCTGACGCCGATTCGCCCTCCGCGGCCGCGTCCTCAACGCCAAACGGCGGGCCATACGATGGACCTCGACGGCGGGACCACCGCCGGCCTCCGGCCACGGCGGACCGTGAGCGTGACGTCGCGGAGCCCAAGACGGTCGGAGAGAAAGGGACACGGCCGGCGAGACCGTGTCCCGTCCGCGTTCAGATGGCGGTCGCCCCGAGCGGGGGCAACCTCACTTCTCGATTTGAATGTTGATGTGCTTCAGCTCGGTGTACTCAAACAGGCCTTCCAGCCCGTACTGGCGTCCCAGGCCCGATTGCTTAAACCCGCCCATCTCGGTCGACTGGAACATCTTCCCAAACGTGTTGACCCAGACCGATCCGGCCCGGACGCGGGTGGCGATCTTCATGGCCTTGTTGATGTCGCGGGTCCAGACCGCGGCGACGAGGCCGTACACGGTGTTGTTCGCGATATGGATCGCCTCGTCCAGGTCCTTGAAGGTGGTGATCCCCATCACCGGCCCGAAGATTTCCTCCTGGGCGATTTTTGCGTCGGGCTTCATCTGATCAAACACGGTCGGCGCGATGAAATACCCCTTGGCCAGCGCGCCCTCGGTCAAGCGGTGACCCCCGGTCACGAGCACGGCCTCCCGTTTGCCCTGTTCGATGTAGCCGGTGACCTTCTGGAGCTGCGGCTCCGAGATCACGGGGCCAACCTCGACGCCCTTCTCCCAGCCCGGCCCCACCTTCAGCTTTGGCACCATTTCCCGGACGCGCTGGACGAACGTGTCGTGGATGCTCGCCTCCACCAACACCCGTGTGCCGGCGATGCAGATCTGGCCGGCGTTGTAGAAGGAGGCGGCGTTGATCGCCCCCCGAATCGCGCGCTCGAAGTTGGCATCGGCGAACACGATCGTCGGAGACTTGCCGCCGAGTTCGAGTGAAACTTTCTTCAGGTTGCCGGCGGCGAGCCGCATGATCTCGCGCCCGGTGGCGGTGTCGCCGGTGAAGGCCACCATGTCGACGTCGTGGTGCCGGGCGAGTTCGGCGCCGACGGGATCGCCGGGACCGGTCACGATGTTCACGATCCCCTTGGGGAACTCCGCGATCCCCTCGATGATCTTCGCGAGCTCGACGGTGGACCCCGCGGTGTAACTCGCCGGCTTGACCACGACCGCGTTGCCCGCGGCCAGCGCCGGCCCGATCGCACGCGCGAGCAGCGCGAGGGGAGCGTTCCAGGGCACGATGATCCCGACCACCCCGGCCGGCTCGCGCATGATCAGGCTGATGCTGTTCGGCTGCGGAGTCTGCGACCGTCCGAAGATCCATCGGGCCAGGCCGGCAAAGTAGCTCGTCGTCTCCGCGAGCCGCATCGCCTCACCGCGGCTGATCGGGGACGGCTTGCCGCTCTCGCGCGTGAGCAGCTGCGCCAGCTCTTCATGCCGGGCGCGGACGGCCTCGGAGAACTTGAGGAGGGCCGTGGTCCGCGTGCTGGGGTCGTCCCGCCACTCCGTGGTCTCGAACGCGGCGCGCGCCGCCGCGATCGCCGCCCGCATGTCGTCCACCGTGGACCGCTGCGCCCGGTAGACCAGCGCGCCGTCTCCGGGGCTCGTCACCTCGAAGAGGCCGCCGGTGGACTCGCGCCACTCCCCGGCGATGAAGTTCCTGTAGGTCGTCACCTCTGCCATCGCGTCGTCCCTCCCATCCCAACGTCGCCGCCGCTGATGCGGAGCGCGCCCTGCCGGCCCGCCCGGAGCCGGGCCCTCACCCAGTCCACATCCCGTCCGGATCGAATCGCCTGATGACGTCGAGCTCCTCGCGCGTCGGCGCCGGGGTCTCCCGGAGGTCCGGTGCGGTGCGCAGCGGCCACCCGGTCTCGGCCCGAATCTCTTCGAGGGTCACCCCCGGGTGCACCCGCTCCAAGACCGCCTCCCCGGAGGCCTGGTCGAAGCCGAACACCCCCAAGCTGCTGATCACGCGCGCCGGGCCGCCGCGCACCAACCCCACGCCCTCCCGCCATCCCCGGCCCGTGCCGTATCCGGGTGAGGTGAGGTAGCCGACGCGTTCCGGAAACCGGCGGCGCTCGTGATGCATAATCACGACCGTCCGCCGTGCCAGCGCGGCGATGTCGGCGGCGCCGCCGCTGCCGGGGAGCCGGGTGCGCCGTCCCCGGTCCCCCACCCAGGTCGTGTTGAGGTTTCCGTAGCGGTCGACCTCCGCGCCCCCGAGAAACCCCACGTCCACCCGTCCGCGCTGCAGGTAGCCCATCACGTCCACCAGCGTCGTGCACGCCAGCGCGCCGGCGATGTTGGGCGGGTCGCCCATCGTGATGATCGGGGCGAGCGGCGGCGAATCGCGGATGACCCCGTTCTCGAACAGACCGACGGCGTTCGGCGCGTGCAGCGCCCGGGCCAGCGCAAACCCCAGAAGCGGCAGGCGCATCCCCACGAACACCACCTCTCCGTCCCGGATCTCCCGAGCCGCCGCGGCGACCATCACCTGGCGCCGCGTCCCCTGGCGCGCGTTCCCCGTCGCCATTAGAACCCGTAGCTCACCGGAGCGGCGAGGCGCGGCGCGCGAGGAGAGAGCCCGGCGAGGCGGGCCTCGCCGAGGGCGCGCAGGTATCCGGCGTGCCCGTCGGCGCGGACGACCATGCGGTTGAGCCAATCCAGGAACCCCTCGCGCGTGCGTGTCTCGCCGTGATACTCGTCGTAGAACCGGTCGTCGCGGTTGACGTACCCTTGGGTGGGCGACGGGTGGGAGCCGTAGGGCACGGCGGCGACGGCGCTGACGAGGAATCCCGGGACGAGGGTGCGGTTGGGGTCGCTGGTGATCACGTCCTCCTCCACCACTTCCTCACAGGTGAGCAGAACCGTCTCCGCCGCCCGCGCCGCCTCAGGCGAGATGCCGAGATTGCCCCAGAGGTGGGCGTTGCCGTGCCGGTCGCAGCGCTGCACGTGGAGGATCGTCAGATCCGGTCGGAGCGCGCCAACGGCCAAAAGCCGGGCCCCGGTGAAGGGACACGCCACCTCCCGCAGCCGCGGGTGCTCCCGGGCGAGATCCGTCCCAAAGGCCGTGCGCGTCGGCAGGTACGGAACCCCCTGGGCCGCGGCCGACACCGCCAACGCCACGGTGAGATTGGAGTGGTCTTCGATCGCCAGCCGGCGAGGGATCCCCTCCTCGATCGCCCGGCGAAAGTTGTACGCGGTCCCCGCGCCCACGTTGCCCACCCAGGCGGCGATGACCTTGGCGACGCACCCCGCGCCGATGAGTTGATCAAACAAGATGTCGGAGATCGGCCCGACGAGCGCGAGGTCCTGTCGGCCCTGGCGGATGATCTCGTGCCCCGCGGCGAACGGGATGCACGATTCCAGCCCCGTCCCCATCGCGATCGTCATCCCGTCCCGCACGTACCGAGACACTGCCTCAGCGAGGGACATCACCTTGTGCACAGCATCCCTCCGGCTCACGCCGCCGAGCGCCGATGGAGCCTCGAGGCCCCTGCGGGGTGAATCAAGGATGGGGCAGTGCGCCCCACTTCACCTGCTCGAACGCCGATCGGCAGCGGCGGCAGTAATACTGCGAGGTGAGCGACGTGGATCCGAACAGGCTGAGCAGCTCGGTGCGATCCGAGTCGCAGAACGGGCAGGCCGGCGTGGATGGCCGATCCGCACCCGCCGGGCCGCGCATCCCGTCCCCACCGCTCCCCTGGGGCGCCGGCTCAGTCATCCCGCACCCGACGCCTGGACTCGTCCCACCGCGGCCACGGCAGCGCCTCGGCCGTCGCCCAGTGATCGCCGGCGAACCCGAGCGGAGCCGCAACTCCCGCCTCGCGCAGCGGCGGGCCCACCGCCCGCAGGAACCGCTGGCGCACCGGCTCGCCCGCCTCGCTCAGCACGCCGATCGCCACCAGCGGTGAGAGTGCGCCGCCGGCGTCGGGCCCGAACCAGCACAGCGTCTCCCCCCACGCTCCTCCGATGATCGCTTCGAGGCCCGCCCGCACCTCGGGCCCCTCCCCGGCCAGTTGCCGCAGCCACCCCCGGCCGTGGATCGCGTGAAACCGTTCCTCTTCGATCAGCTTACGGGTTCGCTGCCGCAGCGGCAGGTAGCGCGACTCCACGGCGGTCTCGAGCACAAGCGTCAGCGCCTGGTCCAACAGCAGATTGGCAATGATCAGGTGCGGCCAGCTTGGAAACGGCCGCGCGAGCATGTTGACGATCCGCGCGTCCTCCGCCACCCATTCATGCTCCGAGCGGTGGGGCGCGCCGGGCAACTCCTCGAGCAGTCCGTAGAGGACGCGGGCGTGCCCCAGCTCGTCCTGCGCCATCGCCGTCGCCGCCACCCCGGCCTCAATCGTCGGGCCGCTGCTGCACCATTCCCCGTACCGCAGCCCGAGCACGTGCTTGCTGTCGGCCAGGGCAACGACGAGATCCACCAACGCCGGGACGGCGTCGCGCGGAAGCGCCGAGGGCCGGTCGAGCAGCGGCGTGCTCATGCGTGGGCGTCCACGGCCTCGCTGCGGACGGACTCCACCGGGATCACCGCCTGCCGCGGCACCACGTACATCTCGATCCACGACTCCTCGTCGTAGATGCTGCGCGCGTACACCCGCGCCAAGGCATCGTCGGGCGCGGCAACGCACCCGACGTGGCGGAGCGGTTCGCCGTCCGTCCGGCGGGCGAACACCTCGTAGACCGGCTCGTCCCCGATCGTCCTCACACCGCCACCCCGCAGCGGGCCAGTTCCCGACGCGCCACATCGGTCAACCGGTCCTTCGTCCAGGGAGGGTCCCAGGACACGACGATCCTGACGTCACGCACCCCCGGCAGCCGATGGAGCCGCTCGCGGATATCTTCCTGGATCATCTCCATGCACGGGCACGCGGTCGCCGTGAAGGTCAAGGTCAGGCTCACCGTCCCCCCGTCGACCGCGACCCCGTAGACCAGGCCCATGTCCACGATGCTGACCGGCCACTCGGGGTCGACCACCTCGGCCAGGGCGGCCAGGACCGCGTCCGGGGTCACCGCCTGAGGTCCCGCCGCCCCGCGGCGCTCCTGGGGATCCGCCGAGCCAAGGGAGACCGGCATGGTCAGTGCGCCCCCACCAACTGCCGCATCTGCCGGCGTCCCCGCTGCAGCATCTCGATGAACATCGCGTTCCCCGGCCCCCGCCGCTTCCAGCGGGCGATCACGTCGTCCCACGTGATCGGCCGATCCATCAGCCAGCGCCGTTCCCCCTCGTCGAAGTCCACCGGGAGCGGGTAATCCAGCAGATACGACCCGGTCGCCTGATCGTGGTGGGCGGGCACGCGGAACCCGAGGCTCTCGCACAGCGGCACCGCGGTGCGCAGCCAGGTCTGACGGAGCTGGTCGTTCGTGCTTCCCTTCAGCCGGTATCCGATCTGCGTACCGTGGGTCTTCAGGGAATCGGGCAGCCCGAACCACTCCACCGTCATCGGGAACATCCAGTCGATCGCCCGCTGGAGCTCGTCCCGGTGGGTGGCGGCCAGCCGCCGCATGCCGTTCTCCCCGTGGCGGAGGTGGAAGTTTTCCTCCTTGTCGACCTTCGCCAGCCCGCGGCGCCACGGCCCGTAGCTGCAGTGCTTGTAGACGTCCCCGAGGAGCACATAGCCGGCCCGATCGTAGAAGGCGTTGGCCACGATCAGTTCGATCCAGGATCGGAGCGGCACGTCGAAGGCGTAGGGATGCTTGAACTTCTTCGGATCGCGGTCGTAGATCAGCGCCTCGGTATCCACCCCCAGATCCTGGAGGATCCGATAGCCGATGTGCGCGTGGCTCAACTCGTCCTGGATGATCGCCAGCGCCGAGATCAGGTTGTTCATCGAAGGGCTGTTCTTGGCGGCGGTGTAGTAGCTGGGGGCGCTAATCAGCTCCGTGTCGGCGGAAACGGTGAGGATGTGGATGAGGGTCTGCCGATACTCGTCGGTCATCTCCTGGGGCGACTCCACGATGTGCCCCTGGCTGATCCGGTCGAGCAGCTGCTCGTTGGTGACGATCGGCATCGCCCGCACCCCCGCCGGCGAAACATGACACGGTTTTTGCACGAACAGATAAGAATGCGTGTATAATCAATTATACGGCGGAGGCCGGGGAGGCGTCAACGCCGCGGCGCGCGGGGCAGGGCGCCGGGCGAGTCGTGATGCGTGCGCGCTCACTCCTGTTCACGGTGTACGGGGACAGCATTCGACCCCACGGCGGGGAAATCGGGATCGGGAGCCTGATCCGCCTGATGGCGCCGCTCGGGTTTTCCCCGCGCGCGGTACGCGCCGCGGTGTCGCGAACCGCCCACCAGGGATGGCTCCGCACCAGGCGGGTGGGGCGGCGGGCCTTCTACTCGCTCACTCCCCAGGGCGCCTGGCGGGTGGCGGAAGGCGTGCGCCGCGTCTACCAGTCGGGCCCCGAGCCGTGGGACGCCCGGTGGCGCCTGCTGACCTACGCGATCCCGGAGGGCCGCCGCCCCGCCCGCGATCGGCTGCGGCGGGAGTTGACCTGGTTGGGGCTCGGCCCGCTCTCCAAGAGCACCTGGATCACCCCGCGGAACCTCACCTCCCTGCTCACCGAGTTGGCCGCCGCGCGCGGGGTGACCGATCACGTCACGATCTTCGAAGCGGACTCCCTCGGCCTTCCGCAGGACCGCGCGCTCGTGGCCCGGTGCTGGGACTTGGCGGCGATCGCCGGAAAATATCGGGCGTTCATTCGGGCGACCCGGCGGCGATCCGCCGGGCGCCGCCCCCGGCTGCGGCGGCGCGGGATCTCGCCCGCCGCCTGTTTCGCGGAGAAGATCCTGCTCGTTCACGAATACCGGAAGTTCTTGTTCGTGGACCCCGGCCTGCCGGCCGAGCTGCTGCCGCCGGACTGGCCGGGGCGGGACGCTTCTCGGGTGTTCCAAGAAGTCTACCGGATGTTGGCGGAGCCGGCGGCGCGGTTCTTCGACGCGGCCTTCGAGCCGCCGCCGAGCACGGCGCGCGATCGAACCCGATCGCCCCAGGACCCCCCGCCCCGTCGCGGCGCCGGGGCAGCCCTCGCGACCGGGTGAGCGCTACCTCCCCTTGAACGCCGGCGGGCGCTTCTCCAGAAAAGCGCTCACGCCCTCGGCGGCGTCCTCCGACGCGAACGTTCGGAACAGCGCCTCCCGCTCGTAGGCCAGCCCGCCCTCCAAGGGAAGCTCCATGCCGCGGGTGACCGTGAGCTTGATCAGTCCGACGGCCATGGTCGCGCTCTTGGCCAAGGCCTCCGCGTACTCGCGGGTCTTGGCCGACAGCTCCTCCGCCGGGAACACCCGGTCGACGAGGCCGATCGAGAGCGCCTCCTCCGGCGAGACCGTCCGACCGGTCAGCATGAGATCGAGCGCCCGGCTCTTCCCGATCAGGCGGGGAAGCCGCTGCGTCCCCCCGTTGCCCGGCAGGATCCCCAGCGCGATCTCCGGCTGCCCGAGGCCGTACTTGCCCGCGGCGGCGAACCGCAGGTCGCAGGAGAGGGCGATTTCCATTCCGCCGCCGAGGCAGTGACCGGTAATCGCCGCGATGAAGACCTTGGGGGTCAGCTCGATCTTGCGCAGCACCTCGTGCATGCGCAGGATGAACTTCTCTTTCTCCACCAGGGTGGAGGCCTGGAAGAACTTCACGTCCGCCCCCGCGGAAAAGAACCGGGGCACCGTGCTGGTCAGCACGACGGCCTGGATTCCGTCCTCGGCCCGCACCGCCTCCACCGCCTCGTCCAGTTCCTGGGCAAACTGGCGGTTGTACGCGTTCGCCGGCGGCCGGTGCAGCGAGATCTGCCCCACCGCGCCCGCTCGTTCGAGACTGATCATCTCTCCCACTCACGCCACCCCCATCCTCGGCCGCGCGCGATCGGACACCCCCGGCGGCCCCGGCCGTGCGGCCCATCCGCCCGGGACGCAGCGTCGGCTGCCGCCTTCCGGGCATCGGTCACGAACGCGCGGAGGGCTGACGGCGCGCGCCGGCCAGCCGCTCGCGAAGGCGGAACCGCTGGATCTTCCCCGTCGCCGTCTTGGGCAGCTCCGGGACGAACTCGATCCAACGCGGATACTTGTATGCCGCGATCTTGTCGCGGACGAACCCCTGCAGCTCCACCGCCAGTGCCTGGCTCGGGGCCTGCCCCGGCTTTAGGACCACAAACGCGAACGGCTTGACCAGATCATCCTTGTCGGTCTGCCCGACAACGCCGCACTCCAGCACGGCGGGGTGCTGCATCAGGGTCGCCTCAACCTCGGTGGGCGACACCCACTGGCCCCCGGCCTTCAGCATGTCGTCGGACCGGCCGCCGTACCAAAAGTACCCGTCGGCGTCCCGGTAATACTTGTCGCCGCTGGCGAACCACTTTCCGCGGAAGGCCTCCCTGGTGCGCTCGTGCTTGTTCCAATACCCGGGAGCGACGCTGTCCCCGCTGACGAGGAGATCTCCGATCTCGCCCGCCGGCAACTCCCCTCCGCCCTCGTCCACGATCGTGACCGCGTACCCGGGAACGACCTCCCCGCTGCTCCCCGGCCGGACCCGGCCCGGGCGGTTGCTGATATAGATGTGCAGGGCTTCGGTCGAGCCGATCCCGTCGAGAATCTCCACCCCGAACCGATCCTTCCACCTCGTGAAGATCGCCGCCGGCAGGGGCTCCCCGGCGGAGACGCAGAGGCGGACGGCCCCGAGATCCTTGGGACCGTCCGCGGCCAGCATCGCCGCGTAGGCCGTGGGGACGCCGAAGAACAACGTCGGCCGGTACCGCCGGATGAGGTCGAAGTACGTCCGGGGGTCGAACCGCCCGGGGTACAGCACCGACGACGCCCCCACCCGAAGCGGGAAGTACAGCGCGTTTCCCAGCCCATAGGCGAAGTAGAGCTTGGCGATGGAGAGGCACACGTCGTCTTCGCGGATCTCCAGGACGGTCCGCGCGTAGAGATCGGCGGCAAAGACCATGTCGTGGTGGAGGTGAATCGTGCCCTTGGGGGCGCCGGTGCTGCCGCTGCTCCAGAGCCAGAACGCCGGCTCGTCCCGGTGGGTCGACGCGGGGACGAGCTCGGCCTCGGCCTCGGTCAGCAGATCGCCGAGGGCGTGCTGACCCCTCCCCGGGATCCCGGCCACGATGACGTGGCGGAGCGCGGGCAGCTCCCCCAGCACCGGCTGCACGAGCGGCAGGAGCTCCTGGCTGACGACGAGCACAGCCGCCCGGCTGTCCCGGAGCATGTAGGCGTAGTCGGAAGATTTAAGCGCGGTGTTGGTGGGGACGGCGATCGCGCCGATGCGGATCGCCCCCCAGAACAGGGCGGCGAGATCGGGGGCATCGAGCATCAGGAGAAACACCCGCTCTTCCGGCCGCACCCCGAGCGCGCGGAGCGCGTTCCCCGCCCGGCTCACCCGGGCCAGCAGCTCGCCGTAGGTGACCCGCTCGTCGCCCGCTCGGATCGCGACCCGGTCTCCCCGCCCCTGCTCCAGGTTTCGGTCAAGAAACGCGGTGGAGACGTTAAAGGCTTCGGGGAGCTCGATCGCCGCGCTCATCGCGCCCCCCGCTTTCGAGACCCTGAGGCGACTCTCCTCTCAGCGCCCGGGTGAGATCGGGGCGGGTTGCCCCACCTGCGGGCAGCCGACGACGAGAGCCTGGCTGCTGATCGCGATTCCGATGGTGGCGCTCGCGACCTCGTTCCACGTGTACATCCCGACGACGTGGTTCTGATCGTCGAGCACCGGAGACCCGCTGCTGCCGCGCTCCGGGCGGGCGGACGACTCGATTTCGAAGACCGGGGTGCCGTCCTGCGCGTTCGCGGTTCGCGTCACCGTGCCGGCAGCGACGGTCTGCTCCGTGGCTTCGGTCGATTTCCCGTAGCCGACGACCCGGATCTGCCCGTGCTCCAGCGGCCCGACCCCGAGCGCGAGCGCCGGAAAGCGCGGCAGATCCCCGAGGTGCGGGGTGGCGATCACCTGGGGGTCGTCCCCCGGCTCGATGATCCGCCACCACCTAAACGTGGGGCCGGGGGTGGTCAAGCGGACCTCGGCGATGTCGCGGCCCACCGGGCCGGTCGGCACCTCGAGCGGATCGACGCTCAGCGGGCTGGCGCAGACGATCTCCGCCCCGTAGAACTCTTTGTCGACAAACGCGAAGAGGATGTAGTGATCGGGGTCGTGCTGCACGCGGGAGACCACGTGACTGTTGGTCAGCGCCAGGCCGCTGGGGTCGATGAAGAACGCGGTCCCCCGGGCGACGCCTTTGCCGTCCCGGGTCATCGTCACGAGCTGAAAGACGCTGGCGAGCGGCGCCGCCCCGCCGCCCAACGCGTTGAGGGGGAGGCTGAGCGCGAGGGCCACCGCCGCGGCCGCGATCGTCCACGGCGCGGAGGCCCGCCGGTGCGAGATCGATCGTCCCGTCGGCCGGGGGCGGGGTGCGTCCGGCTGGGGCGCCGACGAGGTGTGGACAGAGATCCCGGGAACGTTGACGGCAGACGTCGTTGATCACCTGGTTGGATCGGTGGCCGGAGACGAACGGGCTCCGGCTCCTGCGGGGGTCGGGGGCACCGACGATCCCGAAACTCTTGTATGCCCAATTTCCCGGGCGCTCGGCGCGGGGCCGCCACCCGCGGTCAGGGAGATCCCGCCCGGCCGTCGAACACGAACCTAAGGGCCGCAGGGAGTGCGGCCGTCCGCGTCCGGGCGCCCTTGGGAGCGCCCATTCTCCGGCTCGAAGGGAGTGGGGAAATGATCCTGTCCTACGAGGGGCGCACGCCCCGCATCGCGCCGACGGCGTTCATCGCCCCCACCGCCACCATCATCGGGGACGTCACGATCGGGGAGGACGCCAGCGTCTGGTTCGGCGCAGTCCTTCGAGGCGATGTCGGGCACATCGAGGTCGGCCCGCGCGCGAATATTCAGGACAACGCGGTGCTCCATTCGACCGACCGGGTCCCGACCGTGATCGGAGACGGGGTCACGATCGGCCACGGGGCGATCCTGGAGGGCTGCACGGTTGAGCGGGGCGCGCTTGTGGGGATGAACGCCGTCGTCCTCCACGAAGCGATCGTGGGTGAGGAATCCCTGATCGCCGCGGGGAGCGTGGTCACCGACCGCACGCAGATCCCGCCCCGCACCGTTGCCGCGGGTGCGCCGTGCCGGGTGCGCAAGCCGCTCTCCGGGCCCTCGGCGGATTGGATCGCCGGGGCGGCACGGGCCTACGTCGGCCTATCGCGCCGGTACCTCGAAGCCCGCGCGCACGCCGACCGCCCGCCGGGGACACCGGAGGGACCGGTCTCGGGGTGACCGCGGGGGACGGGCCTCCCGACCGGCGCGATCCCCTGAACGTCGCTACGGATCGGCCGCGGCCCCGGGGGGCGGGGTGGGCGAAAGTACGACCGGCCGCCGGGGCGGCTGGGTAAAATCGAAGTCTTGTACCAGCGACCCGAGCTGCGGCAGGCTCTCGCGCACGTCCGGCCGGGGGTCCGGGCGGCCGTCGGTCCTCGGATCGATGCGGCGGCCGCCAAGGAAGTCGTCCTCGATGAATTTGACGTAGGCATCGAAGCTGAGGACCTGGTGGTCGATGTAGCCCTTCCGCGCGTACGGGCTGATGACCAGACCCGGAACCCGGAGGCCGTAGCCGTTTCGGTCGACGGTCGGCGGAACGACATGATCGTAGAATCCGCCCCAATCGTCCCACGACAGGAAAATCGCGGTACTGTTCCAGTCCGGCCCTTGCATCACGGCGTTGATCAGGCTGGTGACGTACGTCTGGCCGGCGCTGACGAGGGCGGGCGGGTGCTCGCTGACCTTTCCGTTCGGCACGACCCAGGAGACCGCCGGGAGCGTGCCGTCCCGGGCGGCTTCGAAGAAGCGTGAGACCGTCTGGATGTTGCGGAGCTCGCCGTCCTCGCGGACTGTCTCGAACCAGGGGAGCGGGTTCCAGATCTGCGGGGTGCCGGCGCGCTGCGGTTTCTGCGGGCAGGTGGCCGCGTCGTCGTCGCAGTCCGGCTGGGTCCCTTCCGCGACGTAATACGCCCACCCGACCTTCGCCCGGTGCAGCAGGTAGGTCAGGTCCGTCCAGGCGTAGTTCGGTCGGGAGACCGGTCCCAGGCCCCGGCCCCACCGGATCCGGTCGGGAGTCTGCAGCTCGTTCACGCAGGACATCGGGTCGGCGCTCGCGCACCGAGCCGACCACTCGGAGACCATGAACAGATGCTCCGGGAGGCTCCAGGAGGCGTTCGGCTCGAACATGTGGTCCTGCAGGACGAACTGGCGCGCGTAGGTCCAGTAGTTGGGGATCTCGCGCGCGTCGTGATATCCCATCACGTCGGGCTCGCCCGCACCGCCGCCGCAGGCGGGGTCGAACGCCGCCCGGCAGCCGCGGCCGGGGTGGGCCTCTGCGACAAACCCGTCCATCTTTCCCCCGGCGATGTCCGCCGTGGCGTCCTTCTCGCTGTGCGGCCCTCCGCGGTTCAGGTCGTGCGGGTCGTGGAACGGCTTGACGCAATCCCCGGTTCGCGGATCCGGTCCGCAGACCGCCGGCACGCCGTTTTGCATGGGGATGCCGTCGGCGCCGGGGAACGTGCCGAAATAGCTGTCGAACGACCGATTCTCCTGCATGATGATCACGACGTGCTGGATCTTGTGGATGCCGCTGAGGTCGGCCGCGCGGACGACAAACGGCCACCCGACGGGCGGTCCTCCGGGCGTGAGCGTGAGCAGCGCGGCGGCCACTCCCGCCAGCGCCGCGACGAAGCGCCGCCCTCGCCGGCGGCTCCCAACCAGAAGCGGGTTGCGTCCCGACATCCATCACCCTCCGCTGCCCGCCGCGGGATCCGGTCCGCGGCCTCCGTCTGGGCATCGTCTTCCTCTGTATGATAAGCGACCGATGGGGGGCAAAGGTTCCAGGGAGCGCCTCCCCGCTGCCACGCCGGGAGGGGCGGGGGATCAGTACGCGGCGAGCCGGCGGATCGCGTCCGCGATCTCGGGGATCTGGGGCTGGAACGCGGCTTCCAAGACCGGACTGTGCGGGACCGGGGTATCTTCGCTCGCGAGCCGCACCACGGGGCCGTCCAGCGAGTCAAACGCCTCTTCGCCGATCAGCGCGGCGATCTCCCCGCCAACCCCTCCGGTTCGGTTGGCCTCGTGGACGATCAACGCCTTGCCGGTCTTTCGGACGGAGGCCAGGATCGCCTCGCGATCGAGCGGGGCCAGGCTCCGGAGATCAATCACCTCCGGGGCGATCCCGTCCCCCCCGATCGCGTCGGCGGCGGCGAGGCACTTGTGGAGCATCCATCCGTAGGAGAACACCGAAAGGCTCGTCCCATCGCGAACCACCCGGGCGCGCCCGATGGGGGTGAGGTACTCGCCGGTCGGGACCTCTGCCCGCTGGTACCGGTAGAGGTGCTTGTGCTCGAAGTACATGACCGGGTTCGGATCTCGGATCGCGGCGAGCAGCAGCCCTTTGGCATCCTCGGGAAACGCGGGGGCGACCACTTTCAGCCCCGGGGTGTGCACGAACCAGGCCTCCATGCACTGGGAGTGAAACGGCCCCCCCTTCACGTCCCCGCCGTACGGCATGCGCAGAACGAGCGGCAGCGCCGCGCCGGTCCGCCAGTGAAACTTCGCCGCCACGTTGACGACCTGGGTGAACGCGTCCGTGACGAAATCGGCGAATTGAAGCTCCACCACCGGCCGCATCCCCATCACCGCGGCGCCGATCCCCGCCCCCACGTTCGCCGCCTCGGCAAGCGGGGCGTCGATGACCCGCTCGGCCCCAAATTCCTCCAGGAAGCCCTGGGTGATGCCGAACGCGCCGCCGTGCGTCCCGATGTCCTCCCCGATCACGAATACCCGGGGGTCGTGACGCATCGCCTCCCGCAGCCCGTCCCGGATCGCCTCCAGGTACGTCATCTCCGGCACGCGAGCCCCTCCCGACCGTCCGGCCCGCCGGAGCTCATTCGTCCCCATCCTCCGCGTACACGCCTTCGGCCACCGAGTCCGCGGCCGGCTCCGGACTCGCCTCCGCCCAAGCCAACCCTTCCTCGATCTCCGCGGCGATCCGCTCCTGCATCGCACGGTCGGCCTCGGGAGTAAGATGGCCCTCGGCCCGCAGACGGCGCTCGAACAGCGTGATCGGATCGCGCGCTTCCCACTGTTCCAGCAACGCCTTCGGCACGTACGCGTACCGATCGGCCTCGCTGTGTCCCCGCACCCGCATCGTCGTGCACTCGATGAGGGAAGGCCCGCCCCCTCCCCGCGCGCGCCCCACCGCGTCGCGGGCGGCGCGGTAGACCGCGAGAATGTCGTTCCCGTCCACCGCCACCCCGGGGATGCCGTAGCCGACGGCCTTGTCCACAAACGCCCGGCAGGCGGTCTGGCGGTTGAGCGGAGTGGAGTAGGCGTACTGGTTGTTTTCGAGGACGAGCACCACCGGGAGGCGGAGCACGGCGGCGAAATTGACCCCTTCGTGCCAGGCGCCGGTGCTCGACGCCCCATCGCCGAAGAACGTCAGGACGACGCGGTCCTCGCCCCGCTGACGGCAGGCCAGCGCCATCCCCGCCGCCACGGGGAGTGAGGCCGCCATGTGGCTGATGAAGGGAAAGATCCCAAGGCGCGGGTCGCCCATGTGGATGTTCCCGTCCCGTCCGCGGGTGAGGCCGCCTTCGCGGTCGAGGAACTGGGCGAAGACGCGACGCACGGGAATGCCGCGCATGATGTAGGCGGCGAGATCACGGTGCATCGGGGCGAGCAGGTCCCGCGGCCCGAGCGCGTAGGTCGCGCCGACCGCGATCGCCTCGTGCCCCCACCCCGTGAAATAGGCCCCGGGGATTCTCCCCTGATAGTACAGTTTGACCCCGCGGTCTTCCACGGCCCGCTGCAGACGCATGTAGTAGAGCATCTGGAGCAGGTCGTTCGGCGCCAGCGCCTCGCCGGCCGCGGGCGTCGCCTGGATCGCACCCACGAGCGTTTCCCTCCCTCTCCCCGGAACAGGCCCGGTGGGACAACATTAGGCAAGGTTGGACGATGTCCTGTGGGGGTCCCGTCCGGGTGGGGGCGGTGCCGCCCCCTACCCCCACCCGCCCCCGGGCGCCCCCTCGAACGGCAGGCCGGCGAGTTCTCGGAGGGCCCGCTGCACATAGATCCGGGCCATTTTCTTCCGATAGCCGATCGTCAGATCGGCGTTGTCCAACGGCTTCGCCGGCTGGAACGCCGCCTGTGCCGCCCGGTCGATCAGATCGGGCGTCGGCCGCTGTCCTCTGAGCAGCGCGGCGGCGGCGTCGGCCACGACCGGATGCGAGGCCACGGCCCCGAGAACGATTCGGGCGTCTGCGATGCTCCCGTCTTCGGCGAACCGCAGCGCCGCGGCCACCCCGAGCACGGGAAAGTCGAACGACCCCCGACGGCGGAGCTTCCAGTAGGTCGTGCGCCACCCGTCCGCGGGCGGCAGCAAGATCTCGGTGAGGATCTCATCCGGCGCCTTGGCGAGGTACTGCATCCCGTCGTTGCGGAAGAGGGCCGCGGCGGGGATTTCGCGTTCGCCCCCGGGCCCGATCACGCGGATCCGGGCATCGAGGGCGATGACGACGGGAGCGGTGTCCGTGGACGAGAGGGCCCAGCACCGCGAGCTGCCCGGGGCGACGAGGCAGATCTCGCCGTCCTTCTTCATGCAGAAGCCGATCGACTTCCGCCAATGGTAGGTCTGATTATAGTAGTTGCACCGCGTGTCGAGGCAGAGGTTGCCGCCGAGCGTCCCCATGTTCCGGAGCGGCGGCGTGCTGACGGCGCCGGCCGCCAGCGCGAGCGCGCGGTACCCCGCGGCGATTTCGGGGTGCCCGGTGAGGCCGGCCAACGTCACCCCCGCCCCGATCGCCATACCGCGGCGCCGGTCCCCGGCGATTCGGTCGAGTCCGCGCACCCCCCGGAGGCCGATGACCACCGCGGGCTCGAATTGCCGCCGCTTCATGTTCGGGTAGAGGTCGGTGCCCCCCGCCACCACCATCCCCCGGGGCCCGGCATCGGCGAGGCGACGGACCGCCTCGTCGATGCCGGTGGGGGCGACGTAGATGAACGGCGGCAGACGGAGCATCAGATATCCTCCGCCGTGGCGCGCGGCTCCCGGGTGCGGGGCCGGGCATCGGTGCGGTCGGTGCCGGTGTGGAGGGTGAGCGGCAGCCCCTTCTCGCCGCCGGCGATCGGGGCGCCCGCGCGCCACGGCGTCTCCCAACCCGCGGGAGGCGCCACTTTGATCGGGTCGCGGAAGGTGAAGCGCGGAACGCCGCGCGGACCCACGCGCCCCTCCCCCCCCTGGCGTTTCTGCTCGAGCGCGGCCAGGACTTTATCGGGGGAGATCGGGATTTCGTCGATCCGGACGCCGACCGCGTCATAGACCGCGTTGGCCAGCGCGGGGATCACCGGCAGCAGCGGACCTTGCCCCGCCTCCTTGGCCCCAAACGGACCTTCCGGATCGTCCGTGTTGACGAGGATCGTCTCCACCGGCGGCATCTCGAGAAATGTCGGGCTCTTGTACTCCAGCATCGAGGGGATCTTGTGCAAGCCTTTGCGGAAGATCTGCTCCTCCATCAGCGCTTCGCCCAGCGCCATGTAGACGCTCCCCTCGATCTGGCCGATGACGAGCGTTTCGTTGATCGCGCGCCCGATGTCGTGCGCGATCCAGACCTGATCGACCCGAACGTCGCCCGTCCCTCGGTCGACGCGGACCCCGACGACCGCCGCGGAGAACGAGTAGGCGGGCGAGGGACCGACCCCGGATCCCTTGAACGGTCCGGCCAGCTTGGGCGGCCGGTAGGAGCCGACCGTGGTCAGCGTGCCGAACATCGCCTCGGCGAGCGCGGCGGCCTCGGGAAACGACACCCCTCGATCGGAGGCGGCGCGGTGATGGATGCGATGGTCGCCGACCGCGAGGTCATCGGGCTCAATCTCGAGGTGCTCCGAGACCGCGGCGAGGAGCAGGTCCCGCATCTTCTGCGCCGCCTCGACGGCGGCGTTGCCCGCCATGAACGTCACGCGGCTGCTGTAGGAGCCCAGGTCGATCGGGGTAAGATCGGTATCCGCGGTGACGAGACTGATCTCGTGGGGGTCGAGGCCGAGCACTTCGGCGACGATCCCGCTCAGGACCGAGTCGCTGCCCTGGCCGATGTCGATCGCTCCGCAGGAGACGATCACCCCACCGCCGCGGTCGACCCGGATCTGAACCTCGCTGTGGGGCATGTCGTTCCAGTAGATGGGGAGCCCCGCACCGCTGAGGTACGTGCTGATCGCCAGCCCCACCCCCCGTCCGTCGGGCAGGTGGCCGTGCTTCTCGCGAAATCCGCTCGCGGTCACGACCCGGTCGATGCACTCCCGCAAGCCGTTGCTGGTGATGCGGAGGTGGTTCACCGTCCGCGTAAAGGGGACGGTGGCATTGACGAGCCGGATCGCCGCGGGGTCGAGCCCGAGGTCGGCCGCCAGCTTGTCCATCTGAATCTCGATGCCGAACCGGGGCTGCGGGGTGCCGTGTCCTCGTTTCGGGCCGCACGGCGGTTTATTGGTCCAGAGGCGCGTCCCCTCGAATTTGTAGGCGGGAATCGTGTAGGTCACCGTCTGCAGCGCGCCGGTGTAGTAGGTGCTGGCGATTCCGTAGGAACCGTAGGCGCCCCCGTCCAGGAACGTCTTGAAGTGGCAGGCCGTGATCCGGCCGTCGCGCCTGACCCCGGTGCGGATCCACATCAGCACGGGGTGCCGGCCGCGGTGGGCGTAGAACACCTCTTCGCGGGTCAGCGTGATCTTCACCGGCCGTCCGGCGAGCATCGCCAGCTTCGCCGCGCAGATCTCGTGGCTGAACGGGTCGCTCTTCCCCCCGAACCCGCCGCCGACCGGCGTCGCGATCACCCGGATCCTGGCCATCGGCAGGTCGAGGACCTTCGCCAGGGCCCGATGCACGTAGTGCGGGGTCTGGGAAGAGGTCCACAGGGTCAGCCGCCCGTTGGCCTCGACCTGGCCCACCGCGCTGTGCTGCTCCATCGGCAGGTGGGTGTTGCCCTGGAAGAAAAACACGTCCTCGCGGATATGATCCGCCTCGGCGAACCCCCCCGCGAGATCGCCAAACTCCAAGGAGACATTCTTGTGGACGTTGGGGACGGGACCGTCGCCGTACTCCTGCACCCGGACCTCCGTCTCCCCGACCGCATCTTCGATGGTCATGACCGCGGGGAGCGGCTCGTACTCCACCTCGATCGCCTCGCACGCCCGCTCGGCGGTCTCCTCGTCGGCGGCGGCGACGGCGGCGATGGGATCGCCCACGTACCGGACCTTCTCCAGGCAGAGCGCCTCCTCGTCTTGGCTGCTCGGCATGATGCCGAACCTGACGGGAAGGTCGGTCCCGACAATCACGGCGTGCACCCCGGGCAAGGCGCGGGCACGGGACACGTCGAGCCGCTTCAGCCGGGCGTGAGGCAGGTGGCTGCGCAGGAGCTTCCCGTAGAGCATTCGGGGAAGGATGAGGTCGTCCGCAAAATGCGTCTCGCCGGTCGTCTTCGCGGGTCCGTCGACCTTCGCCCACGGCCGGCCGATGAACCGGTATCCGTTCCCGCTCACCGGCCGTCTCCCTCCCCGCGGCCGCCCCGCATCCGTGCGGCCGCCAGTTCCACAGCCTCTAAAATCTTGAGGTAGCCGGTGCATCGGCACAGGTTGCCGGCGAGCGACTCGGCCACCTCCTGCCTGGTCGGGGTCGGGGTGCGATCCAGCAGGGCCTTCGCCGCGAGGAGGATCCCCGGGGTGCAGTAGCCGCACTGTGCCGCCCCGAGTTCGGTGAAGGCGACTTGGAGGGGGTGCAGATGGCCCCCGCCGGCCAGCCCCTCCACCGTCGTGATCTGGTGTCCCTGGAGCTCCACCGGCAGGGCAAGGCAGCTCAGCACAGGAGTTCCGTCGACGAGCACGGTACAGGTACCGCACTCCCCCAGTTCGCACCCGTGCTTGGTCCCGGTAAGCCCCAAGTCCTCGCGCAGCACCTCGAGGAGCGTCTTGTGCACCGGCACGATCAGGTCGTGGTCCTCTCCGTTGACCCGGAGCCCGAGCGTCGTCTTCACGCCGGTCTCCTCCTTCCCCCCATCGATCCCTCGCGCGGGACGGCCAGCGACGCCGACAGGGTTCTGGCCGCCGAGCGCAGCGGCCCGGCCAGTCGGCGCAGGGAGCCCGGCGAGACCCGCGCGCACACGGCTACGACGGATAGCGCCCCGATCGCCTCGGCGGAGCGAGCGGGCGTCCCGCGGAACACGGGGGCGGACAGGGCGCAGACCCCCGGCAGGTACTCCATCGCATCGATGGCCACGCCGGCCCGGCGGACCCGCTCCAGCTCCCGTCGGTAGCGCCCGGGATCTCGGATCGACCGGGGGGTGTAGGCGGGCAGCCGGGAAGGCAGATCGTCCCCGGGGGCCGCGAACGCCCAGAGCACCTTGGCGACAGATCCGGCGAGCGGCGGGAGGCGGTGGCCGTGGGGGGCGGTGACCTTGAGCTGCTGCGGAGATTCTTCGCTCGCCGCGATCACGCTGCCCGCGCCGTCTCGCAGGTGCAGCGTCACCGTCTCGCCCGACACACGGCGCAGGCGAAGCAGGTGAGGGCGCGCGAGCGCGCCGAGGTCCTGTCGATCCAGCGCCGCGCGGCCCAATGCGGCAACCGCCGGACCGAGCCGGTAGCGCCTGGTCGCGGGGTCGCGCTCGACCAGCCGGTGCCGCGCCAGCGTCGTGAGGATGCCGTGGGCGGTGCTCTTGTGAATCCGGAGGAGGCGCGCCAGATCAGTGAGGGTGCCGCCTCCCGGACCGCGGCTCAACACCTCGAGGATCCCGGCCGCCCGATCGACGGCGGGCACCGCACCGTTGTGCCTCTGGGGGACCGCGACCGCGGACATGCGTCTGTTCTCCTTGGCGAACAAGAGTTATTTGGACAGAACAACGCATACCCACGATATCCCGCGGGCTCCCGCGGGTCAAGCTCCCGGACAGACCGACAGGCCCCCTGGGGGTGGGGCCGCTTCCGGCGGGGAGGGGAATCAGGGCGCGTCGAGAACTGCGAGACCCGATCCGCTCGGCACCCGTCGACCGGATCCACGCGGAGGGTCCAAGCGATGAACCTGGGATTGGCCGGGAAGACCGCCATCGTCACCGGCGGCAGCGCGGGCATTGGCCTGGCGTGCGCGACCGCGCTGCACGAGGAAGGCGTGAGCGTGGTGATGGTGGCGCGCGACGAACGACGCCTTGCGGAGTCGGCGAGGGCATTGGCCGGGCGGCCTGGCGCGGGCGGAACTCCGGCCGTCCATCCGGTGCCGGGGGACATCGCCCGAGCCGAGGACGTTGCCCGGGTGGTCGCGGCCGCCCGCGACCGTCTCGGCCGCATCGACATCCTCGTGAACAACGCCGGGGCCGCGCGGGCGGGAGCGTTCCTGGACCTCGCCGACGACGTCTATCTCGATGCCTGGACGCTGAAGCTGCTCGGGTACATCCGCATGGTGCGCGCGGTGGCACCCCAGATGATCTCGCAACGGGACGGCCGCATCGTCAACATCATCGGCGGCGCCGGCCGCACCCCGGAGGCGGTGTTCCTTCCCGGCAGCACGGCGAACGCCGCGCTCCTCAACTTCACCCGCGGCGTTTCGAAATTCCTCGCGGAGCACAACGTCCGCATCAACGCCATCTCCCCCGGCACGACCGCCACCGCGCGCGCCGACCGGTTGGCCGCCCAGCGCGCCGCGGCGGGCGGGATGAGCGTCGAGGATGCGAAGGCCCAGATGGCCGGGGCCATCCCGCTCGGCCATCTCGTCGATCCGGCCGAGATCGCCGCCCTGACCGTGCTGCTGGTCTCGGATCGCGTGCCCTCCATGACCGGAACCGAGATCTTGATCGACGGAGGCCAGACCCCCGGGGTGTGATGCGGCGGCGGGCGGGCGCGGCGGTGGTCCGATCGGGGCCTCGCCGGCGCCGCGCCTGGAGGGTTTCGCGGCCCCCGAGTATAAGCACGGACCGGCCGGTTCTAGCTGGAGGGAAGTCGTTCCGTTCTCTGGAACGCCGGATCCGCGGGCGTGGGTGCCCGCCCGCGGGAATTTGGGGAAGGGAGTGCACCGTGGCGATCCCGGTCCTGACGCGGCCCGCCGTGCTGCCGAAAGGGGTCAGCCCTCGCACGTTCAGCCGGGCGATCCGCGAGTTCACCCGCATCGTCGGCGACCGCAACGTCTCGGTGTCCTCCGCCGAACTCGTCCCCTACGCCCACGACGTCATCATGATCCCCCCGATCTGGCCGTCCGCGGTGGTCCGCCCCGGCTCGGTCGAAGAGATCCAGCGGGTCGTCCGCGTCGCCAACGCGCTCCGGATCCCGCTGTGGCCGCTCAGCACCGGGAAGAACATCGCCTACGGGCGGATGATGGCGGTGGACGGGGGAAACGTCATCCTCGACCTCGGCCGGATGAACCGAATCCTCGAGATCAACGAACCCCTTGCCTATGCGGTCGTCGAGCCCGGGGTCACCTACGCCCAACTGTACAAGCACCTGCGCGAGCGCAACCTGCCGCTGTGGCTCGACCCCCCCGCAACGGCGCCGGGGGCGGGCCCGCTCGGCAACACCGTCGAGCGCGGCGTCGGCTACACGCCGTACGGCGAGCACTTCCTCTTCTCCTGCGGGATGGAGATCGTGCTCCCCGACGGCCGGCTGCTGCGCACCGGCTCCGGGGCGCTCCCGGGATCCCGCACCTGGCACATCTTCAAGTGGGGGTTCGGCCCGTACCTCGATGGGCTCTTCACCGCAAGCAACTACGGCATCGTCACCAAGCTCGGGATCTGGCTGATGCCGGAGCCTCCCGCCTACCAGCCCATCCTGATGACGTTCCCGAACGAGGACGACATCGGCGCGATCATGGACTTCCTCCGCCCCCTCAAGATCACGCACCTCCTGCCGAGCGCCGTGGTCGTGGCCCACGCGCTGCTTGCGCTGGCCGCGGAGGCGGACTACCCATGGCATCTCACCGGCGGCACGCGGCCGGTACCGGAAGACTGGGTGCGGGCGGAAGCGGCCAAGCGGATGCTCGACACGTGGAACGTCGCCGGCTGCGTCTACGGCTCTCCCGCAGTCGTCGCCGAGGTCGCCGCGACCGTGCGGCGGAAGGTCGCCGCCGAGCTCCCGCACGCCCGGGTGCTGGACCTGGACGAAGCGCTCCAGAGCCCGTACTGGGACCACAAGGTGCGCAACATGACGGGAGTGCCTTCCATGATCGAGTACGGCCGGCTGTCGTGGCGGGGGGGCGGGAACGCGTTCGTCGCCCCGGTGGTGCCGTTGTACGGTGCGGAGGCGGCGAAGCACATGGAGATCGCCCGGCCGCTCTTCCAAAAGTACGGGTTTGATTACATCGGCGAGTTCATCGCCGCCTCCCGCGACCAACACCACGTCATGATGCTCCTCCACAAGCAGCCGGAAGAGATGGACCGGGCCCGGCGCTGCTACCGGGAGCTGACCGACGCGTTTTGCGACCAAGGCTACCTGCCCTATCGGACCAACGTGGCATTCATGGAACACACGATGAGCCGGCTGGATCCCGTCTTCCAGGATGTCTGCATGCGGATCAAGGAGGCGCTCGATCCGAACGGCATCCTGGCCCCCGGCAAGAACGGGATCCGGCTCCCGCCCCCCCGCCGCAGCGGACGCACCCTGACGAGGCGGGCGCGGCGGCCGGCCTCGAGAAAATCGCGCCGGCCCGGCGGCGGGCGAAGCCGATGACGCGGCGGCGCGGGCCGGTCGGCAAGGACCTCACGCGTGAGATCGAGGCGAAAGGGATCAACCTCTTCGAGTGCTACACCTGCCGGCTGTGCACCGAAGAGATGAACCGGGGGATTCTGACGCTGACCGAACCCTACCGCCAAGCGTTCGGCGAGACGGAGTGGCGTCGGGACATCTTCAACGAGCCCGTCTGCCCGACCTGGGACTATTATCGCCACGAAGCGTACACGGCGTACGGCCGCGCGCTGATGGCCCGAGACCTCGGCGACGGCCTTGAAGTGGATCCGCGGGACCCGCGGATGCGGGAGGTGGTCTACACCTGCCTCCTCTGCACCGGATGCCAGGAGCTCTGCTTCTCACGCAACCGGGTGCCCCTGATGAAGCACGACATGCAGCTGCCGCGTGAGGTCTGGGATCTCCACGGCATCCTGCTCGCGAAGCGCAAGTGGCTCTTCGACAAGTTCGGGTGGGACGTCGTCCCCGCGGGGCTGCGGGCACTCGCCCAGCGCCTCATCAGGACGGGGACGTCGACCGGAGAGCCCGGGCGCGCGGCGACGCGCTGGGTGAAGGCCACGCGGAGCGGCACCGTGGACCTGAGCCGCGACGGACGGGCGGACGTCCTCCTCCTGCTTGACGGCACCGCCCCGTACGATCGGGGCACATGGCCGGCCCTGGCCGCGGCGGTCCGGCTGCTGCTGGCCTCTGGACTCACGGTCGGCACGCTCGGCGCGGATGAGATCGCGACGAGCCTCCCCGTGCTTGCGGCGGGGGACGTGCAGAGCTATCTCCGGATCAACCGGGAGGCGATTCGCCGGGTCGCCACCGTCGTCCGGCGGGCGGGGGTCAAACAGGTCGTCACGGTGGACGACACGGGCTTTGCGGCCTGGACCGCGCCGGCGAAACACTACGGGGTGGCCGAGGAGGTGAGCTTCCCCTTCGCCCATCTCATCCCGTTTCTGCACACGCTGCTCGAGGACGGACGGCTGCGCCTGACCCGTCCGGTCGACAAAGAAGTGGCTCTGCTCGACAGCTGTCATCTCGGCCGCTACTGCAAAGTGCTCGACGCCCCGCGGGCGATCCTGGCGCGCGTGCCCGGGCTCCGCGTCCGTGAGGCCCACCTCAGACGTGAATACCTCTACTGCTGCGGCGCCGCCGCGGGGGTGCCCGACGCCTATCCCGAGCAGGCCGATTGGTGGGGCCGAAAGCGCCTAGGGCAGGCCGCGGAGGTGCTGGCGCAGGGGCGCACCGTGGTGACGACCTCACCGATCTGCGGCGCGCACCTCAGACGGACCGCCGCAGCCGAGGGAACGGGCATCGAGGTCAAAGATCTGGCCGAGGTCGCCGCGCTGGCGCTGGCCTAGCTGCCCCCCGGCTCGCCGGGGGCGTTCGGCCATCATCTCAAGGGGGGGTGATGCACGTTGCATCGGGTATCGCGAAGGATCATGGTCCTCGGTCTCGCCGCCGCGCTTGCCGCCGGCGTATCCGTCCCCGCGCGGCCGGCGCTCGGCCAGGGCGGGCCGATCAAGATCGGCACGGTGTTCGCCGTAACGGGCCCGGCCAGCTCGCTCGGCAAGCCCGAGAAGGACACGGCGACGATGCTGCAGGCCCAGCTCGCCGCCTCGGGTGGAATCGGCGGCCGGCCGGTCCAGATCATCACCTACGACAGCGAGACCGACCCCACGAAAGCGGTCCTGCTGATCAAAAAGGCGGTCAGCGAGGACAACGTCGTCGCCGTGGTGGGCGGGACGACGAGTCCGGAGTCCCAGGCGATGGCGGACTACGCGATGTCCGCCGAGATCCCGTTCATGTCGGTGGCGGCCAGCACGACGTTGAGCATTCCCACCCGGGCCTGGGTGTTCCAGATGCCGCAGCGGAACGCCACGGCGGCGGCCAAGGCGTTGGAGTACCTCGTGGCTGTCCACGCGAAGACGTTTGCGTTCCTCTATCGAAACGATGACTTCGGCCAGGACGGCCTTGTCGCGCTCCGAACCTACGGCCTCCACCAAGGGGTAACGCTCGTAGACACCGAGCCGTTTGCGGCCACGGACACGGACCTCAGTGTTCAGGTCGCCCGCGCCCGGGTCAAGAATCCCGACGCGATGGTCGTGTGGAGCACGCCGCCGACCGCCTCGATCGCGGCGAAGAACATTCGCCAGCTCGGGATGAAGACCCCGATCCTAGAGAGCCACGGCATCGCCAACCGGGCGTTCATCCAGCTCGCGGGACCGGCCGCGGACGGCGTCGTGTTTCCGTCCGGCAAGCTCCTGGTCGTCGACAAGCTATCGGCAAAGGACCCGCAGAAGGCGCTTCTCCAGAAGTACGCCAAGGATTTTGACGCGGCCAACCACTACGGGGCCAATACCTTTGGGGGGCACGCGTTCGACGGGATCACGATGCTCGTTGACGCGATCCGGCACGTCGGCCCCGACAAGGTGAAGATTCGCGAGTACCTGGAACGCCTCAAAGGCTTCGTGGGAACCGGCGGGGTCTTCAACATGTCGCCGCAAGATCACAACGGGTTGACCACCAACGACATGGTGCTGGTGGTGATCAAGGGCGGCAACTGGGACATCTGGAAGTAGCGGAGACCGGGGGTGGGCCCGGCCGCGCGGCCGGCCCATCCCCCACCGACCGTGCTTGCCCTCCTGCCCCAACTGCTCCTCACCGGCATCACCGTCGGCAGCATCTACGCCCTCGGCGCCCTCGGCTTCGTGCTCATCTACTCCGTGACCGGAATCCTGAACTTCGCCCAGGGGGAGTTCTCCATGCTGAGCGCGCTCGTGTGCGCGACCCTCCTGGCGTGGCACCTGCCGCTCGGGCTTGCGGCGTGCGGGGCCATCACGGCGGTCTGCCTCGTCGGCGCGCTCACCGAACGGCTGGCGATCCAACCGGCGTTCGGCGGCGCCCCGCTCACGCTGCTCATCATCACCTTCGGGGTGTCGATGGCGTTTCGCGGCCTCGCCCTGATGGTCTGGGGCGCGGATCCCTACACGCTGCCGGAGTTCACGCCCGGCCCCCCGCTTGTGCTGCTCGGCGGGGTGCTCGTCCGCCAGGCGATTTGGGCGATCGGCCTCTCCGGGGCCGTCGTCGTCGGGTTGTTTGCCTTCTTCACCCGCACCGTCCCGGGCGCGGCCGTCCGGGCGTGCGCGGACAACGCCTTCGCCTCCCGGCTCGTCGGCATCAGCCCGCGACAGATGTCGCTCCTGGCGTTCACCCTGAGCGCCGGGCTCGGGGCGGTGGCGGGGCTCGTCATCACCCCGATCACGGGGGCGACGTACGACATGGGCCTCGCGCTGGGACTGAAGGGATTTGTCGCCGCGGTCATCGGCGGGCTGGGCAACGCCCCCGCCGCGGTCGTCGGGGGGTACCTGGTCGGCGTCATCGAAGCGCTCACGAGCGGGTACCTCTCCCCGGGCTACGGCACCGCCATCACCTTCCTCGTGCTGCTGATCGTCCTGTTCCTGCAGCGCGAAGGGCTGCTGCACGGAGCTCAGCGGAGACACGCGTGAGGCGGGACCACCTCGGCCTCCTGGTCCTGGTCGCGGCGGTCGCGGGGCTTCCGTTCGTCGTCTCGACGGCCTACGCCCTCACCGTCCTCAACATCATCGGGCTGTACGCGATCGTCACGCTGGGATTAATCCTCCTGGGATGCTCCGGCCAGATCTCGCTCGGGCAGGCCGCGTTCTACGGGCTGGGGGCGTACACGTCCGCGTTGTTGAGCCGCGACCTGGGATGGAACCCCTGGCTCGCCATCCCGGTCGCGATCGCGGCCGTCTCCGCCGCGGCTTACCTGGTGGGGCTCCCGACGCTGCGCCTGGCGGAGCACTTCTTCGTCCTGGCCACGCTGGGGTTCGGCATCATCGTCAACGTCCTGATGCTGCAGATGGTGTCGGTGACGGGGGGCGGCAACGGACTGCGGGACATCCCCGCCCTCACGATCGCCGGGGTGCGCCTCGTCACCGATCGGCAGGTTTACTACCTGATCTGGGCACTCGTCTTCGGCACCCTCGTCCTGGCCCGGAACATCACCGCCCACCGCACCGGACGGGCACTGCGGGCGATCCTCGGCAGCGAAATCGCCGCCGCCGCTCTCGGGGTCGAGGTCCCCCGGTACAAAATGCAGGTGTTCGTCCTGAGCGCGGCGTACGCCGCGCTGGCCGGGGCGCTGTACGCGCACTACATCCGGTTCATCAGCCCCTCCCCGTTCTCCCTGTACGCGTCGCTCTTCTTTCTGATCATGGCGGTGGTCGGGGGCCTGACCAACATCTGGGGGGGCCTGTTCGGGGCGGCGGCGGTCACGGTGCTCGATCAGATGATCCGGGCCCAACTCCCACGCGTCTTCCCGCGTGTGGGCGGCGAGTATCAGACCGCGATCTACGGCATCCTGCTCGTGCTGATCATGATCTTTTTCCCCCGCGGGATCGTCCGCGGCGCGCTCGACGTTCGGCACACGCTGATCCGCCCGTTCGCGCCCGGGCGGGGGGCGGACACCGAACCGGCCGAGGAGGGCCGCGCGTGACCGCCGCCCTCCGCGTGGAGCACCTCACCCGGCGATTCGGCGGGCTCATCGCCGTGAACGCGGTCAGCTTTGCGGCCGCCCCGCAGGAGATCGTCGCCGTGATCGGGCCGAACGGCGCCGGGAAGACCACCCTGTTCAACCTGATCACGGGGGTCCTCCCCGCAACCTCGGGCGACGTCTACTATCAGGAGCGACGCATCACCGGGATGCCCGCCTGGGGCGTCGCCTCGCTGGGGGTTGTCCGCACGTTTCAGAACCCGATCATCTTCACCCAGGCGACGGTCGCCGAGAACGTCATGGTGGGATGTCATCGCTGGACGCGCACCGGGCTCCTCCGGGCGGCCCTCGGGCTGCCGTCCGCGGCGCACGAGGACCGGCTGGTCTCCGACGCCGCGCGGGCGGCGCTGGACCTCGTGGGCCTTCCGGGACGAGAGCACGACCTGGCGCGGGACCTCCCCTTCGGCCAGCAGCGCCTGCTGGAGATCGCCCGATCGCTGGCCGCCCGTCCCGCCGTCCTCCTCCTCGATGAACCGACCGCGGGGCTGAGCCTTGGGGAGGCGCGGCACCTCGTCGCCCTGGTCCGCCGCCTCCGCACCGATGGAGTGACCTTCGTCGTGATCGAGCACAACATGGACGTGGTGATGGACGCGGCCGACCGCGTGGTCGTCCTCGACTACGGGGAGAAGATCGCGGAGGGCCCGCCGCGCGCCGTCCAGCGCGACCCCCGGGTGGTGGCCGCCTACCTCGGCGAGGACGCCGCGGCGCCCTCCGCGGAGCCCCGGTCGTGATGACGGCGCCGCGGCTCGAGGTCTCCGGCGTCGTCGCGAGGCGGGGCGAGGTCGAGGTGCTCCACGGGATCGATCTGGAGGTCCGGCCGAGCGAGGTGCTGGCGATCATCGGCCCCAACGGGGCGGGCAAGTCCACCCTGCTCGGGACGATCGCCGGCATCTTCGTCCCGCGCGCCGGCGCGATCGTCCTGGACGGCCGGCCGATCGCGGGGCTCTCCGCCGAGGCGGTGGTGCGGCTCGGGGTGAGCCTGGTTCCCGAACGCCGGCAGATCTTCAACACGCTCACGGTGCGGGATAACCTCCTCCTCGGCGGGTACCACCGGTACTGGCACGATCGCGCCGGGGTACGCGCCGATGTCTCCCGGCCCCGCGCGATCTTCCCGAAGCTCGCCGCCCTCGACGGGCGGCTGGGGGGAACCCTCAGCGGCGGCGAGCAGCAGATGCTCGCGATCGGGCGCGGGTTGATGTCGCGCCCCCGCCTCCTCCTGCTGGACGAGCCATCGCTGGGGCTGGCCCCCCTCGTGATTCGCGAGATCGTGCACGCCCTGGGGGAGTTGCGTCGGACCGAGGGCCTCACCGTGATCCTGGTCGAGCAGAACGTCAAGGCGGCGATGGCGATCGCCGATCACGTCTGCGTGATGGAGCGGGGCCGGATTGTGCTGCGGGGGACGCCGGCAGAGCTCCTGGCGCATCCCGGCATCAAATCGGCCTACCTCGGCAAGGGATACGAGATCGCGGGGTGATGCCGATGCGCGGACCGATCGAGCGGTGCCCCGCGGGGGCGAGGATCCTGATCGTCGGCGGGGGCGCCGTGGGAGGCATCTACGCCGCGCGGCTCGCCGGCACGGCGCAGGTCACGATCTTCGACGTGTGGCGGGAACACGCGGCGGCCATCGCGCGAGAGGGGCTCAGGCTGCACGTCCGGACCGAGGCGGTCACCCAATCGCTCCTGGTCCGGCCGGCGGCCGTCTCCACCCCCGACGCCCTGGTGGGTACGACCTTCTCCCACGCGTTGATCGCCGTGAAAGGGCCGCACACCCGTGAGGCGGTTCGCCGCATCCGCGACCATCTCGCGGGGGCGGTCGTGCTGACCGTGCAGAACGGCCTGGGGAACGCCGAGGCGATCGCGGCGGAGTGCGGCGCCCCGATCTGCCACGGGGTGACGATGAACGCGGGGGAAGTGGTCGGTCCCGGGGAGATCACGCAGCGGGAGATCGGCGGGACCTGGCTGGGCCCGCACCGCGGGGTCCTCGAGGACGCCCGTCGGTGGGGGGACGCGCTCGCCCGCGCCGGCATGGCCGTGGAGGTGCTCGCCGACCCGCGCGGGGCGATTTGGGGTAAGCTCATCTTCAACGCAGCGGTCAACCCCCTCCCCGTCCTGACCGGGATGCGCCTCTCGGGGGTCTACGCGCACCCGGACGCCTACGCGCTGCTGCGGGCCCTGGTCGACGAAGGGAGGGCGGTGGCCGCCGCCCTCGGGATCGCCCTCCACTCCGATCCGATGGCGGTGATCGATGCCCACCGGGCGCTCGGCGACGCGCACGGCCACGTGGGCTCGATGAAGCAGGACGTCGATCGCGGACGCGCGACAGAAATCGACACGCTCACCGGGGCGATCGTCGCCGAGGGCGACCGGCTCGGGGTCCCGGTCCCCGCCTCGCGAACCGTTTACCGGCTCGTCAAGGCCGCGGAAGCCCGGGCTGTGGCGGCGGCCGCGGGGGTGAGGTAAGATGACGCACGCCGGCCGGGCGCGGCAACCCGTATTACGTCAACGCGGTCGAGCGCGCCCTCGCCCTCCTGGAGAGCGTCGACGGGACCGCGAAGGGATCCGGGATCACCGAGTTGAGCCGCCGGCTGGGATGGGGGAAGAGCACCGTGCACCGCCTCTGCTCGACCCTGGAGCACCGCGGGTACCTGGTCCACGATGCGTCGACCGGCCGGTACCGGCTCAGCCTCCGCCTGTTCCAGGTGGGGAGCGCCGCGCTCAACCACCTCGATCTCCCCGTGCGGGTGACGCCGGCGCTCCGATCGCTCGGCGAGACCGTGGAGGAAACCGTCCACCTGGCCGTACTCGACGGGCAGGAGATCGTGTTTATCGGCAAGGTGGAAAGCGGACGGCCGCTCCAGCTGCACTCGCAGGTGGGCCGGCGCGCCCCCGCCCACTGCACCGCGCTCGGCAAGGTGCTCCTCGCCCACGCCGACCCGCAGCTCCAGACCCGGGTGCTGGCGGGCCGGCTCAAGCGGTACACGCCGGGGACGATCGTCGATCCCCCGACTCTCCGGCGCGTCCTCCAGGCGGTGCGTGAGCGAGGGTACGCGGTTGACGATCAGGAGTTTGAAGAGGGCATCCGCTGCGTGGCGGCGCCGGTGCTCGACTACACGGGCCGTGTGGTCGCGGCCCTCAGCGTCTCGGCCCCCGCCGGGCGACTTGGGCCCGACCGCGATCGGGGCCTGGCCGAGGTGGTGAGGGCGGCGGCCCGGCGGGCCTCGGGCGAACTCGGGCACGCGCCCGAGCGCGCGGCGGGAAGGGGCACGAGAGATGAGGTCTGACCTGACGTGGATGATCGGGGGGAAGACCGGCGAAGGCGTGGACTCCGCCGGCGAAGTCTTCGCCCTGGGGGCCGCCCGCTCCGGACTGGAGGTCCACACCTTCCGGCTGTTTCCCCCCATCATCAAGGGCGGGCCGACCGCGTACGAGGTCCGCATCGGCCCGCGGCCGCTGCACGCCCGAGGCGACCGCCTCGACTGCCTGGTCGCGCTCGACAACGACACGATCGCAAAGCACGGCGCGACCCTCCGTCCCGGAGGGTTCCTCGTCGTCGACGACGGCAGGGTGACCGGAGAGGGAGTCCCGGACGCGGTACGCTGCCCCGTCCCCCTGACCAAACTCGCCGCGGACGCCGGGGGCGCCATCATGAAGAACATGGTGGCGCTGGGAGTATCCACGCGGCTGCTCGGCCTCAATCCCGCGGGCCTGCGGGAGGCCGTCCGCCGCCGCTTCGAGTCCAAGGGGGCGCCGGTCCAGACTCAAAACGCCGCAGCGGTCGACGTGGGGTGGCGGTTCGCCGACACCGCGTGGCGCGATCGACCTGCCCCTGCCGCCTGGACCGCCGGACGGGCGGCGGGGGGCGCGGGGCCCGCCGCCACCTACTTCCTCTCCGGCAACGACGCGATCGCGATGGGGGCACTGGCGGCCGGGTGCCGGCTGTACGCCAGCTATCCCATCACCCCGGCCAGCGACATCCTGGAGTGGATGGCCGCCCACCTGCCGGCGGTGGGCGGAGCGGCGGTCCAAACCGAGGACGAGATCGCGGCGCTCGGCCTCGTGATCGGCGCGGCGTACGCCGGGGTGCGTGCCATGACCGCCACGAGCGGCCCCGGGCTCTCGCTGATGACCGAGACGATGGGGCTCGCCGGCATGGCCGAAATCCCCGCCGTGATCATCGCCGCGCAGCGGCCCGGGCCGAGCGCCGGGATGCCGACGCGCCACGAACAGGGCGATCTCCTGCACATGGTCTACGCCTCGCACGGGGAGTTTCCGCGCATCGTCCTGGCGCCGGGGAGCCTCGAGGAGTGCTTCCTCGACACCGCGCTGGCGTTCAACCTGGCGGAGCGGTATCAGTGTCCGGTGATCGTCGCCACGGATCAGGACGTGGTGCTGAAGAAGCGCACGGTCCGCGCCCTCCCCCTCGACGAAGTGCGAATCGACCGGGGTGCGCGCGTGACCGATGCGGAGGCGCAGGCGCTGGGACCGGCCTACCGCCGGTACGCGCTCACCCCCAGCGGGATCTCCCCGCGGGCGATCCCGGGGCAGCCGGGCGCGCTCTTCCTCTCAAGCGGCGACGCGCACGACGAACGGGGGACCATCGATGTGGACGATCCCGCCGTCCGCCGCGCCATGGTGGAGAAGCGGCTGCGGAAGACGCGGGGGATCTGGGAGTCCGTGGCCGGCGTGCGGGTCGAGGGCGAGGGAGACGCGCTCGTCATCTCCCTCGGCTCGCCCTGCGGGCCGATCCGCGAGGCGCTGGCGCGCCTGCGCGCGGATGGGCTGTCGATCCGCTTCCTCCAGGTCCGCTGCCTGTGGCCGTTCCCCGCCCACGAGGTCGGCCCGGAGATCGCGCGCGCCCGAAAGATCGCGGTGATCGAACACAACGCCACCGGACAGCTGGCGACCCTGATCGCGGCACACGCCGGCGGGCATGGAAAGCTCTGGCCGGTGCGGAAGTACGATGGGCTGCCGTTTTCCCCGGGCGAGGTGGAAGCACAGGTGCGCGCGTGGCTGCGATCCTAACCTTCAAAGAGTTCGCCCGGGAAAAATCGACCTGGTGCCCCGGGTGCGGCGACTTCGCCGTCCTGCGCGCGCTGCAGGAAGCGTGCGCGCACCTGGCCGTCCCGCCGCACCGCATCGTGCTGGTCTCGGGGATCGGGTGCTCGGGCAAGATCACCTCGTACTTCTCGTCGTACGGACTCCACGTCCATCACGGGCGGACGCTGCCGCTGGCCACCGGGGTCAAGCTGGCCAACCGCGGTCTCACGGTGATCGCCGCGGGGGGGGATGGCGACGGGTACGGGATCGGCCTCAACCACCTCATCCACGCCATCCGCAGAGACGTGGACGTCACCTACGTGGTGATGGACAACGGGGTGTACGGAAACACGAAGGGACAGACCTCGCCGACGACCGTCACCGGCACCGCCACCCCCTCGTCGCCGGCCGGGGCGGTGGAGGAACCGATCCACCCCCTACGCCTGGCGGTGGCGGCGGGGATCACCTATCTCGCTCAGGGCGCCAGCCACGACGTCCCGCAGCTGACCCGCCTGATCGAGGCGGGCATCCGGCACCGCGGCTTCGCGCTGATCAACGTCATCAGCCCGTGCCCGACCTACGACCGCATCCGCACCTACCAGTGGTGGCGCGAACGCCTGACGAATCTCGACACCGACCCGGCCTATCGCCCGGAGAGCCGCGATCAGGCTGCGGACGCCGTCATGACCCGCGATGCGACCATCCTCGGGTTGATCTACCGTGAAGCCGGGCGGCCGTTCGACGCCCGCCTGCCGCGGTTCCGCGCGACGCCGCTGGCCGATGAGGGCCTTGAGCCGGACACCGCCGCCGTGCGCCGCCTCCTCGCCGAGGAGCACACGCCGTGACCTTCGCCCCGGGCCCGGAACGATCCCCGGCCGGGACCGGCTCCCGCCTCGACGATCCCGCGCTCTTCGTGGATCCGACCCTGGAGTCGATGTCGCGGGAGGACCTCGTGGCCTACCAGTGGCAGCGCCTTGGGCCGATGCTTGCCCGGGTCGGAGACAGCAACCCCTTCTACCGCGCGAAGTGGGCGGCCGTCGGCGTCCCGGACGTCCGGGCGATCCGCGACTGGGAGGGGTTCCGCCGGCTGCCGTTGACCGACAAGGCGGAACTCTCTCGCGACCAGGACGCGCACCCCGTCTTCGGGAGCAACCTCACCTACCCCCTCGCCCGGTACGTCCGCCTGCACCAGACCTCCGGGACGACCGGGCGGCCGCTGCGGTACCTGGACACGGTCGAGTCGTGGGAGTGGTGGATCCGGTGCTGGTTGTTCGTGTACCGCGCCGCCGGGGTCGGGCCGGGAGACCGCGTCTTCTTCGCCTTCTCCTTCGGGCCGTTTATCGGGTTTTGGGCCGGGTTCGACGCGGCGCGGCGCATCGGGGCGCTCGCGATCCCCGGCGGGGGACTCGACACGATGCTGAGGATTCGCATGCTCGCGGAGACGCAGGCCACCGCGCTCGTCTGCACGCCGTCGTACGCGCTGCGGCTGGCGGAAGTGGCCCGCGAACGCGGCATCGACACCGCATCGCTCGGCGTCCGCGTCACGATTCACGCCGGCGAACCGGGAGCCAGCATCCCGGCGACGAAGCGCCGGATTGAGGCGGCCTGGGGGGGACGGTGCATCGATCACACCGGCATGACCGAGGTCGGCGCCACCGGCTTCACCTGTGCGGCGGGAGAGGTCCACCTCAACGAGAGCGAGTTCGTGCTGGAGGTGCTCGACCCCCTGACCGACACGATCGCCCCGGCGGGGGAAGGGGAACTCGTCATCACCAACCTGGGGCGGGACGGCTCCCCGGCGATCCGCTACCGCAGCGGCGATCGGGTGCGCCTGATCCAGTCGCGGTGCGCCTGCGGGCGCACCTTCGCCCGCCTGGCCGGGGGGATTTTGGGCCGGGTCGACGATATGCTGGTCGTCCGGGGGATGAATGTCTTTCCCAGCGTGATCGAGGACGTCGTCCGGCAGTTCGACGCCATCGACGAGTTCCAGCTGGAGGTGCGCCGCCGGGCGGCGATGACCGATCTGCGGGTGGTGGTCGAGATCGACGAACCGCGGTGGGGCGCGGCCCGGGTGGGCCAGATCCTGGACGCGCTGCGCGAGCAACTCCATCTCGCCTGCGGCATCCGCATCGAGGCGGCCGCGGTCGGGGCGGGCGCGCTGCCGCGGTTCCAGTTGAAGGCGAAGCGGGTCGTGCACATCGACTGATGGGGGTGAGCGGATGAACGCACGCAGGACACTCACGCGCCGGCAGCTCCTGGCACGCGCGGCACTCGGCACAGCGGCGCTGGCGGCGGGCGGGGCGGCCGCGCCGGCGGTGCTGGCGGCGGGCCCGGTGAAGGTCGGGCTCCTCGTCTCCTACTCTAAGGTGTACGGTCAATTGGGCGAGGATATCACCGACGGGATGACGCTGTACTTCGACTCGGTGAGGTGGACGGGGGGCGGCCGACGGATCACCTGGATCCGCGAGGACGAGGAGATCGACCCCCAGGTGGGCGTGCGGAAGGCGCGCAAGCTGATCGAAGCGGACCAGGTCGATCTCCTCACGGGGATCGTCGCCACCCCCACCGCCTACGCGATCCGCGACATGGTCCACAACACCAAGACGATCCTCATCGTCAGCAACGCCGGCGGGAACCTCCTCACTCGGGCGCGGAAGAGCCCGTACATCTTCCGGGTGTCGTTCACGTCCTGGCAGGTCAGCAACCCGTTCGGAAAATGGTTCTACACGAATGTCGCGCCGGTGGCCGTGCTCACCGCCGCGAATTACGGATTCGGCACGGAGTCGATCGCGGCGTTCAAGGAGTCCTTTCTCCCCGCGGGCGGCAAGGTCGCCGGCGAGGTCCTGCCCCCGCTCAACAACACCGACTACGCCCCCTACATCACGCAGATCCAAAAGTTCAACGCGGAGGGCTCGTACAATTTCTACAGCGGCAGCGACGCGGTGCGGTTCATCCAGCAGGCCGCTCAGTTCGGCCTGACGAAGAGCAGCCGGATCAGCGGGGCGGGCTTCATGGTGGAGCAGGACGTGCTGCCGGCCGAGGGGGCGAACGCGCTGGGGATCTACAGCCCGCTGCACTGGGCCCTCACCCTGCAGAATCCGGAGAACCTCGCCTTCACCCGGGCGTACAAAGCGCGCTTTAAGCGCGATGCCAGCGTCTTCGCGATGCAGGGCTATGATGCGGCTCGGGTGATCGTGGAGGCGCTCAACAAAACCGGCGGAGACACGAGCAACAAGGACGGGATGGTCGAGGCGCTGGCCGGAGTGAAGTTCGCGAGCCCGCGCGGTGCCTTCGAGTTCGATCCGAACACCCACAACGTCATCCAGACGATCTACATCCGCCAGGTCCGTCAGGTCGGCGGCGACATCGCGAACGTGGTGTTCGACAACCTCGGCCGGATCGCGGACCCCGGCAAGTGACCCGCGCGGCGTCGGGACGGGGCCGCACGCGTCCCGGCGCCGCGCCCACCCCCTCACCGCGGTGACCTTCTACCTCCTGCAGGGCCTCAACGGCCTCGCCTACGGGATGCTGCTGTTCCTCATGGCGTCGGGCCTCTCGCTGATCTTCGGCCTGATGGAGGTGATCAACCTCGCCCACGGCGCGTTCTACATGCTGGGGGCGTACCTGGCGCTGTCGATGGTCCGGTGGACGGGATCGTTCTGGATCGCCGCGCTCACCGCCCCCCTCCTGCTGGGCGCTACCGGGTTCTTCCTGGAGTGGGAGTTCCTCCGTCCGCTCTACCGCCGGACCCATCTGGATCAGATCCTCCTCACGTTCGGGTTCGCCTTCGTCTTCTCCGATCTGGCGCGGTGGGTGTGGGGGGCGGACGTCCAATCGCTGGCACCCCCCCCAGGGCTGGACCGCTCCATCCCCCTGTTGGGCACGCTGTTCCCATCGTATCGCCTCTTCGTCATCCTGCTCGGGGCCGTCCTGGCGGGGGGGCTGTGGTTGGGGCTGAATCGGACGCGGCTCGGCGCGATGGTGCGGGCCGGGGTGGCGAACAAGGAGATGACGCAGGCGCTGGGGATCGACATCGGCCTGGTGTTCACCGGGGTGTTCGCCTTTGGGACGGCGCTGGCGGGGTTGGCCGGGGTCATCGCCGCACCGATCCAGGGGGTCTTTCCCGGCGTGGATTTCGAGATCCTGATCGTCACCCTGATCGTCGTGGTCGTCGGCGGGCTCGGCACCCTCGGCGGCTCGTTTTGGGGAAGCCTGCTCATCGGCGAAGTGGACACCTTCGGCAAGACGATCGTGCCGCAGGCCGCCCTCGTCTTCATCTACCTGATCATGGCCGCCGTCCTCCTCGTCCGGCCGGCGGGGCTGTTCGGGGGGCGCCCCCGGTGAAGCCCGCCGCCTGGCTGGTTGCGGCGGCGGGCCTCGTGCTCGTGCCGCTGGTGTCGTCGCGGTATGTCACGACGACCCTCACGGAAATCCTCATCTTCGCCGTGTTCGCGATGAGCCTCGGCCTCCTCGTCGGGTACGTCGGACTCGTCTCGCTGGGCCACGCCGCGTTCTTCGGGATCGCCGCCTACACCGCGGGGCTCCTCAGCACCCACCTCAGCGCCTCGCTCTTCCTCACCCTCCCCATCGGGATCGCGGCGGGAGCGATGGCCGCGTTCGTGGTCGGGGTGTTCGCGCTGCGCGCCACCGGCGTCTACTTCCTCATGCTCACGCTCGCGTTCGCGCAGATGGCCTTTGCGGTGGCGCACCAATGGTCGTGGCTGACCGGGGGAACGAACGGCCTCGCGGGGATCCCCCGGCCGTCCGTCCCCGGAGTGGATATGGGCGGGACCACGGCCTTCTACTACCTGGTCCTCCTGCTGGCCGCCGCCGCGACCGCGGTGCTGGGCCGGATCGCCGGATCGCCGTTCGGGGCGGCCTTGGTCGGAGTGCGGGAGAACGAACCGCGCATGCGGGCGATGGGCTACGATACCTTTCGACTGAAGCTGGGGGCATTTGTGATCGCCGGCGCCGCGGCGGCGCTGGCGGGGGTCCTCTACGCATACTACAACGGGTTCGTCTCCCCGGACGAGCTGTATTGGACGCGATCGGGGGAAGCCCTGATCATGGTGCTCCTCGGCGGGACCGGCACGCTGGTCGGACCCGCGGTCGGCGCGGCCGCGGTGCTGCTCTTGCAGAACCTGGTGAGTTCCTACACGGAGCGGTGGACGATGATCCTCGGCGCGACGTTCGTCCTGGTCGTTCTCGTCGCCCCGCAGGGGCTGGCGGGTCTGGTGAGAGGCCGATGGGCGCGGTCCTCATAACCGAACGGCTGACCCGCCGGTTCGGCGGGGTGGTCGCCCTGAAAGGCGTCAGCCTCGACATTCCCTCCGGAGAGCGCCACGCGATCATCGGGCCGAACGGCGCGGGGAAGACCACGCTGTTCAACCTGATCAGCGGGGAGCTCTCGCCATCCTCCGGCCGCGTGCTGCTGGATGCCCGGCCGATCACGGGACTGCCGCCCCACCGCATCGCCGCGTGGGGATTGGCCCGAACGTTTCAACGGAACAATCTGCTGCTGAACCTCAGCGCCCTGGAGAACGTCCGGCTCGCCGTCCAGGCCCACACGCCGGCGACCCGGCGGCTGCTGACGCCGGCGACGCGGCTGCGCGGTCTTCTCGACGACGCGCACGCCCTCCTCGCCCGGGTCGGCTTGGAGTCGAGCGCGCCCCTCCCCGCGCGCGCGCTGTCGTACGGTGAACAGCGGCAGCTCGAGATCGGCATCGCGCTCGCCGGGCGGCCCCGCATCCTGCTCCTCGACGAACCCACCTCCGGCATGTCCCCCGCGGAGACGGCGAACATGACCAGGCTCATCGCCCATCTCGAGCGGGAGCAGACGATCGTGCTCATCGAGCACGACATGGATGTGGTCTTTGCGATCGCCGACCGCATCACCGTGCTCCACCTCGGCGAGGTGCTCGCGGTCGGGACACCGGGGCAGGTCAAAGCCCACCCGCGGGTCCAGGAAGTCTACCTCGGGGCCCCGCCCGCATCCGGCGCATGACGACCGGCCTGGCGGGAGCCGCCTCCATCCTTACCCTCGCCGGGGTCCACACCTACTACGGGGACTCCCACATCCTCCAGGGAGTGACCCTGTCGGTCCAGTCGGGAGGAATCACGTGCCTGCTGGGTCGGAACGGTGCGGGCAAGACCACGACGGTGCGGACGGTCATGGGATTCACCCCGCCCCGCGCCGGACGGATCACCTTCGAAGGCCGGGAGATCTCCGGCACCCCGCCGCACCGGATCGCCCGCGCCGGAATCGGGCTCGTTCCGCAGGGCCGCGGGATCTTCCCCACCCTCACGGTCCGTCAGCAGCTCCTCCTGGGGCAGCGGGCCGGCGGATGGCCGGTGGCGCGCATCTACGAACGGTTCCCGATCCTCGCCGCCCGCGGCGGGCAACCCGGTGCGGTGCTCTCCGGGGGCGAACAGCAGATGTTGGCGATCGGACGGGCGCTGCTGCTGGGCCCCCGGCTGCTGATCATGGACGAGCCGACGGAGGGACTCGCTCCGTTGTTCGTCGCGCGCGTGCGGGAGATTCTCGATGAATTTCGCCAGCGTGGACTCGCCGTGCTCCTGGTGGAGCAAAATCTGGGCCTGGCGCTGGCGGTCGCCGACCAGATCTACGTGCTGAACAAGGGTCGGGTGGTGTTCGAAGGTCCGCCGGACCGCCTCCGGGTCGAGGCGCGTCTGCGGGAGCACTACCTCGGCGTCTAAGCCGAGTCCGAGGCGGCGGGGCGGGGGGATCCTACCGGAACAGATCCCGAGAGGGGTCGCGCAGCAACCGACCGGCCCCGCCCTCCCCAGAGGAGACCGGGACGCCCCGGATGAGCACCACCGGGGTGTCCTCATCGCACTGTCCCTGGAGAAGCGTGGCCGCGGCGGCGAGTTCGTCGGCCACCGCCTCCACCGACGTCCGCATCGTGTACCCGTACCGATCGGGGCGCCCGACCAGGCTCACCAGCGGCTCGAAGCCCGCGGCACCGACGCAAACCCCCACCGCCCCCTCGCGGTGAGGCCGGCCGTGGCTGTCATTGATGATGACCCCGACGGACACCCCGAAGGCGGACCTCACCGCGGCTCGGATCGCGCGCGCGGAGGCGTCGGGGTCGCGGGGCAAGAGGCACACGACCTCGGGACCCGCCCCGACGTTGCTGTGGTCCACCCCGGCGTTGGCGCAGATGAAACCGAGTCGGTGCTCGGTGATCAGCACCCCGTCGTGCACGCGGACCACCCGGGTCGACTCTCCGAGGATCACCTCCACCAGACGGGGATCCTTGCCGCTCTCGCCGGCCAGGCGAACGGCCTGCGCGCCGGGGGTGATGCTGGCGAGGTCGACGAGGTTCCCCTCGGCCTTGCTGACGATCTTTTGGGCGATCACCAGGACATCGCCCTCGGACGGCCGCAGCGCAGGCGCGTCCAGACTGCGCACCAGCAGATCGGGCAGCGACATCCCCGGGCGGACGTCCGGGATCCCCGGGACGGCGATGAGGGTCGCCGCGGTGATTCGCGGTCGGGGGTGCGGGTGTCCGGTGTGGGGTTCCACCTCAATACCCACTGCTGAGGTGTGAGGTTCCGGCGTCGTCGCCACGGCGCATTCCGCGATCCGCGGGCGATCGGCAAAGCGAACACGACGGCGCGGGGGCCGGGGGGCGGACCTTTCCCCGCGACTCCCTCACGCGGAAGGCACAACCCGCCGGAGCGCGGGGAGCACTTCCTCGCCGAGGAGGTTGAGGGTCGCGCGCTGATCGACCGACGTGACCTGGACCGTCACGATGTCCGCGCCCATTTCAACCAACGGGCGATAGATCTCGACCAGCTCCGCCGCGTTGCGGGCCCACGCGTATTTTCCGATGATCTCGCGCCGGTTCATCGAATCGGCCCGCGCCCGGAGCACCGATGGATCCACCTCGTCGAGGCGCCCTTCCACCCGCAGCCCCCGCCAGGCCGCCAGCGCATGCCATGCCTCGTCCTCGTCCCGGGCCAAAATCGACCACCGCTGCGCGACCACCGTGGGTGTCGGCCGGCCCGCGTCCCGCGCGGCCCGCGAGAAGGGATCGATCACCTGCTCCCGCGCTTCCGCCGGCACCTTGACGCTGACGATCAACCCGTCTGCGAGCCGGCCGGCCAGCGCAGCGGATTGCGCCCCTCCGGCCGACATCCAGATCGGGACGCGGCCAAGCGGCGGACTGTAGAGTTTGGCCGCCTGCGTCCGGTAGAACTCTCCCGCGAAATCGAGCTTCTCGCCGTCCAGCAGACGCCGCATGATGGCGATGGCCTCCGTCATGCGACCGCGCCGCTCCTTGTGGCCGGGGAACTCCCATCCGAGCGGACGCTCGTTGATCCCTTCGCCACTTCCGACTCCAAGCGCGAAGCGGCCGCCGGACAACCGGTCCACGGTGGCCGCCGCCTGCGCCACCAACCCCGGATGGTAGCGGAAGAGCGGGCAGGTGACCGCGGTGGCGATCCGCGCACGCCGCGTCCGGGCGGCGAGCGCGCCGAGCCAGCTCCAGACGAAGGCCGCGGCCGCGGCGTCATCGACCCAGGGGTGGAAGTGGTCAGACACCATCAGGGCATCGAACCCGATCGCCTCCGCCTGCACGGCGTGCTCGAGGAGAACCTCGGGTTGGAATTGTTCGGTGCCGCAAAAATAGGCGAAGTCAGGCATCGTGCCCCCTCGGTGCGGTGCTGTGGTCGCGCCATCTCGGCACTGCGGATGGGCGAGCCGACTCGATCGACGACAGAGCGTTGCGGTGGATGCACCCCCGTCCAGCGATGCGGGTCGCGACGACGGCTCCGGACGGGAACGGGCGAGCGTGCATCACCGAAGAACCCTCACGCCCGCCTACCGCGCAGCCGAGGTACTGCGCGCAAACTCGCGGCCGACGTCGATGACCCGCCGCACCTCGGGACCCGCGGTCGCAATCGGCTGCAGAATCGGCAGCCGCACCCCCGCCCGCGCGTAGGCGCTGAGGCGGTCGAGGATTTCGTCCGGGGATCCGGCCAGGGTGAACGTGTCGAGCAGCGCATCGCCGATCTGCCCGCGCGCTCCGTCGAGATCCCCGCGCCAGAACGGCCCGGCGATCCGCCGCTTGCTCTCCGGGTCCACCCCGCTTTCGCGCAGGACGGCCTCGTCGATCACGGCGAACTGATACGCGACGAACGGGTCGCGCCGCATCGCTTCTCGGGCCGCGGCGGGATTCCGATCCACGGCGCACAGAAGGTACGCTGCCGCATCCATCGCGTCGGGGTCGCGCCCCACCCCCGCCGCCGCCCGCCGCGCGGCGCCGATCAGCCGGGTGCAGGACGCGGGGGACTCGAGCGAGCGCGCCAGATACCCATCGCAGACCTCTCCGGCCACCCGCAGCATCGCCGGGCCCCACCCCGCCAGATAGATGGCGACCGCATGCGCGGGACGGACGGTCAGCTGCGCGTTCGTGAGCGCGAAGCTCCGGCCGGCGAAGGTCACCTTCTCCCCCGCCCACAACCGGCGGAGGAGCGCGATGCTCTCGCGCATCGCCACCACGGGGTGCGGGTGCGCGATCCCCTGCTCGTCGAGCCGGGCGGGATACCCGGTGCCAAACCCCAGGATCGCTCGGCCCTCACTCAACTCATCGAGCGTCGCCAGGGACGCCGCGACGAGCACCGGGTGTCGGGTGTAGGGGTTGATGCATCCGGTGGCGAGCCCGAGGCGCTTCGTGCTCACGGCCATCGCCGAAAGGTAGCCGAGCGCGTCCCGGTTCCAGTACGCCTCGTGCACCCAGCAGGAGTCGAACCCCTGGTCCTCGGCGTACCGCGCAAACTCCACCGCCGACCCCACCGGCAGGGTCCCTCCCAGCCCGAGCGCCACCCGGCTCACGCGGGAATCGCCATCGCCACGGTGTAGCCGTCGAGCTGCAGGTACCGGGAAGCCGCCGCCCCGATCGCCGCGGGGGTGACGCCGCGGATCAACCCCGGATACCGCAGCAGGTAGTCGAGCCCCAAGCCGAACACCTCGATCTCCACCAGCGCCTGGGCGACGCCGGCGTCGGTCTCCAGCCGCAGAGCCAGCGATCCAATCAGGTAGTTCTGGGCATCCGGCAACTCACCGTTCCGCACCGGCTCGCGCTGCAGCCCCCGGATCTCGCGCACGATCCCCTCCACCGCGCGGTCGACGTTCCGCGGGTTCACGCCCGCCCGCACCGCCCAGGGACCGGCCAGGAAGCCTGCCTGAGCCCGGCTGTACACGTAGTAGGCCAGCCCTTCCTTGTCCCGCACCGTCGCGCCCAGCCGGCCCATCAGCCCCAACCGTCCCAAAATGAGATCGGCCATCATCGCCGGGTAGAATTCCGCGCTCTTCCGGGCGAACCCCGGCACGCCGAGAACGATGTCCGCCTGGCTCTTGCCGGGAATCGTCACGACCCGGCGCTGGACCGAGGCGGCGGGACCGGCCGCGGGGATCTCGATCGCGTCGACCGCACCCGATGGGCGCCACCCTTCCCAGAGAGCGGCGAGCCGCTCCACGATGCGCGGGGCGGCTACGTCGCCGACCACCGCGACCACGAGCCCCTCCGGCCGATAGTGCCGGCGGTGAAACGCGACGAGGTCCTCGCGGGTCATGGCGGCGACGGTGTCCTCCTCGCCCTCCGGGGTCCGGTGGTGGGGGTGCGCCGCCGGATAGGCGACCTCCCGGAACGCCTTCTCCGCGGCGACCCGGGTGTCGAGGCGGCTCTCGCGAATCCCGGTGATCATCCGTGCGCGCTGCTTTTCGATCTCATCCGGAGGAAACGTCGGCCGCAGCAGTACCTCCGCGATCAACTCGAGGATCCGTCCCACGTCTTCGGCCAGGCATCGCGCGGAAAACGTCACCCCTTCGAGGTCCGCACGCGCGCTGAGGGTCGCGCCGAGGGAGTCGAGCAGCAGCGCGAGGCGCTCGGATGTATAGGACACGGTCCCGCGGGTGAGCATCAACGAGGTGAAGAGCGCGACCCCGGCCTTCCCGGGGGGATCGTACATCGCCCCGGCGGGAAGGTACCCCAGCACGGTCACGGCGGGATTGGTGTGCTTCTCGCGGATCAGGGCGACGGAGCCGTTCCCGAACGGGCGGCGGACCACCAGCTCGGCGGTAATCGGCACCGCCGGCCCCCGAGCGCTGAGATCACGCATGGACCGCCTCCGGGACGCGCTCGCTCTCCGGAAGGTACCATCCGACCGTGCGGTTGCGCTCCTGGAACACCCGCCCGGCCGCCTGCTGCATCGATGCCGGCGTGACGGCGCTCAGCCGCTCCTGAAAACGCGCCAGGTAGTCGGTGTCCGCCACGATCTCGGAGCTCCCGAGGAGCACCGCCTGCCCGGACACCCCATCGGCGGCGTAGACCCACTGGGCGCGCGCCTGCTTGTGCACCTTCTCCAACTCCTCGGGGCCGACCGGCGCCTGCGCAAGACGATCGAGCTCGGTGCGGATGGCCGTCTCGACGCGCTCGGGCGCCACTCCCGGACGCAGCGTCACCCCGATCTCGAACAGCGCTGGATCGAGCGTGGGCCGGAACGAACTGCCGACATCCACCGCGAGCTGTTGCTCGACGAGCGCGCGATAGAGGCGGCTGCTCCGGGCGCCCATCGCCTCACCCCCGAACACTCCGGGGCCTTTAAACCCCGAGAGGATGCCGTCGAGCAACAGGCACGGGAAGAAATCCGGGTCCGTCGCCGCGGGCGCATGAAACACCATCTGCAACTGCGGGACGGCCCCCCCAGGCCGCCGGAGGGTGACCCGGCGTTCCCCCTCTTGTGGCGGCTCCACGCTTCGGACCGCGGGGGGCGGCGGACCGGGCGCGATCGGCTCGAACGCGTCCCGGATCTGGCGGAGGAGCGCGTCGCCGTCAAAATCCCCCACCGCCACGACGACGGCGTTGTTCGGGGTGTAGTAGGTGCGGTAATGGCGGACCAGATCATCCCGCGTCATGGCCACCAGGTCGCTCTTGTACCCGATGACCGCGTGCCGATACGTGTGGACGCGGTACGCTGCGGCCTCGACCTCCTCATACAGCGCGTACTCGGGGTTGTTCTCCGCCCCCTCACGTTCGGAAATGATCACGGTCCGCTCGCTCGCGACCTCTTCGGGGTCGAAGAGCGAGTTGCACATGCGGTCGGACTCGATACGGATCCCGAGGCCGATGTGCTCGGCGGGCAGGGTTTCGAAGTACGCCGTAAAATCCTTCCAGGTGAACCCGTTCCAACTCCCTCCATGCCGGTTGACGAGGCGGGAAAACTCCCCCTTGCCGAGCGTAGGCGTGCCCTTGAACAGCATGTGCTCGACCCAGTGTGAGATCCCGGTGACGCCGGGCACCTCGTTCCTGCTGCCCACCCGGTACCAGACCCAGAAACTGGCGACAGGGGCCGTGTGCACCTCGCGCAGCAGGACGACCAAGCCGTTGGACAGGACGGCGCGCGTTGTGGGTTCCATCGCCGAGCTCCTCTCGGGTCTCAATCCCATCCCCTGGCCGACCTTCGAACGCCGGCGGGCACGGCGGGGCCGGGCCGCGAGTCCGGGGATCGCCCTACCCTTCGGCCCCGAGGATGACCCCCCCTGCCTTCTCCAACGGGACGGGAAGGGTTCCTGCTTCCCGGCTTCGTAACCCCGTGCGGCTGCCTTCTACCATATCCGGTGGAGCAATCAGGAGCCTGCGCAGGCAGGTGACGTCTCATTTTAGAATACGCACGAAATCAGGGGCATTTGGCTTCATTCGAACCATTGGCTTTTGTTTTGCATTCACTGGCGGCCCCGGAGCCCTGCCGTACCTCTTCGAAGTCCTCGACACGCCCAGCGACAACCGCCGGTGGGCCTGGGCTTGGGGCTGGAAGGAGGCGCTCCCCACCGAAAAGCGCATCTTCTACGGCCGCGTGATCGCCCGAAAGCCCACATTTGTCTCGATGGGGTTCCTGCCACACTTCTTCGCGCTGACCGGAAACGTCGGGGATCCGGATGACTGCCGGCGGCTGTACGACGCAGGCCGGCTCACGACGTTCGGGCGGCGCGTGTACGAACTCGTCGGTGCCCGGGGACCGCTCACAACCCGGGAGATCCGGGCCGCCGTCGAACCCCACCGGACGGGGAGCAGCGGGCGCCTGCTGCGGGCGCTGGCCGAACTGCAGAGTCGATTCCTGCTCGCTCGGATCGCGGAGGTGGGGGACAACCCCGGCAACTACGCCTACGTCTGGGATCTGTTCGACCGGTGGCTCCCGGAAATCGTCGCCCGCGCGCGCGGGATCTCCCAGCGCTGCGCGGCCGCGGCGCTGCTCGAACAATACGCGCGGATCGCCGGCGCCCCGCGCCCCGAAGATGCCGCAGCGTTGTTCGAGTGGTCCCCCTCCCTCCTGGCGACGGCGCTCGCCGACGTCCGCCGCGGCGGGGAGATCAGCGTCGTCCGAGGACCGGAGGGGGAAGATCGCCTGGTCGCGACCCGCCGCCTCCGCCGACTCCAGTCCGGTCGAAACGCTCGCCGCTGACGGCCCCGGGCGTCGGCCCGATCTGCGGGCGCCGCGCGGCGATCCGCGGACTCGCGGTTACGCTGCGCGGGAGACCGCCGCCTCCACCTCTTCGTACGGGGGCTCGACGCCGGGCTTCTCCGCCACCCACGTGTAGACGACCTTGCCGTGCTTGTCGAGGACGAACACGGCACGCCGCGCGATGCCGTTCAACAGGCCGATGAAGCTGTTCTCGTAGACGTCGTACGCCTTCATCGCCTCGTGGTTGAAATCGCTCAGCATCATCTGCTTCAAATTGTGCTGTTTGGCGAACTCGGTCAGCGTGAACGGCGTGTCCGCGCTGATCCCCACGACCTGAGCGTTGAGCGCATCGATCCTGCTGTGGTCGTCCCGGAACCGGCACATTTCCTTCGTGCACGTCCCGGTAAATGCCGCTGGAAAAAACGCGAGGACCGTGGTCTTCCCGCGCAGCTCGCTGATCCGGACGGCCTTGCGGTCCCCGCTGACGAGCGTCGCGTCTGGCGCTTGCTGTCCCACCTCTACCGGCATCGTGGACCTCCTTCCATCTCGATGATCGCTTCCCAGATACCGACTGCGGCCCCGGGGGAATCGTCCGGGGTCGGCCTCCCCCCCGATATTGCCCATCCGTGAAGTATGGTACGCTGGGGGTGGCCGGTTTGCATCCCGGAACACCCCCCCAAGGAGGTCAGACCATGGCAGCGACCAGGCGCGCCGATGTAACCTGGGAAGGCGACTTGATGTCGGGCAAGGGCGCGGTGAGCGCCAGTTCCAGCAAGGTCTTTACGGCCCTCCCGGTGACGTGGGCCTCGCGCACAGAGGCGGCGGGAGGAAAGACCAGCCCCGAGGAACTGATCGCCGCCGCCCACGCCAGCTGCTACGCGATGGCCCTGTCGTTTGGACTGGCCGGCGCAGGCACGCCGCCGAAGAAGCTCGAGGTCAGCGCCACCGTGACATTCGACAAGGTCGACGCCGGCTTCCGGGTCACCTCGAGCGCCCTGACCGTGCGCGGCTGGGTCCCGGGCCTCAACGCCGAGGGTTTCCGGAAGGCCGCGGAAGGGGCCAAGGACGGGTGCCCCGTCTCGCAGGCGCTCAAAGGCAACGTCAAGCTGAGCGTGGAGGCCACGCTGGCGAGCTAGCGCCCGCGAGGTCGGCGGATCCGCCGAAGCCCATCCCTCGGGCGAACGGCTAGCCGCGGGCGCCGAACCGCTCCATGATGTGGGCCATCAGGAGCGTCGTCTCCCGGAAATCGCTGGCGCGCACGTTCTCGTCGGGGGCGTGGGCGCGCGCGTTCCAGTACCCCGACCCGACGCTGACGAGCGGGATCCCCAGCACCGGACCCACGTCGTAGGCGGGGCCGGTCCCTGCCGAGGTAGGATAGATCAGCACCTGGCGGCCCGTCGCCTCCTTGACGCAGTCGCGCACCAGGCCGACGAACGGATCGCTGAGATCGGTCCGCCAGGGGAACTCCGCCCCCAGAACCGTCACCCCGATGTCGGTGAAGCCGTGCGCGTCCAGATGCGTGCGGACGTTTCGGGCGATCTCGTGCGGGTCCTGCTCCGGCACGAGGCGGAAGTCGATCTTGGCGCGGGCAACCTTGGGGAGCACGGTCTTCGAACCCTCGAGCGTGTACCCCCCCCACAGACCGCAGATCGTACACGTGGGCGTGAAGAGCAGCTGGCGAACCGCATCCTGACCCGAGACCCCGCCGATCAGCCGGTCGACCCCGACGCGCCGGCGCAACTCCTCGACGACCTCCGGCGGGATCTGTCGAACCGCCTCCTCCTCGGCGGCAGTGGGCCGCCGGACCCGGTCGTAGTGCCCGGGGATCTGCACGCGGCCGGTTCGGTCCTTGAAGGTGCTGAGGGCCCAGACCAGGCGTGTTCCGGCGCCTTCGATGACGGCCCCCAGCGAGGAATGGAGGTCGACGCTTGCGGTCGTGGCCTCGAGCTGCAGGTAGCAGATCCCCTTCATCCCGCAGACGATGTGCATGCGCTCCTGCGGGTCGCGCTCGCCGTACTCCCAGATGCAGGCGTCGGCCTTGAGCAGGTCGGTGTGGGTCCGCGTGATCGCGCCGAGGTGGACGCTGCTGATCTCCTCCTCGCCCTCGATGAGGAACTTGACCCGGCAGGGGAGCCCGCCGCCCACGGCCCGCAGCGCCCGGAGGGCCCCGATCCGTGTCATGAAATCGCCCTTGTTGTCGGACACCCCGCGGCCGAGCAGCAGTCCGTCCCGCTGGGTCACGTCAAACGGCGGCACCGTCCACTCGTCGAGCGGCTCGGCCGGCTGGACGTCGTAGTGGTCGTAGAAGAGGAGGGTCCGCGGGGACCGCCCGTCAAACTCCCCAACGACGACCGGATTTGCGCCGTCGTGTTCGAGGACGGTCACCCGGCCGCCGCACCCGCGCAGCAGGTCGCCCACGGCCCGCACGGTCTCGGGGATCCCCTTCCGCTGCGCGGCCACCGACGGGATCCGCACGAGGCGGCGGAGATCCTCGATTCCCCCGGGCAGGTCCGCGTCGATCCGGGCGCTCAGGGCGTCGTCCACAGCGATCAGTCCTCCGTTCATGAAATCGGGTTCCGCTCACCATTGGGCGCGGCGGCGGGTTTTCCCTGGTGGGATGGCCCGCCGTCCGGCAGGACCTGTCCGCCCCTGGCGGAACTCTCAGGAGGGTTTCGGAATCCGCGCAGAGCAGACGGAGGTCGCTGGTGGAATCACGCACGCTGTTGGCCCTGTTGTCGAACGCGTTCGGCGTCTCGGGGTTTGAGGACGACGCGCGGTCGGTCGTCCGCTCGTACGTCGAAGGATACGCCGATGAGGTCCGCACCGATGCGCTCGGGAATCTCATCGCGACCCGGCGGGGGCGGGAGGGGTTCACCCTCATGCTCGACGCGCATCTCGATGAGGTCGGCGTGATCATCAGCCACGTGGAAGAGGACGGATTCCTTCGCTTTATGCCCATCGGCGGCTGGGACCCCCGAGTGCTCCTGGCGCAGGCGGTGACGGTGCGGACGAGATCCGGCGCCCTGGTCCGCGGGGTGATCGGCGCGGTCCCCCCCCATCTGCTTCGGCCGGAGGATCGCGAAAAACCGGTGCTGCTCGACTCGCTGTACATCGATGTCGCCGCCCCCTCGGCGGGGGCCGTGGCGCAGCGCGGCATCCGCATTGGCGATCCCGCCGTGCCCGGGCACGCGTGCGAGGCGCTGGGGGAGGAGTGGATCCTCGGTAAGGCGCTCGACGACCGCGCCGGGTGCGCCGTGCTGATCAAGGTGCTGGAAGCGGTGGCCGGCGAGCGCCTGGACCTGACCCTGGTCTGCAACTTCGCGATCGGGGAGGAAACCGGGTTGCGTGGCGCCCGGACGGCCGCGTATCAGATTCGACCCGACCTGGCGCTCGCGCTCGAGGGCACCGTGGCCGCCGACACCCCCGGCGTGCTCCCGCAGCGCCAGCCGACCCGCACCGGAGGAGGCCCGGCCCTGACGATCGCCGACCCGACCATCATCGTCCGCCCGCACGTCGTCCGGGCGCTGGAGCAGCTGGCGGAGCGGCATGCCATCCCCTACCAGTTCAAGCGCCCGATGTCCGGCGGCACCGATGCCGGCGCCATCCACCAAAGCCGCGGCGGTGTGCCGACGGGAGTGGTCTCGCTTCCGTGTCGGTACATTCACTCCCCGATCGGCATGCTCCGTCTGGACGACTTCGAGCACACCGTCCACCTCGTGACGGCCTTCGCTCGGGAAGCACGCGGACTGGTGAGTTGAGCGGAGGGCGGAACGGTGTTTACGGTGCGCGCGGTCGTCGACCCGGACACGATCCGGCTTTGCGAAGACCTGCAGATGCGGATCTGGGGGATGTCCGAGCGTGAGGTCGTGCCGCTTCACCAACTCGTCGCGGCGATCTCGGCGGGGGGGCTCGTGCTGGGGGGGTTCGCGCCCGACGGCGCGCTCGTGGGATTCGCGTATGCCGTCCCTGGATGGCGTCTCGGCCTCCCGGTGTGGCACTCGCATATGACGGGGGTCCTCCCCACCCATCAAGACTCGGGGCTGGGGTTCCAGCTGAAGTGCGCGCAGCGCGAGGGGGCGCTCGCAGCGGGCGTCGCGCACATCGTGTGGACCTACGACCCCCTGCAGGCGGGGAATGCCCGCTTCAACCTCGGCCGGCTTGGCGCGGTGGCATCCCGCTACCATGAGGACTACTACGGGGCCATGACCGACGCGATCAACCGCGGGCTGCCCAGCGACCGGTTCGAGGTGGACTGGTTCCTCCGCTCGGCCAGGGTCGTCTCGCGGCTCGCCGGTGTCCCCCGTGCCCCGCTGGACCTCGACTGCCCGTGGGCGCTTGCGGCCGCCGGCCCCACCTCCCCCCCCGCCCCGGGGCGGCCGCACCTCGATCTGGATGCCCCCCGCCTCCTGGTGGAGATCCCGCCCAACCTCGCCGCGCTGAAGACCGAGCATCCCGATCTCGCCGCGTCGTGGCGGGAAGCGACGCGGACGGTGTTTCGCTTCTACCTCGGCCGCGGATATAAAGCCACCGAGGCGGCCGCGGTTCCGGATTCGGACGTCCCCCGCACCGCCTATCTCCTGGAGCGAACGCCCAAGCACGTCGCCACGCTGCCCTCCGGGCAGCGGGAAGGAGCCCCGCGGTGAGAATCGAGCGCATCGAGCTGCGCCACGTCCGGATCCCCTACATCTTTCCCTTCGAGACCTCCGTGGACCGGGATGAGGCGAAGGACTGCTTGATCGTCCGCGCTTGGGTCGACGGCCTGGAAGGCTGGGGCGAGTCCCCGGTGACGATGAAGCCTTACTATAAGGAAGAGACCGTCGAGACCGCCTGGCCGATCCTCACCGGCTTCGTCATCCCTCGCGTGATCGGCCGGACGCTCGATCGTCCTCAAGAGGTGGTGGAGTGGGTCGCGCCGATCCGCCGCCACTATCTGGCGAAAGCCGGGCTGGAGGCGGCCCTGTGGGACGTGTACGCGCAGCGGCAGGGGATCTCCCTGGCGGCGGCGCTCGGCGGCACCCGAACCAAGATCGACGTCGGGATGAGCGTGGGCATCGAACCGACGATTGACGCCGTGCTCTCCCGGATCGACACGTGGCTGGGCCAAGGGTACCAACGCATCAAGGTGAAGATCAAACCGGGGTTCGATCTCGCGCTGGTTCGGGCGATCCGGGACCGCTTCGGGGGGATCCGGCTCCAGGTCGACGCGAACACCGCCTACTCGCTTCGCGATCTCTCCCGGCTCCGCGAACTCGACGACTACGATCTGCTGATGATCGAGCAGCCCCTCGACCACGACGACATCATCGATCACGCGACGCTGCAGCGAGCCCTGCGGACGCCGATCTGCCTTGACGAGTCGATCGACTCCAGCGAGGACGCGCGGAAGGCGATCGATCTCGGCGCCTGCACCATCATCAACATCAAAACCGCCCGGATGGGCGGGCTGAGCGAGGGACTGCGTTGCCACGCCATCTGTCAGGACCGCGGGATCCCGGTGTGGTGCGGCGGATTCCTCGAAACCGGCATCGGCCGCGCCGCGAACATCGCGATTGCCTCGCTCCCAAATTTCACCCTTCCCGCCGACCTCGGCGCCAGCCGGCGGTACTTTCACGAGGACATCATCGAGCCATGGGTCGAGGTCAACCGGGATGGAACGGTGGACGTGCCGACCGGTCCCGGGCTGGGATTTGCGGTCGTCGAGCGGTTGGTCGACAAGTACACGGTGCGGAAGGAGACGTTTCGAGCGTCCTGAGCGGCACGCACGCCGCCCCCGGGGATGACCGCGAAGTGCGATCCTACGGATCGAGGAGTTCGATATCGTGCCTTCTCCGAATCGCCGCCAGGGTCCCGGCTTCCGGGGGACGCCCGGACTCCCGGGGGGCCTCCGCGGTCTCCTCCAGGAAACGCTCCAGCCCGGCGGGAGCGAAGATCACCAGCACCCGCGCCGGATGCGGCCCGGGGTTCCAAAACATGTGGGGGGTGCCCCGCGGGATGAACACAAACGACCCGGCCGGCGCGCGGACCGTCCGTTCGCCCACCCGCGCCGCCACGGTTCCCTCCAGCACGTAGAGCGCCTCGTCCGAGAGCCGATGCCGATGCCGCCCCAACTCGGGGGCCCCCGGGATCGGCGCGCTCTCGACGACCGAGAACCGACCACGGGTCTCCCCGGCACCGGCCTTTGAGCGTGGCCGTCGCTCCCCGGTCGGCGAGCACGAGCGTCTTCCCTTCACCCGGCATCAGGACGACGCTCCTCGGCCATCTTCCGCCTCCCACCTCGTTGTCGATCTCCTTCTGCCCGCCCCGCCGGCCCACCCTCCTGCTCGCATCGTCCCGCGGCCCAAAGCAGGAAAGCCCCGGCGTGGCGTGAAGAAGGAGCCCAATGCGGATCCCCGCCGCCGCGGCACTTCTCCTGACCCTGCCCCTGTCGGGGTGCCTCACCTCGCTGGTGCCGGAGCATCAGGAGACCCCGCCCGCCCCCGCCAACCTGGTGGTGGAAATCTCCGGGTCCCCCGGGGTGACCTTCCAGGGTTCGTTGGGGACGGCTCCCGCCTCCAAGTCGATCGAGGGACAGGTTCCCGCCCAGTTTGCCGTGACGACGGCGGTGGCCGTCGCCGTCGCCGTGACCAAGGAGCAGGAGGAGGGGGAATTGACCGTCAGGATCCTGCGCGACGGACGCGAGGTCGCGCGCCAGACGACGAGCCAACCGTTCGGCACGGTGACCCTGGTCTACCGTGTGGCCCTGTGATGTTGTCGGCCCCCGATCGCCGCTGATGACGATCGGGGGAAGGCCGGAAGGCTGAGGGGCTTCCCCCCCAATGGACCGTGGAGACTCGCGCGGCAGATGCCGCCCGGTGCGTTCGGTGAAGATCGTCATCTCTGGGTCCCACGGACTGATCGGCTCGGCGCTCGCGTCTGCGCTGGCCGCGGACGGTCACCGGGTCATTCGCCTCCTCCGTCCGCCGTTCGCCGCCGGGGACGATCGGATCGGATGGGATCCCGCCGCCGGCGTGATCGATCGCACCGCCCTGGAGGGCCTCGACGCGGTGGTCCATCTGGCGGGAGAGAGCGTCGCCAGCGGCCGGTGGACATCGGCAAAGAAGGCGCGAATCCGAGACAGCCGGGTCGGCGGCACGCGTCTCCTGGCCCGCGCCCTCGCTGATCTGGCCCATCGACCCCGGGCCCTGGTCTGCGCCTCGGCGGTCGGCTATTACGGCAGCCGCCACGAGCAGATTTTGGTCGAAGAGAGTGCGCCGGGACTCGGCTTTCTCGCCGACGTCTGCCGTGAATGGGAAGCCGCCGCCGAGCCGGCCCGGGAGGCGGGGATTCGGGTGGTCCATCTTCGGACCGGACTCGTGCTGACCTCAGCCGGCGGGGTGCTGGCGAAGCTCCTCCCGATCTTCCGCCTCGGGCTGGGGGGGCGGCTCGGCGGCGGGCATCAGTGGATGAGCTGGATCACGCTCGACGACGCGGTGCGGGCCATCGCGTACGCGCTCAGGCGCGATACCCTGCGCGGCCCCCTCAACCTGGTCTCCCCCCAGCCCGTCACCAACCGGGAGTTCACGGAGATCTTGGGCCAGGTTCTCCGTCGCCCCACGATCGTGGCGGTCCCCGCCGTCGTCCTCCGCGCCGTCCTCGGCGAGGCGGCCGGCGAGATGCTCGGAAGCCAGCGCGCGCATCCCACGAAGTTGCTGGCCGAGGAGTTTGCGTTCCTCCATCCCGAACTGGAACCCGCCCTGCGCCACCTCCTCCGCGGGGAACCCAGGGTCCCCGCCCCCGCGTGAGGGGGCAGGGGGCGCTCCGCGCATCCGCGAAGTGAGCGTCCATGCGGATTGCGATTGCCAGCGATCATGCGGGGTATGAGCTGAAGGAAGAATTGAAGCGCATGCTCCGGGACCTCGGGCACGAAGTCCGTGACTTCGGCACCCACTCGACCGACCAAGTGGACTATCCAGACTTCATCGTCCCGGCCGCCGAAGCGGTCGCCTCCGGCCAGTGCGACCGGGGGATCGTCCTCGGCGGGAGCGGCAACGGCGAAGCGCTCGCCGCGAACAAGGTCACCGGGGTGCGCTGCACGCTGTGCTGGGAGAGCTACACCGCGCGGGTCGCCCGCCAGCACAACGACGCCAACGTCCTCTCGCTGGGCGCGCGCGTGATCGGATCGGAGGTCGCGCGCGAGGTGGTGCGCGTGTGGCTGACCTCGGAGTTCGAGGGGGGCCGCCACCAGGTGCGCATCGACAAGATCCGAGCCGTGGAAGAGCGCTACGCGGGAGCGCGGGCGCGAAAGGAGTGACTGGGAGGATGGACATCGCAGCGGCGGTGCGGTTGCAGTTGGAACGCAGCCACGAACGGGTGAAGAAGTGCCTCGCCGACCTGTCACCGGAGGAGACCCGACGCTCCCCTCTCCCCACGCTCTCGCCGGTAGTCTGGCAGATCGGGCATATCGCATTCTACGACGGCCAGTACGCGCAGAAGGCCGGCGGCGCGGGGACGGTGCCGGTCGCGTACGAGGGCCTGTTCAAAGCGGGAACCGGCGGCCAAGCCGGCTACCCGCCGATCGGCCAGATCTGGGATGTGTTCGACAAAACGCATTCCGCCCTCCTCAGGATCGCCGCGGAAGCCGACCTGGGCACCCCCGTCGAGGGCCAGATGTACGCCGACATCGGGGGCATGCTGATCTTCTCCTCGGTCCACCGCACCTACCACATCGGCAAGATGACGACGCTCCGGGCGCTGCTGGCGAAGCCCGTGCTGTTCGGGCCGCCCCTGTCCGCGCCCAGACCGTAAGGACCTCACGTCCATCCCGGGTCGCCGCGACCGCCGGGGCGACGAAGAGGCATTCCGCCGCCCACATTCCCACGAGGCAACGCACGCCCGCGCGCAGGCAGGCTGGGAGGATCGGGTGACCCAATCGCGCGAGGGGGGTCTGTCCCCCAAAAAGGAGCAGGTCGCCACCGCCTACACGCTGGCCGCCGACAGCTACGACGGCTCGGCGATGGGCTTCCGGGGCCGCTTCGGCGGCCAACTGGTGGACCTCACCAAGGTCAAGCCCGGGCACCGCGTCTTGGATCTCTGCTGCGGCAGCGGGGCCTCCGCGCTGGCCGCCGCCAGGAAGACCGGGCCGGCGGGCGGGATCCTCGGGGTGGACATCGCCCAGGGGCTCGTCGAGCTGGCCCGAGCCAAGGCGGCGAGGGAAGGCCTCTCCTGGGCGCAGTTCCGGTGTGTCGATGTGGAGGCCCTGGAGGTGCCCCCCGCCTCGTTTGACGTCGGTCAGTGCGGCTTTGCGATTTTTTTCTTCGACGACATGACCTCTCCGATCCGCACGCTGCTGCGGGCCGTCCGGCCGCGGGGGACCATCGGGGTGTCGATCTGGGGAGAAGAGTTCTGGGAGCCGTACAACACCCGATTCTTCGAGTGCATCCGGCGTCGCCGGCCCGACCTCTACACGGGCGCTCCCGCGTGGTACCGCATCAACTCCGCCGACGCCCTCGCCGCCCTGCTCCGCCGGGCGGGGGCGACGAACATCGCCGTGCGAACCGAGCGCGTCAGCCACGTCGTGGTGGGGGCCGAAGGATGGTGGAAGGTCATGTGGGGGAGCGGGTACCGGGGCACCCTCAGCCGACTGACCCCCGATGAACTCCAGGCCGTGCGCGCCGAGCACCTCCGCGAGATCCAACCGCTGGTGGCGCCGAACGGAGATCTGTCGCTGTCGAGCCCGGTCCACTTTGGCATCGCGACCGTTCCCGCTCGCTAATCCCCCACGAAGGGGCCCGCCGCGAGCGGGGGGAACCCATGAAATCAGGACGACCACAGTATCCGCGCGGGGCGGGGGGGTTGCAGATGGCCCGGATCGTGATCGGTCTTGCACTCGCGGTGAGTCTCCTGGTGGGGGCCGCGCCCGGCACGGGGGCGGCGCAGCCGGGACCGCAGCGGGGTGGGGTGATGCGCGTGGCGACCAACGCCGACCCGCCGGGGCTCGACCTGATGTGGCAGACCTCCACGATCAGCCTCGACATCAGCCAGCACGTCTTCGAGACCCTGCTCACGCTCGACACGCAACGGCGGATCGTGCCGATGCTCGCCGACAGCTATACCGTCACCAACGGGGGCAAGACCTTCACCTTCAAACTGCGCCGGGGGGTCAAGTTCCACAACGGCGCCGAGATGACGGCCGCCGACGTGCTGGCGTCGTTTCAGCGGTGGGTCGCGCTGTCCAGCCGCGCGCGGCAGATCCTCAAGGACCTGACCGAGGCGACCGCCCCGGACCGCGACACCTTCGTCGTCACCCTCAGCCAGCCCAACGGGGCCTTCCTCCCGGCGCTGGCCATCCCCAACCAACGGATGGTCGTGCTGCCGAGGAGCGTCATCGAGAAGAACCGCGACGGCACCGGCAAGCCGCTCGAGATTAAGGGCGCGGACCTGATCGGCACCGGGCCGTATCGGGTGGCGGAATGGAAGCCGGACCAATACGTGCGGCTCGTGCGCTTTTCCGGGTACGCCTCGCGCTCCGACCCTTCGAGCTACATGGGGGGCGCGCGGCACGCCTATCTCGACGAGATCCGGTTCATCCCGGTCCCCGATGACCTGACCCGGGTCGCCGGCCTGATCTCAGGCGAGTACGATCTGGCGCTCCAGCTTCCGAGCAGTGCCTACGATCAGCTCAAGGGGAGCGCGGGTGTCGTCGTCAAGATCGTCGGCCCCGGGTCCGCCGCGGTCGGCGTGTTCAACAAGAAGCGCGGCCCGTTCGTGGACGTGCGCACCCGGCAGGCGGCCTGGTACGCTATCGATCCGCAAAAGGTGATGGCCGGGGCGTTCGACAACCCGCTGATCTACCGCCTCACCTCCTCCCTCGCGGGAAAGGAATGGGGGGTGTGGGCGTTCCCGCAGATCGGCAGGGACGTGTACGACCACGGCCGGGACCTCGCGAAGGCCAAGGAATTGCTCAAAGAGTCCGGGTACGCGGGCGAGCCGATTCGGTGGATCACCACCCGCGACTACGCGTACATGTACCGATCGGCCCTCGTCGCGTCGGAGGAGATGAAAGAGGCGGGGTTCAACGTGCGGCTCGTGGTCTCGGACTGGGCGACCGTCATCTCCGACCGCAACAACCCGGACCGGTACGAGATCTTCAGCACCGGCATCGGGTTCGAGGGCGACCCGACGTCGACCGCGGCGTTCACCCCCGGCTGGCCCGGGTGGTACGACTCGCCCCGCAACAACAAGAATTACGAGGCGCTCGTCACCACGGTCTCCCCCGCCCTGCGGCACGAATTGGGCGCGCAGCAGCAGCGGATCTTCTGGGACGAAATCCCCTATCTCCGCTTCGGAGAGATCCTGACGCTCCTCGCCTACCGCCAGAACGTCCAGGAGATGTACCCCGACAACTCCTACTACCTGTGGAATGTGTGGCTGAAGAAGTAGGCGGGGGGACCGGCACGGTCCGGCCGGCGCGCGCCCGGCGGCGCTGAACCGGACCAGCGGAGCATGGCGCGCTACGCCGGACGACGGCTGCTCGAGGCGATCCCGCTCATCCTGATCGTCGCCACGTTCGTGTTCGTGCTCGCGCGCATCATCCCAGGGGACCCGGTCGCGTTGATCTTGGGAGACGAGGCCACCAGCGCGGACGTGGCCCGGGTGCGGGCGCAGTTGGGGCTTGACCGGCCGCTCGTGGTCCAGTACGCGCTGTGGCTCTCGCGGGCGGTCCTGCGACTGGATCTGGGGGAGAGCTTTTATCTCAAGCAGCCGGTCGGGCAAGCGATCGTCCAGCGCATCGAGCCGACGTTTCTCCTCGCCGCGTCGGGGGCGCTGCTGGCGATCGTCATGGGGATGGCCCTCGGGGTGGTTGCCGCCGTCCGCCGAAATACACTCGTCGACCGTGCGGTGATGGTCGTCGCCCTGGCCGGCCTGTCGGTGCCGAGTTTCCTCGTCGGCCTGATCCTGATCCTCGTGTTCGCCGTCCGCCTGCGCCTCCTCCCCTCCAGCGGCTACGCGCCGCTCCACGACGGGTGGCCGGCCACCTTACGCTACCTCGTTCTCCCGGCGATCACCATCGGCGTGGGCGGCGCAGGAATCATCGCCCGCATCACCCGGTCCAGCATGCTCGACGTCCTGCGCGCCCCATACGTCCAGACGGCGCGGAGCAAGGGGCTGCCCCGCCACCTTGTCATCCTCAAGCACGCCCTCCGCAATGCGCTCATTCCGACGATGACGGTGATCAGCCTGACGATTGCCGGATTGGTCGCCGGGACGATCATCGTGGAAACCGTGTTCGCCATACCCGGCTCCGGACGCCTCGTGGTGCAATCCGTCGCCCGGCGGGACTACCCGGTGATCCAAGGCGCCGTGATGTTCGTGGCACTCCTCTACGTCCTGGTCAATGCGGCCGTGGACGTGCTGTACGCCTACCTCGACCCGCGGATCCGCTACGACTAACCCGATGGACGCCCCACCGACGTTCCACCCGGCAGGCCATCCGTCCGACCACGGCTCGGACGCGCCGCGCCTCGGAGCGCGCCACTTCCGTCACGCGGCCCTGCGCAACCACAGCGTGCTGCTCGGCGGGGGGGTGGTCACCCTCATCCTCGCCGTGGCGCTGGCCGCCCCCCTGATCGTCCGGCACGATCCCCTGGCGCTGGATGTGACCACCCACCTCCGCCCGCCGTCGCCGGAGTACCCGATGGGAACGGATTACGTCGGCCGCGACCTCTTCGCCCGGGTGCTCTACGGAGGACGCCTCTCCATGCTGGTCGGGGCCGGGGTCGTCGTCCTGGCAACGGTTCCCGGCACGATCCTCGGGCTGACCGCCGGGATGATCCCCCGCTTGGACCCGTGGATCATGCGCACGATGGATGCGCTGCTGGCCCTCCCGGCAATTCTCCTCGCCATCGCGATGCTCGCGGCGGTCGGCCCGAGCGTGTCCAACGTCATCGTGGCCCTGGCCGTTTCCAGCACGCCGCGAATGGCCCGGCTCGTGCGCGGCTCGGTTCTGGTCGCCCGGACCCTGACCTTCGTCGAAGCCGCCCGGGCCATCGGCGCGCGTGAGGCCGGGATCATGACGCGGCACATTCTTCCCAACATCATCTCGCCGATCATCGTCCAGGCGACGTACACGTTCTCGACCGCGGTCCTCGCCGAGGCGGCGCTGTCGTTCCTGGGGGTCGGCGCCCCGCCCGAGGTGCCGAGTTGGGGCAACATTCTGTCGGAGGGACGGGCGCTCCTCGACCAAGCCCCGTGGATGACTCTGTTCCCCGGCGCCGCCATCGTCCTGGTGGTGCTCGGGGCCAATCTGCTGGGGGACGGGCTTCGCGACGTGCTGGACCCCCAGCTCAGAGGTGAATGAATGTGACCGCGACCGAACGGTACGATCTGGTGATCCGAGGCGCCCGAGTGATCGATACGGCGCAGGATCTCGACGCCCCAGCGGACATCGGCATCCGCGACGGGCGGATCGCCGCGGTGGGCCGCCTTCCCGGGGCGTCCGACCACGCCCTCGAGGCGACCGGGCTCATCGCCTCGCCCGGATGGATCGACCTGCACGCGCACGTGGCGTACAAGCTCGGCCGGACGAGCATCCACCCCGATCAGGACGCCGGGATCGCCCGCGGGGTCACGACCGTCGTGGACGCCGGTTCGTGTGGCGCGGCGATGTACGAGGCGCTGTCGACATACGTGATCCGCGGGGCGGCAACCCGCGTGCTCGCGTTTCTGAATATCTCGCTTCACACCGGTCTCGCCCCCAGACACGGTCGCTGGGAGAATTTTGACCAAAAGCAGACCATCGACATGGTCGAGCGCCACCCGGGCGAGATCATCGGGGTGAAGGTGTTGGCCAGCCGGACCCACTGTGGGGCGCTGGCCCTCACCCCGGTCAAGCTCGCGGTGCAGGCGGCGCGGCTCTCCGGCGCGCCCGTGATGTGCCACATCGGGAACGCCCCCCCGGTCATCCAGGACGTGCTGGCCCTTCTCGGAGCCGGAGACATCGTCACCCACTGCTGGCACGGCAAACCCGGGGGGCTGCTCGACCGGCGCGGGCGGCCGATTCCGGAGGCTCGCGCCGCGGCGGATCGGGGCGTGTTGTTTGACATCGGGCACGGGTCGCAGAGCTTCTCGTTCCAGACCGCCCGCCGGGCCATGGAGGCTGGCCTCCCCTTTCACACGATCAGCACCGACCTCCACGCCCGCAACCTCGCCGGCCCGGTGTACGATATGGCGACGACGATGGCCAAGTTCCTGCACCTGGGGTGCCCGCTGCGCCAGGTGATCGCCGCGGCGACACTCGCCCCGGCGGGTGCGCTCGGGCTCGAGCGCGAGATCGGGACGCTCCGTCCGGGGACCGCTGCCGACGTGACGCTCTGCAAACTGCGCGAGGGGCCGATCCGCGTCACCGACTCCGAAGGACGGTCGGAGGAGGCGCGTCGCGCGCTGGACGTGGTCCACACCGTTCGCGGCGGCCGGATCGTCTTCTCCGCGCACCCCGTCGCCTGATCCCGCCCGCCCCCATGGATCGCGAGCTGTTCCTGGGCATGGACCTTGGGTCAACCCTCTGCAAGGCGGCGGTCTGCGATAGGCGCGGGGGCATCATCGCCGAAGGGCATTCCCTCAGCCCTGCGGGGGGCGCGGGTCCGGGGCCGGAGGAGGCCCAACTTTCCGCGTGGTGGCGGGCGGCGTGTACCGCAGTGCAGGCCGCGTTCGCCGGGCGCGCCGAGGACCGGCGCCGCATCCGGGCGATCGGGGTCTCGTGCCGGTACCAGGCGGGAATCTTCCTCGACACGGACGGCAGGGCGGTGGCCGCCCCGGGCCGGATCCCGGCGACGCGCGCCCTACCCGAAGTCCGCGAGGTGCACGAGGCAAACGGATGGGGTCCGCACGGGCCGCTCGCCTGCGGGTACGGGCCGTTCCTTGTCGGGGCGGCGCTGTGGCTTCGACGCCGGCACCCCCGCATCCACCGACGGGTCCGCCGCGTCGGCGCGCTTCATGACTACATCGTCTTTCGCCTGTCCGGGGCCTGGGTCACGGACTATGCGACGGGCCCGGGGGGGGATCGCTGGCCGGTTGCCCCCTGCGCGCTCGCCGGATTCGAGTCCTCAGCCTTCCCTGCGCCCCTTCCGATGGATACGCGCGCCGGGGGCCTCGCAACGGGGGCGGCGCGGGACCTCGACCTTCCGGCGGGGATTCCGGTCGCCGTCGGGGCGCAGGACGGAGCGTGCGCAAACTTCGGCGCGGGAGCCACCGAGCGGGGGGACGGGTGTGTGACGCTGTCGACGAACGCGGTCGTCCGGATCGTCACGGGCACCCTCGTCCCCGGGGTGTTCGGGTATGTCGTCGCGCCGTCGGGACGGTGGGCGTGGGTGCGGGGGATTCCCGGCGGCGGCCGCTTCCTGGATGCCGTCGTGGCGGCGCTGGACGGGTGCCCGACTCCGGCGACGGCCGACCGGCACGCCGCACTGTCTCCCCACGAACCCAGCAGTCCTCCCGTTCGCGTCCTGGATCTCCCCGTGCGGGACGTCAAAGAAATCCCGATGCGGGTCCGAGCGCTGCGGCGAAGCGGACATGCGCCCGGGGCGATCTACGCCGGAGCGGTTGACGACATTGTTTCGGCGGTAAGGGGCCTGGTCGCGGAAGCGAACGCCACCGGCGTCACCGCGCGGCGCTACGTGCTGACCGGAGGACTCACCGCGGCGCCTCTGCTTCCGAAGCGCCTCGCCGAGGCGCTCGACGCCCCGGTGACCGCGGAGGTCCGGGAGGCCGCGGCTCGCGGAGCGGCGCGGCTCGCGGCGATGACGGTGGGGCAGCGCGCGGAGCGAATTTGGGAGGAGCACACGCCCGAGGGCGCTTCGGGATGAGGACGCGTGGGGCGCTTATTCCGGCAGGGCCGGGGGCTCCGCCTGGCCGGCCTGTTCGAGCAGCCGGGCCATCTCACTGTAGGCTTCCCGTTCTTCCTGGAGCACGAGATTGGTGACCTCGAGCCACCGGCGGTGCAGTTCGGAGGTTTCGGTCATCAAGGTGGCGAGCAGCCCGGTGAGCGTTTGGCGATCTTGACCCAAGATGGCGGTGGCCGCCTGCTCGGTCAGCTCACGGCGGCGCCCCATGAACTCCGTCACCTGGATCCCGAACACCTTGAGCACTTTGCGCGCTTCAAGGTCGTCCATCGCTGTGCCCCCCCTGCGCGACCACCCCAGCCCAGGATTCCCCCTGCCCGTGCCAAAACCCTGGTATGAAGGGCCCGGCCCGGTAGTGCGGCCCTCCCGATCGCAGTCCACCACATCCCCCGAAAGGAGGCGGGCCTTGATGACATCGGGTGCAACCCATTGTCCGGCGCGGGGGACGGTCAGATCCGCAAGACGGCCGAGCGCGCATGCGGGGGGACCGGGCCCCGCACCCGCCGCGGCACACCACGTTCGCGCGCGGTCTCCCCGCCTCCAGGGGCGGGCGGTCTCGATCGCCTCGGGCTCACGGCGGACTGACGCGCGTGGCTGACCCCGCGGCCGGAGGCGGCGCCGACCCCGGCGTGGGGCGGACTCGAGCATCGCCGCCATCGGTGTTTCGGGGCTCGCTGTGGGAGGTCGCCGCGCTGTTCCTCAAGCTTGGAGTGATCGCCTTCGGCGGCCCGGCGGCACACGTCGCGATGATGCGCCGCGAGGTGGTCGATCGGCGGGGGTGGATCGGCGACCAAGAGTTCCTCGATCTGTTTGGCGCGGCGAACCTGATCCCCGGGCCGAGCTCGACGGAGATGGCGATCTTCCTCGGCTACGTCCGCGCGGGGTGGCCCGCGCTGATCCTGGCGGGGACCCTCTTCATTTTGCCCGCAATGCTGATGGTCCTGGCCCTAGCGTGGGCCTACGTGCGGTTCGGTTCGCTGCCCCAGGGCGAGTCGGCCCTGTACGGGATCAAACCGGTGATCATCGCCATCATCGCCCAAGCCCTCTGGCAATTGTCAAAGGGCGCCCTGAAGGATTGGCTGCTCGGACTGCTGGCCGCCGCCGTCATCCTCCTTTACGCGAGGGGAGAGAGTGTTCTCGCTCTGCTCGTGGGCGCCGGCGCCTTCATGGCAATCGTACGAGGTACGCGCCAGCGTGCGCACGTCATCGCCGCCATGCCCCCCGCCGCGCTGCCGGGCCTCGGATCCGCGATCGCCGCGGGGGTTCCCTTTTCTATGCCCGTGCTGTTTCTGACGTTCTTGAAGATTGGCGCGGTGGCGTACGGGAGCGGGTATGTCCTGTTGGCCTTCCTGCGCACCGACTTTGTGGTTCACCTTCACTGGTTAACCGACCGGCAACTGATTGATGCCATTGCCGTCGGCCACCTCACCCCCGGTCCCGTGTTCACCACCGCGACGTTCGTCGGCTACCTGACCGGTGGACTCCGGGGGGCACTGCTCTCCACGTTGGGGATTTTCCTGCCGTCCTTCATTTTCGTGGCACTGATCTATCCGCTCCTCCCTCGTGTCCGACGCTCACCGACGGCGCGGGCATTCCTCGACGGCGCGACCGCGGCGGCGCTTGGGTTGATGGCAGCCGTCACCTGGCAGCTGGGGCGCGCGGCCGTCGTTGATGTGGCGACCGCGGGAATGGCCGTCGCCACTTTGGGCGCCCTCCTCCGCTTCCGCGTAAATTCAGCAGTGTTGGTGATCGGGGGCGCCCTCCTGGGGATCGTGATCAAATCGATCCCCGGGTAGCCGCCCGGTGCGCACGACGACCTCTCGAGGCTCGGCATCCCCGAGGGCAATGAAACCACGCGGCGGGCGATCCTCGGCCCCTGGCGGACCCCGCCGGACGGCGAAATTACCCCCGACGCGCGCGGCGGCGGCAGTGCGGGGGTCGGGAGGACTCGGCGGCGGCGGGAGGAACACGGTGGCATGACCCTGCGGGGTGTGATTCTCGCCGGCGGCGCGAGCCAGCGGATGGGCCGGACCAAGGCGCTGCTGCCGGTTGGAGAAACAACCCTGATCGAGGCGGTGATCGCCCGGCTCCGCGAGGCCTGCCCCCAGATCTTGATCGTCACCAACACCCCTGAGCTGTACCGCCACCTCGGGATCCCGATGGCGCCCGACGCACTCCCCGGCCGGCAATCGCTTGTGGGGATCTACACCGGGATCCTGCATGCCGACGGTCCGGTGTTCGTGTGCGGGTGCGACATGCCGTTCCTCAACCCCGCGCTGATCCGCTACCTCGGCTCGCTCGCCGATGGGGTCGACGTGGTGATCCCGCGCCATCGCAGCGAGTACGAGCCGCTCCACGCTGTCTACACAGAGGCGTGCTTGGAACCGATCCGCCGGTGCGCGATGCGCCAGGGACGCAACACGGGGTTTCTCAGCGAGGTCCGCGTGCGGGTCGTCGAGCTCGAGGAAATCAGGCGGTTCGACCCCGACCTTCGATCGTTTGCGAACGTCAATACGCCGGAGGATTACACTCGGCTGCGGGGGGCGCCCCCCGACCGGAGCGATCGAGGCGGGAAGCCAAACGGTTCCGGGGGCGGTCCCACGGACGCCGGCCGGTGAACCGGCTCCCCTAGGGCGCGCTGGTCTCCCGCTTCAGTTCCGCGAGCACGCGCCCCAGCGCGTCGATCTCCCGCCCGTAGGCGGCGAAATCACCGCTGCGCAGCGCGGCCTGCGCGCGTGCGTAATCCGCGTTCGCTTCGGCCACCAGCGCGGCCGCGCGCGTTTCCCCGGGCCCGCCGGCGGGCTGTGGGCCGGACGGGGGCGCAGGTCCCGTGGGCTGGGCGGACGCGCCCGGGGGCGGCGGGGGCCCCTCGACCGGCGTGCCGAAGATGCGGCCCAGCGAGGCCTCCAGCGTCGGCTCCATCGCGATCCGCGCCCCGTAGGCGACGATCACGCGCTTCAGCTCGGGGAGCGCACTGCCGGCGGCCTGGAGGTACAGCGGCTCGATGTACAGGAGCGCGTCGGACACCGGAACAACGAGCAGGTTCCCGCGGATGACCTGGGAGCCCTGCTGGTTCCACAAGGTCAGCTGGCTGCTGATGACCGGATCCTGGTTGATCCGCGCCTCAATCTGCATAGGCCCGAACACCGTGCGATCCTTGGGAAACCGGTAGACGAGCAGCCGGCCGTAGTGGGGCATGTCGCTCCGGCCCGCCATCCACGCCACCATGTTGTCTTTGCCCGCCGGGGTGAATGGGAGGATGAGCGCAAACTCCTCGCCCTGCGCCGGGTCCAGCTTGAGGTTGACGTAGTACGGCTCCAGGGGCTGCGCGGCCCCGGAGAACAGCTCGTTGGGAAACACCCAGAGGTCCTCGCGGTTGTAGAAGACCCGCGGATCCTTCATGTGGAACGTCGAGTAGAGTTGGGCCTGAATCGCAAACAGATCCTCGGGGTACCGGAGGTGGGCCGCGAGCGACGGCGGGAGCTCGGCGATCGGGCGGAAGAGCCCGGGGAAGATCCGCCCGTAGGCTTCGACCAAAGGATCCTGCGGGTCCACAACGTAGAAGCGGGTCGTCCCGTTGTAGGCGTCGACCACGACCTTCACAGAGTTGCGAATATAATTGAGCCCGTTGGCCGGGTGCGCGTACGGGTACCCGGCGCTCGTGGTGTAGGCGTCCACGATCCAGTACAGGCGCGCGTCGGCGAGCACGAGATACGGATCGTGATCGAAGGTCAGCATCGGCGCGATGTGGGCCACCCGCTCTCGGACCTCGCGGTGGAACATCACCCGGCTCTCGGGGGTCACATCGTTAGTGAGCATGAGTTGCGAGGCCCCGAACCGGGTCGCAAACGCCAGCTTCGCCAGTGGGGCGGAGAGGGACACCCCGCCGGTCCCGTCGTAGGACGCGTAGACGTTCTGGTCGCCCTGCGGGTAGTCGAGCTCTTTGGTGCGGGTCTTCACGATGACGTATTGATCGGCCAGCAGGCCGTAGTACAGCTCCGGCCGAGCCACCCGAAGCCCGATCGGGCTCTGCGGCGGGATGTCCTTGATGTAGAACTCGGGGAGGCCCTCCCCGGAGATTCGATTCACCGGCGTCATGACCAGGCCGTAGCCGTGGGTGAAGACCAGGTGATCGTTGACCCACGTCCGCGCTTCGGGGGTGAGCCGGGCAAGATCGAGTTCCCGCGCTGAGAGCATCACCTGCTGTTCGCGCCCGCCGATGTGGTACCGGTCGACGCCGACGTTCGTGAACGTATAGTACAGGCGGAGCCCCTGCAGCTGTGCGTAGGTGCGCAGCAGCGGCCGGTAGTCCCACAATCGGACGTTGTCGAGAACCGAGCGGTTCGCCTGCACGGTGGCCGGGGTCAGCGACTCGGTGGCGGGGAAGAGCTGCTCCTGCACCTGGTCGAGATTGAAGGCGTGGAGGGTCGCCTCGATGCTGTTTCGGATGTACGGCGCCTCCCGGTTCAGCTCGTTAGGCGACACCTCGAACTGTTGGACAAAAGAGGGATACACGCTGGTGCCCACGATCCACACGACGATCATCGCGGCGAGCGATCCGACCGCGACGCGGAGGGTCGGCAGCCACACCGAGGACAGCATCAACACCCCGGTGGCCGCCGCGAGCACCATCAGAATCCGCAGGGCTGGCAGCGTCGCGTGCAGATCGGTGTACCCGGCGCCGAAGACCGCGCCGCGCGGAGAGAAGAGCAACCCGTACGCGTCGAGCCAAAACCCCGCCGCCCGCAGCAGCAGCAGCACCCCGGCGAGGACGGCCAGGTGAACGCGGGCGCCCCGCGGGATCGCCCAGACCCCGCGCAGCATCAGCGGCGCGAGATCGAGATAGTAGCCGGCCGCAACGATGAGCAAGGCGATGAAGATCCACGAGAACAGCCAATCGTACACCGCGGTGTATGCCGGGAGGATGAAGACATAGAACCCGACGTCCCGGTGGAACACCGGATCCGCGATACCGAACGGCACGCGGTGGAGCCACAGCTGAAACGTCTGCCACGCCCCTCCGGCCGCTTGCCCGGCGAGCAGGCTGATGATCCCGGCGCCCGCCGCGAGGAGCGTGGCGGGGCGGAGCCGCACGATGACCTGCCGGTAGGTGCGGCCGCCCGAAGGCTGTAGATCGATGACCCGTGGGATCTGGCGCAGCCGGAGGAGGGGCCGGGTGTTCACCCACAGGATCACGAACACCGAGAGCGCCGCGACGAACGCCACCACCATTCCCGACACGATGGGGATCCAGAACACCGAGCGGTAGCCAACCTCGCCAAACCACAGCCACTCCGTGTAGGTGCGGGCAAGGCTCGGCAGCAGCACGAGCAGGGCGACCAGCAGGATCAGGAGCGTGCGGCGGAGCCGTCCGGGCCGGGCCGTCATGATACAATATCTCTGGCGGCCACGATAAGGAGATGCAGGCGATGATCACCAGAGACCAAGTCATCGAGGTCCTGAAGACCTGTTACGACCCGGAGATCCCGGTCAACATCTGGGATCTGGGGTTGATCTACGACATCACGATCGTCGAAGATGCCGTGAACATCAAGATGACGCTGACGGCGGTGGGATGCTCGCTGGGCCCGCAGCTGGTCGGCGAGGTGGAAACCAAGCTCCTCTGTGTCGACGGCGTCGAGGACTGCAAGGTCGAGATGATCTGGAGCCCACCGTGGACGCCCGAGCGCCTCAGCGACGACGGCCGGCTGTCGCTCCAGGCGATGGGGTTCCCGCTGTGAGATGAGCGCCGGGTTGACGGTCGTCGTCGCCGGCGACGACCTCCTCTTCTCCACCCGGATCGCGGCGGCCCTCACCCGATACGGCCACCGACCGGTTCGCGCGGAGTCCCTTCCCGCCTTCGAGGCGGCGCTTCGGGCCGGGCCGGACGCCGTCATCCTTAACCTCGCCTCGTGGACCCTCGATGCCACGGCGGCGATCCGGCGGACAAAGGGCACCCCCGGGATCCGGCCGGTTCCGCTCCTCGGCTTCTGCGGGCACGCCGATACCCGGCGCCAGGTGGCGGCCCGGGCGGCGGGGTGCGACCTCGTGGCGACGAACGGCGAAGTAACCAGTAGCCTCCAGCGGCTCCTCACTGAGCTCCTTCCCGAATCCGCGACCCCCGGCGGGTAGCCGCCGGCGCGTGCCTGGCGGCCCCGACCCTCCGGTCCTTCCATCAGGCGATCCAGGTCTCCTCCACCCGTCCGTTCGCGGAGGTGCGACATGTGGCATAACCTGTTCGTCCCGGACCTCTCGGTCGCCGAGAAGATCGTGCGCCCGGTCCTCGTGTACGTGTTTCTGGTCATCGCCGTTCGCCTGGCGGGGCGGCGAGAACTGGCGCAGCTGAACTCGTTCGACCTTGTGGTGCTGATGATGCTGGCCAACACGGTGCAGAACGCGACCATCGGCAACGACAACTCGATGGTCGGTGGCCTGATCGGGGTGAGCGCCCTACTGCTGGTGAATTATCTTGTCGTCCGCCTGTTCTACCGGTATCCGCGGATCGACCGGCTCGTTGAAGGGAGCCCCACCGAGCTGATCCGTGAGGGACGCGTCCTCTCCGGCGCCCTTGCGCACGAGGCGATCACGGAAGAGGAGTTGATGGAGGCGATCCGCAAGCAGGGCCTGGGCACCGTCGCCGAAGTCGACCGGGCCGTCCTGGAAACGGGCGGGGCCATCAGCATCGTCGCCCACAAGCCCACGCCGATCGAGGAGCGGCTCCGCTTCGTCGAGCGAACGCTCGACGCGATCAGGGAAGAACTCGCACAGGTGCACCGCCTTGTCCAATCCGGCGGCCGAGCGACATCGTAATCGCCCGACCACTCCGCGCCTGGGGCTATCCTTGAGGACGCGCCGTATAGCGGTGCGTGTACTGCAGGGCGCAGGCCGCGCGCAACGTCTGCTCGGAGTCGAATGCCGTCCCGAACCGGGCGATCGAGAACGCATCCAGGAACAGCGACGGCAGGCCGGTGTGGACGAGCTCCGCAAGCATCTCGCCGACGGCCGGACAGATCGAAAACCCGCCCACGCAGCAGCCGCTGGCCACGTAGAACCCATCGACGCTGGGCACGGCGCCCACGATCGGGCGCCCGTCGGGGGTCATCGTCGGCAGCCCGCCGCGGTGCTCGCGGATCGGAGGCAGTGCGTCGATGAGAAGTTGCTTGCGGATCGATTGGATGAGGCGTTCCAGCACGCGCATATCGAGGGGAAGATCGCCGACGGCGAAGTCGGGCGGCAACGCCTGCATGTCGTGAAACTGCGGATCGGCTTCGTAGCCGCCGATCATCAGGCCGCCCTGGTGGGAGCGCATATAGACGCCCGCGTCGTAGATCCGACAGATCGCGTGGCTCGCCTCGACCCCGGGGATGCGCTCGGTGATGCAGAGCTGATGGCGCACGGGCACGAGGGGGACGCGCAGGCCGGCCCGCTCCGCCACCAGCCGGGCCCAGGCCCCCGCGGCGTCGATGACGATCGGCGTCCGGATCTCCCCCTGCGCGGTGATGACCTTCGTGACCCGGTCCTCCTCGATGCCGATCCCGGTGACGGGCGTGTTGGGGAGGAGGGTCGCGCCTCGTTGCTCGGCGGCCCGGGCGTAGCCGAGCGGGAGCTGGCCGGGCTCCTCGATATACAGGTCTGAGGGAATGTAGGCGATGATGCGGACATCGCGGGGCCGAATCAGCGGGGCGAGCAGCGACATCTCGTCAAGGGAGATCGAGTAGGCCTCCAGGCCCAACGACTGCCCCGCGGCGATCTCGGCCTTGATCACGGCCTCATCCGGCTCGCCCCGGGCGATGCTGACGCTGCCCGATTGCACGATGGTTAGGGGCTGCCCCGTTTCCTCGGGGAAGCCCATGATCTTCTTCGCACTCAACGTCGACAGCCGCGACATGTCCGGATCGAGCTGAATCTGCTTGACCAGCCCGGCGGCCCTCGGGGACGTCTGCGAGGCGACGTCGTGCGCATCGATCAAGACGATCCCTTCACGTCCCAGCGCCGCGAGGTGATAGGCGGTACTCGAACCGAACGCGCCCGCCCCAATGATCACGACCCCGGCCTCTTCGATCACGGAGCGGCCCCGATCACGCCGAGCACCCGACGCGCATTGCGGCCCACCCGACCCTAGTGCACCGTCACATGAAACGTCGCGCCCTCTCCATTGACCACGGCGGTGATCGTGTAGGATCCCGCCGGCATCTGCACGTTGTTGCCGTAGTGCCAGTCCGCGGGCCCCGCCGCGACCCCGTACATCGTTCCGACGGGGACCGCGTCGTTTTTCCCAGCGCTCATCCCCGCAACGGTGATACGGCAGCGGGCGTCGGTGACGACCCGTCGGGTGGCCCGGGAGAGGACGTGCAACTCGAGGTGCCGCGTGTCCATGGACATCCCGGCCATGGGCATCGCGGCCATCGCGCCGCTGACCATCACCTCACCCGAGGCCGGATGGAGCTTCGCCGCCTCGGCTTTCGAGTACATCTTCTCCTCCGGGCCGATCTGCAGGACGAGGATGTAGTGGGCGGTCTGGGACTGCTGTGTGATCACCCCGGGCGGGCCCGCCCATGCCTGCATTGGCGCGCCCAGCATCCCCCAGAGCACGAGCCAGACTCCCCACCCGGTCACACGGTTCACCATCCGCGTTCCTCCCTCGCCCATCATCTCAGCACCACTTCCACGCGTGTGGTCCGGTCCCCCCTCCTTCCCGGGGGCGTATCCCGACCGCGCGATGCCCTCGACCCTGCAAATCCGCATAAGCGCAAGCGACTGTAAGCTAACCCGGCCGCTCTGCCATTTCCAAGGCGCGCACGGCCCTTGATTGAGATCGCTCAGCGATGATCCTCATTGATACAAACATATGTTCGGTATTATACTAAACCCACCGAAAGGTGGTGCTCCGATGGCGGTATCCCTGCCCATTCCTCTCCCCCAACCGCTGAGCGGCCTCGTGCTCTTCACCGGGGACGAGAGCGTCCTCCCCCTCAGCCAGCTTCTCTGCCTCCAGTATCTCGGGCGCAACGAACCCGTCGTCTTGGTGGACGGGGCCAACGCCTTCAACCCCTACCTCCTCTCCGATGCCGCCCGGGCGCAGGGGCTCGATCACCTGGGGGTTCTGGACGCCGTGCACCTCTCTCGGATATACACCTGCCATCAGTTGGAGGCGTTGCTGACGGAGCGCCTGCAGCTGGCCATCGCCGCTTTCCGCCCCGGGGCGGTGCTCTGCCTCGGCCTGCTCGACCCGCTGCACGATGAAGACGTGCCGGCTACCGAAGCGGCCCGCATTTTCCGACGCCTCGCCGCCGCCATCGCCGAGACGGCCCCCCGCCTCCCCATCCTCGCCGCCTGCCCTGATCCGGTGATCCCCTACCGCGACCCACAGGGTCTCCGCCGGACTTTCGGCGACCGGCTGTGCCGGCTTGCCCGCTGGCACTTCACCGCCCGACCGGAGGACGGGCGTGTCTGGATCTCCCGCGAGTGGCCCGACCCCGCCCGATGGGAGTGGGCGCTGCGCCTCCCCCCGGACCGCACCTTTCGAAGGAGAGTGTAGATGGGCCGTACCGTCCCGACGATGACGCAGGTGATTCAGGGTGAAGAAGAGAGCTGGGCACCGTTCCGCCGCGCGCTCCGAGCGCAGGACCGGGCCGCGTTCGACCGGCTCTTTGCCGCCGCCCGCCACTTCGCCGCCGGCGCCAGCTACGCCGCCCGTCCCGTCCCGTTCGAGGCGATCCTGCTGTCGATGCTCATCGCCGCGATGAAAGCCATCCAAGATCTGGAGATCGAGGTCGAGACGTTTCGTGCGGACCCACCCGCTCTCCGTCCACCTGTTTGACGTCTACCCCACGACAGAGGGGATGGTCATCTGGCTCCTCGCGGACGACGGCGCCCGCCTGCGGTGCCTGCACCGGTGGACGCCGCGCCTGTACTATGCCGGCAGCCGCACCGCCCTGGAGCAAGCCCAGGCGATGCTCGCCCATCTCCGCGAGGCCACCACGATCCGCCACACGATGCGGCACGACCTTTTGCGGGGCGAACTCGAGGTCACCGAGGTCACCGTCGCCGACCCCATGGCGTTCCCCCGTGTCGTCGCCCACCTCGCTCGGCTCGACGGCCTCACCTTCTATAACTGCGACATCCCGCTGCCGCAGATGTACCAGTACGAGCATCGACTGTTCCCGCTCGGCCGGTGCGCGGTCGAGGCGACCCCCGAGGGGCTGATCCAAACCATCGCGCCACTGGAGTCGCCCTGGGAGCGGGAGTACACGGTACCGCCGCTCACCGTCCTCCGCCTGCGCCTCGACGGCGACCCGGCAAATCCCAATCACGGGCGGCCGGCGACCCTCCACGTGGGTGTGGACGGCGAGGAGAGCACGCTCCTGGGGGAGACCCCGACGGACCTGCTGCAGGGCCTCGACCGATGGCTGCACCGGTACGATCCGGACATCATCCTGACCGAGTGGGGCGACTCGTTCCTTTTCCCCCGGCTCCGGCGATTGATGCAGGCGTGCGGCCACCCCCTCCCGCTCAATCGCGATCGGAGGGTGGGGATGCGAACGCGCCGGCCGCGCTCGTACATGACCTACGGTCAGGTCGTCTATACCGCGGGGGGATCGTATCTGCAGGGCCGGTGGCACCTGGACACCACCAACTCTTTCACCTACGAGGAAGCAGAATTGCCGGGACTGCTGGAACTGGCGCGCCTTGCGCGGATGCCGGTCCAGCACACGGCCCGAACGAGCGTGGGGACCGCGATCACTTCGATGCAGCTCGACCAAGCGTACCAGAACGGCATCCTCATCCCCTGGCGAAAAGCGCGCCCCGAAGCGTTCAAGACCGGCAGCGAGTTGCTCGTGACCGATCGGGGCGGGCTTACCTACACGCCTCTTGTCGGCGCGTACGATCAAGTCGGCGAGTTGGATTTCGCGGCGATGTACCCGGCGATGATGAACCGCTTCAATATTTCACAAGAGACGGTCAACTGCACCTGCTGCCGCGACGACCCCGCCGCCCGCGTGCCGGGAAGTCCCCACCATCTCTGCCGGAAGCAGCGGGGGCTCACCCCTCAGGTCCTGGAGCGAGTGCTCGAGCGCCGCGCCTACTACAAGCTCCGCCGGGCCGTCACGATCGGGGCGGAACGCCACCGGTACAACATGCGCCAGACGGCGCTCAAGTGGATCGGCGTGGTCTGTTTGGACGGAAACACACGGGTGCTCCACCGGTCCGCGGATCGGTGGCACGTCGCCCCGATCCGGGAGATCGTCAACGCCCCTCTCCCCGGCGATAGGGCCGGCATCACGCCGATTGACGACCTGACGGTCATCGGGATCGATCGTCATCTCTGCCCATGCACGACGCCGGTGCGGAACGTCATCAAAATGCCGGCCCCCTCCACCATGATCCGAGTCAGGCTGCCGTGGGGCCGCGCGCTGCTGATGACTCCCGATCACCCCTGCTACGTGCTGGACGCGGGCCATCTCCGGATCAAACGAGCCGACCGGCTCACGGCTGGCGATTGGATCCCCATGGCCACGCCCGCGGAAACACCCGCAGGCACCCGCGTGGCGGTCCGGGTTCCCCGTTTCGACGGGGCGGAAATGCCCCCGCGCGAAATGGCATCCCTGGCACTTGGGCGGGACACGCAGTGGGGACCTCGATCCGGGGTGCGACGGCCGGACCAGCCCCCGCCGCCCATCTTGCGCAGCGCCCTTGGCTGTGCACAGGTGGTACTCGTCGAAAGAGTCGCCTATGCGGAAAAGTTTGTCTACTGTTTTGAGATTGGGGGCGACCCCCCGGCGTTCTTCGTCGAAGGCGGTGTACTCACCCACAATTGCTTCGGGTACCAAGGGTACAAAAATGCGCGGTTCGGCCAGATCGAGGCCCACGAGTGCACGACGGCGCTCGGCCGGGAAACGCTCCTGCGCGCGAAGGACGTCGCGGAATCCCAGGGGTACACGATGCTGCACGCGCTCGTGGACTCGGTCTGGCTCCGGCGGCCCGGGGCCGGGCGCGCGGACTACGAGGCGCTTGCCCACGCCATCGTCGAGGCCACCGGCCTTCCGATCGCGGTGGAGGGCGTGTACCGGTGGATCGCGTTCGTCCCATCGCGCACCCACCCGCTGGTCGGCGTGCCCAACCGCTACTTCGGGGTGTTCGAGGATGGCACGGAGAAGGTGCGGGGGCTCGAACTACGGCGCGGCGACACACCGCCGATCGTCGCGGCGATGCAGCGTCGAATGCTGGACTTCCTCTTCCAGGCGAAGACCCTGGACGAGGCGCGCGCTCACCTTCCGGAAATCGCCGCGATGCTGGAGGAGCAATGCATCCGGTTGCGCCAGCACGAAGTCCGCGCTGAGGAGCTGGTGATTCGGACCGTGCTCTCCCAGGACCCCCACGAGTATGAGCGGGGCATCCCCCAAGCGGTCGCCGCCCACCACCTTCTTCAGGCCGGCGTCCCGCTTCACCCGGGGGAGGCGATCGAGTACATCATCACACACGCCGCCGCCAAGGTCCCCGGCGATCGCGCGGTCCCCTACGCGCGCCTCCCCGCGGACTGGAGCTACGACGTGGACCGATACGCGCAGATGCTCCGCCGGGCCATGGAGACGCTGCTCGAGCCCTTTCGTCGCGGCGGGGCCGTTCCCCGCCAACCGATCCGCCGGTGAGCGGCGTCGGCCCGGCCGTCACGTCATCAGGGCGTCCCAGCAGGTCCGACACAACCGGGCGATGTGCCGCTCCGCGGCGGCCTTGCCGGGGGTGCCGTCGGGAAGAGCCCACGGCACCTGCTGCGTGTACGCGGCCAGGATGAACAGCGGATCGGCCCCTGCGAACACGATCCCGGCGTCGTTGATCACTCCCGGCCCCGTACCCGTCTTGTGCGCGACTTTTGTCCCGGTGGGCAGCAGTGCCGGCAACCGCGAGTTCAGCTTCTGCCAGCTCAGGATCTCCATCGCCACCCGGCAGAGATCTGACGTGCACCCCAGACGCGCCGCCGCCGCGGGATCCTGGAGGCCCTGAAGAATAAGCTCAAGGAGCAGGACGACATCGTTCGGGGTGGTGGCGTTCATCCCGCTGACATCAGACGGGCCTTCCGCATACTGCACGCCGCGGGCGTCCGTGTTCGGCGGAATGCCCTGCCGATGGGTTGTCCCGGCCATGCCGACCGATCGACAAAACCCGTTCAGTGCGTCCAACCCCAGCATGTCCACCACCGTCCCGGTACAGGTGTTATCGCTGACGATGATCATCATCGTCAGGACGTCGTGGAGGGTGATCGTAAACCCGGGACGAAAATGCTGAAAGCACCCGCTGTTGCTGGTCTGGTACTTGGCCTGGATCGTGACGGGCTGGTCAAGCGAGAGCCCGCCGGCGTGTACCTCGCGGAGGGCGGCCATCAGGATGGAGATCTTCCGCGTGCTCGCCGACGGGACGACGATCGCGCCGCGCCGGTGGGCGAATTCGCCGCGGCGTGGGTCCTTGAGACACCATCCCGTCTCAAATCGCTGCTCCGAACAGAGCGCATCGAGCCGGCGCCCCAGGGTGTCGAGGGTGCTGATCACAGTCCGTCCCCCTTCCGCGCGATCAGTCTATGGCAATCAGTGAAAGATCATCCCCCCGCTCACATTGATCGCCTGTCCCGTCATGTACCCCGCATCGGGGGAGCAGAGGAACCCCACCACCCCGGCGACATCTTTGGGCTCCGCCAGCCGGCCGAGGGGCGTACCGGCCAACCGCAGTTTCGTGAACGACCCGGGGGCAAATCCGAGATGGGGAGCCTCCTCGTAGTCGATCTGGCGCCACATCGGCGTGTCGACCGGCGCGGGGCACACGCAGTTCACGTGGATGCGGTCCGGAGCATAGGCCACCGCGAGGCTCCGGGTCAGTGCGATCACCCCCGCCTTGCTCACCCCATACGGTGCCCACCAGGGGGTCGCCAGCTTGCCCGCGATCGACGCCAGGTTGACGATGTGGCCGCCTCCGGCCGCCGCCAGGTGCGGCCGGGCTGCGACGCAGGTGAAGAACACCGCCTTGCAGTTGATGTTCATGATCGTGTCCCACTCCACCTCGGTCACCGCCTCGGGCCGATGGACCCGGACGACCCCCGCGTTGTTGATCAGGATGTCCAGCCGCCCGAACGTGTCGACCGCCGCCGCGATGAACCGCGCGCGATCCTCGGCGGCGGCCACATCGGCCTGAACCGCCAGGCTGCGCCGGCCGGTCGCCGTGAGCGCGCGCGCCACGGCCGCCGCGGTGGTCTCATCGCGGTCGACCACGACGACGTCGGCGCCGTCCTCTCCGAGCCGCTGCGCGATCGCCCGACCGATCCCGCGTCCGCCCCCGGTGACGACCGCGACCTTACCCGCAAGGGCCCCCGCCATGGTGAGTCTCCTTCCCCCTGAAGTTCGGCGCAATTGGCAGATAGACTCTCTCATTATCTTATCGTACCGTAGCATCGGCAAGCACGATCGCCATCGCGAGGGGAGCGGTGCATGAAGCTCAAAGAGTGGAGCGCGTTCTGGCTGCTCGGTCTGATATGGGGCTCGTCGTTCCTTTGGATCAAGATCGCCGTCGCCTCGATGGGCCCCCTGCTGGTCGCCGCGCTCCGCCTCGGCATCGGCCTCCTCGGGCTGCTCGCCGTGATGGCGGTCGTTCGGCAACCCCTTCCGCGGGGCCGCCGCACCCTGCTGACCTACCTGGTGCTCGGCGCGCTGCAATCTGCGGCGCCGTTCGCCCTCATCGCCTGGGGGGAAACCAAGATCGATTCGGGGCTGGCGGCGATCCTCAACGGCACGATGCCGCTGTTCACGATCCTGATCGCCCATTTTTGGCTGCACGACGAGCGGATCACCCCCACTCGCTTCTTGGGGCTGGTCGTCGGGTTCGGCGGGGTAGTCATCCTGGGTAGCCGCGATCTCGGTCCGGAAGGACTTCACGGAACCGCGTGGGGACAAGCGGCGCTGCTCGCGGCCACGATCTCTTACGCCATCGCCGCCATCTTTTCGCGCCGGCACCTCCGGGAGGAACCCCCGTTGGTGCAGGCGACGATGACCGTCCTCGTTGGAGACATGCTCCTCTGGGCGTCGGTGGGCCTCGCGGAGCGCCCCATCCACCTCTCGCTCACGACGCTGCCGTGGATCGCGCTGGCGTGGCTCGGGCTCCTGGGATCCTCCGTGGCCTATCTGCTCTACTTCTACCTGATCCGCGTGTGGGGAGCGACGCGGGCGTCGCTCGTGACCTACGTCTTCCCCGTCATCGGCCTCGTCCTCGGGATCACATTCCTCGGCGAGCGAACGGACTGGCGCCTTCTGCTCGGCTCGCTGCTCGTCCTCGCCGGCATTGTCACCGTCAACCGCCGCCCGGCCCCCGGCCGCGATCCGGCATTCTCCAGGGCGGGGTGATCAAGACCGGTCGGCGGACAGGAAAAGGTCCGTCCGGGCCTCGACCGGGGCAGAGCCGGTCGCGCGGGGCAGAACGAAAACCAACCGACACTCGTCAGCCGCGGCTATCGCTGCTCCCGGCTCGGGAACATCGCCGGCGCCAGATTCCGCGGTCGCGGTGGGGCCTCGTCGAGGACAGCGTCCCCCGATCCGGTTGCACGCGGCTCGGGTTCCGCGGGGAGCCCCTCGGCCGGCGGCGTCGCGGCACGGTTGACCACCAACCGGAAGACGTCAGATCGAGCATAGTGACCCGTGACATCGAAATCGTAGCGACCCTCAACAACCCGGCGCAGGTCGAGATCCGCGGTCAGGATTCCCTCGCTGCCGAACAGCGGTCCCGCCAGGTAATCCCCAAGCGGCCCCACGATCGCGCTCCCGCCCCGGGAGAGGATCTCTGGCTGGTCCTCGAGTTCCTCGCGCACCTCCAGGTCCGCCGGGTACATCCCCTTCGTTACGTACTGACAACAGGAGAGAACGAAGCAGCGCCCCTCGCAGGCGATATGACGGATCGTAGCCTGCCAGGAGTCGCGCGAGTCCGCGGTGGGAGCGACGTAGAGATCGACGCCCTGAGTGTACATGGCCATGCGTGCAAGCGGCATGTAGTTTTCCCAGCAGATCAGACCACCCAGGCGCCCGTAGTCAGTCGGAAACACCGGCAGCGTGCTTCCGTCACCTTCGCCCCAAACCTGCCGCTCGGCTGCGGTCGGCTTGAGTTTTCGGTGACGTCCCAGGATCTCCCCGTTCGGTCCGACATAGAGGAGCGTGCAGTAGAGGGTCCCTCGGCTGTACGTCGTGTCGCGCTCGATGACGCCCATCGCGACGTATGCGCCCACCTCCTGAGCGGCGCGGCAGACCGCATCGGTCGCCGGACCAGGAATCTCGACCGCGTTCGCCCAGTAACGGGCCCACGTCCGTCGCCCGGCGGATGACCGGCTTCCTAGCTTGGTTCCAAGCCCCAAGCCCCACAGGTAGGCCGGGATGTACGCCTCCGGGAACACGATGAGTTTCGCGCCCCGAGTCGCCGCGGATCGGATCAAGTCGCAGGCCTTCTCCACCGTCGCTTCCCGGTCGAGCACAATCGGTGCGGCCTGGATCACCGCGGCGCGCACCGTTGGAAACGCATCGCCCATGATCCCCCTCCCTCCCGGGAGCCCGAACCGCAGGTCGTCCCTGCGCCATCATTCCGCACCCGCCCCCCCCTCCCTGCCGAACCCGCTTCGATTCCCGCGCCGAGCCGGGACGCTGACGGAGGCGAGGCGAGCCGCGGACGAGGACTGATGCCGCGACAGAACGAACTGATGCCGCTGATCCTCAGATGGGATCTCGTCGCGAATGGGTGCATTGATCTCCAGGGCGACACCGCACGAGCAACGCCTCGGCGAACAGGCCGGATGCAAGTTGCCGACGATTTTCCGTCCCACAGACGATGGGGAGGCTTTCCCGTAAACCGGCCAACGCGGATCGCACAAGCGACGATGACGGCTCTGGCATTGTGGGTAGCTGTCTCCCTGCCGGGGCCCACGGCCGCTTCGGCGGCCGTGACGGTAAAGGGCGACCGGGCAGCATGGGCGGAGATCGCGGCAGCCTACCGCAAGCTGAACAGCCTCTCCGGGTACCGCATCAAGGGCGACATTTCCGTCAGCGGCGGGCCCGGCGGCGGGACGGTGAGCGGCGAGTTTGCGCCGCCAAACGCCTACCACCTCACCCAGCAGAGCCCACGAGGAACGTCTGAAACGTTCTCCGTGGGAGGCAAGATCGTCAGCAGGCAAGCGGAGCCGGGGTGTCGGGGGCGCTCGATGCGTGACTCGGCGCAGGATCCGAATGGATCCCCCTTCTTCAAGGACCCCGAGGACTTCGACGGCGAGTACACCATCACACGGCAGCCGGATACCACGATCGACGGTACACCGGTTCACGCGTATGGGATTGTCATGCGCGCGCCGCGGGGAGGCGGGCAGATCACCGGCACCATTTCTATCGGAACCGAGACCGGGCTTCCCCGCCGCAACGTCTTCACGATCGCCGGGGTCAGCGGGCAGGGCGGGGGGACGACGGGGACGAGCACCACGGACTTCTATGACCTTGGCGCAAAGATAGCGATCGTGCTGCCCGACTGCTGACACGGACGAACCCCGCCACGCGGCGACGCGCCCAGCCAGCGCTCGGCTCCCGGTGCTACCCCGACCTCAGGCCGGATGCGTCCGCCGTCGCGCGGCGGCCAGGGATATCCTAGGGAGCGCACGCCGCCCATGCCCCTGGCGGAGTCGGCCAGGTCGCGGCCTCAGGATGCAGCAGCGTCCCTAAGATCTCCAGCCCGTCTACGATTCTCGGCCCCGATCGGCTGAAGTAACTACTGGCGTCGGTGGCGTAGACCCGTCCCGAGGCAACCGCGGGAAGTTTCCGCCACTCCGGGCGGGCGGCCAGCGCAGCCGCCTCGGCCTGTGTCCGAGCCACGTCGAACCCGCAGAGCCCCAGCACGATGACCTCAGGGGTGGCCGAGGCGATATCGGCCCAGTCGATCCGGAACGATGGCCGGCCTTCGCGGCCGATCATCTCTCGGCCGCCGGCAAGCGCGACGAGCTCCGGCATCCAGTGCCCGCCGCAGAAGGGTGGGTCTAACCACTCCAGGCAACAGACCCGCGGACGGCTACGGCCCCGCGTCGCCGCCTCGACCTTGGCGATCCGCGCCTCAAGACGCGCCACGAGATCCCGGGCTTCGGCTTCCGCCCCCACGGCGGTCCCCACCACCGAGATGTCGTTGAGGATGTCCGCCAGCGTGTGCGGGTGCAGCTTCAGCACCCGTGGCGGCACGGGGAACGCCTCGATGATCGGCCGGATGTCGGACTCCGGGAGGGCGCAGACGTCGCAGAGGTCCTGGGTGATCAGCAGATCCGGGCGGAGGGACCGCAGGCCCTGAACGTCTATGGTGTAGAGGCTCTCCCCGCGGGTCAGCGACCGCTCCACCGCCGCATTAATCTGGGCACTGCTCAGCGAGGCCGAGTCGATGGTGCCGTGGACGACAATCGGGCGCCGGCGGATTTCCGGAGGAAAGTCACATTCGTGTGTGATTCCCACCACATCGGGGGCCAACCCCAGGGCGCAGACAATCTCGGTCGCGCTCGGCAGGAGGGTGACGATCCGCACGCTTCGCTCCACCTCCTCCCCGTCCCACGCCCCAGGCGGACCGGGGCCAGGACTTCCCGCACCATGGTTCGACGGCGCTAGAACACGCGCCTTGCTCCCGAATCGGGGCCGCCTCCGAGCCCACGCGAAGGGGTGCTTGACCGAAGCTCACGCCCGCGCGTGCGCCCCGACCACCCGTTTCCGCTTCTGGGCATCCCCGGGAGGCGCAGCGGTGTCCAGGGATGGACGGAGGCAGGCTACGCCGCGTCCGGACCGCGCAGTGATGCGATCGTCTCCACCGTCACCTCTTCCAGGCTGGACACGACCAGATCGGCAGCGGTGAAATCCAGCGAGCGGGTGAGCACCGAGGGGACGGCGATGCAGGCCATGCCCGCGGCCTTCGCCGCCTGCGCCCCGTGTGGGCTGTCCTCGAGCGCTACGCACGCCGCCGGGGCGGCCCCCAGCCGATGCGCGGCCAGGAGATAGACGTCGGGGGCCGGCTTCGCCCGCGGCACTTCGTCTCCCCCCGCCGCCGCATCGAACTCCGCCGCGAGGTCAAGGTTGGCGAGGGCCCTAAGGATCCACGACCGGCGTGAAGAGGAGGCGACCGCGGTCCGCCAGCCCGCCCGTCTCACCGACGCCAGCAGTGGAACGACTCCGGGTAGCGGTTTCAAGTAGTCCGGCGCCACGGCGTCGTGCTGTTTCTGCCACACCGCGGTCACCTCTTCGGGCGGCGCGGGGCTGCCCGGCCCCCGAAAGGGGGCCAGCGGATCCCAAGGACGGTCGTTGCGGCCGATGTTCTGCAGCCAGGAGGTGAGCGGAAAGCGCAGTCCGTACCGGGCGTACGCCGCCTGCCAAGCGAGGACCTCGGGGGTTTCGCTGTCGAGGATCAGCCCATCAAGGTCGAAGATCACAGCCTGGATCACAATCGCCCTTCCGCGGACGCGCCGCGTGGGCGTCCCGGTCCCGCGGGAGCCGCCGCGGCGGGACGGGCCAGGGGGAGGCTGAACCAGACCGTCGTTCGCCCGTCAGCGCTGCTGGCCCCTGTCTCGCCCCCGTGTGCCCGCGCGATTTCCCGGACGATGGCGAGTCCGATCCCGGCGCCGCCCGTTGCGCGCGAGCGGGATTTCTCCCCGCGGTAAAACCGCTCGAAGATGTGCGGGAGATCGTCGGGCGTGATCTCTTCCCCAGTGTTCGACACCTCGAGGCGGACGGCCCCCGCCGCCGCCCGGACCGCAATCGTCACCTCGGCGTGGAGGGGCGCATACCTGAGAGCGTTGTCCACCAGGTTCCGAAGCGCTTGGCCCACGAGATCCCCGTCGGCCTCCACCGGGGGAAGAGATGGATCATACAATTCGCTCAGCCCCATCCCGCGGCGGGCGAACTCGGGGCCGTAGACCGCCGTGAGTCGGTCGACCAGCGCACGCAGGTTGACCACCGTCGACCGCGGATGGGAAACGCGGGCGTCAAACTGGCTCAACTGATGGAGGTCATCGACCAGCCGGACCAGCGACAGCACTTCCTCGTGCAACATCACCAGCGTCTCCGGGCTGGGCGGGGTTACGCCGTCCCGCAGCGCCTCGAGGTAGCCACGTAGGGTCGACAGCGGGGTCCGCAGCTCGTGGGCCACGTTCGCCACCAAATCACGCCGGAGCCCCTCGATCAGCTGGAGGGCCGCCGCCATCTGGTTGAGCGATTCGGCCAACCGCCCGATCTCGTCACGCCCGTGGCGGGGGAGACGCCGGCCGTAATCCCCCCGTGCGATCTGCTCCGCCAGGACCATCATCTGCTTGAGCGGGCGCACGATGCGCATGACCAAGATCCATCCGGTCAGCATCGCGATTGCCGCGGCAACCAGGCTGCTCGCCAACAGGATCCGCCGGCTCGACACCTGGAATTCGGCCTCGATCATCGTGGGGTCGACGTGATAGCGCATCATGATCGCCATGAACGTGTGCGACGCCTGCTGCTCGAGCGCCACCCCCGAGATGACCACGGCAACGGCGATGACGAGCCACTGCACGCCGAGCAGACGCCAAAGGAGACTATTCCGCACGACCGTCCCCCACGAGCTTGTACCCCACCCCGCGCACGGTTTGGATATACCGAGGGTGCAGCGGGTCATCCTGCAGCTTCTCACGAAGCTTCCCGATGTGGACGTCGATCGTCCGATCGACCACCACCGCTTCGTCGAACGCGTAGACGTGGGCCAACAGCTGGTCCCGGGTGAAGACCCGGCCGGGGAACTCCATCAACGCCTGCAGCAGCTTGTACTCAATGGGCGTGAGCCGTACCTCTCGGCCGTCGATCGACACCTCGTGGCGCTCCAGGTCCATTACCAGCGGGCCCCGCACCAGCCTGGGGATCAGCGGTTTTTCGATCGACGAACGCCGCAAGATCGCACGCACCCGCGCGACGAGCTCCCGGGGGCTGAAGGGCTTGGTCACGTAGTCGTCGGCCCCAACGGAGAGCCCCACCAGCTTGTCCACTTCTTCGATTTTCGCCGTGAGCATCAAGATCGGGACGTTGGAACCCCTGCGGATCTGCCGACAGAGCGTGATGCCGTCGATCTTCGGCAACATCAGATCCAGGATGACGAATCCCGGGCGGTGCCGGGCGAACACCTCCAGCGCCTGCGCTCCGTCGTAGGCCGCCAGCACCTGGAACCCCTCCCGCTCGAGGTACATCCGAACGAGCGAGATCAGCTTGTGATCGTCGTCGACGACAAGGACGCTCGTCTCCTCCGCCATGACCCCTCCGCGGACTTTCCCCTCGGTATCGACCCGTAGTTTATGAACCTCGTGTGAAGGTTTGATGAAGACCCTCTCGAACCTGTCTGTGCTTCCCGAGGGGTCCGGCGGGATCCCTCTCCCCTGGGCCGCCGTCGCCCCCCATTCGTCCACCGCGTGTTCCATCCCGGGGCATGATCTCGGCTGCGGGGTGTTACGAAGATGTGAATTCCCTGTGGATACAGTTGAAGGGGACATCGATGAACATTACCCACTCGACCACACCGGAACTCATGGACGCCCCGGGTCGCCCGGCCGGCGAACTCCGAGAGAACCTCCGCGACCTCGAGCGGATGAACCGGTTCCTGGGCGGACACGCGATCGTCCGCGCGTACCTAAACCGGGCGCTCCCGGTGTGGCGGCGGCGGGGCGGAACCGCGGGAGCGGCGCTGGTGGTACTGGACGTTGCAACCGGAGGAGCCGACGTGCCGACGGCCGTGGCCGCGTGGGCGCAGAGGCGGCGGGTAACCATCCGCATCGTGGGCATCGACCGCCACCCCACCATCGCCCGGCTCGCCCGCATCTCGGCGGCGGCCTGCCCGGAGGTGACGGTGATCCGGGCCGACGCCCGGGCCCTCCCCTTTGCGGACGCGAGCGTCGATGTCTGCCTCTGCAATTTGGCGCTGCACCACCTGACCGCCGAGGAGGGGCTGGCTCTGGTCCAACGCCTCCATCGATTGAGCCGGGTTGGGTTCCTGATCGTCGATCTCCTCCGATCTCCGGCCGGATACGGTGGGGTATGGCTCGCCACCCGCTTCGCCCGCAGCGCGGTCACCCGCCACGACGGGCCGCTCTCGGTTCGCCGGTCCCGGTCGTGGGCGGAGTACCGGCAGTTCGCCGCGGCGGCAGCGATTCCAGGGCTCCGGCTGATCCGTCACTCGCTTTTCCGCGTCTCGCTCTCCCGGATCGGATAGCACGGGGATGCTCGACGCACTCGTGGTGGGCGGCGGGCCGGCCGGAAGCATCGCCGCGGCGGTCCTGGCGACGCGGGGATGCCGCGTCCTCGTCGCGGAGCGCGCGCGCTTCCCGCGGACGAAGCCGTGCGGAGACTATCTCAATCCCGGCTGCGGCGCCGTCCTTGAGCGCGTCGGGGCCGTCGCTGAGGTCGAACGCGTGGCGCTGCCGGTGCCGGGAATGCGCATCGCCGCGCCGTCCGGCGTGTCGGTCGTGACCGCGTTTTCGAGTGGCGGCGGCTACGCGCTCCCCCGTCGAACGCTCGACTACGTGCTGATGGCGCATGCCGCGCGGAAGGGTGCGGCCGTAATCGAGGAGGCACGGGTCACGGCATTGGAACCCGAGGCGCGGGGCCTCCGGGTGACCGTGGAGCGCGGGCCCGGGCCGGTGCGGCGCGAGTCCTACCACGCCAGGCTGGTGATCGGCGCCGACGGCATCCGCTCGGAGGTCGCCCGGATGATCGGCGCTGGGAATCCGCCCCGGAGCGGCCGGTTTACCGTGGGCGCCTACCTCCGCGATCTCCCGCCGGACGCCGCGCCGGGGGAACGGCTGCCGGGAGAGATCCACTTTGCCCGAGACCGGTACTGCGGGGTTGCGTATCTCCCCGGGGGGCTGGCTAATGTCACGATCGCCCTCTCCAGGAGGACGGTCCGTTCGTGGCGGGGGGCCGTCGCCGCCGGGTATTGGGCCGCGCTTCACGACTTCCCGCGACTCGCCGACCGACTCGCCCAGGCAGCCATCGTCGGAGGGCTGCGGACCAGCGGCCCCCTAACCTTCTGGCGCCGCCGCAGCGTGGCCTGCGGAATCTTGCTGGCCGGCGACGCCGCCGCGTTCATCGACCCGATGACCGGACAGGGGGTCTCCCTGGCCCTGCGCGGCGGCGAGTTGGCCGCGGAGGCCGCGGTTCGCGCCCTCGATCACGACGGGCCGACGACGCGGACCCTGGCCGCCTACGATCGGGCGCGGCGGCGAGAGTTCGCCGGCGCGGTGTTCCTGTCCAGGATGCTGGAGCACCTCGCCTTCCGCCCCATGGTGATCCAGCGGGCCGTGCGCGCGATGTCCGCGCGCCCGGATCTCGCGACGCGGTTTATCGACGCGGTGGGGGGCGTGAGTCCCGCCACCTCTGTGCTCCACCCCAGATTCCTCGCCGGCATCGCCGGGATCGGGTAGATGCATACCGAGACAACGACCCACATCAACGGCAGCCCGGAGGAGATCTACGGTTATGCCTCCCGCGTCGAGGAATGGCCCCGCTGGCTGCCGCACTACCGCGGCGTACGGGTGATCGCCACGACCGGCAACGAGCGCATCGTGGAAATGCGGGCCCGCCGCGGGCGGATCCCCGTCTCGTGGTGGGCACGGCAGATCCTCCTCCCGGGGGAGCGCCGGATTCGGTACACGCACGTCCGAGGGGTCACGCGGGGGATGGAAGTTGAGTGGCGCATCGTCCCGGCCCCGCACGGGACGGTGGTCACGATCGCGCATGATCTGGCGCTCGACTGGCCGCTGGTCGGCCGCCCGGTCGCGGAGTGGATCATCGGTCCGTTGTTCGTCGAACCGATCGCCGGGGCGACCCTGCGCCGGATCAAAATGCTCGTGGAACAGTCAACCGCACCTGCTGGAGGTGGAAGATGAAGCGACGAGTCGTGGTCACCGGGATGGGCGCGATCACTCCGATCGGGCACGGGAGCCAGGGGTTGTATGAGGGGATCCGCCGCAGCCGGTCGGCGATCGACCGCATCACCCGGTTCGACCCCGAACCGTTCTCCTGCAAGATCGCCGGCGAAGTGCGCGACTTCGACCCCGCCGGCTATCTCGAACCGAAGCGGCTGAGGCGGCTGGACCGGTACTCTCAGTTCGCGGTCGCCACCGGTCGGATGGCCCTCGACGACGCGAGGCTCGATCTGACCGAGGAGAACCGAGACGCGATCGGATGCTTTGTAGGCTCCGCCCTGGGGGGCGCGAGCTTCGCGGAGGAGCAGGCGGCGGTGTTCCTCACCCAGGGCCTTCATCGGGTGAAACCGACCCTCGCCCTCTCGGTGTTCTGCGGTGCGGCATCCTGCAACATCGCGATCGAATTTGACCTGCGAGGACCGAGCAGCGCGAACTCCGACAGTTGCAGCAGCGGCACGATTGCGATCGGCGAGGCGTTTCGGACCGTCCGGGACGGCTACGCCGATCTGATGCTAGCCGGCGGAGTCGAGGTTCCTCTCACCCCGCTGATCTTCGGCGCATTTGCCATCATCCGCGCGATGTCCACCCGTAACGATGAACCGCACCGCGCCTGCCGGCCGTTCGATCGCGCGCGCGACGGCTTCGTCATGGCTGAGGGGGCGGCGCTCCTCGTGCTCGAAGAGTGGGAGCACGCGCGCCGCCGCGGCGCCCCCATCTACGGCGAGATCCTCGGCTACGGATCGTCCAACGATGCCCACCACATGACCGCTCCGCTCCCCTCCGGCGCCCAGGCCGCCCGCGCCATGCGCAACGCGCTCGCCGAGGCGGGCATCCCCCCGCAGGCGATCGGATACGTCAACGCCCATGGCAGCAGCACACCCCTCAACGACTCGACCGAGACGCTCGCGATCAAGCAGGTCTTCGGGGACGACGCCTACCGCGTGCCGATCAGCGGAACCAAGGCCATGCACGGCCACGCCCTGGGCGCCAGCGGGGCCATCGAGGCGGCGATCTGCATGCTCGCCTTCCGCCACGCCTACCTGCCCCCGACGGTCAACCTTGAGGACCCGGACGCGGCTTGCGACCTCGACTACATCCCCGGCACGGGCCGCGAGGTGGCGATCGAGCACATCCTCAGCAACTCCTTCGGATTTGGGGGGATCAACGCCACGCTGGTGTTTGGACAAGCCCCTTCCTGAGGCGGCCTCGGACGCCGCACCCTAGCGGGGCCGCTCGTCGATCACCCGGCGCAGCTTGCCGCCCTCGCTCCGCGGAAGGCTGCCCGGCGGCACGACGCGGACCTGGACATTGATGCCCGTGATCCCCCGCAGGCGCCCGCCAACCCTCGCCTCGAGGGCGGCCCAGGGGGGCCCGTCCGGGGCACGCTCCCCCGCCGAGGCCGGCTGGGCTTCGATCCGCACCTCAAGATTGTCCAGCGCCCGCTCCCGCGTCACCCGCAGCTGATAGTGGGGCGAGAGCTCGGCAAACTGCACCACGACCGACTCGACCTGGGAAGGAAACACGTTGACCCCGCGGATGATCAGCATGTCGTCGGTTCGGCCGACGACAAGCGACATCCGCGTGTGGGTGCGGCCGCACACGCACGGGGTGGGGTCGAGCGAGGCGAGATCTCCCGTCCGGTACCGGATCACGGGGAGAGCCTCCTTGGTGAGGGTGGTGAAGACGAGTTCCCCCACCGTCCCCTCCGGCCGCGGATCTCCGGAGGCGGGATCGACAACCTCGACCAGGAAGTGGTCTTCGAAGACGTGCGAACCTCGCTGCCCCTCGACGCATTCGTTGCTCACACCCGGACCGATCACCTCGCTCAACCCATAGATGTTGACCGCCCGCACGGGCAGGAGCCGCTCGATCTGCAGGCGCATCTCCTGGGTCCACGGCTCCGCTCCGAGCACGGCGCACCGGAGGGAGAGCTTCCCCGGATCGATCCCTCGGGCGATCGCGGATTCCGCCAGTGTCAACATGTAGGACGGCGTACAGGCGATGACTCGAGGTTGAAGATCCTGGATCAGCAGCAGTTGGCGCTCGGTGTTGCCGCCCGAGACCGGCACCACGGTCATCCCCATCAATTCCGCGCCGTAATGCATTCCCAGCCCACCGGTGAAGAGCCCGTATCCGTACGCGTTGTGGAAGATATCGCCGGGGCGGCCGCCGCTCGCGGCGAGGCACCGCGCACAGACCTCGGCCCACACCTGCAGGTCACCGCGAGTATACCCCACAACCGTGGGCTTTCCTGTGGTACCGGAAGATGCGTGGAGGCGGACGACGTCGCCTTGGGGGACCGCGAAGAGCCCGAACGGATAGTGATCGCGCAGGTCGGCCTTCCGCGTCCAGGGGAGGCGGCGAAGATCATCGAGCGTCCGGACCTGCTCCGGGCGGACGCCGGCTCGATCAAATGCCTGGCGGTAGAAGGGAACGCGATCGTAGACGCGTCGGATCAACTCCTGGAGACGCCGCAGTTGCAGTGCGGCCAAGTCGGCCCGGGGCATGGTTTCGGCGGCGATGTTCCAGATCATCGGCCGCCGGGATGTCGAAGGTCGCTCGCCGGAGGGGTCGTGCCGGCGGCACGGACAACTGACCAGGGTGCGTCCACGGGGGATATCTACCAGGAGTCGGAGTACCGCTCCTCCTCCCAGGGATCCCCGCGCATATGGTATCCGTTCTGCTCCCAGAATCCCGGGCGGTCCGCGAGCATCAGTTCAATCCCGCGCACCCACTTCGCGCTCTTCCAAAAGTACAGCTTCGGCACCACCAACCGGCACGGCCACCCGTGCTCGTGGGTCAGCGGAGTTCCGTCGTGCGCAACGGCGAAGATGGCGTCGGGGTCGAGCAGTGCCGCCAGCGGGAGGTTCGTCGTGTACCCCCCGTAGCTGTGCACCATCACAAATCCCGCCTCCTGCCGCCCCCGCGCGTGCCTCAGGACCTCGGCCGCCGCCACCCCCTCGAAGCTATTGTCGAACCGCGACCACGCGGTCACGCAGTGAATGTCGCAACGCACCGTGGTCCGCGGCAGTCGGGCAAACTCCTCCCACGTCCACCGGGACGGGACCTCCACCTCACCGCTCACCGTGAACTCCCACGACGCGAGATCGATTCGGGGAATTCCCCCGTAGTGCAGAACCGGCCACTTGGCCGTGGCGGTCTGCCCCGGGGGTAACCGCAGCGCTTCGGTCCGCTCCATGCGGAGTGGCTCGGACTCCCCCGGATGCTACCGGGTCGAGGGGGCCTGTGCCTGGGGCTTGACGGAGATCGGTGCAGATCCCGGCCATGGGTGGACCGGGTTTCCCGCAGCGGCGGCAATCGTCTCGGGCAGCAGGTACTGGCCCTGCGTGTACAGCGTCCCCTGGAGTTCGTGCACCAGCGCGGGGTCTTCCGTGAACCGCGGGATCAGGGTCTTGGCGTGAATGGAGAGTACCGTCGCGGCACCCGCGGCCTGCCCCTCCTCCATGGTCGTCGGGATCACTCGGGCCGACCCCGCGGCCTCATAGCTGGCGGAGATCGACCGGCTGGCGACAAGCAGGTTGGTAATCCCGACCGGCACGAGCGCCCGCAGCGGGATCGTGTAGACGTACCGGTGGGCCGCGTACGGGTTCCGCTCCCCCGGTCGGTACGGGTGCAGATCAATCGGGTAACTCGCCACGCCCACGGCGTCCCAGAAGACCCGCGCGTCGACGATGTCCTGCACGGTCAGCGTCGTCAGGCCCCGGATATGCCGGGTCTCACGGATATACAGGTAGTCGGCGGGCCGGACCAGTTCGGCGTCCCTGAATCCCGGCGCGAAGGTCCGCAGATACTCGATCAACTTGGGCAGTTCCACCCGCGCCCTGAGCATTCCGTCGGCGACCGAGGCGGGGTCGGTCCCGTCGACGCCGTAGACGAGGAGGCCGTTGATCAGAACGGTGCGGTTGTCCTGCCGCCCGATGTTCAGATCGTAGATGCCGATCCCCGGCTCGATCGGCCGGTAGAGCCGCATGATATCGCCGTAGCCCCACGCGTTCCCGTGGTACATCCCGCCCCGGGTGGCAAGCCGCCCGGAGGTATTGGTGACGTACTCCAGGACCTCCCGCCAGTGGATGCCCCTGACCTCAAAAACCAGCGTCGCCGCCATCATGGCATGGTCAACGCCCGAGCCCTCGCGCCCGAGCGAATACGGGACGCCGGCCATCGCCGCGATATCCGCATCATCGGTGGCGTCGACGATCCGTTTGGCGCAGACCGTTTCCCGGTCGTGACTGAACTCGTCCTCGACGACGACCCCAACCACGCGCTGGCCTTTCACAAACACCTGCACCGGCCGAGTGGACAGACGCAGGGTGATGAGGGGTTCACGGCGGACCTGGCGGAGGAACACGTGCTTGGCGAGCTCCACATCGAAGGTGATTCCGAGCTGCCCGAAAACCTCAGAGAACACCCCGCGGGACAACTGCTGGCCGGCGGGGCCGTAGTCCATGTCAAACATGTTGAGCATCGACCCGGTGAGATCTCCACCGAGGTAGGGACGCGCCTCGGTCAAGAGGACGGGCGTCCCCATCCGGGCCGCCGTGACCGCAGCCGCGACGCCGGCGGGGGTGCCTCCCACCACCAGCACGGGCACAGAGATTGCGCAGGCAAGGGGCCCGGGAACCCGACCGTGCGCCGTCGGCACGCCCACGGAAACGCCGAGCAACAGGGCAACCAGCGCCGCCGCGAGGCGGGTGACGGTCACGCGAACATCGGTTCCCATGAATTTCACCGACACATTATAACAGATGCCGCTCACGCTGACACTCCACTGTTTTGAGGAGGCCCATCGCTCCGTCGGATAATACGCAGAGGAACCTCGACGGGTTCCGGTGGCCCCCTACGTCCCACGCACGGGCTGGGGGGCGGGGGGGCGGATGAAGATTCGGCACAGGATGATGCTGAACTCGTACAACAACACCATCGGGATCGCCACCAACAGCATGGTGACCGGGCTCCAGTCGGGGGTCCCAAACACCGCGATCCCAGCGATGATCATGTAGGCCCACCGCCACTCTCGGCGGAGGCTCTGCGGGGAAACCACCCCGATCATCGCCAGCGTGAGGATAACGAGGGGCGTCTCAAACGTGGCGCCGACAATGAGGAGAAAGAACAGGACAAACGAGATGTATGCGTTGGCGGTGATCAGCACGTTGAACTGGTTCCCCGCCTGTCCCAACAGCCAGTGGAGACTGACCGGAAGGATGAACTTGTAGCCGAACGCGATCCCCATCGCGAACAGCACGCCGGCGAGGAGCGCGAGCGGAATCGTCCGCCGCCGCTCGTGCTCCGTGAGCGCCGGGTCGATGAAGGCGTACAGCTGATACAGAATCCACGGCATGCTCACCGCGAAGCCAAACAAGAACGCCACTTTCACCTTGACGAGGAACGGCTCAAGCACCGTGAGCGTGGTCAGCTTGACGTGGCCCGCCGGCTCGAGCAAAATCCTCAGCAGCGTGTCCACAAACGCCAACCCCAGTCCGGTGGCGATGAGCAATCCGAGCACCGCGTACTGGAGTCGCTGGCGGAGCTCCTCGAGGTGCTCCACCAGGGTCATGTGCTTTTCCCGGTCCGCCATCTCAGTGCGTATCCCCGGCCAATTGGGAAACCGTCACCAAGGCATACCCCCGGCGCTGCAGCTCTCTAAGGATCTCAGGCAGCGCTCGGACGGTATCCAGGGTGCCGTTGTGAAGCAGGATGACCGCACCGGACTCCGCCCGGGCGAGCACCCGCGCCGCCAAGATCTTCGGCGGGGGCAGGGCCCAGTCCCCCGAATTCGCGGTCCACATCGCCAAGCCCATCCCATCGGCCGCGGCGGCGTCCGCCACCGCCGCGGTGTAGTCCCCCCCCGGGGGCCGGAACCACAACGGCCGCCCGGCCAACACACGGACAACGTCGCTCGCCGCACCGAGCTCTTGCCGCATTGTCGCGTCGCCGACCGTCGCCAGATTGGGGTGGTGCACGGTGTGATTTCCCACCTCGTGCCCTTCGGCAGCCATCTGCGCAATGAGGTACGGATATGTGACCGCGCGGTCGCCGATGACGAAGAACGTCGCGTGGGCGCCAAAGCGGCGGAGGATCGCGAGGAGCAGCGGCGTGGCGACCGGACTGGGGCCGTCGTCGAACGTCAACGCGATCTCCCGCCGGAGGGGGTTGCCGCGCCAGAATCGCCCGTGGCTTTCCACCCCGAACAAAATGCCCTCCAGCCGATATTTCATTTCCAGGAAACGCTGACTCAGCGTGCCGTGAAACGTGGTCGTCGATTCGGAGGTCCGATCACCGGGCAGCGCCGGCGGCGTCCTGGGCGATCTGGCAGACGGGGGCAGTTCGTGGGCGCGCGGCGGGACCATCACGACATCCCCGCCCAAAAGCGCAGGGCTGTACCAGACGTCTCCGGCCCGAGCGAGGGCCTCGGCGGAGGGACGGTCCGCGGGCTCCGCCAGCAGCCGCTCCCGGTAAAGACGAGCCGTTGCGGTCACGTCCGTCCGTCGCCCCTCGAAGGGCCCGCTCACCTGGTACTGTCCGGTCAGCACGACCTGCGCCGCCCGAGGATCGGCAAGGAACGCGGTTGTGGCCAGCGCGCGTTCGCTCGCCTGCACCTCTCGCACCAGCGCCCCGGCGTCCTCCCCCGACCGATCCATGCCGTAGACGAACCAGATCCAGGCAAGGTGTCCGATCAGCCCGTTGGGCATCCGGCTGATCCCATCGCTCGCGACCGTTACTTTGACAACGAACGGGGCCAGGCCGGCACGGCTAAGCGCCCGCCAAATGCGCACCTCCTCGGCGCGGATTCCTCCCCCGATGGGATGGGTGTCCGTGGTGATGTACGGAGAGATCGGCACGGGGGGGACGCCGGGCCAGGGCGATGCGGGGGTGCTCCCTTCCGCCGCGTCGGCGACCGCGACCGAGGCAAACGAGGCGACCCACGCCGCGGCGGCGGCCCTCCATCGCGTCGGGGCCCGCGAGGTCACGGCCGGGACGGACGAGGCGATCCGCACCAGGTCCTCCTGTGGCAGTTCGCCCACCAGGGTGTAGGAGATCACACCGATGTTCCAGTGGAGCAGCGTCGCCACACCCTGCACCGCGATGGTGCCGGTCACCGAGCCGATCCGCACGGGCCGCCCGCGCGGCGACGCCAGCGCCCCACGGCTCTCGAACAGCGTCAGGGTGGAGACGCCGTCCGAGTAAAGGGAAACGGCGGCGGGCTGCCCGCGGACGTCTCGCACCACCGAGCGCGTGAGCACGAAGCCCGCCGGGAGATAGGTTGGGAGTTGCGGGGTGAACCCCATGCGCTGCGCGATCTCCGCGGCCGACAGGCTCGGCGGGTTGTGCTGCTGCTGCACCCGCGTCCCAGGGGGAGCCGGGACCGTAAAGAGATCCGGGGTGAGGATCGGGTTAAGCTGGACGTTCAGAAACACCGAGGATTCCTGAAGAGTCCAGTCGGCCCGATACCGCTCGAACCGCAGGATCAGTCGCGTCTGCCGATCGACCCAGATTCTGAGCGATGGCCTCCCCGGGAACTTGCTCTGCACCTCGATCACCCGCGCTGGACGCCCCGCCACCAACTCGGGGGCGCCGAACCGCACGTAGTAATTGGAGAGGATTTGGGGGAGCACCGCCTGGGTGAGGCGCTCCTCATCGGCCGCTGGCGCCGGCCGTTCGACCACCTGATTACGGGCGGGGACGTATTCCATCTCCATCCGCCCGGTGATGATCACGATCCGCTGGGGCTGGTTGCCGGCCGGCAGGTACTCGAGGCGGGTCCGGTCCGGCGCCGCGTGATAGATGCGGACCTGGGAGGCCTGGACTTGGCCGCCCCAAATGGTGATCGCCTTGGTCCCGGCGTAACTGACGCGCCGCGGGGCGCTCGCACCCGATCGCAGCCACGACAGCGCGTTGTCCGGCTCTGGGGTTTTGGCCCATCCCGGGGTGCCGACGAGATTCCCGATCAATGCAAAAACCGCCAGGACGGCGGCCTGGCGGATGCGCCGCAGAACCATGCTACCGGATCGGTTGGTCCGGGGTGCCGAAGTCCGAAGACACGAACGTGGTAGTGGCTTCATCGACCAGCGATCGGTCGGCGGAGAGAACGACGTAATGACGCAGGTACGCATCGGTATCGAGCGGCATCTGACGCGGCCCGAACTGACCGGTCATCCACGCCAGCGGCAGGCCCAGCACCAATACTACCGCGCTCGCGGCCAGCGCCACACGGATCGGCCGAACGGCGAACACCCCGAGCACGCCGTTCAGGAAGCGAAGGCGGGGTCCGCGTGCCGCCTCGCGCTGCAACTGCCAGTGCAGTCGCTCCGTGAATCCCTCGCGCGGGGTCGGATCGGGCAAGCTCCGGAGAAGCCGCTGTACCTCCTGCACCCCCTTATATTCCTGGAGGCAGCTCGCGCAGGTGTCCAGATGGGCCTTGACGCGCTCGACGTCGCGGACGCCAAGTGCGCCATCGAGGTATGCCGAAAGGTCCACCGACACGTGCCGGCTCACCGATCTTTCCTCCTCGCGCTGACGTGCGACCCGAGTTCATCGCGGAGCACCTGCCGGGCCCGGTGCAGCCTGGACCGTACCGTCCCGACCGGGCACCGCAGGGCGCGCGCTACCTCATCATACGACAGGCCTTCGATATCCGCAAGGACGACGGCCGCCCTAAACTCCTCCGGCAACCGGTCGAGTGCCGCCTGGATCGTCGCTTCCAGGTCGGTTGCCTCGGTTCGCTGCTGAGGGTCGTCGCGCGAATCCCCCATCAGGGCGACAAGGGGGTCTCCCTCGCCACCGATCGGCGCGTCAAGGGAGATCATCGGCCGCCGATTCCGCCGCCGCACGATGTCGATGTAGGTCCGACTCATGATCCGGTACAGCCACCGATCGAAGTAGGTTCCGGGCTGGTACCGATCGAAGGCGTGGAACGCTTCGACGATCGCCTCCTGGGCAAGGTCTTCGGCGTCGTCGTGATTTCCCGTCAGGCGGTAAGCGACGCGGTAGATCTGGCCCTGGTGTCGTTGTACCAACTCCTCAAACGCGGCCAGGCGACGAGTCGAGCTCGACTCATCGCCGCGGCCCACCGCGTCCCGGCCCCCGAATGGGGACGTCATCCCCTCCAGGCCCTCCAGGACAGATATGGCCTCCGCCATGGCCTGGCCCCCTTACGCCCTTCGTGTCCTTGCAAGCGTTGGGGACCGGCAAAAAGTTCCCGGGGAGGCTCCGTCGGAGGGGGAGCCGGCGTCAGCAGTTCAGGTCTAGGCGGTTTCGATCGAATTGGATCGTGCGGTCGAACCGGGCGCCTAAGAGGCCGGGACGGCCTTCCCCAAAATCGCCTTCCGGAACTCATGGACGTGGGCGGACGGCGTGATCGCCACGATGATATCCCCCGCGTGGAGCGTGGTCTCCCCGTGGATGATCTCCGAGGTATCTCCCCGCACGAGGATGGCGAGCGTGCAGCTCTGAGGGAGGACGAGGTCCCGCACCTTCTGGTTGATGCTCGGGGATTCCTCGGTGAGCGCAACCTCTACCAGTTCAAGGTGGCCTTTCCGCAGCGCCATCAGGGGGATGACATCAGCGACCTCCACTTCCTGTTCGATCAGGCTGTAGATTAATTTTGTCGAACTCACCGTCTCGTCTATCCCGAGCATTTGGAAGGTCAGCTCGTTTTTGGGATTGTTGATCCGAGCGACCACGCGCTTGACCTTGAATTTCCGCTTGGCCATCTGGCAGATCACGAGGTTGTCTTCGTCGTCCCCGGTAACGGCCGCCACCAGATCGGCCCGCGGAGCTCCCGCCTGCTCAAGCGTGCGCACTTCGCACCCGTCCCCGAGAAACGCCACGTCCCCGAACTCCTCCTGCAGGAGGTCAAACCGTTGCCGTCCCTTCTCGATCAGCGTGATCTCGATGCCCGCGGACCGCAACGCTTTGGTCAAATAGTACCCGACCTTGCCGCCGCCGACGACGATCACATACATAGGGCTCGCTCCCTTCCGCTCGGCTACGACGAGTGCGCCAGGACTTCGGGCAGCGCCTGGTACTCCGCCACACTCCGGTACGGTCGCTCGAGGATGAAGTCCAGACACAACCCCGCCCCCAACAGGGTCGGACTGATCGTGTCGACGCCCAGTTCTTTGTACGCCTCGGCCCGCAACGGATCGTAGATCCGGGCGATCACCCGTGCGACCTTGAACTTCATCTTCGCGATCTGCGCGGACATGATGTTCGAGTTGTCCCCGCTGGTCGTCGCGGCGAACGCCCCGGCCCGCTCGATGCCCGCTTTCCGCAGCACATCCTCATCGATCCCGATCCCCAACACCGTCTTGCCATGAAAACTCCGGCCCAGCCGCCGAAACGACTCTCGGTCCCGATCGATAACCGCGAGCGAGTGCCCGCTGGCCTCCAGCATCAGCGCCAGGGCCGCCCCCACTCGTCCGCACCCCAGAATGACGATGTGCATCGCACCCACCCTCCCTTTGATCCATTCCCCAGTCGCCCGGCCCCGAGGACCCGCACCCTTGCCCTCCCCTCCTTACACCGAGCGCCCGGGCGCTTCCTTGTGCGCGGCGACGGTACCCGGGAGGCGGGGAGCGGCCCCGGCGGAGATCGCGGGCTCATCGACCGAGGCCCCGATGCTCGTCTCCGCCAGGCGGTCGATGATCACTTCGCAGGGGGCGCTCCGAAAGAGCGACTCCGCGGTTCTCGCCGTCGATCCTTCGGTAAACCCCATGTCCGGCGAGATCCCCAACACGATCAGATCGACTCCCTTGTCCCGGGCGACACGCGCGATCCCCTCCCCCGCATCCCTGGCCCGGATGATTTCCGCGTGCGGCTCGAGGTTATGCAGGGCGACGATCGTTTTGGCCTGCTCGAGCGCCCGATTCGCGCGCACCTCCGCTTCAGGCAGCGGCACGCCCAACGAGAGCGTCCGCGGGACCTCCAGAACGTAGCCGAGAAAAATCGCGGCTTTCTGCGGGGCCCCCAATCGGCTGGCGAGCTCGACCGCCCGCTCTGAGTAGTAGTGCTCAAGAATGGGCACCAGGATAGTCTGGACCGCCCCCACCGAGCGGACCGCGCGGGCGACTTCCTGCGGAACCGCCCGAGGCACGCGCAACATCCACCAGAGCAGGGCACCCATCGGCACCGCGAATGCCCCCGCCAGCACGGCTCCAAGCAGGCTGACGTGCAGCGGCGGGATCATCGGGCGCCTCGCCGGCGAAGGTAGGCAAAGACGAAAGAGAGCCGGTACGCGCCGAACCCAACAAACCCCAGCCCCACCAGCACGGCCGTGAGGTGGAAGCCGAACGCCAAGGTGCGGGCGAGCACCACGATACCCAGGACCACCATCAACACGGCGGTTACCGTGTGATAGGCGTCGGCCCGAGTGAACTTCACCGCTTCAGCCACGGGCCCGCTCATCGGCATCCTTCAAGATGCCCCACCCGCCATAGGATACGGGACGCTGGTTCGATGCAAGGACGCCGGCCCCACCATCGGCAAGTCCCAGAGGCAGAAGCACGCACCGAAACCGCCAGGTGCGGGCTTTGCGCTAACGGTCTCGAGGGTACGGATCCACGATTCGGCATGGGTCACCTCATCGCGCCGGATATGACACCGGGCGATCTCCCTCTCCCGGCGCCTGCACCAGACTCTCCGACGTCGGCCGGCGGTTGTACCGGTTCATCGCCGCAGCCAGTCCGTCGGTCGCGGCCACAAACGCCGCCTCAGCAGCCTGAGTGACGGCGCGGTCGATCGTCAATCGCTCCTCGGCGGTGAACCGATCTAGAACGAACTCGGCTGGATCCACCCCCGCGGGCGGGCGTCCGGTTCCGATCCGCAGGCGCGCAAATGCGCCGGTGCCCAACTCCTCCATGATCGACCGCACGCCGTTGTGCCCCCCCGCCCCGTCCCCCGGTCTGATCCGAATGTGTCCGAGCGCAAGGTCGAGGTCGTCGTGAACGACGAGCAGATCGCCGGGGCCGCGATGCCTGCGGCGAAGGAGGTCCTTCACCGCTTGACCACTCACGTTCATATACGTTTCGGGGATCGCCAGGATCAGCGAGGCTGACGCCACCCGCGTCTTCCCCCAGGCCGTCCACCCATCCTCTTGCAGCTCGACCCGAAGGCGCTCGGCGAGGCATCGGACCACATCGTGGCCGAGGTTGTGCCGGGTGTTCTTGTAGCGGCGCCCGGGATTGCCGAGCCCGATCACGATCATCATCAGAACGGCACAACGTGGAGGGTGCCGACCCTCGCAGGTGGGCGGCAAGCACTTCGGGCGGCGGCCGGGGACAGAAAAGGCGCGGGGTTCACCGCGCCCTTCACCACTCCCTTCCGAACCACCCTAGTCCACGATTGCGCCCGCACGGTATCCATAAAAAGGAAGTATCGGGCACGCGCGGTCGCAGGCAGGCACCGCGGCACGTACTACTCTTTCTTGTCCGCCTTTGCGGGCTTCGCGTCGGCCTTGGGCGCCTTCGCCTCCGCCCTCGCTGCGGGTTCGGCTTTCGCCTCCCCTTCGGCTTCCGCCCCGGGCTCCTTCCCAACCAGCTCCGGCTCAGTCGCCGCCGCGCCCTCGACCGGCGCCGCCACCTCTTCCGCCTTCGGCGCCACCACCGCCGCGATCACCTCTTCTGGAGCGGTTACGATCTCGAGCCCTTGGTCGACCGGCAAGTCCCGCACGTGAAGCGACGCACCGATGCGCAGCGCCTCCACACTGACCGTCACGTGCTCCGGGATCGCGGTCGGCAGGCACCTGACGAGCACCTCACGTAGATGCTGCTCGAGGATGCCGCCGGACGCGGCAACCCCCTCCGGCACGCCCGTGAGCACGACGGGGACGCGCGCTTCGATCTTGTCGGTGAGGCTGATTTGGTGCAGGTCGACGTGAAGGACCTCGTGCCGCAGGTGGTCGTGCTGGATCTCGGCGACCATGACGGTATCCGTGGTCTCCTCGCCGTTGAGTTTTACCCGCAGGTCGATGAGGACGTTGCGCCCCGCCTCCGTGCGCAGCGCACCCAGGAGCGCCTTGCGGTCGACGGTCAGCGCAACCGGCGTCCGGCCCCGTCCGTACAGAACGGCGGGCACCAACCCCGCCTGCCTGACCCTCTTGACCGCGTTCTTTCCGAGTTCAACTCGCGGCGACGCCGCTAGGCTGATCCGCTCCATTTGCGTCGTCCCCCTTTATCCGCCGGGAGGGCCTGCGCAACCGCGCCCCCGGAAACGAACCCCTGCGCAGGCTCACGACCGGTCATTATAGCACTCGCGAGTAGGTGACACAACCTCGGCAAAGCAAGAAGCCGGGGCGTCCCTTAGTCCTTGGGTGGGACCGGGGGGTAGCGGGCGAGGTCGATCGCCGCATCTTGTAGCAGCCGTTCCGCAACGGAATCGGGGTAGGACGCGCCGTAGACGATGCGCACCAAGCCGGCATTGACGATCATCTTCGCGCAGGTCAAACAGGGCTGATGAGTACAGTAGAGGGTGGCGCCGGGAATCCGCACCCCGTGATAGGCCGCCTGGATGATCGCGTTCTGCTCGGCATGAAGGCACAAGCAGGTATCCAGCGCCGTCCCAGGGGCCGCACCCGATCGGCAGCGGTCGCACCCCCCATCGCCGCAATTGGGCCTCCCGCGGGGCGTCTCATTGTACCCGGTGCTCAACACCATTCGGTCGTTGACGATGACCGCACCCACTTGCCTGCGCAGACAGGTAGACCGGGTGGCGGCCAGATGCGCCAGGTTCATAAAGTACTCGTCCCAAGAGGGCCGGGCCACGTGGATCAGCGGGTACCGTACAAACGGTCCCCGGCATCGCCCAACCCGGGCAGGATGTACCCGTGCTCGTTCAACCGCTCGTCGACCGCGGCGGTGTAGATGTCCACGTCGGGGTGCCCGGAGTGGACCCGCCGGATCCCCTCGGGGGCGGCGATGAGCACCATCAGCCGGATGGTGCGGGCCCCGCGCGTTTTGAGCAGATCGATCGATTCGACGGCCGATCCGCCGGTGGCCAGCATCGGATCCACCACCAGCACCTGGCGGTTGCCGACATCGGGGGGGAGCTTGCAGTAGTAGGTGTGCGGAGCCAGGGTCGCGGGATCGCGGTAGATCCCGATGTGGCCGACCCGGGCCGTTGGCATCAGGCGGAGAATCCCCGCCTCCATCGCCAGCCCGGCTCGGAGGATCGGGACCACAGCGATTTCCTGCCCCGCGATCGTCGCCCCCTTCGCCAGGGTCAGGGGGGTCTGCACGTCGATCGGGCGGACCGGCAGGTCGCTGGTTGCCTCAAAGGCCATCAGCATCGCGATCTCCTCGACCAGCTCGCGGAACTCTTTGTGGCCCGTCCGCTGGTCACGGAGGATCGAAAGTTTGTGCTGGATCAGGGGGTGGTCGAAGACCCGAACCTGACCCACCGACTACCGCCCCATTCCGCCGAGCCGACGCGACACGATCAGGTCACTTCCACCGGCTCCGGGTAGACGGGGAATGAGGTGCACAGATCCCTCACCTGGCCGCGCACGCGCTCGGCGATCGCCGCGTCCTCGGGAGCTTGGAGCACCTCGTCGATCCAGGCAGCGATCCGTCGCATCTCTTTGGGGCCCATCCCGCGTGTCGTCATCGCGGGCGTCCCGATTCTGATTCCGCTGGTGGTCATCGGTTTTTCCGGATCGAAGGGAATCATGTTCTTGTTCACGATGATGTGGGCGTTCCCCAACGCCTTCTCCGCCTTTCGCCCGGTGAGAGACCGCTTGCGCACGTCGAGCAGCACCAGGTGATTATCCGTGCCCCCAGAGACGACGTGATAGCCGGTACTCCGGAACGCCTCCGCCAACGCGCGCGCGTTCTCGACGATGCGCGCGGCATAGGTTCGAAACGCCGGCTGGGAAGCTTCCAGGAAGCACACCGCCTTGGCGGCGATACAGTGCTCGAGCGGGCCGCCCTGGAGACCGGGGAATACCGCTTTGTCAACCTGCGACGCGTAGGAAGCCCGGCAGAGGATCATTCCGCCGCGCGGGCCGCGCAGCGTTTTGTGGGTCGTCGACGTCACGACATCCGCGTACGGCACCGGATCCGGATGCGCCTTCCCGGCCACCAGTCCAGAGAAGTGAGCCATGTCCACCATCATCAAGGCGCTCACATCATCGCAGATCGCCCGGATGCGCGGGAAGTCAAAGGTACGGGAGTACGCGGTCGCTCCGGTGACGATGATCTTTGGACGGTGCTCCTTGGCCAACCGTGCGAGCACGTCGTAATCGATCTGTTCGCTGCGCTCGTCGACCCCGTACGGGATGACGCGGTAGAGTTGGCCGGAAAAGTTCACCGGGCTCCCGTGGGTCAGGTGCCCGCCGTGCGCCAGATTCATCGCCAGGATCGGATCGCCGGGCTTAATAAAAGCGAAGTACGCGGCCATATTCGCTTGAGCCCCTGCATGCGGTTGGACGTTCGCGTGCTCGGCGCCGAACAGAGTTTTAGCCCGATCGATGGCCAACTGCTCCACGACATCGACGAACTCGCACCCGCCGTAGTAGCGTTTGCCGGGATACCCCTCGGCGTACTTGTTGGTCAGCGCGGTCCCGAGGGTTTCCAGGATGGCGCGGCTCGCGTAGTTCTCCGATGCGATGAGATTCACTTGGAAGCGCTGGCGCTCGACGTCCTGGGCGATCGCCTGCGCGACATCTGGATCCGTCCTCCGAAGCTCGCTCATGATGCACGCCTCCCTTCGCGCCGACCGTCCTCCGGCGCCCTACTGGTCCTCACTTCCGCGCACGCCGGTCGACCCCTGCCCGGCACTTCGCCACGCGCGCGGCAACCTCCAGACCGGAAAAGGTCCGGGACTCTTCTACCGAACACCATCGGGGACCGCGATCTCGCCCAGCACCTCGCGGATCGCGGCGAGCGGAACGGCCCCGACCCGCACCACCCCGGGCGGGGTCCGCGTGACGTCGACGACGGTTGACGGCCTGGCCAACGGGCACCGCCCCCCGTCCAAGATCAGGTCGACGTTGGCGCCCAGATCGAGGGCAACCTGCACCGCCGTGACCGGTGAGGGGAACCCGTGGGTGTTCGCGCTGGTGCCGACGATCGGAGCGCCGAGCATGTGGCAGATTGCGGCTGCGATCGGCAGCCCTGGTTGCCGCACCCCGATCGTCTCCCCACCGCCGGCGAGGGCGCGGGACAGGCTCGGCGCCATACGGCACACGATCGTGAGCGGTCCGGGCCAGAACCGATCCGCCAGCCGAACGGCGCTCTGCGGAAGTTCCGCCACCACCTGGCGCCACTGCGTGCGGTCCGCGACCAGCACCGGCACAGGGTCACTCGGCGGGCGCCGCTTGGCGGCAAACACTCGCGTGACCGCGACCTCGTCGGCCGCGACCGCACCCAACGCGTAGAAGGTTTCGGTGGGAAAGGCCACGAGCCCCCCGTCGCGGAGCATCTCCAGCGCTCTGCGCGGCACGTCCTGACTCTTCTGATCAACCCCGATGATCTCCATCGCCACCCACTTTCAGAGCGATGACCACTCGCTCGACCCCAGCGTAGTCGTGCACGATGCAGGCAGGGGCAAATTGGCCTGTGCGATCGACGAGCTCGGCGATCGTGCGGGCCTGGTTCCAGACCGCCGACACTTCAAGGGCAAGCACTCCGCCGGCGGCGAGGTAGTGCCCGGCTTCGGCAATGATGGGGCGGTGGACGCTGAGGCCGTCGGGCCCTCCATCCAGAGCCACCGCGGGTTCGGCGTCGCGCACGTCGCGCGGCAGGTTGGTGAGCTCCGCCGTCGGGATATAGGGGGGGTTGGCCACCAGCGCGTCGACTCGACCCTCAAGGCCCCAAAATCTCAGGGGAACCAGCGCCGATCCTTCGGCCCATTCCAGGCGCTCCGCCACGCCACCCTGAGCGGCGTTGATCCGCGCCACCTCAAGGGCGGCCGCCGAAACGTCGGTAGCAAACACCCGCGCCCGCGGGAGCAGGCGCGCCACCGCAATAGCGATCGCGCCGCTCCCGGTCCCGATATCCACGACCCGCGGGCTAGGGTGGTCCCGGAGGGCAGCTCCCACCACCTCGACGAGTCGCTCGGTCTCGGGGCGAGGGATCATCACACGGGCGTCCACCATGAAGTCGATCCCGAAGAACTCCCGGTGCCCCACGAGATAGGCAACCGGAATCCCCGCCGCCCGACGCGCGATCAGCGAAGCGTACACGGCCTCGGCGTCGGGTGGGAGCGGCGCACCGGGTCGAGCGAACAGCTCCTCCCGGCTCAGCCCGGCCGCGTGGCGGAGCAGGACCTCCGCCTCCAAGGGCCCGTCCAGGGGCGCCTCTACCATCTGGCGCAGCCGGGCCGTCCCCCACACCCACGCCTCGCGGCGGGATCGGGCGGGGGGATCGGATCGAGATCGGGATATCGGCGCAGCGATGCGCTGGTCGGGGATCACGAGGCGGCGGTGAGACTCTCCGCGTGACTCGCCGCCGCGAGCGCTTCGATCAAGTCGTCGAGGGCACCGTCCAACACGGTGGGGAGATCGTGGACGGTCTTTCCGATCCGGTGGTCGGTGATTCTATCCTGGGGAAAGTTGTACGTGCGGATCTTCTCGCTACGCTCACCGCTGCCGACCTGCCTGCGACGCGCTAGGGCGATTTCAGCCTGCTGCTGCTCAATGGCCCGTTCCAGCAAGTGCGCACGCAGGATCCGCATCGCCTTCTCGCGGTTTTGATGCTGAGACCGCTCATCCTGGCAGGCAATGACGATTCCGGTCGGCAGATGTGTGATCCGGACCGCGGTCTCGACTTTGTTGACGTTCTGGCCGCCCGCCCCGCCCGACCGATAGATGTCGATCCGGAGCTCATCAGGTCGGATCACGACATCCACTTCCTCGGCTTCCGGGAGGACCGCCACGGTCGCGGTGGACGTGTGGATCCGACCGCTGGCCTCAGTGGCGGGGACCCGCTGCACCCGGTGCACCCCGCTCTCGTACTTCAGCCGGCTGTACGCCCCTCGCCCCTGAATGCCGATGATAGCCTCCTTGAACCCGCCGAGACCTGTGGGGCTGCTGGAGAGCACCTCAGACTTCCACCCGTGGCGCTCCGCATACCGCATGTACATCCGGAGGAGGTCCCCGGCAAACAACGCGGCTTCCTCTCCACCCGCCCCGGCCCGAATCTCCACGATCACGCTCCGATCATCTCGGGGATCCCGGGGAACCAGGAGTTGTTCGATCGTCCGGGTTAAGTGGGCCTGCCGCGCGGCGAGGACGGCTTTCTCGGAGGCGGCGAGCGCGCGCAACTCGGGATCGCTCTCGCGCGATAGCGCGTCGACGTCGCCGAGCTCGCGGGTGATCCGCCGGTACTCTTGAAAGGCGGTCACCACCTGGGTGAGGCTGGCGTGCTCGCGCGCCACCTGCTGATATTGCCCGGGATCGGAGAAAATGGTGGGGTCCGCCAGCCGTTGGGCGAGCTCCTGGTGATGAGCCTCCAGTGCTTCAAGCCGGGTCAGGACTTCCGGACGCACGCGACCTCCTTCGGATCTTCCCTATTATAGCATCGGACGGATGCCCTCCCGCCCGGCTCCGACTCACCGATGAGCACCACGCGCGGTGCCGGGATCGCTTCTTCGATCAGCGTGTCGTCCGGCCCCGGCCATCCAGCAGTGCGGCCACATTCCAAGGGCCGCGGGCGCCGGGACGATCCCCCCCCCGGCGCACAGCCGGAGGATCTCGTCGCTCGCCGCGCAGCCACAGGCAGGAGCAGGGCAGGGCTCGAGCCGACGGGGCATGGACGAACCACGCGCCGCGGAACCCCAGACGACGCGACCGGCACGGTCAAGAGAACGCCGTCCCGCAACGGGGGAGAAGGCGGCCGCTCACGCACGGGCGGGGTGAAGCGGTGACGACGGAGGCGCAGGCTGGCGGGGGGAGGCGTCCGATCGGCCGCGGGGCCGCGGCGTCAGATCTGGATGCCGTACTTCTTGGCAAATTTCTGCACGCGGCCCTCGGAATCCACGAACTTGCGCTGGCCGGTGTAGAAGGGATGACACTTCGAGCAGATCTCCACTCGGATGTTCTCGCGCGTCGACCCAGTCGTGAACGTCTCGCCGCAGGCGCAGGTAACCGTGGTTTGCTTGTAATTGGGATGAATGCCCTTCTTCATGGGAAGCCCACCTCGGGCCCCGCGCCGGGGTGACCGCTGGCGTCGGGGCGGATACAACAGGCGAAATTATACCACACCCCTGATGCACGCGCAAACGCGGCATCGCCCTCCTTCCAAAGCGGTGGACGCCGTCGGGTTCGGCCGGGAAGGGTGTGCGGATGAGGACGGCTAGGGGTGCCGGTGTTCGTTCGTGGAAGCCGCGGGCGTCGTCGCCAGGACGACCAAAGGATCGCCCGGTCGCACGTACCGGGTCGGATCCTGCGGAACGCCGTTGCGCCGGACTTCAAAGAGCAGATGCGGACCGGTGCTCCAACCGGTGCTGCCGATCCGTCCCATGAGCTGCCCCATGGCGACCCGCTCTCCGAACGAAACAAGCACCGAAGAGAGGTGGGAGTAAGTTGTCTGCAACCCGTTCCCGTGATCGACAATGACCATCCGGCCATACCCCATCATCCACCCCACGAACTGTACGATGCCGCCCCGCGCGGCGCGGACCGGCGTGCCGAGCCGGTTGGCGATGTCGATGCCGGTGTGAAACTCCCGAGTGCCGAAGATCGGGTGAACCCGCCAACCGAACCGCGAGGTAATCTTCCCCTCGGTCGGCTGGAGCATCGCGGGCTCATCGGCCTCCGGCACCCCCATGCGAACCGGGACGGAGCGGATGGAGGTCGCGGAGATCTGCTCCCGCGTTGAGGGCGTCCGCCGCGGCGCCGTCGAGGCGGGGTGCGCACTATCTACCCCTGGAACGACAAGCACCTGCCCAGGGTGTAGCAATGCATCCAGCGAGAGGTGATTAGCGTCCGCCAAGGTCTCCACGCGGACGCCGGCGTCGTGGGAGATTCTCCAGAGCGTCTCACCCGCGGCCACCGTATGCGTGGCGGGGGCGACGGGTACTGCGGCGGTTTCCGGGGATGGGATCACAAGAACCTGGCCGGGATGCAGCAGCGCCCCGGGGGCGAGCCGATTGGCCGCCAGAAGAACGTCGACCGTGACCCCCGCACTCTGCGAGATCCCCCAAGGTGTCTCGCCCGGGGCCACGGTGTGGGAGCCGACGCTCGCCACGGCGGGGCCGGCCGCAGGCGTCGCGAGCGAAAGATCGCTTGACCGCAGGTGCACCACCGGCACCAACGCGGAGGGGGCGGCGGGTTTCCCGGGATCTGCTTTGGCGAGATCTAGAGGAACGGCCAGAGGAACGGCCGCGAGGGTGAGTGCGAGCAACAAGCCTGCCACCACCAGCTGGGCGCGATCTGCCATGCAGGCCTCCCGAGGTTGCGCGATCCGAGATTGTTGAGGAGTTCTTGGGCTACCGAATCGCCTGTGCTGCGTGTGTGATCCGAAGCACCAGCAATAATGTATGCCAGATTATTGCGAGGACTAGCCCATACGTTTGAGCCCGTGGGAGAGAATTCCTGCAACTCCGGGGGATTTTCCCGTGAACAACGCGGATACGGACGTATGTTCCCCAAAGGACCGCGAAGGAGAGCGATCGGTGTGTGTGCGAGCGCCGGACCGCGGCGGCTGCGCCGAGCTGACCCGGTCAGCTACGCGTCGTTGTCGCTGTTCTTAATGATCGACCGGAGGAACGCCTGGTTGTTTGGCGTCTTGCGCAAGCGGTCGAGAATCAATTCGGTCATGGCGACGGTGTCGAGCGTCTCTAGACTCTTCCGAAGCACCCAGACCTTGCGGAGTTCCTCCTCGTTCAGCAACAGCTCCTCGCGCCGCGTGCCGGAGAGCTTGATGTCGATCGCGGGGAACGTCCTGCGCTCCTGCAATTTGCGGTTGAGGTGCAACTCCATATTGCCGGTGCCCTTGAATTCCTCGTAGATGACATCGTCCATGCGGCTTCCGGTATCGATCAACGCCGTAGCGATGATCGTGATGCTCCCCCCCTCTTCGATCTTGCGCGCGGCTCCAAAAAAGCGCTTGGGACGATGGAGCGCCGCAGGGTCGAGGCCGCCGGAGAGCGTCCGACCGCTCGGGGGAATCACGAGGTTGTTGGCCCGGGAGAATCGGGTGAGGCTGTCGAGCAGAACGACGACGTCCCGCGCGCCCTCCACAAGCCGCTTTGCGCGTTCCAGCACCAGATCGGCCACCTGTACATGCTCTTCGGGCGGCCGATCGAAGGTCGACGCCACCACCTCGGCCTCCACCGACCGACGCATGTCGGTGACCTCCTCCGGCCGTTCGTCCAGAAGAAGGACCATCAGGTAAATCTCCTGATGGTTTTGCACGATGCTCTGCCCGATCTTCTTCAAGAGCATGGTCTTTCCGGCTTTGGGTGGGGACACGATCATGGCTCGCTGGCCTTTGCCGATGGGCGAGAACAGGTCCACGATGCGAACGGTCAGGTCGCTCTGAGGCAGTTCCAGCTTGAGCCGCTCTTGCGGAAACACCGGCGTGAGTTTCTCGAAATCGGGCCGTGACCGAGCCTGTTCGGGGTCGAGCCCATTCACCGCCTCGACGCGGAGAAGCGCGTAGTACTTCTCATTGTCCTTCGGCGCACGGACCTGTCCCAGAACCTCATCCCCCACTCGAAGCCCGAAGCGCTTGATCTGTGAGGGAGAAACATAGATGTCTTCCTGGCCGGGGAGGTAGCCGCTCGTGCGGAGGAAGCCGTATCCCTCCTGCATAACCTCGAGGATCCCCGAACGAAACATCAGCCCGCTTTGCTCCGTCTGCGCCTGCAAGATCTTCATGATCAGCTCCTGTTTGCGGTAGCGGCGAAAGTTGGGAATGCTGAGATCTTTGGCAAGATCCTGAAGCTCGTTTAGACTCTTGATTTCAAGTTCTGCGATCGCCACTACGGGCCACCTCCACGCAGTCCCATCCCATCACAAGGGGCGGCATCCGAACTTCGGACGCTGGCCCGGCGCTCACTGCCCGGTGGCTTCGATATAGCCCGCTCGACCACGGGGGCCGGTGAGCAGCATTAACACCTGATCGTTGGGCTTGAGATCACTCGGCGCCACCGCTTTGTTGTTCCGATAGACGGCGACCTGAGGCGTCAACGCGTAGCTTTGTACCGCCTGTGTCTCGACGCTTACCGTGATATCCGTAGACCCGACCCGCACGAGCTTCCCCTTCACATAGTTGAACTTATTCAGCGCGCCCATCACCGCCGCGATCGCCCCCGCGGATTCGCCTCGTGTCGTCGCGGCGTTCGGGTGGAAATTCCCGTCCGGCCCGGGGGGCATAATTCCTGTATCGATCGCCACCGCGACGTACCCATGCAGGGTCGGCGGGACATCCGCCGCATCCTTGACGGACAACGGCGCGGAGGATTTTTGGGTCGCCTCCCCCTGCCGGCCCAGCGCTCTGACAAGCAGCGCCGCGAACTCCGCACGGCTCACCTGCGAATTGGGACGGAAGGTATTGTCCGGAAACGTCGCCAGCAACCCCTTTTGAAATTGGAGGGTCACCGTCACCGAGTCGTCCTTTGCGGGCGACACCCCCATGATCTCGTACGGTCCCGGGGGAACGAATTTGTTATCCTGATCCTTTTGGAGCCACCGGGTATCGTAGACAAACGATTTGCCGGAGGCCAGGACGAGGTTGAGGTCTCCCTGGACGAACGTCTGCCCGAGCGACCAGCGGGCCACCTCGGTGGTCCCGCGCCTAACAATAAAGTCATACTGTTGGGTAGTGGGGTATGTGAATTTTATGTCCTGCTTGCCCGAATTCGTGACTTTGAACGTCAGGTCGACAGCATCTTCGGTCCCGTACACCGCCTTGTCGGTCTCGAGGGAGTAGGTGACGTCGCCCTTCCGCACCTCGGCCTTTTGTTGTGAGACGGCACCGGTGTTGAGCAACGCCGCGATCGCCGGTCGCACCTCCTCGGGGATCTCCGCGAGATCCTTGTAGTTCGGGATCCCTCCGGTCCCCTTGATGTCGAGCCCTAAGGCGAGTGCCTCGACCGCCCCGAGTCGGGTAATCGGCTGGCCGGGCTTGAACGTCCCGTCGGGGAATCCATGCAGCACCCCGGCCACAGACAATTTTTCGATCCCTCGCTGATTGGGATCACCCTGGATGTCCGAGAACAACGCGGCTGACGCCGGCATGACGGCGACGACCACCGCGGCGGCAAGCGCCACCGCGGCGACAGCATGACTTCGATGGATCATTGCACACCCTCCCCGCCCATGATTCAGATACCCCAATTTCAGCTTCTCCAGGCCCCCGCCCCCCCTCGGCTCGCCGGCGCGGATTCGCCAACTGCGGTCCCGATCTCTCCTCGCGTAATCCTTCGCGTCACTCGGTTCTCAATTTAGGGAGTGGCGAGAGGACGTCACCGACGAGAGGGAGAGGTGCATGGAAACCAACTGCTCGCGGGGCCCGTCCGCTGGCTCAGATGCCGCACCACCCACGGGAAACGGCGTGTGGCGGAACGAGCTTCGGACAGGCGGCAAGACCTACCATAAAACTTTGGTCCGCGGTATTCGCCGTTGAGTCCTATTTTCCTCCCTATCCCTGCTTGGATCGTTTGCTCACTCGAAAGGGGGCGGGAGCCGCATTGATGCTGTGCAGGTACTCTTCTCATGTATACCACGCCGGATCGCGCACGGCAACAGCCGTATGTTCGGGCTCGGGCCCCTACATTCGCTCCGCGGGGGCGACGCCGATGAGGTCCAGGGTGTTCCGCAGAACCCGCCGCGCCGCGTCGACGAGGATGAGACGCGCCGCGGTCAGCTCCGGATCCTCCGTCAGCACCCGGCACTGAGTGTAAAAGGCGTGAAAGGCCTCCGCTAGTTCCCGCGCGAACGCGCAGAGCCGTTGGGGCTCCCGCCGGGTCCCCGCGGCGTACACGATCTCCGGGAGCATGACGGCGCGTTTGGCCAACACCCACTCCTCAGGAGCGGTGAGCTGGCCTAAGTCGGCCGCATCGGCCCGCGGGAGGCCGATCCCGACCCGCTCGGCCTCGCGAAGGATGCTACAGATTCTGGCGTGGGCGTATTGGACGTAGTAGACGGGATTGTCCGCGGATTTTCGCTGCGCCAGGGCGAAGTCGAAATCCATCGGCACGCTCGGGCTGGTCATGGTAAAGAAGAATCGAGCGGCATCGCGCCCGACCGCGTCGAGAAGATCCCGCAGCGTGATGAACTCCCCGCTGCGCTTGCTCATCCGCACGACCTCACCCTCGTTGCGCAAACGGACGTGCTGGTACAGCAGAACCTCGAGCGACGACGGGTCCTTCCCGAGCGCCTCAAGCCCTCCCCGCACCCGGGCGACGTCTCCGATGTGGTCCACGCCCAGCACGTTGATCAGGTGGTCGAATCCGCGCGCGTACTTATCGAGATGGTACGGGATGTCGGCGGCAAAGTAGGTCGGCCGACCGTCGCCTCGAATCATGACCCGGTCCTTGTCGTCTCCGAACTGCGTGGCGCGAAACCAGAGGGCACCGTCTTGTTCGTAGACGACGCCGCGGCGGCGCAACTCCTCCAGCACCTGCTCCACCGCGCCGCTGGCGTGCAGGGTCCGCTCGCTGAACCAGGTGTCGAAGGTCACCCCGAAAACCTCCAGGGTCGTCCGAATATCGCTCAGCATCTCCTCGAGCGAGATCTCCTGGATCCGGGCCACCCGTGTGGGGAGATCCAAGTCGGCAATGGCGGCACCATGCGCGGCGACGATCCGGCGGCCGATCTCCGCCACGTACGCACCGCGGTACCCTTCCTCGGGGAAGACCGCCGGACGGCCGAGCGCCTCCAGGTAGGTGGCCTCCACGGAGCGGGCAAGGAGCTCAACCTGGTTTCCGTAGTCGTTCACGTAGTACTCGCGAGAAACACGGTAGCCCAACGCTTCCAGGAGGCGCGCCACTGTTTCGCCAACCGCACCGTTCCGGCCCGACCCCACCGTCAGGGGGCCCGTCGGGTTGGCGCTCACGTACTCGACGAGGACGCGCTGACCCCGGCCGATATCCGTTCCACCAAATGCGCGATCGTCGGCATAGACCCGGCGGAGCCATCGGTGGAGAAAGCTCGGCGCCAGCGACAGGTTGAGGAACCCCGGTCCGGCGAGTTCGGCCTTGCTGACCGCCTCGGAGGGAACAGGGAGGTGGCGGAGGATCGCCGTCCCCACATCCCGGGGGGAGCGCCCGAGCGTGCGCGCGAGTACGAGCGCAATGTTCGCCGCAAAATCCCCGTGCCGGGGATCCCGGGGGAGTTCCACCTCGAACCGAGGGAGCTCCGCCGGCGTGGAGGGGGGAAGATCGCCCGCGCTGACAGCGTGGCGGACGGCTTGGGCGATCAGCGCTTGGAGATCATGGGTGAGCACGTCTAGAGTCTGATGACGCCGGCCCGCGACATATCCTGGATATGGATCGTATCAACGAAACGGATCTGGTGCACCGCAGAGGTCATCACCAAAGAATGGGTGCGCACGCCGCCCCCGAACAACCGCACGCCGCGAAAGAGATCACCGTCCGTGATGCCGGTTGCGGCGAATACCAGATCATTGCCCCGCACCAGGTCCTCGGTCCGAAAGATCCGGTCGGGATCACTGATGCCCATCTCCCGCGCGCGCTGACGCTCGGCGTCGTTTCGATACCAGAACCGCCCCTGGATCTCTCCCCCCAGGCACCGCAGCGCGGCCGCGGTGAGCACTCCCTCCGGCGCCCCCCCGATGCCCATGACGGCGTGGACGCCCGGCCCGGAGACCGCCGCGGAGATTGCCGGGGCGACATCCCCGTCCGAGATCAACTTGATCCTGGCCCCCGCCCGACGGACCGCAGCGATGAGATCCGCGTGCCTCGGGCGGTCCAAGATCACCACCGTGATGTCGCTAACTCGACGGCCGAGCGCTTCCGCCAGCACTTCGAGGTTCCGCTCGGGGGGCCACCGCAGATCAACCCTCCCCGCCGCCTGCGGTGGGACGACCAGCTTTTCCATATAAATATCGGGGGCGTGGAGGATCCCACCCTTCTCCGTCACCGACACAATCGCGATGGCGTTCGGCAGGCCCTTGGCGACGAGGTTCGTCCCCTCAACGGGATCCACGGCGGCGTCCACCGTAAAGCCGCCGCCGCGGCCCACCTCTTCGCCGATGTACAGCATGGGGGCCTCATCCTGCTCCCCCTCACCGATCACGATTCGCCCCTGGATCGTCAGCTCGTCGAGCGCCGCGCGCATCGCGGTCACGGCCGCCTTATCCGCCTGCTCAACCCGCCCTTCCCCCATGTGGCGGGCCGCGGCGATCGCCGCGGCCTCCGTCACTTTGACAATGTCGAGGGCGAGCAGGCGCTCCATGGGGCTCACCATATCACCGGGGCTCCGCCGGCCGCTCAGCCAGCACCACGGAAACGGTCCGTGTCTGCCGGTCGCGGACGATGGTCAACGTCACCGTTTCTCCGATCTTCTTGCCGACAACATCGTGGACGAACGTATTCCAGTTGTCGATTCGATCCCCATTTAGGCCGGTGATGATGTCGCCGGGCTCCACCCCCGCCTTGGCGGCCGGGGCGTTCGGCTCAAGCTCCCGAACGATTACCCCGTAGGTGGTCCCCAGGTTGTAGGCCTGGGCGGTCTGCGCATCCACCTCACCGCCGAAGATGACCCCGACCCAAGGCCGAATGACGCGGCCGTTGGCAATGAGCTGCTCCATCTCCCCGCGGGCCACATCGCTCGGGATCGCAAATCCGATCCCCTGGGCGTTCGGGATGATCGCGGTGTTCACGCCGATGACGTTGCCCGAGCTGTCCACCAATGCACCGCCGCTGTTCCCGGGGTTGATCGCCGCCGAGGTCTGGATCAGGTTCTCAACAATGAGGTTCGGTAGCTCGATGTTGCGGTTCAGGGCGCTGACCACCCCCGTCGTGACGGTGCTCCCCAGGCCAAACGGGTTGCCGATCGCGATCGTCAGTTGGCCTACCTGGAGATTCCGGCTGTCCCCCAACCGGACCGACGGCAGGGGCTCTTTGGCAACGACCTTGACCACGGCAAGATCGGCTAGCGGGTCACGGCCGATGAGTTTTCCGGTGAGGGTTTTCCCACCGAGCAGCGTCACCCTGATGGTCGTGGCTCCCTGCACCACGTGGTTGTTGGTGAGGATGTATCCGTCCGGTCGAACGATCACGCCGGACCCCGCCCCCTGCTGGGGGAAGAGCCCAAAGACCGTCTGAACCTGCGACTCCGTATCGATGTTGACCACGGCCGGCCGCACCTGCTTGACCACGTTGATGACGACCGATTCCTCGGGGACGACGCGGACCGTCCCACCCAACGCCGGCGGCGGGGGGGCCGCCGCGGCAAGCGGCGGGGCACTCGGTGCGATTGGGCTGGCGGAAAAGACCGGATGAAGATTCAGATACTGAGGAAGAACGACGCCCCCAAGCAGCGCGCCGATGACCGCGACCGCGATGACGGCCAGCGCCGCCGCGGGGTACCCAGCCCGCCTCGGGGGTGTACCGGGTGATTGCATAGCCATCACAAACCCCTCCTTTTTGGCCTCTCTTAATTATAACATCCTCTACCGGTCGACCAGTTTCACCCCCGTACTATCCTCGGCAGTGTCAAGGTCCGTACGCGACACGCGTCATGTGCGGTGGAACGCCCGGATCATAGCATATACACGGCGATCACGACCGGACTCAGTCGCAACTCTGACATAGCGGGCAGCGGACTTCGCGAAAGGCCAGTTCGATCGCGTCCATCTCCAGTACGAACATGCTGATGCCCGACGCCCAAGATCCGGTCGAGAATTGGCCGTTCCGGTGAAACCATTTTGACCCCTCCTCGCATCCTCCGGGGCCCCATTCACGACGCACTGTCATTTCCGGCCACCCGTTTGCCGCGGTCGGGAGTCCTACGGTATAATCGAGACAATTTGAATCCCTCCCGTTCCCGGGAATGGAGCGCCTTCCGGTGCTGAACTGGATCAGGCGTCCGAAATACGCCCCAGGCGAGCGCCGAGATGTTCCGGCGGGACTCTGGACCAAGTGTCCCCGGTGTGCCACTCTCATCTACCGCAAGGAACTCGAACGCAACCTCCAGGTCTGCCCCCGATGCAACTACCATCACCGGCTGTCCGCCACTGACCGCCTGGCGATGGTGCTGGACGAGGGGTCGTTCGAGGAATACGACGAGAGCTTGGTCCCCGAAGATCCATTGGAATTTGTCGACGAGAAGCCGTATCCGGTCAGGATCGAGGAAGCCCAGCGACGCACCGGCGTGCCGGAGGCGATCCTCACCGGAACCGGCGCGATCGAGGGACGCCACGTCGTCGTGGGAGCCATGGAGTTCGGGTTCCTCGGTGGCAGCATGGGCGCGGTCGTCGGGGAGAAGGTGGCGCGGAGCGCGGAGCGGGCCGCCGCGCGGCGTTGGCCGCTGGTCCTCTTCGCCGCGTCGGGGGGAGCGCGCATGCAGGAAGGGGCCCTTTCCCTCCTCCAGCTCGCGAAAACGAGCATTGCCCTGGGGCGGCTGAGCGATTTCGGGATCATGTTCATCTCCGTGCTCTGTGACCCGACCACCGGGGGGGTGGCCGCGAGCTTCGCGCTCCAAGGCGACATCATCCTCGCCGAACCCGGCGCGCTGATCGGGTTCGCCGGGCGGCGGGTGATCGAGCAAACCATCCGTCAGAAGTTGCCCGAAGGTTTCCAAACCGCGGAGTTTGTCCTCGAGCATGGGTTCCTTGATGCGATCGTTCCGAGAGGGGACCTCCGGTCCACGCTGGGGCGCCTCCTCCGGCTGTGCGGCGCCCCCACTCTGGCAGAGGGCACGGGCCCGGCCACCCACGCATCTTCTCCGCCCGTCCCCACAACCGATGGCCATCCCGTCTGATCTCACCGGGGCTCCTGGAACGAGGGACGAAGCTGCCGCGGAGCGGTTGGAGCGGGAGCTCGAGAAGACCGAGCGCGAAATCAACGAGCTCAGGCGGATCACCGCCGCCGACAAGGGCATGGACCTTGGACGCCAGATCACGGCGCTCCAGGAACGCGCCGAAGTCCTCCGCGAGGCGATCGCCCGCGATCCCACCCCCTGGCAAACGGTCCAGCTGGCCCGACACCCGGGCCGACCCAAGATCGGCGATTATATTGCCGGGCTCACGACGGACTTCATTGAACTTCATGGCGACCGGGGGTTCCGGGACGATCCGGCGATCATCGGGGGGCTGGGGGCGGTTGACGGCAGACCTACGGCGGTGATCGGGCACGCCAAAGGACGTGACACCCGGGAGAATATCGCGCGCAACTTCGGAAGCCCGAATCCGGAGGGGTACCGGAAAGCCCTACGTATCATGCGGCTCGCGGAGAAACTTAAAGCTCCGGTCGTGACGCTGATCGACACCCAGGGGGCCTCCCCGGGGAAGGAAGCGGAGGAACGGGGCCAGAGCGAGGCGATCGCCAGCGGGCTCTTGGGCATGGCGAGACTCCGGACCCCGATCGTCACCGTGATCACCGGCGAGGGGGGAAGCGGGGGCGCCCTGGCCATCGGCGTGGGCGATGTGGTGCTCATGCTGGACAAGGCGATCTACTCGGTGATCTCGCCGGAGGGTTGCGCGGCGATCTTGTGGCGGGATGGCTCGCGGGGCCGCGAGGCTGCACGCGCGCTCCGCCTGACGGCACGCGACCTACTCGGGTTAGGCATCGTCGACGAGATTATCGCCGAGCCCCCCGGGGGGGCACACCGGCAACATGATCAGACCGTCGCCGTGGTCGTCGCCGCCATCCGCCGGTACCTCGCGGCCCTCGCCGGTCGATCGACCGAGGAGCTTCTGTCTGCCAGGTATGCAAAGTACCGTTGCATCGGCCGCCTCAAGGACTTAGCACAACCGCAGACGCCGCCAACCGGGTGAGCCGCGCGGACAGCGAAGCGCAGACGTGGAGAGGGGCAAACGCATGGGCCATGAGGGCCGACTTGATCTCGACGAAATCCGGGCGTTGATCCAACTCGCGACCGAGGCCGACATCACCGAACTCGACGTCGACGCTCCGCACGTCAAGGTTCGAATCAAGAAAACCCACCGCAACTCGGCCGATCGGATCGCGGTGGACCTCGGCCCCCCGGTGGCGGGCGCCGACCCGGATATCCGCCTTGTTCCAATCGCCGCCCCTATGGTCGGGACCTTTTACCGATCCTCCAAACCCGACGCCCCGCCATTTGTGAGTGAGGGGGACGAGATCCATGCCGGCCAGACGGTCTGTATTCTCGAAGCGATGAAGCTCTTCAATGAAATCCCGAGCGATGTGGACGGGCGGATCGTCCGGATCCTGGTCGAGAATGGCGCCCCCGTTGAATACGGGCAGCCGCTGTTCCTCCTCGATCCCGCACCCTAACGATGTTCTCGAAGGTCCTTATCGCCAACCGGGGGGAGATCGCGCTCCGCATCATCCGTGCCTGCCGCGAATTGGGACTGCGGACCGTTGCGGTATACTCCGAAGCCGACCGCGCTTCCCTGCCCGTGCGCATCGCCGACGAGGCGTTTTGCATCGGCCCCGCCCCCGCGCGGGACAGCTACCTCAACATCCCCAGCATCATCAGCACGGCGGAGTTGTTGGGGGTCGACGCGATCCACCCAGGGTATGGATTTCTGGCCGAGAACCCCCATTTCGCCGAGATCTGCCGCGATTGCCGTATAACATTCATCGGCCCGACACCGGAAGCCATCGCAAAGATGGGGAACAAATCGGCGGCCCGGGAGATGATGCGCAAGGCGGGCGTCCCCATCGTGCCGGGCAGTGACGGCCCGGTTCATGATGAGGCCGCTGCGATCGCGGTCGCCCGAGGCATCGGCTATCCCCTGATCGTCAAAGCGGCCGGCGGCGGCGGGGGCCGGGGGATGCGGGTGGTGCAGAACCGGGAGGATCTTCTCGGCGCCCTCACCGAGGCCCAGCGTGAGGCGGAAGCGGCCTTCGGCAACGCCGAAGTCTACATCGAAAAGTACCTCGAGGAGCCGCGCCATATCGAGATCCAGATCCTCGCCGATGCCCGCGGCACGATCGCGACCCTCGGTGAGCGCGACTGTTCGGTGCAGCGCCGCCATCAGAAACTCATTGAAGAGGCGCCGGCCGTCGGGATCACCTCCAAGCTCCGACGAGCCCTGAGCCGCGCGGCCGTACGGGTCGCCGAGGCGGTCTCGTATACAAACGCCGGCACGGTCGAGTTTCTCGTGGATCAGTCGGAACGGTTCTACTTCGTGGAGATGAACACCCGCATCCAAGTCGAGCACGGGGTGACCGAAATGGTCACCGGAGTGGATCTGGTCAAAGAGCAGATCCGAATCGCTGCGGGGGAGCGGATGACCGCCCCGCGCGAAGGGGAGCCGCGCGGGCACGCGATCGAGTGCCGGGTGAACGCTGAGGATCCGTCCCGAGACTTCCTCCCCGCACCCGGCTCGATCACAGCGTTCGTCCCCCCGGGGGGCCCGGGGATCCGTGTAGACACTCACGCCTTCGCCGGCTATCTGATACCTGCCCATTACGACTCGCTGATCGCCAAGGTCATCGCGTGGGGCCTGGATCGCGACGAAGCGGTCGCGCGGATGCAGCGTGCGCTCCAAGAGTTTGAGGTGAAAGGTGTGCCGACGACGATCCCATTCCACCAGCAAGCCCTCGATAACGCCTTCTTCCGCCGCGGTGAGATCTACGTCAACTTCATCCAGCGGCGCATGGACCTGAGCACACTCCGCGCTTAGCCCCTTCGAGGCGCCCATCCCGTGGCGCGCCTCCACCGCCGGCGCGCCGCCCAATCCCCTTCGAGCTTGACGCGAGCCCCTTGGGACATTAATATATCAACTAAATATGATTTGTGATCGCTATGGGGTGCCACCATGACGAGCCGGGATCTCGCGGGGATCGCACAGGCGCTGGCTGATCCGATCCGCCTAACAATGCTGCGGCGACTGATGGACGGCCCGTCGACGGTCTCCGAACTCGTCCTCCTCACCGGAGAGGCGCAGTCCAATGTATCCAACCATCTGGCAGTGCTCCGCAGTCGCGGATTGGTGAGAGCGACTCGGGTCGGGCGGCAGCGAGTCTACGAAATCCCAGACCCTTCGGTGGGGCAACTCGTGGAATCCCTGCTTGTCATTGCGGGGCGCGGACCCCGGCTGACGGTGAAATCCCCCGCCATCGCCAGGGCTCGCACCTGCTACGATCACCTGGCGGGCCGCCTCGGGGTGGCGATCTTCGATTCGCTGGTGGCGCGCGGGGCGATCGCAAAGCCCGCCGCACGGTATCGGGGCCCGGTGGGGTTGGGGCCCGCGGGCCCGGAGGTGTTCGGGCGCCTGATGGTCGATATTCGGGAGGCGAGCAGCGAACGACGTCAGCTCGCGATCGCGTGCGGCGATTGGACCGAACGGAAGCCGCACCTCGGGGGGGCGCTTGGGGCCGCGCTGTGGGCCAGGTCGCTGGAGCGGGGATGGGTGGTGCGCAAACCCGGCACCAGGATCGTGCTGGTGACGGGACGCGGGCGACGTGGGTTCCACGAGAACTTGGGGATCCCGCTCCGCGACCCCGCGCTGCTTTCGGCGTGATCGGGAGACGGCATTGATCACCCTCCCGCTCCCGCGCCGGTTCAGCGTCGCGCGCACGCTGGCGTTCCTTCGAAGTTCGTCGCTGGGGGCGCCGTACCACTTCATCGACCCGCGCCGCCTCCGGCGACTGTTCCGCCTCGGCGGGCGAGCCCGGGTTGTGGAGTTTGCATTCGGCCGGGCCGGCGCTCACCTCCGGGTGGGGATTGCCGGCGAACGCACCGTCCCCCGGCCTCTTGCCCAGGCTCTGCGCCGGCTCGGGGTCCACGTGTGGAGCCTGGACACCGATCTGGCGCAGTGCTACCGGACCTTGCGACGCGATCCCCTGATGACTCCCTTCGTGCGCCGATGCGCAGGGCTGCGGATGATTCGGACGCCCGATCTCTACGAGGCACTCTTGATCGCGGTACTGGGGCAGCAGATCAGCGTTGCGGCGGCCGAATCGGTCCGCCGGCGATTGATGACCGCGCTGGGCGACCGCATGGTCAAGGATGGGATCGTCTTTCTCGGGTACCCACCTCCGCGGCGGCTGAGGAACACATCCCCCCGCCTCTTGCGAACCCTGGGCCTGAGCCGTCAGAAGGCCCGGTACGTGCTGGAGATCGCCGACTGCGCAGCCACCGGGGGCCTACATTCTGCCGCCTTTGACGCGCTCAGCGACGAGCAAGCGATCGAGAGACTCAGGCAGATCCCCGGGGTCGGCCGGTGGACCGCGGAGGTCGTGGCGATGCGCGGGTTGGGCCGGGCGGATGTCTTTCCCGCAGGCGACCTGGGTCTGATGGTGGCCGCACACCGGGCCCTCGGTTGTGCGGCGCGACCGGGGGAAGCGGATCTCCGCACCCTGGCCGAACGGTGGCAGGGGTGGCGGAGTTACGCGGCGCTGTACCTCTGGCAATCGCTGGGGATCACCACCTAGCCACGGACGCCACACGCCCTGAACCGGGGCCGCCGCTCCCCCGCCCGGGTGTGGGAGGGCCCCGCTGCACGGGACGGGGCGAGCGGCCTGCGGCACGAGCCCGCGCAAAGGATGCGCCGCGGCATGGCACGAAGTCCACGCACGATGGCGCGTGTCGCGTTGCTTACGGGCTTCGAACCCTTCGGCGGGCAGGAGGTCAACCCCAGCGGGCGGATCGCCGAGGCCGTTGCGGATCAACAAATCGCGGGCCTCACCATTCGGGTGGGGGTCCTGCCGGTGATCCGGTCCGTCGCGGGGGACCGCGTCGCCGAGCTGATCGAGCGCCACCGACCGGTGGCGGTGGTGTGCTTCGGGCAAGGGAGCCCCCGCCAGACCATGCTGCGAATCGAACGGTTGGCGGCGAACATCCGCGACTACCCGATTCCCGACAACGCGGGCCACCGCCCCTCGGGGGAATCGGTCGTCGCGGGCGCACCAACGGCCTACTTCGCAACGCTGCCCGTCGCGGTGATTCGGGATCGCGTACGCGCGGCGGGCGTCCCGTGCCGCCTCTCGAATTCCGCGGGGACCTTCCTTTGCAACGAAGTCCTCTTCACCACGCTACACCTTCTCGCCGGCCGGAGCCCATCGACCCCTGCCGGGTTCGTGCACGTCCCACTCCTGCCGGAGCAGGTGGCTCGACTCGATCGACCGGGCCCCTCGATGGCGCTGGAGACGATGCTCCGTGGAGCGCGGGCCATCCTCGAGACGGTGGCCGACCTCGTGGCCCATCCGAGAGGCAGGAGCACCGCCCTCTCGTCGCCTCCGCGTGGTGGCGTTCCTCCCGCGAACAAGAATGGGCTCACCGGGGGCCGCGGGCGCCGCCGGTAACCGCCCCGCGGCTGCCGGATGAGAAGCGGTGGCCGACGCGAGCTGAGATTCAGGACGGGCGGACCTCCCACTCGGGGATCCGATCGATCACGGCAATGTGACGGGCTCGGGCGCGATCCGCTACAAGGAGCGGCGGGCGCGCGCGGACGCACCATGGAAGACCAGCGCCGCGGCGCCAACGATCCCGACATCGTCCCCGAGGTCCGCGGGCACTACCCGAACCTGTAGCGCCGGTTTGGGGTAGACGCGTGCGGCGATAGCCGCGTGCAGCGGCCGGAAGAGCAAATCGCCGGTCTTGCTCACGCCGCCGCCAACGATGATCACGGCCGGGTTGAGAATCGCGAGCAGATTGCTGAGAAAGGTGCCGATGTAGGTCCCGGCGCGGCGGTAGAGTTCCAGGGCCAGCGGGTCCCCGCCGACCGCCGCATCCGCAACGGACTGAGCGGTAATCTCCTCGGGGTGGGCCGCAAGATTCTGGAGGGTGGTCCGGTCCCCACGAGCCACGGCTTCGCGCGCCTGCCGGGCGATCGCCGTGCCCGAGGCGAGAGCCTCGAGGCATCCGCGGTTGCCGCAGTGACACCGCGGACCCTCCGGGTCGACGATGATGTGGCCGAACTCACCCGCCGTCCCGTCGGCCCCCCGGTACAGTTGCCCGTCCAGAATCACCCCGCCGCCAATCCCCGTCGAAACCGTAATATAAACGAGATCCCGCACCCCTTGCCCGGCGCCCACCCACGCCTCGCCGAGCGCTGCGGCGTTGGCGTCGTTCTCCACAAAGACCGGAGTTCCAAGTGTTCGAGCGAGCATCGGCCCGAAGGCGGTCTGTTGCCCCCACCCGGTCAGGTTCGGGGGATCGTAGATCACACCGTGGTCATGGTCGGTGGGCCCGGGCACCGCGACCCCGACCCCACGTGTCCCCGTCACCCCGGTGACGCCGGAAAGCTCCCGGGCGAGAGCCCCGATCGCCAGGGCGACCGCGTCGGGGCCCCCCCGCGGGGTGACGATCCGTTTGCGGGCCAGCACCCGCCCGTCGCGATCCACGATCCCCACCAGGAGCTTCGTGCCTCCGAGATCGACCGCGAGCGCAAACCCGGCCGCAGCGCCGCCCACGTTCAACCGCCTATACGCAAGTGGGCAGATCTACGAGCGCCCGAAGGTATCATCGCGCCCCCCGGCCGGATCGCATCGAACGCGAACTGCCGGGCCTCCAGCATCGGCTCAAAGTACCGCTTTTGTCGATTGGTGGCCGTGCCGATGATCATCGTGCGCTCCAGCTCGCTCCCGTAGCCACCAATCCCGGTGCCAATCTCGGTGACGAGCACGTTGCCGACACGAAGCACCACAACGGTCGTCAGCGGATGCGGGATCGCCGAATCCCTTCGAACCTGACCCCGGAAACGGTGAGGCAGTCCTCGTAGGCCCAGCCCAACAGAAACAGCCCCGCGAAATCCTGCCGACTCAGTTCCCCTCGGATCCGGATCTGGACCCCGTTCGAATTCGTCCACGCTGAGCAGCTACGGCTTTCGCGCCGCGCCTTCCCGAGGGGCGATCCACGCGACCCACAGGTTCGGCGCAGCACCTCACGCCTCCCCCCAAGAGCCCGATGGTTCGGGGTGATCAAAGCGGGCGAGGCAGGATGGGTATCCGACCGGCGCGCACTCGGGAGCCAATCGGGCTCCCCGACCCGCCAATGATCGCCTCACGGCGTGTGGCGCGCCCCAGTGCATCTTAAGATTTCCAATGGCCCGTGGCACCCACCCTTCGCCGGCGCCGCGGCAGGGGCGCCATCGCGTCGAGGCGAAGGGGACCTGCAACAGGGGGGCTCTCCATGGGACTGTATTCGGTGATCGCCGTTGTCGTCGTTCTTGCGCTCATACTGCGCAGCGGGATAAGGATCGTCCGCGAGTACCAGCGGCTGGTCGTGTTCCGCCTTGGACGCAGCTTCGGCCCAAAGGGACCCGGGGTCGTCTACCTGATCCCGATCGTCGACCGGGCGGTTTTGGTCGACCTGCGCGAGGTGTTCTTGGAGATTCCCGCGCAGACATGCATCACCAAAGACAACGCGCCGATCTCGATCGATTTCCTCATCTACTGGAAGGTCATCGATCCCCAGCTCAGCGTCATCAAGGTGGGCAACTTCGCCGGCGCAGCGCAGGGGATTGCGACAACCGGCCTGCGTGCCGTCATCGGCGACATCATCCTCGACGACGTGCTGGCGAAGCGTGATCAAATCAACCAGGTCCTGCGTGCCAAACTGGATGAGGTGACCGAGCGCTGGGGCGTCAAGGTAACGACCGTGGAAATCCGCGAGATTACCCCGCCCAAGGACGTCCAGGACGCGATGACACGGCAGATGTCGGCGGAGCGGAGCCGTCGGGCGCTGGTCACGGAGGCGGACGGCAAGAAGCAGGCCGCGATCACGATCGCCGAGGGGGAAAAGCAGGCGGCGATCTTAAAGGCGGAGGGCGACCGGCAGGCGGCGGTCCTCCGAGCGGAGGGGTTCGCGCTCGCGCTCGACAAGATCTTCACCATCGCGAAGACGGTGGACACGAATACGATGAGCCTCCAATACCTGGAGGCGCTCAAGGCGCTGGGGGCGGGGCCGGCGACGAAATTCATCTTCCCGATGGAGTTCACCCGGCTGCTCCAGCCGTTCCTCGACTACGCCGGACGATCGTTCACGTCCTCGCCGAAACCGCCGTAGCGAAACCCCTTAAAAACGGGCGGGCCCCGGCCAGTTCCGCGGGGCCCGCCCGGACCATCCAGTTCGCTCTGAAGACGTGAGATCGAGAAAATAAGGCGGTGCCGCTGGTCTCCCCGGACCTCCGGGGATGTCATCGACAGGCACGGACGTTGCGAAGTCAGTGTGCGGTTACATCACTCCAGATAGCGTGGGACCAGTTCAACTTCGCGCACCCCCTCGGCCGCATGCTCCACGCGCCAGGCGCGGGCCGCGGAACGGGATGCGACGATCTCGAAAAGATCCGTGCCCCGGTAGACGAGCGCCACGCCGTCATCGACCCCGAACCCGGGTGGAATGGCACCCTCGGCCACCGCACGCTGGAAGGCCGCCCGCCGATCCTTCTCTCCGTCATGGTGGGGACAGAAGCTACCGGCGATCAACCCAAGACCATCGCGCAGCGGCCGAAGCGGTCTTCCGAAAGAATCTGTCAGTCCCGCTTCAAACCAGCACAGCGCTCCGGCGCTGACGCCGCACAGGATGGTTCCTCGTTCCCACGCCTCACGAAAAATGGCATCGAGGCCAGTGAGTCGCCAGATCGCCAGCAGGTAAGCGGTCGCGCCGCCTCCGACATAGACGATATCCTGGTCAAGAATGAACTGACGCAGGTCCTGGACGTTCCGATGAAACAGTCGCAAATGCGACGGTAAGCAGCGGTCAATGGTGTAGGCTTCGTAGAAGCGGACGATATAATTGTCCGAATCGCCGCTCGCCGTCGGCACAAAACAGATCTTCGGCAGCGGTGTGCGCGCGAGTGACAGAATGTAGCGGTCGAGGCGGGGATTCTCGGGCTCCGTGCTGAAGCCGCCCCCCCCTAGAGCCACGATGCAGGATTCTGTCATCGTCGCCTGCCTACCGTTCTCGCTCGGCATTGCCCGCGGATCAGTCAGCGGCGTCTCGGCCATAGCACGGCGATGGACCTCGCGCGCGCGAAACGACCTGCCAAGATGCGCCGGGGGCCGAAATCCTGGAGCGGATTTGGGGGGGCGGCATACAAGGCGGGTCGACAGATTGGACCCAGATCGCCCCGCGAGATCCTAGAAAATCGCCTCGTGCGTCTCGGCGTTGAAGACGTGCATCTTCCGCATGTCCAGCACGACCTCTGCCGACTGCCCCATCCGAGCCTGGCTGCGGGCGTCGACGCGAGCCACGATGTTGTGTTCGCCGGCGGTCAGGTAGAGGATGATGTCAGAGCCGAGCGGTTCGTGGACGTCGACCGCGGCCTTGACGACCGCGCCGTCCTTGGTGTCTGCGCGAAACGCCCGATCGTGGACATCCTCGGGGCGGATGCCGAAGATAATCGGCCGACCGGCCCAGGAGGACAGCTTCGGCACGTAGGCCTCGGGCACGTCAGCTTTGAACACCCCCCCGTCAACAACCATCCTGCCGTCCTGTTTGGCCAGCTTGGCTTCGAGGAAGTTCATGGCGGGGGATCCGATGAACCCCGCGACGAACAGGTTCGCCGGTTTGTCGTAGAGGTTGAGCGGACTGTCCACCTGCTGAACGACCCCGTCCTTCATCACGACGATTCGGTCTCCCATCGTCATCGCCTCGACCTGATCGTGCGTGACGTACACCGTCGTCGTTTGCAGCCGGGCATGGAGCTTCTTGATCTCGGCGCGAGTCTGCACCCGCAGCTTCGCGTCCAAGTTGCTGAGCGGCTCGTCCATCAGGAACACCTGGGGCTCGCGCACGATCGCCCGACCGAGGGCGACGCGCTGGCGCTGGCCCCCGGAGAGCTGCTTGGGCTTGCGGGAGAGCAGCTCTTGGATGCCGAGCATCTCGCCCGCCTCCTTCACCCGCCGGTCGATCTCCGGACGCGGATACTTCCGCAGGCGCAGCCCAAACGCCATGTTGTCGTAGACGGTCATGTGCGGGTACAGCGCGTAGTTCTGGAATACCATCGCGATGTCTCGGTCCTTCGGCGCCACGTCATTCACGAGCCGGTCGCCGATGTAGATGTTGCCCGCGGATGCCTCCTCCAACCCGGCGATCAATCGAAGACAGGTGGTCTTGCCGCACCCGGAGGGACCCACCAGGACCGTGAATTGCTTGTCGGGGATGTCGAGCGTGACGTTGTTCACCGCGACGACGTTGCCAAACTGCTTGCTGATTTGCTCGAGCAGCACCTTCGCCAAGTTGCACCCCCGGCGGCGGCCCAGTCTCTGCGCGGTTGCCCCGCGCCCAGTGAGTTGCCGCCACCGCCTGGGCTCTACGACACGGCGCCCTGCCTCCCCTTCCTCTCCACGCCCGGATCAGGCATCGGCGGGGGCACCCGGACGCAGCGGCCGGCTCGTCCCCGCTTCCGCCTCCCGCTTCATCGCGTACAGGCGGCTGTCGGCAACCTGAAGGAGCCGCTCCCAATCCTCCGCGTCGATCGGCCAGGAAGCGATCCCCCAGGAGAAGCTGACGTGCGCCCGGGTCCCCGCCCCATCCGGGATCAGGATTTCGAGGTGCCGGAGCCGGCTCAGCACCTCTTCTGCCTTGGCGGAGGGGGTTTCGGGGAACATCAGGACGAACTCGTCTCCCCCGAACCGCGCCGCGAGGTCGGAGCCCCGAATCGCCTGCGTCAGGATCTCCCCTACCTGGACGAGCACCGTATCGCCCACCGTGTGCCCATAGACGTCGTTGACCAGCTTGAAGCGATTCAGATCGAGCAGCGCCATGCTCAGTTCATATCCCGCCCGCCGGCTCCGTTCTAATTCCGCCTCGAGCCGATCCAGAAAGCAGCGCCGGTTGGCCAACCCGGTCAGGGCATCGGTCGCCGCCAGTTCCTTCATCCGCTCGTGCAAACGTGCCACCTCAACCGCGCCGGCGAGATACCGAGCGACAACGGTCAGCAGGTGCAGTTCCGCTTCCGTGAACGCCCCGGCCGTGGCCCGGTAGGCACTCAGCACCCCAATCGGGCGGCCGTGAACCATCAGCGGGGCGTAAATTGCCGACCGGAGGATCGGGTCCAGTCGGTGGGTGCGGGGGTCGGCGTGCATGTCGGGCACGATCAGCGGGGCGCCGGTGTCCATGACCACCCAGAGCAGACCCTGGCCGCGCCAGAACTCCTTCCCGTGAAAGCTGTCGCGCAACCCGGAAGTGGCCCGGACCCTCAGGATCTCCGGGTTGCGGACGTCCAGCAGGGAGACCGCGCACGAGTCGAACCTCGTCTCCTCGCGGAGGGCCTGCATCACATCCGCGAGCAGGTCGGACAGGCTGAGCACTGCGGTAAACTCCGTGGCCAGCCGCGCCAAAAAGGCCAGCGCCTCATTCGAATCCCGCACCACGGCGTGACCCTCCGGCTGGGGCGGGGCGTCCCCCGGTCCGCGCGATCCCTTGTCCGCGGTCATGCGCGATTCCCCTGTAGGACCTTCACCCGGTCAATGACCTGACAGAACACGTCGACGATCCGCGGATCGAACCGAGTGCCGGCGCATCCCCGCAACTCCGCGATGGCCTCCTCGTGCGATTGGGCCTGCTTATAGGGCCGGTCATCGGTGATGGCACTGTAGGTGTCGACGACGGCGAGGATGCGCGCCCCCAGGGGGATGTCCTCTCCCTCCACGCCGTCCGGATACCCCGATCCGTCCCAGCGCTCTTGGTGGTGGCGCACGATCCTTGCGACCCCGTGCATCCGCTCTGTCGGCGCGAGGATCCCCTCGCCCACGACCGGGTGCTGTCGCATCACGATTTGCTCCGAGGCCGTCAGCGGACCGGACTTCCTCAGGATCTCATCGGGCACCCCGATCTTGCCGATGTCATGGAGAAGGGCTCCCCAGCGAACGTCCCGAATCTCGTCGTCTCCGCATCCCAGCCCCCGGGCCACGGCCTCCGCCAGGTGGGCGATGCGTTCGCTGTGGCCCGCGGTGTAACTGTCCCGGGCGTCCATCGTCCGGGCCAGCGCCAGCACCATCTGAAGGTAGGACTGTTCAAGATTCTGGTAGAGCCGGGCGCGGCGAATCGCCGTCCCCCCGACCTCGGCAATCCCATCGAGGAGGCGCACCTCCGCGTCGGTGAAGGGCCGGGTGCCGGGGCTGCGCTTGCGGCCGAGCCCCAACGTGCCGATTGTCTCCCGCTCCGACCGAACCGGGACGATTACGATGGGGCCCACGGCCAGGAACGGCGAGGGGTCGAACCCGGGGATGGACGCCGCGGTCGCGAAGTCGTCCGTGATGTAGGCCGCACCGGTCTGGACGGCGCGCCCGAACGGGCTCCCGGCAACCGAAAATGTCCCCCCCGCCTGCTCGAACACCTTGCCCACCGCGCAAACCCGGATCAGGGTTTGGCCGTCGGCCAGGAGGGCGAGGGTGCCGTGATCGGCCTGCAGCAGTTGCATGGCCTGCGCAACGAGGATGGGGTACATCTCGTCCGCGTTGCGCGCAGCCCGCAGGCGCCGGCTGAGGTCGTAAAACGCCTCGAGCTCGGCCGTCCGCTGCGCCTGGGCCTGGTCGAGGAGTCCACCCCACCAGGTCCGCTCGACGGTGGTCCGATACTCCTGCGCCGCCATGTCCAGCACGAGGGCGAGGAAGAATCCCCCGGCGATGAAGGCGCCGAGCCGGAAGCCCGTCGTTTCGAGCGCGGCCCCCTGCCCCGCGCGCAGCCAGAGGATGATGATCATCCCGGCCATGGCCATCGACGAGGCCAGGGCCTGCCTGAGGTTCAACCTGGCGACGGCCTCAAGAATGGTCAGATAGTAGAGGTACAGAAATGGGCTGCCGAGCCCCCCGGAGATGACCACCACCACGGTGACCACGATGATGTCGAGGGCGATGATCAGATCCGCCTTCCTCAGCAGGGCGATCCACTGCGGACCGACCGCGAGCATGATGACATATCCGCCGAGGAGCATCACGATGGCGGTAACCGCGGGGTGGGTGACTCGGATCACCTCAAACCAGAGCGCCGGGATCAGCGACAGCAGGACCAGAACCCGGACAAGGCTGATCCACTCTTCGCCCGTGCGGGCCCCGAGCCTGACCGGCGGAGGGGAAGCCGGCAGCAGGGAAGCATCGACTTCAATCCGTGTGGACACCGCCGCGCATCCCTTCCCCGTTTCCGTATGGCATCCGCTCGCCGGGGCGGCCCGTCCGCCGGGTGCCGTGGACCCAAACCGTGGAAGGCGCTCTGAGGACGGGCACGGACCGGCACGCCGCTCCCGACCGCCGCGGTTTGGCCGGCGTGCACGGCGTCATGCGCCGCCTCCGTTGTCGTTCGGGCCACAGTCTCCTGATGAGACAAACTATGCCCATTTCGGGATGGGCCGAGACCTGAACGCCCCACCGCGGGCGGTGGGGCGGGCTGCAAACGGGCGCGCGGCGGGAAAAACCTGCCGGGAGATGCGGAAATCCTCACGTCGTGGTCCTGACGTGAACGCCGCCGCGTCCGCCTCGAGGCCGGATCAGCCGACCTGCCGCAACCCCTGCTTGATGGTGGTGATGATCTCGATTGGAGTGGGATCGATGCCGCGAAGGCAGGCCAGGTAGACGCTGACGAGGTCGCCCGTGAGCACCAGTGAGAGCAATCTGGCGAGGCGGCCCGTCCCGTGTGCCCGCACTTGGTGGACGCCGGCGGCGGGACCGAACGCCAGATCACACGTCAACTCGATGCGTCGAAGTGAGCGCGGGTCCTCGGTGCCGTCCAGCAGCACGACGACGGCGAAGAGTGCCGCCAGTGCCGGCGGAGCTCCCCACCCGACCGTTTCATTATGGTTCAGCTCGGGAAACGCATTGCACGCCGCCAGCGTCTTGCTGTTCTCGTTGAACTGGCACTTCCAACGGCGTGCGGCGGCCTCGAGCCACGGGGAGGAGGCGTAGACGACCGGGATCCTCCCCGCCAACCGCTCCGCCAGCTCCTTGGCGGGGTTCCGGGCCGAAGGGACCTGGGGCCCGTTCTCCGCCGCCAACGTCTCCAGGACCGCGGCGGCGTCCTCCACTTCGGCGCCGCACGGCGCAACGAGACCCCAGCGCTCCAGCGCCGCGAGGATCGGGATCATGAGATATCCAAGCGCGGCGCGAGGGGCGAGGCCGCCCGGCACCACGACACCGGCGCGGCGTGCGGTCTCCTCCAGCGTCCCCCCGGACGTGACGGCAAACAGCACGGCCCCGGCGCGTTCGGCCTGTGCGGCGGCCGCAAGGGTCTCCTCGGTCGTGCCGGAATAACTGGCCGCAATCACGATGGAGCGCCGGCCGACAAATGCGGGCAGGTCGTAGCCCCGGACCACGGTGACGGGCACGGGAACCCGAGGCGCCAGGTATCCGCCGAGCAGGTCGCCGCCGATCGCCGATCCGCCCATCCCGCAGACAACGAGGTGCTCCGTACGGTCGGGCAGCACGGGAAGCGGGGCCGCGGAGCCGAGGCGCCACGCCTCGCGAATCTGTCGGGGCAGTCCAAGGACGCACTCGAGCATTCCCGACGGGTCACAGGCCCGCAACCGTGCGGGGGCGTCGAGCGCCGACATGTGTGAATCATTCGCCGGAGCGCGGCGCTCCCCCCCTCCTCCCCGAGAGATGCGCAGGGAGACCCATCCTGGAACCCGAACCACACTCCCTGCCGACGCGGTTTCAATCCCGCGACGGAGCCGGAACAGGTGGGGGCATGATCCGTGCGGCCCAAGCAGACCGAAGAGCGGAACGGGCGGGAGCGGCCGCCGGATCGTCCGAGGCCGGGAGGGCGGTCGATCGACATTCACGGCCTCTTGACCAACCGGGAGTACATCAAGGTGACCGCGTACGTGCTGCCGCGCCGCACGAAGATCCGGGTCCTCGACATGATGGAACGGCTCAGGCAGCGTCGCCGGGCGCGCCCGCCGGCGGCCGAGGGCCGCCCCGGGCCGATCCCGGAGATGACCGGGGGCGAACTGGTGCGGGAAATCAACTGGCGGATCGGCACGCTCCCTCCGGAGGATGCGGAGGCCCTCGTCCGGTACCTCGGCCGCTTGACCCGCTGGCGCCGGGGCCGGAGGGGGGGCACCGACCCTACCGCGCCCGGCGCACGCGGAGATCCCGGCTGATGCCGCGCGTGACGCTGCTCCACTACACGACGCCCCCCGTAGTGGGCGGCGTGGAAGGAGTCGTGGCCCGGCACGCACAGTTGCTCGCCGCGGCGGGGCTCGAGGTGCAGGTCCTCACCGGGCGGGGCGGACCGATCGGCCGGGGCGTCCGGCTCCACCGCCTCCCCCTGCTCGATTCGCGGCACCGCCGTGTGATCGCCGTCACCCGCGAGCTCGAGGCCGGACGCGTCACCGGCGCATTCGAGGCGCTCGTGTCGGAGATCGAGGCGAACCTCCGCGGCGCGCTGGCAGGGTGCGAGGTCTGCGTCGTGCACAATGCGCTCACCCTGCACAAGAACCTGGCCCTCACCGCCGCGCTACACCGGCTTGCCACCCGGCGGCTTCCCGCGCGACTGGTGGCCTGGTGCCACGACCTGGCGTGGACGAACCCGCAGTACACCGTGGACCTCCACCCTGGCGCCCCGTGGTCCCTGCTGCGGACGGCGATCCCGGGGGGAACCTACGTCACGGTCTCCCGCGACCGCCAGCGGGACCTCGGCGTCCTTCTCGGGAAGCCGGAGGCCGACATCAACGTCATTCCGAACGGGGTCGACCCGGCCGCCTTCCTGCGCCTGACGCCCACCGGCCGGTGGCTGGCCGCCACCCTGCGGCTGTGGGAGCAGCAGGTGGTCCTGTTGTTGCCGGTGCGGATCACCAGGCGCAAACGCATCGAGTATGCGCTGCACGTGGTCGCGGAGATGGTGCGACGCGAGATGGCCGTGCGGCTGCTGGTCAGCGGTCCGCTCGGCGCGCACAACCCCAGGAACCGGGGCTACCTTGAGGAACTCCGGACCCTACGAGCGGGTCTGGGGCTGGATGAACAGGTGGTGTTCTGCTCGGACCTCTCCGGGCGGGACGGGCGCCGCCTCCGGCTCTCCGACCGGACGATGACGGACCTCTACCTCCTGGCCGACGCGCTGCTCCTACCGAGCCGACAGGAGGGATTCGGGCTTCCGCTGCTCGAGGCCGGGCTGGCCCGCCTGCCGGCGTGGACCACCGCCTTGCCGCCCCTGCGTGAGATCGGGGGCGATACGATCCACACCTTCGATCCGGAGGAGCCCCCCGCCGGGGTGGCACTCCGGCTGCTCCATGCGTTGATGGAGGAGGAGGGATACCGCCTCCGACGGCGCGTCCTCACCTCGTACTCCTGGGAGGGCATCATGCGCGAGCGGATCATCCCGCTGCTCAACCGCCTCGTCGCGGTGGGCCGGCCATGACCGGACCACAGGCCGGCGGTCCAGGATCGCCCGCGGTCCGCCCCGGAAGGCGGGGGGCGGTGCCGGAGCGCCGGTCCACCTCGGTGGACGAGTGGTTCGCGAACCACACCTTTGACGCGGGGGCGTTCAGCGACCTCGCCGCCCTGCTCGCGCTCAAGCGGGCCCAGGGGGTGACGATCAGCCTCGGCCTCCCCGCGCTCAACGAGGAAGCCACGATCGGCCGGGAGATCGAGGTCCTCCGTCGGACGCTCGTGGAGGAGGTCCCCCTTCTCGATGAAATCGTCGTGATCGACAGCGGATCCGACGACGGAACCGCGGGGGTGGCGCGTCACCTGGGGGTCCCCACCTATCACCAAGCGGAGATCCTCCCCGAGCAGGGCACCTATCACGGAAAGGGCGAGGCGCTGTGGAAGAGCCTGCACATCCTCCGCGGGGACCTGATCGTCTGGGTGGACACCGATATTCGCAACATTCATCCGAAGTTCGTCTATGGGCTGATCGGCCCGCTGCTGCAGGAGCCGTCGATCGGCTACGTCAAGGGGTTCTACCGGCGTCCGATCAAGGTGGGCGGACGGCGCAACGAGTCGGGCGGCGGCCGGGTGACCGAGCTCACCGCGCGGCCGCTGCTCAATCTGTTCTTCCCCGAGCTTTCGGGGGTGATCCAGCCGCTGGCGGGCGAATACGCCGGGCGACGCGAGCTCCTCGAGCACCTCCCCTTCTTCACGGGGTACGGGGTTGAGGTCGGCCTGCTCATCGACGTCCTCCGCCACCTCGGGCTTGACGGCATCGCCCAGGTGAATCTAGACTCGCGTGTGCACCGCAATCGGGATCTCACCCCGCTGTCGGTCATGGCCTTTGCCATCGTGCAGGTCGTGATGACCCGCGTGGGCGAGCAGCTGCGCGCCCCGCTGCGCGAGTGGATGAACACGGCGATGACGCTCGTCAGCCTCGACGGCGGCCGCTCTCTCGAAGTGCGCGAGGTCTTGGAACGCGAGCGGCCGCCGATCATCACCATCCCCGAGTACCGACACCAACGGGCGCTCATCGGGTCGGCCCGGGGGGCAGCGGCGGGAGCCCGCTGAGATGGATCCGCTCGAACCCCTCCGCCAGGTCGGACGGGATCTGCTGAACCCCGAGCGAATCGCCGGCACCATCGAAGCCGTGATCTGGCTTTCGGTCATCGCGATCGGTGCGTGGGTGGCGCTGCGCCTCTCGCTCGGCGTGGTGCGCCGCACGGCGGCGTGGCGGGTCGGCCACCCCGCCGCACGCCTCCAGCCGATTCTGGAAGGGTTGCTCCGGTACGTGATCGTCTTCACGGCGATCGTGCTGATGCTTGCCGCGATGCGGGTCGATATCACCCCGGTGCTCGCCAGTGCCACCGTCCTCGGCCTGACGCTCGGCTTCGGGGCCCAGTACATCATCCGGGATCTGCTGGCGGGCGTCTTCCTGGTTTCCGAGGGCATCATCCAGACGGGGGACTCCGTGCGCGTGGACGGCGATCTCGGGACCGTCGAGCGCGTCACGCTCCGGTTCACGCAGATCCGGATGTTCTCGGGTGAACTCGTGACGATGCCCAACGGCACCATCGCGAAGATCGGCAACCTGAGCCGCGGCTTCGCGCGAGCGATCGTCCAAGTCCTTGTGCCCTACAATGCCCACGCCTCGAAGGCGCTCGAGGCGCTCCGCGACGCGGCGCAGACGTGGGCCGCTTCCCAGGCTGCGGACGGCCTGGCCGCCCCAACGATCGACGGCGTCGTGGAGCTGCACGACACGGGCGCGGTGTTGCAGTGCTCGGTCCGCGTCCCGCCGGGGCGCCAGGACGCGGTGGCCGCCGAACTCCGCCGCCACGTCTTGGAGGCGATGGGACACCGCGGGATCGTCCCGGGGGCGACGCTCTCCGCGCCGACGCCACCGCCGCCGTAACCGGCGGGGGGTAGCGCGCCTTTGGAATATCGTGACAATAGGGTACAATACTAGGAGCACCGATGCTCGTGCTCCGGGCGGCGTGCCCGTAATCCCCGCCGCGATCCGCGCTCGCCAACAGGGACATCATGAAGCAGCCTGTGGGATACCTGATTTTCACGCTACACTCCCATCTCCCGTTCGTGCTGAACCACGGACGATGGCCCTTTGGAAGCGACTGGCTCTCCGAGGCCGCGGTGCAGTCCTACCTGCCCCTCCTCCGCAGCCTGACCCTGCTCGCCGACGAGGACGTCATCCCCACGGTGACCATCACCCTCTCCCCCATCCTCTGCGAACAGTTGGCCAACCCCGGGTTCGGGGAAGAGATCACCGCCTTTCTCCAGCAGCGCTTGGAGGCGTGCCGGGACAACCGCCGGCATTTCGCGGACACCGGCGAGGATCACCTCGCCGCCCTGTGCGACTACTGGCAGTCGTTCTACCAGGGAGCGCAGGCCCAACTGGAGACCCTGGGAGGGGATCTCCTCGGGGCTTTCCGACGGCTCGCGGACCGCGAGGCGATCGAGCTGATCACCTGCGCGGCGACCCACGGCTACCTTCCGCTGCTGAGCCGGGATGAGAGCCTCGACCTCCAGATGCGGGTGGCGGTGGCGACCCATACCCGACACTTCGGCCACGCCCCCCACGGGGTCTGGCTCCCCGAGTGCGCCTACCGCCCGCGGTACGAGTGGACCCCGCCGGTGGGCCCCCGCAGCGGCAAGGTCCGGTATCGCCGCCGCGGCGTCGAGGAGGTCCTGGCCGACCACGGCTTGGCGTACTTCTTCACCGACATCCACTTGGTGCGCGGGGGGCGGGGAATCTCGGCGTACGGGGATTACTTCCCGAGCCTACGCACGGTGCTGGGGCCCGAACCCCACAACTTCTACCGGCGGGGGGAGCGGACGCCCTACACCCCGTACGTGGTCGCTTCGCGCGGCGGAACCGGGCAGGCGGTCGCCTTCGTCCGCGATCCCGAGACGACCCTGCAGGTGTGGAGCCGGGACGTCGGCTACCCGGGGGATGAATGGTACCTCGACTTCCATAAGATACACTTCCCGGGCGGGCTCCGCTTCTGGCGGGTGACCCACCCGAAGATCGACCTCGCCGACAAGCAGGTCTACGACCCCCGGCCCGCCGCGGAACGCACCCGGGCGCAAGCCGAGCACTACGTGGGGATCGTCCGGGAAATCTTGAGCCGCAGCGGGGGAGACGGCGAGGCACCGGCGGTGCTGTGCAGCCCGTTCGACACCGAATTGTTCGGCCACTGGTGGTACGAAGGCCCGCAGTGGCTGGCCCGCGTCTTCGAGCGGCTGGCGGCGGAACAGATCACCCCGCTCACAGCCGGGCAATACTTGGCGAAGCACCCGCCGCACGAGGCGATCACCCTGCTCGAGGGATCCTGGGGCGAGGGGGGGGACCACCGCGTCTGGATGAACCGGGACACCGAATGGACCTGGGAAATGATCTACGAGGCCGAGGAGACCTTCTGGACCTTCGTGGCCGCCGGCGGCTGGCAGCGCACGCCGTTGCTCCGCCGGATCGTCGAGCAAATGGGACGGGAGCTCCTGCTCCTGCAGGGGTCCGATTGGCAGTTCCTCATCACCACCTGGGCCGCCCGCAGCTACGCCGAAACGCGCTTCGCCGAGCACTGCGCCAACCTGACCCGGCTGCTGGACCTGGCCAAGCGGGTGGCGGGCGGCGGGTCCCTCACCTGGGAGGACGAGCAGTTCCTCAAAAGCAAGGAGGTACAGGACTTCTGCTTTCCGGTCCTCGCCGGGCACCTCGAGGCGGCGGCACAGCATCCCCATCCGGCGTGATGGCGTGAGCACGCCCCGCATCCTTGGCCTGATCCTCGCGGGCGGCAAGGGGGAGCGGCTGTTTCCCCTGACGCAGGAGCGGAGCAAGCCGGCGGTGCCGTTTGGGAGCAAGTACCGGATCGCCGATTTCGTGCTGAGCAACTTCATCAATTCGCAGATTTACTCGCTGTACATCTTGGTCCAGTACAAATCGCAATCGTTGATCGACCACATCCGCCGCGGCTGGCGGATCGGCGGCCTCGTCGAAGGCCACTTCATCATCACCGTCCCCCCACAGATGCGCTGGGGCGAGACCTGGTACCGCGGCACGGCGGACGCCGTGTTCCAAAACCTCAACCTGATCCGGGACGTGGACCCGGATCTGGTGGCGATCTTTGGAGCCGACCACATCTACCGGATGGACCTTCAGCAGATGGTCGCCTCGCACCTGAATCGCCGCGCCGATGTCTCCGTCGCCGCCCTCCCCGTGCCGATCGAGTCGGCCTCCGGGTTCGGCATCATCGAAGCGGATGTCGAGGGCCGGATCATCGGGTGGGAGGAGAAACCGCGGGAGCCGAAACCGATGCCGGGGGACCCGACGCGGGCGTTCTCCTCGATGGGCAATTACATCTTTACGACGGACGTGCTGGTCGAGGCCCTCGTCGAGGATGCGCGGCGCAGCACCGACCACGACTTCGGCCGGACGATCATCCCCGAACTGTACCCGTACGCGCGGGCGTTCGCGTACGACTTCATGCAGAACGCGATCCCGGGAATCCACCCCGGCGAGGAGCTGGGGTACTGGCGGGACGTCGGGACGATTGAGGCCTATTGGCGGGCCAACATGGATCTGCTGGGGCCCGCCCCTGCGTTGGACCTCGACAACCCCCGGTGGCCGGTCCTCGGCTCCCCGTTCGGTGGGCCGTCGGCCCGGATCCTCGACGGGGTCATCGAGGACGTCCTCTTGGGCGAAGGAACCCTCGTCCGCGGAGCGACGATTCGCCGCTCGATCGTCGGACGCGGGGTCACCATCGAGCGGGGGGCCACGATCGAAAACAGCATCATCATGGACAATACCACCGTCGGCCCACACGCCCGCATCCGGCGGACCATCGTCGACCGGTTCAACACGGTCCCCGCTGGGGCGGTGATCGGCGAGGAGGCCGAGCCGCCCGAGGATGCGATCGTGGATCCTTCGGGCATCACCATCGTGGCGCGCGGCACGACCCGGGTCCGGAGGACCACCCCCACCTCCGCGCTGCCGTGACGGCGATGGGCGCCGCGGACCGCTTCATCTGCATTCACGCACACTTCTACCAGCCGCCCCGCGAGAACCCCTGGCTCGAGACGGTGGAGGTCCAGGACTCCGCCCGACCGTATCATGACTGGAACGCGCGGGTGACCGCCGAGTGCTACGCGCCGAATGGCGCCTCGCGGCTCCTCGACGGCGCCAAGCGCATCTTGGAAATCACCAACAACTATCGGCTGGTCAGCTTCAACGTCGGCCCCACGCTTCTCGCCTGGCTTCAGGGCGCGGCGCCGGAGACCTACGCGAGAATCCTGGAGGCCGACCGGGTGAGCCGGGCGCAGCGGGGCGGCCACGGCAATGCACTGGCACAGGCCTACAACCACATCATCCTCCCCCTGGCGACCAGGCGGGACAAGGAGACCCAGGTGGCATGGGGGGTCGCCGACTTCCGGCACCGCTTCGGGCGCGAGCCCGAGGGCATGTGGCTCCCCGAGACCGCGGTGGACACCGAAACGCTCGAGGTCCTCGCCGCGTCCGGCCTCAGGTTCACGATTCTCGCTCCCGACCAGGCGGCGCGCGTGCGCCCTGTGGGGCAGGATGGGTGGATCGACGTCCGCGGCGGTCGTGTCGACCCGAGCCGTCCGTATCTCTGCCGGCTCCCGAGCGGAGCGACGATCGCGTTGTTCTTCTACGATGGGCCGATCTCGCGCGCCGTGGCGTTCGAAGGCCTCCTCAACAGCGGCGAGGAGTTCGCGGACCGGCTCGCCGCGGGCTTCCGGGGCGATCGGCAAGGTCCCCAGATCGTCCACATCGCGACGGACGGGGAGTCATACGGGCATCACCACGCGTTCGGCGAGATGGCCCTCACCGCCGCCCTGCGGATGATCGAAGAGCGCGACACGGCGCGCCTCACCAACTACGGGCTGTTTCTTGCGCTGCACCCCCCCGACCACGAGGTCGAGATCGTCGAGCCGTCGAGCTGGTCGTGCCCACATGGGGTGGAGCGGTGGCGGTCTAACTGCGGATGTCGTGCGGGGCACCCCGGTTGGACCCAAGAGTGGCGGACGCCGCTGCGCAACGCGCTCGACTGGCTTCGGGACACCCTCGCGCCCATCTACGAGGACCGGATCGGGGGAGACCTGCGGGATCCGTGGGCGGCCCGGGATGCCTACGTCGATATCGTCCTGGACCGCAGCCCGGAGAACGTGGACGGGTTTTTCGCCGCTTACGGCCGTCCGGGCCTCGACCGCGGCGAGCGCCCGCGGGTGCTCCGCCTCCTGGAGATGCAGCGGCACGCGCTCTTGATGTACACCTCGTGCGGGTGGTTCTTCGACGACCTCTCCGGGATCGAGGCGGTCCAGGTCACCATGTACGCCGCACGCGCGATCCAACTTGCGGAACGGTTCGGAGCCCACCTGGAAGACGAGTTCGTTGCGCGGCTGGCCGAAGCCAGGAGCAACGTCGCGCGGTGGGGGGATGGTGCCAAGATCTACCGGCGGGTCATTCGGCCGGCGGCCGTGACCCATTCCCGGCTCGCCGCGCACTACGCGATCAGCGGGCTCTTCGACCCGTACGAAGACGACGCCCGCGTCTTTAGCTTTGTGGTACGGCGCCTGGACGCCCGGCGAGAGGACCGCGGCGGCCACACCGTGGCCGTGGGGTTGGTCTCGGCGGCCTCCCGCATCACGACCGAGGCCGAGCAGGCCGCGTTTGCGGTGCTGCACCTGGGGGGGACCGACGTGCAGTGCGGGGTCCGAATGGACGCCACCCCGGAATGGTACGAGACGGTGAAGACCGAGCTCGTCGATTCTTTCCTCACCAACGGGCCCAGCGAGGCCGTTCGCGTCCTCGACGAGGCCTTCCGCGGTTCCCTGTACTCGCTCTCCGACCTCTTCACCGAAGCGCGCCGGAGCATCCTGGGGCGCATCACCGAGAGCCACCTCGCCCGCTTCGAGGGGGCGTACAAGGCGCTGTACGAGGAATCGCGCCCGCTCATCGCGTTTATGCGCGATTCGGGGGTCCCCGTTCCGGCCGGAATTCTCATGGCCGCGGAGTACACGCTGCTCAAAGAGCTCGCCGACGCGCTGGACCGCGCGCCCGCTCACCCCCTGCCCGACCGCGCCTTCGAGATCGCCCGCGAGCTCGACGCGCTGGAGATCAAAGACCACGCGGGGGAGCACGAGCTGCTCCTGCGCCGGGCCGCCGAGGCGCGGGCGGAAGGCCTGAAGACCGGACCGTTCGGGGAGGACCTCGACCAGCTCCACCGCCTGCTCGATCTCGCCGACGCCCTTGGGTTCACCCTCAACCTCTGGCATGTCCAAAACGCCTACCACGACGCGGCGCTGACCCACCGCGAAGAGCTGGCGCGGGCCGATGCCGAAGCCGACCGGGTGGCGGAGTTTTGGCGGCTCGGGGCCAGGCTGAACTTCAACCTGGACCGCCTGCGGGCTCCCGCCCGGGGTCGGGTAGCCTCGCCGGACCCCGGCGATCGTACGGCGGCGGAACGTTGACTCCGCTCCCGGCGGCCCGCGGCGCGGTCGCGCCTCCCGCTCGGGGAGGCGGCCCCTTTCGCTATTTCGACTCCGGCGTGGTCATGGGCGTGTTCATCATTCGGAGCATTTCAGGCCCGCCGGTCGTGAGGAAGCGCCGGACCAGGACGGCCGCAAGCAGGAGGAAGATGAGGTTGAGGATCGAGGTGGAGTTCAGGGCGATGCGGGCGTCGAGTACGACGGCGTGGCGCGCGGTCGGGGTCAGTCCGAGGACACGGAAAAGGAGATCGACGGCCACGCCCGCGGTCACGATCGCGGCGTAGGAGGTGACGAGCAGGTACAGCGCCATCCGCGTCCCATAGTACTTCCGATAGATGTTCAGAATGGGAAGGATGATCAGGTCGGAGTAGATGAAGGACACGACCCCGCCGAAGCTGATGCCCCCGTTCCACAGGACGGCGGCCAGCGGCACGTTCCCCACTGAGCAGACAAAGGCCATCATCGACACCACCGGTCCGATCAACGGACCCCAGATCAGGCCCAGCCCCGGATGGTTCATCAGGAAAAACCCCCGCCAGAACGCGGCGGGCACCCACGCGGCGATGGCCCCGGCGATCACGAGGCCGCCGGCGATGTCCATCCAGACCGCCGCCCAATCCATGACGAAGTAATGGCTGACGGCGGTAAATCCCTCCGGCGATACCATTCGCGCGAGCAGGGGTGTGCCTTCGGTCACCGCCATGTCCATCTCGGCGTGGCCCTCCATGCGCCCGGCCCGCCCCCGCTCCGCCTGCCGGCGGGCTTCGTCGACCGCCGCGCGACGGAGCGTAAGGCGGAACACCAACCACAACACGGCGATCATGATCGGGCCGCCGGCAAACTCCGCCAGCGCGAACGGCCACCCCAGGAGCACGATCATGATGATCCCAAGCTCGATCACCAGATTCGTCGACGCGAACTCGAACACGATCGACGCGGTGAAGTCGGCACCCTTCCGGAATATCGATCGGGCCAGTGCCACCGCCGCGTACGAACAGGATGACGAGGCGGCGCCGAACAGACTGGCCAGGACGATGGAGCGCGGCGAGTCGTCTCCCAGCACCCGGACCATCTGCCGCTTGGAGACGAATGCCTGGATTGTCGCCGAGAGCGCGAATCCCAGGATCAGCGGCCAGAGGATCTCCCACCCCATCGCCGCCGCCGCACTCAGCGCCCGGGCGATGGCGCTCATCTGGACCGCAGCCCCTTTTCCTCCAGCAGGCAGCGGAGCAGCAGCACCGCGGCGTGCTTGTCGAGCGGGGTGTTGAAGTTGCCGCACTTGGGGGACTGAATGCAGGAGGGGCACCCGGCTTCGCACGGGCAGGACCTGATCGCGTCCAACGTCCGCCGCAGCAGCTCGTCGAGCAGTTCGAACCCTTTCTCGGCGACCCCCACCCCGCCCCGGTGCCCGTCGTAGATGAAGATGGTCACCTCCCCTGTATCGGGATACGCCGGGTAGCTGACCCCGCCGATATCCCAGCGGTCGCACATCGCGAGCAAGGGCAGCAGACCGATCGCCGCGTGCTCGACGGCGTGGATGCCGCCGGCGAGGTCCCGCCCGGCCTCCTCCACGGCGGCGGCCAGCGCAGGGGGAATGGTGAGCCACAGTGCGGTCGTCGCCAGCTCCTCCTCGGGGAGGTCAAGCGGTGCGACGGACACCACCGCATCGCTGACGAGATGCTTGCGCCGGTACTCGACCACCCGATGGGTGACCAGAACCTCGCCAAAGTATGCGGTCGTCCCGCCGCACGCCCGGTCGGCCCGGGCCCGGGCAACGCTGAGGTCGGTGACGACGCGTGGTTCGGTGTAGGTGCCGCTGTCGTCCGCCTCGACGGTGGCTGTGCGCGTGGCCAAGTCGAGGCGTGTCACCCGGTAGGCCTCCCCCTGGTGGAGGTAGATGGCCCCCTCGTGCACCTGCTCGAACGCTCGGGCGCCGTCCACGGTCCCGACCAACCGGCGCGTGCGGGCGTTCACGATGCGGTAGAGATCGCTGGAGGTGCTGCGGATTTCAACCGACCCCGCAGGATACCGGCGGGATCGAGGGTGCCACCGATCCCGCCGGCGCACGAGCTCCCCGGTGCCTTCGAGCGCTTCGGCGATGACCCGCATCCGCGGACCGAACACCGCCTCGTCCCCCGCCCAGAGCGCCACCTCACTGGCGGCACAACGGAGGTGCGCCGCCAGCACATAGGGGTTCTCCGGGTCAACCGTCGCGTGCTCGACCGGCCGGCCGAAGAAGTAGGCCGGCTGGCGCATCAAGTATTGGTCAAGCGCATCCTCGAGGCCGATCAGCACCGCGAGCGATTCATCCTGCCCCCGCCCCGCGCGCCCCGCCCGCTGCCAGACACTGGCCATCGTCCCCGGATACCCCACCAGCACCGCCGCGTCCAGCCCGCCGACGTCAATCCCCAACTCGAGCGCGCTCGTGCTGATCACCCCGGCCAGATCGCCGCTGAACAACCGCCGCTCGATCTCCCGCCGCTGTTCCGGAAGGTACCCGGCCCGGTACGGGCTGACGCGCGCCGCGAGGACGGGATCCTCCCGAAGGGCGTCCACGGTGTACCGGTGCACCAGCTCCGTGATCTTGCGGGCCTTGGTAAACGCGATCGTCCGCACACCGCCCTTAAGGAGGCTCGCCACGAGCCAGCTCGCTTCGATGTAAGGACTGCGGCGGCTCATCTTGGCCCGATCGATCACCGGGGGGTTCCACAGCAGGAACGACCGGGGCCCCCGCGGCGCACCGTCCTGGTCGATGACCCGCAGCGGGCGCCCGGTGAGGCGGCGGCCAAACTCGCCGGCGTTCGCCACCGTCGCCGACGTGCAGATGATCTGTGGATCGATCCCGCGAAGGCGGCAGACCCGGACCAACCGGCGGAGGATGTTAGCCACGTGGCTCCCGAAGACGCCGCGGTACACGTGCATGTCGTCGAGCACCACGAACCTGAGGTGCTTGAGAAATGGCGTCCACCGAAAATGCTGCGGGAGGATCCCCACGTGGAGCATGTCGGGGTTGGTCAGGAGGATCTGCGCCTCTCCGCGCAGCCGTCGCCGCTCGGCCTGTGGGGTATCGCCGTCGTAGGATCCAACGCGGAGGCCGAGGCCGAACTCCCCCAACGCGTCCTGCTGGTCCTGCGCCAGGGCCTTCGTCGGGAAGATGAACAGCGCTCTCGCCTCCGGGGCCGTGACCAGCGCTTCGAGAACCGGCAGCATGTAGCAGAGTGACTTCCCGCTGGCGGTCCCGGTCGTGACGATGACCGACTCTCCGCCCCGCACGGCCTCGACCGCCTCCGCCTGGTGCGTGTACAGGCGGGTGATCCCTAGACGGACCAACGCCTCGGCGAGCGGCGGCGCCAGTGCTTCTCGCAGCGTCGCATACCGCGCCGATCTGGCGGGGAAGCGCTCCTCGTGGACGATCTGACCGCGGTAGCGGGGGTCTTCGCGGACCGCCCCGAGGAGGTGGACGAAGTCCATGCGCAGGTAGTTCGCGGCCAACGCGATCCGGGCCTGTGAGCGGACCGGCGATCGGGGCGCACACGTCGGCGCGCCGTCAGGGCTTCGCGCCTCCATCGCCGATGGAGCTCTCGAGTCGCCGGGCCAGCCGTGAGTCGAGGGCATCCAACGCCCGCCGACTGAGGACGAATGACGGGCGAACGCGACGCACCCAACGGAGGGCCGACCAGCGCCGAGCCAACGCGTGCATCACCTCGGGCCGGCCGCAGGCGCGGCTGACCGCCCGGGGATCCACTCGGACCTCTATCAGCCTCCCTCGCACCCGGACTCCCCGGAGCGCGTCCGGCCGGTCCCGCTGGGCGTGAATGAGCACCTCAAGAAACCTGTGCAGCTCGGAGATGTCGGCCGGCGTCGGGGCATCCTCCGACGGCGGGGCCGGTGGGTCGGACCCCTGCGGGTGACCACCGACGGCGGGGGAGGAGATGTCGGCCGGCGTCGGGGCGTCCTTCGACGGCGGGGCCGGTGGGTCGGAACCCTGCGGGTGACCACCGACGGCGGGGGAACGTGGCGGCGCCGTTGGCGTTTCTGGTGCCGGCGGCGGGGAAGGCGCCGCCGAGCCGTTGGCGCGACGGATCCAGAGGTGGTGATAGACGGCGAGGTCGGGGGTGCGGGGGAGTCGATCGGGGCTTCGGCCAACATACGGAGGCCGAAGATAGAATGGAGGACACCACAGGCGTGCCGGCGGCATGCGGCCAAACCGCACAAGGACTTCGTCCGTCTCCAACGCCCCCCCGCGAAGCTCCTCGGCGCGTCCGAGGGGAACGGGAATGGCCCGCCGCTGCTCTCCGCCGCGATACCCGGCCGCTCCCCATCCCCGGCTGTGGGCGACGTCTTCCCCTGGGGCCATCCCCAGCACCTGACTGAGGCGCTCGGCATCGCCGTCTGCCAGCGATGGGAGGTACAACTTCGTCACCAGGTTGGCTTCGATGGCGGCCCACCCTGCCCGCCCGTACACGTGCTCTCCCTGGGCCGTGCTCTGCAGCGTCGCAACCACGGAGACCTGCCGACTCCGATACGTGGCCAAGTGGTCGGCCAGCCCCGGCAGCGCCCCCCACGCCGGCAACTCCTCGAGCACCAACAACACCCGCACCGCCTCGTCCGCGTCGCGCGGTCGAAGCAGATGGACGGCGAGGTCTCGGAGGAACAGTCGGCAGAGCCATCGGAGCCGTCCGAGGGCGGCCTGGGGCACCCCGACGATCAGCAACACGGGCTCGCGGCGGAGCCGGCCGAGATCAACGTGTTCCCACGGCGCGCCTTGACCCGTGGCCGCGCAGACGGCGTCATCGCCCCACGCTTCGAGGCGGGCGGCGATCCCCTGAAGGATCCCCGCCTGGTCCTTGGGGAGCATCGCCAAGTACGCTCCCAACCGAGCCATCAGCTGCGCGGCGTGCGGATGGGCCCCGACGAAGGCGTGGATGACTCCCGGGCCGGATTCGCACAGCGATCGCACCCGGCCAAGCGTGGGCGGCCCGCCGTCGACCGTGACCGCATGGCAGAGAGCGGCGCAGACGTGCCGCTCCGCCCCCATCCAGTAGACCATGCCGGGGTCCGAAGACTCGAGATCGTCGAAGAGCTGTGATGCGATCCGCTGACCATCGCCGATCGAGCGGCACCCTACGAGAGGGTTCCATCGCAGGGTGGCCGTGTCGAGAGGAGCAAACACCAGCACGTCGCGGGCCCACCTCTGCCACTCCTGAGCCGCCCCGACGAGGCTGTCGCCCTCTCCGTACTTGAGATCCAAGGCCACCACAGACACTCCGTGCCGGGCGGCCTCGAGCACGATCGGCAAGACCACCGCGGTGGTCTTGTGGGAGCCGGTCAATCCAACCGTCAGCACATGGCGAGCGAGGTCCTCCGTCGGCAACCGCACCAGGGGCCCCGACAAGAGATGACGGATCCCCGTGCGCGCCGAGCGCCGCGCCCACGCCCTGAGGAATCGCGGGAACGGCGCGTATCCGAGGGGGAGCCAGGCCTCACCGGATTGGCATGCCAGACGCCAGATTTCGACCAGCGATGCATATCGTGCGCACCCCGCGGAGGAACGAAGGCCCGCCGCCCGCGCGCGCCACATCCGCCCCAATACTTCCAGCCCCACCCCGACCAGGCTCGTCACCGACAGGAAGCTTGCGTGCGTGCGCAGGGTGCGGCGGAACACCCAAGACACTCCCCGGCGGCACTCGGAGGAGAACGCGCAGGCCCGCAGCCAGCGCGCGAAGCCTTCCGGAGCCGAGGAGGCCTCGGCGGGGAGCACTCTTCGAATCGTCTCGACGCTCTCCCGAGCGATCGCAAGCAACGCCGCGGCGACGATCGCGATCCCCAGGAGTTGCATCGCGGCCCCCACCTCGCAAAGCTTGGAACGCATCCGCCGCTCACCGCACAAACGGGATCGCGTATCCTTCCGGGATGGTGCGAAAGGTCACCGCACAGCGAACCCCCTCCCAGCTCACGAACAGGAACACGGCATAGCCCAAACGCTCGTACGTCGCGAGATCGCTGATCCACGGCGACACGGCTTTCAGGGCTTCTACCCCAGGGTCGCCGGGGGTCCGAAGGGCGGCGGCGATCCTGGCGATGGCCCGGCCTCCCTCCGCGGGGTGCGGCCTCGTGATCAGGGCTTGGGCCACCCGAGCCGCGAGCGGACCCGCGGCGGCGGGTCCCGTCACGAGCATCATCACCGCCCCCACGCCGGGGCACCCTCCCCAGAAATATGGGACGAACGGGTACACGTCGACATCCGAGGGCGCCGTCGGCCATCCGCGCACCACTTCCACCCGACCCGCCGCGGAATCGACAAAGGAGAGCACGGCCGCGGTCGTCCCCGCCGGGAGGGGCTGCGCCCCCGCCCAGGGGCTCGCCAGGGGCGCGAGGACCCCGATCACCGCAACGACCACACGACGCAGGCCGGCCGGCATCACCGGACGAATCGGCCCCCGGGCTGAATCACCGTGGCTCCCTGAGCGCTCCCGCTCGGAGGACCCCACGGCCCCGTTCCTCCCGCCGGGGGGCCGATGGTTGCGGTGTCGGGGATCTGTCGATCCGCGGCCTGATGCGACACCCAGCCGGCGAGTTGTCCCTGCAGGCGCATGGGGCCGGCGAAGAGGCCTTCGCCAAATGCCACGCCCTCCACGAACTGCCCGGTCAACCGCTCGGCACGCAGCATCGCGTACACGCCGATGCCGGTCCCCACGAGCATCAGCGCAAGCAGCCACACCAGGTTCAAGAGCGCAATCCCCAGGGTGGAGGGATCCCCTCGGGAGCTCCCTCCCGTCTGGCCGAACCCATTGGAGAGTCCGGCCGACAGCTGGTGGATCGGGACGATCACCGCCAGGTAAATCGCGGCCGCGTGGATGACCCTGACGCTGAACACCACCAGCCCCGTCTTCACGACGACCACCGCCCACCGCGCCGTCCATCGGGCCGTCGCCGGCGCCGCGAGCAGCGCGAAGGCCAGCGGGGCCAGAAAGATCGCCAGGAGCAGGGTGAGGTGGGCAAAGAACAGGATGGCCAAGTACACCATGAAGCCAACCGCGAATAGGAGCACCCCGAGCAGGACGCCCGCCAGCAGCACGGTCAGGGCCCATGGATACGTGAACCAAGGCCCCAAGGTCTGAAAGAGCGTGGCGGCCTGCGGCGACAGCCAGTCCTGCACGAATTGATTCCAGTGCTGGCTGATCAGCCCGGAAAGCACGGCCGTTCCGGCATCTCGAAACGTGGTGAAGGTGAGCAGGATGAGCTGATTGATCGACCCCACGCCACTCAATAGCCCGCCGGCAACGATCAAACGACTGAACGCTCCGACCACATCGGGGGGCCGGTCCGGACGCAGCGAAACAGCGATGTGGGACAACCACAGGCACGTCAGGACCGCCCAGGAAAGTCGCAACATCGACTGGGTGGCCCCCGTCGACACGAGCCACTGTTCCAACGCCGTGAAGATCTCCGCGATCCCTCGCTCAAACCCGCTCACGATCGGTGTCGCCGTCTCCTCCCTTAGTACAGCGGCCGGAGCTCGATGTCGGCGGGTTGGGTGGCGCCGGCGCCCGCCAGGACCTCGCCGAGCACCTGTGATGCCGTCGAGACCGCATCGGCCAAACCCAGCTGCGCGTCCAGCGCGCGCCGATCTTGCTCTGCCTGCCGAAGGGTCAGCGCTCCCGTCGTGGCCGCGAGCGCGCCGACCTGCTGACTCACCTCCGCGGCCTGCGCTACGAGAACGGTCAACCGATCCGCCGTGGCAGTCCCGAGGTCCGCCTGCTGCCGTAGGCTGGCTCCGGCCCCTGCGACCAGGAGCTCGATGCCTGCCCGAGCGCTGGGCAAGTCGTGCGCGCTCGATGCGAGCGCATCCCCCGTCTCGCGAGCCTGCACGGCCGCCGCCTGGGGGCGCAGGTCTCGGGCGACCTCCGCCGCCGCCGCCGCGGCCGTCTCGGAGGCGGCCGCCTGCTGGACGACCCCGCCGGCGACCACCTGATCGGTCTCGGCGATGCCGACGGCCTCCCGGGCCACCGCAGGATTACTCCCCACGTACGCGTGGTGCCGCTCATCGACGCTCCCCGGAACGACCGCCGGCTGGAGCTTCGCCCGAACAACCTGCAGCGCGCCCCCGAGCGCAGCGGGCAGGGCCGCGATTTCCCTGGCCAGGTCCGTGAGATCCGTCCCGTCCGGTAGCTGACCCGGAAACTCCTGGATCAGCCGCGCCAGCATCTCCGAGGAGGTCTGTCGAAACAATTGGCTCCACTCCGCCAACCGGTCCAGGGATTGCCGAAACAGATCGATGACCTGGGAGAGATCCTCCGCTCCGCCAACTTGCGCCACCGACGCAGGAGCCGCAGCCCAGCCTAAGGTGAGAAAAATCCGGGCGTGCGGATCGACAGCGGCCTCCCCCACCGCCGCTTGGGCGACCGGAGGTGAGGCGCTCCGGCTGTGGAAGATGCGGGGCCGTTGGCCGGGGGCGGCGATCTGCGCCAGCAGCGGAGCGGGATCGTGAACAATCAGCAGACTCACCACAAGCAGAAACCCGGTCGCCCGGGGCATCGACCGTGAAGTCATTGTTCCCTCCTCGATTCGGCGAGGTGCTGAACGGCCTTCCAGGTGCCCAGGCGAGCGGCGAGCTGATCCCGTTCGAGGCGTTCCTCCGCGGTCGTGGTGGCGATCACGTAGTCTTCCGGAATATCACGAATGACGACGATGCCGCCCTCGCGCCCCTCGAGCAGGTCCGTGATGACGAGCGCTTCGCTGAACACCCCGCGACGCTGCGCCAAACTCTTCCACAACATCCGATACTGGTCGTTGAGTTGGAACAGGGGGGCGACGCGGTCCACGTCTTCGGCGCGGGTCAGGACCTTGATCGGGGCGTTTTCAAGTATCCCGCGGGCGTATTCGTTCTCGAAGTCCTGAACCCGCTGGCTGATCGCCATGATCCCGGCGCCGAATTTGCGAAACCGGCGGAACATGCCCACCAGCGAATCCGCCGCGACCCGGTTCAACAGGGTGGCCCAGGTCTCGTCGCTGACCACGTATTTGAGGCGACCTTCTTCACCCCGCACCCTCCGGTAGATCAGATGGTTGGCGAGCAGGGCGGCGATCGGCACGAGATCGGGGTAGTGTTCGTTCAACCCCTCGGTATCGAGACACACAATCCCACCGCTGAGATCGACCGTGGACGGGCGGTCAAGCAAACCCGCATAGAGTCCCTGATCCACCCAGAGCTCGAGGCGACGGGCGATTCCCCGGGCGCTGCTCCATTCCTCGGGTCCCCCCTCGTGCGTGCCGACCTGCTCGAACGTCCGGAGGGTCCGGACCAAATCGTGCAGGAACACCGGGTCACCCGCCCCCCGGGCGTAGGTTTGTCGAATCGCCGACTCGAGGATCGCCATCTCCTGGCGGTCCAAGCTCTTCTCCGGTTCGGCCACCATCATCGCCACGAGGCTCTTCAGCAGACCGAGCTGGGTGTGATCGGGCTCCACCTCCCCAGGCAGGAGGTCAAAAGGGTTTACGGAGATGCCGGAGCCGGGATCCAGGTGGACATACTGCCCGCCGTAGACGTCGCAGAATGTCTTGTACGCCCCGCCCTTGTCGACGATCAAGACGACCGGATTGCGCGCGAGCAAGTGCGACAACCAGGCGATCGCGAAGTGCGTCTTCCCTCCCCCGGACTCCCCAACCACCACGGCGTTCCAGGACGGGAGCCGCGGGTCAAAGGGGTCGATCGCCACCAGGCTCCCCCGGCGCGTCAGGAATGGACAGACGACACGTCTGGCGCCTCGCCAGGGGGCGTGGCACGGCACGAAATCGGCCGCGTTGCTGGTCAACATCCGCATCAGCCGTTCGTTGGGGAGACCGCTGAACGGCGCGAGCTGCACGAATTGCCGCCGCAGCGCCACCGACTCGATGCGGGCGTCAACTCCAGGAATCTGCTGAAACGCGTCCACGGCGCGGCGCGCAGCCGCGCGAACGGCCTCCGGACTCCTCTCTTGAAGGATCACCGCTGCCCCGACGCGGACAACGCGCTCGCTGGTTAGTTGAAGGACATCCAGGGCATCGGCAACCTGTCGCTCCACCGCGCGGGCGTTGGAATCGCCGCCATCCTGGGCGAGCACGGCCTGCCGGCTCAAGCGGCTCTTCAGTTCGAGTCGCTTGATCTGGTCCGAGCGCGGGTCGTTCCACGCCTCGATCACCAGCCAGTAGGTTCCGGGCAGCGTTTGAAGCGGCCCCAGCACGTTCGGCGTCGTCGGCTTGTCGGGAAGGGTATCCATCGCCACGACGGCATGCGCGTGCCCATCCAGCCAGAGGAAATCCCACCGGCGAAAGAGATCGGACCGGGCCACGGCCGTGCGCACCGACGGACGGCTGAGAAACGGCCAGGCCGCCAGCAGGCGCCGCGGGAGCTCACCGCCCTGATTCTCCATGGGGACGGGGGGGGGCGGGCAGTAGCGCTTACGATCGGGGTTGAAGAACCGCCAGGCGGTCGCCAGCAGGTCCCCATCGTCAAGCGGGCGCGCCCGGAACCCGCACCGTTCGCAGTGTCCGACCATCAGATCGCGGAGGATCTCCATTTCTCGCAGGTGACGCCTGTAGGTGGCGGCGTCCACCGGGGCCCACCACCGTGTCCGCCCGTGCCTTGGATGGTAGGAGAGATCAAACACCAAGCGTGAGTTCACCAAGCGACCCGCGGCGTGGGCCTCGCTCCAGGCGGAAACGCGCCGGCGGTGGAGTTCCCGAACAATGGCATGACTGCTCAGGCACTGCTCGGCATACGTGCGCAGCAGTTCGGCACAGTCGGTGTGGATTTCCAGGAGGATCCGCAGGCATTCGCCATCGGGAACCGCCGACCCGATGAGGGTCCGGAGCCGCTCGTTGCACAGCGTGAGCTGCGGCGCATCCCAGACCTCAGTCCCCGGAAGGTCCACCTCGAATCCCAACCGGTAGCTTCCATCGCGCAGGACGACCGCGCGGTCGCGGATTGTCCAGTAGGGCAGCGCTCGGGTCAGATCTCCCCAGGACTCCATCGGCATCGCCCTTCAGGCCACGTAGGGGTTGGCGTCCGTATCGGCGGTCAGGACGTACACGTCGGGTTCCCCAAGGTAGTCGAGGAGGTGTCGAACGAAGTGGCGCGGGGTCCGCTCCCGCACCCTCCGCCAGAGCAGGAAAACGGCACCTGTGGCGAGGGCCGAGGCGCCGGCCTCGGCCCGAGGGATCCGCAGGATTTGTCCAACGACCAGATCGCTCACCCGAGACAGGACGACGAAGGACACCCCGAGGCCGAACCAATCTTCGAGTTCCACCCCAAGCACCGTCACCGCCGCGTCGAGTTTCCGAAAGACCGGATGCTGCGGGAGCATCGGCGCTATCCCTTGATCATCCGGATAATCTGGCCGCCGAAGAAGAGAATGACCGAGCCGATGATCACCCACAACGCGTTGCGAACGCCGTTGCGGTGATCGGCCACGATGAGCGCCCCGGCGACGAGGAGGGCAGCCGTGGCGTAGGCGAGCCCGAACGCGGCGCAATACAACTCCCGGGTCGGAGCAGGCGACGCCGTCCCCCCACAATCTCAGACACACATTCGCCACATCACGAGAATGGGTGCGAAACACGATAAGTTTGACAAGGAACTCCGCTTTACACCGCGGCGGAGATCGCCAAGATGACGCCCGCCCACGCCAGCAGCTTCGCCGACGCCGCCCTGCGCCCTGTATCTACCCGGCGAGACGAATGGTGACAGAAAATGAGCAGTCGGATATCGAAGAGCCATAAAGTCCAGTTCCTCCTAGCGGCCCAGAGGGCCGGCTTCATTGTGCTCCACAACTCCGTAGGGGTCTTTTCTCTGAGTGCAACGTTCGAGGCGCAGGTGCGGAGAAAAACGATCAGGTTCCTCGTCTATGGGGAGCAACATGAGATCCGGCGGCAAATTAAGCGGGCGTTGCGGCAATTTGATGCGCTCAACGATGAGGAATTTAGACGCGACTTCGAAGTCCCCTGCTGGTTTCTGTTCGGTGATTTTCCAGAGGTACTATTCGGACCCCGAGACATCGCGGGGTACATTCGCTTGTTGCTGAACGTGCGAAAAATACTTCACTACTGACACAATGGAGGTGGGATGAAAATGCACCGGGCCCTTCTGGTCGTCCTTGATACTGCAAGGCGTGATCGGGACACAGTGGAAACGGCGGTCGCGGAACAAATGGCGACGTTCGGTGGGGACGCTGAGAGCGGCGGCCTGTGGGACAGTTGGCAGATCGGAGGCCGGTGCACCGGCTACCTGTCCGGTTACCGTCCTTCACAAGACAAGCGGAACTACTCGCCGTGCGAATTCTGCGGCGGAAAGGGAACGCGCCCGCTCGGCGGGACGGCGCCAGAGCTAGACGCGTGGTATGCGGCGCGCGCCCTTGACTCCGGCGTGTTCCCGGTGATCGGTAAGGGCTGCAACGGGTGTCTGGGCACCGGCTGGAGATGGAACGACCTGTTGTGCCAGCCGCCGCACGACGGCGACATTATGCGACACGATGAGATTGATCTGGACGCGTTGCTCAGGCGTCGGCGGGCCGATGCCGCCGAGCTTCACCGGTGGTTGCGACGGGATCGGACCCTACGTCCGCGCGCCGAACGCGAGAAGATCCTCGCGATGACCGAAGCTGAGTACGTCGCGACCGTTCCGGCATTCTCGCCGTTCAAGGCCTTTCTCCGGTATAGACACTGGATTGAGCGAGAGCCGTTGGACATGGGCCTGAGCTGGTCGATTCGCACCGAGTGCGAGAGGGCTGTCCGGACAACGAGCCCGGCCTCTGTAACGCGAAGGATCGAGGCCGACACGACTATCATCATTTATGAGGACGCCGACGATTGGGCCCGGCAGTTCTATGAGCGGTTCGTCGAGCACCTGCCGGGGAGCACCCTGCTCGTGGTCGTGGACTTCCACGTGTAGCAGGCATGCGACGAAACTCAATAAGTGTGACAAGGAACTCCTCTTCTGCATCGCGGCGGAGATCGCTCGGATGAACGCGGCCCATGCCAGCAGCTTCGCCGACGCCGCCCTCGAATTCCGTAGAGCCGGGCTGAACGTGATCCCGGTGATCACCGGCGCGAAGCGGCCCCCTCGCGGCTTCCGGTGGCGGCGCTGGCAGAAGGACTGTCAGACAGGCCGCGACCTCGACCGCCTTCGCAGCAGATACCCCGACTACGGGACGGCTGTCATCCTCGGGGGACCTGGGGGACTCGTGGACCTCGACGTGGACGGCGAGGACGGCGAAATGCACCTGAACGACATCCGTCTACCGGTGCCGGAGACCGCAGAGTTCGCCTCGCCGCGCGGCCGTCACCGTCTGTACCGGTCTTCCGTCCGCCTCTCGCGCCAGATTGGCCTCCGGCCGAACCTCGATGTCCTCGGGGCCGGCTACGTCGTAGTCCCGCCGTCCCTCGGCAGGCGGTGGCTCCGACCGCTCAGTGATCTGAATGAACTGCCCGGGGAATGGCTCGAACTGTTGCGGACGCGTGTCCCTCCCCCCGTCGCTTCTCGCCCCGCACCCCCTAAGAAGCAAGTAACGAGAGAGGGGGGGTGTGGCGCCGCCGGGCGCAACTGGCTGGCGGATCTCTACCGGGACGCTGCTACGGTCCGGGCGGTGGCCGCCGTCCTGGGGATCCCGGGCGAGGTCGGCCGCGGCTTCCGCTGCATTCTCCCCGGGCACGGCGAGACGAGCCCCTCGGCATCGCTCGGCCTGAACAGCGTCGGCATCCCCGTCTACTACGACTGGCACGAGCGGGATGGCCTGAAGGTCCTGACGCTCCCCGAGGTCCGCGCGGCGCTCGCATACGGCGAGGTCCGCCAGCTCCGGGGACCAGGGTTGGCGACGTGGGGGCTGCGCTTGCTCGTGGAGGCAGGCGTCCTGCACCCGGTCCGCGTGGAGCCCCCGCCGCTGCCCGATTGGGAGCCACCCTACGTCCGCCAGGTATACGACGGCTTCCTGTTCCTTCTGGGCTGCAAGTGGCTGCACACGCCCGGGGCGCCGACGGCCTTCTCTTGGAGGTTCGCGGCAGCGTGGTGCGGCGTCCCCCAGAAGCAGGCGGGCGAGGCGATCCACCACCTGTGCTACGAGGGCTACATGCACATCGTGGACCCGGCGGGGCCGGTCACGCTGTTCCTGCCGGGGCCTCGCCATGCTGCCGCTACGCTTACGACCCATGTTTCGTAGAGGCTACCCGTGTACGAGACCATCGTCGACTCTCCCGTCCAGGGTCGCTGCAAGGTCCCCCCCACCGTGTGTGGTGAGCCCCAGGCATCAAAACTGCACCTGGACCAAGGCGGTTATTCGAAGGGAGGCGATGGAATGGCTGATGTGAATGTACTGGAGGCGCTTAGGGAGCGGGCGCGCACGGCAAGGGACGAAGTACGAAGCCTGATTGACGAGAATGTGATCAAGGCGACGCGCCGGTACCTACGCCAGCCTGTCTTCTTATCCACGAAGGAAGAGCGCGCGGTGGTCGCGGCGTACATTGCGCTCTGCCACGTGACACCAATTGGAGCGATCCGGTGGGCGCCCTACCTGGGAGTACACAACTCCGCGGGTACTGGCAAGAGCACCTTGGGCGAGGTCATGGCGTCGCTGACTGCCGGAACCGTTTCCGGTGGCCACACAGCAGCGTCAGTCTACCGGTGGCTGGACGAGAACGTCGGCCGTCTCTTCGTCGCGGACGAGGGTGAAAGGATACTGCGCGGCGCGCGCAGGGAGGGCTTCGAAGAGATCCTTCTCAACGGCAATAACATCAAGGGCACAATCAGGCGTGGTCGTCCCGGCCCAAAGGGTGCAGGCTGCGACACGTATCGGGTGTTCGGGCCGAAACTGATCGTCAGCATCCGCGGGGCTGAGGCGAGCACGGCTCTGGCGCGGCGGATCATCATAATCGAGATGAAGGAACCGCCGGTGGCGGAGTTCAGTTCGCTACGGATCCAGCGGCTGGAGCAGGAGTTGTGTAACGCGCTGGAGTCGTGGGCCAAGACGCACCGGGACGAGGTCCGCGACCGGTATCTATCTTACAGCCATAGTGCGACGTACGGATCGGGGTGGCAGTTCGCCAACCAATCGCAGCGGCAACTCTGGGCCGGGATGCTCGCCGTCGCGGAAGTCGCTGGTCTATTGGAACCCGTGGCGACTTATTGCCGCGCCCACGAACAGGCGGCCGAGAGGCGGATTGAGTCGCCGCTGGGAGACGCGCTGTTGGAGCTGTTCGACACGCTGCCCGCCGGTCAGTATCGGTACACGGACCTGAGCGAACGACTCCGGCAGCGCCATGGCGCGAGAGCTGATCGCTGGTCGGAGGAGAGGATCGGCAGGATCATCGCCAAACGGGAGCGCCACCCGCGCGTAGGCCCCGTCGAGAAGGACATGCGGAGTCGCTACGTGGTCCTGAGCGGGGCCCCCGTCACCCCCTCCCCGCAACCGTCCCAGCCGCCGGACATGGGGACGCTGATCGCGGCTACCGCGGCAGCCGTCGCGGCCGCCACACAGAGTGGAGCGCGCAAGCCGAGCGCACGCGGTTAGGCGGCATTGTCCCCATGCCGGTTATGCCGGTATGCCGGTAATTCAGGCACTATGGGCCGGTCCCGCCACCGCATCTGAACTTGAGAGCACAAGTCCAGGCAAGTCCGGGAGGCGAGCCGTGGTCGAAGGGGAGCTCGGGGGTTACCCTCGGGCCCCAGAGTCGGACTCGTCCTCGGAGATTCTCGGGGGCGTAGAGCCCATTGTAGAGCCGGTCTCGGGCGACCCCGCGAGGGGAGCTGGCGAGAGAGTCGCGTCAGCTCGGGCGGGTGGCGCGCGATGGGTCGCGCACCCTGCAACGAGGGCGGGCAGGGAGTGGACGCCCTACTGGGCGGACTGGTAGGACTGTGGGACAGGGCGCTGGCGCCGGATTCCGGGGTATAATAGTGGAGGACAGTGTCATCCGTGACAAGGTAGTCCTCGGTCGGTGAATCCTCGGTACAATCTCATACCCGATACTGCACTACACCGCGGCGACTTTGAGCTTCACGAGCTGGGCGTGGAGGACCTCCGCGGTCACTGGTCCCAAATCGGGGCTCGACGGAAGATCCCCCGTATTGTCGGTAGCGTGGTCGTGCTCGCAGCGAGGGTGCGGCGGTGCCTCGTCGGGAGCCCAGCTTCTCGGTGCAGAACTGTCGTATCTCGCACGGGCGAATCCTGGAGGCTTCGTGATGGATGGCGATCTTGTCACGGTTGTGGTAGTCGCTTACGTGGATGTGCCCGGATATGCCTCGTATATGCCCGGGGACGTGGCTGGCTTTGAGCCTAGTGTGGCCGAAGCGCTCATTCAGCAGCGCAAGGTTAGGCGGTTTCAGGGGGTGCCCCCGACAGCCCCCGCACCTTCGGCCAACACTCCGCCGGAGCAAGCGCCGAAGCTGCTGGTGGCCGGGCCGACTACTCTCGCGCCCTCAGCGGAAGCTGTACAACCGGTCGCCGCCAAGTCTTCCCAGCTCGCAATAGCCATAGCGTTTCTCCGCGAGGTCCTCGGTCGCAGGCCCAGGCCGGTCACAGAGGTGCAGACGCTCGCCAGGCAGCGCGGTATTTCTCGCGCGACCCTTTGGCGCGCCAAGCGGGCGTTATGGGTGCAGTCCGAGAAAATCGGGATGAAGGCGGGATGGGCCTGGGCGATCCGCGAGGGGACGCTCTGGGGGTGATCACCCTCGGGAATGGGGCGTGAATGGGGCGTGAATGGGGTGTTAATGGGGTGTTAATGGGGTGCGAAAGAGGCTGAAAACGTAAGTTTGCCCGGATGGGCGGAACCCCCGCTGATCTTCGGAACCTCATGGGATTCCAGGGTTTGCGCGAAGGTGATCGAGGTGCGCGGGGAGGGAAAAGACCCGAAGATTGGTGTAAGTGGGGGGGAGCACCCAGCCGCCCGACCCCTTCCACGCACGCACGACCCCACCGATGAGCATGTAGCAGGGCGACGCAGTCGACGAAGGGTGCTGGAACTTGTGCTTAATGGTAACCACCCATTTACCACCGGCGCTGACAGAACCTGGGACCGCGGCGTTGACGCCTGTGCTTTGGCTCGAGGGCGTGCAACGTCAGGGCGGCGAGGGCAACCTCGGGGACCAGGGTTCAGATGCCACCTCGGACAACCTCGGCCGAATAGAGATAGGTAGAGTCTGCCCCGGTCGATCGTCAGACCCTTGCTCCAGAGAGGCACGTCGGTCGGGACTGGCGACAGTGCATGATCCGAATACATCGGTGCGGCCTCGTGGAAGTGCGAGCCGACCCTCCCTCTCGCGGCGTCCGGTAGGTCCCGATCGTTGGCCTTCCTTATGGACAGAGGGTACCACCGACGACCTCGTTTTCCCGAGGGGTGGGAGGTTGCACTCAATTTACACTTGTCCGGCGCTATGCAGGATGCAACGGGGTGCATTCCTGTTCTACCTTCTGAGGGGCCGAAACCTTTGGAAGATAGGGCGTCTAGCAGCGCCGTGCAGTCGGATGTAGCCGGGTTCTTGGTGGAGGCGGCGGGAATCGAAACATCGACCTTTGGTCTGCCGTCTAGTAAAAACCGCATCTCGCTGTCAGCCTTTGTTCACAGGTGTTTGCGAAGTTTCATCGATCCTGCGTTCCCCTGCCCCACTCTGTCTAGTTTCGGGTACTTGGGACACAGGTTTTGGCACAGGTTGAAACGCGTCGGGGGGCCCGTTTCCTCGGCGCGGCCTCGCGGGGGGCCTAGCTACTCGATAAGAGGGGAAGGAAGGTCTGAGACCCTTTGGGCTCTCCGGGACTCATATCACCGACGATATCTCATCCTTTCCAGGATCCGTAGCGCCGGGGCCACCGATCCCCCCGTGGCGACCGGCGGAGAAAATCCTCCGCGCCACAGCCCCTATCCCAGCGATTACCACAATAGCAACGAGCCAGCGGATCCATGGGCGGGTCGCCGTGGGGCCGGCAGCCACGAACACACCCGGCAGGTCTGAGGGGGCAAAAACCTCCATGCCCTCCGATACCTGAGTCGCCCCCAGCGGGCTCCACCCCGATCCGGAGAACCGGAGGAGCGCCGTTGCGCTGATTGGATAGCGCAAGACGACCGTCACAGGCTTGGCGAGCTCGATCACCGCCTTGGAGTTCGCATAGCGCAGGTCAATGCGATAGGCGTTCCCGTCGAAATTCAGTTGCGACGGCGGTGGGGCGAACGTGAAAGGGTCCACCGGGGTGATTTTCACAATCACGGAGGATTCGCCGTGATGTGGGACGACGCCGTTCTGAGGAAAGATCACTGTGGCCTGGGCGTCATCGGTCGACACCTCCCCCTCCACCGACCCGAATTGGTTCAACGCGAGCGCCCCGGCTCCCGTCGCCGGAGCGTGATTTCCCTCTCGAAGAGAGGGCGGGGGGTGGAGCCAGTTATACGGGGGCAGTGGTGCGATCCCATCGTAGAGCAAGCGGATCGGACCTGACCCCCAGGCAGACACCGTCGCGGCGACATAGAGCAGCACGGTCAGGCCCCCCCACACAAGCCAGAGCCGTGAGCTCTCGTTGAGCTCGACCCCGGACCCCGCTCCTTTCACCATGGTTGTCTGAAGAGAGTTTTCTCCATCGTGGTGACCCCGGAGCCACCATCTGTGCGGAGATCCCTGGCCCGATCTCGGATCACGGCCCGGCAGGGACGAAGATCCCCAGGCTGTCTGTGTCCGCCAGCACCTGCTGGCTCCCGGCGAACCGCGTCGTGGGGAGAGCTTTCCACCCGCTCCCGACTGATTGGAGCAGCATAGTGCTATGCACGGCGTAGCGGAGCACCACTGTCGCAGGACCGGCGAGCGTAGCCGGCATCGCCGATGCCGCGTAGGTCGCCTCGATGCGGTAGGTGCTGAGGGAGTTGATTGTCCCCGGTGCGATTTGCCGGAGGATGGACCCAGCGGTATGGAGGAAGGGGCGCCAACCCATCGTACAGCAACCGAGAAAAGAACGACCACGAGCTGGTCACCGCCGCAAGATACAGGAGTGCCGCAACAATACCCCAAGCGAGGGGGCGAGTCCTCACGGTACCTGGTGGTGCGCACTCACGACCTCTTCATCGCTCCTGACGGCCATGACTGCGTCGTGCTTGGCAGCTCGCTCAGCCGCACGCGCTGCGGCCGAGCGGCAAGCGCCCCACGTCGCATTGGCATCAGCTCATCTGGAGGAGATTGGCCGCGGCATGCGTGACGGCTGAGGCGGACCACGTACCGGCCGCCCAGCGCTGCCAGCCGAACAACACCCCTGCCGCGAGATCAATCGGCAGGGCTCGCACCCCGTAGACCGGCACGTGCACGATCGCGAAGGCCATGGCACTCCCCCCCACGGCGAGCCATGCCCCCCATCGAATCAGCCAGCCATACACGAACCGCCGGAAAAAGAGTTCCTCGGCCGCAGCGGCGAGCAGACTTGCCCCCACAGCCAAGGTGGTGACGGGCGCAGGCGCCACGGCCACGCGCAGCCACCGGCCGATGGCGAACGCGGTGATGCCCATTCCGACGGCGACCAGCCAGCGCGTCCCTCGCGGCCGTTCAACCTCATCGCGCCGCAGGGGGGCGAGCGCCCCGACTGCCCCTACCGCGCCTGTCACCAGCACCGCGCTGAACGACCCCGGCGGCCGAACGGCCAGAGCCACGCAGCCGCAGACCGCCAACAGCGCCGCCCCCCATTCTCCCGGGCGCGCCCCTCCCACGCTCAGCGAACCGTAAATGTTACCGATCGAATCACGCGCGGATTAAACGGGAAGTGGTCTTGTGCCACGAACTCCGCCGTGAGCAGGTGCGGGCCTTTGACCACAGCGATGTCCTGCTCGAGCCCGTAGGCCATTGACACGACCCTCCCATCGACGAGCAGATGGACGTGCCCACGATCAGGTCGCAAGTGGGTGGAGACCTGGGGGGTGATCTGCGCCCCCTCTAGCCGGAGCCGGACGTGGAGGGTGGTGCCTGAGATCGTGGCCCCGGGCTCCGGCCACACGATGGCGAGAGTGGCGCTTGAGCGCGGGCGGATCTGGGGTGCTGGCGGGGCGGCCGCTTGCGGGCGCGCACTGCATCCGATGATCGCAAGCGAGATGAGAATGAGGCCTGCATGCCCCATCAGGTTATGCATCGGTAGAGGATTCGCTCCCAGCGGAGTCCCCTCCCGTCATCTCGACGTTCCGGACTGGCTGCCGTCATGAGCTAATTCCTTCCATGGGCCGCCTGCGCCTCACGGCGTTGCTGCACGCGTTCCTCACGCCCGAGGAACCACGCGATCAGGATCAGCAATGGGATGACATACATCATCTGCCCCATCACCCACATCAGGCTGCCACCCAGCTTTTGGTCTTGAAGAGCGCTCAGGCCCCAGAGGTGCGGGACGACCGTGTAAGGCCAGTAGAAGACTCGGTCCGAAAACGCCAGCGCGAGGCCGAGCAAGAAGTTGACAACTTCGGTACCAAACAGCATCGTGATGCGAACCCCCAGGTCCGCCTGAACGAGCGTCGGCGCCGGTGAGACGATGACGCCCCAGAACACGAGACCGACCGCGACGAAACTGGCGTGCTCGGCCGCATGGATCCACGGCGCCTCGAGCGTCGCAATGTACGCCGCGGGGGAGTGCCAGAGCAGCAGCACCCCATTGTAGAGCACGAAGGCCGGGACAGGCGACCACAGCGCCCGGTAGGCGTGCCACAGCGAAGGTCGACGATGGAGCCACCCAACGACCCCCGACGGCACGCCCAACACGAGTAACGGGGGGGCGACCATCATCAAGAGCATGTGCTGGACCATGTGGAGCGTAAACGAGTACGGGGCTCCAGTGTGAACCGGGGAGAGCAGGGCGACAACGAGCGTGGAGAAACCGGCCCAGAAGTACAGCTGTTGCCGGCGCCCGACGCGGAACCGGTGTAGCACCCAGAGGTACGCCGCCGCGGTCAGCCACAAACCGGCGACGCTTGTGGGGTTCCAATCCCAATCTGTGAGCCGTAGCGTGACGACCATCGATGGTGAGCCGAGTCCCGCCCTCCAGTATAGTAGCAGAAAGACGCGTCGGCGGTCGCGTTCCGAAGATCGTCCGAGAAATGTTGCCCATTTCGACGGCAACCTCCTCGAGTGCGTCTCGACCCGCTCACGACCACCTCGGCCGGATGAACGACCTCTAAGGCTCTGGATTCGTAGAGGTGCGTGTCGCGTCTGTCAGCATCTGGACCACGAAGAGGCCGATGACCAACACGTGCACGGCCGTGCACCACAGGCAGATGCTTCCGATCACCACCAGTTCGGTGTAGAGAAGCCGCAGCACCGCTGCGGCACCGATCACCGCCCAGCCGATCCCGCCCCAACGTAGCCACGGGGGCTCCGCGGCTCCGTGACGCACTAGCGACAGGATCGCGAGCGTGGCGGCGACGGCGAACCAGATCATGCCCCAGAGTGCCACGGGGATCCCGTTCCAGACGGCTTGAGGGCTCGTCAGCACGCGCTCGCAGTTCACGGCGCCCGAACTCGAGCAGACAAGAGACACGGCCGTGTCGTAGTGTAGGGCGCTGAGGTACGCGGCGATCCCAAGCCCGATCAGGCTCGCGGCGAGACGGACGCGGTCCCAGGCCTGGAGGGACACCCGATCAGTTCCCGGTGTGGGGCAGCACCTGCGCGGCGTCGCGCACCCCCGCACTCTGACACACGGAGGCCGGCGCCTTTCCGTCGACGGCACAGATCGCGGCGGTGATCTCGTTCGCGAAGCTGAGAATCGCCCGAGCCGCGGTGGTCGTGCCTACAGGGAGGGATGCTGCAATGGCGTGCCAATCCATTCCCTGCAACACGGATGGCGAAAAGGGCGATCCCGTCAGAAGATATCGGCCGCCGATGATCAGGAACGGGATGCTCCCCGAGGAGTCGTAGTGGCTGAACAGCGCTGCCTGCGTATCGGTGAGGTGCTGCAGCGGTGGATATCGCCCGGAGGCGTCCTGGATATTGCCCTGCAGTTCCGCGGTCTGCAGCAGAAGGTATGGGCTTTCGTATCGTTGTCGCAGCAAGGTGAGGGTCGGCGTGCGTGGGAAGACGTCGGTTGCGGACGATGTCGAGAGCGCCAGCCCGGTAAACGTGCCGAATCGATCGAGCGTCGCGACGAGCGGCCACCGCATGACGGCACAGTAGGGACAGTACTCGGCGCCGACGTAGAGCACGACGGGCGTCACGTTACCCGACGGCGGCGTCCCCACAAGCATCAGGCGAGCCGCCCCGTCCGCTCCCACCCGATCCCACGTAGGCTCGGGGATGGCGGCCAGGTTGCGCGCGATATCCGCCGGTAGTGGCGTGCCTTCGGCCGCGGCCAAGGCTAGCCGCGAGGCGCTTTGCCGTTGGCGCTGATGGACGATACCCCCGACGATGACCAACGCAACCGCCACGCCGAGGGCCGGGAGCGTCCACACTAGGGATGGTCGTCGACCATGCGGTGCGGGTCGGCGCATCTCCGGACCCGCACCAGTCTTGATCTTTCGACGCGGTCCCTGCGGCATAGGACTCCTCTCCAGCGTGGCCTGTTCTCACGTCTGCGGGGGGGCGAGAATCTTCAGGTCCGTCATCAGCGCCTTCGGCGTGAAGTCCGCGGACAGGAAAACTCGAATTTGCCCCCTTGGATCGATGACGTACGCGAGGGCGGTGTGTGTGATGTTGCCGATGGTCGCCGCCACCGCACCGGCCTCAGGATCCAGTCCCCTCGTTCCGATATAGTATTGCGCCCAGATCGGGCGGAGTTGTGCGGGCGACCCTGTGAGATACTCTAGTTCCCCCCGTACGTGGTGCGCTGCAAGGAAGGCCCGAACCGCAGGGCCGGTGTCTCCCCGGGGATCCACACTGACCGCGATGAACGCCACGTGCCGTGCCAGAATCCCCAATTGCGCGTAAGTGCGGTGCAGTTTCTCGGCGATCAGCGGGCAAACATCTGGGCAATGGGTGTAGAGAAAGGTCAGGACAACCACCTTTCCCCGAAAACCCGCGAGAGACACTTCCCGTCCGTCTTGATCTCGCAGGCGAAACCCGAAGGCTGATATTGGAGGCGTGAGCACGCTCCCGACAAGGGGGGTTGGGGGTTGAGGTAGCAAGCGTTTGAAGGTCGCGAGCCCACCGACGGTCGCCGCCATCAAGGTGACTAATACTATTCCCACCCAACGTCGTGAACCCCGGATCGGCATGCGAGGGCCCCCAGAAGCGCGGCGCTTTTCCCGTTCATCCGTGTTGATCACCCCGTTTCACCATGCCCCCCCCGGAGTCATTCGGTCCCACCAAAATGATTGTATCATCCGGATACCTCTGGACAATGGTCCGGAAATAGTAGTCCTCACATCCCGGCCGACTTAGCCGAGCGAGGTCTTGCCAACGTCGTCACTGGCCCGAGCACTACCGGAAAACCGACATTCCGGAAGCTTACATCAAAACGGAGGACTCTATTGTGCGCGCGAGAAAATGTATCGAATCTCTGTGATCACCCGACGATCAAGAAGGTAAACGTCTGAGCGTGCGCGACCGGACGCTACCCGACAAGGGGGCCCGAGGGAAAAAACGCTCAACAATCCGTGAAGGTCAGTGATCGGATCACACGTGGATCGAAAATGATCTTGTGCGACGAACTCGGCAGTGAGCAGATGTCCCCCCTTTGGCGACAGAGATGGCTTGATCGAGCCGTATGCCATTGAAACCACTTGCCTATCGATGAGCAAATGGACGTCCCCTCTGTCAGGTCTCAGACGCGTGGAGTTCTGGGCGGTGATCTGCGCATATAGCTCGAAGCCGGACGTGGCGCATAGGTCCCGAGATCGTGGCGCCGGGCTCTGGCGAGACGATGGTCAGCACGGCGGTCCAGCGCAGATGGGTGTTGTTCGCGGGCCCGAGGGCCGCCGGGACGGCACTGCACCTGCGCAGGCTCAAGGCAATGCGCACCAATCCTGGAAGACCGACCAGGGATCCCCATTGGGAAAAGGATCGCTCCACACGCGCCACGCCGTTTCGCCTCCAGGGTCGCTCTACAGGTGGGCGGTGAAATGGGCGCGCAGGGTCTCGCCACTTCCGGTGGTGACGACAACGTCGATTCTCCAGTCCCCTTTGGTCAATCGGGCGTCCGCAATGAAGTGCCCAGGGCCGAACCGGCGCGCAGACAGCGACAGAGGAACCTTCCCAGTCCCGGCCGCGAGAATCTGGGGAAATCGCGGGACCGGAAGCTCGCCGCCTGCAGCATTAATGAAGGTCAGGTGCAACTCGTTGAGTCCTGGCTTTCCAGGATCGAGGTACGCGTCCAACAGACGGCGACCAGGGAGATCGATGTTGTAGAGGGCGGGCTGGCCCGGGGTTTGCAGGATCCGAACGGCCTGGGGAGGGGTCCGGGTGGTCACCGCGAGAGGCACCTCCACGGCGGTACGCTGTCGTTCAATGACGGCGGTGACGAGCCAGGGTCCGTCGAGGGAAATGTTCACCCCCTGCCCCTGGTACGTTCCATCGGCCGCGCGCCGTAGTTCCAGCGTCGAGGCGCCAATGTCCGGTCGCGCGGGAGCCATAAACCGCAGAGTGACCCGTTCCGCCGCGATGGGACGCCGCGTATCATAATCTGTAATCTGTGCCACGAACCGGTTCACGCCGGGGACCCCCGGGGTGACCTCCAGGTGGACTCGAATCGTCGTGGCGTAGTCGTTGGCCGTGGCCGTGACGACCGACACGGCGGATGCGGCGCCCCCGGTGAGGCTGGGCGGCGCCAAGCCCGTCAGCAGCCCGGCCACGGCCAGCACCACCGCCGCAAGCCCCAACTCAGTTCCCCCTATCCGACGCAGACCGCGCAGGGTCTTGGTGGCAGCGGGAACACTCCGGTAGCGGTTCACTGCTCCAAGGCTCGCGAGGACGAGCAAGAACGCGGCCTTGACCAGCACGACCTGCCCGAAATCGCTGGTGAGCAGGGCCCCCCAGCTCCCCACCTCATCGACCGCGCGAAGCACGCCCGTTGCCGCAACAACGACCAGTGCCACCCCGGCTCCGGTTGAGAAGCGCCGGACCAGAATAGCTTTGTCGCCATCTGGCCTGCCACGGACGGCCACCAGCAGGGCAGCGAGGCCCCCGACCCAGATGCCGATGCCGGCAAAGTGCAGCCACTGGTCCATGATGTTCGGCCATCGCCATGGGCCTGCGCCCGCGCCAGGATGCCCGGCCAGCACATGCGCGAGCATCGCGCCTGCCGCTCCTATGCCAACAATAAGAAGGGCGCGGCGACGTGAACGGATGGATAGGCGTTGGGTCGCTCCAATGGCGATTCCCGCAATGCTGAGCGGGAGCGCCCTCCAAGCGAGGGCGAGACCGAGCGGTGTTCCGAGGAGGCGGCCGATCCCGACTCCCGCGTCGGCCGCCTGGGCCAGACCCAGGACGACTAGCCCCGCCGCGGCAAACGCCCACAGCATCCACAGATATCCCGCGCTCGGCATCACGGGCTCGTGGGCTGCCAGCGCCCACACCCATGCAGCCCCCAGCAGACCGCTCAGGCCAAGATACCACCCCCAACGGCTGATGACGTAGAGCGGTGAGGGCCACGGCGGCCTCCCTTGCGCTGCCGGAACCGTCCCTGGAGAGACACCGATCCCGAACCCAAACGCGCCCCCGGTTACGTGGCCATCGACGCGGGATACGGTCCGCCAAGTGACCGTGTACACCCCGTTCAGGAGCGGGCCGAGAGGGACTCGTAGCTGCCGCGGATTCTCTGGAACGACCTGTGCCCCTCCGCGATCGACCACCCGGCCGGCATTATCGAGCACGTGGACCACGGAGAGGGTCGGCTCGGGTTCCTCGGTGAAGGTCATGGTCACAGCGGCGGGTGACTTCTGGAGAACGGCTCCGCTTGCGGGGGTAGCTTCGCGCAACAGCGCGTGTGCACCGGCCGGGGACGCGATGACGAGTACGGTTACGAGCGCGAGGGTCGTGCCCCGCGAGAACACTATGCGGTACCCGGGCGCCGCGGTTCGTTCACGCCACCGAAAGCTCCCAAACTAGAGTCTTCTGCTCTTCGGCAGCACATTATCGAATTGGGACCAAGCGGGGTCCGATGGTGAACCCCTGCTCACCGTTTGCGCTGGCCCATGTCATGCCTCGTCGCGAAGGCGGCGAGCTCGACGCGGTTCCGTAGATGCAGCTTCTCCAGGATGTTCTGGAGGTGGCGTCTTACGGTATTCTCTGCAATGTCCAGCACCATCCCGATCTCCCGATTCGTCTGGCCGCGGGTGACGAGCGTGAGAATGTCTCGCTCTCGCGCAGTGAGCATCGGCAGGGTCGTTGCCAGGTCCGGCTTCCGGGACCAGGTAAACTCTTGAAGGACGCGCTCCGCGATGGTCCGTGAGATACGCGCGTCTCCCGACACAATCGCATCCAGATATTCCAACCAGAGCTGCGGTTCCATATTCTTGATCAAGTAGCCTTGCGCGCCACGCTTAATCGCTTCGAACAGATCCCGGGGGTCGTCCGAGACGCTCAGCACCACGATCTGCATCGACGGAAATTCTTCCTTGATCGCCTGGATCGCGCCGAGGCCGTCTAGACGCGGCATGCGGAGATCCATAAGCACGAGCTCGGGCATGAGCTCACGGGCTCGGGCGATGGCCTCCAGGCCGTTTGTCGCTTCGGCGATAACCTCGAACTGCGAGGACCGTTCGAGGATGTTCCGAATGGCGCGCCGCGCAAGCGCGCTGTCGTCAACGATCAGCGTCCGCCTGACAGACATCAGGTCCTTTCTCCCAAGCCGTGGAGGGAAAGGACAATCGCGGTCCCCCCACCCGGCACCTGCGATACCGCCACCGTCCCGCCGGCCGCCGCAGCGTGCTCCCGGAGCGTCGCCAGGCCGTACCGCCCTTGCGCCGGACCCGGGACGGGATCCGGCAGGCCCCGCCCATCGTCCGCAACGGCGACCGCGAGGCCGGCCTTGCTCCTGGTGACGGTGATGGTGACCGTCCGCGCCTGCGCGTGTTTGGCGACGTTGTGCAGGATTTCCCGGATCAGGGCCATCACGTGCAGTTCCCGTTCGACCGGGAGGGCCAGGGGGGGGCCCACCTCCTCCAGCGTGACCGCCACGTTGTGGATGTCACTCCATTGCTGCGCGTAGGCTCGCAGCCAGGCGGCGAACGGCTGGTCGGGCTGCCGCGCCGTTCGCAAGTCGAAGATGGTATCACGGACACGGCTGGCGGTGTCTTGGACGGCCTGTGCGATCTCGCGCACGGTGCGAAGGGCGGTCTCCGGTTGGGTGGGGTCACCTAGGGATCGTTCGAGCGTCCCGGCCTCGACATTGAGGAAGAACAGCGCTTGCGAAATTCCCTCGTGCAGCTCCCGGGCGATTCGCTCCCGCTCGTCGCGCACGGCGTGCTCGATCTCGAGCCTCCGGACGCGCGCATCAGTTGAATCGAGCCGCCGGTAGAGCGGCACGAAGATCAGCAGGGAAATGCCGAGCGCGATCGCCCCGGTCACGACGTTCCCCAGCATCACCGGGAGGACATCGTGCAACCATTCGTGCCTGACGATCTCGGCGCCAAGAACCAGAACCGCCGGCAGCAGAACCGTAAGATACCGGGCGAGCGTTCGCGCGCCAAACGAGACAATGGACCCCGGATACGTGGCGATCGCCATACGCGCCCCCGATCGTGCGGACACTTCGCCGCCCCCAGCACCTAGCTGGGTAGATATGGAGACACCGCCATCCGAACCAGAGTACGTCTGGCTCTGGGCTGTCCGCCGCAGTTCTACAGCGGCCCGCCCTGCGAGTCTGCGGCTACTGCGTCACGGTGCACGTCGCTGCATGCACCGGGCCCACCGGCTGGTGCGTCTTATTGTCCGCCCAAAAGACCTTCACGGTATGCGGACCCGGCGACAACGGAGCGAGCATATACTGGTAGCGGTGGGTGCCGGCCGGTGTGAGTTGGTCGCTGCTCGGCATCGTCACCACGCCGTCCACCAGGATGTGCAGGTGGACGCCCGGCGCCATCCCCGCCATGCCCCCCCCACCGCTCGTCTGCCCCGTGGTCATGCTCCCCATGGTCAGCTTCTTGATATCACCGGGCGTCTCCACAATAAGGGCCACCGGGTTCTTGACCGTGCTGTGGTCGGCCGGCGCGACGAGTTGGAGCGCCGGCAGGGCCATCGATCCGGGCATACTCATGGCGCTGGTCTGGATCGAGAAGCGGAAGTACCCTTGCGTGACCGCGTTATCGTCAGCCGACACCACATGCCAGCGCACGAGGTAACTGCCGGGGCTTAACCGCGGCGGCGCCAGTCGCAGGACCTCGTGGCTCGACACCTTCGGATCCAGGCCGCCGGTCCCCAGCTGCTTGTTGTGGGCATCGTACAGGTGTAGGTAATTCCCATGCGTGGCGAGTTCCTCGCTGAACCACGCCTGAATCGCCGAAGGACTCGATGTCAGCGCCGCGCCGTTAGCCGGAGAGGATTTGGTCATCTCCGCATGCGCCGATACCCTCACCCCCGCGAGCAGGGTCGCCACTCCCACCGCCACCAGCCACACGGTTGCTGCCGTTGTTGTCTTTCCCATGTACCTCACCTTCCTTTCCTCTCTCTGCTAGAGCTCATGCTGACCGCACCGTCCCGCCGGCGGGCCCGGTCCCGCGTGCGCGGCGACGGCTCGATCTGGCGGCGACGATCACGCCGACGGTGCCCGCCAGGATCCCCATCGTGCCGAGCAGCTCTCCGCGACGGGCCCCGGCTGCGGCGGTAACCCGGGTGGCCTCCAGCCGCGAGCCGAGCCGGTCGAGCTTCTCCGCCAGTTCTCCCGGAGACGGATCCTTGGCGGGGAACTCGATCGCGGCCGCTTCCTGCACCGGATCGAACGTTGTTTCGGAACTCGTGAAGGACTGGTCGATCCGCTGGCCGTTGAGCGACCCAATGAAGTGGAAGGTGTAGTTACCCGGTCGCGTCGGTACCACGGCGGCGCGAAAGTCGCCCGGCCTGCCGAACGCCTTTCCGAAGGCGGCCTCCAGCGGCAGCGGACCCGTCTTTTGGCCGCCGAAGACGATCTCGACCTTGAGGTCCTCGGGAAGGTCCGTGAACGGCTTCCCTTTCGCGTCGCTCAGCATGAGCTGGACGGCGTTCTTCACACCCGCATACGTGGGTTCATCGGCCCAGCCGACGCGCATGACATACGCCCCCACCTGGCGCCGTTCATGCGCTCCGGCACTGCCCGTGGCAGTCAGTACCACACATAGCGCCAGGGCTAGTCCGGTTCCTAATGTATACACACCACGCCATGGCATAATTTCTCCTTATTTCGTAGCAACCGGGGCAGGCTCACGTCGAACGCGCCGGAGGGCTATTGGAAGAGCCCCTGGCCTCCAGCCCCCTCATTCTAGAAACTCCGCCGGCGGATGTCTCTACTACTTTTGGACCATTGTACGAGATTTTGCCTCGATCTACACTGCTGGACAGGCACATTCGGGGGGGCTTCATGGTTCGGCGAAGTGGGTGGATCGCTGTCATCATCATGTTAGGGTGCATGTGCGGAGGCCCGCAGGCCTCCGCACATGCTTTCCTCAACGCATCAGTTCCAAGCGCGGACAGCACCGCCAGCGCGTTGCTGAAAGAGGTCAGGTTATCGTACTCTGAACCGGTCGAGATCCGCTTCAGCATCTTCAAGGTCTACAAATTGAATGCCGCGCCCGGCGCCGACGTGCGGGCACTGCATGCGGCGGCGGACGATATTGTGTCTGCTGACTTGCTGAAGCGCGGTGATGAGGCGGCTCGAAGCGATGCGGGTGTCGCGAACACCACGAGGACCAGCACCGACATCGTCCTGCGGCTCAAGGATCTGGAGCCGGGCGCCTACGTGCTCATGTGGCGCGTCCTTTCGGTCGACACACACACGACGCAAGGTTCGTTCATTTTCGTCTACGCGCCCGGCGATTCATGAATAAGCACGCAGACACCCGGATCTGGCAGAGTGTGCTCCTCGCCGGTTTGCTGATCCTCGGAATCGCGGCCCCCGTGGTAGGTTTTTTGACGCCGCTCGCCTTCGGGCCAGCACATGATCCCTCTATGCTGACATCCGATGCGGGCACGCTGGGAATGACGGGTGGAGCCGGGCAGGAGCCACTGCTGGGGAGCGCTCCGTGGGCGACGATCCCGCTTCCGTCGACTGTTCTTGCCGCCGACGTCACGCAAGGCGGCGAACCCGCGGGAGCTCACCCGCCTTTGTGGGTGTGGCTGCCGGACATTGACGGCCCGGACCTATCCGGCGTGCGGGTCGCCAACGAACCCATTCGGTCACTGGAAACCGCAACCGGGTCATCGGACTTCTCTGCCGGCATTCGTGCACAGGCCTCAGCGATCGATGCGATGCCGCCGCAGGCTATTCAAGCGCTACAGGCTGGCGCTCCAGAGCGCCAGGACCCGCCGGCCAACCTCCAAGTCTCCGGTGTCTTGATGTACCGGCTATTCAACAGCCCGTATCCCCCGGTCGCCGGTGGAGCCAACCTGAATGGCCTGGCACCCACGCCAGGCTTGTCCACAATCCACGATGGTCTGCTGGAGACGGCCTGGAATGCGACGTTCAGCCCCACGTTCAGCCTGTTTGCCGATCTGAGCCTCGAAAACACAACCGCGGCTGACTTTAGTACCTCGGACATCGAAGAAGCCTACCTCGATGCGCATAATCTATTTGGCCTGCCCGGCCTCGGCATACGGCTTGGCCGTGATCGGATCAAACTTGGCTTCACGGGATTATTGCTCGACGAAACTGCCTTTGACGGTGGCCGGCGCGATGGCATTGAGATGCAGTTGTCTCAGCTCGGCCCGGTCTCAGTCCTCGGCTTCATGCAGTACGCGGTGGACGACGGATTGCAGATCGGGAACTGGACGTCAACGCGCCGGGTGTGGGGCGCCCGCGCCGAGGCTGAGGTGGTGCCGGGCTGGACCGTCAATGTGAGCTATCGGGCCGACACCGCGGGGGACGTCGAGGTCGGGATGTGCCCCGGCATCGGGTGCAATGTCGGCAACGGGTTCTCGGCGGGAATCCAGGGAGAGCTTACCTCTGGCGTGAACCTCATCGTGGAAGCGGCCACCTACACGCAATCACAGGATGTGGCGCGATGGTACTATGAACCGAGCCTCGCGTTCGACCTGCAGCGGCTGCTCGGGCTACCGGCGCAGCCGGTACTGACGCTCTGGTACAAGAATTTCGATCCGTATACACTTCCTCTGGATGCCCCTCTTGGTCACCTGCTGACCCCCAGTGATTTCGGGATCTTCAACACCAACGACAACCTCACCGCAGTCGGCGCACGCGTTGACCTTTCGGTGACTCCGGCGGTTTCGCTGTTTGGGCTGGCCGAGTGGGGCACGTACAAGGACGGTGGACCCAACTACAATGTGTATTCGATCGGGGTAAAGTACAATCTCGGGGCGGACATTGTGATCAAAGTCACCTACAACAGCTATCAGGTCGATGGGGGCATCGTCACGACGAGTCCGGTGTCCGGCCTCCAATTGAGCAACGCACAAATCTACGAATTGGAAGCGACGAAGAGCTTCTAACGCACGACCCACGCGGAGACAGTTGTTATTGAACCCATGCAGGTAGGTGCGAAAGCCGCGCTCTTTGTGGGCATCATCCTGTTGCTCGGGGCGGGGGTGTTCGTCCGCTGGATCGCGGGGGACGTAGTGAACAGGGGGTCGTGGCGACAGCTCCGAGCAGGAGCCTGGGCCGGCGGCGTCTTGTTGGTTGGCGGATGCGCGCTCGACGTAATCGACACGCTCTCCCGTGCGGTCGGCAGTTTTGACCCGTCTCTCCTTCTGCCCTATCTGTCGGAAACCCGGCACGGCAATGCGGTCATCGCCCGGGTGGCGATCGTCGCCCTTCTTCTCTGGCTCGGGGCGGGGCATCGACGGCCAGCCGGCGCGGACAACGCCGCGTTTGTTACACTCGGCGTGGGGCTGCTAATGACGTTCAGCCTCGTCAGTCACGCAGGTGCTCAACCCGGATTCCTCCCGGTTTCGGCCGATCTCGCCCATCTCACAGGCGTTGCTGCGTGGGCCGGAGCACTCGTGTACGCGGCATGGTTCTTCCCATGGCATGGATCCGGTACCGCAGGCCCATCTTTTGAGCGGGCTCTGGGTCGGCTCTCGACAGTTGGACTCTGGAGCGTCATGCTGATCGCTGCAACGGGCGTTTACGCGTCCCTCAAAAATATTTGGGGCCCTCAGGCACTGATCGGTACGCCCTATGGCCGTGCCCTGCTCATTAAACTCGCCGTAGTTTCCATGGTGGTCATGGTCGCCGCGGTCAACCGGTGGGTGCTGATGCCATCGCTCGCACTCAGATCAGAAGCAGGCCGCCTGGGTGGGACGGTTAAGATCGAGTCACTGCTGCTCCTCGCTATTCTTGGTCTGACGGCCGTGCTGGTCTCCCAAGCACCCCCGGGGCCGCCCCCGACACTCTCGCGACCCCTGACCTTCGGCGACACAGCAGGGCCGTGGGTTCTTCGCGGTACCCTAGAGCGTCGAGACCCTGGCCGCTTCGCGATCGAACTGACCATTCGCGACGCCACCAGTGCGCCGGCACCCAATGGGGTGACGGTGGACCTTACCTTGACGATGCTGGAACATGAAATGGCTCCAGTACGAACGACCCTCGCAGAAATCCGCCCGGGCACGTATCGTGGGACATTCTTTCTTCCAATGACCGGTCGATGGCAGATGGCCATCCACGCTGGACCCAGCACCGCTCGGGTCACAATCCCGACCGAAGACGCGGTCTTCATCCGACATTCCAACCCGTGGACAGTTATGCTCCCGGGCGTCGCGGTCATCGCCTTCGGGTGTGGGTTCGTCGTCGTTGGCTTACGCCGGATGGGTGCGGGCATGCGAGGATCGTGGCCGGCGATGGCCGCCGGGATCACGTTCTTAATCATCGGTACCGTGTTGGCCGCACGCACAGTGAATTAACTGCGCCTCTAGCCGGGTGGCGCGATCCCCCGCTGATCAGCTTGCACCAGGCCCCTCGAGGGAGGTGATGCTCATGCGGTGCAGTGTTCGCCGGTTGATTGCGGCAGCCACTGCGGCGATCCTGGTCCCTCTCGCACCCAGCTCTTCGGTCGCACATGCGCAGCTTCTTGGGATTAGCGAAGACGAGGAGATCCAGATAGGACGGCAGGTCGAAGCCGAAGTGGCCAAGACATACGGGTTCGTGAACGATTCCGCCGAAACGCGCCGTGTGGCGACTATGGGGCTCAAGCTCGCCCGCGTTTCAGAGCGGCCAAACCTCCCGTGGACCTACCACATCGTGCGCGATTCCTCCGTGAACGCCTTCGCTGCTCCCGGGGGGTTTATTTTCGTGACCAAAGGGCTATTGTCGTTTGCTAAATCGGACGATGAGTTAGCGTTCGTGTTGGGTCACGAAACTACCCACATCGCGCATCGCCATGCTGTGGATCTTGCCCAGCGTGAAATGGAGTTGCAGCTAGGAGCCGCCCTGATTACCCGCCTATTGTTTGGGGGGAGTTTGAGTGTATATCAGCTCTCTCAGATTGCGACTGGCCTGATCGGAGCGAAGTACTCTCGTGACAAGGAATACGAAGCGGATCATTACGGCGTGATCTATGCTCGGAAAGCGGGCTTCGACCCTAGGGCCTCCATCTCGTTTTTCGAGCGACTTCAAACACTTGAGCAGAAGCAGGGGGCGGTTGGGGTTGCTTTCGCCAGCCACCCTCCAACGCCCGATCGGATCAAGGCCATCAGAGATGAGCTTCGTCAGATAGGGTACCAGGTCGCTCTCACGGACAATTTCGTTCCTATATCTCTGACAGAACGCTGGGCCGAGCTAAAGACTAATCCCCACAACGTCAAATTCTGATCCTCTCGCGCCACCTACCTCTGGTAGTTTCCCAACCTCCCTCCGGTACTCGTCCAGCCGGGCCTCTGCTTCAGCCCCAGGATAGCGGCAGAGTTGCTTTGGAGTTCCCTTACCACACATCTTCAGACAATTTCCGCGCTTCTCATTTCGGCCTTAGTTAAGAGTCTTCCCGTTTGCGGATACTGTTTTGAAGGGCGGCGATACCAGACAACTGCAGGCCTGAGTAGCCTACTCCGTTGGTCCGATTTCGTGACCTATAAGAGATTGGATTGATTAAGAAGCGAGCGACGATTAATTTTTCGGGCTAACTCGCATCACACCCCGGGCATTCGCGCCCTTGACAGGTGAATATCGGTTTCGATATGATTCATGAGACTAAATCTCGATACCCAATCTCATCTATATTAAGGAGGTGCCAAATGCCCTCGAGGCCCTTTCGCCGCTTGCTCGTCAGCATTGCGATAGGCTCTGTGACACTCGCGGCGGGGTACCCGGTCGCTGCCGCGCCATCCTCTCCCGTCATCGTGGTCGCCGCCGAGAATTTCTACGGCGATATCGTGGGGCAAATTGGCGGCGATCATGTCGCCGTCACGAGTATCGTGAGCGATCCCAACATCGATCCCCACGAATACGAGACTAACGCCAGGGATGCCGCTGCGGTGGCGAACGCCCGCCTCATTATTCAAAACGGTCTCGGGTACGACGCCTTTATGGACCGCCTGGAGGCGGCGTCGCCGAACTCCCAGCGAAAGCTGATCGTGGTATCAGAACTAACCGGGCACAAGAAGGGCGACAACGTGCACCTATGGTACGATCCGGCGACGATCCCCAAGGTCGCGCAGGTGGTCCTCGAGGCGCTGGTCCAGATCGATTCCGCAAACGCCCCGTCGTACCGGAACTGGTACCGAGCCTTCCAGGCGTCGCTCCCACCCCTGACCCAGGCGATCGCCGACCTTAGGGCCCAACACGCCGGCACCGCTGTTGGCGCGACGGAGCCTGTGTTCGGGTACATGGCGCAGGCGATTGGGCTGAACGTCATCACGCCCGTGAAGTTCCAGAAGGCGATCGAGGAGGGGGAGGATCCGCCCGCCGCGGCGCTGGCGCAAATGGAAGATCAGGTCAGGAAGCACCAGGTCAGGCTGCTCCTCTACAACATCCAAACGGTGTCACCCATCACCAAGCGAGTCCAGGAGCTGGCGAAGCGGCAGGGAGTTCCCGTCGTTGGCGTCTCGGAGACCGAACCGCCGGGAAAAACCTTCCAGCAGTGGATGCTGACCCAATTGGAACAGGTGCGTGCGGCCCTCGCCCAGGGGAAGTGATGCAAGACACGCCCCATCCCAGGGGCATGAGATGAAAACGTCGTTCTTGGCAGGACCGGTTGTGCTCGTCCTTGGGCTGCTCACGTCCGCCTGGGCCCAGCCATTCGCGGATGCGCCAACCACCTACTGGGCGCATGGTGCGCTCGCCAAGTTGGCGGCGGACGGCCTCATCCAGGACTACCGATGGCATGTTCCGCGGCGATCGAATGCTTACGCGCTATGAGATGGCGACGATCGTCGCGCGGCTCCTTGCCCGCATCGAGCTCCGGTCCGCAGCATCTACGGCCAGCAGAGCCACACCCCCCCAGCCAGAGGTGACCAAGGAAGACCTCGATCTGATTATGCAACTCGTCAATGAGTTACGCCAGGAACTGACCGACAAGAACGTCCGCCTGCCATCGTCGAGGAAGAGTTGAACGCCGTCAAGAGCAAGATCCACAACGTCAAGATCACCGGCGCGACGGAACTCCGATACGACATCGCCCGGATCGCCACCGGGGCTCCTTTGAACGGTAACCCCACCACTGGCAATGTGAGCGTAGGCGCCAGTCCGACGGGCAACATGGCCCGGAGTGTGCTCCGGCTGTTGCCGCCCGCAGCCGGCGGGGTTCCTTGGTCTTCCTCATAGGCGGAGCGTACCATGAAAGGTCCTAACACGAAAGGGACTCGTATTGGGTGTTACGAAAAGGGGCGTATGTTGGGGGGGGACGTCCAAATGAGACTCGTTGCGCTGGAGAAGGAGGAGGTGCTCCGGCTCCTCGAGGCGGCCAAGCGGCACGGCCCGCGCTCACACGCGATGGTCCTGCACGCGATCCGGCACGGCCTGCGAGCGGCGAAGGTCATGGGCCTGTGGGTCGAGCACGTCAAAGGCGCTCGGCATCGCCGCGCTAGCGGGCGCTGTCGTGGCGACTCTGCCGAAAGGAGGTGAGCAGCGTGATGCGCGCCGCGATTTATGCGCGGGTCTCCACGTCAGACAAGGACCAGAATCCCGAGACGCAGCTGTGGGCGCTGCGGACGTTCATCCAGGCGCAGGGCTGGCGGGCCGCCGGGGAGTACGTGGACGAGGCGTCCGCGACGAACCTGCGGGGCCGGGCCCAGTGGCGGGCGCTGCTGGACGCCGCCTCGAGGCGGCAGATCGACCTAGTCGTCTGCTGGAAGCTCGACCGCTGTTTCCGCAGCGTACTCGACGCGAACACGACCCTCCAGAACCTCAAGCGATGGGGCGTGGGGCTACGGTCCTACACCGAGTCGATGATCGACACGGCCTCCGGGTCGCCCTGGTCGGAGATGCTGTTCAACCTGATGGCCACGTTCGCGCAATTCGAGCGCGGCCTGATCTCGGAGCGGACGCGGGCGGGGATGGCCCGGGCGCAGGGCAAGCACGTCGGCCGGCCCCGGAAAGGGGGGGTCCCGGGCGCGCCCCGCGGGCCCCTGCAAATCACGGGGTCCCCTATTCGGAACGGCGAGCTGGGAAAGGGTTCCCTTTCGGCGGGAGGGGGGTGAAAGTGCTGGCAAGGACCATTCCGGGATGATGCCAGCACTGGAGGCGTCCTCCGGGGGGCAGGGCGACTGTCGTTGGGTGTAATCGATCGCGCTACTTCAGAGAGCCTGAGAAGACCATGATCAGTAATCCGGCAGATTGATCGACAGATCTCCCGACACAGTCTCAGTTCGCTCCATATCTCCGAGCGTCTTTGCTACCAGCGAGACCGCCGTAGAGACCCCCAAATAGGTCGCGGTACCATTGAAGGTGCAGCCGGCATTGCAGTGATAGGTGCCGCCGACCACGAGCGTGCCCCCCGAGGCAATTCCCCAGAGCCCATCCGAATATGCCCCCACGAAAGCGGTCCCACCCCAAGTCCCGGCAATCGTTCCCTTGGCGGAGGTACCCGAGAACGTGAGAGAATAGTGAAGCGTTGCGTGTTCCGGTGGGCGCCCCGGTAGGGCCACGATTAGAACGAGGGCGATCACGAGCCATGTCCCGAGCCCGGTCAACCCTCCTCACCCCTTCGCGTCCGGAGCCTGTTGCGCGGCGAGAAACATCTGAGCAAATGTTTACCCAATTACTCTTATCATCTCCTCTTCGCTGGATGTGCCCATCGCGCCTATCGACCTGTACCGGTCCACGCGCGCACGACCCCGCCGACGAGGAATGTAGCAGGGCGACGCAGTCGACGAGGGGAGCGCCGCTGCCGTGGCGCCGGCGGACGCCTCCATTGCTGGCATCATGCGCACCGCCGGGAGGCGTCCTCGCGGCGATCCGCTCTCAATACCACTACCATCCGCCTGAATGTGGGACCACGGCGTTGGCGCCTGTGCTTTGGCTCGAGGGAGTGCAACGTCAGGGCGGCGAGGGGGCAATCTCGGGGACCAGGGTTCGGATGCCACCTCGGGCAAACTCGGCCGAATAGAGACCACTATAGAGTCTGCCTCGTTCGATTGTCAGACCCGTGCGGGTGGGGGTGCTCGTGAGACTGTGCGGGGCGCCGTGCTGGGAGTGGACGCGCTACTGGACGGGCTGGGAGAGCTTGGACAGGGTGTGGCGACTTCCCCAGCCCGTCTTTGATACTGCGCCCGAAGCCATCGCAGGACTCGCTTCAATTCGGAGAGGCGTGGCGGCTTTCGCTTTGGCATCGGCAAGTCCGCGTATTTTCAATGATCTCGAACCGAAACGAGGAGCCGCTCGGAGTGTCGGACCAGCGCGGACCCGTGTGGAGGGGAGGGCTTCCCGCCGTCACCCGCCCGACAGCGACGTGACGCCGAGCCAGGTGGGGAACTGCCGCCGCTGCCTGAGCGCCGCCATGAGTCAGCCCAACCCGGCGACGTACGCGTTGACCGGCCCGAAGGAGTCGTATGGGCGACAGAAGATCTGATCGCGCTGTACCCTGGTTTCATTACGAGATTCGGTTGCCGCTTCGAACGCGACTAGCCCCCAGGAATGTGGCTGAACAACACCCTGTAAAAATCGACCGTGTCCCAGTAGAACCTTGTCGTGCGAACCGCGTCGGTTAATTTCTGAAAATCAACAGGCTTGACAATATAGCTGTGCACGCCCAACTCCCGGCACGCTTGGGCGTCACGCTCTTCCTGCGAGGCGGTGAGGATGATCACGGAAATCCCTCGAGTAGATGGGTTCTCTCTGATCCTACGGAGGACTTCAATGCCGTCGATTCCCGGAAGCTTCAGATCGAGCAGGACAAGCTTCAGCCCAGCGTTGCGCTCGTGGTCCTTGGCACAGAGTATTTCGATGGCTTCCGCCCCGTCCGCGACCACCTGAATAGGGTTGGAGATATTGAACTTGCGGAGCGCGCGGACGGTCATCTCTGCGTGATCCGGCGTATCCTCAACCAGTAGGATCTCGACAGGCTCTCCGGTCATGTGGCCTCGCTTCCCGGAAGGGTGAAGTAGAAGGTAGCGCCCTTTCCAACCTCCCCTTCGGCCCAGACGCGTCCCCCGTGACGCTGAATAATGCGTTGCACGATCGCGAGCCCTACGCCGGTCCCCTCGTATTCTTCTTGACGATGTAGGCGCTGAAACACGCGGAACATCTTACCGGCATACTGCATATCGAATCCCGCACCATTGTCGTTGACGAAGTAGGTGTGGTGCGTGGGTTCCTCAAGATCAGTGCGCCCCCCGACCTCGATCACCGCGTCCTTGCGATTGCGACTGAACTTTAGGGCGTTGGAGAGCAGGTTCACGTAGACTTGTTTGAGCAGAGCGGGATCCGCCCAGCAGGGGGGAAGATCGTCAATGCGGACATCGGCTTCCTGCCCCGCTCTCGCTCCGTTCACCTCTGCCAGGGCCTGGTGGACGATATCCGCTGGCTCGACATGCTGCTTATTCACGGGTTGGCGACCGAGACGCGAGAACGACAGCAGATCATCAATGAGATCGCTCATTCGCCGCGTCCCGTTCGCCACTTCGTGGATATACCGTTGGGCCTCTTCGGGGAGGGACGATGCATAGTCTTCGAGGAGCATTTGAGAGAAGCCGTGTACTGTTATAACGGGTGCCCGGAGATCATGGGCGACCGAATACGCGAAGGCATCCAATTCGGCGTTCGCCTGTTCCAGTTGTTCGGCCCGATAGGCGAGTTCCTCCATGGTGCTGAGAAGCAGCGCGACGATCTGCTGCCGTTCCGGCGTGACGGCAATCTTCTTCCCGAACAATTCCACATCCATCGTCAGCCGAAATTTCTGCTGCCGGTGCCCCCCCTCTTGCTCGGCGAACAGGGCCTGCATCCGTCCTTGGAGTAGGACATCTTCGTAGGGTTTGATGAAAAAGTTGTCGGCGCCCGCTTCCAGGCCTTTGATGATGTCCATGGGCGCGCCCTTTGAGGTGAGCATAATGATGGGAGTCTCTTGAAACTTGGGGGAACCCCGCAGTTGCCGGCACAGCTCATAGCCGTCCATCCGCGGCATCACGATATCGGTGATCACCATATCCGGGTGCCAGGTGGCGGTCTTGGTGAGCGCTTCCTCCCCATCTCCCGCTACCTGCACCTCGTACCCCTCTGCCTCGATGATTGCACGGAGGCGCTCCAACTGTGTACGGCTGTCTTCAACGATGAGCACCTTCTTCCTCATCGACCTCGGCCTCCTCTGCTAGCCACCAGGGTCATAATTCTGTCCGCAATGTGACTCAGCGGCTCAACGTAATCGACGGCCCCGCGGGCGATGGCCGCCTTCGGCATCCCAAAGACTACGCAGGACGTCTCGTCCTGGGCGATCGTCTGGCCTCCGGCGTCCCGAAGCTCCTTCATCCCGTCCGCTCCATCTTCACCCATTCCGGTCAAGATGACGCCGACAGCTCGCGGCCCATAGGTCTTGGCCACCGAGCGGAAGAGGTAGGTCGCCGATGGGCGGTGTCCGCTCACTGGGGGGACCTGGCTGAGGGCGATATCACCGTCGCCTGCCACACCGAGATGGCAGTCACCCGGGCCCAGCAGGACGCCGCCCCCGTTCAGCCGCTCGCCGTTCTTCGCCAGGCGCACGCGACGCGGCGTAAGCGATCCGAGCCACTGCGCAAGCCCTGGCTCGAAGCCCGGGCTGATGTGCTGGACGACCAGAATCGGTATGCTGAGGTCCGGCGGCAGATCCTGCAGCACTGCCGCCAGCGCCGCCGGGCCCCCAGTCGAGGCGGCGATGGCGATGACCTGATTCCAATGAGCAGTCGGGCCGGCCAGATTCCTGACGGAATGGACTGCAGAGACCCGATCAGGCCGACCCCGTACGACCCTTACGTCCGCCATCACCTTGATTGTCGTGAGCAACTCGTGGCGCACTGCCTGAAATGCCGCGTGAGTCGGTGCCCGGGGCTTCTCCACGACGGCCACGGCTCCCAGCTTCAATGCGTTGAACGCGATCTTTACCTCATCGGGGTCCACGCTCGAACTTACCACCACGATGCGCGTGGGCGACTCGCTCATAATCCGTTTGGTCGCCTCGAACCCGTCGATCACGGGCATGCGGATGTCCATCGTGATGACATCGGGCCGCAGGCTGGCGGCGAGGGCTACCGCTTCGGCCCCATTGATCGCTTGGCCCACCACCGTCACGTCCTGATCGCTCCGCAGGACGGCGACAATGAGGTCGCGCATGACGGGGGAATCTTCGGCTACCAACACGCGAATCGGCAAGGTCTCGCTCCTAGAGTAGCTGTCGAATCGTCTCGAGTAGGTTGGCCTGGTCAAACATGCTTTTCATGATGTACGCATCTGCCCCGGCCGCGATCCCTCGCTCTTTGTCCTCGCGGGTCTCTAGCGACGTCACCAGGATCACCGGCATGCGCTTGAGGGCCTCATCGCTCCGAAGCCGTGTGGTCAACTCGAACCCATCCATGCCGGGCATCGCCACGTCTGTCACAACTAGGTCGCACCCGTCGGCCTGCAGGACGTTCCACGCTTCGACCCCGTCGATCGCCACCAGAACCTCGTACCCTGCCGCCTCAAGGATCGTCTTCACAAGCGTTCGCGTGGTGATGGAGTCATCGACCACCAGGATCGTTTGCCGCTCCTCCGCAACGGCCGGGGCACCCGGCCGGGTCATGTGCCTTCGGATCTGCGCGCGCCCGGCGGATCTCAACAAATCGATCACGTTGAGGACGACCACAACCTCGCCGGTGCCCAGGATGGCGGCGCCGATGACATGCCTGACTTTGGCAAGCTGCGGACCCAGGCTCTTGATGACGATCTCCTGCTCACCCAAGAGGCGCCGCACGCGGAACGCGGCCCGCTGCTCCCCTGACGCGAGGACAACCGCGGTGACGGTGTCGTCCGGCAGTGGGTCCTTCGCGGCGACGGCGACAGGAGGCAGACCGAGAATGTCCTCGAGGCCAACGAGAGTGACAGGACGACCGTTGTAACGAATAGCGTCTTGCCCTGCCACGGCAACCATCTGCTCCCGTGACACGCGGAGGATCCGCTCCACGTTGCCGAGAGGGATCGCAAAGGTCTGGCCCGCTGCTTCTACCAGGAGCCCCTGGGTCGTGGTGAGCGTCACGGGCACGGTCAGAACGACCCGCGTCCCTCCGCCGAGTGTGGAGGAGATCTCGACCCGGCCGTGCAGCCGCTCGATGTGCTCTCGGACCACATCGAGCCCTACGCCACGCCCGGAGAGATCCGTAATCATCGCGTTGGTGGAGAGGCCCGGCCGAAGCACCAGGGCCAGCGCTGCTTGCTCGTCCATCGCGGCTAATTCCTCCGCCTCCACGATGCCCTTCCGCAGCGCCGCTTCCTTGACCCGCTGGGTATCAATCCCTCTCCCGTCATCGGCCACTGCGAGGGTGACGCTTCCGCCTTCCGAGCCTGCCTCGAGCGTAATGGTCCCTTCCGGAGGCTTTCCCACCCGCTCCCGGTCCTGCGGGGACTCGATGCCGTGATCCAGGCAGTTGCGCACGAGGTGAACGAGAGGGTCCTTGAGCAGCTCGAGAACCGTCTTGTCGAGCTCGGTGTCGGCGCCCACCACCTGCAGGGTGACCCGCTTGCCCTTCTCGCGAGCCAGATCACGCACCATTCGGGGGAACAGGTTGAAGACGGTCGAGATAGGCAGCAACCGGATCCGCTTCACCTCATCCTGGAGGTTCGCACTCACCTGGGCCAGGCGCCGGGTTTCGGCCTTGAAGCGGTGTCGCAAGCAGTGCATCTGCTCCTGCAGTTCCCGGAGGCGCTCCTCGTTCCGGTGCAGGAACCGGAGCAGTTCTGCCGGCGGGGCGCCGCCTTCGTCAGGCCAACCGCGCTTTTGGATCATCCCCCGGACCTGGCGCCAGTCGTCATGCCAGCGGTTGGCCAGGTCCGCGACCGATCCAAGGGTCTCGACAGGCTGCTCCACACCCATCCTGGCCACGAGCAGCTCTCCTGCCTCGGCCAAAAACGAGTCCAGCTTCGCTGCGGGCACACGCACGGTCGGCATGACGGTGGGAGCGGCATTGGCCAGACGGGACCCATCTCCACCTGCCGAGGCAGGAGGGGCAGCCTGCCCGGGTCCCGGGACGGTCGCCGGTGCAGGTCGCGGTACCCCGGCCTGCGTGTCCTCCCGTGAGATGGACGTGTCCACCTGGGAACTCGGGTCCGGGGGCACGGTCTTCATGGCTGCGGCAATCCCATCAAGCCTCTGATAGATAAAGGTCAAGGTCTCCGGGCCTAGCGCTGCATTCCCTGTCTTCATCTCTGACAGCCGGGACTCCAGTTCGTGGGCCCTGGCTTCGATGTCATCGAACCCAACAGCTTGCGCCGCTCCCTTCAGGCTGTGCGCCTCCCGGAAGAACGCCTCCAGGTGGCCTCGGCGCAGGTCTGGCGTGAGGTCTTTCTCTAATTCCAGGAGGAGCCCGGTCATCGACTGGAGATGTTCCTCGGCTTCCGCGAAGAAGGTCGTTCGAAGCCGGCGCAGGAACTCATCGTCCAATGAAGCCGATGCTCTAACCAATCTTGTACCGCTCCACTGTCCCGCGCAACTCACCGGCCAGCTCGTTCAGGTGCTCTGCGGCTTGCTGAGACTGGCGAGACCCCGCGACGGCTTGCGTGGTGGCCTGGGTGATATCCTTCATGGCCTGGGCGATCTGGCCCATGCCGAGGCTCTGCTGTCGGGCCGAGGCCGCGATCTGCTGGGCCGCCTGCGAAGCTTCCCGGATCGTCTCTGCGAGCTGCCGGATGCCCTCGCCCGCCTTTTGAGCCATCACTACCCCCGCCTCGGCATTCTTCGTCCCCTGCTCCGTCGCTATCACGGCGGCGTTGGTGGCTCGCTGGATCTCCCCCAGAATCGCCCGCACGCGAGCAGTGGCCTGCTTGGACTGCTCGGCAAGGGTGCGCACCTCGGCGGCCACGACGGCGAACCCCCTGCCGTGCTCTCCAGCTTTGGCCGCCTCAATCGCCGCGTTCAGGGCCAAGAGGTTGGATTGGTCGGCGAGGTCGTTGACCGTCGTGGTGATGTCCCCGATCTGCTGGGTCTGCTCGCTGAGTGCCAGGATGTCCTGGGCAATCGCGTCGACCTTGGCGCGGATCTCTTGCATACCCTGGACGATCGCCTGCACGTTCTCCAGGCCGGTCTGGCCGATCTTTGCCGCGTTCTGGGACGCCTCGGCGACCCCTTCCGCCCGCTCCTGCGCCTGCTCAGCAGCGGCCCGGACCTCGTCCACCGTCGTGCCAGTTTGGGAGATCGCCGCTGCTTGCTCCGTCGCGCTGGCCGTGTGCTGCGTGACCGCTGCAAGGATCTCCGCCGCGGCCGAGGTGATGCTCCCCGCGCCCTTCCCCACCTGACTGGCGAGTTCGTGGAGGCTCACCACCATGGTGTTGAGGTGAAGGCCGAGCACTCCGAGCTCGTCCTGGCCATCTTGGGCCAACCGCGCGGTCAGATCACCTTGCGCCACACGCTCCGCCAGGACCTTGTAATCGCGCACGGTGTTTTGCAGCTTCTCCTTCATGAGGCGCTCGGCTTCGACCATTTCCTGAAGACGTTCGGCCATCCGGTTAAAGGCAGTGGCCATGGCCTCGACCTCATCGCCACTGTGGACATCGGCACGATGCGTCAGATCGCCGCCCGCCAGCCCCTGAGCGGCGCGCGCGACTTCGCCGACATTTCGGGTGATCCGACGAGTGACGACGAACCCGATCGAAACGAGCAGGAGCACGCTCAGAATCGCGCCGTATGTGATACCGCGGATAGTGTCGCGAGCTATGGCACCGGCTGCCCCATCCCTCTGCCGGAGCAGAACGCGCTCGTCGTCCTGCTGTGTGCCAATCACCTTCCGGATCTCGTCCATGATGGTCTTGCCGCGACCGTCCAGAATCACCTGGGTCGCCGCCGCAAATCCCTTGCTTCTCCGGAGACTGATGGTCTTGTTGAGTTCGGAAAGTTTGTCCGCGATCAGGGGAGCGAGGGCGTCAAGCCCGCGCTGCAAACCAGGGGCAGCACCAACGAGTTGTTGGAGAGCGCTTTGTTCCTGGCTGACGACCGCGACGGCGCTGTTGTACGGTGCCAGATACCGCTCGTCTCCAGTGATGATGTACCCGCGCTGACCGGTCTCGGCGTCTTTGAGTGTCGAAAGCAGCGTCTCGAGGTGCTCAAGCACCTGGAGGGAGACCGTCACCTGACGGCTGGACTCAACGAGCTGCACCGTGATCCGGTAGGCGAAGATGTCCGTGACAGCCAAGAGCACCAGTGCCAGCCCGAACCCGGCCCCGATTCTTCGTCCGATCGACCATTTCATCGCCCGTCACCTGCTTTCGTTAATAGCGACCGCGGCTCAGGATCATCACTCCATGTCAGCGGCGGCCACGATCATCCGCCGGTCTCCAAGGATGGCATCGAGGTTCAAGATGATGAGCGCATCGGGCATGATACCGAACACGTACTCCTCTCTAACCGCCCAATCGAGCGACGACATCTTCCCAATGTCCTGCACGGGCACGGTGCGGACATCGCCGACCTCATCGGCAAGGATTCCGACGGTCAGCCCTGCCCCCGTCACCAGGACCACTTTGGCCGGACTGCCGGCTCCGGCATCGAGCAGGCCAAGGAACCGCCGCAGGTTGATGACCGAATAGAGGGTCCCGCGGATGTTGATCACCCCCGCCACAAATTCGGGTGTGGAAGGGAGCGTCACGAGCCCCCGCACGGGGTGGATCTGGTGGATGTGCGTCACGTCGATCCCATAGGCCTCGCCGCCGATAACGAAGGTTACGATCTGCTTCTGCTCCCCTGCGTAGGGGAGCTCGGGGACGATGGAGAGTCTGCGCGCACGCTCTTCGAGAATGCGCTGGACATCGACGGGGGTCCGGGTCTCCATCGTGATTTCGCCTCACCGGTGATTCAGTTTCATGGCCACCGCGTCCAGAAGCTGGCCCACCGTCACGCCCTCGCCGTCAGGGATGGGCTCCTCCCTCGGTCGCGCTCGAAGGAGGCGGTGGGCCACCTCCAGGCACTTTCGAGCCTGACGATTGTTCCCGGCGTGCATCGCCACGTCGGCGAGCACAACGTAGGCCAGAACGAACTCGGGATCCAGGAAGATCGCGCTTCTGAAGGCCTCCACGCTGACCTCCCAGCGTGCTTGCTCTTGATAGACGAGCCCCCTCAGGTAGTGGGCCCTCGCCTGCAGCGGATCGATGGCCAGCATGTCCGCAATCACGGCATGGGCGTCCTCGAGGCGACCGTGGTCCGCGTGCTCGCGAGCCTGCCGGTACGCCTCCTCCGCGGTTGCGGACGCCGCTCCTGCCACTGTTGCGCCCGGGAGAGGACCCTGATGGCCCGCGTCCATGCGGGGGGCAGGGTCAGCGAAAGAATTCCGCCTCGGGGTCTCGTCGGGGGGCGTCCATGGCAAATGAGGGGCCGGCACGGATGGCTGCGTCGTCACCTTCTGATAGGCCATCGCATTAGGGAAGGTCCTGATCTGAAAGCGCCGGTAGATCTCAAGCGACGGCTCGGCATGGCCGACGAGGAGCCATCCGCCCTCAACCAGGGCGTCGTAAAAGCGACTCACCACTTGCTGAGTCGTGTGACTGTCGAAGTAGATGGTGACATTGCGGCAGAGGATGAGATCCATCCCTTCGGGGCCGCCCGCGAGGGGTGGATATGGTCCCTCGATGAGGTTGTGGTGGGCGAAGGATACCATCGTCCCGATCTCAGGCCTGAGATGGAACTCCGCTCCGTGCTGAGTGAAGTACCGAGCCTGGATGCCTGGAGGGCACCCGCGAAAGGACCATTTCCCGTAGCATGCCCTCTCAGCCGTGCGGAGCTGCTCCTCGTTAATGTCTGTGCCTAGGATCAGAATGGTCCAGGTGTCGACGTCGGGAAGCAACTCCCGAAGCACCATGGCCACGGAGTAGGGCTCTTCACCCGAAGCGCACCCAGCGGCCCAAATTCGCAGGCGACGGGAAGCGCGATTCGAGGCGATCAACTGGGGGAGAATCTGCTGCTGCAGCGCGTCGAATTGCTCGCGGTTCCGGAAAAAGTACGTCTCGCCCACGGTCAGGTGTCTCAGCAGTCGTTCGAACGCGGCTCTTCCACGAACCCCATCGGCCAGTAATGCGTAATAGCTGTCAAGATCGTGGTGCGTGGACTGGACCAGGGCCCTCCGTACCCCCGCCTCCAGGTCCGCCCGTCGTTGATCCGGAAACGCTAGCCCGGCCCTCGAAGCGATAAGGTCACGAAAGCGCCGGTAGGCTACATCGTCGAGGCGGATCACGGCATTCCTTCGCTCCGGGAGATTGGCACCGAGCCCATCTCCTCCGGCGCATAGAGCATCTCGGGTTCCAAGACGGGGATCGAGCGATCGTGGAGCTGTGCGACAAGCGACGTGCGTTGTCCAGTCGGGTCGACTGCCACGCTTTGCACCTCCACCTGCTCCGCGGTCACGACCTCCTCGACACCATCTACCAGCAATCCGACAGTCTGCTCACCCGCGTGAACGACCATAATGCGATCAGTGAGCGTCGGTTCCCTGGAGGGGAGACCCATGCGAGCCCGGAGAGAGATCACGGGAATGATGTGTCCCCGCAGGTTGATGGCCCCGACGACTTCAGAAGGGACGTTGGAAAGAGGCGTGATTGCGACCATCCGGAGCAACTCCTTAACATGCTCAAGGGCCAAGGCATAGGTGCGCTCCCCGATGGTAAAGCACACGAGCGTGGAGGCTGCCGGACCTTGTAAAGCCGCGAACGGAGCTCCACGGGGTGGTGAATTGCCCATGGCTCCGCTACCTCCTCACGGCGTATAGCCTGCGCCAAGTAGTGCCCGAGGCGTGCAGGTTCTCTTCCAGGGTCAATATGTGCTCCCGCAGGGGCAGCCCGGCTCACAAGTCAGCTTCCAAACCTTGAGCCGCAGATCCCGGCTCGTTCACCAAGCGACGCGAATCTTATGCCGCTCTTCTCAACATGCCCCACAGCAGGCTGTCGTAGACTTCCCGGAAACTTCTCTCTTGGGCCTGGCGCATCTGATTACAAATCAACATCGGCCATCCCACTCTGCCCGCGTCCACCCATACGTGTCGGGGATTGCGCAAGATGGGCGCCTGGGGTGACAGAACGAGGCAAGCTACCTCCCAGCAATCATGACCCGCAATCAAAGGGGACATTATGGGCTAGGGCAACCTCCCACGCCTTCTTGCCGCCCTTGACGCCACCCATCGCTCCCAGTCTGGACGCCGCATACCGGCTGACGGCCGCGAGCGTTCTGCGACCGAGGCGGTCCAGGGTTCTTCGTAGCGCGTCCGGTAGGTCCGGATCCTTGCCTTCCTCAATGGACCGAGCGTACCACGCCAAGCGCACGGTACAAGAGGGACTCATTCTAGCTTTACGAAAGAGGGGTCGTATTGCTGAGTCGGAGGTAGTGTCCAAATGAGACTCGTCGCGCTGGAGAAGGAGGAGGTGCTCCGGCTCCTCGAGGCCGCCAAGCGGCATGGTCCCCGCGCACACGCTATGGTCCTGCTTGCGATCCGGCACGGCCTGCGGGTGTCGGAGGTCACGGGCATGCGGGTCGAGCACGTCAACGTGAAAGAGGGGTGGATCCGCGTCGAGCGGCTAAAGGGCAGTCTCACCACGGTGCAGACGCTCGAGCGCCACCCGGGCCAGCCGCTGCTGGACGAGGTGCGCGTGCTCAGCCGTTGGCTGCGGGCACGGCGGGAGCGGCGTCCTGTTCGTCTCCTCCCACGGCGGCCAGATGAACCGCTCGACCTTCGCCCGACTCTGGCGGCGCCTGGCCGAGGCGGCCGGCCTGCCGCCGGTCGATCAGTTCGTCCCAGGTCTACTGCACCGTGAGCGATCGGGACGCGAGCGCGGCCGCCCGAGCCGCGTTCATCCGGGCGTTCTGAGCCCGAAACGCACCAATACCGGTGATCCGGGCCTCCCGTCCGTTCACGGATTCTGAGGGTTTCGGACGCCAAAGGTGTGGCGAACGCACCAATATGAGCGAAACGACGCGCCGGACGATAGGCTAGGCGTCTCGGGCGTCCTTCACAGAAGCCGCCGCCGTCGTTCATGGGAGCCGTTCCCAGATCACGCGTGTAAAACGGTTGGGTGTTGTACAGTGCTGAGTGAGCATTTCCGACAAGGATCAGACGATATCTTCGTCATTGCGGTTAGGGGCAAGGCCGGATTATGGTTGAGCACTGCTGCAGGGCCTCACCGGGTCGCCGACCAGCTGGATGGGAGAACGCCGATGGAATCGAATGGTTATCTACGGCTCCAATTCGACGCGCCGTCCTTCTGCGGCGGAAAGATAGCCGGCGTAGACCACCTCGACGACGTCGCGGCCGAGGCGTCCACTGGCGAGCGGCTCACGGTCCTCGGCCACACACTCCACGAAGTCTTGAAGGACCTGCCGGTGGCCTTGCGCCCAATCCTCGTCCGGAGCCGGAGAGCTCCAGCCGGCCTTGGTCTCGAGTTTCTCCATCAGATATTCGTTCTCGAAGACAGTGGGGTCGGGCGCAAACGCCTGCACGAGATTGGTGTGCTCCATGCTGCACTTGATGTGCGCGTTTGACAGAAAGACCTGTAGGATGCTCTCCATCCCGCCCAGCACGGCATCCGAAGCCCAGACGACTCCCCGGGTGCCGTCCTCGAAGGTGATGAGGAGGCAACCCCAGTTCTCCACATCCACCCAGCCGGTGCCGATCCAGTGGTGTTCTTCCCGCTGAAAGGCCGGCGTACGTGTCAGGTCGCCCACGTCAGCGACGACGGCACGGGGCCGGATGGGCACACCTGCGCGACGAAAGCCTTCCCGCCGTTTCAAGTGCAGCATCGCGCCGATCGGATGGACGCCGAGGCGAAGCAGCGCACCACCACCTGTGAATCGCCACTCCCGAGCGTAAGGCGAGTGAGATCCACTGTGGCACTCGCCACCGCGCATCTCGAGAATCGCCCCGCCCGACGCGGCCGCCAGGCGATCCGCCTTTGCGATCGACGGAGCATACACCCAGTTCTCGGCGTACATGAGGCGCACGCGAGCCCGCTCGGCGGCGGTGACCATCGCGTCGGCGTTGGCGACCGCGCCCGCCAGCATCTGTGCGCGGGGCACTGCGGCGACGTCCGTGTCCGGGGGCAGGCCATACCCATCAAATGCGGTGAGGGGCTTCGCGCAGACAACGTGCTTGCCGGCCACAACGGCATCTTCGACCATGGACCGGTGAAGATGGTTCGGGACGCAGAGGTCCACGATGTCAATGTCGGGGCGGAGGAGGATCTCCCGGTAGTCATCGTATACGTCCGGAACGCCGTACCTGCGGGCATATGCCTCGGCGCGGTCGCGGGACCGACCGGCGACGGCCGCGATCCGCACGTCGTAGCCTGATACGGTCGCGTAGCACCGAGCCCGCGTCTCCGCGATGAATCCGGCGCCAATCAGCGCTATGTTAATGCGGCGCTTCTCGCGCATGACTCATCAGTTTTCGAGTGCATGGCTCTATACTCAGGCGAGGTCAAAGGCGTTGGACCTCACGTTCGTCCGGCACGGCCCGTCGTAAGCTACCGGCATCTAGGTGGCGCCGCAAGCCGCCCAAGACCTCCCTCACTATTGCTGTGCTGGTGTCGATATCTTGCTCGGTGTGCGTAAAGGCGACAAAGTTCAAGCCGCCGCGCCGAAATAGCACGCCGCGCCGCGCCGTTTCCTGGAGAAAGTAACTCCACGATAGCGCCTCAGCGTCTGGCGCGGCCGAGTCGAACTTCATGGCGCTCATCGGCGCCAGCCCAAAGCAGCGAAATGCAACACCGGCCGAGCGTGCCGCGTCATTCAAACCACGCATCAGCCGTTCGCCCAGTCGCCAAACGTGAGCGAAGACTTTCTCGGTGCGATACTCATTAATGGTTGCCACGGCAGCCGCCAGTGAAAGTGCTTCGCCGCCGTAGGTCGTCGTAACTGTCAGTCGCTCTGCCGCCTGCATGACTGCGCGCGAGCCGCAAACGGCGGCAAGCGGCATCCCATTCGCAACTCCCTTGGCAAAGCACGCCAAATCGGGCGTGACCCCAAAGTACTCCTGCGCGCCGCCCAGGGCTACGCGAAAGCCCGTGACAACTTCATCAAAGATAAGCAAGGCGCCATGGGCCCGAGCCAGTTCTCGGACGCCTTCCAGGAAGCCCGGCGCGGGAACATCGCGGCGCGCCGGGTCGAGTATCACGGCAGCAACCGCGCCCCTGTTGCTGTCCAGCGCCGTTTCAAGGGAGGAGAGGTTGTTGAACTCAAATGGCAGCGTATGGGCTCGCAACGCGTGCGGGACACCCTCCTCGTTGCCTGAGATCATCCACTGATCGTGCCAGCCGCGGTATCCGCAGTTGGCCACTTTCTCCCGTCCCGTGTAGGCCCGCGCGATTCGCGCGGCTGCGGAGGTGGCCTCGCCTCCGGACTTGAGAAAGCGTACCTGCTCCGCACACGGGACCGCCGCCACCACCGCTTCTGCCGCGGCGACCTCGACCTCGGCTAGGAGGCTGTATATGATGCCCCGGCCGAGTTGCACCTTGATTGCCTCGTCCACAGCCGGGTAGCAATAGCCCAAGGTGATCGGCCCCAGCGCCATCACGAAATCGACATATTCATTACCATCGATATCCCAAATATGGCCACCGCGGCCATGACTGGCATAGATGGGGTACCGTCCGAAAGCAAACCGCCCGGGTCGCTTGCTGTTCGTCTGACTTCCCGCGGGGATCACCGCGAGGGCACGTCTGAATTCAGCTAGCGACCTGTCGAAGCTGTGTATCGTTTCGGGCATGGCGCCAACCTCCTGTTGCACGATCTGGGCCGGCTACAGTTTCAACCCGCCGGACATCAATCCCGTGATAAACGTCCGCGTAGCGAGGGCGAAGAGAATGAGTAAGGGGATGCTCGCGATGGTGTACGCGGCCATCAACGGTCCCCAGTTCGTCACGTATTTGTTTTGAAAGTCAAGCAAACCCAGTGTTAGCGTCTTCAGCGAGCTGTCGAACACGGTGATCAGGGGCCACACATAGTCGTTCCAACTGTAGAGCACTTGCAAAATAGCGATCGCGCCGAGCGCCGGCTTGGTGAGTGGCAGCGCGATGCGCCAGAAGGTAACTGCCTCACTAGCCCCGTCAATCCGAGCGGCCTCGAACAGCTCCTCCGGCAGCGTCGCAAAGAACGCACGCAGAACAAAGATCCCGAACACCTCGCCTCCCGCGATATACGGCAGGATCAGGGCCTGCCGGGTGTTGAGCAGGCCGAGTTCCTTGACCAACACGAAACTGGGCACCAGTGTCAGCACTCCCGGTACCATCATCAACGCGATCACCAGGTAATAGAGTACTTCCTTCCCCGGGAACGCAAAGCGCGCGAAGGCATACGCAGCCAGTGACGAGACCACGACGACGCCCGCTGTGGAGAACGCTGTCACGATCAAACTGTTCAGAATGTAGTGATTGATATCGGCCCATGCCAGACCGTAGTTGCTGTAGTGCAGCGGCAGCGTCACCGCGAAAAACGAGCGGTAAAACTGCGTATTGTCCTTGAAGCTCGTGATGACCATGAGGATGAAAGGAAAGAAGGTGAGCCCAATGAGCAGCCACAGCAGCGTGTGACGGCCGCCTTCATGCACGTAGCGGGCCAGACGCGTCATGACGTTCCCGCGGTGTCGGATGTGTCCGGCACGCGCCAGCTTCCCGCCAGTGCGCCGCTGGGCTGAACTGGGAGATCGGCCCGATCCGGCTCGTACTCAACCCTTGACCGTATGGACCGCAGGTTGATGAACGTGAGCACGAGAATCGCAGCAAAGAGCACAGTACCGATGGCGCACGCGCGACCCATACGTTGATTCTCGAAAGCTTCGATATACATCCGTAAGGCCGGCACCGTCGTCGCGTAGCCCGGCCCGCCCTGCGTGAGGATAAGGACGCGCGTGAAACTCTGAATACCGTCAATGATCGCCAGCACCCACATGAGCCGCAGCTGCCCCACGATCTGTGGAATCTGCACGGCGAAGAACATCCGCACAGCGCCGGCTCCGTCGATGTGTGCCGCCTCCACGATCTCGTGAGGAATCGCCTGGAGGCCGGCGGTGTAGATCAATAGGCCGACACCTTCAACCCAGGGGAAGCCCATGGCCATAATGGCGTAGAGCGCGGTCTGCGGATTGCCTAGCCAATCCTGTTCCAGGCGGTTGAGGTGCAAAGCGCCGAGTACCTGGTTCAACGGACCGTCGCCAGCGTAAATGAACTGCCAAAGCAGAATATTCACCACGGCGGGCACCACGAGAGGCAGAACGAAAAAGAGGCGATAGATGAACTGAAGTCGCGGGCTCTTGATGCCGAGGATGAGCTGCGCCACAATGAGCGGCACCGTCACCGCCTGCACCATCCAGAACAATGTCAACTCCCCAACGTTCAGCACCGAGCGGCCAAAAATCGGATCCGCAAAGAAGCTGCGGAAGTTCGCCAACCCCACAAAAATCGGGGGGCTCGTTCCGTCCCAAGTCGTTAAAGAATGGTAGAGTGCCGACAGGGCCGGATAGTATCTGAAAACAAGCAGCATCACGAGGCCGGGAGCGATAAATAGGTAGGCGAGCCGCGTGCGCGCGCGCTGCCGGCCCGCGCTCGGCCGAGGCGCGCCGACTACTCCTGCACTGCCAACCGATAGTATGCTCATCACCTCAAATCAAATCGGGCGTCTTCAACACACTGAATGCTAAGATTCTCCGCCACCCATGGCCGAACTTCAAGAGAGGCCGACACTGGCCAGGGCGGCGTCGGCAACCTCGTGGCACACCTGATTCAACTGAGCCGTTGCTGCCTCCAAACTGAGTGATCCCGCGAGATATCCCTGCAAGAAGTCGTGTTCACCCCGGCTCAGCCTTGGCGATAGATCGAAGTGGACCGGCCCGAGCAGGCTCTGCCGAGCGATGATCTCATCGTACGACTGTTTGACCAGGGGCGGCAGGTTCCTCGCCCCGACGACCGCCGGAACCGCACCATACGCTACTGCCAGCGGGTAGACGACATCAGCCACCGTGTAGAACTGCAGGAAGTCGAGGGCCAGCGGGAGGGTCCCCCTACTGACCGTCGTGGTCGGTATGGCAATCGGATGTCCACCCGCCATGGCCCCGATCCCCGTATGGCTATCGCCGATAGCCAGGGGTGACGATGGCTTTGTGATCGGCGGGATAGGAAATATGCCAACTTCGAAGTCCTTGCCGACGGTCTTCTGCATGGAGATCGCGTATCCGGTGTTGTCGTACCACATCGCTGTGTTCCCGGACGTGAAGGCACGAAATTCGGTTGCGGTCAACGTGCCGCGAGCCCAAAATTGCGAGAAGTCTTTGATAAGCTGCCAGGCTTGCCGAGTACGTTCGGCTGTCTTCGAATACCGGCCTGCCTTAACAGCGCGGCAGAAATCCAGGGGCGACATGACATACGGATCGTCAGGGCCGTGCTTGAAGGCGCCCGCCCACAACATGCTTTCCACCACAGTGCCGAACGGTTGAATGGCTCTTCTGAGGCCTGCGAGACCAAAAGCCGGGTGGCCCGCGTCCGCCATCTTTCGCGAGACGGCCATGAGATCCGCCCAGGTAGCCGGCGGTGTTACACCAACCTTCTTGAATAGATCTTTGTTGTAAAAGATCGCCCAATCAGCGTACTCCGTGGCGAACACGTACGTCTTATTATCCAGGTACATGCCTTGGTCGAGCAAGTGCGGCGGCTGAATCAGATCGCGCCACCGCCGGTTACCCGAAACGTAACGATTGGGCTGCTCGAGGTATGGATCTAGGGCGACGAACCACTTCTTTGGAACAACACCAAGAACGAGGTTGACACTATCGGCCTCATACAAGTCGCTCATGCTGCCACCCATCATCCTCGTCTGCAACCAGGCCGGCGCATCGTTCGTAGGCTCGACGTCGTCCACAATCTTCACCTTCGGATTGAGCGCCATATACTGATCGTAAAGACGCTTCGTCTCCGGTTGTTTGTACGCGAGGGAATGGTACCAGGTGATGGAAAGCGTCCCAGAAAGCTCTGGTGCGGCCGCTATGGCCCGGGAGGCATCACCTCCCCGATTGAGCGCAACTAAGCCTGATCCCAACGCTGCCGCTCCAATCTTTAGAACCTGCGCCCTCGTGTACGTGCGCTGTCCCCTCGGAGCCCGAACTCCCCAGCGATTGCTCCCGCGTCTATTGCTCATACCGGATCCCTCCCGGACTTGACCGGACTTGATCGTTCTTGACAATTATCGATACCTAAAATACGATGTCTGATACATCAATCCTCTGTCAAGCGAAGAACACCGCCTCGACCATAATCGGGCCGCTATAGGGGCTCTTTGTGCCCCCACGGCCGGATCACTTGACCGAACTTGAGAAAGGAGCGCACTTCACGCCCGTATCGGTCGCGCTTGTTGGCCTCGAGGGACATGCCTCGTATGTGCTCGCCGGCGTCAAAGAAACGGCGGGCATCCATCTCGTTGGCGCGGCCGTTTTGGGTGAGCAGGCTGAGGCTTTCACCGCCGAACATCACGTACCGGTTTATGAATCAATTGGCGCGCTATTGGAGCACTGCTCGGTCGACGTTGTCGCCGTCTGCCTGGTTCCAAACCGACACGGCGCAACGGTCTTAGAAGCACTCCGAGCCGGTAAGCACGTCATCACCGACAAGCCGCTCGTCACCGACGCGGAGATGTTCGCTCGGGTGGTGGACGAGAGCGCACGCCACCCCGAGTTAGAAATCGGCATGCTATTGGCGCTGCGCGGCAATCCTCGATACCGGGCTGTCCGACAAATCATTCAATCTGGCGCCATCGGTACGCCGGCGCTTGCGTACGCAAAGCGAGCGGCACAATTGCGCCGTGCGACCCGCGCGCGCTGGTACTTCGATCGCCGTCTCTCCGGCGGACTGATGCCGGATCTCGCCATCCATGATGCGGATTACCTGACCTGGGCCACCGGACTACGGTATCAACAGGTAAGCGCCCATGAGGTGAACGTCGGGAACCGCGACGACCAGTATATGGATGATGCTGGGGCCGCTTTGTTTCAGATGGAGACCGGTATTCCGGCTCTGATCGAATACCATCGTCTCCTTCAGGCACCCTTCGGCAAAATGGATTGCAGAGTCAAGATAGTCGGGACGCGCGGACAAGTCGAAATGGCTGCCGATGGCCCCGTGACGGTTATCACCGAAACAGAACGTACGACAGTACGTGACATACCGCCCGCGCAGAACGTCTTCGTCGATTTCGCCGAGGCAGTGGTAGCTGGCCGCCGGCCGATCGTGGCCACGTCAGACACCTTCCACGCGATGGCAGCTGCGCTAGCGGCTGGTCAATCGGCCCGAGATGGTCGCACGGTGACAATCGCCCGATTCTAAAGGAGGGCGCGCTTGTTCGGTCACGTCGCCAAGACCGCCTTGGTCGACGTTAGATAATATTACTGGCTCGCAAAGCATCGATTTCGCTGTCTGAGAGACTGAGCAACTCTTTGAGGACTTCTCCGGTATGAGCGCCCAGACCCGGACCTGCCCAGCGAACTTGTCCCGGCGTCCTCGAGAACCGCGGCGTCACGCCCTGCATGCGTACGGAACCCAGTTCAGCGTCGGATACGGCCACGATGTTCTGACGGGCTGCGATATGCGGATCTTCGAAGATGTCGCGCACACTGTTGACTCGAGCATAGGCCACATCCGCCGGCGCCAAAGCGGCATCCACCTCGGCAAACGTGCGCGCGGCAACCCATTCGGCCACCACGCGGTCTAGCCTGTCCCGCTGGTGGAGGCGCAACTCAGGCGTGCTCGTCTCCGGATTGTGAACGAGGTCGGGCTTTCCGATCGCGCCCATGAATCGCTCGTAGATCGTCGGGGTCGATGTCGCAATACTGACCCAGCGGTCGTCACTGGTTTGATAGACGTTGGCCGGCGCGACATACTGGCTAAGATTCCCGCCGCGCTGGCGAACCGCCCGAAGTTGATCATACTCGATGACCAGATACTCGAGGATACGCAGGACGGCCTCGTAGAGGGACAGGTCGATGCACTGGCCGTCTCCGGCTGTGCGCTCGCGTTCCGCGAGCGCAAAACCGACGGCCATCGCGCCAAACACCCCAGTCAGGGCGTCGGCGATGGGGTAGCCGGCGTGCTGCGGCGCCGTTTCGGGAGTTCCGGTAATATTCGCCAAACCGGCGAATGCCTCGGCCATGCGCGCAAATCCGGCGCGACCGGCGTAGGGGCCCGTCTGACCATAACCCGTAATCCGCAGCATCGTGAGCTGCGGGCGCAGCTTGTGCAATGTGTCCCAACCCAACCCCCATCGCTCCAAAACCCCGGGCCTAAAGCTTTCGATGAGGACGTCAAAGTGCACGATAAGGCGGCGCACCAACTCCTGTCCCTCGGGCTTACGCAGATCGATTGTGATGGACCGTTTGTTGCGATTGGTAACCTTCCACCACAGCGACACTCCATCTTTGTGGGGGGGCATCAGGCGGAGAGCATCACCCCTCTCCGGCATCTCCACTTTGACGACGTCCGCGCCGAAGTCGGCGAGCAGACAGGAAGCGAACGGCCCGGCGATGATGTTGGAAATGTCCAGAACGCGCACACCGGACATTGGGCCTCGTGGATTGTCGTCGGCGGTTTCTGGCGTCACTTTGGTTCTCACTGGGCGCCGGCGCGGCAAGCGGCCACGAAATCTCGTGCCGACGCCGAGTACCCCAAGTCCATTTCGATTACGCGGATCGCCGCGTGGGTCATCCACCTGCCATCATAGGTTTCAGGAAACTCATATGCCGTCGTGCATTCGCGCAACACGACACATCGGTACCGGAACTTCGTCGCCATTTCACGCAGGGCCCCTGGAACGTTCACCAAGCACACATCAGCCATAAATCCCATGTAAAAGAGCGTGTCGATATCCATTCGGCGACATAAGCCGTTCAATTGCCACCCATCCAAGAACACCTCTTCATGGGGTAGCGGCCGGACTGCTTGGGCGATATCGAATCGGTCCGCATGCGTCCGCCAGGCGGGTCCCGGGAAATCAGCGCCATACAGGTCGTGCCTTCTTTCCTCGACCGACCACGGACGCACGCATCCCTCGACGGACTGTTGAGGGCCCGGCGGCTGCAGGGCAGGGTCGACTGCGATCTTTAGATACTGAGGATACTTTGGAGCATATCCAGACTGCGCCAGGTGAAAGACGGCGACGCCCGCGGCTCTGGCCGCGTCCACAGCCGGCTTGATGTAATTGGCGATGATCTCGTGTGCCGTGGGGACCCAGTCGGCGGCTTCACCCGGACAATGCGCATCGGGGCCGATGGGATAGGGTCCAGTCGACTCCCCCAAATTCCAACAATGGACGCATACCAGCCCAACCTGCCCAGCCGGCGCGTCGAGTTGCTTTTCGTGTAACCCCTCGTCGCCCGCGGCCGGCATGCCAGGCCCATAGAGTCGCGCGATTTGATAGTGGCGGATTGGGAGACGTAGCCGGTTTGGCTGCTCGTCGTCGTCGCCGCTCATAGGCGAGTCGTTCCTCTTTCGTCACGCGCGTCCGCCGGGCCTCCGGCAAATACCGATCCACCGCGGAGCGAAGCCGCCGCGGCTTCATCGAGGTAGAGTACCGCGTCCCGATGCGAGCGGAGAATGCTCGCGGGACACATGGGCGATACAGGTTCCAGAAGGGTCGTCCTCACTGCTTCGGACTTTGCCCGTCCCGGAACAACACAGGACAGATAGTTGGTCTGCATGAGAGCGGTGACGGTGACGGTAAGCGCATGTGTCGGCACTTGGGCCAAAGATTCGAATTGAGCATCGTGAACCTGTTGTTCCCGGCTCCGCGCATCCAAGGCCGCAAGCCTGACGAGCTCCGGATCGTCGAAGTTCGCGGGGGGGTCGTTGAATGCCAAGTGACCATTCTCCCCGATCCCGGCACAGACGATGTCCACCGGAGAATGCGTGAGGATCTCGATGTAGCGGAGGCGCGCATGCGTCGCATCCTCGCCGACCGCGAGAAGAGTGTGCATCACCCCCGGACGGACCACTTCGTACAGGTGCTCCTCGAGGAAGCGCGCCAGCGTTTGCCTCGACCCCGGCAGACTCACATACTCGTCCATCTGCAATGCCACCACGCGCGACCAATCGATGTGATCCATTCGGGCGAGGGTCGCGAGAAATTCACGCTGCGAAGGTGCCGATGCGAACATTATTGTCACGCGTCCCTTCCGACCGATAACGTTGCGCATGCGATGTGCGACTCGCTCAGCCGCTGCGGCGCCGGTCGCCGCGCGATCAAGATACACCTCCACGCTAAGGCGATCGACTGTAACACGATAGAGCAACCCGCTGGCTGGTGTGGAACTCATTCTAGTCTCAGACTGTCGCGCCCGTCGACGCGTACATCGCTCCCCCGGGGCCTGCTGTGCGAACTGCGGAATATAGGTCTCGGAATCTCATCGGTGCGAAACCCAAATCCGGATCCGTAGAGACTGTCGGTTCGCACGAACCCTTCTTTCACAGAAAAGATGTCCGGATGAACGGAGGCCTCGGCGGCCGATGTCGCGGGAAAGTATTGCCGCGAGTTGGTCTCCACGCCGACAAGGGGATGTGTCCGCGCGGCAAACCCTACAGAGTGAAGAAGCGCCAAACCGGGGTTGGTCAGATCCTGAACGGTATAGGGAATCCCGCGCTGTTCCGCCAGGCAAACGAACAGCAGGTCCTTGGAGTGACACTTGCAGGTCTTCAGGGCGATCCCGGACCATCCGAGCGTAAGGGCGAGATCGAAATCTTGAAGACTGGCTAGCCCCTCATCTAGAATCACGGGCTTCAGACGCGCGACGGCGCGCATGTCGTGTGGGTTTGCCGCGAGATTACGGGTGACCGGTTGTTCGACGTACAGTAGGGCATCGAAGGCCGGTGCGTCTTGTTCTGCGAGCCTGCGGAGGAACTCAACGATATACTCCGCGCTTTCGCACTGCTCGTTGGTATCCACAGAGAAGACCGGTGGACACGGCACGATCGTCGCCAACTCTCGAACAACCGTCACAACGTGGAGAAAACGCTCAAGGTCCCAAGACAGATCGTTTCCGCGTAGCTTCACCTTGAAGCAGAACAGACCGTCGCGCTCAATCCAATCCTCAAGGGACCTCGGTAAATCATCATCCGCACCAGTCAGTTCGTCCTTGTGAATTTGGTCGAGACCGCCGACGAGGTGAAACACTGGAAGCCGAGGAGTCGCAGCGGATATGAGATAGTCGCTGATGTACCTCCCCTTGAAGCCCGGACCCAAGTAGGCGCCAAGGTCAAACCGCATAAACTCTGGTCCATATCCTTGATAGGTGTGTATCCCGTTGACGTTCCCGAAGGCGTCGTGCAAAGCCATGTCGAGGGGCGAGGCAGAAATGAGGGCGGCCAGAGGCGGAATGGACTCCTGCGCACCAAGGCCACCAGCGACTGATCCAGCGATCGCGGGCAGATCGCGCTCCGCTTCCATGAAGACGCTCAAGGGATGGGCATAGTCTCGTGACCTGGAAAGGTTTTGGGCAAAGGCCTCCGTAACCCGCTGGAGCGCAACCTCCCGATCTACGTGAGACACGGCTGCTGACGGCCATCCCCACATGTCCATCAGAAAAATCGCGCCCCATCCGTCCGCAACGTGCCCACGCGCATTTTCTACCGTGACACGCGCATGGCAGTAGAGACAATTGTCCACGATCACGTTGCCGAATTTTAACGACTCGCGCGCTGTCTCCCGCGAGACATATACATCCGTTTCAAGGACACGAATGTCCGTCAGCATGGCCGGGTCACGGCGAGACCGCTCTACGAACCGCCCCGGGCATCGCCCGAGCGCCGCTGCAGCAGGTCGGCCTCCGCGTTTCGCAAGTGCTTGATGATGGCTTCTTTAGCCCGTGGTACATCCCGAAGTCGGAATGCCTGAGCGATATCCTCATGCTCAGCAACGGTAGCTTGCGCGCGCTGGAAGGGAGATCGTGACAGGGCCCGGACAACCATAATAGGCCAACGAAGGGTTTCGTAGAACTGGCTCAGCCGACGGTTTTCAAGAACCTTGGTTATACACCGATGAAAGTCTGTGTCCAGCGAGCTGAACGCATCATAGTCGGAGAAGATCTCTTCTGTTCGCAGGGCTTCCATCGCCTTCGCCAAATCGAACATCTGGATCAGGATCGCCTCGGGGGCGGACGGCAGTTCATCGGCCGCCGCGCATTCAATGATTCGCCGAATATGAAAGATCTCTCCTATACTCCTTGCGTCGAAGGCGGCGACGATGGTACCCCGGCGTGGCAACACGTCGACGAGTCCATCGGTGCTCAGCCGCCTGAGGGCATCGCGCACAGGGGTGGGGCTGAGTCCGATACGAGCAGCCAGGCCGCTGACCGTCACTCGCTCGCCAGATCGAAGGCTGCCCGCCAAGATCTCTGACTTGAATAGTTCGTAAACCTGGTCACTGAGAAGACTAAGATCAACGGATGCGCTCCGAAGTCGGGTAGCCATTTATCTACCCCCATATCAAATCAGAATCAGGCGAGGCTTCGTGTAAAATACGATGTCTGATGCATCAAGACCTCTAAAATACGAACTCTGTGCTTTCCACGCCGCGTGATTCTTTGACCACTGCCCGATCGAGAACTTGGATGCACGGTTCATGCTTCAAGTAGCGTGGGACGCGCCCAAAGGTGACGCTCTTGGGTCATCCACCGACCCGGGTCCATCCTTGGAGCCGGGCGTTCTGAGCCCGAAACGCACCAATACCGGCGATCCGGTCCTCCCGTCCGTTCAAGGATTCTGAGGGTTTTGGGGAGCCGAGGTGGGCGAACGCACCAATACGGGTGAAACGGTGCGCGGGTAGGCCGGTCGTCTCGGGAGTCGTTCAGCACGGCATCCTTCACAGGAGCCGCCGGCGTCGGTCACGGGGGAAGCCATTCCCAGATCACGTGTGTGCAAAACGGGTGGGTCTTGTACGATCGTGTCGCCGGGGAAGAAATTTCCCTTGATGGGAAGCATATTGCGATTCGAGATCCGACCATTCGCAGTTTACGCTTGTTCAGGGACCTTCGGCCGATTACCTAACCAGCGGAGAATTTCCGGTACGGGTTCAGGGATCGCCAGCCCTGGTTCCATTGCGATTAATCGCGCCCTTGTTGGCTTTCCCACGTTGGGAAACTTTTGGCAAAGTTCCTGATACTTCTGTTCACCGAGTGCCTTACGCAAATGGTCTTCGTAGCAGGTGTCCAACCGCCAGACACGTACAGTCCCCACCGGTTGGTGCAGAGCGTCCAACTGGGTGTTATAAGTAGTCTCTTCGCCCTTTTTGTCGCTCGAAAAATCAGACGAGTCGCTGTCGTACACTACCCCTGTCGGGATACCAAATGAGATGGCGATCTTAGCGAACTCCATCAAGTTGCGTTTCCCACCCGCCTCAATAATCGTGGCCCCGGCTTGATCAAGATCGATCCCAAGGTCTCTGGCGTATTCCGGTAGAGCGAGCTTTTCGGTATCACCTTCAACGATAAGAAGCCGCGTTGCGAAGAATAGCTCGTTTCTCTCAGGGTCTAATTCCTTGATGAGCTTTTCCCGTCGCGCGCTGTCGCTCGGCAGCCTTGAAATGGTCACGCCAGTTCTGCCGGTTTGCTTGCGGACCAGAACGATTTCTTTGTAGTCGGGTACTGCGACAAAATGAGGCGAATGAGTAGTATAGATGATTTGGTTCTTCTCTCCGATCCTGCGGAGAGTCTTATAAAGCGCTCGCTGCATTTGGGGATGTAGAAACATTTCCGGCTCTTCAATGAGCAGGATTGCTCCCCGTCTTTGGGTTTCTTCAAAAGCCTGCAGAATCGCGAGAACGATGGCATTTTGCATACCTTCACCCATCTCCTGCGCGCTTACAGTAAAGCCGTCCTCGCGGACATGCAGGTCTAACGTTTTGTAGAAGTCGAGGCTATCAATTGGCTTGAAATAGAGATCGATCTTGCTTGCATCGTTCACCGGATCAAAACCGAGCTGCTGAAGCACCTTGTCTTTAATAGACGATTCCACTTCGTTGAACGCATCAGTGTGGAGGAGTTCAAGCGCTGACTCCATTAATTCTCGGAAGCGCTCGATGCGAGACACCATCACTTCGGTTCCGTCCCCTCGCTTTACCCGTACAGTGTTTTTGGGGTCTTGTAGCCCGCGGTTGATGTCTTCGAACATCTGGCGCAGGAGCGAATAGCGCGCGCTCGGCAGCTGCTCTTTCAGAGACCGATTAGTGCCGATGTAGATGAGCGGAACAGCATCGCGGACCTCGGGTGGGATGCCGATGAGGCGTTCGTACTGATGTGTCTGTCCCATTTTCGGGGCCTTGGTAAGAACGCTTGGCGGCTTGCCCCTTTCATCGCGGCAACTTTGCTCTAATCGGGGCTGGCCTTTCTTTTCGCCCATCTTGTACCGTGTGTATTCAAACGAGAGGCCATGAACATCGGTCCGGGGTGCCTCCTTGAAATGATGATATGAAATCGGCGGGTCTACCGAGCACGAAATCGTGACAGCCGCTTCAGTGCGCATGAAGATATCCTCTGGGGAGAAGCTCGACGCCGCAACCCAGTTTGTTCCTAATATTCTGCGAAGGGCTTCTAGAATGTTGCTTTTTCCGGCATTGTTGGGGCCGATTAAGGCGCAGATCTGCGGCACCTCGAAAGTGAGACTCTCGATCGAGCGAAAGTTCTCGATCCGGAGGGATTTGATTCTCATGGCGCTACTGCCATCCTGCGTGTAGTGGTGCCCTGTGCTCCGTGACGCGTCTTCTTCAGAATCCCGAGTACTTCCTTCGTGCGGACTCGCTCGCCGCTCGCGAGCAGATTAACGCCTTCTGCCGTCGTCACCACCTACCCCTTGTTGATATCGGGATGACGATCCTGACAGAGGGCGAGCATCTCGCGTTGGCCCACGGCCAGCTCGTGCTTGTAACGCCGGACTCCGCCTGTCTCCGCTGCGGGCCGTTACTTTCCGATGCGGCTCTTGAGCGCGAACGTACTGTGCGTCGACCGGGTTATGATCGGAATCCCGAGACCCTGGGAGACCCTCAGGTGGTATGCATGAATGGGGTCCTTGCCTCAGGGGCGGCGAATAGCGTTCTCAACCTCATCACTGGATATGCGGGTGTGGCCCGGAATGCAGGTTGGTGGAGTTATGATGGTCGCCAGGGAGCCCTCATTCCCTGTGCGTCGCCAGGGGGGGCTGTCCTGCCTACGCCGAGCAAGGTCATGGCGATTTGCCTTAATGACTAGGGGGGCCTCATGACAGCATTTTCCTCGCGACACATAGCTGGGATCGATGCGAATCGCACTGTCAAAGATGAGTTGGCTGCCGCCATCGCCCGCAGGTCGGCAAGGCGCAGAATCTCGGTCACCGACCTAGTGAACCCGCGACAGACCTTCTTTAGCCGAACTCGGCCAGACATTGTCATCTCCGCAGACCGTAAACAGTTGATGATGGCAGGGACCGGGTTCCATGACTTATTCGGTCGCGCGGTCTCGACGGAAGAGTACGTCGAGCAGTTCGTTGAGTTTGAAGAGATCGTCGGCAAGATCGACGTCTTCGAGAGCGAGCCGATCGAGCTAAAGACCACCTCCTCAATCCCCACAGAGGTGCTCACATCACGTCCGGGTCAGGTGGAGCAACTAGCGATGTACTGCGCGATGGTCGCCAGGCCCTTAGGGCACCTCCTGTATTATCGACGGTCTGAGTACGGGCGCGAGCCTCTCCTCAAGGCGTTCGACGTGGAAATGACGGATCGCGACCACATCGTGCGCGAGATGCTTCAGCGTCGCGACCTCCTGCGTGCCGCTCTCGACACCGGGGATCCCTGCCACCTCCTCCGCTGCGAGTGGTTTGGCCGGGACTGTACGTATGCGGACGTTTGCGGTTGCGTCACCGCGCAGCCGCTCACGCGCATGGTTTCGACCGGGACAGTCCGCATCGCAGAGAACACCGCACTGGCCGAGGTCCTCAAGGCTAAGATCCTGGCAGTGCCCCCGATAGGGCCGGCCGACAACTTCACGCTGAACGACCTGGTATTCCCGCGGAAAGCGGCCCTCCGGCGTGATGGCATCCCAGAGAGTGGGGAGCCAGATGCAGGCGAACAAATGGAGTCGATGGAACGTCGTGGTTTCCTTGACGTGCTTGAGGACGCGGTGTGGCACGGAGTACCTGGGGCCTGCCGGACAACCAGGGTGCAGTTTGGGCCCATTCGCGGATCGCTGCTGCTTTACCGGGGGATCCCGACGTTGCTGCGCGCCACCAAACGCAGGGAGATGATCCCCCGAGACCGCCTCGCTGTCGATGCCCCTTACTACACGGACCGACTCGCCTTCGAGTGCGCGATGGCGGGCAGTGAGAAGGGAAGGCTCATCATCTACTATTCTGCTCTGGAAGACAAGTTCATGGTGTACGACTTCTGGTTTCGAGATCTCGAAGGCATTCGGGCCGAGATGCGCAGGCGCCTCGATTTGCTCCAATCAGGCGCCCAACCAAATGAGCTTCCGCCCTGCGAGCCGGCCTGGATGAGCAGGCTCTGCAACTTTGGGCACAAATGTGCCTGTGCGGGGGTCCCGCGGCGGTGATGCATCGACAAATACTCTGAAGAATCGCCAAAGCATGGAAGCGCAATAGAATCGCATGAAGCACGGTCGCCGGTGGCATGCCAGCACGGTAGGGCATGTCCTTTGGAATTCGCTTCATCAGATATGGTTGCCGGCCCGCGGCACCAAGAACAACCTAGACAAGTAATCGTTATCGCCGCCCGCTTCTGTGCTGCGCTGTCAATCTTAGTCGATCCTGAAGGAGGAGGAGCCACCCAGGAGAATGACCTTCGCAGAGTCCTTCGATGATCCGGAGCATCGACCATGAGGATCGCCGGATTGTTCGCCGGCATAGGCGGGATCGAGGTCGGCCTTGAGGGGGCGGGGCATTCGACGGAGTTCCTCTGCGATATCGACCCCTGCGCGCAAGCTGTTCTACGGCATCGTTTTCCCGGGGTGCCAGTCGAATCCGATATCCGCAAGATCCGTTGTCTCCCGAAGAACGTCGAGCTACTTACCGCCGCCGCCCCTCCTCCCCCGCCCGACCCCTTCCCCCCGTGCATCGCGACCCCACCGACTACATCGTAACGTAGCCGATGGCATGGCGACGTCCTTGGGCCCCGGCGAGACGCCCGTGTTGACGCCCGAGGAGCGGAATTTGCGAGCCGCCGCGCGGGGCGCCGGAGGGACGATGGAGGGGTGGAAGAAGCGCATCAGTGTTGATTAGGCACGGACGTTTGGCGAGTTGTAGGGCCACTCGACGATGACCCGCTCTCTTGTTCGCACCCATCCCCGGAGAATGGTATCATTCGGGGAATGGACAAACCCGGGTTCCGCGACTTGAAAGCAGAAGCGTTGGCCGTCCGAGACGGGATGGCGAACGCGGTCGCGCGGTACGCTGTTGCGCTTGTGCCCGCGACCGGGCCGACGATCGGCAGCGGTGTCCTTGTGTCACACGGAACGGATTTGTTTGTGGCTACCGCGGAGCATGTCGCCGACGCGCTCGACCTTGATGATATCCGCTGCATTCCCAAACCGCCCCAGCCTGTCAACATAATTGAGCATCGCGACGAACGGTATCGGCACCTGATACGTCCCGATCTTGCTGACACGGTTGCGTTCAGGCTGCCGGTGGCGAACGTACTCGCGGACGCGGCAGCGGACGTGGCACTCCTGCGTCTCAACGGGCACCCGGCCGAGTTCCGTAGCATGGAGTTCTACCCGCTCGAACGGGCGCGTTCAACCGAACTGCCGCACGATCGGGTGGTGGTCTGCGGGTTCCCGTTTGACCTGACCCTCGTGTTTCGTCCCACACGTCAGAGCGCGGTGTTCTCACGTACGCTCTGGGGTAAGTTGACGACTACTGTCCGGGAAAACTTCGACCCTGACCGCCAGTTGCTCATTACGTACGAGGTCGATGAAGTGATGGACGGACACGGCATGAGCGGGGGAGGGGTATGGATGCCCCCGCGACCAGGCACGGACCTTTGGAATCCCGACGATCAGATCCTCGTTGGCCTGCAGATCGGGTGCTTTGAAAAGACTGCAGGGCGACCGCTCGTCGCAACGCGAATTGAGCGGGTCAGGCGCCTGCTCGTTAAGTGACTTTACGGCCGATGTCACGGTCGATTCGGCTGCATCCTCAGCTCCGGCAGGGGTGGCTTCCTCCCCTTGCCCCCGCTCCGGACGCGCGCCCAGTAACCCCTCGGCGGCACGGGCACATTGAGCAGGCGGCAGACCTTGCCGAGCCGCACGGCGGAGACTACGTACGCCTTGGCCACGGTCAGCACGGGCTCTGACCAGACTTGCTCGTAGAGCACCTCACGGTCGTAGTCACGCAGCAGTTTCCTTATCGCGTTCGTCTGCTTCCCGTGCTCAGACTTTCTCTTCTCGCTTTCGGTGATGGGCTTCTTCTTCAGGCCCAGGGAAACGAGCCGCGCATGCACCTTCGGAGTTCGGACGAGCTCCCGATAAGTTTCTGGCGCGCAGATCTCGGGCCGCTCGAGGCGATGCATGATCGTTTTCAGGTGATAATCGCCGACTTTCAACAGAGAGCGCCGTATCCGCACGAGCCGCTCCGGATCCCTCTCTTCCCAGCGTACGCCGCACTTGAGGATCGCCTCGATTACGCCGGTGCCTCTATAGCCAGCGCCCGTGTTTGGAAAGCGATCCTCCAGCCACCAGAAGTGCCACGACAGGATTCGGGTCAGATCCCTGGGCGGCTGCACAGTCAGAAGGAACGCGACGATGGATTCGTACCTCGCACATTCGTACAGCTCGTCGAAGTCGTCACGGGCGGGATCGGGTCCGAGGCGCTTCAAGATGCCGAGATGCCCGGCGCGTGCAGCCTCCGTGATCGCTGACCAGCCAACGAAGCGCTCCTCGCCGTCTTCCGAGTCAGCATCCTCGGCGATGCCCAGGTTCAGATTAGGCGCCGGCGCGTGGGGATCGGCGCCGGCCCAGAGGCAGAGGGCGATGCCTCGTTCGTTCGCCTCCCTGACGTGGTAGCCGAGGGCGATATTCAGCTCCCGCTGGATTTTTGGGTTCTCGGCCCGATGGCGCTTGACGAATCCAAGTAGTGGGCGGTTCGAGGTGCCGTGACCGAGGATCGACGCCATCTCGTGGCCCTCCGTCAGATCATAGCCGGAGGCCCTGAAACGCTCATAGAGATCGGCATTGTAGGTGTTGAGCACCGTGTAGACGTCGACGCTCCTGAGATCTCCGCCCCACTCCAGGAGGAGGTCGAACAGGTCCCAGCGTCGGGACCGGAGCGCCAGGTCGAGCGGCGCGTACCGCTCGAGCTCGAGCCGGTAGCCATTCTGCAGGAGAAGGGTCGCGAGCGAATGCTGGCCGGTCTCGAGCACGATCTGCAGCGCCGTCTTCGGCCGGGCTCCCTTGGGGACGGCCTCTGACGTCAGCTGAAGCGGCTTCCCGTCAGCGATCCAGCGCTCGACGTCGTAGAAGCGGCCTTCGCGGCACAACTGGTGAAGGGGCCGGACATCCTCAGGGGAACACGCGAGAGGAAGGCTGACCTCTGGCATGGCGGGCCGGTTCTAGGCCGGCGACCGGTCACCCTCAGATCTAACCAACTTCGTCGCCTGCGAACACCTGACCCAGCTTGAACTGGGGGTTGCGCACCAGGAGAGCACGCGTCCGACGTTCGGGAACGCGTATGCTGATCTGATCAAGCGAAAGGGTGAGGAGCACGAGATTCGTATTCTGGACGGTTTGCGCGCCGAAGGGCACAAGATAGTCCATGCAGGCCTCGGTCAGGACCACGACTTCCAGGCGGCGGCCAAAGCGACAATCGAGGCAATCCACGCAGGCGCCAAGTATATCTACCAGGCCGTCTTCTTCGTTGATGGTTGGCGCGGGGTCGCAGACTTCCTCGAGCGAGTCGAGCGGCCCTCTGTTCTCGGCGCGTGGAGCTATGTAGTCCTTGACACCAAGCTCGCCCGACATCCGCGACCCGAGCACGCCCTTCAGCTCTGCTTCTATGCGCACTGTCTCAGGCGAATCCAGGAGCTCGAGCCCGAAATCGCGTACGTTGTCCTTGGCACCCGGGAGCGCATCCCAATCAGGCTTGCAAATATATTGGCCTATTACCGCCGGTTGCGGCGGCGCTTCGAGTTAGCAGCAGAAGGGCGCGCCCAAACCGCGCCCTATCCGTGCGAGCATTGCCCCCTGTGCGACTTCCGGCCGGTCTGTGAGGAACGCTGGAATCGTGAGGATCACCTTGTCCGCGTTGCTGGTATCCGTCACGATCAGGTCGATCGACTCGTGACCGCCGGCATCACCACGTTGACCGCCCTGGCTGAGGCACGTTCGGGCATACGAATTCCGAAGATGGCCGCTCCGGCGTTAAAGGGCTTGCATGAGCAAGCCGCGCTGCAGCTTGAGCGTCAATGTTCGGGAAAGATCCAATATAGTGCGCTTCCGATCGAAGATGGTCGCGGTCTCGCGGTTCTCCCCCAGCGATCGAAGGGTGACATCGTCCTCGATCTTGAGGGACATCCCTTCTTTGAGCCCGCGCGGGGCCTGAATTTTCTCTTTGGTGTCCTCACGTTTGATGGCCTTGAACCGCATTACGATGTCTTCTGGGCGCACGACCGCGATGGCGAACGCCGGGTATTCGAAGGCTTCGTTGACCTCGTCCACACGCGGCTTGCCCTTTACCCCGATCTCCACGTGTATCACTTCGGCGCTTACGAGCCGACCGCGATCAAACGGCTGATGGGCGAGTACGCGACGCGTGAGACTGAAGTGGACGAACTGCTCCGACGCAAAACCTTTGTTGATCTCCATGCCGTCGTACGTCAAGCTCTGCGGGCAGGCGTTCCGAGTTACTCACTTAAGGAGCTTGAACTATTGTTCTCTTTCACGCCGTCCGCCGCAGTGCGTTCGGGCACGCAGGCGATTCTCCAATACGAGCAGTGGATCTCGACGAAGGACGACGCGTTTCTTGCCGGGATCGCCGCATACAACGAGGACGATTGTCGGGCGACCCACGCTCTCCTCGGCTGGCTCCACAGATTGCGCCCGGCTGACCTCCCGTGGCCTACTATCCCGGCAGCACCGACTGTTACGGAAGAAGCGTCTGCGGCATTAGAGGCTCGCCAGCGCCTTCGCGAGGAGCTCTTGAGGGGTGCCGAGCCAGGCACGCCTCGCTGGCTCACCGCCGAGCTCCTTGAGTACCATCGCCGCGAGGCGCGACCGGCTTGGTGGTGGTACTTCGAGCGGCTCGGCATGACGCCGGAGGAATTGGTTGATGATTCTGAGTCGATCGGCTGTCTTGAATCCGATGCGAACATGCCGCCCAAACCGCGCAAGAGATCTGTCCTTCATATGCTCAGGTTTCCACCTCAGGACCACAAGCTCCGACCCGGGCCGGCTGACGACCCGGCGACCGGGAAGAGCGCTGGCGAGATCCTGGAGATCGACGAGGCCACCGGGACACTCTGGCTCCTGCGCGGTCCGACGCTCGCGGGGGTGCCGCTTCCACGGGCTCTCATCGCCACGGGCCCCTATGATGATCGTCAGCAACGTGAGGCCGTGCTTCGGTTTGCTGAATCGATCAGAGATGGTGACAATCGCTATCCGGCGCTCCAGGCGATTCTGGGTCGAGAGCGCCCTCGGACTCGTGGGCTAGCTTCGGGTGATCGAATCCAAACGACCGATTTGGCTCGCATGGAGCACCTCGCACTCAGCCTCGACGACAGCTACCTTTTCTTGCAGGGACCGCCAGGGACGGGCAAAACAAGGACCGGAGCTCGTCTCATCGTGCACCTATTGGTCCACGGACGGCGGGTGGGAGTTACTTCCCAAACTCACAAGGCAATCTACAACCTGCTTCATGAAGTCGAGGCTGTCGCACACGAAAAGGGCTTCAGCTTCCGCGGTCTCAAGAAGTCGACTGCCGGCAATCCGGAGTCGAAGTACGAAGGCGAGTTCATCAAGAGCGAATCGGACGCATCGGCGGTCTTCTCCGCGTCCGATGTCCAGCTTCTCGCGGGTACAGGGTGGCTCTTTGCACGTGGCGACATTGATGGTCAGCTCGACTATATCGTAATTGACGAGGCTGGCCAGATCTCGCTCGCCGACGCGATCGCCATAGGGACCTCATCCCGAAACATAATCCTGCTTGGCGACCCTCTTCAGCTTGCACAGGTAACCCAGGGTTCACACCCGTCGGGTAGCGGGGTATCGGTCCTCGAACACCTTCTCGGTGAGGTGGCCACGATCCCGGAAGACCGCGGCGTGTTCCTAGATCACAGTTTCAGGATGCACCCTGATGTGTGCGCATTCCTCTCAGAGATGGTCTACGCTGGCAGGCTCCACTCCGACCCCTGCGCGGCACGACGCGCGACCTCCTTCGGGACCGGCATCCGCTTCGTTGCTGTCGAACATCACGGAAATCGCTCTGCCTCGGACGAGGAGGTCGCACAGATCGCAGCCCGGATTCAAGAAATGCTTCGAGGTTCGTTCACCGATGCGAATGGAACGACCCGGCCGATCCGCGAAGACGACTTCATGGTCGTAGCGCCCTACAACGCTCAGGTACGGTGCCTTCGAGCAGGTTTGCTAGCTGGTGTGCGCGTCGGCACCGTTGATAAGTTCCAAGGTCAGGAGGCCCCGATAGTCTTCTTTTCCATGGCGACCTCCAGCGGCGAGGATGTCCCGCGCAATCTTGCTTTCCTCTTCTCTCGCAACCGTTTGAACGTAGCAATCTCTCGGGCGCAGTGCCTCGCCGTTCTTGTCTGCTCGCCGCGGCTACTTGAAGCGCGCTGCCGGTCGATTGATGAGATGGAGCTTGTGAACGCACTGTGTCGGTTGGTTGAGTACGCTGACGGGAGGGCGCAGGGATAGACAGCCGACGCCTCGGCCCGCGCCAACCCTAAGCTCCGCTCCCGGCCCTAAGAGGATCTTCGCGGGAACTCAGCCACCCGATGTGCCCAAGAATCAGCGCCCTGCCCTAAGATTGTCGAGGGGGCTGGCCCTCCGGAACTTTCGGCTCACGTCTAGTTTCGTAAGCTGAGCATAGCGGAGAGTCATAGCGAGGCTTTCGTGAGCACGATCATAACGTTCGGTGACGTCCACCATTTGCCGGGCCGCCAGTAACGCAGCGCAGATCTCTTCAACCAGTGGCAGGTTCGGGTAGGCGGCGCGAAGCCGAGCTTCGTCGGTTTCCCCACGCATCATTTCCGCCCACATCTCCGGGGACATATCCTTCCACCGTCCCGAGCGTCCGCCGTGTAGATAGCGGTCGGTCTCTCGAGTCTGCCGCTCGAGCTTCGGGGTGTCTGGTTGGTGCGGCGTCTGGGCATAAGCACGGGTGATGAACAGAGCAAAGACCCTGCCTAATCGCCTTCAGACGCCTTGGAGTGGGGAAATCCTCTCCGGGCGCATCAATCGTCTGATGCGCACAAACGTTATCTGGCACCCCATCTTCTCCCCAGAGTTCAATACTGACGATTGGGTTCTTATACCAGGGTGGCACTTCATGTGGGGGTGGACCTCTAATCGCCCCCACGCCCCGGGGGCCGCAAAATTCCACCCCGAAGATTGGGGGACCGATACCCTCGCCGATTGGGTTCCCGTAAGAGTCCCGGTTCCACTCCACCGACTGAAGAAAACTCCCAGGCAGGTCTCCTGCTCCTTTGAGGACTTTCTCCGGAAATATCAGCCTGTGGGAATGCTGATCCTCAAGGAGTGGTTGCTCTACATGCGCCCTCACGTTGCCGATCTGTTCCAGCATCCAGAGGACTACTCAGAACTCGTCGTGTGGATAGCACTGTGCGGGCTGAAGTTCACCGTCGAGCAGGCAGAAGCAATCCGGGGGTTCCTCACGAACCGTGTCATCCAGAAACTGAAGTGGTCAAATCCGGAGAAACTCCGCAAGCACCTGGGGATCACCGTGCAGCGTGATAATACTTACAGGCATGTTCCTGCAACAGGTACCGAGATAGAGTCGGATCTCTACGATCACTTCGTCGCTGATGTCTTGAACGACGTCTATGTCGTTCGGACCAATTGTCTCGGCTATCTGTACAGCGCGGCCAGAAACTACCAGCTTAACCTCTACAAAAGAGCGAAGTCTCGTCCGGCCCTAGAAGGGGTGCCCCCTCCCTCGAATGCGGAAGGAGAGCGGTCGGAAGATGAGACGGCCTTGGACAAACTGGCCACTGACCAGCAGAGGCAGAAGGCTGAGGCAGAGCGAGAGGCCGTGGAATCAAAACTCGACATGGACCGGCTGTTAGATCAAACGAACCTCACACCTCGCGAACGCGAACTTGCGGTCCTTCTGTGCCAGCCTTCTCAACTTACCCAGAAAGAGATCGCCCGGCGAATGCATGTTACGCCCGCAAGAATCAGCCAAATGATCAAGCAACTCGCCTCGAACCCGGTGCTCAAGCAAGCTTACGCCAGGCTTTAATCCAGCCCCCCCTTTCCTGGTCCCCTGAGGGTTTTAGCCGCCAGGATATTAACTTTCGCTTCCTCCCAGTTGTCTGTACACAGTAGAGGGCAATAAGACACCCTTTCCGTTCTGAGCCTTCCTGGACGGCTAGGCGGAGTCTGAACGTGGCAATCCAGTTCGTGACAAGAGGAGGAGCAGCGATGGGAGAGACTCAGGAATCGGGGCGGTTCGAGACCGTGGAGGATGGCGCGGCGATGGACGGTAGAGATCGCTGGGCCCCCGCCGAGCCGGGGGAGCGCGAGGTCGTGATCCAGTTTGATATGGCCAGCGGAGGGATGGCGCTTGTCTTTACATCGTGGCCAGGGTGGTATTCGAAGTTCCGGCGGAACCCCTCGGCCCGGCTGCTGGAAGTACACCGGGACGAGCAAGGGCGGCTGACCGGCGCGGATTTCGAGCTCCCGGTTGCGCTCGTGTCCACCCGGTCAAAGCGGCGCTCGGACAAGAAGGTCGGGTAGCCTCTGGTGCCGGTCGCGCGCGGCCGCTAGGATGGCCTCTTTTGCCTCTAGAGTGAGTTGGAGCCGGGGTCCAGCAGGCCCTAGGGCGGCGAGGGGGAGCGAGGTCCCTCCCGGCCCGCTCGCCGACGCAGAACGCGATACTGGGCACCGGGTGGTGCCCGCGGTGCCGGAGGAGCCAGCGGGGTCGTGACGCCCAACGCGCGGCAGGGAACAGGCGCTCGACCTCCCGAGACGCTCGGGAAGAAGAGAGGAACGCCCGCTGATGACCGGCGAAGCGAACGGCCTATGACCGTGCGGCTCATCCAAGTCGAACCCGATCTTGGGGCGCAGGACGTCATGGATCGGGTGTGGCACCAGCTCCTCGCGGATGATCCTGCTGCGGAGGAGTCAGCGTGAAGGCAGCTCTCTACGTGCGCGTCTCGACAATCGACCAGGTCGAGAAGTGGTCGCTCGCGGCCCAGAAGCGGGCCCTCGTGGAGTTCGCCGAGCGCCAGGGTTGGACGTACGGGGTCTATGAGGATGCCGGGATCTCCGGGGAGACGCTGGACGCTCGTCCCGCAATGTTGCGGCTGCTCGAAGATGCCCGGGCCGGGCAGATCCAGGTCACCGTGGCGATCGAGATGGAGCGGTTCAGCCGGTCGGAGAGCCTATTCGACTGGCTGGTGATCAAAAAGGCATTCCGGGAGGGCAAGATCAAGTTCGGGACGCCGCAGCAACTCTACGATCCAGCGGATGCCGAGGACGACTTCCTTACAGACCTTTTTGGAGCGCTCGCCAAGCGCGAGAAGCGCAAAATCCTGGAGCGCACCCGTCGCGGCCGGCTGGAGGCGGCACGCCGGGGACGGTTCGTGGGCACGCGCATCCCGATCGGCTACCGGCTCGCCTCGCCGGGCGTCTTGGAGGTCAATGAGCAGGGCGCGCGCATCGTGCGACTGATCTTCGACCTAGCGCTGCGGGGCCGCAGCACGAGGGCGATCGCCCGAGACCTGTTACGGCGCGGGATTTCGTCGCCCCGGGGGGTCCGGACGTGGACGCACTCCGAGGTGGGCCGCGTCCTGCGCAACCCGGCGTACGTCGGGCGGATGCGGTTCAACCGCCGTCGCGTGGTCCGCGAGGGCGCCGGCCGCCGGCTCGCGCCAACCCCCGAGCACGAGTGGGTGGAGATCGCGATCCCTCGCCTCGTCAGCGAGGAAACGTTCCGGCGCGTCCAGGACCAGCTCCGCCGGAACCTCCTGTTCTCGCCGCGCCGGAGGAAGGCCACGTACCTCGTCGCCGGCCTCATCCGCTGCGGCGTGTGTGGGGCCGCCAGATCAGGATCGAGCGCCGACGGTCGCGGGTACTACCGCTGCAACAACGCGATCGACCCAAAGCCCGGGCACGAGCGATGCCGGGCCCGTCCGGTCCGGTCCGACAAGTTGGACGCGGCGGTGTGGGCCCAGGTGGTCGCCTCACTGCGCCAGCCGGACGTGATCCTCGAGGCGGCCCGACGATACCGGGAGTCGCATCTCGGGCAGCGCGACGAGCTGCTAATACGCCTGGAGGCGTTGCGGACCGCGATGTCGCGGGTCCCGGAGGAGCGCGAGCGGGTGCAGCGGCTGTACCGTGAAGGGCTGGCTTCGTTCGAAGAGACGAAGAGTCACGTGGGCGAAATCGACCGCAAACGCTCGGCGCTCCACCAAGAGAAGGAGACGCTCGAAGCGCGCTTGTCCATGCAGACCGCGGACGAGGCGGAGGCGGATCGCCTAGGTCGAGTGGTCCGGCGCGTTGCCGACCGGCTCGAGCTGCTATCGCCTGGACAGCGCGTCGAGGTCATCCGCGCGTTCGTCCGTCGGGTCGTCGTCCTACCGGGTCCCGAGATCCAGGTCCATGCCTTCGTGCCGGTCCCCGGTCGCCAGGAGGAGCAGCAGTACGTGGGGGCGACATGGGAGGCAGCGCTGTCATGAACCCGACCGGGTTGTATTGCGGAGCGTTTGTCAGCCCAAAGGCGCCCGACAGACTCGCCGCCGCCATGTTGAAGAGATTCGTCAGAGGGCCGAACAGGTCGCCGGTCGATGCGCCGCCCGAAGGTCCAGGAGTCTGTCCGGCGGCTGGAGCGACCGACATCAGGATGGTGACGAGTCCGAGTGCCCCGCTCGCACGTCCACGAAGCCACACGTCACGATGCCTCCGTCACCAGAATGATCAGCGGCGTTCCCGTGGGGATCTCGATCGTCGGCACCCAGGATCCGGGGGCGCCGGGTGGGCTGAGTTCCTGTGCCATGCGCGCCGCCACATAGGTCCAAGCTGGAGCCGTCTGTCCCCCGGAAATTTGAACCCCTCCGTCAAAGATGTTCACGGTATCCTGGCGTGCGACGGCCTGAAGATAGTCGGCGGTGGCCTGCAGAGTGGCCGCGGCGACGGCGTTGGCCGCGGCGGGGTGGCGCATGGATGTCCGCCCGGAGAGACCGGGGACAAGGCTGCCGGGATCAAGCGCCAGGCCGCGAACCAGATGCCCCTGTTGCTTCTCAACGAGCGTCATCTGGATGCGGCCCGCCGGACCGACCACCGCTTGTCCGAGCCAGATCCCCGGCGGGTCGGCGACTTGAACGACAACCGGCACGGGCGGACCGCCCGGCACGTTGAGAATCCCCGTCACCAGCGTGGCGGAGAGCCGGGTGCCCGGAGCCAGAGAAGGCCCAGCGTCGTGTGCGTTCGCCGGCGAGGGATCCGCGGGGGCGGTGGGCGTCGTTGCCGAGGCGTCGGCGGCGCGATTGTACACCACGGGGGAAAACCCGCTGAGATCCCCGGACGGTCCGCGGTCGATCACCGGGCCGATTGGGACGCTGATCACGATGGGGTTTCCCGGGGGACGCGACGCGAAGCCGGAGGGTTCCACGGGTTCGAATAACGGTGGAACCGGAAGGACGCCGGCCGTCGAGGCCCTGGGTTCACCCTGTGGAACGACGGGCTCCCCTTCCTGCGGGCGGAACGGCGCGGTGAGAAGGCGAGGCAACTCCGCCCTGATGGCGGCGGTATCGTCAGGCCCCGGTTTGGACACCGCCACGGGCGGCGCCGGCAAGGGGAGGGCCCGGTGGCGGAAGGCGATCGAGAGCCCGAGCAGCACCAGGGCCAACGCGGCGATCGCCAGGGGCACCGCGGCCGCCACCTCGCGTTTGGCCAGAAGCCGGTCCCCCACGCTGGTCTCATATTCCCCCCACCAGAAGAACAACCGCCTCAACATGCCTCGCCGCCGTCGTCGCCGGAACTCGTCCTCGCTGTCGAGGCGGATCTGGGATCCCGAAATCTCCGCCAGCACCTGCGAGTACGTCGCCGGTGCCTCTACGGCAAGCCGGGCGAGAACCGCCGGGATGACTTCGGGCGCCAGGTCCACGTCGTCTCCAAGCGTGCCGCGGATCCGTTGGGCCGTCTGCTCACTCAAGGCAATTTTCATCCGCACCCTCACCCATTGTGATAGGTATATATTCCAGCATCAGTATATCTATCAACTTCATTGTGTCAAGAGGCGAACTCCTGGCCCCTATCGAAATTTGTCTCCCATGACTGCACCCACCCGAGAGCGCCTGCGCGTTCCGGTGGAGGCGCTGCGCTGGACGTGCGACCTCACCTCTCTCGGTTTTGCGACGACGGCGGACCTCCCCCGTGAGTCCGCGATCGTCGGGCAGGTTCGAGGGGTGCGCGCGCTGCAGTTCGGCTTGGGGATCGACCAACCCGGGTACAACATTTTCGTAAGCGGCGCGCCGGGGACGGGCCGGAGCACGTACACGCGCGGCGAGGTCGAGCGGGCCGCGCAGGCCAAGCCCGTCCCCTCCGACTGGTGCTACGTCCGGAACTTCGCTGCGGCGGATCAGCCGGTGGCGATCTCCCTCCCCGCCGGCGAGGGGCAGGCCTTCCGCGCGCAGGTGGCCGACCTTGTGACCGAGGTCCGGGAGGGCCTCCGGCGGGCGTTCGCGAGCGAAGCCTACGAGCAGCAGCGGGCGACGGTCGCCAAACAGTACGAGCAGCAACTGGGAGAGATCTGGCAGGCCCTCGAGAACCAGGCGAAGATCCGCAGCCTCATGCTCCAGCGCACGCCGACCGGCATCCTGACGGTGGCGGTGGACCTCCAGGGACGGCCGATCACCCCCGAGGTCTTTCAGTCGCTCCCGGAGGGTGAACGCCAGCGCATCGCCGATCGCAGCAAGGAGCTCGAAGAGGTCCTGGCCGAAGCGCAGCGCAAAGCGCGCAGCCTCGAACGCGAGGGGCGCGAAGCCCTTCGCCAGTTCGACGCGCAGACGGCGAAGTTCGTGATCGACACCCCGGTGGAACGCCTCAAGGACGCGGACCGCGACCACGCCAAAGTCGTGGCGTTTCTCAACGCGATCGAGCAGGACATGCTCGAACACCTCGCCGAACTCCGCGGCGACGACGAGGGCGAGCGGCCGCGTCAGGAGCTGCCATTTCCCCGCCAGGATCCGTACGCCCGCTATCAGGTCAACCTCCTCGTGGATCATCGGGGCACCCACGGGGCGCCCGTGATCATCGAGACCAACCCGACCTACTACAATCTCGTAGGCAAGGCGGAGTACCGGTCGGAGTTCGGAGCGCTGCTCACCGACTTCACGATGATCAAGGCGGGCGCGCTCCATCGCGCCAACGGCGGGTTTCTCATCCTCCAAGCGCGCGATGTGCTCACGAACCCGTACGCCTACGATGGACTGAAGCGCGCGCTCCGCAGTCAGGAGATCCGGATTGAGCACCTGGGGGAGGCGGCGGGGCTGCTGCCGACCGCGACGCTTCGGCCGGATCCGATCGCGCTGGACATCAAAGTGGTCCTGATCGGGACCCCGGATGTCTTCCACCTGCTGTACGGGCTCGACGAGGAGTTTGAGAAGCTGTTCAAGATCCGCGCGGACTTCGACGTGACGATCGACCGCACACCGGCGAACCAGGAGGAATACGTGCGGGCGATAGCGGCAATCTGCCACCGCACAGGCTCGTGCCACTTCGACCCTTCGGGGGTCGCCGCCGTCCTCGAACACAGCGCCCGGCTGGCCGCGAGTCAGGACAAGCTGAGTACCCGATTCAACGAGGTGGTCGAGATCGTCTTCGAAGCCACCGCCTGGGCGCGGGAGGGCGGGAGTCCGGTGGTGACGCGGGAGCACGTCCGTCGGGCCGTCGAGGAGAAGGCGTACCGATCCAACCTCCTCGAGGAACGGATCCGCGAACTGATCACCAAGGGTGTCATCCTCGTCGACACCGATGGCGCCGTGACCGGCCAGATCAACGGCCTGTCGGTGCTCCAGCTCGGCGACTACACCTTCGGGCAACCAAGCCGGATCACCGCCCGTGCCTACGTCGGCGGCCGGGGGGTCGTGAACATCGAGCGCGAAACCCAAATGTCCGGCCGGGTCCACAGCAAAGGCGTATTCGTGCTCGCTTCGTTCCTCGCGAGCCGGTTCGCCCAGGCCCACCCCCTCAGCCTCTCCGCCTCGCTAACCTTCGAGCAGCTCTACTCGGACGTAGACGGAGACAGCGCCAGCTCGACCGAGCTGTACGCGTTGCTGAGCGAGCTCTCGGGGCTGCCGATCGCCCAAGGCCTCGCGGTGACGGGATCCGTCAATCAGATGGGGGAGGTTCAGCCCATCGGCGGGGTCAACGAGAAGATCGAAGGTTTCTACTACGTGTGCAAAGCCAAGGGGCTCACCGGGCGCCAGGGGGTCGTGATCCCGCACCAGAACGTCCGCGACCTCATGCTGCGCGAGGAAGTGGTGGCCGCCTGCCGCGAGGGACGATTCGCCATCTGGGCCGTCCACACCATCGACGAAGGAATCGAGGTCCTCACGGACAGCGAGGCCGGCGCGCGCGGCTCCGATGGGCGATTTCCCCCCACCTCGGTCAACGGACGTGTCGAGACGCGCCTGGCGGAACTGGCCAAGCGCTACCGAGAATTTGGCCCCACCCCTGAGCACCCGAAGGACACCCCCCCCGCCTCCACCTAGTCGTCGCCTGTCCCAGTCCGCGCCCGGCCAGAGTCTCCGTCAATCTCCCATCGTTCTTCTTCCACCCTGGACCACCGGCCGCGCCCTCGGGTGGAAACGCCGATCTATCCACTCGATGCGTCCGTGACCGGAGAGTCCGGGGCATTACTTTGAACGAGGAATCTTCCACGAGGACCCCTATTGGCGAGCGACGAGACCGCCGGGACTAACCCGGGCACCGGAAGTCCAGGAATCCGTGCGAGGCAGCAGGCCGTGATGGCCATTCTCGGCCAGCGCGCGCTGTCGAGCAGCGACGTATCCACGTTCATGAGCGAAGCCGTCGCGTCCATTGCGCGGCTCCTCAGGGTTCAGTACTGCAACGTCTTGGAACGCATCCCGGGGACCCAAACCTTCCGGCTGTGCGCCGGGGTGGGGTGGACCGAGGACACGCGCACCGATGCGTCCGTCGATGGCGGCCCGGCCTCCCAAGCCGGATACACCCTCGGATCCACCACGCCCGTGATCGTGGAGGACTATCGGACCGAAGCTCGGTTCCGTGTGCCCGCCGTTGTCCACAGACATCCGCTGGGCGGCGGCATGAGCGTGGCGATCCCCGGGCGGGACGGTCCGTTCGGCGTCCTGGCCGTGGCCACGACGGCCTCACGAACGTTCAGTGAAGAGGATGCCACCTTTCTTCAGGGCGTGGCCACCGTATTCGCCGCGGCGGTCGAGCGCCGGAGGACCCACGATTCGGCCCAGGAGACCAACCAGCAACTTCGGGCGCTCGCCGACACCGCGCCGCTGGCCATCGTCTCGCTGGATCTGAACGGCATCGTACAGAGCTGGAACGCCGCCGCGGAGCGCGTCTTCGGCTGGATCGCCGCAGAGGTGCTCGGGCGGCCCGACCCGTTGTTCTTCGATCACGGACGCGAGGAAGGCGCCGGGGTGCTGGAACGCGTGCTCCGAGGGGAAACCATCGAGGAGCTCGCGAGCCAGATCCTACATAAGGAGGGGCGGGCGGTCGATGTCTCGATCTCCGCCACCCCAGTCTACGACGGCACGGGCTCCGTCGAAGGCGTGATCGCTTTGATTGCCGACAGGACCGCCCACCGCCAGATCGAGGCGGCCCAGGCCCAACTGGCAGAGATCATTGAGACGACGACGGACTTCGTGACGATCACCGACGTCCCCGGGAAGGGCTTCTACGTCAATCGGGCCGGCCGCCGGATGCTGGGGATCGACGGGGACGAGGACATCTCCAAAATGACCTTCGCCGACGTCTTTTCCGGCGACACCTGGTCGTTCATCTCGAACGAAGCGATGCCGGCCGCGGTGCGGGACGGGGGATGGAGCGGCGAGATCGTCCTCTTCAACCGGGATGGGCAGGAGATCCCCGTCTCGATGGTCATGATCGCCCACAAGGGACAGCACGGGCACGTCGAGTTCTTCTCGGCCATCGCCCGGGATATCAGCGAACGCAAGCAGTTCGAGCACCAACTGGTGCGCCTCGCCAATCACGACCCCCTCACGGATCTCTTCAACCGCCGACGGCTGGAAGAGGAGGTGGAGCGTCACCTGGCGGAGGCCCGACGGTACGGGATCCGCGGCGCGCTGCTCTTCGTCGATCTCGATCAGTTCAAGGACGTTAACGACTCTCTCGGTCACCCCACGGGCGACGCGCTCCTCGTCCACGTGGCGGGGCTCCTGCGGGAGCGGTTGCGGGAGACCGACATCATCGCCCGGATGGGTGGGGACGAGTTTGCGATCCTGCTGCCACACACCGATAAACCGGAAGCGGAGGCGCTCGCCACGCAGCTGGTGAACGCGCTGAGGAACACCACCATCGACGCGGCGGGGCGGCCGGTTGGCGTGACCGCCAGCGTCGGAATCGCCCTCTTCCCCGAGCACGCCACGACGCTCGGTGACCTGTTCGCGCGCGCCGACCTCGCCATGTACCAGGCAAAGGAGAGCGGGCGGAACCAGTGTGGGGTCTACGAGCCTGAGAGGGACTGGCAGGCCGCCAGCCACGCGCGGCTCTCCTGGCAGCGTCGCATCCGGGAGGCCCTGGAGAGAAACCAGTTCACCCTTCAAGCTCAGCCCATTCTCGATCTCCGCACCGGCCGCGTCGGCCACTACGAGCTGCTCGTCCGCATGGTTGGGGAGAAGGGGGAAATTATCCCGCCGGGGGCGTTCCTCGACATCGCCGAGCGGTTTGGACTGATCCAGGCGATCGACCGGTGGGTCGTGAGACGGGCCATTCGCCTGCTCGCCGCTCACCAGCGCGCCGGTCGCGACCTCAGCCTGGTCGTCAACGTATCCAGCAAGGGGTTGGCGGATGCGGACCTCCTCCCGATGATCAAGCAAGAACTGGGAGAGACGGCCGTCGATCCGCGGCGCCTCGTGCTCGAGATCACCGAGACCGCAGCCATCACCAACATCTACCAAGCGGAGAAGTTCGTGAACACGCTCCAGAAACTCGGCTGTCGGGTCGGCCTCGATGACTTCGGGGTCGGGTTTACCTCGTTCTACCACCTCAAGCACCTGCCCGTCGATTACTTCAAGATCGACGGCAGCTTCATCCGCGAGCTTCCGCGGGACAAGGTCGACCAGCAACTGGTTCGTGCCATGGTTGCCGTGGCGCGCGGGCTGGAGAAGGAGACCGTCGCGGAATTCGTGACCGACGCCGAGACGGTGCGGCTCCTTCGCGAATACGGGGTCGACTACGCGCAGGGGTTCCACGTCGGCGCCGACGCGGGAGAGGAGATCGTCTCCCCCCAGGCGGCCGCCGTCAGCGCTTTCGGGAACGACTGACGCGCGCTCACATCTGATCCGACTCGGCCGCGCGGAGGCAGACGGGGGTCGGCGGGGCCGCCGACGAAAGACCTTCCACGGTGAGGTTGACCGCACTCACGTCCTGGATCTGGCAGCGCCTACCTTGGCGGGCCCGGCAACTACTGCTCTGGATGTGCACCGCGCATTTCCTGATCGGCGCGGTCGCCATCGTCGATGATGGCGCAGGGCGGATCCTGGTGGCCCGGCACACGTATCGACGCGGCGCCCCGTGGGCGCTCCCCGGAGGGTGGGTCCAGCGTGGCGAAAACCCCGCGCACACGGTGGTGCGCGAGATCCGGGAAGAGACGAGTCTTGAGACCGAAATCATGAGCCTGCTGACGATCCTCGTGGAAAGCCCGGGGCACCTCACCGCCGTCTATCGTGCTCGGGTGGCCGGCGGGACTTTTCGCCCCAGCGATGAAGTGTCGGCGGTTCGGTTCATCGCACCGGGGGACTGGCCGGACGGACTGCGCGAGGACCACCGGCGGTTGATCGCCGCGCTTGCCACGCGGCCCACCCCTCTGGCCTGAACCCTCTTTCCCGAGGTCACCCGGGTGTGCTAATGTGGGACCCGACAGCCGCGCCCCCATCGTCTAGGCTGGCCCAGGACATCGGCCCTTCAAGCCGGTAACGCGAGTTCGAATCTCGCTGGGGGCACCACGCATCCCGTTGCACCAGACTGCACCACGTTGCAATTCTCCTGATTTTCCAAGGGGTTGCGGGCCTCCCGCGACTGTGTCGGACTGCACGCCACTGCACCCTGTGGAGCGCCGGACAAGTGCAATTTGAGTGCAGCGGCAAGGCCCTCCGGAAACACGATCTCGTCGATCCACTCGACCTGGACCCGCGGCACGGAGTCCATCAAGCGTCCGTACGTATCGAGCGTAACCCGGCCGAATAGTGCCTCATCTGCCGGGCGATGTAGAGCGGGTTCTTCCCGGTCGCGATCAGCAAGCTGGCGTAGGTGTGCCGGAGATCGTACTGGCTTGGCCACGACTTGTTGAGTGAAATACGGCGGGAGATAGCTAGAACTTAGCCTTTAGGGGGACCCCGGGTCGCGACAAAAATTTTCGATGGGCGCTCCTACAGATTGCTCAAACCGTCATCGGGCCATTCGCGTTTCGCGTGGAAGTTGTAAGGGACGAAGAAATCATGCAGGATGGCGTTCACCCACCGGCCGGCGATGAGCCACCCGGAATCGCGAAGCCGCGGCAGCGGATCCACGAGTCGATCGAAGCATACATACTCCTCCCAAGCACCGGGGAATCGCGGGGGCCAACGCTGCTTGAGGGGGTGGTTTGGCACCCGGCCCCCATGCGATGACGACTGAAAGTCGCGCCGCAGCACGGCCTCGACCTCCTCGCGCCCGGCACAGCCCTCGGGCACCGAGCCGTGCTTTCCCCACTGGACGCACACCGTTGGCCGAGCGTCGGCGCGCGGTGCCTGCCCCGTGAGGATTCGGCCGTGGAAGTAGCTCACCACCTCCACCGGAGCGAGATCCGTAGGCCGATAGCGGACCCAGGCGACCTCATGGTCACAGGGCTCATCGTCGTCCGGGTAATCCCAATCATCTTCCCAAAAGAAGTGGTACCCGATGAGCGCATCCTTCGGATGGTGGATCGCGGCGCAGTCCCGCAGGGGAAAGCACTCGGCCACGGTCGTCCGCAGGACGGGGCACAGACATTCGATCGCGCGCCGCTGCTGGTCGTCTAGCAGGCGGGGCGGATCGAGCCGGGTGACCTCAGCGTACAGGCGCCGCGCGACGTCGAGGCGCCCCAGGTTGTGCTGGAGTATCGCGAGCTGCTCGCAAGGATGAGGTGCCGCGGGGTGTGAGGCGATGAGGGCGCGGAGTGCGGCGAGCGCGGCCTCAACCACCGGGTCGTCCTCCCGCTTGGAGGCTTCCCCGCCGGCCCGAACGACCGCGTTTAGGAGAGCCGCAGTGGCCATGCGCAGGTCGTCGTCCATCTACACGTGGTCGGGCACGTAAGAACGGTGTTTGAGCGCTGGTCCGCCGATCGCGCGCAGCCACGCCTCAGCGACAGATCGAAGGTGCGCGAGCGCTACAGGGTCGGTGTCAAAGAGATCCGACGACTCCGCCAGGTCGGTAGCGATGTGGTAGAGCCTGTCACGGTACGGCGCCTCCTCCGGCCAGAAGAACGCCTCCCACTCTCCATCGGTCACGTTAATGGCCTCGCCGAAGCGCCCCCAGAACGCGTGCTCCCGGATGCGCCGAGTACGTCCTTCGATCAGCGGGAGTAAGTTCTTCGAGTGCCCGGGTGGCCCCGAAAGCCGCAACCAGGCGAGCAGGGTGGCGAACAGGTCGACGGGTTGGATGAGCGCGTCGCAGCGGACGCCTGCACCCGCCCCTTCCGGGTGATAGATGATCCACGGGAGGTGCGCGACCTCACGGTACAGGTTGGCCTCCGCAAGCCGTGCCCAAGGCTTCCCGAGGAGACCGTGCTCGCCGAACATGTACCCGTGGTCGGTGATCACGGCCACCAGGGTGTTCGACATGAGTCCAAGGTCCGCCACCTTCTCAAGCAACCGTCCCACCCAGCGGTCGACCATCGTGATCTCTCCAGCGTACAGTGCCCGGCACTCGGCCAGGTCCTCGCGGCCCAAGCGGTTCGCGAGGCCGTAGGCAGGATAGATCACGTGCTCCCCTTCATGGCCTGGGTTGTACATTTCATCGTAAGGGTAAGGCGGATCCCACGGTTCGTGCGGATCGAAGCAGTCCACCCATAGGAGGAAGCCGTCCAGGGTCCGATTCCGCTCCAACCATGCTATCGCGCGCCGCATAACCTGGGGTGCGAAGTAGTCCTCTTCCCCGAGACGGGCCGCGGTGTTCCGCAAGTACTGCGCCACCCGCCCGTAGGGATCGCGGAGCTTGTCCGGCCGGCAGGGGAACGCGATCGGGATTGTGGGATCGGTGATCCAGTCGTCGTGCTCCTGGCCTCGGATCAGGTCCCAACAGAAGCCGCGCTGATAGTTTCCGTCGTCATAGCAGAGCAGGTAGTTGTCGGTGATGAACATCGTGGTGTACCCGGCATCGCGCGCAATCTCCGAAAAGATAACGTCGTCCCTGTCGAGCGGGCCCCAGCCCCGAAACGGGAACTCATAGCGTCCCGTCCACATCTCCCGGCGGCAGGGCAGGCAGGGGTACGAGCCAACGATGGCGCGATCGAACACGGTGGCCCGCCGGGCGAACGCATCGAGGTGGGGCGTGCGGATCCACGGATTTCCATTGAAGCCCGTAAAGTCGTAGCGCAGGCTGTCCAGCAGGACGACGAGGGCGTTGCGGCGGCGGGCGGTCATGGCAAGGCGGCCTGCCCGCTTTCGGCCTCAAAGAGGAGGATGTGCTCCCAGGCCAGGCGGAGGCGGATCGGCTGGCCGAGCGTGACAGGGGCGTCCGGACCGGCCAGGACCCTGAGGCGCGTCTTCGCGAACTTCACGTGGATCAACGTTTCCCGCCCCAGGGATTCCAGCAGGATCACTTCCCCCACGAGGTCGCCGTCTGCAGCCACCGTCAGGTGCTCGGGGCGAACGCCGAGGTCGTAGCGGCCGGCCCGCAACGGCCGAGGGAGGGGCCTGGGAACTCCGTCCCCGATAGCCAGGCATCCGTCCGCCACCGTGACCGGCAGGAAGTTTATCGGGGGGGTCCCGATAAAATCGGCCACGAAGCGGGACGGAGGCCGTTCGTACAGGTCTCGGGGCGTCATGAGTGCCACCAGCCTGCCGCTCTGCATGACCCCGACACGGTCGGCGATCCCCAGCGCCTCCGCCTGGTCGTGGGAGACGAGGACCGTGGTGATCCCGAGGTCTTTCTGGAGTCGCTTGATCTCGGCTCGGGTCACCTCGCGGAGACGGGCGTCCAGGTTGGACAGCGGCTCGTCGAGCAAGAGGACCGCAGGCGCCTTGACGAGCGCGCGGCACAATGCCACCCGCTGCTGCTGGCCGCCCGAGAGCTGTCCAGGCCGGCGTGGGAGGCATTCTGTGATGCCGACCATCTCCGCAACCTCGCATACCCGACGGGCCACCTCGCCGGCCCTGATGCGCTTGACCCGCAGGGGAAAGGCGATGTTCTCAAACACCGTCAGGTGAGGGTAGAGGGCGTAGCTCTGGAAGACCAGCCCGATGCCACGCTCCTGCGGGTGCTCGTCGTTGACCACGCGGTCGCCGAACAGGATGCGGCCAGAGGACGGACGATAGAGGCCCGCCACGAGGAAGAGCGTTGTCGTCTTGCCGCATCCCGAGGGGCCGAGCAAGGCGAGGAACTCGCCCTCTCCGACGGTGAGGGAGACGTCGTCGACCGCCGTCACGGCTCCAAACCGCTTGGATAGGTGTTCCAGAGCGACTTGCACGTCAGCCCTTCACTCCCCCCGAGAAGATGTTCAGGAGATACTTCTGGGTCAGCGCGAAAACCAGCACAGCCGGCAGGATGTAGAAGACGCTCACTGCCGTCACGAGCCCGTAGTCCGCGAAGCGCTCCTCGCTGGCGAGGCTGGCCATGAGGACCGAGAGCGTCTGGGAGTTCTGGCTCGGCAACAGCACGTAGGGGAGTAAGAATTCGTTCCATCCGCTCAGGAAGGCGAAGATCCCGAAGGCCAGGAGCCCAGGCTTGACCAGGGGCACCATAACGCGCCACCAGATCCGGAGGCGCGAGCAGCCGTCGATGAGGGCAGCCATCTCGATGTCCCACGGGACGTTGTCGAAAAACCCCTTCATGATCCAGATCCCTAGTGGCAGATCGAGCGCCAGTTTGACCAGGATGACGCCCGCCAGCCGATCGTACAACCCCAGGAACCGGAGCACCAGGAAGATCGCGATGAGCAGGGTCACGCTGGGAAACGAGTGCAGCACCATGGTGGAGGACAAGACCACGCCCCGGCCCGCGAAGTTCAGACGCGAGAGGGCATAGGCGGCCATCGACCCGATGAGCACCTCGAGGATGCCGACGGCGAATGCGAACAGCAGCGAGTTCAGGGTCGTCGTCCAGATGCTGGCTTCGTTCGGGAGCGCCCTCCCCAGGAACCGCCAGTTCTCCAGGGTGAACCCATGCGGAACCAGGCCGGTGATGCGGACGCTGAACGATGCAACCAGCAGCCAACTGTACATCAAGATGATCGGCGCCGACAAAACCACGAGGCTCAGCATGATTCCCCAGCGTCCTCGGGGAGCGGCGGTCTCGGTCACTTAGTTCACCTCGATCTTGGGAGCCGCGACGAGTTCGCCGAAACGGAACAGCCGGAGGTAGATCGCTGAGGCCGCTAGGCCCAGCACGACCAGCACCGCAGCCAACGCCGCGCCGAGGCCGAACTGCGTGTTCCCGAAGTAGTTCGAGAGCGCCAAATGAAATGCGTACAGCGACCACACCTCGGTGGTATAGAATCCCGGGCCACCGTTCGTGGTGAGGAGGATATACTCGAACGAGGTCAGGAGGGACAGTGTTTGGTATGCCGTTACGAAGAGGATCGGCCACCGGAGACGTGGCAGGGTGATGCGCCAAACCTGCTGCCAGGGCGACGCCCCGTCCACGTCGGCGGCGAGGTACTGGTCGTGCGGGATCGCTGCGATCGCCGAGGAGAAGATAATCATCCCGAAGGACGCGCCGACGAACCCATTGAGCGCGACGATGAAGGCCCAAGGGTGGACGTTCATCCAGTTGGCTCCCGGCACGCCGGCCCATCCCAGGATCTGGCTGAGGGTCCCGTAAGGTGGCTGGGCGGCGAACCACCGCCACATGAGGGCGTAGATGACGGACGGCGTGATCCGCGGTAGCATCCACAGGACCCGGAACACGCCGGGTGCCTGTCCCGATAGGTGCGCGGTCAGGAGGGCGAGCATGAGGGCCAGTCCGACATTGAAGAGCGAGAGCGTGGAGAGCATGTAGATCATCGTGTTCTTCAACACGAGGACCAGCCACGGACTGTGGGTGATCTGGGCGTAGTTGCCGATGCCGATGTAGCGGTACTTGTGCAGGCCGGTGGCGACGCTCAGATTGGTAAGGCTGATGACGACGGTGAGCACGGCGGGCACGAGGAACAACAGGAGCACGACGACGACGGCCGGCCCCAGGAAGAACGCGGGATATCCGCCGACAGCAAGGGTGCGGCGGAGGAAGGATCCCCGCGCCGCACCCCGTGCCTCGATGGCGCGCTCGGTCGGCAGGGTCACTGAATGACGACGTTCGTCCCCAAGTTGGTCTTCATCTGCTGGATCGCCGTCTGGACGGCCTGGTCAGGCGTCATCTGCCCGGCGATCACCGCCGACAGGCTCTGCCAGATGGCTTGATCGTACGACCCGAAGTCCTTGTTGTTCGGGAGGAACGTAGTGAAGCCCAGCATATAGAAGGTATCCTTCGCGAACATGTCCTGCGCATACTGGGGGACCCGCGCTTCGTCCTTGAGCACCGCGAGGTGGCCGCTCGTCACCGCGTGTCTCGCGTTAAGCTGCGGGGTGGTGGCCAGGGCCAGGATGCGGGCCGCCAAGTCTGAATGCTGCGAGGCCTTGCTGATCATGTAGACCACGGGATGGCTGAGGGTGACCGGTTTGCCCCCCTGTCGTCCCGGGGGGACGAGGGCGAACCCGTAGGTCTTCCAGAGCTCATCCGCGGGCATCTTGTACTGTTTGGTCCACTGCGCCCAGCACCAAGTGCCACACTGGCTGAAGAACACGTCCTTTCCGACGAAGGTCTCGTGCCAGCTGTTCCAGTCGGTGCCGATGATGTCTTTCGGGGTGACTTTGTACGTGAAGACGGCGTCGTAGAAGAACTGGTATTCGTCGTGCAGCGCCTTGGAGTCGAGGAGCAGCTTCCCCTCCGCGTTCTGCATCTTCCCGCCAAACGCCTCGTAGTACATGTAGTAGTCGGGGCCATTGATCGGACGGATCCACCAGCCGTGCCCCGCAGGGACGAGCCCCTTGTCCTGCGCGTCCTTCGCCATCCGGAGAATATCATAGAGGGAAAACTGACCCGATTCGATCGCCTTCGGCAGGCCGGTGATCCTCGCCTGTGACCACCCGAGCTTGGCGAGTAGCGGCATGTTGAAATAGAGCGGGCGTGCCTCGACATCCTGAGGAATGGCGTAGATTTGCCCGTTGAACTTGGTGGCGCTCCACAGCGTCGGGATGACGTCGGAGAACTCCGGGTACTTCTTTACGTAGGCATCGAGCGGAACCACATAACCCGCCGCCGCCCAGGCGGCGATGTCCTCATGGCCGCTGCCGATGATGTCCGGGGCCTTGTCCGACTGGGCCGCAAGCACAAACCGCTGCTTGTAGGCGCCCCACGCCTCGCCTCCGCCTGTCGTGAAGGTCGCGTCCAGCTTGACCTGGATCGCAGAGCCTTCTGCCGCCAACTGCTTGTTTAGTGCGTCTACGGCACTAAGCAGGTTATCCCGTCGGTAATACGACGGTTCATCGGGGCCAATGGTCCAAGCCGTCATTTGGATTGTCTGACCACCGGCGGCAAGTGTCAGGCCGGTATGCACGATTCCATAGGCGGCCACTAGGGTAATCAATACGAAAACCGATCCGGCGATCCGGCCTCGCATGTCACACGACCCCCTCTCGAGCGCAAGGATCTATAGAATTGAGATTCGTATTTTGGGTTCTTTAGTTACGCTCAGTATACACCTGACAATCCTTCATTTAGAAGGTTCCACCCGATTCGGGATTCGTTTACTTGATGCAGGTAACCTCCTGATGCCAACGTTTAGGCATCGCCGGGAGGTCAATCTTGAGAGGGCTGCTATGTTGAATTCAGCGTGGAGTGTGTGCTTAGGACGCTATCTGCGGTTCGCGCTAATCGAAATGTGGTACCAATCGGCTAGCGCAAAGGGAAGTGAGAGGTCTTATCAGGCCCTGACCCGGCTCTGCAGGACCTTATCGGGCAGGAGTCAGCATCCCCTCGCTTTTAGGGGGTGATCGCCCGACGCACGCCCGAACAAGTGTTAACCTAGCCCTCAAACTGAATTTGCCGTCATAACCGTACGTCGAGGTGCTGGCAGGGGGGGCGGGGGTACCATGCCGCCGTTCCTTTGGGGACGCTGCCCATGCCTAACGACGGTGCTTCGCCCGCTTCATGTTCTGCCAGCGCCCCAGGACGGGCGCGATGGTCAGGACGCCATCAACGGGACCACACTGCCTCGCCGTTACGTGCCCGTTTCTAGGAGGACGGGGACTCGGTTTTGCTCTTCGACTGCGACTTCGGTCGTCGCCGCGGACGCTTCGCCAGTGACTTAGGCGGATTGATCGACGCAACATAGGCCTCATGCCCTGCTTTCCTGAGACGGTCGGTAATCCCCCACGCCACGTGCGCGGCATTGGTGAAGCCGCGTTCCTTGATTATCAGGATGAGATGAGCCTGGAAGGTCATGCGAACTCCCCCTTCTCGTGCGCCGCTGCCCACACACAAACCGGCTGTCGTCACGCCGCCGGCTACTCACGCCTGACGAGAACGCTGACTCTTCCTCTTGCCTTTCGCCTTTGCCCATCGCGCCAGCACCGCACGACGGGCAGCCTCGCTGCGCTCCTCTTTCGTTGCCCGCTGGTGACGAACCAGAGCGGCGTGGCGAGCGATCTTCGATCGCTGCTCGGACGAGAGCTTCCGAAGTCGCATCCTTGCGCCCTTGCGACCGTACGCGGAGAAATCCGGTGGGATCGCCACACACACGAGTATATCACCCTGAGCACGTATTGACCACGAAGGGGCTGAGCACGTATACTCGTGACGAGGCCTTTTTCGAGGTGTGCCCATGCGTGTTGCCCTGTACGCGAGAGTGAGTACCTCCGATAAGGATCAGAACCCGACCACGCAGCTGCTCCCACTTCGGGAGTTCGCGGCGGCGCAGGGATGGACGCTGGCCGGCGAGTTCGTAGACCGCGCCTCTGCCACCGACCTCCGCGGCCGGACCCAATGGCAGGCGGTGCTCCAAGCCGCCTCGAGGCGCAAGACCGATCTCGTCCTCGTGTGGAAACTCGACCGGGCCTTCCGGAGTGTCCTCCACGCCAGCACGACGCTCGAGGACCTGCGCCGGTGGGGCATCGGCCTCCGCTCCTACACCGAGCCGTGGGCGGATACGACGTCCCCGCAGGGCGAGCTCGTGTTCAACCTCCTCGCCACGTTCGCGCAGTTTGAGCGGTCACTGATTGCTGAGCGGGTCAGGGCGGGAATGGCGAGGGCGAAGCAGCAGGGCAAGCGCCTGGGACGGCCTCGAGCCGTGAACGGGGAATGGACGCGGGTTCAGCCATTGATCGAGAACGGCACGATGAGCCGGCGCAAAGCGGCTCGGGTCCTAGGCGTCGGCCGCAGCACGGTCGGTCGGCTGCTGGCCCAAAAAGGTAACGTAAACGACACCTCGAAGGCCCTTGTCTAGCAAGGTGTTCGATGCTAGCAAAGGGCGTCCCGAAAAGATCTCTTTGTGGGCCATGGTGGTCGTTGTGGCAAGGGATGTGGAACATGCCAAGGGTTGCATTTGCGGTCATCTTGGTGCTTCTGCTTGCCCCTCAGCTTGCCTTTAACCCGATTGCACATCCTCGGGATGCACTAGCAGCACCAGCAACTTGCCTGGTCTCAGAAGCTGCTCCCGCAGTGCTGATTGAGGGACCACCCCCATATGGAATTGTCTACACGCCTGACACAAGTTCATGCCTGATCTCTCCCGGCAAAGGTATCGGTCATGTCAGGCTTGGGGGATCGATTAAACGTGCCTTGTCCTACCTGGGCCCCGCCAAAGCGGCTTCACCGGATCCGGATGGAGGGGGTAATAGGTGGCTGTGGTTCGAACCCCCCGAGAACTCAGGCATTGGGGCCTTCGTCTCGCCAAACGGCATCATAGAGCGGATGTGGGCGCAGAACGACACCCGGTACGTTACGCAGGGGGGACTCCATATCGGCTACACCGAGGCGCAGGTCCGGTCGATTCTGGGGGCACCGGATCAGACAGTCGACACGCAGATCAAGACGCGGGAGTTACTGTATGACATCCTAGGGTTGTGGTTCATCATTCAGCTCGATGAGCGATTCGCCTTCTTCAACCACGTGTTCGACATTGGCGTGATGCGCCCGGCCGCCAACCTGTTCGAGTTCTATCTCTTAGGCCCGTGTCGCTATTTAAGAAACGTTCCCTGTACCTGAGCGACGGTTGTGGGGGCAAATGTCAGCGCAGCCTTGAGAGACGTTACCGATCGGCAAGCGCAGGTGCTCGCTGTGCTCCAGACCCACTATCAACAGACAGGGGTTCCGCCGAGCCTTCGGGAGACGGCCGCAGCCCTACAGGTATCTCCTGCCACGGTCCACACCCGACCCGGGCCCACTTCATCAGATCCCGACCGCTCATGCCCCCCATCGCCAGGAGCAGCACCATCGACTGAGTGACCTCGCCAAGCGGGAGCCGCGAACCCCCGTCCCCGTTCGGGGCGTGCCGGATGGTCACCACCTGGGCCCTCCGGTAACACGCCCCGTCCGCTTCGATGATCCCGCTCGAGGTATCGCAGAACCCCGTAATCAGCGCTGTCGTGCTTCCCACCCGAACCACCGCTACGACCCGCAGGTGGAACCCTGGCAGGGCAAATTGCACGATTGAGCCCCCCGGTTGAGGCGGTTTGGAGCAGATTGCCCATTGTGGAGGAGTATATTCCTGCCGGCTGAGTGACCGCAACAGATGGTACCTTCCCAGCCGCCCCGAAACGCCCCGCTACGCCTTGATAAACGCCCCTCAACCGCTCCGACCAAGGGCCCGAGAGGATCTTGACAACCGCTTATGCGAGCCTATGTTTCTGGGCCAATCTGCGGGCTACGGAACGGATGCGGGAATCGCGGCTCTCGAGGTTCTGGCGGATGAGGGAACGGGCGAGTTCGGCCTCCCGGTCACGGAGCGGTTGGAGCATCGTCTGGGTCTGGGCTCGGGCCGCTTCCCGCTCCCTGCGGCGTCTAGCGCGAACGGCCCGCATCACGCATCGATGGGAGCAGAACCGACGGGAGGCGCGTGTCGCGAAGATGGGGGTGCGGCAGACCGCGCACCAGCGCGGAGGGAGTACCTTGCGGGATGACCGGGGGGACGCACTAGGACGACCACTTTGGGCCATTTCCCCCGCGTCGGCGCAGCGCTTGGGATCAACGAGGACCCGAGAGGTTATTCGGATACCTCCCCACGGCCCTCAGAATCGATTCTCGCCGCATGAGGCACCCTCCGAGGGGCGTCAAGCGAGCGGGACGGGGGCGACACGTCCACTACGGGCTTGCTCAGGGGCCTGACCGGACCTTCTGGCAACCGCGAGGGGTCGATGCCGCCGGTTAGGACGACGGTAACATGGGAATTGGTGGGCATCACGGCCTGTGGCTTTCCGAGCAGACGGTCATCGAGCGTCTCCACGACTTTAAGCGCCAGTGCCTGGACAGATAGCCGATCATCGGTCTGCGCTCGCTGGAGGAAGCGACCTCGGATCGCATAACCGCGCACCGCATGTCGCCGCTGAAGGACCGCTGCAAGATCAGGGCTCCACCAGGATTCTTGCTTTTTGGTCAGGGGTCGGCCAAGCTGGGTACTCCGCTCGATGGAGGCGGCCTGAATCTCCGCCAAGGCGAGCCGATCCACCCCCGCCAGTCGCTTCGGTTTACGCTTCGTCATGTTCGGGGGCTCCCCGATTTGCCATTATCCATCAAGGACAAGAGCATGGTAAAGACGGCCCGCATTCCTCGAAACCACCACTCCTGCTCCTCTACGAGATTCGCCGGCGGATCCGGGAACTCGAGATAGAAAGGCGAAAACGTGCGTGTTTCTCCGAGCACGCCGAGGATCGCCATCACTCCGCGCTCGAAAGTGAATATGTCTTCTGCACCCACAGCCAGACGCGCCGCATCTGCGGCTCGCTTCCCGACTTCATCCCACTCGCGCAGCTCAGACTTAGGTCTATTCCCCAAGACAATCAGGTCTACCGCATCCGACCAGCGCCCATTGGCCACCTCGTCACCTCAGCACCGTGTGGCATTCCCGAGAGAGATTCGCCACGCCCATCGTCAATCCAGCACCCCGAGAGAAGGGACCTGCGGGGAGGCATCCTCCCTCCGCGACAAGCATGCTTGCCGGGACTCTCCAACAAGTGCAAAATGAGTGCAAGCGGGGCGGCCGTTACTTTAGGGATCATCGCGCGGGGGCTTGTTTTCCTTGGGTTCTGGCAGGTCGGGGGGTTCAGGGAACGCGAGTTCGAATCTCGCTGGGGGCACCAGACACCGAAATCCCAAGCGTCCCAGTCGAGATTACCGAGCAGGTATCCGTAAAGGAAGCCGATGTCCGCGGCGCGATCGAGTCGTTTCTCCTCAACCAACTACGGCCAACTATTCCGAGTGCACCCTGCAGACTTGCAAAGCGGGCCGGCACGGGCTCATCCGTACGATCGGCTACGGAAGCACCGCACCTCGCCGATGTCAAGGCGTTGATTGATCACACGGCTCTATGCGTACGGCGGCGAATGGCGCTGGTCACTCGCACTGAAAAGTGGTGGGAGCTCGCAACGTGCGGCATTGGACTGTCGCAGGTGCCCATTATTCAGTGGCGGAAGGACACCCACGCTGGAACCGTGAGGATTGTCCGCCTGCCGGACGGCGTGCACCTCCAAGTCCCGTGCGATCGTGCGGTTCGTGAGGACATTGTCGCGGCCGGGCGAAGGTTCCAACAGGTGGGACACCGGCAGCGCCACCGGGTGCGATAACCATGACGAGAGACCCCTCCCTCAACGGACTTTGGGAGTTGGTGCCATCCGGCGAGCGCCCCTTTCGCCCCGGCCACCTCTCGGGGCTGACGGAAGCGGCGCGATGCTATCTTGAGCACGCGATTGCCCCTGGCGCGTCGCTCGCGTCGGCAGTCCGCTTGCGGATGCACGGGGAGATGAAACTTGGGCGGTGGCGTCCATTTACGGCGGAGCAAGTCATTAATTGGGGCCAGGGAATGATATGGACCGCCACCGTACGCATGAACGGGATGCCTATTCGCGGATTCGACCGTCTCGTGAACGGCGAAGGCGCCATGCAGTGGAAATTGTTCGGGATTGTCCCCCTGATGAGGGCGTCCGGTCCCGACATTACTCGCTCAGCAACAGGCCGTATCATGGCAGAGTCGGTATGGTTGCCGTCCGTTCTCTGTGGCGAGGGCGTAACGTGGACGGCACAGGATGCCCTGCACCCTCGCGCCAGCCTGACGATCCATGGCGAAGCCGGAGAACTCTCGCTCACGATCGACCGCAACGGCAGGCTCAAGACCCTCACCCTTCCGCGCTGGAGCAACCCCGGGGGGCTTACGTTCGGGTATGTGGACTTCGGTGGCGTTGTTGAGGAAGAAAAGCAGTTCGGTATGTACACGATTCCGACTCGCTTGCGAGTTGGATACTACGTCGGGACCGACCGGTTTGAGTCGGACGGCGAGTTTTTTCGTGTTTCGATTGATGACGCGGCGTACCGATAACCGGCTCTGAAACGCAAAACAGTTCAGAGCAGCCCGCGTGCACTGCAGGGGCCTTCGGACACGCGGAGCGGACCCAATCAGAAGGTGCTCGGCGTTAAGATTTGATGGGAGAGGTCATAGGTGTTACGGGTGTGATACATTCACATGACGGCGACGACAAGATCCCGAACCACAATTACGGCAGGCGAGATGTCATGCAACAGCGTGGGAGGATGCGCGATGCGATATTTTCTACCAATCCTGCTGGTAGGCGGGGCGTTGACCATGAGTGCGTCTGGGGCACTCGCCACGTCGGGAGGCATGTCGTCAGGTGGTTCGGCCGGCGGCATGTCGGGAGGGGCCTCCGGCGGGAGTATGGGCGGCGGCGGCAACGACAGTAACGCAGGGGCCGATAATCACAACGAAGCCCCCACCGTTCAATCTCAAGGGAATTCGGCGCCCGGGAGCATCACGGCGACACCAACGTCTCGTGTGGCCGGATCGACAGACGACAGACCCGTGTGGGTCCGGCAACGTGAGGATAACATGGGCCGGTAGCGGTGCGCGTTCGCCCATGGCGAATCGTAGCCTTTCGAGCCTCGGCGCACGATCTGCGGCCGGCAGGGGGCCGGCTCCCCCCCGGGCGAGATTCCCTCACCGGGTGAACTCGAAGTGGCCGGGGCGGAGTCCTTCCACTCGAACGTCAATGACCCCGGTACGCACCGCCACGGTTGCAAACGTCCCGGCCGGCCGGCCCGCGGTATAGGCGCAGTCAACCAACGAACCCAGCGTGACGTAGGGAATCCGGTTGATCATCGACACGCGCGTCCAGTGCAGGTGTCCGGCGAACGCCGCGATCACCCGAGCGCTCCGCTCGACCAGGGACCGAATCTCGGCCCGGTTTCGGACCAACGCCCGGTCCGGTCGCACGGCGAAATAGCGGTGGCCGCGAAGGTCCTGCTCGTCGAGCGGATGGTGACAGAACACCAAACAGGTCTTGCCGGTTTCCTCAAGCACCCGGGCTAGCCAGACGACCTGGTCGGAACCGATCTCACCCCCGACCCCCTCGACCGGCGGGTCCTGGCTGTCGAGGAGGGCGATGCGCTGGTCCCACCGGTCGATGCATTGATAGGCCTCGTGCTGGCCGACCAGCGACAACGACTCCGCCTTCGTCAGATGGCCGCCATCGGTATTCCCAATGACGTGGAACACCGGAACGCCGATCTGGATGAGAGCGCGCCGGATCCACGTCAGGCGCTCGCGGTCCTCCGCCGCCGAGACGCTGTTGATCCGGTCCCCCAGATCGACGATGAGGTCCGGCCGGAATGCCTGCATCGCCGCGCAGAACGACTCCAGGAGCACCGGCGCGTGGCTGCCGAGTTGGGTGTCGGCATCCGGACCGGCATGGATATCGGCGATGAGGCCGAGCTTCACCGGGGGGCCACGCCGGCACCGGGCCGCCGAACCCACTCCGTGATCGCGCCGAGCGGCACGAATCCCAGCCGTTCCAGAATCGGCCGGCTTGCGGCGCTTGCGTCGACCGTGAGGTACCGGAAGCCGCGCCCCGCGGCTTCCCTCGCCCGCGCGGCCACCAAGGCCCGATAGATCCCCCGGCCACGGAACGGCGGCAGCGTCCCGCCGCCCCACAGCCCGGCGAAGGACCGCCCGGGGGGCATCTCCAGTCGTCCCTCGGCCACGGGCACGACGCCGGCGTACGCCACGAAAAGGCCGAGCGTTGGATCGTCCAGGCGGGAGCGAAACCGATCATCCTGTGCGCGGAGGTCGCGCCCAAACGCGGCGGAGGCGACGGCGACCAGATCGAGGAGGCCGGCCTCATCCCGGACGCGGCGAATCGCGATGTCCGGAGTCGAGGACGCCGACGGCACGCCCCCGGCCAGGTCCCACACCATCAACGTCTCGGGCGCGCGGGGCTCGAACCCGCGCGCGGCGAGACGGTCCCCCAGGTCGTGGGGCCGGTCGTGACCGTAGACCTTCCACTCAACCGCTCGCCCCAGCGAGGCGTAGTATGCCACCTGCTCATCGATGGCACGATCCGCATCGGCCTCGGTCAATTCCCAATAGACGATGCCCGCATACTCCCCCACCGCGCGGACGATGCCGCCGATCGTCTCGAAGCGGACGCTCCGCTCGGGCACGGGGTGGATCCGAAGCTCCGCGTCGAATCGCTCAAGCACCAATCTCTCGTCCACGGTGTCGATCACCTCGCGCGCGGTTCCGCCCTCGCCCGGATATCAGCCCCATGATAGGGGCGAGGCGGCGGGTGTCAAGGAGGATCATGCCGGCGAGCGCACGATGCCGCGGGCGCACGGCGGCGGACCGAGCCGCGGGCGGCGTGGACAGGGAAAAAGGAGAGCCCTCCGCGGCCTAGAATCCGCATCAGCATGTGTTCGGCAGGCGCCGCGGGAGCGCGCAGATGTTCTTCTTGATCCTGATCATGTCGGCGGGGGCGGGCGTCGCCGGGGCGGTCCTGGGGTTGGGCGGGGGGACATTCATCGTCCCGGCGCTCACGCTGGTCTTGAAGCTCCCCATTCGCTACGCGATCGGGGCGAGCATCGTCTCCGTCATCGCGACCAGCAGCGGCGCCGCAGCCGCCTACATCCGGGACCACCTCACCAATCTCAGGATCGGCATCGCCCTTGAGGTCATGACCGTCCTGGGGGCGTTCACCGGTGCGTTCGCCGCGGGGCACGTGTCGCCGCGGTTGTTGTATGTGATCTTCGGGATTCTCCTTGCCTATTCCGCGATCGCCCTACTCGGGCGGCTGAAGTTGGAACTGCCCGGCGAGGTCCCGCATGATCCCCTCGCCGCGCGCCTCCGGTTCGCCGGCCACTACTACGACCAGGCGCTTCGCCAGCGGGTGCCGTACGAAGCGACGGGGGTGATCCCCGGAGGCGTGATGATGTATCTCGCCGGGGTCCTCTCGGGGCTCCTGGGGATCGGCAGCGGGCTGTTCAAGGTGCTGGCGATGGATATTGCGATGCGGCTGCCGATGAAGGTGTCCACTTCCACGAGCAACTTCATGATCGGGGTCACCGCGGCCGCCAGCGCCGGAGTCTACTTCGCCCGCGGCGACGTCTATCCGCTCGTGGTCGCGCCCGTCGCGCTGGGCGTCCTGGGCGGCGCTTGGGTCGGCACGCGCATCCTGGGCCACCTGCGAAACACCACGATCCGCAAGCTCTTCATCCCGATCCTGGCGGTCGTCGCGGTCAGCATGATCGTGAGGGGGCTCGGGCTCCGATGAGGATGGCAGGCGGGTCGGGCGGGGTGCCGAACGACGAGCCCGCCGAGCACGGGATGCGGCCGGTCGTGAGCGCCCTGCTGCGGTACGGGGTCATCCTGTCCGCGGCCACCATCGTCCTCGGCCTGCTGCTCCTCCTGGCTCAGGCGGGACCGCAGGCCCTCATCTCCATCCCGCGCGTCCCCACCGCGGAGAGCACAGACCTGACCTCCGTGCACGCGGTCCTGAGCCAACTGCTGCCCCCCGTCCCGCAGGCTGTGATGGACGCCGGGATCCTGCTGCTGATCGCCACCCCCGTCCTGACCGTGGGCGCCTCCGTCGTCTCGTTCGCCATCGAGAGGGACTGGCTCTACACGCTGATCGCGGCCATTGTGTTCGTGATGCTGATTATCGGCTTCACCGTGGGCCGCGGAGCGGGGGGCGGGTAGGCCCCCTACCGCCCGGCCCAGCGCGGCGCGCGGCGCTCCCGGAAGGCCGCGATCCCCTCCTGGCAGTCGGCGGTGGCGTAGAGCATGCGCTGCAGCTGCCCCTCGAACTCCAAGCCGGCCTCCAACGTCGCCCCCAGCCCATGCCGAATCGCCCGTTTCGCGGCGCGCACCGCGAGGGGCGCGTTGGCGGCAATGATCCGCGCGGTCTCGCCGACCGCCCGGGAGAGGTCCTCGGGGGCGACGACGGCGTCGACGAGTCCGATCCGGTGAGCCTCCTGGGCGCCGATCCGCCGGCCGCTCAAGATCAGGGCCATCGCTCGGGACGACCCGACGAGTCGCGGCAGGCGCTGCGTCCCGCCGGCCGCCGGGACGATCCCCCGGGCGACTTCGGGACACCCAAACTCGGCGCTGCTGGCGGCCCAGCGGAGATCGCACCCCAGCGCCACCTCACATCCGCCGCCGAGCGCGTAGCCATTGACCGCGGCGATCGTCGGCACCGCCATCCGCTCCAGCCCCAGGGGGATCTGGAAGATCAGGCGGTTGTGGGCCCAGATCGCCTCGAGCGCGGCCCCCTCCCGCTCCAGGAGGTCTGCCCCCGCGCAAAACGCCCGCCCCTCGCCGGTGAGGATGAGGACGCGCGCCCCCGGGTCCTGGTCGACCCGCGCCAGCGCGTCCAGCATGTCCCGGCACAGCCCGCTGTTCAGCGCGTTGAGCGCGTCGGGCCGTCGAAGCGTCAGGATGTAGATCCCCTCCGAGCCGTCCAACGTCACGAACGAAACCGGCATCGCGCGCTCCTCCCTTTGCCGCGGGGCCAGGAGAAAGGACCCGCCCGCCTTCCCGCGTAAACTCTTCCGGCGTGAGCCTTTCCTCATGATAGGTGGTGCGATGGGATTGAACAATCCGGGGGAGCGTCCGGCGATCGACCCCGCGGCCAGAAAACAGGTCCTGCGGCTCATCACCTACGGCCTGTACGTCCTGACCTCCGCCGCCGACGACGATCTGGCCGCCGGCACGATCACGTGGCTGTCGCAGGCGTCGTTTACCCCCCCGCTGGTCATGGCGGGCGTCCGCCGGGACGGCCACGTGCACGCCGTCGTCGATCGCAGTAGCACGTTCGCCGTGAACGTGGTGGGGGCCGACCAGCGGGAGATCGCCTCCGCCTTCTTCCGCACCTCCGTGGTGGCGGCGGGGCGGATCAGCGGCTACGCGTTCGAGCGGGGGCGCGCAACCGGTGCTCCGATCTTGACCGATCTGCCGGCGTGGTTCGAGGCGCGCGTCACCGATGCCGTCCGGCGGGGGGATCACACGATCTTCGTGGCCGAGATCGTCGCCTGCGGGGTGCGGGATCCCGCCGCGAGCCCGCTCGCGTTGTCGGACACCCCGTGGTCGTACGCCGGGTAGCGGCACGGCCGCGCACGGCGGCCGGCATGCTCCGCCGGGCGCGGGTCGGCCGGCTCGCGACGGCGGACCCGCAGGGCCAGCCCCACGTCGTCCCCGTCTGCTTCGCCTTCGACGGCGCTGCCGTCTACATCGCCATCGACGACAAGCCCAAGCGTGCGGCTCCCCGCCGCCTGCGGCGGGTCCGAAACATCGAGGCCAATCCCCAAGTGGCCCTGGTGATCGATCACTACGAGGAGGACTGGAGACGCCTCGGCTTCGTCCTGATGACGGGGACGGCGCAGATGATCGCGGAGGGCCGCGATTACCTGCGCGCCCTGACGCTGCTTCGGCGCAAGTACCGCCAATATCGGGCGATGCGCCTGGAGAACAACCCGGTGATCAAGATCTCGCCGCGGCGCACCGTCGCCTGGACGGCGACGCCCCGGAAGGGATCTGCCTAGGGAGCGGGCGGGAGCAGCCCCAGTTCGGCGCAGACGCGGTCGAGGTCGCCGCGATCCTCCGCGCTCGGCACCGGGAGGGGGTTGCGCGCCCTCGCGGTGGCGATGACGCCGGCGCGCCAGAGGTAGTGCTTGACCAGGGCGAGACCGACCGCGGGCTGATTCGTGAGGCGGATCACGGGGTGGAATCGGTGAAAGAGCACGCGGGCTTCCACCGCACGACCGGCCTGCCAGTGGGTCCAGATCTCCACGTAGACGCCGGGCATGATCGCGGCCGGCATCGTGCCGCGCGCGCCCCGCGCCAGTTCCTCGACGAACCAATTTCCCCCCAGCCCGCCGAGAAGGGTGAGCCGATCGGCAGCGGCACGACGCAGCTCGCTGATCTTCGACAGCGGCGCCGGGGTCTCGACTTTGACGTACCGGATCAGCGGATGATCCGCCAGCCGGACGATGAGGTCGGCGGGGATCGTCACTCCGGTCCATCCCGGATTGTCCTGGATCATGATCGGAATTCCCGCCGCGTCCGCGACCGTGGTGTAGTAGGTGTGCAGCGCCTGCGCCGTCGGCTTGACGAAGTACGGTGGCATGACCATGAGCGCGGCCGCGCCGGCGCGGGCCGCATCACGGGCGAGCACGGCGGCGGCCTCCGCGCTGTTGTGGCTCGCGCCGACCACCACGGGGACCCGACCGGCGGCCTGCGCCACAACCGTCTCCGCGACCGTCCGGCGCTCTCCGTCGGTGAGCGCGAAGATCTCTCCCGCGACCCCGAGGGCCGCGAGTCCGTGCACCCCCGCATCGATCAGGTAGTCGACGAGCCGCCGGAGGCTCGGGAGATCGAGCTCCCCACGAGCGTCAAACGGGGTGGCAACGATCGGCACAACACCCTGCAGCGTCGCCGGCATCTGTCGGCCTCCCACTCCCAAGGCGGCGTCTCCGCCGCCCGGCTTCCCGCCCCGCGTGCGGCGGGGGGACTCACGCCCGGACCCGATTGACCTCGCCCCGGCCGGACACGTACTCGGCGAGCGCGGCGACGTCCACGTCGACGCCGAGGCCGGGGCCCGCCGGCACGATCAGCGATCCGCGGTCCAGCCGCAGCGGCGGAGCAATGAAGCGGTTCGTCAATTCCAGCATCGGCGGATGGTGCTCCTGGATCAGAAAGTGCGGGAGCGTCGCGGCGACGTGCCAGGTGGCGGCCATCGCCACCCCCAACGACACCCCGAGGTGCAGGGCGACGGGGCGGCGGTACGCCGCCGCCAGCTCGGCGATGCGGCAGCCCTCGGTGATCCCGCAGCGGGCGATGTCGGGCTGCGCGACGTCAAGGGCGTCCTGCCTGAGCCAGTCGGCAAACTGGTGGCCCGTGCGGAGGGCCTCACCGACCGCCACCGGGAGATCGAGCTGGTTCGCCAGACGGGCGTGCCCCAAGACATCCTCCGGCTCGATGGGAGATTCCAGCCACTCCACGCCGAGCGCCGCCAGCCGCCCCCCGAGCCGCACCGCCTCCTCCATCGAGTAGACCCAGAAGGCGTCGGCCACGAGGCGGGCGCCCGAGCCCACGCGGTCGCGGACGGCCGCTGCCTGCGCGACGTCGGGGTCGAGACCGTGGCCGAGATACAGCTTGACGCCCGCGTACCCGGCCCGAAAGCACTCCGCGGCCAGCGCGGCGCGGTCCTCCACCGTCGGCGCGCGCAGCCCGGAGACGTAGGCCGGCAGCCGGTCCCGCAGCGGGGCGCCGATCGCCGCCGCGAGCGGGGTCCCGGCCGCCTTCGCCGCGATGTCCCATAGGGCGATGTCCAGCCCGCTGATCGCATCGACCATGAACCCGGTAAAATGCCCGCGCACGTTCATGCTCTGATACATCCGATCACGCAGGGCGCGCACATCGCGGGGGTCCGCCCCGAGCAGCATCGGCCCGAGGAGACGGTCGACCACGGCCTGGGCGGCCTCAGGCACGATGGGGGCCTGGCACTCGCCCCACCCGTGCAGGCCCTGGTCGGTGTCGATCCGCACCAGCAGCGACTCCGTCCGGTCGGCGTAGACTTCCCGCCAGTCCTCTTCAAAGTAGTACTCGCTTCCGGGAAAGCGGGCGGGGCGCGCCGTGTGGCCGCCGAAGCGATCGTGATAGGGGATCTTCACCGCAAATGTCTGGACTCGATCGATCCGCACCGAGCACCTCTCCCTACGCGAGTGCCTGCACGGCGCCGAGAATCCCGACGACCAGCAGGAATCCGAGGACCGTCCGCTCGAACCCGCGCTCCGACAACCGGGCGGCGACGGCGATGCCGCCCGCATATCCCAGGAGAGCGCACGGGACGAGGGCGAGCGCCAGCCGGATCGTCGGCGGGGGCATGGCGCCCGACAGCACCAGCAGTCCCACGCTGGCCAGCGTCGTCAGAAAGACGAACGCGACGATGTTCGCGCGGAAGAGATCCTTGGACTGCCCCCACCAGAGCAGCAGTAACGCCACGGGCGGTCCGTTCAGGCTGGTCCCCGTGGAAAGAATCCCGCTCACCACCCCCGCCGCAACCGCCTGCCAGGGAGCCGGACGAACGCGGGGACGAACGCCGGTCAGCCTGGAGGCGGCAAACGCGGCGGTGAGCCCGGCGATGGCCACCTTGATCGCTACGGGGTGGGCATGGAGCAAGAGGAAAAGCCCCAGCGGCATCCCGGCCAGGCTGGAGAGAGACATCCGGCCCACCAGCTTCCAGTCGGCCCCGAGGCGGATCTCGGGACGCGCGAGCAGGACCCCACTCGTGACGGTCCCGAGCGCCAGGGTCAGTGCGACGATCGTCCGGGGAGGGTACACCGCGGCAAGCAGCGGCGCGCTGAACAGGTTGAAGCCAAACCCGGTGGCGGCGGCCCCAGCCGCCGCCGCGAGAATCACCAGCGCGGCGTAGATCACGAGCGGCCGCCCGCCCCCCCCGCCGCAGAGGTCCGCCCCCCCAGCGCGGCGACGGCCGCCGCGGCGGCCTCGATGAGCTGCGCGGTCTCGCGCGGCGTGACCACGAGCGGCGGGGCAAGGATCACAGGGTTGTCGACAAACGCCAGCACGCCGCGGTGGCGCAGGTCCCGCTCCAGCCGGTCGAGATCGCGGGAGCGGAGGCGGCGGGGCGCGCGCGTCGCGCGGTCCTCCACCAGCTCGATCGCGACCATCAGACCCACCCCGCGCACCTCCCCGACGGCCGGGCAGGTCGCGAGCGCCTGCCGCAGTCCCTCGCGCAGCCGTGCGCCCTCGACGGCGGCGCGAGCGGCAAGATCCTCCGCCGCAACGATCCGGAGGCAGGCCAGAGCGGCCGCGCACGCGGCGGGGTGTCCGGAGTAGGTGAACCCATGCGGGATCATCCTCGCCTCAAGCCGAGCCGCGACGTGGGAGCGCATCGCCACGGCGGCGAGCGTCTGATAGCCGCCGGTCATCCCCTTGCCGAGGATCATCAGGTCCGGAACCACCCCCCAGTGGTCGCAGGCGAACCACCGGCCGGTGCGCCCGAACCCGGTGATCACCTCGTCGGCGACGAGCAGCACCCCGTACCGATCGCAGATCGCCCGCAGGCGCGGCCAATAGTCGTCGGGGGGCACCAGGACGCCGCCCGGGCCGGGAACCGGCTCCGCGAAGACCGCGGCCACCCGATCCGGGCCCGCGGCGGCGATCGCCTCTTCCACGGCCCCGGCACACGCCAGGGTGCAGGCCGGGCCGTCCGCACAGAACCGGCACCGGTACCGATACGGCGCCGGGGTAAACCGGATGCCAGCCAGGCGCGCGCCGATCCCACGGAGCAACCCGCGGTCGGGATCGCTGAGGGATGCCCCGGCATAGGTACTGCCGTGCGCCGAGTACTCGCGGCTGATCACGATTCGCCGGCGGCGCTCGCCAGCCGCGGAATGATACAGGCGCGCGAACTTCAGCGCCGTGTCGACGGCTTCGGACCCGGTCGGGACCAGCGCCACCGCCGAGAGATCGCCGGGGAGAACGTCCGCCAGCCGCGCCGCCAGGTCCAGCGCCAGCGGTGATGCGGCGTCGGTGAGCGGGGCAAACGAAAGCCGGCGGAGCTGCTCGTGCACGGCGTCCGCCACGTCCGCGCGCCCGTAGCCGACCGTCACCGCCCACAGCCCGGACCGGGCGTCGAGGTAGGCCCGGCCGCGGTCATCCCAAACCCGGCACCCCTCGCCCCGCACCAAGAGCAGAGGGCCGCCCCGTCGGCGCAGCGCGGTTTGCGCCTGCCCTTGCAACCACAGCGACCCACCCGGCCCGGAGGCCGGGGCCGGCTTCACCTCGCCGCGCCGCGCATGTCCGGGGAGATCCGGTGCCGGTCACACCGGTCGACGGCCGGGCCCTTCGCGGCGCCGGCGATGCCGTGGCAGTTCATCGAGGGGCTCCTTCCCAGGCGAATGGCAACCGGATTCTCCGCCCGGGGAGGATCTCCCTGGAACGACGGGGTCAGTGCCCGAAGAAGCCGATCAGGCCGACCGCGATGAGGTAGAGCGCCACGATGGAGTTCGAGAGGTGGGGCACGATGAGGATCAGGATCCCCGCGATCAACGCCACCAGGGGCGACGGCGCGGTCGCGCTCACGATCCACGTGGGTCCCCGCAGCGCACCGGGGGCGGCAAACCCAGGTACCGCGACAACCTCCACGAGCAGCGCGAGCAGGATCGCACAGACCGACGCGAAACGAACGTATCGTCTGCGCTCCGCACACTCATCATCGTCCCTCCGAAGGACACACCCTCTCCACGTGTCCGCATGGGCTCCTCGTCTATCATTTTTCCCCATTCTCGCGCCGCGATGTCGCGAGTCCCACCCCCCGCCTCACCGGGGGCGATGTTTGACGGCGGGCCGGGGAGGGTAACGACGTACGCGGGAAGGGCATTTCAGCCGTTCCTGGGGGGGTCGGCGAAAAAGGAGGCGTGTGTATGAAACGCTTGGCTCTCGTCGCGCTGCTGCTCGCCTGTGCGGCGGTCTCCACATCAGTCCGCCCGGCGTCGGCGCAACAAGGTCCCATTCGCGTGTATATCGACGGGCAATCGATCGGCTTCGATGTCCCGCCGATGGTCAGCCAGAACCGAGTCTTCGTCCCGCTGCGCGGCATCTTCGAGCGCCTGGGGGCAACGGTGGACTACGATGCCGCCACCCAGCACATCGTGGCCATCCGGGGCGGGCAGACGGTCGAACTGACGATCGGTTCGCGCCAGGCTCGAGTCAATAATACGCCCGCGCTGCTCGACGTCCCCGCGTTCACGATCGGTGGCCGGGCGATGGTGCCGCTGCGGTTCATCAGCGAATCCCTCGGCGCGAGCGTGCAGTGGGTGGACGCCAGCCAGACGATCTTGATCGGTTCGGCCGGCGCCAGCCCTCCCCTGCCGCCCCAAGGCGAGCCGAGTGCCGTGCCCCCGCCCCCACCGGCCCAAAACCAGACGATCAGCGGACGACTGATGGCGGTGTCCACGGGAGGGAATCCACGGATCGTCGTCCGCAGCGGCGGGCAGGATTCCACGATCGCGGTCCTGCCCGACACCTCCATCTTTCGCTACAACGCGGAGACCCATACCGGTGGCTCCGCCCCGCTGGGCGCCCTTCGGAATGGCGACCAGGTCACGGTGATCGTCAACGATCAAGGTCAGGCCATGAAGATCACGGCGGACTACCGCGTGGTGGCGGGGGGCAGGATCGTCGGGGTAAACTCACAGGAGCGTACCGTCACGCTGGCCAACGGCCGGACCTTCGTGGTGATGGACAACTCCGAGATCACCCTGAACGGCCAGCCCGCCGATTGGGGAGCGCTGCAGTCGGGACGGAGCGCCCGCTTCCTGGTCGTTGCGGGCACCAATCAAGCGTATGCCGTCCGGGTGGTCAACACCACGCAGAATCCACCTCAGAGCGTGATCGCTCCACAGATCGAAACCCCGGTGCCGGGCGCCCAGGTGGGCAACACCTTCTCCGTAAGAGGGATGGCTCAACCCGGCGCGCTCGTCGTGGTCAAGGCCCAGCCGAAGCTGCTTGGGCAGGCGGCGCAGGCGCAGACGACCGCGGACCTCGCCGGGAGGTGGCGCGTGCCGATGAACCTGACGTCGCTTCCGTTTGTGACATTTCCGTACGTCGTCTCGGCCATTGAGGTCGTCAACGGTGTGCAGTCCGATCCGGCCAGCATTGAGGTGAACGTGCACTGAGCCGCGGTCCGGATCGTGTCCGGTGCGGCCGGGAGTCCCCGGCCGCACCACCTTTCTCCCCCCAGCCCCTGGATCCGTCGCATTCGCCGGGGGAACGCCCTTTGCGGATCAGCCCGCGGCTTCTCGGTCGGGATTGTGCCGGACCCGGCTCCCGCCCAAACTCCGGCGCTCCCCCCCGGCGGCAGGAAGTGATCCCTCCCGCTCTGAAAACAGGACGCGGTCGACGCGAAAAACCGGCGCAGTGGGACACGAGGAGGGCCAGACCATGGCAGTGCGGGAGGTTCCGCTATTCATCGACGGGCACTGGGTCAACGGTCACGTCGGCGGCAAATTCGAAGTGCTCAACCCGGCGACGTCTGAACCGATCGCCGCCGTTCCCGACGGCGGCCCCGAACAGGCGCGGGCGGCCGTCGACGCCGCCGCCCAGGCGTTCCCGAAGTGGGCCGCGCTGACCGCGCTCCAGCGCGGCGCCATCCTCTTGAAAGCTCGGGACATCCTGACCTCGCGGATCGATGCGCTGGCGCGCCTGATCACCGAAGAAAACGGCAAGCCGGTCGCCGAGGCGAAGGGCGAGGTGACGTTCGGCATCCAATACCTCCCCTGGTTTGCTGAGGAAGCCCGGCGCGTCTACGGCGAGATCGTCCCTCCGCCCGTGCCGCACAAGCGGCTCTGGGTCACCCATCAGCCCATCGGGGTCGTCGCCGCGATCACGCCCTGGAACTTTCCCGCCACGATGGTGCTCCGCAAAATCGCTCCCGCGCTCGCCGCCGGGTGTACGGTGGTGCTGAAACCGCCCAAGGAAACTCCGCTCACGGCGATCGAAATCGCCCGGGCCTTCGAGGAGGTGGGTCTGCCCCACGGGGTGTTCAACGTCGTGGTCGGGAAGCGCGCCGCGCCGATCGCGGAGGTCTTCATGAACGATCACCGCGTCCGCAAAATCGCCTTCACCGGCTCGACCGAGATCGGCAAGATGTTGATGGCCCAGGCGGCGAACCAGCTCAAGCGCGTCGCGTTCGAGTTGGGCGGCAATGCCCCGTATATCGTCTTCGACGACGCGGACATCGACAGGGCGGTGGCCAACGCGGTCGCGATCAAGTACTTCCGCGTCGGCGGCCAATCGTGCATCTGCGCGAATCGGGTCTACGTGCAGCGCCCCGTCGCCGAGGCATTCCTGGCGAAGTTCACAGAGGCGGTTCGGGCGATCAAGGTCGGCTCGGGCTTTGAACCCGGGGTGATGGTCGGCCCGATGATCAACGCGGAGACACTCGAAAAGGTGGAAGGCCTCGTCAACGACGCCGTGAAGAGAGGGGCCCGCCCGCTCACCGGAGGGCACCGGTTGACCGAAGGGGCCTATCGCCAGGGGTTCTTCTTCGCCCCGACCGTGCTGACGGACGTGACGGAGGAGATGCCGGTGGCGCACGACGAGACGTTTGGCCCGGTGGCGCCGGTGCTCGTCTTCGACACCGATGACGAGGTCATCGCCCGATCGAACAACACGGCGTTTGGCCTAGCCGCGTACGTGGCGGCGCGCGACATGCGCCGGATCATCCGGGTCAGCGAGGCGCTGGAGTACGGGTTGATCTGCGTGAACGACGCCACGGGGTACACGCACGAGATTCCGTTTGGCGGCTTCAAGGAAAGCGGCCTGGGTCGCGAGGGCGGGCGTCAGGGCATCGAGGAGTACATGGAGGTGAAATCCATCTCCCTGAACATCAGTTGACTGCCCGACGCCGCCATCCTCCCCAGCGCTGATGGCGCCCGGATCAAGCGACGCGCGGGTCATCGAGGTTCCGTGTGACGTGTTCATCGCCGGCGGCGGCCTGGGGGGGGTCGCCGCCGCGCTTCGGGCGGCCCGCCTCGGACGGCGGGTCTGCCTGATCGAAGAGACGGGATGGCTCGGCGGACAGATCAGCACCCAAGGCGTTGCCCATCTTGACGAACACCGCTACATCGAGAGCTTCGGGGGAACCGCGAGTTACTATGAACTCCGCGCCCGCATCCGAGCCTTCTACCGCTCCCACTATGAACTGTCCGAAGAGGGCCGCCGCGCTACGGAGCTGAATCCCGGGAACGCCTGGGTGAGCCGCCTGTCGTTCGAGCCCAGGGTGGGCGCAGCGGTGATCGACGAGATGCTCGCCGGCCCCCACGACTCCGGGACCCTGCAAGTCTTCACCCACACCCGAGCGATCGCCGCGGAGGTCTTCGGAGGACGCGTGGCGTCGGTGCTCACCCGGCAAACCGACAGCGGCACACTGATCCGCTTCCGCGCGGCGTACGTGCTCGATGCGACCGACCTCGGTGATCTCTTCGTGCTCACCGCGACCGCCTACGCGGTGGGAGCGGAGTCCCACGCCGAGACCGGAGAGCGGTCGGCCCCCGAGCAGCGGGATCCCGCCTGCACCCAGGATTACACGTTTCCGTTTGCGGTGGAGTACCGCCCGGGGGAGGACCACACGATCCCCAAGCCGCCCGGGTACGAGGTGCAGCGCGCCGCGCAACCCTATTCGCTCTCCTCGACGCCCTGGATTCCGGGGACCCCCGCCTACAAGATGTTCGAGACCGCCCCCGGGACCCACGGTCCGTTCTTCACCTATCGCCGCATCCTCGACGCGAGGAACTTCGACGATGCCCGGATCGTCCACGACGTCGCCGTGATCAACTGGCCGAGCAACGACTTCCGGGGCGGGACGCTGGTCGACCGCCTGCCGGACGAACAGACCCGGCTGCGCGAGCGCGCGCGGCTGCTGAGCTTGGGGTTCCTCTATTGGCTGCAGACCGAGGCGCCCCGGGACGACGGCGGCGCCGGGTATCCGGAACTCCTCCCCCGACCCGATGTGATGGGAAGCGCCGACGGACTCTCGCAGGCCCCGTACATCCGCGAGGGGCGCCGGCTGCGGGCCAAGCAGACCATCCGCGAACAGGACATCGCCGAGGCGACGAATCCCAGGGCGCGGGCGGCGAGGTTCGCGAATACGGTGGGGATCGGCTGGTACCCGATCGACCTGCACGGATGCGGGCGGGAGACGATCGGCATCCCGACCAAACCCTTCCAGATTCCCCTCGGCGCGATGGTGCCGGAGCGGACCCTCAACCTCATCCCCGCCGGCAAGAACATCGGCACGACGCATCTCTCGAACGGGGCGTACCGGCTGCACCCCGTGGAGTGGGCGGTCGGCGAGGCAGCCGCGGTGCTCGCGGTCTTCTGCCAGCGGGCCGCCGCCTCGCCCCAGGAAGTGTACGCTGACGACACCCTGGTGCGCCGGCTGCAGCTGACGCTGCTCGATCAGAGCATTCCCCTCTACTGGTACGAGGATGTCCCGCTCGCCCACCCGGCGTTTGCGGCGACACAGCTGCTGGCCGTCGCCGGCGCGTGGGAAGGGGAACCCGACACGCTCGCCTTCTCCCCCCGAAGCACCATGACGCTCGCCGCGGGAAAACGACGCGTGGCCGCCGCCGCGGTCACCCTCCGATCGCAGCGCGTTGGAGGCGCGAACCCGGATGCGGACGTCCTGCGGGCCGGCCCGGAGGATACCACCCTCCCGCTCCGCTGGTCCGCGGCGGCGACGATGATCACCCTGTCCATTCCCGGCGCCACGGTCCCGCCGCTCCCGGGCGAAGATCGGCGGATGACCCGGGCGGATCTCGCGATGTGGCTGGGGCGGCTGCTCCGTGAGGCGATCGAGCGGGAGGCGGCCGCCGGCTAGCGACCGACAGGCGGTGCGCGGGGACCCCGACTAAGCGAAGAGCTTGAGGTAGTCCTCTCGAAGCGGATAGAAGACATCCACGACCAACGCGCCGCCGCGGCCCGCCCGGCCGCTGTGCTGGATGCCTCCCGGGATCACGTAGGTGTCTCCGGGCCGGAGCGTCCGCCGCTCCGCGCCGATCTGCATCTCCAGTTCGCCCTCGATGATCAGACCGAGTTGCTCGTGGTGGTGGGAGTGGAGTGGGACCTCTCCCTCCGGGGTGAACTCCACGTAGTTCAACATCACATGCTCTCCCGCCAGGGGCTTAATCGTCACCCCCTTCGCGACTTCTTTTCCCCGCAACTGCTTGATCGAGGTGATGATCTGCTTGGCCGGCATCGGATCCCTCCTCGCCGACCCTTTCCCCCGAACCGGGCTCGGCCGGTGCAAGATTCGACTCCTCCGTGCGAGCTTCCCGCCGGGGGAGGGCGCCGGCGTTTGGGGCGGGTGCATCGTGGGTACAATAGTAGTCAGCGAACGGGTATCCCCTGGCATCGCCCGCGGAGGTGAACGTCGTGGTTCTTCTGCTGTTGGGCGTACTGATCCTCGTGGCCACCGGGCACCTGTTCGTGCACTGATCGCCCGCATGATCGCGACGGGCAGATGAGGGATCTCATGAATTGGTCGAGTCGAACCGTGCATGCGCTGGCCCTGGGTGCCGGCGTCGCCCTGATCCTCCAGGGGCTCGCGCTGCCCGCGCCCGCCCAGCAGACGCCGCCGGCCCAAAGCGCCCCCGACGCCCAAGCGGTGACGGTCACACTGGCCCGCGGGATCAAGGATACCAGTTCCATCTTCGGATCCGGCCTGGTCACGCCGGTCGATCCGACCACAAGCTTCGTGGACACGGATCTCCCCTACGCGATCGTCAAAGTGAAACCGCTCCCCCCGGAGGCGGAGGTGACGTTACGCCTCGCGGATCCGACCGGGCCGGCGTACACGATCAACGCGAAGATCCCCTCCCATCGAGGCAATCCCAAGGAGTTCGACGTCGCCCTGCCGATGTATATCCTGGGCACCGACCTCGAGGACCGCTTCGGCACCTGGCGTCTCGACGTGGCGTTCAACGGACAACCTCGGGGCGACACCGCGTTTCAATGGGCCCCCGCCTCCCCGATACAGCTTTCCAAGATCAAAGACCTCATCGATCAAGACCCGATGAGCGCGGACCTCCACTGGCGATACGGCGCCGCGCTGGCGCTGCTCCACCACGACCAAGAGGCGATCCGGGAGCTGCAGAGCGCGATCCAGCTCGACCGGAACTACGCGCTGTACTACATCACGCTCGGGCGGGTCTATGAGCGGGAAGGGCGCACCGCGGACGCGATGCGAAATTTCCAGACCGCCTTGTCGCTCCACGGGTCCTACTACGATACGGTATACTCCGGGTGGGCAAAGGCGCATCTGACCCGACTGCAGGCCCGCTAGCCGCCGGCGGCGCGGGGGGGCGCCCGGCGCCCGCGGGGCCGGAACAGGAGGATCGCCGCGCACCCCATCTACCTCAGGACTCTGTGCTTCATCCGCGACGGGGATCGCGTGCTCCTCCTCCGCCGAAACAAACCCCCCAACGACGGCCTCTACAATGCCCCCGGCGGGAAGATCGAACCGCATGAGGATCCGTATGAATCCTGCCTCCGGGAAGTCCATGAGGAAACCGGATTGCAGCTCCCCGAGGCCGCCCTCCGAGGCATCATCACCGTCGTCGTACAGGAGACCGGCGGCCAGTGGGTCTTGTTCGTATTCGTCGCCGATCGGCCGGCCGGGCCGGCGGATCCCGTGACGACGGACGAGGGCGCGCTCCGCTGGGTCCCCCTCGACGAGATCTCCACCCTTCCCGTGTTCCCGGACATCCCGCTGATGCTTCCCCACATCCTGGCGCCCCAGGGTGGGCTGCTCATGGGAAAGGTCCGCGCGCTGAACGACGACGCCGACAGCATCGTGGACTACGAATTCCGCACCGCGTGACCGTGCGCGCGATGCACCGGCGCGCAGCCTTGACCCCCCTTTCGGGTCCTTCTACAATCGAGGAGGGAAGTTCCGCCCCCAGTCTCCCATCAAGAAGTACCAGTGGGATCACCGGATCGTCCCCGGCGCCGAGCGGGCGGATGGAGACGAATCGGCCGAACAGGGCCTCGTCTTCGGTGACCGCGCGTCGCGGCCCGCCGGCGCGTAACCAGGCGCGAAAAAGGAGACGGATGCCCGAAGACGTGCTGGTAGTTCCGCGCGCCCGCCTGTTTCCCGCGGGCGGCTTTCACGGCTTCTCGACCGACGCGATCCCCCGATATCTAGCGGCGATCGCCGCGCACGCCCACTTCGCACCGCGGGCGCGGGTGGAGGAAGATGCCAGCCTGAAGCAGATCATCCCTTACGTCGTCCTCCGCCACCGCGAGACCATCTTCCTCGTCCGGCGGACCCGCGGAGGATCGGAAGCCCGCCTCCGGGAGAAGCTCTCCGTCGGCTTGGGCGGCCACATCAATCCGGAGGACGTCGGGGACGCCGTCGACCCCGTGGAGGCGGGGATGCGGCGCGAGCTCGCCGAGGAGGTCGAGGTACCGCCGGGGTGGCGGGCGCGGCCGGTCGGAGTCATCAACGACGACGTCGAACCGGTGGGCCGGGTGCATTTCGGGCTCGTCTACCTCGCGGATCTGCCCACCCCGGACGTGCGCGTGCGAGAGACGACCAAGCTGGCGGGGGCGTTTGCCGGGCTGCACGAGATCCGGGCGGCGTACGACCGGCTGGAAACCTGGTCGCAGTTCATCGTCGACGCGATCGACCTGCGCGAGATCTAACCGATGCCCGTCTCCGCCCCGCCGGGTGGTGACCGGGAGTGCCTGGCTGCGCGGGGGTAGCCGTGGCGATCCACCTCCCCGAGGCCGAGGGGGTCCACCTCGCCCGCACCCTGGAGTCCGGCCAGGCCTTCCGCTGGCGGTGGGAGCGTGGCGCGAGCGGTCGCGGGGCGGTGGTCGGCGTGATCGGCGGCCGGGTGCTTCGGATCCTCCAGGATGAACGCGGACTGTGGTTGATCTCACCCCCCACCGACGCGGCGCGGCGGCGGCTGCGGACCTACCTGGGGCTCCTCGCCGGCCCCGGGCGCTTGAGCGACGTGGAGGCGGCGCTGGCGCGCGACCCGGCGCTCTCGCGGGTACTCCCGCACACTCGCGGCATCGCCGTCCTGGCGCAGGATCCATGGGAAGTACTGATCTCGTTCATCATCTCCGCAAACAACAACATCCCGAAAATCCGCCAGTCGATCGAGCAGCTGGCCCGGTCCCTCGGCGAGCCGATCGGTAAGGGCCGGCACGCCTTCCCGACCCCCGAACGGCTCGCGGCGGCCCCCGCGCGGACGCTGGCCGCGTGCCTGCTGGGGTACCGCGCGCCCTACGTCCGGGCCGCCGCGCGCCTGGTCGTCGACGGCCGCCTCGACCTGAGGGCGCTCCGCCGCCGGCCGGTCGACGAGGCTCGCGAAACGCTCCTCTCGGTTCCTGGGGTAGGGGACAAGGTCGCCGATTGCACCCTGTTGTTCGGGCTCGGGCAGACGGCCGCGTTTCCCGTGGACGTGTGGGTCAAGCGTGCGGTGGAGCGATTGTACTTTCGCGGCCGGGCGCGGACCGCCGGACAGATCCGCGCGTTCGCGCAGGCCCGATTCGGCCCGATCAGCGGGTACGCGCAGCAGCATCTGTTCGCCTACGCCCGCGCCTATCTCGGGCCGCGAGGCGCGCGGTCGGGCCCCGTCCGCCCCGGCCTCTGGATGACCGAGCCGCCCCGTCGCGCGGGGCCCACGCCTACCGACTGATCGCCGTGAACGCCTGGTCGCACGCCTCGAGCGTGCGGTCCACATCGGCGTTGGTGTGGGCCAGCGAGAGGTAGAACTTCTCGTTCGGGTTGACGAGGATCCCCCGCTTCAGCAACTCGATCGACCACTTCAAGTTCAGCTGCGTGTCGGAGGTCAGCAGATCCTCCCAGTTGCGCAGCGGCTTTCGCGCGGTGAACCGGACCCCAAACACCGCATCCTCTCCCGGGGTCTGCACGACCACGCCGTGCCGGGCCCCGAGGGCCTCGATCTCGCGCCGCAGCCGGCCCCCGATCGCGTGGAAGTGCTCGTACGAGCCGGGGCGGCTGAGCACATCCAGGGCGCAGACCCCGGCGCTCGCGCTGATCGGGTTGCCGTTCAGCGTCCCGCTTGCCCACACCAGGTGCGCGCGGTCGGTCCGGCGCGCATCCAGATGCTTCATCACGTCGCTGCGGCCGGCGATCGCCGCCATCGGAAACCCGCCGGACATCGCCTTCCCGTAGGTGGCCAGATCGGGCACGACACCGTACCTCTCCTGGGCGCCTCCCCAGGCGATCCGGAAGCCGGTGACGACCTCGTCGAAGATCAGCACGATCCCGTGACGCGCGGTCGCCTCGCGCACCGCCTCGAGAAACCCGGGAACCGGAACCAGCACGCGCTGCAGCGGCTCGACGATCACCGCGGCCAGCTCCGCGGCGTGCTGCTCGATGATCTCCACCGCCTTCGCCGCGTTGTTGAAGGGCGCCACGAGCACCTGCCCGCGCAGCGCCTCGGGGATCCCGATGGAGTCCGGCTCGGCGTCCGGGTAGGCACTGGGGCGCTTGGGGACGGTGCCCCACAGCGCGTAGTCGTTCATCCCGTGCCAGCCACCCTCAAACTTCATCACCTTCGACCGGCCGGTGGCGCCGCGGGCCAGCCGCATCGCAAAGAACGTCGCCTCCGTGCCGGAGCCCGTGAAGTGAATGTGGTCGGCGCAGGGGATCGCCTCGACCATCCGTTCCGCCAGCCGGATGACGGATTCGTTGAGGAAGTAGTAGGTCGATCCTTTGGTCACCTGGCGCTGCACCGCGGCCGCGATCTCGGGGTGCCCGTGCCCGAGGAGGGCCGGCCCGGATCCCAGGTGATAGTCGATGAAGTCCCGCCCATCCACGTCGGTGACGTGGCTGCCGTGACCCTCGGCGATGACGAGGTTCACTTCGGGCGGCAGAACGAACAGCCCCAGGCCCCCGCCGGCCAGATACCGTCCGGCCTTTTCGAGGAGCTCCGCCTGGCGGGTGGTTTCGACGCGCCCGGTCTCCGGTGTCATCAGTGTCCTCCTTGGCCGTGTCGGCGTGTCGCCGGCCTCGGCATCGGTCAGCTTCGCTCGAGATCGCTCCTCGACACTATTCCACCACCACCGTGATCTCCCCCTCCCCCGGCGAGGTGATCTCGCCGACGACCGCCGGCTCCGAGATTCCCCCCGCGCGGAGCGCCCGAAGGAGGGCGTCGAGCCGCGCCGGGGGCACGGCGATCAGGAGACCGCCGGACGTCTGCGCGTCGCAGAGGAGGATCTGGCCGTCCTCGTCGATCCCTTCCCAGGCCACCGCTCCCCCCAGCCCCGCGCGGTTCCGGAGGGTGCCCGCGGGGATCACCCGCGCCCGCGCCAACGCCCACGCCTCCTCGAGCACGGGCACGGCGCGGAGCCGGACGCGTGCCCGCACCGCGGCGGCGCGCGTCATCTCGTGCAGGTGACCGAGCAGCCCGAACCCCGTGACATCGGTCGCGGCGGAAACCCCCACGTCGATCATGGCCTGCGCCGCGGCCCGGTTGAGCGTGGCCATGATCCGAATCGCCTCGTCGATCGTCGCCCGCGACGTCCGCTGCTGTTTGATCCCGGTCGTGATGACCCCCATCCCCAAAGGCTTCGTGAGCACCAACCGGTCGCCGGGGCGGGCCGAGGCGTTCGTGACGATCCGGTCGGGGTGGATGGTCCCGGTCACCGCCAACCCGTACTTCGGCTCGGGATCGTCGATCGTGTGGCCGCCGATGATCGCCACCCCGGCCTCGGCACACTTCTCCCCCCCTCCCCGCAGGATCTCCCCGAGAATCTCGAGCGGCAGCTTCGCCCGCGGAAACCCGGCGATGTTGAGCGCCAGGCGAGGCGTCCCCCCCATCGCGTAGATGTCGCTGAGCGCGTTCGCGGCGGCGATCGCCCCGAACCAGTACGGCTCGTCGACGATGGGGGTGAAGAAATCCACGGTCTGCACGAGGGCCAGGTCGGGGGCAAGGCGGTACACCCCCGCGTCGTCCGCCGTGTTCGTGGCCACGAGGACGGCAGGATCAGTTACCGGAGGAAGATGGCGCAGGACCTGCGCCAGGTCGGTCGGACTCAGTTTTGACGCTCAGCCGGCGCAGGCCACCATCGAGGTGAGCCGGATCCGGTCACGGTCATCCATGCGTCGTCCCCTGCATGACGTAGTCCCTATTGTAGCATCCGCGGCCGTCCCGATTCCGTTCCCGACGCAGGCTCCAGAGATGGCCCCAGGGAAGCCGACGTACACTCCCGGCCCCGCGACCGCCTCGTCCCGGACAGGAAGCCCGCACGGCACCGGGGCCCCTCGGCGGGCTCCCCGCCCCGAAATCGCACGCTCCGGCCGAGCATCCGACGAACTCTCCGCCGCCGCCCACGGAACCGCGGATTGCACACCCCAGAACCGCGCGCTATATGTAACTGGGGGGGGATGGCCGGGCTGCGCGTCGCCGGAGCGCAATCCGAGGCCGGGCCCCGCCGCTTCGATCGGCGAGATGTTCGACCAGTCGCGAAGAAGAGCCGCCCGGGGGGTTACCATCCGTGCCCCGCGGCGGGCCGGCGAGATCATCCCAGGAGGCCAGGGCCATGCCCCAGGATCCATACGCGAACTTCAGGTTCCTTGTAGAGATCGAGGGAATGACCCAGGCAGGCTTCACCGAGTGCTCCGGGCTCGGGGCCAGCGTCGACGTCATCACCTACCGCGAAGGAGGAGAGCCCCGCACCGTCCGAAAATTGCCCGGCCTCGTCCGGTACAGCAACATCGTCCTCCGGTGGGGAATCACCGACTCGGACGAGTTGTACCAATGGTTTCGGGGTGTCGTCGCGGGCACCATCCAGCGCAAGAACGGGTCGATCATCTTGCTCGACCAGGACGGGACCCCCAAGGTGCGGTGGAATTTCGTCCGCGCATGGCCGGCGAGGTGGGAGGGACCGGCGCTAGCCGGGGAGGGCGCCCAGGCCGCCATCGAGACCCTCGAGATCGCCCACGAGGGCATCGAGCGTGCCCCGTAGGGCGACGGCGAGTTCTCGGAATCCGCGGCGGCGGGCGGAGCCGGGCGCCGCTTCGGGCCGCCCCGATGTCATCGTGGACTTCCTCTTCGAGGAGGGGCTCTTCTTCATCGCCGTCAAGAACATCGGGGCCGGATCGGCCCTCCAGGTGTCGGTCCGGTTCGACCAGCGGCTGACCGGGGCGGGCGGCGGACGCGAGATCTCCGCGCTGCCGCTCTTCCAGAATATCGAGTTTCTCCCTCCCCAGAAGACGATCACCGCATTTCTCGACACCAGCGCCGCGTATTTCGCGAGAAATGAGCCGACAAAAATCGCCGCGCACGTCACTTTCCGAGATCCGAGCGGGCGGCGGTACGCGCAGACCCTCCGCCACGACCTGGAGATCTATCGGGCCATCGGGTATGTGGCGAGACCCGCCGGCGCGCCGGGCAGCGCGCCGAGTGGGGACCGCGGGGTCGACTCCGAGCTTATCGGTCGCGAGGAGAACGGCCCGATCGAGGGGGGCCGCGGGCCTTAGCGGCGGGCGGCGGACCGCCTCCCCGCGGAGATCGTCGGGCCTTACCGCGAGGGGCAGACGCATCGGCGGCTGTCGCCCGGACGGATTTATAGTAATATGGTGACAAGTTCGATGGCGATCAACCTGCACCAGTTGAAGATCTTCCACACCGTTGCGCGGTCCGGGAGCTTCTCGCGCGCCGCCGCCGAACTCTTGATCAGCCAGCCGTCGGTCAGCATCCAAGTGGGCGAGCTGGAGCGGCAGTTTGGGACGGACCTTTTTGCGCAGACAGGCAAGTCGGTGCGGCTGACCGAGGCCGGCCGCGTCCTCGACGACTACGCCGCCCGGATCCTGTCGTTGATCGACGAGACCCGGGTGGCGGTGGACGAGGTGAAGGGACTGCGTCGCGGGCGCCTGCTGCTCGGGGCAACCCCCACCCCCGGCACCTACCTGCTCCCGACCCTCCTGGGGCGGTTCAAGGAACTGTATCCCAACATCGAGATTTCGCTGCGCATCACCGACACCCGCCGGATCCAGGAGATGCTCCTGCAACACCACCTCGATCTCGGGGTCGTTGGCGGTAAGGTCAGCTTCCCCGACATCGAGTCCTCGGTGTTCCTCACGGATACCCTGGTGCTCATCGCCTCCCCGCTGCACCGGTTCGCCTCGGTCCCGAGCGTGCGGGTTGCCGACCTCACCGGCGAGCCGTTCATTCTTCGTGAGCGCGGTTCCGGAAACCGGGAGACCGTCGACGAGGCGCTCCACCGTGCCGGAGTGCACGTGACGCCGGTGTTCGAGCTCGAGGGCGCGGAGGTGGTCAAGCAGGCCGTCGCCGCGAACCTCGGCGTCTCGATCCTGTCGCGGTGCGCGGTCGAGCTCGAAGTCGCCGCCGGACGTCTGCGCATCGTGGCGGTCGACGGGCTGCGCGTGGAGCGGGCGTTCTCCCTGATCCACCGACGCGATCACGCACTCCCCCATGTGGCTCAGGCGTTCTTGGAAACGATCCGCCCGTCGGCGCCCGCCGGGGTGGCCGCCGCCGCCGAGGCCCCCTACGGGAGGCTGCCCCCCCCCTCTACCCCTGCCTAAACCCCGTTTTTCCCCCGCAATCGTCCCGGGACGGGCGGGGAAACGCGAGAAAGCCCCCTCGGCCCGTTGACGCCTGCGGGAGCGGATGCTATCATCACCACCAGTGCATCAGCTCGTCAGGTGAAGACGGAGACATCTCGGCCAGGGTCGCTCCCGTAGAGAGCCGGGTCTGGTGAAATCCGGCGGAGAGGTCCGGCCGAGTCCGCTCCCGAGCCGCAGCCGCACGGCGAACGCCGCAAGGCTGCCGGGTCCGCCCGATACCGCGTTCGAGTACCAGGCTGTGTGGTCATTTGGCCTGGATGAGGAGTGGCACCGCGAGCGCTCTCGCCTCCTTAGTGGCGGGAGCGTTGCTATTTCGAGAGACAAAACGATCCAGGAGGCGATAGCCATGAGTGACATCAACCTGCTGATCCCCGGGCCGACCCCGCTCCCCCCCCGGGTGCTCCAGGCGATGGGGCAGCAGATGACCAACCACCGGGGCCCCACCTTTGGCCGGGTCATGGCGGAGATGCTTGCCGGCCTGAAGGACGTCTTCCAAACGCGCAACGACATCATCCCGCTCGTGTGTTCGGGAACCGGCGGGCTGGAGGCCGCGGCGGTCAACTTCATCGCGCCGGGTGACCGCGTGCTCTCGGTGAACAACGGGCACTTCTGCGAACGGTTCGCGGAGATCGCCGAGACCTTCGGCGCCCGCGTCGACCGGGTGCGCGCGGAGTGGGGCCGGCCCGTCCCCCTGGAGGCGATCGCCGCACAGATCCGGGCGGACGCCAACCGGGACTACCGCGCGGTGCTCGTCACGCAGAGCGAAACCAGCACCGGGGTGCACAACGACATCAAAGCCATCCGCGACGCGCTGGGGGACCATCCGGCGCTCCTGATGGTGGACGCGGTGAGCAGCCTGGGGGCGATCCCCCTGGAGACGGACGCGTGGCACGTCGATGTCGTCGTCACCGGCTCCCAAAAGGCGCTGATGAGCCCGCCGGGCATGGCGTTCCTCAGCGTGAGCGACCGGGCGTGGGCGGCCGCGGACCGCGCCCCGACCCCGCGGTTCTACCTCGACCTGCGCCGGGCGCGCACGGAGGTCCACAGGGCCCTGCCGAGCACGGCCTTCACCACCGCGGTGACGGTGGCCTACGCCGTCCACGAAGCGCTGCGCCTGATCCACGAAGAAGGATTGGCGCACGTCTTCGAGCGGCACCGCCGGATCGCCCGGATGGTGCGGGCGGGCGTCCGCGGGATGGGGCTCCGCACCCTGGCCGATGACGCCTGGGCCGTGGACACGGTCACACCGACGTGCATGCCGGAGGGCATCGACGCCGTGGCGGTCGGCACCCGGGCACGCGAGGAGTACGGCGTCCTGCTGGGCCGGGGCATCGGGAATCTCGAACACACCATCGTACGGATCGGCCACCTCGGGTATACCCTGCCCGAGATGCTGCTGTCGGGCCTAGACGTGCTCGGACGGACCCTGAACGATCTGGGGCACCGCGTCCCCACCGACAAAGGACTGGCGGCGGCGCGCCAGACGCTCGAGACCGCCGCGCGGCGCTAGGTGGCGGACCCGCAATGCGCATCTTGGTCGCCGACGGACTGGCCGAGGAGGGTCTCGCCCGGCTGCGCGAGTCCGGCGACCTCTTGATCCGATCGGGCCTGAGCGAGGACGAGCTCGCGGGAGAGCTCCCCGGCGTGGAGGCGCTGATCGTCCGAAGCCGGACCCGGGTGTCCGCGGAGGCCGTAAAGCAGGCGACCTCCCTCCGGGTGATCGCGCGCGCGGGGGTCGGGGTCGACAACATCGACGTCGCGGCGGCCACGCGGCAGGGGATCCTCGTCCTCAACACCCCGGAGAGCAGCACGATCGCGGCGGCCGAGCACACGCTCGCCATGCTGTTGTCCCTGGTCCGGCGGATCCCGCAGGCCCAGGCGGCCCTTGTCGCGGGCCGGTGGACGCGTGAGAAATTCATCGGCTCCGAACTGTTCGGGAAGACCCTGGGCGTGGTCGGGCTCGGCAAGATCGGCGGCGAGGTCGCGCGCCGGGCCGCAGCCTTCGGCATGCGGGTGCTCGCCTACGACCCCTACGTCACCGAGGAGCGCGCGCGCCGCCTGGGGGTCGAGCTGAGCGCGTGGGAAGAGGTGCTGGACCAAGCCGACGTCCTCACGCTCCACGTCCCTCTGGCCCAGGATACCAAGGCCCTGATCGGCCGAACGGAAATGGCGGCGATGAAGCCGGGGGCGCTCCTCGTCAACTGCGCCCGCGGCGGCCTGATCGACGAAGCGGCGCTGCTGGCCGCGCTGGAGGAAGGCCGGGTGGGGGGCGCCGCGCTCGATGTGTTTGCGCACGAGCCCCCGCCGGACGGTTATCCGCTGCTTGCCCACCCGCGCGTCGTGGTCACCCCCCACCTCGGCGGATCCACACTCGAGGCGCAGCGGACCATCGCCGTCGACATCGCCGACCAGGTCCTCGCCGCCCTGCGCGGCGATCCGGTACACGGAGCCGTTAACGCGCCGGCGCTGGGGGAGGACACCTGGCGCCGCCTCGACCCCTTCATGCACTTGGCGCGGCGGCTCGGGGAACTCACCCAACAGGTCGCGGCCAAGCCCCTCAGCGCGATCGCGATGTCCTATGAGGGCGAGGTGGCGCGGATGGACACGCCGCCGCTGACCGCGTCGTACCTCACGGGCCTGCTGCACCGCGCCTCCGACCAGACGGTGAACCTGGTCAACGCCGTGGTCATCGCCAAGGAACGGGGGCTGGCGATCAGCGAAACCCGGACCGACCTCTGCGATGACTTCACCAGCCAGATCGTCGTCGACGCCCAGACCTCCGACGGGGCGCTGCGCCTCGGCGGGACGCTCTTCGGACACCGGGAGGCGCGCATCACCCGGCTGAACCGATGGCGGCTCGATCTGGTGCCGGCCGACCACATGCTCTTCGTGTGGAACGAGGACCGTCCGGGGATGATCGGCGCGGTCGGAACGATCCTCGGCCGGCACTCGGTGAACATCGCCAACATGCACGTGGGACGGAGGGACGCCGGGGGCACCGCGCTCATGGTGCTCACCCTCGACGCGCCGGCTCCCCAGGCGGTCCTGGGCGAGATTCAAGGAGCGGGCGGCATCTCCCGGGTGAAGGCGGTGCAACTCTAGGATCCGGCCGCGGCCGGCGGCGAGGAGCGGCGGAGATGGTGGACCTGAAACTGATTCGCGAGCAGCCCGACCTGTTCCGGGCCGGGCTGCGCAAGAAGGGCGCGGCGCCCGGCCTCGTGGATCGGGCGCTGGACGCCGACCGACGCCGCCGCGAGCTCGTCCAGCAGGTGGAGGCGCTGCGGGCCGCCCAAAACCGGGCCTCGCAGGAGATCCCCAAACTCGCGGGGGTCGCGCGTGGTGAGCGAATCGACGAGATGAAGCAGATCGCCGCGCAGGTCAGAGCGCAGGAACCGCTCCTCCAGGAGGCCGAGGCCGCGCTCCAAGCGGTGCTGCTCCAGATCCCAAACCTCCCCCACCCCTCGGTCCCGGAGGGAGGCCCGGACGACAGCGTCACCCTCCGGGTGGTCGGGGCCCCCCCGGAGTTTGATTTCAAGGCGCGGGACCACGTAGAACTCGGCACGGCCCTGGGTCTCCTCGACATCGAGCGCGGCGCCAGAGTCTCGGGATCGCGGTCCTACTTTCTGCGGCACGACGGCGCGCTGCTTCACCTCGCCCTCCTCCGGTTCGCGGTCGATCGGTTGGTGACCGAGGGGTTTACGCCGGTCATCCCCCCGGTGCTGATCCGCCGAGAGAACATGATCGGCCTGATGGGGGGCGCCTCCCTCGACGAGCAGATGGTCTACCGGATCGAGGGGGAGGATCTCGCGCTCGCGGGGACCTCGGAAATGGCGCTGGGATCGATGCTGGGCGGAGAGGTGCTGAGCGAAGCCGACCTGCCGATCCGGTTCTGCGGGATCTCCACCTGCTTCCGCCGCGAAGCCGGCGCGCACGGGAGGGACACCCGGGGGATCTTCCGCGTTCATCAGTTCGACAAGGTGGAGATGTTCTCGTACTGTCATCCCGAGCGGTCGTGGGAAGAGCACGAGTACCTCGTCGACGTGCAGGAGCGACTCTGGCAGACGCTCGGGCTCCCCTACCGCGTCGTCAATATTGCCGGCGGCGACCTCGGGGATCCCGCCGCCCGCAAGTACGACATCGAGACCTGGATGCCCGGCCGCGGCGCGTTCGGCGAGACGCAGTCGTGCAGCAACTGCACGGATTTTCAGGCGCGCCGCCTCAACGTCCGGTTCCGCAGGCGGGAGGGGGGCGGGGTCGACTTCGTGCACACCCTCAACGGGACGGCGGTGGCGAGCACACGGGCGATTGTCGCGATCATCGAGAACTTCCAGCAGCGCGACGGCAGTATCCGCGTTCCCCCCCCGATCGTCCCCTACATGGGCGGGCGGACCGTACTGCAGCCTCCCGCCGCAAAGGCGGCGCGGTAGGTTCCCCACCGAGATCGTGGAGACGGCGGCGCGCTTCCATCTCGCCGCCCCGCGCGACGACCGACAGGCCCGCCCTTCCCCGACCGGATCGCCCCCCCCGGGACGAGTCTCGCGCGGGCCGCCGGTGCGCCCTGCCCGAGCCGGACGCGTGTCGGGAGCCGTTCGGAGGAGCAGGAGTCCCAACGCGCACGGACGAACGACGGCGCTGATCCCACGGGCCTCGATGGCTCGCCCTTTCACCATACCTGATTCGGGCCGGGAACGATGGAGGGAGGCGACCCATGGCGACGATGCGGTACGCGCTGACCCTGCCGGCGATGCTCGAGCGGGCGGAGCGGGTCTTCCCCCGGAAGGCCATCGTGTCCAGAACGCCATCGGGCACCTTCCGGTACACCTATCGCGACTACGGCCTGCGGGTCCGCAAGCTGAGCGCGGCGCTCCAACGCTTCGGCGTGCGCAAGGGGGACCGGGTGGGCACGCTCGCCTGGAACCACCACCGTCACCTCGAGGCCTACTTTGCCGTCCCGTCGATCGGTGCCGTGCTGCACACGCTCAACCTGCGCCTTCCCCCGGCCCACCTGACCCACGTGATCAATCACGCGGCGGATAAAATCATCCTCGTCGACGCCGATCTGGTCCCGCTGCTGGAGGCGGTCGCCCCCGACCTGCGGACCCTGGAGGCCGTCGTCGTGATGGACGACGGGGTCGACCTGCCGTCGACCGCGCTGCCCCGCGTCGCGTCCTATGAGGCCCTGCTCGCGGCGGCCGAGCCGCTCGGGCAGTGGCCGGACCTGGACGAGTGGGACCCGGCAGGCCTGTGCTTCTCGTCGGCGACGACCGGCATGCCGAAGGGGGTGACCTATACCCACCGGGCGCTCTGGCTCCACAGCATGGCGTGGGGTCTCGCCGACACCGCCGCCCTCTCGGAACGGGACACGATCCTCCCCATCGTGCCGATGTTCCACGTCAACGCCTGGGGGCTGCCCTTTACCGGGGTCTGGATGGGGGCGAAGCAGGTACTCCCCGGCCCGCGCCCGGATCCCAAAGTGTACTGCGAACTGATCCAGCAGGAGCGGGTGACCCTGGCCGCGGGGGTCCCGACGGTCTGGATGGGGGTGCTCGCGCACCTGGATCGGGAATCCTATGACTTGTCCAGCCTCACCCGGATCATCTGCGGCGGCGCGGCGCCGCCCCGGGCATTGATCGAGTCGGTCGAGTCCCGGCTCCGGGTTCGGTTCATCCACGCGTACGGGATGACCGAAGCGGCCCCGCTGACGCACGTGGGGGGGCTGAAGAGCTACATGACGGACTGGGATGACGACCGCCGGTACGCGGTGAAGGCGAAGCAGGGGCTGCTCGTCCCCGGACTGGAGATGCGGGTTGTGGGGTGGGATGGGGCGGACGTGGCGTGGGACGGCAAGACGATGGGTGAGGTGTGGCTGCGGGGGCCCTGGATCGCCGACGAGTACTATCGTGACGAACGCACGGCGGAAACGTTCAAAGACGGCTGGTACCGCACCGGCGACGTCGCCACGACCGACGCGGAGGGCTACCTGACCATCGTGGACCGGATGAGAGATGTCATCAAATCCGGCGGCGAGTGGATCTCCTCGGTCGATTTGGAAAACGCCATCATGGCGCACCCATCGGTGGCGGAGGCCGCGGTGGTCGGAGTCGCGCATCCGAAGTGGCAGGAGCGCCCGCTGGCCTGCGTCGTCGTGAAGGCGGGGCGGACCCTCAGCGCGGACGAGATCCTGGCGCAGGTCAGGGACAAGTTTGCATCCTGGTGGGTGCCCGACGACGTGGTCTTCATCGATGAGGTGCCGAAGACCAGCGTGGGCAAGTTCGACAAGAAGGTGTTGCGGCAGCGGTTCGCCGCGCACCTGACGCCGCCGGGAACGGCATCCACGCGCCCCTGAGGCCTGGTCGCGGGCGACGTGCCGGGTTGCCGCGGACCGGGGGGAAGCGAGCGGGAGCGCGGGGGAGATCCCGCCCGGGGGCGTGCCGGGCCGAGGTTCAGCTCGTCACCCGCGGCAGCCACCCCGGCCGGGCGGCTTCGAAGCGGGCGATCTCGGCCTCGTGGCGGAGGGTGAGCGCGATCGCGTCCAATCCGTTCAAAAGGCAGTGCTTCTTGAACGCGTCGATCGCGAACCGATCAATGTGCCCGAAGCTGTCGGTCACGGTCTGCGCGTCGAGGTCCACGGTCAATTGATACCCTTCCCGCGTGCTCGCGGTGTCCAGGATCTGCCGAACCCGCTCCTCGGGCAGCTCGATCGTCACGAGACCCACTTGAGCGGAATTGTTGGCGAAAATATCGGCAAACGAGGGTGCGACGACAACCTTGAACCCGTAGTCCTGGAGCGCCCAGGGGGCATGCTCCCGGGATGACCCGCACCCGAAGTTCCGGCCGGCGACGAGCACCGTCCCCTCCCGGTACTGGGGCTTATTGAGGACGAACTCCGGATCGGGGGCCCCATCGGCCAGGAAGCGCTTGGGATAGAAGAGGAACTGCCCGTATCCCGTCCGCTCCACCCGCTTGAGATACCGGGCCGGGATGATCTGATCCGTGTCCACGTCGGCCCGATCGAAGGGCACGACGACGCCGGTGTGCGCCTTGAACGGGTCCATCCCGCTACACCCTCCACTCCCGGATGTCCACGAAGTGCCCGGCGATCGCCGCCGCCGCCGCCATCGGCGGGCTGACGAGATGCGTCCGGCCTCCGGGCCCCTGGCGGCCCTCGAAGTTGCGGTTGGAGGTCGACGCGCACCGCTCGCCGGGTCCCAGAATGTCGGGGTTCATCCCCAGGCACATCGAGCATCCGGCCTCGCGCCACTCGAACCCGGCGGTGGTAAAGATCCGGTCCAAGCCCTCGCGCTCCGCCGCCGCCTTGACCTGCTGTGATCCGGGCACGACCATCGCCCGCACCTTGGGATGCACCTTCCGTCCCGCCACGACCCGAGCCGCCGCCCGGAGGTCCTCCAGGCGGGCATTGGTGCACGATCCGATGAACACCCGGTCAACGGCGATGTCCTGGATCGGGACCCCCGGCCGCAGGGCCATGTACTGAAGCGCGCGCTCGATCGCCCCCCGCGCATCCATGTCGGGCGCGGAGGCGGGATCCGGCACGCGGCCCGTCACGGGCTCAGACTGAGACGGGTTGGTTCCCCAGGTCACGAACGGCTCGAACGTGGACGCATCCAGGACCACGCGCCTATCGTACGTGGCGCCCCGATCGGTGGGCAGGGTCTTCCAGAACGCGACCGCCTCGTCCCAGGCGGCCCCCTTGGGGGCGTACGGCCGGCCGGAGAGGTAGGCGAACGTCGTCTCGTCGGGCGCGATCAGCCCCGCCCGGGCCCCACCCTCGATCGTCATATTGCAGACCGTGAGCCGGCCCTCCATGGAGAGGCTGCGGATCGCCGACCCCGTGTACTCGACGACGTGCCCGATTCCGCCGCCCACGCCGATGCGCCGGATCACCCCGAGGATCAGATCCTTGGGCGTGGTCCCGAGCGGCAGCGCTCCGTCGATCCGGATCTCCATGGTCTGCGGCCGCCTCTGAGGGAGGATCTGACTGGCCAGCACGTGCTCAACCTCGGAGGTGCCGATCCCGAAGGCGAGCGCCCCGAGCGCGCCGTGCGTCGCGGTGTGGCTGTCCCCGCAGACGATGAGCATCCCGGGCTGCGTCAACCCCAGTTCCGGCCCGATAATGTGCACGATCCCCTGCCGCTGGCTCTGCAGCCCCTCCAGCCGAATTCCAAAATCGCGGCAATTCCGCTCCAGCGCTTCGACTTGGCGCCGGCTGATCGGATCGGTGATCGGCTCGGTCCGAGACGTCGTCGGGATGTTGTGGTCGAGCGTGGCAAACGTCAGATCCGGCCGCCGCACCCCCCGCCGGTGCATTCGCAGACCGTCAAACGCCTGGGGCGAAGTCACCTCATGGACGAGGTGGAGATCGACGTAGAGCCGATCCGGCTCCCCCCCCTGGTGGCGAACGATGTGGGCGTCCCAGATCTTCTCGACCAGCGTTCGCGGTTTCACGACCCCGACGCCCCTCCCGACCCTCCGACGGTCCCGGATGCCGCGGCGCGCGCGCGGTCACCTGCCCGGGGCTTGCCGGTCTCTCGATCCGCAACCTTGCTGGCGCCGTAGCTATCGGGCTTGGTGATCGCCGCATAGCCGCTGCCCTGGACCATGCCGACGACTTCCCGAATGATGCGCTTGGTCTCGCCGCGGTCCCCGACGTCGAGGTGGATCTCGACCGGAAGTTCGCTGAACCCGTTCTTTGCCAGCTGCGCGCTGACATTGCTGGCGGTTTCCAGGCTGAGCGATGTTTCATACAAAATGCGCTGGCGGAGACTTTCGATCTTCCGGTTGCGGAACTTGTGGTAGAAGTACCGCCCCCCCCGCCCCACCCGGTGGATGATCACCGCGGTGACGAAGCAGGTGTCGTCCCCCAACAGTGAATCGGTGCCGATGATCAGATGGTATTTTTGGGAAGGCTCCTCTTGCATGTAGTCCACGATGTGCTTGAACATCCGCTCAAAGCTGAGCTTCCCGTGGGTTGGGCTGATGTATTCCATGACTTCACCTGGCTCCAGTATACTCAAAGCTCAACCGAGGCGGCAAGGCGCCGACGGGAGGGAAGACGTCGCCCCCGTGCTACGAGGCCGTGTCGTCCCGCCCGTAGGGAACCTGGGCCAACGCCTCCCCCAGCGCCCGCGCCAGCGGCGCCATCGTCTCCTCGTCGAAAGCAAATCGGGCCCCGGCCGCTGCAAACAGGTCGGGCAGCGGGCGGCTCCCCCCCAGGGCCAGCGCCGCCCGGTATCCCTCGACGGCCTCGATCGGACTCGCCTGAGCCGCGCGCAGCCAGATCTGCAGCGCCCCTTGTTGGGCGACGCCGTACTCGATGTAGTAAAACGGGAGGAGAAAAATGTGAAGCTGCGCGTGCCAGGACGACGCCAAGGCCTCCTCGTGCCCCGACCAGTCGAGCCAGGGAATGAAGCGCCGGTGGATGCTCAGCCAGGCGGCGCGCCGCTCTTTCGGCGTGTGGTCGGCATGGGTGTAGAGCCAGTGCTGGAACGCGTCGACCGTCGCGATCCAGGGCATCCCCTTCGGCATGAGGATCCCTTCGAGGAGTGCGCGGAGCGCGCGCCGGGCGTCCTCCGCCTCTGGATAGATGGTGCCGAGGGAGGACGCACTCAGGAGCTCCATCCCCTGGGACGCGACCTCGGCGAATTCGATCGGGGCGTCTCGATAGGCGAGGAGCGCCTGCTCGCGCGCGGCGAGTGCGTGAAAGGCGTGGCCGGCCTCGTGCAGCAGGGTGCGCACGTCCTCCGCCGGGGCGACGTTCGCGAAGATGAACGGCACCCGCCGCTCGGCGAGGGTCTGCTGGTACCCTCCGGGCGCCTTCCCCTTCCGCCGTTCCAGATCGAGGAGCCCCTCCTCGCGCATGAACTGGAAAAACTCCCCGAACTCCGGCCGCACCCTCCCGAACACCGCCTCGCAGCGGTCGAGCAGGTCCGCCGTCCGTTCGAACTCCGGAAGCGGAGGGCGCCGGAGCGGGTCCACTTCGAGGTCCCATGGCCGCATCGTGTCAACGGCCAGGAGGCGCTGCCGCTCGCGGATGATCTCGCCGGCCAGCGGGACAAACAGCGCCGCAACCGCATCCTGGAACTGCCGGCACTCCGCCGGGCCGTAGTCGAACCGTTGGAGGGCGCGAAAGGCATAGTCGCGGTACGAGACGAAGCCGGCGTTGCGGGCGATCGCCAGCCGCACCTCTCGGAGCTGATCGAACAGGCCCTCCATCGCCTCCCGCTCCACGCCCCACCGTTCCTGGGTGAGCGCCCAGGTTTCTTGCCGGATCGCACGATCGGGATCTTGGAGGTACCGGGCCATCTCCTGCAGGGTGTGCTCGCGCCCGCGGTAGACGACCGTCATCGCGCCCCGCAGCTTCTGGTACTGTTGTCCCAGCTCTTCTTCCCGCACCTTCAGGGGGAGATTTTCCTCGCGATAGAGCGCCACGCGGGTTTCGACCCTGCGATCGAGCAGGTGGTAGTACGCGGGCAACGCGGCCCGGTGGGGCGTGTGCAGGTAGGCTTCGTCCAATCGCTGGGAGAGCGCCCGCCAGCGGGGCCGAACCTCACGGACGAAGTCGAGGAACGCCCGCTCCCGTTCCGGATCGTCGGTCTGGGAGGTCATGGCGATGTACAGACGGGCTCCCGCCTCCGACACGCAGGCGGCCAGCTCGCCGGCCTCCGCCACCCACTCCCGCAGCTCCTCGACGCTCCGGGGAGTGCGGCGCACCAGCGCGGTCCCGATTCGCTCGATCTCGGCCCACCGGCCGGCGTCGGCGTCCGGTGGCACGAACCGTCGGGGAAATGCCTTCCGCGGGTCAATCGTCGGCGGCATCGGGATGTCCTCCGGAACGATGATGGCGTCGGGCCCGATCGAAGCTACAACTCGCGGCGGCCTTCCAGCGCCCGCGCCAGGGTCACCTCGTCGGCGTACTCGAGGTCGCCGCCAACCGGCAGGCCGTGCGCGATCCGGGTCACCTTGACCTCAAGCGGCTTAATGACCTTGGAAAGGTAGAGGGCGGTGGCCTCCCCCTCCACCCGAGGGTTCGTGGCGATGATGACCTCCCGCACCGTTCCTCCGGCAAGACGCCGCAACAGCTCGGCGATGCGGAGATCGTCGGGGCCCACCCCATCCAATGGCGAGATCGCACCCTGCAGCACATGATAGAGCCCTTTGAACTCCCGGCTCCGCTCCATCGCCGCGACGTCCCGGGGGTTCTCCACGACGCAGATCACGGATTGGTCGCGCCTCGGATCGGTGCACAGCGCGCACGGGTCGGCCTCGGTGATGTTCGCGCACACCGAGCAGTGACGGATCCGGCGCTTGGCCTCGAGGATCGCCGCCGCCAAGGCCTCTGCATCCTGCGCCGTCATCGAGAGCATATAGAACGCCAGGCGCTGCGCGGTCTTGGGGCCGACCGTCGGCAGCTTGCTCAGCTCCTCAATCAGGCGGGCCAGCGGAGGGGCGTAGGTAAACATTCGGGCATCACGGACCCAGGCCGGGGAGCCCGGGCGGCAGTTGTAGCCCGCCGGTCACCGCCTTCATCCGCTCCGCGGCGTGATCACGGGCCTTTCGGATGACCTCACCGACGGCGGCGAGGATGAGGTCTTGGAGCATCGCGACATCGGCCGGGTCGACCACGCTCGGGTCGATCGCGATCTCAACGAGATCCCCCTGCCCCGTCGCCACGGCCCGCACCACGCCCCCGCCTGCGCTGGCCTCGACGCGCTCGCGTCCCAGCTCTTCTTGGACCCGAGCCATATCCGATTGCAGCTTCTGCACCTGCTTCAGCATCTTCTGCATGTTAAACATGCGTCACTCCACTCCGGGCGAGCCATCGCGGGGCGCTCGCGAGCCGGTCACTCCGGGTGCCGGATCTCCCGCACGGGATTGCCGAACCGGCGCACGGCTTCCTGGACGAGCGCATCCCCCGGCGGGGACGACTCGGCCGCAGCGGCTTCGGGCGGCGGCTCGGTCTCTCCCAGCACCAGGCGAAGCCGGAGGGGAACCCCCACCACCACGGCCAGGAGCTCTTCGACGAGCCGGCGGTTCTTGATCTCGTGGAGGTTCTCGAGGTGGAACTTGTGCCGGACCGCGAGGACGAGATCGGACCCCTCGACCGCCCTGGGCGCGCTCTCCAAGAGGAAGGCGTGGACGGAGCGGGTGCGTTGCTTCACCTCGTCCATCAGGCGCCCCCACCGGGCGAGGACGACCTCGAGGTCGACGCCCGTCGTCGCGCCCTCGCTCGGGCCCGCCGGGGACGGTGCCACCGCGGGGGCCGGGGCAGCGGCGATGGGTGAGGGCGCCGCCTCCGCGGCTTCACTTCGGGGCCCCCGCGGAGACCGCCGCGTACTCGGCCGGGCGGGCGGAGCACCCGGGCCGGGCGTCGGCGTCTCGTCCTTGGGGGGGGCCGGGGGCCGCTCGACCGCGGGCCGCGGAGCGGATCCAGACCCGCCCTGCCGCTCCAGCGCCTCGACCCTCGCCGCCAACCCCTCGATCGTCGCATCCACCTCGGGCCGGCTCAGCTTCAAGAGCGCCATTTCGAGCACGACCCTGGGCTGCGTCGCAAACCGCACCTCCGCCTCCGCGGCGGTGAGGATTCGGATCTGCTGCAGGATGGCGCCCGGCGTCAGTCGGGCGCTCTGCACGCGGAGCGTCTCCAGCCGGTCCTCGCTCGTTTCCACGATGGCGCGCGGATCCCCCACCACCGCCACCACGAGCAGGTCCCGAAAGTGCTCCACGAGGCTGCGGAGGATTTGTCGGACGTCTCTTCCCTCGGCGATCACGCGATGGGCGATTTCGAGGCAGGCCGCCGCGTCCCCCGCGATCACGGCGTCGGTCACCTGATGGGCCACCTCCTCCTCGATCAGCCCCAGGACCGCCAAGACGTCGGCTTTGGTGATCCGGCCCTGACAGAACGCGCTGAGCTGATCCAGCACGCTCTCGGCATCGCGCAGGGCGCCGTCGGCGCTCCGGGCGATGAGACCGAACGCATCGTCGGCGGCGGTGATCCCCTCGCTCTCCGCCATCGTCCGCAGCCGCTCGACGATCGCCGTCTGCGAGATCCGCCGGAAATCAAACCGCTGGGTCCGTGAGGTGATCGTCGCCGGCAGCCGATGCGGTTCGGTGGTGACCAGAACGAATATCGCGTGGGGGGGAGGCTCCTCCAGCGTCTTCAAGAGCGCATTCGCCGCTTCCGAGGTCAGCATATGCGCTTCATCGATGATGTAGACCTTGTGCCGGCCTTCGACCGGCATGAGCTTGACCTTTTCCCGAAGGTCACGAATCTCATCAATGCCCCGGTTGCTCGCGGCGTCGATCTCGATGACATCGAGCGAGACTCCGTTGCCGATCGCCTCGCAGATCGCGCACGTGTTGCAGGGTGTCGGGGTCGGCCCGTGCTCGCAGTTCAATGCCTTGGCCAGGATCCGGGCGGTCGTCGTCTTTCCGGTGCCGCGATGGCCGCAGAAGAGGTAGGCGTGCACGATGCGGTTGGCGGTGATTGCGTTCTGCAACGTGCGGGTGACGCGTTCCTGTCCGATCACATCGTCGAATGTCTGAGGTCGCCACTTCCGATAGAAGGAGACGTGCGACACAGAGGTCACCTCACGCAGGGTCCGGGTCATATTCGCCGAACCTTACCGGCACTCCTGGAGGTGCGGCGATCGTCGAGCCACTCGAGTGGGTCATCCTTATCGTGACGCTGATCACGAGCGCGTGTGTCTTTGTCGACGGCCGAACGCGCCTGCCGAGAACGACCACGGCCATTTGGACCCTGGGAACGTTTGTCACCGCTGGGCTCGCGTCTCCCCTTTATCTCCTGGCGCGGCCCTCACGCAACCCCAGTTGGGGGCTCGGCGAACTCGCTGCCCTTCCGCTCTTTTTTGTCTTGGCGGTGGCGCCGTCGGCGATGATTCTAGAAACCTTTGCGCTCCGGTTGGAAGTCTTTTCCTCGCTCGCCGTGATTGTCGCGCTTACCGTCGCCCAAAACGCGGTGTTCGTCGGTGCCGCCCTGTACGTCGTGCTGGTCAAGTACCGCCTCCCGCCGGACCGCATCGGCCTCGTCTCCCCCGCGGCGCCGCGCGTGTTCGTGCTGGCGGCGATCGCGTCGGCAACGGCCCTCGCGGGCAACTTCGTGGGACAAAACCTCACGGTCTTCGGGGCGGGGCTGGTCGTCGGACAGAAGGCCGCCGCCGACCTGGTCGTCCGACAGGAGATCCGACTCCCGGTCTTCCGCATGCTGCAGCAGTTCCGCCACCCCGTTGACATCGCCACCCTGGCGGTACTGGTGGGCCTTGTCGTGCCGGTGGGCGAGGAAATCTTCTTCCGGGGGTTGACCTACGGGGCGCTGCGCCGCATGATGGGCCGGCCGCTGGCGATCGGCGTCAGCGCGCTGTTCTTCGCGGTGGCGCACCTCGAACCAATAGAATTCCTTCCGATCCTCATCCTGGGAGTGATCCTCGCCGCCCTGTACGAATACAACAAGTCCCTCATCCCCTGCATGATCACGCACGCCGTCAACAACCTGGTTGCCTTGGCGCTGTTCTACCTGGCGCCGCCCACTCCCTGAAGCGTTCTTTGGCCGTGCACCCGCCGTCGACAGCACACTCCAGACGGTCCCCACGTAGCCAGCTCCGACCAGGTGATCCCGCGGCACACGAGACGCCTTACGTACCGTTGCTTCCTTCCGGACCTGGCGGGGTTGGTAAGATCTCGTTGCGCGGGACCCGGCCCTCCTTGCCGCTTGCGCGGGCCTGGCCCTGAAGCGTGAGGCCTCGGGCGGGAATTCAGCCCCGCTGTAGCGGGTTGCGGGTACAGGGAACCGCTAGCTCCCCGCCTAGCACGGCCACCTGCAGTATAACACATCGATCCACCCGCTCCGGGTCCAAGGATTGGAGCTCCAGGTCGACCCATTCCCGAAACTCAGGGAAAGCCGCAGGGGCGGCGCAGTGAAACGGCGAGACCGGACTCCCGCCCTGAACGAGGCACTGCCCGCGGCCGGTGTGCTAGGGCTTGACGACCATCAGGTAGAGAACGATCAGCGGAAGGAGTGTGGCGATCCCGCCCCACATGGCCCACCGCGCGGACAGCCGCGCGAACTCGGGCGGGAGAACGCCCGTGCGCCGGGCCTCCTCGCTCACGCCGATCAGTCGGCGCTGTGTCGGGAGCAGGACGAAGACCCAGATCAGAACCGCCAGCCAAAACAGCCCCTGCCCCCACTCGAGCCAGCGCAGTCCGTGCAGCGGCCAGGGGCGCTTCCCGGCCATCGCGTAGCCGCCGATCACGACCAGCAGCACCCCCGGCACGGTGAAGATCCAATCGGCGCGCGCCACCGTCCGCTGCGCAAACGCCACGGTCGCGAGATCCCCGGAACGATCGGCGCGCGTCTTCCACAACGCGGCGGTGATGATGTTCCCGACGAACAGGACGACGCCCAGGAGATGAAGGAATTTGAACGTCGCGTACATGTCGTTCCCCCCTGCGGCCCGAAGATGGGCCTTATAAGAAAATGTGGAACCGCTGCGGGGGCCAGTAAATCACGATGGCCTCACCGACGATGTTGCTTGTAGGCACGAACCCGAACGCCCGGCTGTCCTCGCTGTTGCCGCGGTTGTCCCCGAGAACAAAGATATCAGACTGCGGAACGACCTCCGGCCCATAATCCCCGTTGGTGGCGACGTGCAGATACGGTTCGCTGAGGGGCTGACCGTTCACGTACACCCGCCCTGCACGGATCTGCACCGTCTGGGAGGCCACGGCAACCACCCGCTTGATGTAATTCCGTGACATGTATGTCGGTGGGTGGAGGACGACGATCTCCCCCTGCCGAGGAGGGCGAAACCGATAGATGAATTTGTTCACCAAAACACGGTCGTGCGGCAGCAGATTGGGCTCCATGGAAAACTGCTCCACTTGGAACGCCTGGGCGACCGAGACCATGATGAAGTGGGCGAGGAGAAAGGCAACGATCAGTGTCTTGAGAAACTCGAAGGCGGCCCGACGGACTTCCTTGCCGATCATCTCGACCCTCGCTTCGTTACACGGTGGGAGGGAGGACGGCTCCCCGCCCTCCCCACGGCCGCGTGGTATTTGAGCGCTCTCTGCCGCTACAGGTCATTCTACCGTATTTGACCGGGGTTTCGGGGAGACCCCGAGATACGGGGCTCTCCTGCGGTCATCGCCGGTCGATTTCCTCAAGAGGCCGCGGGAGTCTTGTGCGGCTGCTCTTCCGCAAGGATCCGGCGGAGCCCCCGTTCTCCGTAGCGTGCGGCGATCGCATGGTTCCATCGCGTCCACTCAAACGGCCGCCCCCACGCCGTCGAGGTCATTTTGAGGACGTGCCTCCACAAACTGCTTCCACCATCGTGGGTAACCCTCTCGATGGGCCTGCCACACATAGACAAAATGGTAGGCGTTGCACCGATCCACGTCTCACCCCACGGCAAGAGGGATGACCCTCGTGGCGTCCTCGAGGGTACGGTAGCGAAAAAATCGTGAGGTGGCAATCCGAACGCCCCCGGGGGGCGTGAGGGGGTGGGGTTCGCTGGTGCCCCCACCGGCGAACCCAGGCGACCGCTTCGGTCGGGTGAGAACAGGAGACCGCCCTCCTCAGTGGAAGGGTACGGGATGCCTAACGAAGGCTCGGCGCTGAGCGGCGTCCGGGTTGTCGATCTCACGCAGTTCGAGGCTGGCACCTCGTGCACTGAAACGCTGGCCTGGTTGGGAGCTGACGTGATCAAGGTGGAGCCGCCCGGTCGGGGCGAACAGGGTCGGGCCGCCTCCACTGACATCCCGGGCCTGGACTCCTACTATTTCCTGCTCCTGAACGCCAACAAGCGCTCGGTCACCCTCAACCTCAAACACCCTGAGGGGCGCCGCCTGCTCGGGCGTTTGATCGAAAAGGCGGATGTGTTCGTGGAGAATTTCGCGCCCGGGATCATCGAGCGTCTGGGGTTTGGCTATCATGACGTGCGCCGGATCAATCCCCAAGTCATCTACGCGCAAGTCAAGGGATTCGCGCCGGACGGTCCTTTCGGCAGCTTCCTCGCGTTCGACATGATCGCCCAGGCGACGGGTGGCGCGATGAGCCTCACCGGGGAACCGGGGGCCGCGCCCATCAAGCCGGGGCCGACGATCGGCGACACCGGGGCCGGCCTGCACCTGGCGATCGGCATTTTGGCCGCCCTCTTCCAGCGGGAGCGGACGGGCGTGGGCCAGCAGGTGGACGTGGCGATGCAGGAGGCCGTCATCAACTATTGTCGGATTTCATTTGCCCGCCAGCTGCTCACCGGCCGCGCGGCCGAGCGGTGGGGCAACCAAAGCCAGTTGGGGATGACGGCGCCCAGCGGTATCTACCCTTGTCGGCCCGGGGGGGCCAACGATTACGTGTTCATCTACACCAGCCGGGCCGGCAATCACCAGTGGGAACGCCTGCTGAAGGTGATCGGCCGCGATGATCTGAAGGACGATCCCCGGTTCGGGGACCCCGTCCGCCGGGCCGCCAACGCAGCGGCGATCGACGAACTGATCTCCTCTTGGACCCGCCGGTACACGAAGCGCGAGGCGATGGAGTGCCTGGGCCAGGCGGGAGTGCCCGCGGGGGCGACCTTCGACACCCTGGAGTTGACCGAAGACGAACACCTGAACCGCAGGGAGGCCATTGTCAGCGTCGATCACCCAACGAGAGGCCTGGTCAAGATGCCGGGCTGGCCGGTGAAGATGGAGCGCTCGCACGTGCGGGTTGAGGCGGCACCCCTGCTGGGTCAGCACAATCGCGAAGTCTACGCGGAGCTCCTTGGGCTGAGCGAGGATGAACTGGCCAGGCTGGGCGAAGCGGGGGCGATTTGAGGGAGGGGCGATGACCGGCAACGAGATCCTGGCGCGCTGCCTCAAAGCCCAGGGGGTGGAGGTCATCTTCTTCCTCATGGGAGGCCCCATGATCGACTGCGAGAACGCCTGCCTGGGGCAGGGAATCCGGATGATCGACGCCCGCCACGAGCAGGCAGCCGCGATGATGGCAACCGCCTACAGTCGCCTGCGGCGTCAACCCGCGGTCTGCATGGCCTGCAGCGGTCCCGGTGCGATGAACTTGGTCACCGGGGTGGCGAACGCGTTTGCGGATTCCGCTCCTGTGGTGGCCATCGGCGGGTCAAGTCCGGTCTCCCAGTCGGGCATGGGGGCTTTCCAGGAGACCGACCAAGTGGCGCTGTTCCGGCCGATCACGCGCTGGGCCGATCGCTGTTACGATCCCAGGCGCATCCCCGAGTTAGTCGGGACGGCCTTCCGCCACGCGTTCGGCTCCCGGCCAGGACCGGCCTACCTCGACATGCCGGGGGACATCCTCTACCGCGAGGTCCCGGAGGATCACGTGCGCTGGGCACCGGCCACCGCCGAGCGCCGGCGACCGCCTGGGGACCCCCACTTGGTGAAACGCGCCGTCGAACTGATCGCCGCCTCCGCGCGCCCAATCCTTATCAGTGGCAGCGGGGTGCTTTGGGCGAAGGCTGAGCGAGAATTACGCACCCTGGTGGAGCGGGCGACCATCCCATTTTACACCACCCCCCAGGGGCGGGGGGTCATACCCGAGGACCACCCGCTGTGCTTCCTGGGCGCCCGCGGCGTCGGTTGGCGGGAGGCCGATCTGATCGTCATGGTGGGCACCCGACAGAACTACGTCGTCGGATACACTCGGCCACCCCGCTGGAATTCGGAGGCGAAGCTGATCCAGGTCGACATCGATCCCGCTGAGATCGGCCGCAATCGGCACGCGGATGTCGGCATTGTTGGAGACGCCAAAGCCGTGCTCGCGCAGCTCGTGGAGGCGAGCGAGGGCACCGTCGGCGCTGAGCGGAGGAGGAGCTGGACCTCCTACCTGGCCGAACAGCACGCAGAGAGGCAGGCCGAGCAGGAGAGGCGGATGTCTTCCGACACCCAGCCCATCCACCCCCTCCGCCTCTGCAAGGAAGTCCGCAACTTCCTCCCCCGGGATGCGATCCTTTGTGTGGACGGGCAGGAGATCCTCAACTACGCCCGAAGCGCGATCCCATTCTACGCTCCGCACAGCCTCAACTCCGGCCCCTACGGCTGCATGGGCGTGGGCCTCCCGCTTGGGGTGGGGGCGAAGGTCGCCATGCCCGACAAGTTGGTGGTCGTCCTCCATGGCGACGGCTCCTTCGGTCTCAACGCCATGGAGATGGACACGGCCCTCCGGCACCACCTGCCTGTGATCTGTGTGATCTCGAACAACGGCGGCTGGACCGCCACCGATCGATTCAAAGTCGGCCGCGAGCTCGGCTTCACCCGTTATGATCTCATGTTTGCCGCCATCGGCTGCCATTCCGAGTACGTCCGGGACCCGAGTCTCATCCGGCCGGCCCTGGAACGAGCGGCGGCCAGCGGGAAGCCGGCGGTGGTCAACGTCGTCACCGACCCCACCGCGCGGGCCCAGACCGTCCGCTTTGCCGACTACTCAACGTGAAGCGGGGTTGAACGCCGACAAATAGCGGTCCCGACCCCCCCGCAACCAGAGCCACCCCGGCATCACGCTCAGTGACCCACGTCACGCTCTCACGGTGCGTTGGGTCATGGTCTCGTTTTCCCCCATCCCCTATGCTGGGACCATCCTAAAAAGAAAGGAGGGAGCGACAATGCGGAATATCCTGGTGGCTCTGGCTCTGGGGGTTGCGGTGCTCCTCCCCGCGGTAGCCGCGTCGGCCGAGAGCGAAGTGGCGGGCGGCGATCACGAGACCGTCGTGACGCCAACCGTGGCCCAAGGCGACTCGGTGAACCTCGGCACGATCGCGGGTTCCGTCCAAACCCCGCAGGCGCCCTACTTCAACCTGCGGCTGGAAAACCGTGACAACTAGCCCGTAGCGCGCTGCCGGTCGTCGCACGTTGGGGGCGGCTGGCAGCGCGGCTTATCTTGCCTCCGCGATCGCGGTTCGGCGGTATCGGTGGGTGCGGCCATTGCCTGCGCTTCTCTCGCGGAGGGAACTGCTGCCGGCCGAATTCCGTCACTTCTCCTTCCGGTTTCCCCCATTCGCTTCCCCGCTGTTGCCCTGCCATACCAAATCATCCCCCCGAATGGGCGTGACGAACCTGTGACGCCATTCCCACCTCCGTCGCAATCTGCGCTTCCCTTCCAGGTGTATTGGTTCGTGAACGATCGCACAGCGCGATCAAATCGAGCAAAAGGAGTGAGCGCGATGAAGACGATGCTGGTGATGCTCATCCTGGGGATGTCCATCGCCCTGCCCGGCGCCGCGTCTGCCGCCGCAGGCGATGATACCCACCCAGACCGTTCGAACCCGTGGCAGGCCGCACAGGGGGCGCCGGAGACCGAGCCCACAAATCTCGGCACGGTGGCGGGCCCCGCCCAGGCCCAGCCCAACTTCGGTCCGTACTCCCAACAGCGGCTCGACAACCGGGGACAGTAGGGACCCGCCGGGCGAGCGGCCACCACGGGATGCCGGAACGAATCTTGATGGGGTCGGGGAGTCATGTCAGGATCCCGCTTTGGCCCGCGCGGCCCCCCGAGAACGTGCCGCGCTTTTGTCCGGCGGGGAAACGCGGGGGCGGCGGAGCAGGTCCGCCGCCCCCGGGCATCGTGCGCTTGCGCTCCGCAGTGAGGACCTACGTCGGGGTAAGTTGAGTCACCCCGGCGGTGTCGACGGAGCCCGCGAAATCGGCGTACCGAACCGGGGTGCCGGCGCCGCCGATGAACCCAAGCTTCTGGAGCGCGGCCGCCGCCTCCCCTACCTGGGTGAACAGCTTCTGCTCGAACGCGAGATTGTGGGGCAGCGGGTCGCGCAGGAAGAGGCGCGCGAGCGCGCGGTGTTCGCACTCGACCCCACCAATCTGAAGCGCGACCTTGACGAGATCGGGCTTCTGCATCTCCGCGAATTCCCGCGCCGCGCTCATGTACGCAGCGATGAATGCGGTCTCAAGGGACTCGAGCGTCCGGTACATCGCGTCGGTATCGGTGGCGATCTTGGGGTCCGGCACACTGAATGTCAGGGCCAGGGGTTTGGCCCCCGCCTTGGTCAGGAACGCAAAGTGCGCCTGTTCGGACGCCTGGTACGCTTTGAGGACGGTGACGACAATCGGAGGTAAGCCCTTGGACCCGTCCGCGTTTGTGTACACGGCCGCGCCCCGGATCACCGCGCCGGTCAGCGTGACCGCTAGGGCTTCCGCGGTCGCCGCGATGTTGATGATCGTCTCGATGTCCTCTGACTGCATCGCCGCTTCGGCGATGCCCCGGACCGCCGCTCCCTGGGTCAACGCCAGCCCGAGCCCCGTGGCCCCGGCCATCTTGATGAGGTCTCGGCGGGAGAGTCTCCCCCGCGCCGACTCTGTGTGCTCCAGCATCTGCCCGTCACTCCTTTCGCCGCGCGTCTGTGCTGCTCTCGAACGCTCCCCGACCCGAGCGGCGTGTTATACAGTCAACCCGCTCACGCCCGAGGGATCCACTTTGCCTGAAAAATCGGTGTAGTTAAGCGTCGCTGCCGGGTTGGACGTGCCGAGCAGGCCTAGGCTCTTGATCTTGGCGGCCGCCTCGCCGACGGTCTGGAACGGAGCCTGCTCGAACCCAAGGTTGTTGGGAGGGGTCACGCCCATCCCGAAGTTCGCCAGAACCCGATGCTCGCACTCGACGCCGGCAACCTGAAACGCCACTTGGGCCAGCGCGGGCTGACCGAGTTGCGCGAACTCGACCGCCGCAGCGATGTACGCGCCGATGAAAACGGTCTCAGCCGAAACCACAAAGCTGAGCAGCGCATGGCTGTCCTTGGTGATCGGGACAAGATCTTGCGGAACCGTGAAGGTGAGCGTCAGTGCCTTCGCGCCCGCCTTGGTCAGGTACTGATAGTGCGCCTGTTCCTCCGCCTGGATCGCCTTCACCCAGGCGACGATTGACGGCGGCAACCCCTTCCCGCCGTCATAGTTCTGAGCCCCGTCGATCACGGCACCGGTCAGCGTGACCGCTAGGGCTTCGGCGGTCGCAGCGATGTTGATGATGTCGGCCACAGACTCCTTGCTCTGCGCCATGGCCCTGAGGGTTCCGATCTGAGAAACCGCCAGGGCCCCGAGCCCGGCGATGCCTGCGGTCTTGGCAAAGCCTCTCCGGTCGAGCCTCCGATCCGCTCTGTCGGTCATTTGACCTTCACTCCCTTCCGCTGTGTGGTGCGACGCGGTTTGCGCGGAACGATCACCGCGCGCTCCGCGCTGTGAGGGAGGTTTCGGTGCCCGCGGCCGCAGAAGCACCAGCCCCTCCACGCATCTCTTCGCACCGACGCGCCTGTCGGATTGGCCGATCTGGACCCCACGGCGAGAGGGTTGCCAGCGGGCACCGACAGATTTTTGGCGAACATGCCGATCCCAAGAAATTGTGGGCGAAGGTTCCGGCTGGCTGTGTTCGTTCGGCAGGGACTCGGGCGGGGCGGGTGAAAAATCGCAACAAATTCCTCGGGAGCCGGAGGGCGCGAAGTGATACCTGATACCTGTGTGACGGTACCGGATACGCGCGTGATGTACGTCGCGGGGGAAGCGGGAAAGCCGATTGCCGAACAGGCTCCGAAGCCCTTCAAGGAACTCGAAGCGAAGCTCGCTTCGCTCAATGGTAGGAAGTTCTATGGGGTCGTGCTTGGCCACGAATATCGAGCGTGTGTCTCCATTGACCCGAATGACGACCCTCTCGCTCTCCCGCACCCGACTTGGGTGTTACCAGGCGGTAGGTACGTTCGCCGAAGGCTCTCCGATTGGGAAAACAACCTCCACCTGATTGGCCCGACCTTCGAGACCCTGTGCCGACGATCCGACTTTGACCCATCCCGGCCCTGCATAGAGTATTACAGGAGTCAAAAGGAACTCTTGGTAATGGTGCCGGTGCGGTAGGGGCAAACGGATTCATTTTGACACCGTGGGGGCCCCGGTGCTGCTTCACACTTAACCTTCCTGATCCGCGCAATCATACGAGCGCCCGAAGTCAACCCCAGGACTCGTTTCAGAACATGATTGTGATGATGAGGGGTCAAGCGCCGTCGGTCTCGATTACGTCCTCGCAATCTCACCTGGACGCCGAGATCAGTGGGAACCTCAATCTGATGTTCGCGCTCACGGGACGGGGGAGGTTCAAATGAACGGCTTTTTGGTGGCGGAGGGGGTGGGATTTGAACCCACGAGGCGGTTTCCCGCCTACACGCTCTCCAGGCGTGCCGAATCGGCCACTCTCGCACCCCTCCGAGCGTAGCTCATTATAACACCTCGACCGCGGCGCCGCCTTCCTGCACCCGCATCGTGTAAGGAAAGGCCCGGGACGAGAGGCCCCGGGCCTTTCCTTCGTGGCAGAACCTTACTTGGCGCGGGACGCCGCGAGCAGCACCGCCCGTTTGGTGTAGACCGAGGCGAGATGCGCCCGAAACTGCCCCGACGCATACAAATCTCCCTGCGGTTCGACCCCGTCCGCGGCATGAGCCGCGGCCTTCGCGACCGTGGCCTCATCCAGGGCTTGGCCGGCCAGCGCCTTTTCCACCGCGGTCGCCCGATAGGCCTTTCCCGCCACCCCGGTGATCCCGATCGCCGCCCGCTGGCACTTCCCGCCGCTCACGGTCACGACGGCCGCGACCCCTACCACCGCGTACCCGCTTGCGGGATGGGGATGCTTCTGGTACGCGCTCCCTGTGCCGCGGGCCAGCGCCGGGACGTGCAGTGCGGTGATCAACTCGTTGGGCTTGAGCGACGTGGTGAGCATGTCCACGAAGAACGCCCCCGCCGGGATCGTCCGCGAGCCTTGGGGACCCGTCGCCACGATCTCCGCATCCAGCGCCAGGAGCGCCGCCGGGTAGTCCGCCGCGGGGTCGGCGTGCGCCGCCGCCCCACCGATCGTCCCTCGATTCCGAACCTGCATGTCCCCGATCACCGCGGCGGCTTCGGAGAGGAGAGGACATTTCTCCATGAGCAGGGTGTTGTGTTCAACGGCATCGTGGGTCGTCAGCGCGCCGATCGCGATCTTCTGCCCCTCTGCCTTGATCCCGTCCAAGCCGCTGATCCGGCCGATATCAACGATGACCTTGGGCTGCGCGAGCCTCAGCTTCATGATCGGGAGAAGGCTGTGGCCGCCGGCGAGGACTTTAGCGTCGTCGCCGTGCTTCTCCAGCAGCCCGATCGCCTCTTTGACGGATTGGGGTGCGAAGTACTCGAACACTGCAGGGATCATCGTGCCTTCACCTCCCGATGCTGGCCGTGAATGGCGTTCCAGATCCGTTCAGGTGTCAGGGGCATATCGAGGTGCGTGATGCCGTAGGGCCGCAAGGCGTCCATGACCGCGTTGACGATCGCGGGCGTGCTGGCAATGGTGCCGGTCTCCCCCACCCCTTTTACCCCCAACGGGTTGTGGGGCGAGGGGGTCTCGGTGCGCGCGGTCGCAAAGGTGGGAAACATGTGAGCTTTCGGTACCGCGTACTCCGCCATCGTGCCGGTCAGGAGTTGACCGTCGGGGGTGTACGCGGCGCCCTCGCATAGGGCCTGCGCGATCCCCTGGACGAGCCCCCCGTGCACCTGACCGTCCACGATCAAGGGGTTGATCACCCGGCCGCAGTCGTCGACCGCGACGTACTGCTTGAGGTCGACCTGACCGGTTTCCGCATCGACCTCCACGACGGCGACGTGCGCCCCGAAGGGAAACGTGAAGTTCGAGGGGTCGAAAAATGCGGACGCCTCAAGCGAAGGCTCGACGCCCGGCGGAAGGTTCCACGCCAGGTACGCCTGCAGCGTCACTTCCTGGATGGTCTTGGCTCGATCGGGGCTGCCCCGCACATGGAACCGCCCCTGGTCGAAGACGACGTCCTTTTCCGCGGCCTCGAGCATGTGGGCGGCGATCTTCGTGGCCTTTTCGCGGACCCGCCGGGCAGCGAGCACGAGCGCCGCGCCCCCGACGACGGTGGTGCGGCTGCCGTAGGTTCCCCATCCCATCGGGATCGAGGCGGTGTCGCCGTGCACGACCTCGATATCCTCGATGGGCAACCCCAACTCGTCCGCAACGATCTGAGCGAAGGTCGTTTCCTCTCCCTGTCCGTGGGGGGAGGCGCCGGTGAAGACGGTCGCCTTTCCCGTGGGATGCATGCGGACCACCGCGCTCTCCCACAGCCCGCCCTGGAACCCGACCGCCCCAGCGACCTGCGAAGGGCCGAGCCCGCAGATCTCCACGTACGTGCTGAGCCCAATCCCCAGGTGCTTGCCCGCGTTGGAGCCCCCCTTCTGCGCCTCGCGCAGCTTGGGGTAGCCGACCATCTGCAGGGCTCGATCAAGCGCCGGGCCGTAGTTCCCGCTGTCGTAGGACAGCCCTTCCGCGGTCGTGTACGGAAACTTTCCGGCGGGGATGAAATTTTTGCGGCGGATCTCGACGGGGTCCATGTTGAGCTTGGTCGCGAGCAGGTCCACCACCCGCTCGATCAAATAGGTGGCCTCCGGCCGGCCGGCCCCGCGGTAGGCGTCCACCGGAGTGGTATTCGTGAAGACCCCGTGGACGACATAGTCGATGTTCGGGATCGTATAGCAGCCGGTCAGCATCAGCCCGTGCAGGATCGTCGGGACCCCCGGGGCGGCGGTGGAGAGGTACGCGCCGAGATTGGCCCACGTCTTGCCCCGCAGCGCGGTGATCGTGCCATCCCGGGTTGCCGCGATTTCCAGATCGGTGATGTGGTCCCGACCGTGGATCGTGCTCGTGTAGTTTTCCCCTCGGTCCTCGGTCCACTTCACCGGCCGGCCGGTCGCGCGTGCGCAGAAGACGACGATCGCCTCGTCGGCGTAGAATGGGATCTTGCTCCCGAACCCGCCACCGACCTCCGGCGCGATGATCCGGATCTTGTGTTCTGGGATCCCGGTGACGACCGACATGAGGAAGCGGGCGATGTGCGGGTTCTGGGTCGTGTAGGTGACGGTGAGGTCGCCGGCGCCGCTTTTGTAGTCGGCGACAACGGCGCGCGTTTCCATCGCGTTGGGGATCAGCCGCTGGTTCACGAACCGCTGGGCCAAAACGATCCCGTCACGCTCCGCAGCCTTGAACGCCGCCGCGGTCGCCTCGGCGTTCCCGAGCACCCACTTAAACGCGAGGTTGTTCGGAACCTCCGGATGGATCTGCGGAGCGCCCCGCTCCATCGCCTTCTGCTGATCGACCACCGTGGGCAGCGGCTCGTACTCGACGTGCACCAACGCCGCGGCGTCCCGCGCGGTGTACGGGTCCTCCGCCACGACCACCGCCACCCCGTCCCCGACGTAGCGGACGACATCCACCGCCAGGGCGGGATGCGGCGGAGTCTTGAGGTCGGAATTAGGAATCAGCCAGGCCGTAGGGATCGGGTTGATCTTCCCCTGGAGATCCTTGCCGGTAAACGCGGCGATCACCCCAGGGTGTCGGCGGGCCGCCTCCACGTCAATCCGCTTGATTCGCGCGTGCGCGTGCGGACTCCGAATGATCACGGCGTGCGCGAGCCCGGCGGGATGGAGGTCGTCGGTGTACGTGGCGGTGCCCGTGATCAACCGAGGGTCCTCCCGGCGCTTGATCCTGGCTCCGAACAGCTTGCTGACGGCCATGGGCTCCCCCCTCCGCTACCGTGACGCCGCTCGTCCGGCGCCACCGCGCATCTTACGCGCCGCGTGCTGAACAGAATTGACGATGTGCTGGTACCCCGTACACCGACAGAGGTTCCCCTCGATCCCCAGCCGGATCTGCTCCTCCGTGGGATCGGGATTTCGCTGCAGCAAGTCGAGCACCGTCATCATCATTCCGGGGGTGCAGAACCCGCATTGGAGCCCGTGCTCCTCCCAAAACCCCTCCTGGATCGGGTGAAGCTTGCCGTTCGTCGCCAACCCCTCGACGGTCTGAAGCGAAGCGCCGTCTGCCTGAACCGCGAGTACCGTGCAGGACTTGACCGCCTTCCCGTGCATCAGGATGGTGCACGCCCCGCAGTTGCTGGTGTCGCAGCCAACGTGGGTGCCGGTAAGTCCCAGCACGTCGCGAATGTAGTGGACGAGCAGGAGCCGCGGCTCTACCTCGTGCGTGTGGACCTTCCCGTTCACGGTCACCTTGACAGCCCGCTTCACCGTCTGTCCCCCTTTCGTCTCGCACTGTCCCACAAAACCGAACGCCGGCCGCTGATGCCCCTGCGGCCGGCGCCTGCGCGCAAACCCGTCCCTTGGTGGTGGCGGTGACAGATCCTCAGGCTGCCTGGTCGGCGATCGCGCAACGTCATCCGCACCCAAAAAGGCATGAGACAGACCGACAGGCCGGGAATATCGTTGGTGGGTTGAGGCTGCGGTAGCTGGAACCGGCGCCGTGGAACCTCGTGTGAGTGCATTATAGCGAGCGGTCTCGCGGCGAAGCAAGGGTTTGTTGCGAGCCCAACCGTACCATGTTAGCATGGGCCCTGCCCGCGACGCCGCGGGGCGATCCCTTACTCGCGCGCCAAACGGTTCGGGGAGCAGGAGACCAACGCCCGGGTTGAAACATTCGGCGACCGCATCGAGCGTGTGTTTGCGGTCGCCGGTGCGAGCCGCTGCGGGTAGCGGGGGACGCGAGCGATATGGAGGCGGCCTTCCAGCTCCTCATCGGCGGGACGCTGACCGGCGCCGAATACGCGCTGGCCGCGGTGGGAATGGTATTGATCCTCCGCGTCGGCCGTGGGGTCAATTTGGCCCACGGCGCGTTCATGGCGCTTGGAGCGTACCTCGCCTACCAAACCAGTATGTCCGGGCGTTCCATCTTCGTCGGAGCCGTGCCGGCCGCCGCGGCCGGCCTGGTGCTCGGAGGCGTGGTGGAACGGGTCCTGATGCGCCCCGTGCGGGGGGGCCCGCTCGCGCGGGCGGTGGTCCTCCTCGGGCTGGGGATCTTGGCGGAGGAGGGATTCCTGCTCGTCTGGGGGGACTCACCCCACTCGGTCCCGTTCCGCCTGGCGCCGCTGCTTGTGGGCCGGATGGTCATCAACACAGATCAGGCAATCGGCGTGGCCATCACCGCGGCGCTTCTGGGGACGATGGCGCTCGGCATCCGCACGCGGCCGGGGTTGGCGCTGCGAGCTGTAATCGCCAACCCGGAGATCGCCGAGCTATCGGGCATCGATGTGGGACGCGTCCGCACCATCACGTTCGCCGGGGGATGCGCGATGGGAGCCGTCGCCGGAGCGTTCCTCTCGCCGCTGCTCACCATCTCCCCCACGATGGGAGGGGGGCAACTCGCCCTCACGCTGGCAATGGTTCTCGTCGGAGGGGCCGGCCGGATCGGAGGGATCCTCGCGGCGAGCCTGGGGGTCGGCGTTGCGTCGACGGCCGTCGGCTTTTACCTGACGCCGGCATGGTCCGACATCCTGGCGCTGCTCCTCGTCGCCGCCGCGATCGTCTCGCACCCTCAGGGCACGCGGGGGCGCTGCAGATGATGCGCTCCGGGGCGGGGCTCTGGCAAATGGCGTGGGGCCTCCTTCCCCTGGGGATCGTCCTCGTGTCCAGGGATCGCTTCACGCTTTCGATCCTCGCGGTGGCCAGCACCCAGGCGCTGTACGTGGTGAGCTGGGACGTTCTCAGCGGCAGCGGCCGGATCAGCCTCGGCCATGCGCTGCCGTTCGGGTGCGGCGCGTACGCGACGGCGCTTGTGTCGGGGTGGGGGCTGGTCCCGCCCGCCCCGGCGATCGCCGTGGGCGCACTAGCCGGGATCGCCGCCGGCGCCCTGCAGGCAGCGCTCGGCGCCCGCCTTCCCCGGATCGGGCTGGCGATTGTGACGCTGGCGGTCGCCGAGTGCGCGCACGAGATCGCGGGGATGCTCCAAATTGCCGGCCCCGGCGGGCTCGTCATCGGTGAGGAGGCCGGCGTCACCGCGACCGTGTTCCCCGCAGACGAAACCGCCGCGGCGCGGCTCGCCGCGGCGGCGCTTACGGTCGCCGTGATCGGCGTCCTCTGGATGGTGCGCTCGCGGCTTGGGCTGGCCATGCGCACGGTGGAGGCCGATGATCGCGGAGCGACGGCGTCAGGAATCGATGTCACGCGGATCCGCGAGGTGGCATTTGTGATCGCCGGCGGACTTGCCGGTCTCGCCGGCGGGCTCGCCGCGTCGCTGGCCGGTCGAGCGGCGCCGCCGATGCTGTCGCTGGAACCCAGCCTCTTCGCGATCGCCGCTGCGGGAATCGGTGGGCGCGGCTCGATCGTCGGGCCGGCTCTCACCGCGTTCGCCGCGTCGGCAGCGCTGCAGTGGTTCGACCTGCCGGTGATGGCGCGGCTCGCATTGTACGCCCTCGTCCTGATCGGGATGGAACTCACGGCATCCCGCGGCCGCCGCCGCCGGGACGCCCGTCTGCATCCGCTGCGGGAAGACGGCGCACGATGAATGACCGCGCCGCCTCGGCGGGCGGACTAAGGGATGCTGAGGCCGCCCCCCGACGGCCGCTGCTGCGGGTCGAGGACATCGTCAAGCATTTCGGCGGCGCGGCCGCCCTCGCCGGCCTTACCCTGACGCTGGGCGAAGGAGAAATGCTCGGGATCACCGGTCCAAACGGATCCGGGAAGACCACCCTGATAGACGTGATCGCCGGATCCGTCCGCCCGGAACGAGGACGCGTTTGGCTCGGGACCCGGGACATCACCGCGTGGCCGCCGTACCGGACGGTGCGGGCCGGAGTGGCGCGCACGTTCCACGCCCCCCGTCTCTCCGCCAACTTAAGCGTCCGGCAGAATCTCGAGGCCGCGACACTTCACCGAAACCTGGCACGACGCAGGAGGGACGAGACCGTGAGCCGGGCCCTCGACCTCGCGGGCCTGCAACCGCTCCGCGAGCGGGAGGTCCGCACCCTTACCTTGGGCGAGATCCGACGCGTCGCGGTGGGGCGGGCGTTGGCGACCGGAGCCCACGTGCTGCTGCTGGACGAACCGTTTGCGTCGTTGGGCCCTGAAGAAATTCCCAAAATGCTGTCGGCGCTCCGTCGCCTTCGGGAGACGGGGATCTCCGTGGCCCTCGTCGCGCACAGTTACTCGGTGCTTCAAGCGTTGTGCGACCGGGTGGTGGTGATCGCCGCGGGCCGAGTCGTTGGCGGCGGCCCGCCTTCGGACCTGTGGCATGCTTAGCGCCCGGGGCCTGCGGGTCCGGTCCCCCGGGGGCTTCCTGGTGCTCGACGACGTCACCGTGGTCGTGCATCCAGGCGAAGTCGTCGTCTTGGTGGGCCCAAACGGGTCGGGCAAAACCATGCTGCTGCGGACGTTCGCCGGGCTGGTCCACCCCGAGGCCGGCACGATCCACTTATACGGGAAACCACTCCTGCCCCACCCCGCGCACCGGCGGGCCGACTCCGGATTGGCCTACGCCCCGGCCCCGCCGGCGATGCTGGCGGGACTTTCCGTCCAGGACACCCTAAAGGTCGGCGCGTGGCATCGCCGGGATCGCCGGGCGGTGGCCCGTGATGTTCAGCGGATTCTTGAAGACCTCCCGCCCCTTGGGGAGCGCCTGCATCACCTCGCGGAGTCCCTGCCTGCGCCCGCACGCCGGATGCTCGCGCTCGGCCGGGCGGTGATGTCGGCGCCGCGGGCGCTGCTCCTCGACGAACCTCTCGGCGGACTGGATGATGAGGCCGCCGCATACATCCGGCGGGCGATCCGCCGACTACGGGACGACGGGGTCGCCCTCCTCGCCGCCGAGCACGCCCTCACCGGTACCCTGGCGATCGCCGACCGGGCGTATGGGTTCAGGGATGGACGGGTCGTCTTCAGCGGTTCCCCCTCCGCGCTGGCACACGCGGCCGCATTCGGGGAGATTTACTACTAAGAGGCGATTTGCGCTCGCCCGCAAACTCCTCATCGTGGCGCATGCTCCTGACGAACGAGGTCTACCGAGCGGCACCAGCGATCGTAGTGGCGCGGAAACACCGCGAGCTGCAGAGCAAAATCCGGATACCGATGCCTTCAACGGTGCCAGTTCTGGATTCCGCGCGGGTCATCCGACGGCGGGAACACGCGCCGGGGAAACGGAGGGGCGATGAGTCGACGGCGAACACTCGGTTCGATTTGACTTCAATCACCAGTAGAAATTCCGGGTAAGAAAGTCGACTGGATACGTCGCGGAGGACCGGATGAGCGAATCCACCGTGGACTTGGCCGAGTACTTCGATTACCTGTGTCTCGCCCGTGAGCGGCTATTTGCCTGGATCGCCGGTCTCCCGGCGGAGGCCTACGCGCGTGCCTTTCCGTTCGGCCGCGGGTCCATCCGCGCGACGCTCATTCATGTCGCGGATGCGCAGCGCGGGTACACGTCGCGGCTTGAAGGGTCGGAATATTCGGCCGCGGAGAATCCCTTCACCGCGGAGCGGCTGCCCGATCTGGGATCGTTGAAAGACGCCTGGTCCACGCTGAATCCTCTGACGCGGCGCGCGATGGCGGCGCTCGGCAACGGCAGCCGTGAGATCCTGTACGCCAGCCGGGTGCTCTCCCCGGGCAAACGTCTTCGGGGCACGGCCGGCGGCGTCGCGAGCCAACTGCTCTTCCACGAGGTGCACCACCGGGCACAGGTGATGACCATGCTCCGCCATTTTGGCGTGGCCGCGGAGAATCTCGACTACAACAATCTGATGTTCGACCGGGTCGACTGAGGATCGGAAGAGGTTTCGCCGCGGCGTGACGCGTGGAGGTGGATTCGGATCTCGCAAACTCCTCCCGCGCCGTCCGGCAGTCTCCGCCACGTTCCGGGCTGGACGGCGCTGCCGTCGACCGCCCGAACTTCAATAAATAGTCGCCCGGTGACGGCGGTGCCCATGCCGCCGACCAGAACTACCAGGCGTTCACCGCGGGCCCATCCTTCACCACCGCCCGGAACCAGGTCTCGCCGACGTCGGCGCTGAGCTCCACCCCGGGAATGCCGCAGAAGAGTCAAAATCCCATGACATTGGTCTGGCAAGGCGTTCCGGGGTTCGAGCCCTTGTCGTCAGGCGAGGAGCCGAATTCACGAAAAATGACCTCGAGCGTGCGGCTGACCAAGCGCAGCCCCCTCCCCATTGCTGCACGTGGTCAATCGGCGCACCGTCGTGTATGTTTTACAACGCCGAAATTAAAGAATGTGTCTGAAGTTATAAGCCGAAATTTGCGCGATGTCCACTGCTTGACTACCATACGGCGGATGCGATCGCCCTCGCGGGCCAGCGGCGTCTTCATTCGTACCCCTCCAGTCCGCGCCCCCGTCGGCTATTTCGTCTCCAGGCGTGATTCCATCAGGACGACCACGTATGGATTCCACGTCGACAGCACGTAGTAGAGGCTGAGTTCGGATCCGCGGAGCATGGTCCAGCGCTCCACGACGTAAGGTGCATAGGCGCCACCGCGGACGGCTCCGGGGTTACTCCGACCTTTACCGATGACCGGCCCCGCCAGGCCGTCGTCCGGCTTTATCTCCGGATCATGGATGAACTTTCCCTGGGCGCCGTCACGAACAGCATCGAACAGAATTTGGGGGTCGCTCCACGGTCCCCACGGGGTGCGGGCGTAGGAGAACAGGATGCCCCGCGGTGTGCGGCTATCATAGGTCATCAGCCACACGCTGAGGTCTTTACACCACGTGACCGACAGGTCGCCGAGCGTGCCATTTTTCACGATCGGCGCAGCATCTGACTCCTGGCCGCTCCACCTCGGCGCGCCCGTCGCATCCAACCCAGCAAAATAGCGGGTTCCCTGTCCGTTCTCGAACGTTGCGGCGGGGACGATTGACAGGTAGGCGTCGCTCTCCCGGTACCGGCCGGTCCCCCAGACGATGACGAACGGTCCGCCCGACGGCAGGCCCGCCATCGGTGCTGGCTCGGTGTGCCATGACATCTTCACGAACCGCCCCGCCGGAAGCTCAGAAACGGTGCGGAGCGGCTGGAACGTCGCAGGGGGGATGAACTTCGTCAGCACGCTCCGATCGGTCGAACGATCCTCGGAGTGGTTCGTACTCACGGCGACGTACATCTGCCCGTTGAGGGTGATCCCCGCGACCGGCACCTCGAAGGGCCGCATGCTAATGCCCGGCGGCTGGATCGTCAGAGCACGGCCCCGGTCGGTCAGGAAGTCCAGCCGCACGCCTTGCCCCGGATCGCGAGCGTCCGTCGTCCCGATCGGGTGCCGCACGGGGCCCGGCAGGCCGATGGTATCGCCGAACAGGAAATACGCCCGTCCCTCATGCTCGAAGGAATAGCCGAGGTCGGTACCCTGGATCTTATACTGTTTGAAGGTCCGGCTCAGCGTCGGTTGATGCCGCTCCTTATCTGTATCACCGATGAGCTGTTCGAGTTTGACGGTGGACCCGGACACGAAGCGGAGGGTCGGCGCATTCGTCGGGGGCGACGAGGCCCCACGCACTCCAGGCGCCAGCGTGCCCGTGCTCAGCCCTACGGTCGCAATCACGCATGCCAGCAGTTTCTTCATTTTCGCGGCTCCCCCTTGCCGTGGCGATGATCCGGCGTAAACGTCCCCTTCAAATTACCACCCCCGTGATGACTGTGTATCCGGTTTCCAGATCGCCGCTGAGATCGTAGAGCCGTGCATTCGCGAGCGCTGAGGGTCTGGATAGAAGGGACGAACCGGTATCTTCGTTTGTGGAGAGGTCCGCCTCTGCAGGGCACCCCACGCTTAATTGCGCAGGCTGCCGGCCCGTCCATTCTATCTAGGGCGGTCGCGATCGAAAACCCGCGCGACGCGAAGGCGCGGGATAGTCCTGTGTCGCATCCCATCAAGAAACATACTCTCCCCGTATTCTTCGTGCGGCCCTGGTTCGGCGGATGTCACCGCCCCTCGTGTCCCCCGGCGCCGCGGCACGCGGCCCGAGACATCGCATCCCCAGCGGAATCAACGATGAGGCGCTACCGCCGGCAACAGGGCGGTGGGCGCGCCAGGGTAGTAGACTATCACGTAGAGCGCATTCCCCACGAGATTGGTGCCCTGAAAACCGTTGCCGAAGGAAAAGTTCCACTCGAAATTGGGTGCCGGTCCGCGGTCTTCACAATGCGCCTGAGCGGTTTTCCCCGAACAGGCCCAGTAGAGATAGGGCTGAATGTTGTGGAAGGGCCCGACCCTGACGTCCGGTGGGGCGACCACGGATTGGCCCGGGTGCAACCCCAATTGATTGTAGAACAATTCGCCCATGTCGCTGCCCGTGCAGCCGAACCCGGTCCTTCCGTCCGTGCATGACGGCTGATCACTCGGCTTGGATTCGGGTAACTTCCAGTCGGTCTGACCGAGATATCCGCGGCCATGCTCCGCCGTGTTCAGGGCGTGTATCCACCGAACCGCGGTCGGGTGTGTCATCGCACCGTCCGGATTGATCTCCTTGATGCCGAGTGCCTGCGTGGCCGCAAGATTGGCATCCGCGAGCCAGGTGACCTTCGCCACGGGATCGTAGACGGTCTTCCCGCCCGGGTTGACCTGCAATCCTCGTCCCGTGGCGGGTGGGGTGCCGGCCAGTTTGTGCGGGATCATCGGCAGCACATAGAGATAATTCGGCGGCACATTGGCCCCTTGAAATCCGGTGTTGAACGAGAAGCTGATGAACCCCTGTTTCGCATCCGCTGCAGCGGCTGCGGACCAATAGAGATACGGCTGGAAGTTGTGGAAGGGCCCGACGGCAGTGTCGGAAATGGGAACGGCCGTGTTCGGCTCTTGAAGGCCCAATGCAGTATAGTAGAGGGACCCAAGGGTACTCCCCGAACATCCGAACCCGAACGATTCGCCGTGACGGCCGGTATGCGCGCAGGTGCGATCCTTTTCCGGTGTCGTGGGGAGCTGCCAGTTGTTGTGGCCCAAATAACCCTCGCCGGTGTGGTAGGCGTCCAGCGCCTGGACCCAGCGAACGGCGGCCGCATAAGTCATCGAACCGTTGGAGTTGACGCCGCCGACGCCGAATTTTTCGGCTGCCGCGAGATTGCCGTTGGCGAGCCACGTCACGTGCAGTGTTGTGTCGTATACGGTCTGGCCGTCGGCGCTCGGCACCAATGCGGCCGCCGCGCCTTGCGTCGTAGCCGCGGCCAGCGCAACCGGCGCACCCTGTGGCGAGGCGGGGATCGTCGGGGCTTGCCCCTTCATGCCGCTGACGACCGCCCGTATGGCACCTTCCCAGGCTCGCGCCATCTTATCGTAGCCGCCGGCGTTCGGGTGAAGGACATCGGCATAGTCGGTTTTGGAGAGGATGGTCTGCATGTCGACCGTTGAGACCCGCGGGCCTTTGGATGCGGCGAGGCCGGGTATCGCGGCCACGTAGGTTTGATAGGCCTTGTCGGGGCCCCTCCGGAACGGAATGATTTGCGCCACGATGACGTACGCGTGTGGCAAACGCCCCAGGATATCATCGAGCAGCGCCGAGAGATTGGCCGGTGCCGAAGCCGCACCGCCCTTGTGGAGATCATTGGTGCCGATGTGGAGAAGAATGATCTCGGGCTGATACGTCTCGAGCCAGTGCCTTGTATCGATGCCGTTCTTGAGCTGCGGGATTGTCCACCCGGGGTGCCCCTCATTCGCCGGGTCGGGGATGACGCCGGTGCCGCTCTGCTGGGAGCCTACGAAGTGCACAGTATAGCCGTCCTGGGCGAGCAACGTCCCAAGCGAGTGTCGGTAACCGCCGTAGTCGCGATCGGGCCAACCGAAGGTAATGGAATCACCGAGCGGCATAATCTTGAAGACGCGATTGGACGGGGCCGCCAACGAAGCGGGGGTGCCCGCCCCATTCGCCAGGGCGCCCGCGAACACCGCTACGATCGCTATCGCACACACCAGCGCCTTTTTCATTCATGCTCCTCGAGTCCGCGCCCCGTGTCGGCTATTTCGTCTCCAGGCGCGATTTCATCAGGACGACGACGTACGAATTCCACGTCGACAGCACGTAGGCGAAATTTGCGTTTCGGCTTTTCGACTCATCGTCAGTGTGCACCTGCACCCCTTGTATTTGGAGGATCCATCCCATCCTCCAGCCCCGGGGTCCCAGAAGAGCCCGTTCTGCCTATCCTGAGAACGCCAACACCGGAATGCCGCACCGACGGGCGACAAGCCGTCTCAAAAAACCATGCGGAGATCCACCGGAAGATCGCGGAGGGCGCCCCCCGCGCACGTGCCCGCGGACACCGCCCTGATGGCGCCCGCGCTCCTCCGGCCTGTTGAGGCCCAGGCGGGGAACGGTGTGGCTCGAGAGCCGGGAGATCAGTCCCCTTCCCCCCGAGCGGATCGTCCGCCTCGGGGTCGCGCACGTCCCGCAGGGGCGGCATCTGTTTCCGGACCTGTCGGTGCGCGAGAACCTGCTCCTCGGCGCCTACACCCGGGGGACCCGGGAGGCATTGCCGAGGATCTACACCGGATGCTCAACCTGTTCCCCCGTGGTGGCCGATCGGGTCTCGCTGCCGGCGAACCACCTCAGCGGCGGGGAGCAACTAATGGTCGCGCTTGAGCGCGTGCTAATGACGCACCCGCCGATCGGGTCCAGGCGCTGATGCACGCGATCGACCGCCTTCGAACCGCCGGGGCGAGCGTGCTCCTTGCTGGAGGACACGTCGCCACGCTCTTGGATGGTGTCAGGGTCCGGGAGGCGTACCTAGGCTGGGCGCGGGATCCTCCCTCAGGTCCAAATCGGGACTCGCGGGGTGGATCGGGTCACTCCGCCTCCACGATCACCTCGATCTCGACGGTGATGCCGCCGGGGAGCGAACCCATCCCCACCGCCGAACGGGCGTGCCGGCCCTTCTCGCCGAACACCTCCACGAACAGATCCGAACAGCCGTTGATCACCTTCGGCTGGTCTCCGAACTCGGGGACGCCGTTCACCATCCCGAGGACCTTGACGATGCGCTTCACGCGATCGAGGCTGCCGAGCGTCTCCTTCAGCACGGCGATCTGCGTCAGTCCGACGGAGCGGGCATGTTTATATGCCTCCTCGGTCGACACGTCCCGGCCGACCTTACCCTTCGGGACCGAGCCGTCGGGATTATACGGGCCCTTGCCGGAGAGAAAGAGCAGATTTCCGACCCGGACGGCGTGCACGTAGGTGCCGGCGGGCTTCGGGACCGGCGGCAGCTCGATCTTCAACTCGGCGAGGCGGGCATCGATCGTCATGCGGCTCCCCCTTGGTAACCAATGTGCGGCATCGGGGTGTTCGCCGGCGACCGGCGGCGCCCCCTTCCCGGTTGAAGGAACCATCCCGGGATCGCCCAACTGTACCAACGGCGCGCACGCCGCACCGTTACGCCGGTCGTCGGGAGGCCCCGAGTGCCGTTAACGCCACGCGACGAGCTCACGATCCGCATCGACCAACTGCAGCGCCACCTGCAGTCTCAATCCCTGGATGCGGCCCTGATCGGCCAGAACATCGACCTCTATTACTTCACCGGCAGCATGCAGGGCGGCCTGCTCATCGTGCCCGCCGCGGGCCGTGCCGTGTACGCCGTCCGCCGCGTCTTCGAGCGGGCGATCCAGGAGAGCCGCCTCGAGGAGATCGTCCGGTTCGAGAGCTTCCGCCAGCTTCCCGACCTCGTCCGGGGGGCGGCGGGGCGCACTCCCCGCCGGATGGGGCTCGAGCACGACGTGCTCCCGGTCGCGGTCAGGGACCGCATCGTCGCAGGGTTCCCAGACACGACATGGGCCGACGTCTCCCCGGCCATCCGCACGATCCGCGCGGTGAAATCCCCGTACGAACTGGAGCGGCTGCGGGCGTCCGGTACACTCTCCGCGCAGATGATCGACGCCGCGGTCGGCGCGCTGCGGGAGGGCATGACCGAACTCGAATTCGCGGCCCGGGTCGAGGCCGCCGCCCGGATGAAGGGGCACCAGGGCATTGTGCGCATGCGGGGATGGAACCAAGAAGTATTTTTCGGCACGCTCTCCTCCGGAGAAGCCGCCGCGATGCAGAGTTTCCCCGACGTCCCGCTCGCCGGTCAGGGGCCGGGACCGGCGAGCCCGCTCGGCGCCGGCTGGCGCCGCATCGTGGCGGGCGACCCAATCATCGTGGATTACGTGGCGGCGCTGGACGGGTACATCTGCGACCAGACCCGCACGCTGGTACTCGGGGCGCTGCCCGAAAAGTTTGCCCGCGCCCACGACGCTGCCCTGGCGATCCTCGCGGACATCCAGGCTGCGATCCACCCGGGCGCAACCCCGCAGGACCTCTACCGGCGCGCGCTGGCGCGGGCCGACGCGCTTGGGTACGCGGAACACTTCATGGGCCACGGCGCGCTGCGGGCGCGGTACATCGGCCATGGGGTCGGCCTGGAGCTGGACGAATGGCCGGTGCTCGCCGAAGGATGGACGCAGCCGCTCCAGCTCGGGCACGTGTTCTGCGTGGAGCCCAAGATCGTCTTCCCGGGCGAGGGCGCCGTCGGGATCGAGGACCAATTCGCGGTGACCCCGGACGGCGCCGAGCGGCTCACCCAGTCCGAGCAGCGCCTCTTCACGGTCTAGCCGCCGCCGCGCAGGAGGGACCCCGTGCGGTCGGTGAAGCGGAGATCGCCGTCCACTGGAAAGAAGAGGGTACGAGCACCCTCCCCCAAGTTCATCGGGCAGGCCAACCTTGTCGACCCGGGGATCATGGAGCGGTTCAGTCTCGAGCGCTTCCCGGAATGCTTTCGCGAGTACGCGATGCGTTTCGCCGCACTCGCGCGCCGTGCCGGATTGCGTTCGCCAGGGGACCGACCGCGCCCCGCGGGGTGATCAGCCGCCGCCCAAGTAAAGCGAATCGAGCCCCACCAGCCGCTGGGTCACCAGGACCACCACCAGGGCCATCGCGATGCTGATCGTCCCGGCCACCGCTGCGGTGGGATCGAACGAAAACCGCAGGTAGTCGAAGATCTCGATCGGCAGCGGCGTCGTCCCGACGCCGCTGAGGAACAGCGAGATGTTGAACTCGTCGTAGCTGGTGACGAAGGCAAAGATCGCCCCCGAGATGATCCCCCCCTTGATCAACGGCAGCGTCACCCGCCAGAAGGTGGTGGCGAGGCCCGCCCCCAGGTTCCGGGCCGCCTCCTCCAGCGTGCGGTCGAACCGCACGAGCACCGCACTCGTGATCAGGAAGACGTACGGGAGGCTGATCAGCGTGTGGCCGATGATCAACCCCAGCAGCCCGGTGCGGCTCCACCCCAGCGCGTAGAAGAAGATGAGCAGGGCGATCCCGGTGAGGATCCCGGGAACGGCCAGGGGGGAGATCACCAGCACGCGCATCAGGTCCCGGAAGCGCCCCACCGACCGAGCCAGCCACAGGCTGGCCATCGTGCCCAGCACGGTGGCGACGACGGTGACGATCGCCGCCAGCTCCACGCTGAACGCGAGCGATCGGGTAAACGACCGGCTGTGGGCGAAAGCCGCGAACCATCGCAGCGAGATCCCATCCGGCGGGAAGCGGAGGTACGCGCCGGAGTTGAGCGCGGCGAGCACGACCACCACGATCGGCGCCAGCAGAAACGCGTAGATCAGCCCGACGGCGAGGAGCAGATACAGCCGCTCGCGCCGGATTACCATCGCCGGGGGCTGGGGGCCGTCATGTCACCGGCCGCGTCACCCGGCCGATCAGCCGGATGTAGCACCAGACGAGCAGCATCGTGATGACGAAGAAGAGGAGCGCAAATGCGCTGCCGCCGGGCCAGTTGAAGAGCTCGGTGATGGTGCGGACGACCAGGATGGGGACCGTGATCACGGTAAATCCGCCGAGCAGCGACGGGATGACATAGGAACTAATCGCGAGCACGAAGACCAGGATCGTCCCGGCCGCCAGCCCGGGCAGGCTGAGCGGGAACGTCACCCGCCAAAACGTGCGCCAGGCACCCGCGCCGAGCGAGCGTGCCTCCAGCTCGAGTTCGGGGTCGATCCCCTGGATCGATCCCGCCAGCGAGAGCACCATGAACGGGATGAACACGTGGACCAAGCCGATCAGGACGCCGGTCTGATTGTACATCAGCGGGGCCCGCCGCATCCCCACCGCGTGGAGCAGTTGGTTGATCAGGCCGGTGTCCTGCAGCAAGATCATCCAGCCGTAGGTGCGGATCAGCACCCCGACGAGGAGCGGGGAAATCACCAGAATCATGAAGAGCCCCTTCATCCGGCGCGGCGTCCGGGCGAGATGGTAGGCCAGCGGATAGGCCAGCACTACGCTCAGCCCCGTGGTCACCACCCCCAACCAGAGGCTGCGCCAGACGACCTGCCAGGTAAACGGATCGTGCACGATGTGGCCGTAGTTGGCGAGGGTGAACACGCGCAGGTAAGGTGCCTGATGGCTCGGCGTGAACACGCTGATCAGGAGCAGATTGAGGTAGGGGGCGACGAAGAACACCAGCATCAGCCCGAGCGCCGGGAGGATCAGCAGGGCCTGGCCCGAGATCCGGCCGCCCGGGGACGCTCCTGCCGGACCGGGCGCCGCAGCGGGCATCGCCTACCCCCGCCCCCCGGGGAGGGTCCACCCGGAAGACGCATCGAAGGCCACGGTGACCTCATCGGCCATTTGGTGCACGGCATGGACGCCACCCTGCACGCGGAGCAAGGTCCCCGCGCCGACGTCCACGCGGTAGTCGAAGAAGCTGCCCAGGAAGATGCGCTCGCGGATGATCCCCCGGAGGCGGTTGACGCCGTCGCCCGCCACCGCCGCCTCCCGCCGGCCGAGCTCGATGTTCTCGGGCCGGATGCTCAGCACCGCCTCCATGCCGCCGCCGAGGTCCTCCGGCCCCCGCGCCCGCAGCCGGCCGATGCTCGTCTCCAGCACGACGTCGTCGCCCGCGCGCGCCGCCACCCGCCCCGGGATCAGGTTGGTCAGCCCGATGAAGGACGCCACCCGAGCCGTGCGCGGACGTCGGTAGACGATCTCCGGCGCGTCAAACTGCTGGAGGACCCCGTCCATCAGCACCGCGACGCGGTCCGCCAGCACCAGCGCCTCCGACTGATCGTGCGTCACGTACAGGGTGGTGATGTGAAATTCTCGCTGAAGAGATCTGATGTAGAAACGCATTTCCTCGCGCAGCTTGGCATCCAGATTGGCCAAGGGCTCGTCCAGCAGCAGGACGCTGGGGTTGATCACGAGGGCGCGGGCCAGGGCGGTGCGCTGCTGCTGGCCCCCGGACAGCTGACGCGGGTAGCGCTTCCCCAGGCCCCCCAGACCGACCTTGTCGAGGATCTCCGCGACCATGCGGTCGATGTCGGCACGCCGGACGCCCTGCATCTCCAGGCCGAAGGCGATGTTCTGGTGGACCGTCAGGTGTGGAAAGAGGGCGTAGTTCTGAAACACCATCCCGCAGCTGCGCTTCTCGGGAGGGGCTTCGGTGACGTCCCGATCGCCCAGGAGGACCCGCCCGTGGGAGGGCGTCTCAAACCCGGCGATCATCCGAAGCGTGGTGGTCTTCCCGCAACCCGACGGGCCGAGCAGGGCCACCAGCTCGCCGGAGGCGAACGTCAGCGTCAGTTCATTGACGGCCACAACATTGCCAAAGCGCTTGGTGAGCCCTCGAAGACTGATCTCCGCCATGCCGGCTGAGCCGGATCGCTAGCAGTGCCCGCCGACCTGGTGGTTCCAGGCGTCCGCCATCCCCTCCCGTGCCCCCGAACTGTTCAGCCACACGTAGTCCCAACGCGGGATCTTGCCGAGCTGGGCCGGCGTCACCGGGATCAGCTTGGCCGCGTCGGGGCTGATGTTCACCTGCGTGTTGGCCGGGGTCCAGTAGAACTTCTCCGCCCACTTCTTCTGCACGGGCGCGCTGAGCCAGTAGTTGATGAAGGCGTAGCCGAGCTCCTTCACCTTGCTCCCCGCGCAGACGTTCATGTCCTGCTCGAACATCCCGCAGTAGCCTTCCTTGGGCAGGACCCAGGCCACGGGTAGCCCCTTCGCCTTTAAGAAGGACCAATCGGGCGCATCGATCAGGCCGACGGACGTTTCGCCCTGGGTCAACATCGTCTGCTCTGTGCCGCTGAAGTCAACCTGCCGGGCCGCGCAGAGGTGCTTGGCGATCCAGTCGATCGCCGGCTTCCAGTTCTTGTAGCTGCCGGTCAACACCTGAGCCATCTTCATCACGTGCTGGGGCTCACCGGAGTTCCCGATGTTGAAGATCGTCGTTTTGGTTCCGTACTTGCCGAGGTCGAACCACGAGGTTGGTGCATCCTGCACCATGTCGGTCCGGTACGTGATCCCCAGCGCCCCGACCAGGCCCAACACTCCCACGTCGTTCGGTTGGCGCAGCGCTTTGGGGACGAACTTCAGGTTGGGCACCTGGTCCGGCGGCAGCGGGGCGAAATACCCTTCCGCCCGCAACTGCGCCAGGTAGGTCTCGTTCGTGACAAACACGTCGTACGGGGGGCGGTCCTTGCCGGCCGCCTGCATCTTCGCAAACCAGTCCTTGGCGAGCCCAATCGCCAGTTCGACCTTGGCCCCCGTCTCCGCCTCGAACTGCGGGATGTGCTCGTTCAACATGAAATCCTGCCACGTCCCCCCGTAGCTGGTGACGACGAGCGTTTGTCCCTTGAAACTCTGGGCCGCGGCCGCAGCGGGCGTCGGGCTCAGGGCGCGGACCGCCGCGGACGCCGCCGGCACGCTCAGGCCGAGCAGGGCCAACCGACCGATCGCGGCACGGCGGCTGAGCCGTCCGCGCTTCGCCGAGGCGACGAGCCTCTCCACCGCGGGATCCCGGACCAGTTCATGCGCGTTCATCGTTGCGCCCCCTCGGAGTGCCTCGATTCCCCCCGCACCGCGCGGACCAAGCCGGCCGGCGGGGCGATGCGGTCGTTGGCGACGGTAACTTTGGCCCGCGGGGGGGATTTTCCTTCAGGACAGGCGGCGGACGAGGGACCGTCAGCGCCGCAGCGCGGCGAAGAACCCGCGGAGCAGCGCGCCGCACTCCGCCTCACGCACGCCCCCGAACACTTCCACGGCATGGTTGAACCGGGAATCGCGCAAGAGGTCAACGACGCTGCCGGCTCCCCCGGCCTTCGGATCGGGGGCGCCGTAGACGAGGCGAGGCAGTCGGGCCTGCACGAGCGCCCCGGCGCACATCACGCAGGGCTCGAGTGTGACGTACAGCGTGCACCCCAGCAATCGCCATCCGCCTAGGATCTTCGCGGCCTGGCGCACGGCGTTGAGTTCGGCATGTGCGGTGGGATCCCGCAGTACCTCGCGGCGGTTGCGGCCGCGGGCGATCACCCGCCCTTCCCGCACGACGACCGCTCCGATCGGAACATCGCTGAGGCGCGCGGCGGCCTCGGCCTCGGTGAGGGCCTCGCCCATGAACGCCAGATCGGCGGAGCTTGGAGGCGAGGGAGTCACTCGCTTGGGGGCATGGGGGCGCCTTCGGCGGGGAGATGCAGGGTCTGCAGCGCGTTGAGGATCCCCGCCGCCGTTCCGGCGATCTTGCGGGGACGGTCGCCGTCGACGAGCTCATCCTCTTTGAGCATGATGCTGGACTGCACCCGGGCGCTGTACACCGGAGGGGCGTCTTCGGTCGAGAAGTGCTGCTGAAGGCTGATGCTCGGCACTCCGGGATCGTCCGACGCGGGCACGATCGCGCGGCGCAGCGCCACGACGTCGGGGGGGACGAGGAGGCGGTCCATCATGATTTCCATCACCAGCTCGCCGAAGACTTGAACTTCTTCATGCACCGTCTTGGAGAACTCTACCCCCTCATCGTACTCGGCGATGTGCCGGCCGAACGACAACGCGTCGACGAGGAACCGCAGCTCCGCCCACGGCCAGGCGAAGGTCCGGGGAGTGTCGACCGACGGCTCGCTCTCAAGATGCACGACGTAGCGATACTCACGACTCATGTGGTCCACGTCGACCAGGAAGGCGTACCCGGAGACGATCAGGTGGTGATCCTCCAACGCCTCGGTCAAACGCCCGGCAAACTCGTGGAACGGATCGTGGTAATCAAGCCTGCCGGACATGGGTTACCTGGGGTGAGCGGGAGTGGGCGACGCGGCTCCGCTCGCGGCTTCGCGCATGCCGTGCACTTGGCCCTGGCAAGCCCGCAGGAGCACCCGCGGCAGGCTGTCAACGAACACGGTCACCCCCAACGTCCGGTAGGTCCGCACATCCTCCGGGGTCAGCGCTAGAATGCCGACCGGGACCCCCGCGGCGCGGCCGGCCCCGATGATGCGCCGGATCGCCGCCTGGATGTCGGGGTGTGTCGGGGTCCCCGGATGCCCCAGGCTTTGCGAGAGATCCGAGGGGCCGATGAACAGCACGTCGACGCCCGGCACCCGCGCGATCGCCTCCACGGCCTCGAAGCCGCGCCGGGTCTCGATCTGGAGCACGCTGATCGTGGTCGCGTTGCTGTTGGCAATATGGTCCGACATCGAAACCTTTCCCCACAACGCCGCCGCAGTCGCACCGGCCAACGACCGCGTCCCAGCCGGAGCGTACTTGGTCGCGGTCACGACCGCCGCGGCCTGCTCGGGGGTATCGACCTGGGGAACCATCACCCCCACGCAGCCGACGTCGAGGGCCCGCAGGATCGTCTTCGGGTGACCCTCCGGGACGCGAGCCAGCGGGACGACGTTCACCGCGCGGCAGGCGCGCACCAATCCCCCCAGGACATCGACCGTGACCGGCCCGTGCTCCATGTCCAGCAGGAGAAAATCATAGCCGGCGAGTCCGGCGACTTCCGCGACCTCCGGCGACGGCAGGGGCAGAATGGTGCCGAGCACCGTCTCCCCGCCATGGACCCGCTCCTTGAATGAGTTCGTGGTCATCGCACGCTCCCATATGTCGAGCACCGCCCGGAAGAGTTCCATCCGGGTTGGTGAAATTCCCTTGTCACAGGTGGGTTCAGGACTTACCGATCAGCACGCCCGCGACGAACACGAGCCCGCCCCCGACGATAACCTGGAGGAACGAGAGCCAGAAGCTCATGCCGAAATAGCGGTTGCGGATAATCGCGATCAACACCAGCTCGATCCCGACCACGAAGTAGGCCACGACCAGCGCGAGCCCGAGGTGGGCAATCAGGAATGGCAGCGTGTGCATCAGGCCGCCGATCAGCGTCGCGATCCCCGTAATCGTGCCTCGGATCAACGGGTGCCCACGGCCGGTGAGCTTTCCGGTGTCGGACAGCGCTTCGGCGAACCCCATGCTGATGGCCGCGCCGATCGCCGCCGCGCCGCCGACCAGAAACGCGGTGTGGGGGTTCTGCGTCGCAAACGCGGTCGCGAACAGCGGTGCGAGCGTCGAGATCGACCCGTCCATCAACCCCAGGAGCGCGGGCTGCACCACTTTGAGCAGGTATCCCGACCCCTGCGCCTCGCGGTCCCCGGCGATGTCGCCGAAGACCTGGCGGCCGGCCTCGCGCATCTGGGCGTGGAACCCCTCAGGACCGGGCATCACGCCCCCTTCCGCGCCGCGTCGATCGCTGGCAGCCGGGGCAGAAACCGTGCAGCTCAAACCGCACCGCGGCCACCAAGAATCTCGCCCGCGACGCCGCTCGATGCTGCACCGCTTCAAGCTCCACATCGGGTACGTCGGTGATCCGGCCGCACCGCTGGCAGACCAAATTGACGTGCGTGCCCGCCCGCCCATCATAGCGGCGGACGGCGCCGCTCACCTCCTGGATAAACCCGAGGCGCGCGAATAGGTCCAGTGCGCTGTACACCGTGGCCGCGCTGAGTCCGGGGAACCGCCGTCGAACCTCCTGGTGGACCGCCGCCACGCTCGGATGGCTGGTTCGCCCCACGACCGCCTCGTAAATCGCCATGCGCTGGGGCGTCAGCCGCCCCCCCCGGCCGGCGAGCCGGTCGTGGAGAGCGGTCCAGGCGGGCGATTTCGTCTGAATCGAATCCTTCTTTATAACCATTATGGACAACAGTCTATGGGGCGAATCGACCCGTGTCAATCAAGATCCAACTCAGGGCCCCAAGAGGGGCGGGCTCCGAAAACCGCCAATAGGTCATTGGGGGGTGACGGATGCGGCTCATCACATTTGCGGCGCGAGGCGAGACGACGTTGGGGGTAGAGGAGGGAGAGTGGGCAATCGACCTCGCCCGCGCCGGACGGGCGTACGTTCGTGCCCGCGGCCACTCGCGCGAGGTCGCGGGGGGGTGCGCCCTGCTCCCGCCGTCGATGACGCCCTTCCTCGGCGGTGGGGACGAGGCGATCGCGATCGCCTCGGAGGTCGTCGCGCACATTCGCGAAGCGCTGGGGACCCCACGCGAGGTCGCGCGGCTTCAGCAGGAGGGGATCGTGTGGAACCTGGCGGACATCCAGCGATGCCCCCCGGTGCCCGCCCCTCCCAAGATCCTTTGCGTCGGCCGCAACTACGCCGAGCATGCGCGCGAAGGCGGCAGCGAACCGCCGGAGTTCCCCATCTTCTTCGGCCGGTTCCCCCACAGCCTCCTCGCGCCGGGGGCACCGTATGTCCTGCCGCGGGTCAGCCCGCAGGTCGATTTCGAGGGTGAGCTCGTTGCCGTGATCGGCACCGGCGGTCGCGATATCCCCGAGGCGCGAGCGCTCGACCACGTGGCCGGCTACACGATCTTCAACGATCTCTCCATCAGGGATTTCCAGCGGCGGACCTCACAGTGGATGCTCGGCAAGAACTTCGATCGCAGCGGGCCGCTCGGCCCGGCGCTGGTCACCCGCGACGAGATCCCGGATCCCCAGGCCCTCTCGCTCACCGTCGATGTGAGCGGCGAACGGATGCAGGAGGCGCACACCGGGATGATGATCTTCTCCGTCGCCCACCTGATCGCGTACGTCTCCGGCGCGCTGAGCCTGGAGCCGGGCGACCTGATCGCCACGGGCACCCCCGGTGGGGTCGGGTTTGCCCGGAAGCCCCCGCGCTGGCTCCGCGCCGGCGACACGGTCCGCGTCGCGATCACCGGACTCGGCGCGCTCGAGACCCCGATCGTCGCGGCGCCACCCGAGTGAACGGGCCCCGGTGCCGCTTGGGAACCAACCGAGACCAACCGAGGAGGACGGGTGTGAAACGAATCGCTGTACTCACCGGCGGCGGGGATGTCCCCGGTCTCAACCCCGCCATCCGGGCCGTCGTCAGGCGGGCCGGAGAGGCGGGGCTTGAGGTCCTGGGCGTGCGCGACGGCTGGCAGGGCCTGATCGCGGACGACACGGTCCCGCTCTCGCGCGATGCGGTCTCCGGGATCCTGCCCAAGGGTGGGACGATCTTGGGAACGTCTCGGACCAACCCGCTCAAGGTCGCCGATGGTGTCTCCCGGATCAAGGCGACGACCGCCCGACACGGGATCGACGCGGTCGTGGCGATCGGGGGGGACGATACCCTGGGGGCGGCGGCGCATCTGACGCGCGCGGCGATCGCGATCGTCGGGATTCCGAAGACGATGGACAACGATGTGTGGGGGACCGACGCGACGATCGGGTTCGACACCGCCGTGAATACGGTCATGGAAGCGATCGACCGGGTGCACTCGACGACCGAATCGCATCACCGCATCATGGTCGTGGAGGTGATGGGACGGGACGCCGGGTGGGTAGCGGCCCTGGGGGGATTGGCCGGCGGCGCGGACGTGATCCTTGTCCCCGAGGCCCCGTTTGACATCGATGAGATCTGCGCAACGCTCCGGCGCCGCCACGGCACGGGCAGGCGGTTCAGCATCGTCGTCGCCGCCGAAGGCGCCACCCCCAAAGGGGGCGGAAGCCAGCAGACGGTGCAGGGGACACAGGTCGATGCCTTCGGCCACCCGCAGCTCGGGGGGATCGGCGCCGCCCTCGCCGGCGAGATCGGGCGGCGTCTGAAGATCGAGACGCGGTCAACCGCGCTCGGTCACGTCCAACGCGGGGGCTCGCCCTCGGCGTTCGACCGCGTACTCGCCACGCGGTTCGGCATCGCGGCCGTCGAGGCGCTCGCCGCGGGCCGGACCGGGGTGATGGTGGCCCTCCGGGGTCCCGCGATCGTCACGGTCCCTCTGGATGAGGTGATCAAGGGAACCCGCACCCTTGACCCTGCCATCGCCGCGATGATCCGCCTGTTCTGGTAACTCCCGGAGACCTACGCGCCCGACTCGACGATGGCCCGGCCGATTTCCTCGATCGCCCCCCGGCCGTCGGCCGAGGCGGCGAGATCGTTGGTGAAGACGGCGGCGATCACGGGCCCGCCGGGCAAAAAAAATGATACCCGCGTCATTCATCACCCCAGGAAGGCTCCCCGTCTTATGCGCGATCTCGACGCCCTCCGGCAGCCGGGCGGGCAGGCGTTCCCGCTCCTGTTGGGCCTTCAGGATCCCGAGAAGCACGGCGGTGGTCCGCGGCGTGGCCAGATCGCCCCGGAGTAGGCGCACGAACAAATCCGCCGTCTCCTCCGGGGTCAAGGTGTTGTCCAATCCCCGGCCGCGGGCGTCCGCGTCCATCATCCGCCGGCGGAGTGCGGCGCCCGGCCAGCCGGCGCGCGTAAGATGCGCGTTGATCTGCTCCATGCCGACGAAATCGATGATCAGGTTGGTCGCACGGTTGTCGCTGACGATGATCATCAGCGTCGCCAGGTCGAGAAACGTATAGGGCAAGGGGGACAGATACTGGATCACCCCGCTCCCGCCCGCGCCCTCGCGGCGGGGGGCCGGCACCTCATCCCACCGAAACCGACCGGCATCAACCTCGGCGGCGAGCGCGACGGCACGGGCACCTTGATCACGCTGGCGCCAGGGCAGCATCCTCGTCGTCGCGGTCCTCGCCACCCTCGTGCAGCTGGCGGTGGATCTGGTCTACGCGCTCATGGACCCGCGGATCCGCTTCTCGTGACCCGCCGGTCCCGGCTCTTTTTGCGGCACCGGCTCGGGGTCGTGGGGGCCCTCCTCGCCGTGCTGCTGCTCCTCGTTGCGCTCGGCGCCCCGTGGCTGGCGCGCGAAGACCCCCTCGGGATGCGCATGACGGAAACGCTCGAACCTCCCTCGGCTCAGCACTGGTTCGGCACCGATCAGTTCGGTCGCGACGTCTGGGCGCGGGTCGTCTACGGCGCCCGCCTGTCGTTCACCGTCGGCTGCGTGTCGATGCTCCTTGCCACCGCGGTGGGGATGCCGCTCGGGGCGGCGGCGGGGTACCTCGGCGGCGCCGCGGACGCCGTGACGATGCGCCTCATGGATGCCATCCTCGCGTTCCCGGCGATCTTGCTCGCGATCGGACTGGTCGCCGCGCTGGGCCCGGGCACCGGCAGCGGGATCATCGCGATCGGCATCGTCTACATCCCCGTCCTGGCCCGGGTGACGCGGGGGGCGGTGCTGGCGCGGCGCGGGGAGGAATACGTGGATGCCGCCCGAGCCATCGGCGAGACCGACTGGGGAATCCTTCGCCGACACGTGCTTCCGAACTCGATCGCGCCGATTCTGATCCAGGGCACGGTCGGCTTCGCCAGCGCCGTCGTGATCGAGGCGGGCCTCTCGTTCCTGGGAGCCGGCACGCCGCCCCCGACGCCGAGCTGGGGCAGCATGCTCAACGAGGCCCGGCAGTTCATGGTCGTGGCCCCTCACGTGGCGATCTTCCCGGGGGCGGCGATCTCGCTGGCGGTGCTGGGGTTCAACCTGCTCGGCGACGGGCTACGCGACGTGCTGGATCCGCGGCTCGACGCCTAACGGCACCGACCCCTCGGGGTAGCGCGAACGCTGATCGTGATTCGGGGTGGGGGCACTCATGGATGGAGCCGGACACGCCACCGACCGCGCCGGGACGCCGTTGGCCGCCGTTTTTGGATCTTGCCGATGCCCTACTTGCGGGTGGCCACGACTTCGAGATACGCGCTCGGTGCGACGAGGGTCCCGTCCCCGGACCGATTCCCGCGCCGCATCAGATCGGTTAATGCGCGCGCGAGCGCCTCTTGCCCCGACGGCGCGAGGGCGTCGAACGCCGTCGCCATCGGGCCGAGGTATTTCCGGTTGAATTCCGCCCACCGCTCGACCGAGCGGTGCCGGATCCTGGTGCTCCGCTCGGTCACCTGGAGCGAGACCACATCGCCGCCGAAGAGTTCGCGCAGCCGCTCCATCGTCCCCCACAAGGTGGGCGGCCGGATCCCGGGAGACGCGGGAACAAACTGAGCGCGCGTTTGGAACACTTGTCCGATCAGCCCGTCGGGCGTCCAGTTCGCCATACCGATCTTGCCGCCGGGGCGGCAGACCCGGAGGAGTTCCCGCGCCACCTTTTCCTGCTCGGGGGCAAACATCGCCCCGAAGGTCGACAACACCGTGTCGAACGCCGCGTCGGGGAATACCAATGCTTCTGCGGTCCCCTCTTGGAACGTGATCGTGAGGCGCTCCGCGACGGCCCGCTCCCGCCCCCGCTCCAGCAACGCGGGCACGAAGTCGATGCCGGTCACCTCTCCGCCGCGCCGCGCGGCGGCCAGGGCGGTATTTCCGCTCCCGGTGGCGACGTCGAGCACGCGCTGGCCGGGATGGATATCCACCGCTTCGCAGAGCAGCTCTCCGACGATAAGTTGCTGCGTGGCGATGATCGAGAAATCGCCGGCCGCCCACGCCTGCTGCTGCCGCCGCTTGATCGACTCCAAATCGGTCATCGCGTCCTCCGCGCCCGGCCGTCGGAGCCGACCACCACACCGTAGGCCGCCGCCCCCGCGGAGGTCACATAACCTTCGTCGAGATCGGCCTGCACGCGCTCCAGGGGCCGTTCGGTGGGAGCCCCATACCCGCTGCCGCCCGCGATCTCGATCGTCGCGGATTGTGCGGGGTGACGCAATTCGGCGAGGCTGACCGTTGCCCCCCCTTCCAGGACCTCTTGGCCGTCCGTGACGTATGCCCGCGCCCTGGCCCCTGACAGTCCGCCGTCGAGGCCGGCAGGTGCGGTCAGCATCCCGTGCGGATGGAGATCGACGAGTGCGGGGATGCCGTCGTCGGCGAGTTTTCGAACGCGCACACGCTGGCCCAACCCGCCGCGGTGCCGTCCCGGGCCGCCCGAGTCGGGAAGGAGCTCCTTGCCCTCCACCACCAGCGGCGTCCGGCTCTCGAACATCTCCACCGACACGTTGCCCGCGGAGGTCGGATAGAGGAGCGCCGACACCCCATCGCCGTGGGCGCTCGCGCCCTGGCCGCCCCCCTGGAAGAGGTGATCGTTGTACACGCGTCCGGCCGGGTCCCGCCCGTAGGCCCCCATCCCCATCGGCAGCCCCGTGAACGCCTGCACCCGGTCGGGAAGCACTCCGGCCAGGGCCCTGAAGACCGCCGGCCCGCAGTACCACCCGGTCTGGGTCCGCTGGTTGACGGAGGCGGGGTACTGGCAGTTGAGGATCGTCCCCTCCGGCACCGTGACGTGCAAGGGCCGGAAGCAGCCGGCGTTCGACGGGATCTCCGGCGTGAGGATCGACTTCAGCACATAGGTCGTGTGCGCCGCGGTGTAGTGGTAGGTGCAGTTGATGCCCCCGCGGGACACCTGCGGGGGCGCCCCGGTCCAGTCGACGGTCATCTCGTCACCGGCGACCGTGACCGCGCACGGCAGGACCAACGGCTCGCCAAGCCCGTCGAAGGCGACCTCACTGCGGTACGTCCCCTCCGGCAGTGCGCGGATCGCCTCCCGCATCGCGCGCTCCGCCCGCTCCTGGACGACGTGGGCCAGCGGGGTCATCGAGCTCAGCCGGTATTCGTCCATAAAGGCCACCAGCCGGTCGGCGCCCACTTGGTTGCTGGAGACCTGGGCTTGAATGTCGCCGATCACCATCTCGCCGCGGCGGACGTTTGTCTGGATCATCGCCACCAGGTCCGCGTTGAGGATGCCGCGGCGGTAGAGTTTGAGCGGAGGGATCTGCAGCCCTTCCTCGTAGATCTCGCGGGCGCTCATCGAGTCGCGCGTGCCGCCGATGTCGGAGCAGTGGCCGATCGACCCGACCAGCCCGACCAGCTCGCCGCGGCGGAAGACGGGGGTGACGGCCGCCAGATCGAAGAGGTGCCCGGCGCAAATCCAGGGATCGTTGGTGACGAGCACGTCGCCCGGCTCCAGCGTCTCGCGCGGAAACACGGTGAGGAGGCGGCGCACCGCGAGGGGAAGGGTCAAGTTGAACACCGGCATCGATCGCGGGGAGTGCGCGATGGACTGAGCGTCGGGGTCGAACAACTCGCAGCCGAAGTCCTGCGCCTCGCCGATGATCAGGCTGAACGCCGTCCGCCAGATCGTGATCCAGCACTCCTCCGCGATATTGATCAGGCGGCTCCACATGATCTCAAGCGAGACCGGGTCGAGGCCCGCGTTCATGTCAACGCCACCGTGATGATCAGGTTGTGGTGCGTATCGACCTCCAGCGCGTCCCCCGGGCCGACGATGGTCGTGGATTCCCGTTCCTCCACGATCGCCGGTCCGGCCAAACTCGCCCCCGGCCGGAGCCGGTATCGGTCGTAGACCGGCACCTCGACGAACCCCTCGGTCTCGGGAAAGTAGGCGGGACGGCGTCCCCGCAGCGCGTGCACCGCGCGGGCGGCGCGGTCGACCGGGGCGGTGCCGAGCTGCACGCGGGGGCGCGGCCCGGTGACGAGCAGGCGCCAGTTCAGCACCTGGATGGGACGGCCGGTCAGAAACGTGCCGTAGAGACGGCGGTACTCCGACCCGAACCGGGCGGCGAGGCCGGGGACCACCTGCGCGGTGAGCCGGCCGTCCGGCACCGGCAGCTCGATGTCGTGAAACTGACCGGCCAAACGCATCTCGGCCCGGCGCTCGGACGCGATCTGGGCGGGATCCACGCCGCCCTCGCTCAGCATCGCCCGACCGCGCGCTTCCATCGCCGCGTACAGCGCCCCCACCGCACCCCAGTCCAGCACCTCGAGCTCCCCGGGCAGCGAGTGGACGAAGTCGAAACTGATCGGGGTGACGAGAAATCCCAGCGCGGAGGTTGCCCCGGACGCCGGTGGGACGATGATCTCACCCACCCGGAGAATGCGTGCCACGCGCGAGGCGTGCGCCGGCCCCGCGCCCCCGAACGCCAGCATCGCGTAGCGGCGAGGGTCCTGCCCGCGCTCGATCATGTACACGCGCGCCGCGGCGGCCATGTTCTCGCAGACGATCTGGTGGACGCCCCAGGCGGCGCCCACCCGCTCCAGCCCCACGGGTGCGCCGACCCGCTCGAGCGCCACCTCGGCGGCCCGGCGATGGAGGGGCATGGTCCCGCCGAGGAAGTACGCGGGGTCGAAGTAGCCGAGCACCAGACAGGCGTCGGTGACCGTGGGCTCCGTCCCGCCGAGTCCGTAGCACGCCGGTCCGGGGGAGGCGCCGGCGCTGTGCGGGCCGACCTTCAGTAAACCCAGACGGTCGATCCGGGCGACGGACCCGCCGCCGGCCCCGATTTCCATCATGTCCACCACGGGGGCTTTGACGGGCAGGCCCGACCCGCGCTTGAATCGATGGACGCGTGCGGCTTCGATCGTGGAGGCGATCTCCGGCCGGCCGTCGCGGACGAGGCACACCTTCGCCGTCGTCCCGCCCATGTCAAAGGCGACCAGATCTCGCCGGCCGAGCCGCTCCCCGAAGAACGCGGTCGCCAGCGCCCCGCCGGCCGGACCCGACTCGAGGAGGCGGATCGGGAAGCGCCGGGCGGTCTCGGGGGTGGCGGTCCCGCCGGAGGACTGCATCAGATAGAACCGGCCCGCAAATCCGCGCGCGACCAGCGCCGCCTCGAGCCGCCTGAGGTAGCGGTCGACGAGCGGCTGGACGTAGGCGTTGCAGACGGTCGTGCAGGTCCGCTCCCACTCGCGAATCTCCGGCACCACGTCGCTCGAGAGCGAGACGCTCAGACCCGGGCACTCCTCGCGCACCGACGCCAGCACGGCCTGCTCGTGCGCGGGGTTCTTGTAGGCGTGCAGCAGCGAAACGGCGAGCGCCTGCACCCCCTGCGCCTCGAGGCGGCGGACCGCGGTGCGGACCTGGGCCGGATCGAGCGGGATCAAGACGTCCCCGTCCCGGCTCACCCGCTCGTCGATCTCCACCCGCCAGCGCCGCGGAACGAGCGGCGGGGGAAACTGCAGAAATAAGTCGTAGATATCGTATCGCTGCTCCTTCCCCATCTCGAGGATATCCCGGAACCCTCGGGTGGTGAGGAGCGCGGTGGGCACCCCAGCCCGCTCGATGATCGCATTGGTGACGAGGGTCGTGCCGTGGACCAGCGTGCCGATGTCCCCCACCCCAATGGCCTCGCGCCGGCACAATTCGGCGAGCCCCGCGAGCGCCCCCTCCGCCGGGTCCGCCGTCGTCGTGAGGACTTTGTGCAGACGGATCTCCCCGGTGGCGTCGTTCAGGAGGACGAAATCCGTGAAGGTGCCGCCGATATCGAGACCGACGCGATATCCGCTGGGGGCGATCATGTGCGCGTCCGGATTCTCTGGCCGGCGCGCCTATTCCTGTCCGGCGGGGGCCGTCGCCCGCATCGCGTCGCGCACGGATCCGACCGCGTCGTCCCCCACGGGAACGGGATAGGCGAGCACGAGATCCGCTCCGGCCGCCCGGTACGCTTGGAGGTGCGCGCCGAGCCGGTTGCGGTCGCCGATCCCTACGAACATCTCCAGCATCGCGTCGGGCACGACCCGCGCCGCGGCCTCGACGCCCTCGGAGAGCGCCGCGGCGATGCGCCCCACGGCCTCGCGGAACCCGCCGGCCTCCCACAACCGTGCGTAGGCCGGGAAAGCGGCGTAGCTCGCGAGTTGCCGGCGTGCGGTCTCGCGCGCCCCATCGCCGTCCCGCGGGGCGCAGATGCGCGCGGTGGCCGCGATCGTCACCTCCTCGGGCCGCCGCCCGACCTCGCGGGCGCCTGCGGCAACCAGGTCACGCGCCCAGGAGAGTCGGGCGGGGGGAAACCAGGTCAGGATCACTCCGTCCGCGAGCGCACCGGCGAGCCGTAGCATCCTCGGCCCCAGGGCGCCCACGAAGATGGGCACGCGGCGGCCCGGGGCGAACTCGAGGTGAAACTCCCGAATCCGCACCACCTCCCCCTGATACCGAACCGACCCGCCCGCCAGCACCAGCCGGACCGCTTCCAGGTACTCGCGCATCGCGCGGGCGGGATGTGGGAGCGGGACGCCGTGACCCGACTCGGTCACCGCCGCATGTCCGGTGCCGAGGCCGAGGATCAACCGTCCCCCCGACAGGTCGTCGAGGGTCGCCGCCGCCATGGCCGTCACCGTCGGCGGGCGTGAGAAAATCGGGAGAATGCTGGTGCCGAGCCCGATTCGGCGGGTGGCCATCGCCATCGCCCCGAGCATCGCGAAGCTCTCCTTCCCCCGTCCCTCGGTCACCCAGGCACTCTGAAAGCCGAGGGCCTCCGCCTCACGGCTCAATTCGGCCATCTGTCGGGCCGGAATGCTCGGGCGCGAGCCGGAGGCGGGGAGGAGATCCCGGAGCACCACCCCGGTCGGTGCTGCAGCCATTGGCAGTGGCTTCCCCCGGGCCGGCAGGCATCCCTCCCCAGGGGGCAGGAACGCCCTCCGCATCCCCCGAAGCACAGCGCACAGTCCACTCATCGCCCCCGCCCTCCGTATCGAGGGCTCCAGAGCTCCGATCGTTCCCTGCGGCGGAGCTCGTGTACGTTTTAGGGAAGTTCGGACGAGGCGTGTGCCAGGGCGAGGTCAAGGATCCGTGGACGACGGCACCGCCCGATGCGATCGTTTGACGCATCGAACGGCCGGGCGGCGCCGAGATGGAGGTGGAGTACACGCGCGGTCGGTTGAGGCGCGCGGATTGATGTAGAAGAGATGGGAGGGTCGCCGGTAGACTCCCCTCGCAGCCGACGCGCCCGTTCGTTGGAGTCACCGGAAAGGAGGAGTGTATCGATGCGGTTGAAGAACTCCCTGGGGTCCGCGATCATTCTCGCGGCGATCGTCGCCCTAACGGGAAGCTTGGTTTTCTCCACGTCCGCCGCCCCTCGTCAGGGCGGGACTCTGCGAATTGCCGAGATCGGCGAACCGCTCACCCTGGATACCGTCGCCACCACGGCCGATCTCACATCGATCATCACGCTCCCCGTCTTCGAAGAACTGTTCACCTTCGACGCAAACTGGAAGGTCCAACCGTTGCTGGCGGAGTCGTACACGGCGAGCAAGGATGGCTTGACCTACACCTTTAAGCTGCGGAAGAACGTCCCGTTCCACAACGGCAAGGAAATGACGGCGGACGACGTCGTGGCGTCCCTCGAGCGCTGGGGCAAGGTCAGCCCGCGGGGCACCTCGGTGTATAAGGACGTCGAATCGACCACGGCGCCGGACAAATACACCGTCGTCATGAAGTTGAAGGCCCCGTTCGCACCCCTGCTCTCGTTCCTTGCGCTTCCGAACGGCGCCGCCGCGATCATGCCCAAGGACCTCGCCGACGCCACCGGCACCGGCAACCTCAAGCAGTACATCGGAACCGGCCCCTACAAGTTCGTGGAGTGGGCCCCCGATCGGTACGTCAAGCTCGCCCGCTTCGACAACTACGCGGCCCGATCGGAGCCGGCCAGCGGGTACGCCGGGAAGCGTGAGGCGCTGGCCGACACCGTGGTCTTTTACCCCGTCTCTCAGGTGGCCACCCGCATCGCCGGCGTCCAGAGCGGTGACTACGACATCGCCGACCAGATTAACCAAGATGCCTATGCCCAACTCCTCAAGGACCCCCGGGTCTCGCCGGGGGTCGTCAAGCCGGGAACCTTCCTGACCTTCTTCTTCAACAAAAAGCAGGGGATCATGACCAATGAAAAGCTCCGCGAGGCCGTCGAGCTGGCCCTGGACATGAAACCAATCATGGAGGCCACCTTCGGCAACCCGCAGTTGTACTCGCTGGGGCCCAGCGTGTATCCAAAGGGGACCCCCTGGTATTCAACCGCCGGCAGCGACATGTACGACGTCCACGACGCCAGCAAGGCGAAGCAGCTGATGAAGGAAGCCGGGTACAACGGGGAGACGGTCCGCTGGCTGACGACCCAGCAGTACGACTACATGTTCAAGAGCACGACGGTGGCGGTCTCCCAACTCCAGCAGGTCGGATTCAAGGTGGACATGCAGGTGCTGGAGTGGGCGGGTGTGCTCGACCACCGGGCGAAGCCAGCCGACTACGATCTGTTCACGACGAGCCACGGGTTCGTCCCCGATCCGGCGCTGATCACCGTCTTCAACTCCGCGTATCCCGGCTGGTGGGACTCCGCGGAGAAGAACAAGCTGTTCGACGAGTTCAACCAAACCCCCAATCAAGGTGCGCGGGTTCAGCTGTGGGGCAAGCTCCAGGCCCTCTGGTACCAGCAGGCTCCGCTTGTGCGTCCCGGGGAATTTTACGCGGTGGTCCTCTCCACCAAAGCGATGACGACCCAGGGATTCCGCCCGAGCTACTGGCTGGTCCCCTGGAACGTCTCGGCGGTGAAGTAGCGGACCGGAACCCGCCGCCGCACAACGCCGCCCCGGCCGGCCAGGGTCGAAGCCCCGGCGGCCGGGGCTTCGCGTGCGAGGGGACGACGACGTGCTGTCATATCTGACCGGACGGATCGCGGCTCTGGTACCGGTTCTGCTCGTGGTCGCCGTCGTGGTGTTTCTGCTGATCCACCTCACCCCCGGCGACCCCGCGCGCGTGCTGCTCGGACAGGACGCCGCACCCCAGCAGGTCGAAGCGCTGCGGCATAATTTGGGACTCGACCGCCCCCTCCCCGTCCAGTTCGTCCTGTGGCTGGGCCGCGCGCTCCACGGCGACCTGGGCATTTCGTTCTTCCAGCAGGTCCCCGTCACCCGCGACATCATCGAGCACGCCAGCCCGACGGTGATGCTCTCGCTGATGGCGATCATCATCTCGCTGTCGATCGGGATCCCCGCCGGCGTGATCTCCGCCGTCTTCCGCAACTCCTGGCTCGATCAGGGCAGCCTGGCGCTCGCGATGCTCGGTGCGGCGGTGCCCAGCTTCTGGCTCGGGCTGTCCCTGATCGTCCTCTTCGCGGTGAACCTAGGGTGGCTGCCCTCGTCGGGCTACCGATCCCCCAGCGAGGGGTTCGGGCTCAGCCTCCATTATCTGCTCCTCCCCGCGCTGGCGCTGGGGCTCCCCAACTCCTCGCTGATCATCCGCTTCACCCGGTCGAGCCTCCTCGACGTCATCGGCAACGACTACATCCGCACGGCCCGGGCGAAGGGGGTGAGCGAGCCGGCGGTCATCTTTCACCATGCCCTGCGCAATGCGCTGGTGCCGATCCTCACCGTGGTCGGGCTGACCTTCGCCGCGCTGATGGGCGGGGCGGTTGTCACCGAGACCGTCTTCACCCTGCCGGGGGTGGGCGCGCTCGTGGTCTCGTCGGTGCTGCGCCGCGACTATCCGGTGATCCAAGGGGTCATCCTGATGGTGGCGACGATCTACGTCCTCATCAACCTCGTCGTCGACATGCTCTACTTCCTCGTAGACCCCCGGGTGAAATACTGACCGCCGATGGCCCAGGAGACACTCGCACCTTCCCACGCCATCCGCCGATCGAGACCCGGACCCGTCACGCTCCTGTGGCGAATGGTTCAGCGGCGCCGCATCACCGGGGTGGGGGCGTTCATGCTCCTGTTCATCCTGGCCTGCGCCGCGGCGGCACCCGTGCTCGCGCCGTACGATCCGATCGTCCTGAACGTCCCGGCCCGCCTCCTGCCCCCCGGACATGCCCACCCGTTCGGCACGGACGAGTTCGGCCGCGACATCCTCAGCCGAACGCTCTACGGCGCCCGGCTGTCGCTGCTGGTCGGGGTGCTGGTCACGGTGCTCTCCACCGGCGCCGGCATCGTTATCGGGCTGACGGCGGGGGCGAGCCCGAGCGCGGACCGCGTCCTGATGCGCATCATGGACGGCCTGATGGCCTTCCCCGACATCCTGCTCGCCATCGCGCTGATGGCATCGCTGGGACCGAGCGTCCGCAACGTCGTCATCGCGCTCGGGGTCGTGTACACGCCGCGGATCGCGCGGGTGGTCCGCGCCGCCGTGCTGGTGGTCATCCGGCAGGAGTACGTCGAAGCCGCCCGGGCGGTGGGGGCGTCCGGCGCACGGATCCTCGCCAGGCACATCCTGGTCAACTGCGCCTCGCCCGTGATCGTCCAGGCGACCTTCATCACCGCCTATGCCATGCTCGGCGAGGCGGCGCTCAGCTTCCTCGGCGTCGGGGTTCCCCCCCAGGTCCCGACGTGGGGGGGCATCATCAGCGGCGGACAGGTCTACCTGCGGCAGGCCGCCTGGATCAGCATCTTCCCGGGGACGGCCATCGTGCTCAGCGTGCTGGCGCTCAACCTGATCGGCGACGGGCTGCGGGACTTTCTCGATCCCCGGCTGCGGCACTCCTGACTGGGGTTCCGGCCTTCCGCCTACTTCAGCAGCCTCGACCGCCTCCGATCCGCGTAGACCTTCCCGCCGGTCTGGCAGGTCGGACAGTAGTAGGTCTCCCGACCTTCGTAGTAGATGACCGCGACCGGAGTCCCGCACCGAGGACACGGCTCCTTGCCGTGTCGGTGCACGCGCAGCAGATGGAGCGGTTCCCGCATCGGCAGGGCACCGCCAAACTCCTTCCGGTGCGCGGTGACGGCCTCCGCCAGCGTTCCCGTGATGGCCGCGTGGAGCCGGGCCACCTCAGCCCCGTTGAGCGCGGTGGTGAGGGTCCGGGGGGAGAGCCGGGCCTCCCAGAGGATTTCGTCGGAAAACGTGTTGCCGATCCCCACCACAAAGCGCTGCAGGGTCAGGAACCGCTTGACCTGTGTCCGCGCCTCACGCAGCATGCCGGCCAACACCTCAGCCGTGAACTGAGACGAAAGCGGTTCCATCCCGAGTGCGGCGAGGGGCTCACCCGCGTCTTCCTGGCCGGCGGGGAACAGCCAGATCGCGGCCGCCTTCTTCGGGCCGATCTCGATCATCCGGAGGTCGGTGCCATCGTCAAAGCCGAAGGCGATCGCCAGATCCTTGGCCGTCCGCCCCTTCGCCCTGGGCGAGACTTGGAGGCGGCCATTGCGCATGAGATGCATGACCATCACGGGCCCGTCGCTGAGGGAAAACACCAGCAACTTGCCCCTGCGCCGGATCCCGGCGATCCGGCGGCCGACCGCGGCGGTGATCGGCGGGTCGTAGGTCTTGAGCGCCGCCACCCCGCGAACCAACACGTCTGTGATCGCACGGCTCTCCACCCGCGGCCACAGGTTCTCGGCGAGCACGGTCACAAACGGCAGCTCCGGCATCTCGCTCTGGTATGCGCCGTGCTGCGGGGATCCTCCTATCGCCTCCGGGCTCACCCCGGCACTTGCCCCGCGGTCGCCTGATCGAGGCGGGGCGCAGGACACCCTTCTCCGGGCTACGAAGTGTAGAGGCGATCCTATCACGAACAAGGAGCACGCGGTGGAGTATCTGCCTCTGGGTCGAACCGGCACGAAGGTCTCGGCGATCGGGCTCGGCACCAACTCGTTCGGCGGACGCGCCGACCGCACCACGTCGATCGCGATCCTGCACCGAGCGCTCGATGCCGGGATCACCCTCATCGACACGGCGAACATCTATACCGCCACGGCGTCGGAGACGATCATCGGGGAAGGGCTGAGGGGCCGGCGCCATCATGCGTTCCTCGCCACCAAGGGCGGCATGAAGATGGGAGAAGGTCCCAACGACCACGGGTCGTCGCGGGTCCACCTGATGCGCGAGTTGGAGGGAAGCCTGAAGCGTCTAGCGACGGACTACGTCGATCTCTACCAGATCCACGCCTGGGATGACGACACCCCGGTCGAGGAGACCCAACGCACGCTTGACGACATGGTGCGGGTTGGCAAGGTTCGCTACATCGGCGCGTCCAACTATGCGGCCTGGCAGCTCTGCAAAGCGCTGTGGGTCAGCGACCGGCGCGGCTTCGTTCGATTCGAATCGGTCCAGCCCTCCTACTCGCTGGCCGACCGGGCGGTCGAGCGCGAGCTCGTCCCCTTCTGCCGCGATCAGGGGATCGGGGTGATCGCCTACTTCCCGCTCGCCGGCGGGATCCTCACCGGCAAGTACCGCCGCGGGCAGCAGCCCCCGAAGGGGTCCCGGGTCCTCACCCAGCCGCAGTTCGCCAAGCAGATCAGCGAGGCCAGTCTCACCCTGGCGGAAGATGTCGTCGGCCTCGCCGGCGAGGCGCGCTGCACGCCGTCTCAACTGGCGCTGGCGTGGCTGGTTCGGCAGCCCGCGGTCTCAAGCGCCATCGCCGGGGCGACCTCGGTGGCTCAGCTGGAAGAGAACCTCGCGACCCTGGACGTGAAACCCGCCGACGGCGTGCTCGCCCGCCTGGAGGAAGTGAGCCGCCCGTTCATGTAACCCCGGCGCTTCCGGTGCCGGCGCACCGGATGCAGGTGCGGGCCCGACCTCCTTCATCGTGTCGTACTTCGCCGCACACCCGGCGTGCGTGATGGCGGTCATGAACTCATCCGCCATAGACCGCCCGTCCCGCCGACGCCAGCGACGTCATCGAGCCCCCGCGCTCCGCACCGAGCCTCTCGCTTAGGGGACCAGCACGATCTTCCCGAAGTGCTCGCGGGCTTCGAAGATTCGGTGGGCTTCGCGGATCTCCGACAGGGGCAGCACGGCGTGGATGATCGGGGCAAGGGTCCCTCGGAAGACCAGCTCCATCACGGTGCGGAAATCGGTGACGCTGCCGTGGGGGGCGCCGAGAATCTGGCGGTGGCGTTGGTAGATCTCCCGGATATCGATGTTCGGGCGCTCTCCCCCCGTCGCACCGCAGATGACCATCCGTCCGCCCGACCGCAGGCTGCGGATCGACTCCGGCCACGTCGGGGCGCCGACCGGGTCGGCGACGACGTGCACGCCGAGCGGCGCCAGGTCCCGGACCCGCTCGCTGAACTGCGGGAACTCCGTCCGATCGATCGGGACGGCACCGAGGTGCTCAGCCTTCCGCGCTTTCTCGGGGCCTCCCACCAGCGCGAACACCCGAGCGCCGGCGTGGATCCCGATCTGGAGCGCCGCGCTGCCGACCCCGCCCGACGCCCCGACCACGAGCAGGTCCTCCCCGACACGCAGCCGGCCCGTGGTCACCAGCATCCGCCATGCCGTCGTGAAGCAGACCGGCGCGGCCGCCGCCTGTTCGAATCCTATCCCATCGGGGATCGGGAAGAGGTTGCCGACGGGGACTACGGTGAACTCCGCCATCCCGCCGGGGGTGTGCTCGCCGAAGATGCGGTACTCCCGGCACATCGACTGCTCGCCCGAGAGGCAGAACTCGCAGCGCCCGCAGCAGAGAATCGAGTCGACCACCACTCTATCGCCGGCCGCCACCTGAGCGACGCCGGGCCCGACCTCCTCGACGGTGCCGGCGACATCGACCCCGCTAATCGTCGGCAGGCGCTGCTCCCGCCACGGGTAGACGGGGCGGCCTCCGGGCGGACCGCTGCGCGCCCAGACGTCGAGGTTATTGAGGGCGACCGCGCGCACGCGCACGAGCGCCTCGCCCGGCCCCGGCGACGGGACCGGGATCTCATCTAGACGAAGCGAGTCGATTCCGCCGTGCTGGCGAATGACAACCGCCTTCACTGCGGGGCCGCCACCCACGCGTACGGGTCGAAGTCATACACCCCGGACACATCGGTCAGCACGTTGCTCATCCGCTTGGAGATCGCCGTGAGGGCGTTGTTGTAATAGAGGACGATGACGGGCAACTGGTCGGCAAAGGTCTCCTGGAACTGGTCGTAGACCTGGCGCCGTTTCGCCGGGTCCGCGGTCTTGACCCCTTCGTCCAGCAATTGGTCCATTTGGGCGATGGAATGGAAGCTGAAGTTGTACTGGCCGCCGGTCCGGTACTGGGAGGAGACGTCGGGATCGGCGGTTCCGGTCCAGCCCACCAGCGCCATATCGAAGTTCCCGCTGCGCATCGCCGCAATGTGCGTGGGGAAGTCGGATTTTTGGATGTCGGTCTTGACCCCGACCGCCACCAGGTTCTCCCGGATGATCTCGGACGACCGCTCGCGGACGATGTTCCCGATCGGCACGCGCAGGGTGAGGGTCCGGTTTGGATCCCACCCCGCCTCCTGCAGCAGCGCCTTGGCCTGGTTGGGATCGTACGGCCACGGCTTCACCTTCTTGTCGAAGTACGGATTCGTGGGCGGAATCGGCCCCTCCGCGATCTGCCCCTGCCCCTTCAACAACTGGCTGACGATCAGCGGGCGGTTGATCGCCTCGGCGAGGGCCCGCCGCACCCGCTTGTCCTGCAGAAACGGCCGCTTCCAGTTGACCACCAGATACTGGTACCCGGGAGCGGGAAACGAGATGGTCTGCAGGCCGCTCATCGTCTTGACCCGATCCCAATCGTCGATCAGGATCTCCCCGATTCCGAACCCCGCCGTGATGTCCAGATCGCTGCGCTGCAGCTGCGCCAGCATCGTCGTCGGTGGGATAATGCGGACAAAGACCCGCCGCACGCGGGGCGCGCCCAGATGATAGCTGTCGTTGGCGGCCAACTCGATAAACTCATCCGGCCGGTACTGGACGAACTTGAACGGACCGTCGCCCACGGTCGGGTGCATAAAGAACGGGTGCTTGGCCAGCTGATCGGGCGGCACATCCCCCAGCACGTGCTTCGGCAGGATGTAAACGTTCGCGCCAAACTTCTCCAGGAATCCCGCCGGATCGACCGGGACGCTGGTCTTGATCTCGATCGTCTTCGGGCCGAGGACCCGGACTCCGAGCTGCGCCCCGGGCGCCCGCTTCCCGCGGACGTCGAGCCCGGCGATGTCGGCGATGTTGGCCCCGCGGTTGGTCTCGGTCTTGGGGTCGCTGATGGTCATGATGGTAAACAGCACATCGTCTGCCGTCACCGGCTGCCCGTCGTGCCAGGCGGCTTTGGGATGGATCGTAAAGGTGTAGGTCTGGTGGTCGGCTCCCACCTCCCACCGGCTGGCCAGGGCGGGACTGAACTTCAGCTGGTTGTTGTCGAGGCGCGCCGAGACCAGCCCGGTGAACATGAAATGGATGGGGTAAAACCCATACGAACTGTCGGTGTTGATGGGGTTGAAGTTGTTCGGGGGACTCCACATTCCGCTGACCACGACCAGCCCCGACTTTGGGGCACCCCTCACCCCGGCCGGCAGTGTCAACGCGATCATCAGCGCGACGATCACGGCGGTCACGGGTCCAGTTCGAATCCTGTTCATCGTCGCCTCCTTGAATGGGTGGCCCGTCTTTCGATGACCCCGTTCGTCGTTCCTCTGCGGTGGCCGGGCCCCACCTCGAGAGGTGTGGGGGGAATGTGCCGGCGGTCAGAGCTTGAGGCTCGGATCCAACGCGTCGCGCAGGCCGTCGCCGACAAAGTTGATCGTCAGCACCGAGATCAGGATCATGAAGCCCGGCGGCACCCACAGCCACGGCAATCGCTCCAACACCGTCAACGACTGAGCATCGGTGAGCATGTTCCCCCACGACGGGGTGGGAGGTTGCACGCCTAACCCCAGGAACGAGAGCGAGGCCTCCACCAGGATCGCGTTGGCCGTGCCGAACGTGGCGGCGACGAGCACCGGAGCGAGCGCGTTGGGGAGAAGATGGCGTTCGATCACGCGCGCGTCCGACGCGCCGCTCGCCCGGGCGGCCTGGACAAACTCCGATCCGCGGAGGGACAGGAGCTGCCCCCGCACCAGGCGCGCGACCCCCGGCCACCCCAGCAGGCCGAGCACGATGATGATGTTCCAGAGGCTGGGCCGCCCGAAGATGCTCACCGCAAACAGGATGATGATCAGCGGGGGAAAGGACAGCACGATATCCATCAGCCGGCTGAGGGCCACGTCGATCACGCCGCCGTGGTAACCCGCCAGCGCGCCAACCGAGGTCCCGATCACCACGTACATCGACACGGCCAGGAGGCCCACCGTCAACGAGACCCGGGCCGCGTAGATCAGCCGGCTGAGGACGTCGCGGCCGACGCTGTCCGTGCCGAGCGGGTGCGCGCGCGACGGAGAGGCCTGGAACGCCCCCGTATCGATCGCCGTCGGGCTGTGCGGAGCGACGAAAGGCGCGGCCAGGGCGAGCCCGCCGATGGCCACCAGCACACCCAGGCTGACCACCGCCAAGTGGTGGCGCAGGAATCGCCTGAGCGCCAGGGCCCAGAAAGACATGCCGCGGGGCGGGTGCGCGGCCGTCCCCGCGACCGGAGGCGACAGGGCGTCACCCATCGACCCGGCCCGCGCGGATCTGCCCCGTGCGCGATCCCGGATTCGGGCCCCCCCCGGCGAGCCCCCCCGGCTCTCTGCGCATGCCCGGTGCGGGCGTTCGGGCGCCGGCGTCAGTCATAGTGAATTCTCGGATCGACCAGCGAGTAGGCGACGTCGGCGAAAAGGTTCCCCGCGATCACGAGCACCGCGCTGATCAAGGTGATGCCCATCAGCACCGGGTAGTCCCGCTGACTGATCGCCTCGATCGTCAGCCGTCCCATGCCCGGCCACTCGAATACTTGCTCGGTGATCACCGCGCCGGCGAGCAACACCGGAATCTGCAGCCCGGCGAGCGTAATCACTGGGAGCAGCGCGTTGCGGAGCGCGTGCCGCCAGAGGACGGTGATCTCGTCCAGCCCCTTGGCCCGCGCGGTGCGGACGTACTCCTGTCCCAGCACCTCGAGCATGCTGGAGCGGACGTATCGCGTGAGGGCCCCTGCGCCGGCCACCGCGAGCACCGTCGCCGGCAGGATGAGGTGAAGCGCCGCGTCGCCGAGGCCGCCCTCGCCCCCCAAGGTCATCGTTCCCCCGGTGGGCAGCCAGCGCAGTTGCAGGGCGAAGACGTAGATCCCCACCAGTCCGAGAAAGAACGTCGGCAGGCTGATGCCCAGGAACGCGAACAGCGTCGCCAGATAGTCGATCCACGTGTAGCGGCGGGTGGCCGCCAGCACCCCGGCGGGGACGGCGATCAGGTACGAGAGGAGCAGCGCGCTGACGGCGAGCGCGAGGGTCGGGGTCACCCGCTCACCGATCCGCTGGGCGACCGGAGCCCCGCTGCTGAACGAGTAGCCGAGGTTGCCGCGGATCACCTCGTTGAGCCAATGAACGTAACGCAGGTAGACGGGCTGATCCAACCCGAAGGCGTGCCGCTTGATCTCCACGTCGGCCTCGCTCATGTTCGGGCTGATCTCCATCTGCGCGGGATCCCCCGGGGTGAACGAGAGGATGGCGTAGCTGAGGACGGTGACGCCGAACAGGATCGGCAGCGTGATCAGGATCCGCCGCAGCAGGTACCGCTGCATGCCACCCCGCACCACCCGGTCCTAGCTGCCGGCGAACTCATAGAGGAAGCGGGCGACGGAGCGTTCGAACAGGCGCATCCCGTCGACCGTCGCGTACTCGTTCGGACTGTGCGGCCGTCCGCCGTGTCCCAATCCGCCCATGACGAACGGCTGGTTGAGCACCCGCCGGAACAGGTAGAAGGGCGCCGATCCGGCGAGGTGGGGCCAGATCTCGGGCTCACGGGCAAGCGCGCGGATCGAGCGGATCATCGCCTGAACCGCCGGCTCGCCGACGCTCGTCTTGGCCGGGGGGTACCCCTCGTGGAAGTGCACCTCGATGTCCTCTCGACCGAGCCCGCGGAGGTGAGCCGTGATGCGCTCGCGGACCCTCTGAGGTTCCATATCCGGTACCATCCGGACGTCCATCTTCACCCGCACCTCGTGCGGGAGGAGCGTCTTCATCCCGGGCCCCGTGTACCCGCCCCAAACGCCGTCGATGTTCAAGGTGGGGGTGTACAGGTACTTGCGCAGGAGGGCGATGCCCTGGAGCCTGTATTTGAACCGCTCGGTATCCCACATCGCCAGCTGGGTCTCGGGGTCGAAGGTCTCGGCCAGAGCCTCCAGGAGCGCCTCGTCCTCGGCGCTCGGGGGAGCGACGTCGTCGTAGAAGCCGTCGATCCGGATCTGTTCCTCGTCATCCATCATCGTGCCGAGCGCCCGGACCAGCCGCCACGCCGGGCTTCCGACCCAGACGGCGTTGCTGCCGTGCACCCCTCGGGTTCGCGGACCGCCCCAGGCCCCGCCCCGGCAGGTGACCTCGAAGTACTGGATCCCCTTCACCCCGAGCCACAACACGGGCTTCCCGCGGCGGTCCTGGCAGTAGAATGCAAAGAACGTCGCGTCGGCCTCCAAGCGGTCCCGGTGCGCGTGGATGAATCCGGGAAGGTTGCGGCTCCCCAGCTCCTCCTCCCCCTCGACGACAAACTTGACGTTGACCGGAAGGCGCCCATCGACTTGCTGGATGCTTTCCAGAACGTTGAACAGTCCGGCGAGCGGGCCCTTGGTGTTGTAGACGCCGCGCGCCACCATGCTCGCGCCTATCCCAGGCAGATCCACGACCGCCCCCTCAAAGGGCGGGACCACCCAGTCTTCGCCCTCCACCGGCTGGACGTCGTACATGCCGTAGAGGAGCAACGTCTTCGACCGGCCGGCGTCGATCGCTCCGTGGACCACCGGCCATCCGGGGGTCGCCGCGATCTCTGCGCTCCCCCCGAGGCCGCGGATGGTGTCGCGGACCAGCACGGCCATCGCCTCCATGCCGACGCCCTCACCGCTGATGCTGGGCTGGCGGACAAACGTCCGGACCCGCTCCAAGTGGCGGTCGAACATCTCGTCAAGGTGGGCGTCGAGGTCGACCCGATCGATCATGCGGGGCTGCCTCCAGGGAGACGGCGCTGGCGCCTGTTCGCTACGACGCGGGGTTGGACCGGTCCTCCCCTCCGCCCGCGCCGGCGGCCCGGAACGCCGCGGCGGCCGGTCGATTGCACCGGCCGCCGTGGGGGACTCGCGACGACGTGGCTGCGGGTTCAGGCCCCTCCGGAGGCGCTCAACGCGCCGGGGGAAGGGGTGCCCCGATCACCCTTCCGTCGGCATGTGCACGTACATGGACTGCAGGGCAATCCGCCCCGGGCCCGTGAAGCGGTTCCAGAAGAGGTTCGAGGCGCTCGCGAACAACCCGGTCGAAATCTTCTGGAAAATCGTCTGCATCTGGACGGTACGGTCCTTGTACACCCACCCGCCGGGCTCGATGTCGATCTGCTCCCCTTGGCCCAGCGTGACCTCGAAGACGTTCCCGTACCCGTGGAGCCAGACGATCCCGTCCTGGCGCAGGCAGGTGAACGTGTCGATGAAGAACCCGGTTCCGCTGAACAAGATGTTCGCCGCGCCCTTCACCCGAGCGAACGTGTACTCCACCCCGTCCGTCGCGGCAAGAAACTGGTGCTCGCGGACATCGACGGCCTCCCCGATCTTCATGTGCATGGCGAAGACGTGGCCCGCCCCATCCCGGCTGAAGGCGATGCGTCCCGGGCCCTTCGCCTGCGTCATGAACACCGGCATCCCGGAGAGCACCCGCTTAAAGGCCCCCTTGAGGGGTTTCAGGCTGATCTCGACCGACGGATCCTTCCACAGGAGGATGTGGTGCTCGAAGTACACCGCCATGGCGCTGAGTTCGACGTGCAGCACGGGGACGAGCTCCCCCTGGATGTGGTAGGTGACGCCCCCAAATGTCTCGTCACGCGCCGCGGTAGGCAGCTGGGTCGGAACGGGCATGCGCTCGACACCTCCTCAGTGGATGCGTGCGTTGGGTACCGCACCGAGAACGCCGGACGATCGGTCCGGCCAGATCCCTAATGCCCCGGCGGAGGCTGTTCGAGACTTCCCGTAGGGAGGCGATCGACCCGTAGCCGACGGCGACCCCCGGCAGGGGTGGAGCGGCCGCGGCAGAACCAAGAGACTCGATCCGTTCAGCCGAGGGAGGCGCCCATGCCGGAGCTCCACCATGATGCCGTCGTCGTCGACTGTCACAACGACCTGATTCTGCTCGTGGACCGCTGGCGCGCACTCGGCGACCCGGGCTACTTCGGAGAGCGGGTGATCCCCTCCCTGCGGGCCGGGGGCGTCGACGTGCAGGTGGTGCCGATCTTCATGGAAGCCGAGTACGCGGCGGAGGGCGCGCTGCGGAGGGCCCTGCAGCTCATCGAGTGGGTGCACCGAGAGGCCGATGCCAACCGCGATGCCGTGGCGCTATGCGGGAGCGGCGCGGAGATCGACGCGGCGACCGCGGCGGGAAAGATCGCCCTGGTGCTGGCGCTGGAAGGGTGCGAGGCAATCGGCAAGCAGACGGAGTTGTTTGGCACGTTCTTCCGACTGGGTGTCCGCATGGCGTCCTTTACGCATTTTGGACGCACGCTCCTGGCCGACGGAAGCGGGGAAGACGACACCGGCGGCCGGCTGACGCGCGCGGGAGTCGCCGCGGTACACGAGATGGAGCGCCTCGGGATCCTGGTCGATGTTTCGCACCTGTCCATGGCCGGGACCCAGCACGTCCTCGAGATTGCGACCCGCCCCGTGATCGCCTCGCACTCCTCTGCCCGCGCCCTGCGCGATCATCACCGAAACCTCTTCGATGACGTGTTGCGACGGATCGCGGAGACCGGCGGGGTGATCGGAGCAAACTTTTTTCCGGCCTTCGTCGCGGCGGGCAGACCCACCATCGACGACGTGGTCGATCACATCCAGCACCTGGCCGCGGTGACCGGGTGGGACCATGTGGGGATCGGCCCGGACTTCATCAAAGAGTACTACGACGAGCGGTACCCGCATCATCCGTCGCTTAAGATCGAAGGACTCGATGCCAAGATCACGATCGAGGGCCTAACCGGGCCCCAGGACCTGCCGGCGCTCACCGAGGCGCTCGTCCGCCGGGGGGTTTCGGAGGCCAACGTGCGGAAGGTCCTCGGCGAAAACTTCCTGCGCGTCTTCCGCAGCGTCTTGGGGATATCGGGCGTGGGTCGAGGATGAGGGAAGGCCTTCGACTGACCTCTCCCCGTCCGCACCGTGCCCGCCACCGTCAACGCCCTCGCTTCTTCCAGAAGACGAAGGAGTTTCTTCCCTCAGGGGCGTGAGGCCACGGCCTCGATCTCCAGGAGATAATCGGGTGTGGCGAGGCTGGCCACCACGATGAACGTGTTCGGGGGAAAGTAGGTGGTGAAATACCGGGCGCGCACCTCCGCGATCTTCTGCCGGTGGGCGACGCTCGTCGTGTAGGTGGTGAGCTTCACCACATCGTCCAAGGCGGCGCCGGCGGACGCCAGCACCGCTTTGAGATTTTCGAACACCTGCACCGCCTGCGCCTCGATGTCCCCCCGGCCAACGAGGCGGCCCTCCTGGTCCTGGGCCACCTGCCCGGCCACGAAGACCAGATCCCCCGCCCGCACGGCGTGCGAATACCCGGTGGTCTTGTGCACGCCTCGCACCGCCACATCCTCGCGCTTCACCCGCCCTCCCCCTTCCCTCTGCGTTCTGGATACCCGCCAGACTCTCGGGCGACCCCGTTCGGCCTACCCCCCACCCCCCTCCCCCGAAGACGGCCCGTTAGCCCCGGGTGATCGCCTCGACCGTCTCCTCGGCCAAGCGTGTCGCTTCGCCGAGGGCGGTGACCACCCGGTTGCGCTCGCGGACGGCCTGGGCGCGCAGGAACCCGTAGTCGAGGTCGCCCGCCAGCTGCGGGAGCGCCGCCGCCCGGCTCAGGCCGGGGAGCGTGTACTGCCCGACCGCCCGCATGATCGGCGACCACTCCGCGGGGTCGTGCGCAAACCTCCCGCTCTGACTGTAGATCACCGGCGTCAGGATCCGGCTCAGACGCCGAAGTGCCTCGTTGATCCGGCGCGCCGCCCGCCGGCCGTCGGCCCGCGCCTTGAGCACCTCGAGCTTGGCCGCCGAGGTGAGAAAGGCATCCGCGGCGGTGATCGCCGGCAGGAGATCGAGGTGACTGCCGACGGCAGTCGCCAGCTGTGAGACGCACTCCCGGATCTCCCGGCCCGTGTCCACGTGGTTGAAGGGCAGGATCTCGGCGTTCGCCAGTTCCGCCACCGCGGTCAGGGACACGCGGGTATCCAGGGCCAGAATCTCCGGGTCGGCCTTATCCAACGTGTCGAACTCCGTGTGCCACCACCAGGCGTTCGCGCTGCCGCCGGTCCACGGCCGGCGGTCCGGGTGGTCGTCGGGGAGGAACGGATAGGTCGAGAACGACGGCACGCCGTTGGCCAGGAACGATTGGTCGGCCGCGCGCGACGGGCGGTGAACCGGGACGTCGCGCTGGCCGGTGACGCGCCGGATCACCTCACGGCAGAACTGCTGCACCTCGGCGGTGGTGTGGCGGGCGACGTATCGGGTCGCACCGCGGACGCCCGGGGAATCGATGTTGTGGTAGGCGAGGCAGTGCTCCGCCAGGTCGGCGAAGTACGTGTCCGCGTACCAGGTCGAGCCGCTGTAGCGCCCGTGGGAGTGGCCGGGCCACCAGCAGATCCGTACGTTGCGCCGCAGGTCCGCGCGGTGGTCCCACAGGATGCGGGCCATCTCGAGGAGGCACACGTCTCCCGTCGCATTGTCGGTGATGCCGACGTCCCAAGAACAGTAGTGGGCTCCCACGAGCGCAAATTCGCTGGTGCCGCCGCCCCCCGGGATCCGCGCCTCCGGCAGTTCGGAGCGCACCCATCCGGTCTTGACGTCGGTGGTAACGCGCACGGTCACCCGCTGCCCGCCCGCCAGCAGGCGCCGCAGGGTCTCCCCGCCCGCCTTGTTCACGGAGACCACCGGCAGTTGCGGGAGCCGGTCGACTTGATCGAGCGCCGGTGTCCCCCAGACGGTGGTGCCGATCATATTGTGGATAACCTGATCCTGATTGGCGAAGATCACCGCCGCGCATCCGGCTCTGCTCGCCCTCAGGATCGTCACCGGGGTCGCCAGCCCGTCGATCAGGCAGGCGCGTCCCGCCCCCCGGTTCACATTTCCGTCCTCGAGCGCCAGAAGATCAGAGACGACGCCCTGGGCGCCTGTGGGACGCCCGAACGAGTGGGTCAGGCAGGCGATCTGCAATTGCTCAGGGGCCAGAACCTCAAGCGTGGCCCGGACCGGATAGCTGAGGAACGCGTCGAATTCATGGACGGTCACGGGGACCCCGCCGGCCCGGAGCCGATCGGCGATATACTCCGCAGCGCGCGCCTCGCCGGGTCCTCCCGTGTCGCGCCGCACCCCCGAGAACCACTGCAGGTGCGCCAGCAGCCGCTCGGCGCTCACCGCATTGGCCATCATCGATTCTGCCGTCTTCACGTGATCACACCCTCCGTGACCCGCGCGCTCGCTCGCCGGACACTCGTCGGTCGCGCACGCGAGATTCGCCCGGGCCGGAATCGTCCGCCACGTGCGCATGACCCCGTGCGTCCGCTCGGCCGAGCCGACGGTGAAAAGCGCCGGCCGGGTGACCACGGGCGCGCGGAGCGAGAATCCCGCTCCAACCGGCCCGGAAGAAAATGACACGATGCGCGACCTTCTGCGTGCGGCCGCGGTCGACACGCGCCCGACTTGACGCGGGGGCCGCGTTTCGCCATCGGCGCACCCGCGTGCACCGCCTCGACCCCGCGGGAACCACCCGTCTGCACCGCGTGTGTTCGGTCCGGTCGAAGCCCACCCCTCTCCAACGCCGTGGGAGACGATAGGCACCGCTGCGGCGCGGTGGGTCAGCGCGCCGGGGCCTCGGTGAGAATCCGCCACACCCGGAGCACTTCGGCCACACTCCACGCCTGGCCGATGCATCCTCGGGGCAGGTGCGGGGGATCGCCTTCGAAGATCTCGGAGATCGTACCCAGCCCGGCATCGCGCAGGTGTGGTTCGAACGGGCGGAGGAATCCGAGCGCCACTTCCGGGTCGCGGTGGACCCGAAAGTGCGCCTCGGCATACGCGCCGAGGAGCCAGGCCCAAGCGGGTCCCTGATGATAGGCCCCGTCACGGCGGGAAACGTCGCCGGTATAGTCGCCGTGGTAACGGGGATCGTCCGGGCTCAGCGAACGCAGCCCGCCGGTCGTGAGCAGGGCGCGACCGACCGCTTCGACCACCGCAGCGGCCGCCCCCCCGTCGAGGAGCGGGAACGGCAGGGACACCGCCAGGATCTGGTTGGGCCGGATCGCCAGGTCGTCGCCGTCAGGGCCGTCCACGACGTCGGCCAGCGCCCCCCGGTCCGGCCGGACAAAGCGCGCGCGAAACGCTGCGCGCGCCCGGTCGGCCAGGTCGGCGTAGCGCTGTGACGCGGGATCGTGGCGGGCAGCGAGACACTCCACCAGCGTCCGCAGCGCGTTGTACCACAGGGCGTTGATCTCCACCGGCTTGCCGATGCGCGGGGTGACCACCCGGTCACCGACCTTCGCGTCCATCCAGGTGACCTGCCATCCGGGTTGCCCGGCACGGAGCAGGCCGTCTGTGGGGTCCACGCCGATCCCGTAGTTCGTCCCGGTCACGTGACGGTCGATGATCTCCCGCAGCACCGGCAGCAGCTCATCGGCGAGGCGCCGGTCGCCCGTCGCCTCGCGGTGCGCCCGCACGGCCAGCACGTACCACAGCGATGCGTCCGCCGTGTTGTACCCGGGATCGACCCCGGGCCGGTCGGGAAAGTTGTTGGGGATGAGGCCGTCGCGGACGTAGAGGGAGAACTCGCGGAGCACCGCCTCCGCGTCCGCGGGACGCCCCGTGCAGAGCGCGAGGCCCGGGAGCGCAATCATCGTGTCCCGCCCCCAATCGTTGAACCAGTGATACCCGGCGATGACCGTTCTCACGGCCGCGGCCTCGGGTCCGCGGCGGACGATGAACTGGTCGGCCGCGAGGACAAGCTGCCGGACGAGGGGGTGAACCCGTTCCGCCCCGGCCTGTGCGAGCAGCTCCCGCTGGCGGTCCTGCGCGGCGGTAAGGCTGCGATCGCCGTCGGGATCCGCACTCGCCTCCGCCGTCATGACGACCGTGAGGCTCCCTCCGGGGGGAAGGTGCGCCCGAAAGCTGCCGGGCGCGTACAGGTCGGCGCGGTCGTCCAACCCCCGCGCGGTCTCCTCGCGGTGGAGAAAGTTCCAGTACCACTCCCCGCCCGGGGCGAAGATACCAGCGGCGGCCTGCAGCCGGAATGGAACGGCCCCCGCGTGCGCGTGGATGATCGCCCCACCCGAGCCGGCCTCGACCTCGGGCGCCCATCCCCGTCCTGAGGTCAGCGTGTGAAAATCGCGATAGGTCACCAGCGGCGTGATCTCCAATTCCACACCGCAGCTGCCCCGCACCAGCCGGTACCGGAGATACGTCGTGTTGGCGCGCGCCGCCATCCACACGCGCTTCTCGAGCAGCGCGTCGCCAAACGCGTGGGTCCACACGGGGAGCATTCCCTCAAGGTGGAACGATTGGAGGTGGCGGTAACCGTGCGGATCGATCGTCCCCCCGCCCCACTCATGGGTGCACAGCGGGTACCGGCGCCCGTCGTACACGACCCACTCCACCAGCCCGCCGACGAGGACGGTGCGTCCGACCGGCGGGGCGAGCGCCGCCACGAGCAGTCCGTGATAGCGCCGGGTGCTCACCCCGGCCAGCGTCCCGGACGCGTAGCCCCCCAGGCCGTTTGTGACGAGCCACTCCCGGCGCAGACCTGACGGGAGATCGCCGCAGGTTTCGCGGCCGAAGGCGACGGCCGGGGCCGCGGGCCCCGCATCCGATGGGGGGAAGAAGGCGGACGGCACCGGGCGCTGGCTCAGCGGCCGCCGGTCTGCTCCAGCAGTTTGGCCACGAGCGCCGTCCACCCGGTCTGATGGCTGGCCCCGAGCCCTGCGCCCGAATCCCCGTGGAAGTATTCGTGGAACAGCAGGAGGTCGCGCCAGTGCGGGTCGCGCTGAAGCTCCTCCGATCCCCCGAAGACGGGGCGGCGCCCGTCCGGCCCACGGAGGAAGATGTGGGTGAGCCGCCGGGAGAGCTCCTGGCTGATCTGCCACAGCGTCATCTTCGTCCCGGATCCGGTTGGGCACTCGACCAGGAAGTCGTCTCCATAGTAATGGTGGAATCGCTGGAGGGCTTCGATGATGAGAAAGTTGATCGGGAACCAGACCGGACCGCGCCAGTTGGAATTTCCCCCGAACAGCCCGGTCCGGGACTCGGCGGGCTCGTACGCAATGGTCCTGACCACCCCGTCCATCTCGAGGACGAACGGGTGCGCCGCGTGGTACCGGCTGACGGACCTGATCCCATGATCGCTGAGGAATTCCTCAGGGTCCAGCATGCGTCGCAGCACGCGCTTCATCCGGTGCCCGCGCACAAGCGCGAACAACCGCCGCTCGCCCATGCCCGGTTGGTACCATCGCGACACCAACCCGGCCAGCTGTGGACGGTTGGCGAGGAACCACTCCAGCCGTTCCCGGAAGTCGGGGAGCTTCTGCAGCAGATCCGGCTCGATTGTCTCCACCGCCAGCAGCGGGATGACACCGACCACCGACCGAACCCGAAGCTGCTCCTCCCGGCCGCCGGAGTGCAACACGTCGAAGAAGAACTCATCCGCATCGTCCCACATCGCGATGCCGTCCCCGCCGATGTTGTTCAGGGCCCCGGCGATGTAGAGGAAATGCTCGAGGAACTTGGTGGCCACGTCCTCGTACGCAGGATCGTCGCGCGCCAGCTCGAGCGCGATCGCCAGCATGTTGAGGCAGTATACGCCCATCCAGGCCGTGCCGTCCGCCTGGTCGATGTGTCCGCCCCCCGGGAGCGGCTGGCTGCGGTCGAACACGCCGATGTTGTCGAGTCCGAGAAACCCGCCTTGAAAGACGTTTCGGCCTTCGACGTCTTTTCGGTTCACCCACCAGGTGAAGTTGAGCAGGAGTTTGTGGAATACGCGCTCCAGGAAGCCGCGATCGGCCTCCCCGGTGATCCGGCGGTCGATCTTGTAGACCCGCCACGCCGCCCAGGCGTGGACCGGCGGGTTGACGTCCCCAAACGCCCACTCGTATGCCGGCAGCTGGCCGTTGGGATGCATGTACCATTCGCGGAGCAGCAAGATCAGCTGCTGCTTGGCAAAGTGGGGATCGACGAGGGCCAGCGGGATGCAGTGAAACGCGAGGTCCCAGGCAGCATACCAGGGGAACTCCCAGGTGTCCGGCATGGACAGGATCTCGGCATTGTCGAGATGCCGCCAGTCCGCGTTCCGCCCGCGCTTGCGACCCGGGGGCGGCGGGGGCCCCGCCGGATCGCCGTCCAGCCACGTGGCGACGTTATAATGGTAGAATTGTTTGCTCCACAGAAGCCCGGCAAACGCCTGCCGCTGGACGCGCCGCGCGTCCTCCGGCATATCCGTCGGCCCGAACCCCTGGTAGAAGGCGTCCGCCTCCGCACGGCGCCGTTCGACGATCCCGGAGCTGTCGGCAAACGGATGGGCGGGGCGTCCCGGCGAGAGGCGGAGCTCGACCCGCTCCGCGGCCCCTGGGGCGATCCGAAACGTGTAGTGCGCGGCCACTTTCGTGCCCGCCCCGGTCGCGCTCACGGCTGACCGGCGCTGGTGCACGACCGCTTCGTGCACCCCGTCCTTAACCACGGGGGTCCGGTTGGCGACCCCCCACAACCGCTGAAAGTTCGTCTCGTTCTCCGTGAACAGGAGCTCGGGGGTGCCCTCGCAGGCGAACCAGCGTTCCCCGAGGGACTGGTGGACGGCACGCACCAGGCGGTACCCCGGGGGCGCCTCAGGAGATCCCGCGGTCGCCGGGCTGACGCGCAGTTCCGGTCGGCGGTCGTCCCCCCCCCACGCCCACGTATTGCGAAACCAAAGGGTCGGAAGCACGTGCAGCGGGGCAGCTGTGGGGCCGCGGTTGGTGGCGGTGATCCGAATGAGAATATCTTCGGGGTCGGCCTTGACGTACTCGACAACGACGTCGAAGTACCGATCCTCGGCGAAGATGCCGGTATCGATCAGCTCGTACTCCGGCTCATTCTTACCCCGGCGCCGGTTCTCGGCCACCAGGGCAGCGTATGGGAAGGCCCGTTGAGGGTACCGGTACAACGCCTTCATATACGCATGTGAGGGCGTACAGTCGAGGTAGTAGTAGCACTCTTTGAGGTCTTCGCCGTGATTCCCCTCGGTCCCGGTCAGCCCAAACATCCGCTCCTTCAGGATGGGGTCGGCTTCATTCCACAAGGCGAGCGCGAAGCACAACAGCCCGCGGCTGTCGCAGATCCCGAGCAGGCCGTCCTCGCCCCACCGGTACGTGCGGGAGCGAGCGTGGTCGTGCGGAAAGGACTCCCAGGCCGCGCCCTCGGCAGAGTAATCCTCGCGCACGGTCCCCCACTGCCGCTCGGAAAGATAAGGACCCCATCGGTACCAGCCCGCCCGGCCTTCGCGCGCCTCGACGAGCCGACGCCGCTCGGCCTGGGGATCAAACGCCGTCATCTCTACCTCCGGTCGCCTGCCGCCCGCTCCTGGTCCGTGGGCCGACACCGGCGGCGGCCCCGGCGGGTCCGGTACCGCGCCTCCCCTCTTGCGTCGTGCCCCTCTATCTTCAGTAGTGCCCCTTCATTATATAAAGAAGTCCAAATGCGCTGGACGGCGGGGCGCTGGCGGACGGAGGCGAGTCGGCTCCGCCCTCGAACCCTACCGGGACAGGGGGACGCCGACCGGAAACGCGGCCCCCCGGGAAGGAGAAAAGATGGCCGCGGTCCGCATCGTCATCCCGGACGACAGCCCGCCGGTGATCTCCGGCACCCCCGCACTCGAGCGTATCCGAGCGTCGGCCGAGACGATCGTGCATACGTCGCCGCCCGACTCCGAGGATGACCTGATCCGGCGGCTGAGAGACGCGCACACCGTCGTCAACATCCGCGGCTACTGCAAGTTCACGGCCCGCGTCCTCGAATCCGCCCACGGGGCGCTGCGGCATCTGGCGATCTGGGGCACCGGCACCGACAACGTGGATCTCGCGGCGGCGCGCCGGCTCGGCATCGTCGTCTCCAACACGCCCAACACCGCGACCGACGCCATCGCCGAACACTGCTTGGCCCTCCTCCTCGCCGTCGCCCGAAGGCTGCCCCACCTGGACGCGACCGTGAAGCGCGGGGAGTGGGAGCGCGGGATGTTGTTCCAGTGCCTGGGGAAGACCCTCGGCATCATCGGCACCGGCGCGATCGGCACCCGGTTTGCCGAACTGGGACGCGTGATCGGCATGCGGGTCATCGCCTGGACGCTGCACCCTGATCCGGCGAAGGCGCGGCACGGCGGGTTTGCCTACACCCCGACCCTGGAGGCGCTGCTCGAAGAGGCCGATGTCGTCTCCCTCCATCTGCGGTCCAGCCCGGAGACCCGGGGACTGCTCGGGGCGGCCCAATTTGCGAGGATGCGGCCGGGATCGATCTTCATCAACACGGCGCGCGGCGATATCGTGGACGAGGCGGCGCTGGCCCAGGCCCTGCGGGCGGGGAAGCTGGGGGGGGCGGGGATCGATGTGTTCCTCAAGGAACCGATCACCAATGATGCACCGCTGCTCGGCTGCGACACCGCGGTCCTGACCCCGCACACGGCGGGGACCACCCCGGAGGCCCTCGTCAACGGCCTCAACCTCTGCGCCGAGAATGTGACGCGGTTCCTCGCCGAAGGCAAGGTGGTGCACCGGGTCGTATAAGGTGGTGCACCGCGACGACACTGACGAGGAGTCGATGATGGCCGCAACCTATGAGATCGACGCGCTGAGCCCGGGCGGGCGCGAGGTGGATTGGTCCACCCGACTCTTCATGGCGCCGAGTGGGGAGACCACGACGTCGGCCTACTTCCTGTGGTTATTGCGGGGGCCGGCCGGGCCGATCCTCGTGGATACCGGGTTCACCCCGCGTCTCGCCAAAGCCAAGGGGTTGTCGGATCAGCTGAAGCTGCGCACGCGCGACGAACTGCTTGCCACCGCCGGGGTCGACCCGAATGCGGTCAAGACCGTAATCCTCACCCACACGCATTGGGACCACTTCGATCTCGAAGGATTCCTCCCCAAGGCAACCTTTTGGGTTCAGCGCCGGGAAGTGGAGTTCTGGGACGGGTTCGGCGGCCAGGACCGATGGACGCGCCGCTTCCTCAGCGACTGCTACGCCCAGGACCTGGAGGCGGTGCGCTCGAGCGGGCGGCTCAACGTGGTCGACGGCAACCTCGAGCTCGTCGAGGGCGTGCGTTTGGAGTGGGTGGGCGGTCATTCGCCCGGGATGCAGATCGTGGTCGTGCAGACGGGCAAGGGGCCGTTCGTGATCGCCAACGACGCCTTGACGACCTACCGCAACCTCCGCGACTGGGTCCCGCCCGCGATCCACCTCAACAGCGTCGCGGAGTGCCTGGGGGCGATGGCCCGGATCAAGAGCGTGGCAAACGGCGACGAGGGGCGGATCTGTCCCGGGCACGACGGGGAAGTGTGGAAGAAGTTTCCCGAGGTCAAGCCGGGGGTCTACCGCCTCGCCTGAATCGCCGGACGGCGAAGCCCGGAGCCCCTATTGGGGACGGCGCCGGAGGTGTGAGGAGGAGAGGACGGCGGGGTTGAGCACCCGGACCGGGGTCCCCGCCAGGAAGGCCCGAATGTCGTCCGCGGCGTCCCGGTAGAAGACCTCGTAGCCCTCAACCGTCACGTACCCGAGGTGGGGGGTGATCACCACGCGCTCCAGCCGTCGAAACGGATGGTCGAGGGGCAGCGGCTCGTCATCGAACACATCCAGGCCGGCCCCGGCCAGCGTCCGCTGCTCGAGCGCCTCGATCATGGCCGTCTCGTCGATGATGGGCCCGCGCGAGGTGTTGACCAGCAGCGCACTCGGCTTCATCAGGCCGAACTCCCGCCGCCCCAGCACGCCGGTCGTCCGGGCGCTCAGCTTCAGGTGGATCGTGACGACGTCCGCGCGGGAGAGGAGTTCATCCTTCGACACCAGGGTCGCCCCGAACTGCGCCGCGCGCTCGCCGGTCAGATTCTGGCTCCACGCGATCACCGTCATGCCAAACGCGCGCCCGATCGTCGCCACTTGCGAGCCGAGCGTCCCGAGCCCGATGACCCCGAGCACCTTCCCCTGCAGCCCGGTGCCGAGCGTCGTTTGCCAGTGGCCGCCCCGCGTCGCCCGGTCCTCGTGGGGAATGTGACGCGCCAGAGACAGGATCAACCCCCAGGTGAGCTCCGCGGTCGGGTACTTGAGGCCGCCCGTCCCGCAGACCACGATCCCCAACCGTGTGGCGCTGTCCACGTCGATTGAGGCGTTGGCCATCCCCGTCGTGACTAACAGGCGAAGCTCGGGCAACCGCTGCAGCAACGGCCCAGGAAAAGGGGTGCGCTCGCGCATGGCGACCACGGCGTGAATCGGTGCGAGACGCTCGCCGACGCGACCCGCGTCCTTCAGGTGGTCGCGGTAGACGTGGACCTCGGTGTCCGGGCCGAGCGCGTCCCAGTCCGCCAGGGTCGCGGCGACGCCTTGGTAGTCGTCGAGGATCGCGACCCTCAGCATGCCGCCTCTCCCGGAAGGGAACCTACTCGCCCCAGGTCTCCCGCAGGACCCGGACCCAGTTGCCGTGGGCGAGCTTCCGGAGATCCTCCCCCGCATACCCGCGATCGCGCAGCGCCTGGAGGAGCTTGGGCAGCCCGGCGGCATCCTTCAGTTCCGCGGGCATCGTCGCCCCGTCGAAATCCGAGCCCAGGCCGACGTGGTCGATCCCCATCCGCTCCACCATGTGCTGGACGTGATCGACCATGCGGGAGAGGGGGACGTGGGGATCCCGCCCCCCGTCCCCGCGCAGAAACCCGACGTGATAGTTGAGGCCGACGATTCCTCGGCTCTCCCGGACCGCGTCCAGCTGCTTGTCCGTCAAGTTCCGCGGCGACGCGGAGAGCACGTGGGCGTTCGAATGCGTCGCCACCAAGGGCGCGGTGGAGAGGGCGGCAACGTCCCAGAAACCTCGCTCGGTGATGTGCGAGAGATCGATCATCACCTTGCGACGGACCAGTTGGCGGACCAGCTCTTTGCCGCGATCGGTCAGCCCCGCACCGATGTCCGGCGAACTCGGGAATTTGAACGGGACCCCCTGCGCATACCGATTGCGCCGGCTGTGCGTCAGCCCGACCGAACGCAGCCCTGCGGCGTGGAACGCCTCGAGCGCGTACCCGTCGGGGTCAAGGGGTTCGGCCCCCTCGAAGTGCAAGAGCATGGCGAAGACGCCGCCCCGGAGGCACTCCTGAAGTTCGGACGCGGTGTGCACGATCTTGACCTGCCCGTTCGAGGCCTGCGCGATCCGCAGCAGCCGTCCCAAGAGGTGCAGCGCCTGCGACTGGGCGTAGTCGAGCGGCATCGGCTCGGGCCACGTGCTCTCGTCGGCGTACAGCTTCATCGCCGCGTCGGGAGCCGCGCGGTCGCCCTTGCTCATCTCCACGGCGATGGGGTCATAGATGTACACGGCGAAGAACCCGCCTCCCAGCCCGCCGCTGCGGGCGCGGGGCAGATCGATGTGCCCCTCGCCCGTGCGGTCGAAGAACGACCGCCCGGTCTTGACCAGGCTGAGGATCGTGTCGTTATGCCCGTCGAAAATCAGGGGATCGCTGGACGTCGTCGGTGTCATGGCCTCCCGCTTCGGGGCGTTCGCGCGGGTCCCCTGCGTGGTTCCCCCGTGGAACCGCGCGCGGTCCCGACGATCGACGCCCGCGCCGGATGAAGGTGCGCCCGGCCTATGGAGAGGACCGGACCTTGCGGATTTGGCAGAATCCCTGGGCTTCGATGCGCAGGGCGTGATTGAACCTGCTGCGGAAGTTCTCGAACGCCACGTGCGCGGTGAGCTCCACCATCTCCTCTTCGGAGAAGTGCGTCCGCAGGGTAGCGAACAGTTCGTCCGAGACATCGTGACCGCTGACGGTCATCCCGTCGGCGTACTGGAGCACCAGCCGTTCGAGCGCCGAAAACACCGGGCTGGTGGCGTAGTCGCCGAGGTGCGCGAACTTTTCTTCAGCTATTCCGGCCGCCTCGCCCGAGGCGGTGTTGATATCCACTCAGAACGGACACCCGTTGATGGTGGCGACCCGCACGTACACGAGATACCGCAGCGCAGGAGGGATGAGGGGGGCATCACGCATCGCCTGGCTCCACTCGCGATACGCGCGCTGCAGGGCGGGACGTCGGGTCCACACCTGTGTCGTGTGGAGCGGTGTGCCGTAGCGAGCGGTCTCTTGCACCAGGAGCTCGCGCATGTCGGCGGGCAGCGTAGACGCATTTGGCGGGGTGATGCGGCTCATGGGAACCCTCCCTCCGGAGCCTGTCCGCGTCACAGTTCTACAGCGCACCGCCCCCCTCCCGTCGGGGGCGTCGTCAGGTGGAAGACCGCTGATCCGACGCGGGGCTATTTGAAGATCGAGAACTCGATCTCCTTAGCCGTGATGAACTCGAGCAGCGCGGGCGTGCCCTGCCGAGTCTTGCCCACCGCGCGCTTAATCGCCGGGATGATCGCGCCCGGCTCGGTCACCCGCTCCCCGTACCCCCCCAACGCCTGCGCCAGCGCGGCGTAGTTCCCGGAGATGTCGGTGCTGCGGTATTTCTGGGTGGCCACTTTCATCACCGGCAGCTCGATCGCCATAGAAGAATTGTTGAGCAACACCGACAGGATCGGGATGCGCTCGCGCACCGCGGTCTCGAAATCCATACCGGTGAACCCGATGGCCGCGTCACCCCACACGTTGAGGCAGAGCTTCTCGGGCGATTCGAGCTTGGCCCCCATGGCCAGCCCAAGCCCGTACCCGAGCTGAGTCGTCTTGCCCCAGCCGATATACGAGAGCGGGGTCGTAGCCTGCCAGAACGGTGAGAGCTGGTCGCGCGGGCTTCCGGCATCGTGCGTGATGATGGTGTTCGCCACGTCAACCGTGTGCAACAAATCCCAGATCACTCGGTACGGCGACAACGGCGTCGCCTCCGACGTCAGCTTGGGCATCCACTGCTCCAGCCAGTCCGCGCGCACGCCGGCAATCTCCTTTGCCGTGTGCGCGGCCTCCTCCCGCCGCGCCGCGCGCACCCGATCCTTCACCGCCGCCAGCAGCGCCTCGAGCGTCAACCCGGCGTCCCCCAACAGGATGTGGTCGACCGGAATGTCCTTGTTGATGTCGGCCGGATCGAGCGTGGCGTGAATGATCACCTTGCCGGACGGCATGGCCACCCCGTAGTTGGTGGTGGCGAAGCTACACCCGATGCCGAGGATGACGTCGCTGGACTCCAGGAACAGGTGGACGGGTTTGGGGATGGAACGGCCGCCCGAACCGAGCGAGAGCGGGTGGGTCTCCGGGAACGCGCTCTTCCCCTCCAGGCTCGTGGTCACGGGAACGCCGAGCCACTCGGCGAGCTCCCGCAATGACCCCCAGGCGCGGGCGTAGTGGACCCCTTGCCCGGCGTAGAGCACCGGGCGGCGCGCCCCCACCAGCACGTCCGCGACCCGTTCGACCGCCTTGGGGTCGGGGGCGGTCCGGGAAGCGAGCGCGGGGCGGTAAACCAGGGGCTCGGGGACCTCCTCGGTCAGCACGTCCGACGGAATCTCCACGAGCGCGGGCCGGGGCCGCCCGTTCCTTACCTGGGTGAAGGCGCGGCGCATCGCGGCCGGCACCTCGCCCGGGAGCACGACCTGCTCCGCCCACTTCGTGACGTGGCGGTAGTTCAGGGCCGCGTTAAAATTCGGGGGGATGTTCGTGAGGCGGCGCGGGTAGCCCGCCGGCAGCACCACGATGGGCACCGAGTCCCCGTACGCTTGAGCGACGCCGCCGAACGAATTCTCCGCGCCCGGCCCGTGCTGCATGGCGAAGACCCCAATCCGCCTTCCCGAGGAGGTCCGACTCACCGCATCGGCCATATGGAGCCCGGTCCGCTCCTGCCGGACGATGATCGTCCGGATGTCCGCCGCGGCCGCGGCCTCGATGATGGGATTGACAGGATACCCGATCAAAAACTCAACGCCCTCGCGCTTCAGGATCTCCGCCACCGCCGCCGCTGCTTTCATCTTCCTCCGCCTCCTCCGCCTCCCGGCCCGAGCGGCTCTTCTCGCGCGGCCCGCATCCGTCCTGTCCCCACCGGGCCACCGTCCGATGGGTCACCCCTCGTGGCGTGGGGTGGCCGGCCGGGGAGACCCTCCCCCCCCACCGCGGTCTCCTCACCGCTGCAGGATGGGCCGCTGGTGATCGGGCAGCACCGCCCACACGTGGGGGGGACGCTCGACGGCGCGCGGAAGCGGCTCACCGGCCATCAGCGTGAGTGTGTTCACGAGACGGCGCGTCCCCGTGCGCCGCTGCATGGCCACGTCGTAGAACACGTACTCCCCCTCCTCAAGCCGGAACAGGGCAAGATCTGCCTGGCTGCCCGGCCGGAGCGTGCCGAGTTCCGGCCGCCGCACCGCCGCCGCCGGGCGCGAGGTCGCCCGCTCGATCACATCGTGCAGGCTCATCCCGAGGTTGAGGAACTTCGAGAGGGTCGTCGGCAGATCGAACATGGGCCCCTGGACGCTTAATTGGTGAATATCGCTGCTGATGACGTCGGGAAGGACCCCCTGGTCGATCAGGCGCTCGGTCACCTCGTAGCTGAACGAACCCGCACCGTGCCCGATGTCGAGGATGAGCCCGCGATCGTGCAGCACCTTGACGTCGGTGCGGAGGTTGCCGTCCGGCGCGACGATCCTGTGGGTGCCGCCGGTGAAGCAGTGGGTGAGGATATCCCCCGGACGCAGCAACTCTACGATCTCCGCAATCGTCGGGGGGCCGCTGCTGATGTGGACCATCAGCGGGAGCTCAACGCGGTCGGCCAGGTCGCGGGCGCGCTGAAGGGCGCGGATGCCGGTCCCCCGTGTGGTGCGGTGATCGATCCGGGCCTTGACGCCGAGGATCAGGTCGCGGTTGGCGTCAACGATCTTCACCGCCAGATCGACATCGCAATAGTCCAGGTTGGCAAACTCCCACGTGGGGGCGATCAAGCCGATCGATGAGAGGTTCAGGAAGGCGCGAATCCGGGCGCGGCTGGGTTCGATGATGTACCGGCGAAACCCGGGGAAACTGTAGGCCCCCGCGCTCCCCACGTCGATCCAGGTCGTGACCCCGCTGCGGGCGGCCACCGGATCGGCCTCGATCCCCCAATATGTCCCGCCCCAGTAGACGTGGGTGTGCAGATCGACCAACCCCGGTGTCACGATCTGTCCCCCAGCGTCGACGACCCGCACCCCCCGCGCCCGATCAAGCGTCCGCTCGATGGCGGCGACCCGCCCCCCGGCGATCCCGACATCGTATCGGCCCTCGATACCGGCCGCGGGATCGAGCACCTCCCCGCCGACCACAATCGAATCGAACCGCCCATCCCCACCGCCCGCCGCCTGCGGCCCCATCGCTCCCCCCTCTGCCCGCGTCCGATGTCATTCAGAGTTAGGACCACGGCCGGCGCGTTCCTGCTTCGGGCACGACTCGGCGGGAGGAGAGGAAGAGGAGATCGCGGGGAACTGCGGCAAGAAAGAGCCACAGTGCGAATCGCGAAACCCCCCTTTCATCTCGTCAGGGCCCTGCTGCGCAGAGCATCCCGACGCCGCCTCCCCGCAGGGTTCTCCGCTTCGCAGGTGGTGCGCGGCCGCACCTGGGCGTGCACGGATCTGGGGGCGTTCTCACGCCCGCTCCCGAATCTCGGCGGCGTAGAAGGGGTCGTGATCATGGAGGATCGTGACCCCGAGTTCTACCTGTCCTTCCAGGACTATGCTCCCGGGGCGGTAACCCGCCTCAACCGCCACGGCCCACTCCGCGCGTGGTCAACCCAGCAGGACCTCAAGGAGTTGGTCGCCGGGCTTAACGCGCAAGGATTGAAGGTGGCGATTGGATTTTGGAGCTACGGGGGGTGGTGGCTGCACCGAAAGCCCCGATGGCTGCGGGAGCATCCGGAGTTGCGGCGGCCGCCGTTGAGCAGCCACCTCTATCCCTTCGTGCGGCTCCATCGTGAAGGGATCGAGTATGCGGAGTATATCGCCCGGCAATACGAACGGTTGCACACGGCGTTCGGATTCGACGGGCTGATGCTGGGGGACGGCCTGTGCGGATTCGGCAGCATATGGGATCCCGACCTGTACCGGGACAAAGCCCCCACCATCCCGCAGTGGACCCGACTCTACGCCACCATCGCCGGCACGGTTCACCGCACCGGCGGGACGCTGCTGGCGTACGATCAGATGGGGTTTCCCTATACCGAGGCGCGGGAACACGGCGTCGACTATCGGGACCTGGCCGGCGCCGGCCTCGACGTCCTTGTCTACCAATCGTATCCGCAGGCGTGGGCGGGATTCTGGCTCGATGAATATCCCAACCGGTTCGACCTGCGCGCCTCGGTGAACAACCTCAAGACGATCACGGCCAGCCTGGAGGGCACGACCGCCAAGGTATTCTATACGGTGGAACTCGGTGATGCCGTGGAGCGGTGGCAGGCCGATCCCGAAAGGACCCTCGCGCAGATGGACGCGCTCGACCCTTTAGCGGCGGGGCGCTTCCTCGTCTGGGCGAACGACACCTTCGCGCGGCACCCGCAGCCGGTAGGAGGATCGCGCTGATTGGAACCGCGCCTCCGTTGTATGGTGCACCACTTCCCGGGAGTGTCAAATCATCGGCACATTCGGGATCGCGTGGGGCGTCGCCCCCGCGCGTGGCTTGACCGGGAAACGATCCTCCCTATCCTCCCGCGGACCTGCCTGCGGCTCGCACGGTGTCCATCAGCGCGGCAACTCGACGCAAATGGGGCACGGCTCCGGTGCGACCCCCCCCGCTGGCCACCGCGTCCACGACCTCCTGGATCATGAACAGCACGGGATCGTCCACCCAAGGGAGGAGCGCGGCATCGCTCGTGAGAAGGCCGAGGGCCGCCGCGTAGGGCTCGAGGCGTACAGCCTGCCGCGACCCGATGATCTCAAGCTCGACCTCCCCCACAGCAAGTGAGGGCACGGACGCGGGCAGGCACCGCGAGAGCTCGATCGTGGCGATCAGGTCATCTTCGAACCGAATGATGCTGACCGCGGTATCGTCGACCCCGGCTTCGAAGAGCGCACCGGACCAGGCGTGAACGCGCCGCACCCGGGCGGGTGTCGCGGTCAGGAGCACGTCGAAGACCTCCCACGCCGCCTCCTCCAGCACCGCGCGCCGCGGGTGCGCGCGATCGTCGCGTGGAAGGCGAACGGCCGCGTAGGCGGAGTGTAGCGTCCCCAACGCGCCGTCGGCGACCAGCCGCAGCGCGGTCCGGCCGGCATGGGTGTGGCGCAGGGCCCCCCCTGAAATGAGCGCCGCGTGGCCCCGCCCCTCGGCGGCGGCCAGGCGGTCGAGGTCGTCCGCCCGGGTCGCGGCGGGGACGGGGCAGAGCACGACCTTCCCCGCCGCAAGCGCCGCTTCCACGGCCCTCCCTTTTTCGGGATCGCTGCTCAGGACGAGCACCGCCGGGAGTGACGGATCGCGGGCCAGCGTCTGCCAGTCCGGGGACCACTCGGCCCCCACCCCATCGGCCAAGGTGTTCGCGCCATCGCGATCTTGACCGCATGGGCTTGGGGACCAACGGGCGATCCGCGCCCCGGAGAGCGGGGCGTCGTGCCCGGCGACCGCACGGGCGTGGCGGTCGGCGCCGATGACCCCCAGCGGGATCGGCGCGTTCATGCCCGGCCCCCCGCGGCGTCCGCCCCGGGCTGCGGCGTGAGCCGCACGACGTGGCCTGTGTGGGCCGACTCCGCCGCGGCGAGCGCCAGCCGCAGGGCGGCGCGCGCTTCCTCGGGCGGCATCGGCACGGGACGGTCCTGTTGCACCGCGTCCACAAAGCCCGTCCACTCGCGCGCGTACGCCGTCAGGTTGTGCAGGAGAACCCGGCCGCTTTCCGGATGGTCGGCGCCTTCATCGCGGTAGCGCGTCAGGCTGACAAGATCATGGTCCCTGGCGCGGACGGCGCCGTGCGTGCCGTAGATTTCGCACTGGTGGAACGCCGGGTACCCGGGGGGCAGGCAGTTGCTGATTTCCGTGGAACCGATGGCCCCGCTCGCAAAGCGGACCGTGTACGTGATGAAATCCGGCACCCCCCGGTTTCCCTCCACCGTCACCTTATGCTCCGCGGCCACCCACACGGGTTCCGAGCCGGCGAACCAGCGGAGCAGATCCGCCTCGTGGATCCCGTTGGTCAACGCCGCCCCCACGGACATCGAGGGGTCACCCGTCCAATGCTCGGCCGTGTAGTACCCGCGGGACACTCCCAGCGGCGGACGAGACCGACGCTCGTTCTCCCGGATCAGCCGGACGGTTCCGACCGCTCCCCGATCGATGGCTCCGCGGATCTCCATGTAGCGCCGGGTGAACCGGCGGCTGTGCCCGATCATCAGGTGCACCCCCGCGGCGCGGCACGCCGCGATCATCGCGTCGGCGTCGGCGAGCGAGGGCGCCATCGGCTTTTCGCACAGCACGTGCTTCCCCGCCGCGGCGGCGACCTCCGTCCACTGGCGGTGTGAGGCCTCCGGCGTCGCGATCATCACCACGTCGAGATCGCGGCGCCGGACGAGCTCGTGCCCGTCGGTGTAGACCGCGGCCGACCACGGCGCCGCGGCCGCTCGTGCCGCCGCTTCGTTCAGGTCGGCCGCCGCGACCAGGCGCACCCGGTCGCTCAAGGTGTACATCGCCGGCAGGTGCGCCGTCTGGGCGATACTGCCGCAGCCGATCAGCCCCACCCGCAGCGCGGCCATTCGTCCTCGCCTACCATCCGAGCGCATAATTGCGCTCGCCGCGCGAACTCGCCGCGCCCTCGATCACCTTCCGGTCCGGATCGTATGCCACCGCGGTGGTGTAGTTGAGGCTCCAGGGGTCCACGACCTTGACGAGATGACCGCGCCGCCGGAGCTCCTCGACCACCGCGGCGGAGACACGACCCTCGAGGACCACCTCCCGCGGCCGCGCCTCCCTCGGGTAAAACGAGCTCGGCGCGTGCCCGGTGTGAAAGCTGGGGGCGTCGATCGCATCCTGCAGGTCCATCCCGAAGTCCACGACGTTCAGGAAGAACTGCAGGCTCCATTGATCCTGCTGATCGCCGCCCGGGGTGCCGAAGACCAGATAGGGCCGCCCCTCCTTCATCACCAGCGATGGGGAGAGCGTCGTCCGAGGACGCTTCCGCGGCCGCAGCGCCGCCGGGTGGTCGGGGTCGTTGAGCCAAAACATCTGCCCCCGGGTCCCCAGGCAAAACCCCAGCCCGGGGATGATCGGCGAACTGCGAAACCACCCGCCGCTTGGCGTGGCGGAGAACATGTTCCCCTCCGCATCCACAGCTCGGGTGCCGGTGGTCCCCCCCTGCCAGGCACGCCCCCGGACGGGCGAGGCGTCCGCTTCCCTCTCGCTTCCCTGAAAGGGGTACGGATCACCCGGGCGCAGCTCCGGTGACGCGGTGTGCGGATCGATGAGCGCGCGCCGTGCGTCCGCGTACGGCGTGGAGAGCAAACCCCGTAACGGGACATCGACGAACTCGGGATCGCCGTAGTACCGCTCGCGGTCGGCCAGCGCCAGCTTGGCCACCTCGGTCAGGGTGTGGATGTAATCCGCGGAGTTGTGGCCGAGCCGGCGCAGGTCGATGCCGTCGAGCAGGGTGAGCTGCTGCAGAAAGACGGGCCCCTGGGACCACGGCCCGCACTTGTGGACATCGCATCCGCGATAGCGCACCCGAACCGGGCTCTCGATTCTGGTGTCGAAGGTCGCGAAGTCCTCCTCGGTCAACAGCCCGGAGGAGACCACGCCGTTGGCGTCCCGCACCGACGTGTCGCGCTGAAAGGCCACGATCTCACGCCCGATCGGTCCACGATAGAAACAATCTCGCGCGGCCGCAAGGGCCGCGCTCCGGCCGCGCGACGTGGCGCCCCGCTCGGCCTCGACGAGGCGCTCGAACGTCCGGGCGAGATCCGGGTTCCGCCAAGTGTCCCCCACCCCCGGGGGCTTCCCCCCCGGCAGGAACAGGGCCGCCGAAGTCGGCCACTCCGCCCGAAATCTCCCGGCGCACTGTTCGATGGAGCGGAGCATCCCCTCGTACATCGGGAACCCGCCGGCGGCCAGCTCGATCGCGGGTGCCAGCACCTGTTCCAAGGTCAGGGTGCCGTACCGGTGGAGCGCGGTGATCAGCGCATCGGGGACGGCGCAGACCCCGGCCGGGAGGAACCCGTCACCCGGGATCAACGTGATGCCCCGCCCGCGGAACCACTCGATCGTCGCCGCGGCCGGGGCCCGCATGTTGCCGTTGATCGCGACGACCCGACGGTCGCGCGCGGTATACATCAGGATGGGAGCTTCCCCCCCGAACCCGAAGCTTTGGAATTCCAGGACCGACTGCGCGAACACCATCGCCACCCCGGCATCGACCGCGTTGCCGCCGAGCAGGTGCATGCGCATGCCCGCCAGGCTCGCCAGGTAGTGCCCGCACGAAACCACGAGGGACCGACCCCGGATGACCGGACGGGTGGCGCTTAGGGTAAACTGCCAGTCGTGGTAGGCGGTGTTGACGCTCATCTCCGCCCGGCGCAGCGCCGGACGCTCGTGCTGCCTGCACCGGCTCCATCTCGAGGCCTCATCGCGATCCCCCCCTGATCCATCCTGCCCGCAGGATTTCATGGACCACGCGGAGTCTCCTCCCACCCCCGCCTGGTGCTGCCGCCGACCTTCACCGTATACTGAATTGGGAACGAATCGACGCCGTGACCGGAGATCGGAGCGCGATAGCATCCCCCGCTGGGGTGACCCCGCGTGAGCCGTCCAGCCTGCGCGTGCTCACGCTGACGACGCTGCAGCAGGCCGGACTGACGTCCATTCGCTTCGGCCTCCCGATCCTGGCGCCGTACTGGCGAGACGCGTTCCACCTCTCGCTGGCACGGGTCGGTGTGCTGTTGGGCGCCTTCGATCTCGGCGCGCTGCTGCTGTTCATCCCGATCGGTCTCCTGACCGATCGGTGGGGCGGTGCGGGCGTCCTCGGCGCGGGCGCGCTCTTCACTGCCGCGATGACGGCCGTGACCACCCGGGCTAACGGATATTGGCCGCTCGCGCTGCTGCTCGCGATCGCCGGGCTGGGATGCGGCAGCGGACAGACGGCGGGGACGCGTACGTCGTGGGATGGGTGGCCCTGGCCGCCGTCATGGCCTGGGCCCTCGCGGCGACCGCGCGAATCCCCGAACCAGCGGCGAGAACCCGCGGAGTGTCCAGCGCCCCCCACCGCGTCCGATGAATCCGCGTCCGCTCGCCCGACCCGCCACTGCTTAAACGGCGCGCGCGGCGGGGCGTTCAGTACGTGGCGTTGCGGCCCCCGTCGACCACCAGGTCTTGTCCCGTGACGAACTCGCTTAGGATCAAGCCCATCACCGCCTGGGCGACGTGCTCCGGGTTGGCACAGGCGCCGAGCGGCGTTTGTGCGGCGGACTCCGCCTCGATGGCCTGCGCGAACGCCTCGCCCCTCGCCATCCGCGCCCAGCGCGTCACCACCTGTCCCGGTGAGACCGAGTTGACGCGCACCTCCGGGGCCAGCGCGATGGCCAGCCCGCGGGTCAGCTGGATCAGCGCCGCCTTCGACACACCGTAGGGCAGCGAGGAGCCCGCCCCCCGGTGTCCGGAGATAGAGGCGACGTTCACAATCGCCCCCCGCGCCGCCCGCAGGGCGGGCGCCGCAGCCCGTGAGCAGTAGAACGCCCCCAAAAGGTTCACGCCGAGAATCGCGTCCCAGACCTCGTCGGTGACCGCATCGAGGTTCGGGAAGTCCAAATAGCGGGTCGTGCCCGCGTTATTCACCAGCACGTCGAGGCGGCCAAAGCGATCGACCGTGCGAGCGACCAGCGCCTTGACCTCATCCTCCCGCGCGACATTGGCCTGGACCGCCACGCCTTCGCTGCCGGCCTGGGCGAGTTCGCGAGCGGTCTTATCGGCATCATCCCGGGAGCGCGAATAGTTCACAATTACGGCGCGGGCTCCGGCGCGGGCGAGGGCGTGGCACACGGCCCTGCCGATACCGGTACCGCCCCCCGTCACGATCGCGACGCTTCCTTTCTCCAGTCCCATGGCGAGCCCCCCAACGAAGATTCCGCCGCCCCCCGAGCTGAGTTCACGGGGGACCCCGGATCGCAAGGACGGTCCCCGGCGCAGCGGACGGTCGTGCCGTCCGCATCCGACGCGCGCGCGCAGTTTTCCTCCGCAGGAGCCTCCCCCCGCCCCCCGAATCATCTGTGGGGCCGGGCGCCCACGGCTCGCACCGGGGCGTCTTCGGGTTGAGAGGACTCATGGCCTCCGTGCTTATTCTGGTTTCCGCGTTCTTCTTCGGGATCTCTCCGATCCTCGCCAAGATCGCCTACGCGTATGGCGTGACCCCGCTCACACTCCTGTCAGTTCGCGCCACGTTCGGCGGCCTCTTCGTCTGGATCGGGCTCGCCGCCGCGCGGGGCGTGCCCCCCCTGCCCCGGCCGCTGCTCCTTCGCCTCATCGGCCTCGGCGTGACGATCGTCCCCTTTCAGGTCTTCGCGTATTTCTATGCGCTCTCGGTGCTGCCGGCCTCGTCCGCTTCGGTCATCGCCAACACCTCGCCCGTCCACGTCGCCTGGATGGGGCGGGTGTTCCTGGGGGAGTCCCTCCAGCCGGCAGATTGGGCGATCCTGGTCGGGATCGTGGGCGGGGCTCTCCTCGTCGCCGGACAGACCCCCCACGCCGGACACACACTCGGACTCGTGGCGGTGGTCACGGCCACACTGGCGTCGGCCTTCTATCTGGTCGCCCAGCGGCGCCTCGTCCAAGACGTTCCCCCTCTCGGCGTTCTGGCGGTGGTGCTCCCCTGTTCCGCCGTTATGTATTGGGGGATGGGTCTGGCGACGGGGCAGATTCACCTGTCCATACCTCTCCCCGCGGTCTTCGCCGTTTCAGGGGCCACCATCCTCGGCTCCGTCGCATCATTCCTGTTGCTCATCGCGCTCCAAGTCACCCCGGCAACCCGCACGGCGATGCTCGGGATGCTTGAACCCGTGGTTGCCGTCGTGTTCAGCATCTTGCTGCTCAGCGACAGGGTCACCTGGCTGAGGGCAATCGGCATCGTGATCGTCCTCAGCGGCATCACGGCGCTCCACACCCGCCGCGCCTAGGTGAGCGACAGCGGCGGTCTCCGATCGCTGCCAGGATTCGCGTTGAGGTCGCAACGCGCGCCACGGGACCGGGCAGATTCAGGCACCGGTTGGGCCCCACGACAACCGTGTGTGACCACCGCCGTTCGTCCGCCTCATGTTCCGGGCAGTGGTCCACTTCCGGACAATGGCCGTGCCCCGCAGAGCACGGCTGCGGGCTTCCGAACCACCCTGGGGATCTTCAGCCGGCCCGGCGGCGCCGCTCGGGTCCGCGGCCGGTCGCACGACCGGCGTCCGCCATCGGGCAGCGCATTACTGAACGCGCGCGGGAGCCGGTTGCACGAACTCAGTCAAACGCGGGGCGCTCCAAATCCCGCACCGGAGACACGTAGGGGTCGTCGGTGGTCGCCAGGCGAAACTCCTCACGGGCTCGGGCGATCAGCTCCGGCTGGTGGAGGAGATCGCAGGCCGATGCGGCGAGGACCTGTGCGGCAAAGAGCATTCCCTTCCGACCGATGGAGCTCCCGACGCTCACGACATTCTGCCAGGAATGACTCGGCATCCCCAACGGAGCCGTCACCGTGCGCACCTGGGCGGTCGGCACGACGTAGGACACGTCGCCCACATCGGTGGACCCGCCGACCAGTTCGCCGTACCCAGAGTGCGGGGCGATCCCTTCGAATAAATCGGTCCCGGCGTCGCCCGGCTGGCCCACAGAGACACCCCACCGCCGGAGGTCCTGAACGGCCTTGGGAAGGGCCCCGGGGGCGAAGGTCGCCTGCAACTGGCGGGCCAGGGCCTTTTCTTCGGCGGTAAATTGGGGAGCTCCGATGGCCTCGAGGTTGCCGTGCAGAACGTCACCGAGCGCTTCATTGGCCAGCGTATCGTAGCACCCGGCGATCAGTCGAACCTCGTGGGCGGTCCCGGTCATCAGGCAGGCGCCGCGCGCGATGTCGAGGAGGCGGTGGTAGACCTCATCCACCTGGGCCCGATGCGGCGCGCGCACGTAGTACCAGACCTGGGCGCGGGCCGGGACCACATTCGGAGCCTGACCGCCGTCGGTCACCACGTAGTGGATGCGCGTCGAGCTGTGCACGTGTTCGCGCAGGAAGTTGGCGCCGACGTTCATCAGTTCAACGGCATCCAGGGCACTCCGTCCATCCTCCGGGGTGGCGGCGGCGTGCGAGGGCACCCCGGAAAAGGTGAACCGCGCGGAATTCATCGCGGTCAGGTGTTCAACCATCACCCGATTGATCGATCCCGGGTGCCACGTCAACGCACAGTCGACATCGTCGAAGAGACCGGCCTTGACCATAAAGACCTTCCCGACCAACGTCTCCTCGGCCGGGCAGCCGTAGAACACGACCTTCCCGCGGAGCTCGCCCCGTCGGATCGCATGCCGGACGGCCATCGCGGCCGCGGCTGCGGCCGTCCCCAGAAGGTTGTGACCGCAGCCGTGGCCGGGACCCTGCGGAATAAGCGGGCGGGGTTCGGTCGCTCCGCGGGCCTGGCTGAGCCCGGGCAGCGCATCGAACTCCCCGAGAAGGGCGACGGTGGGCCGACCATCGCCGTAGGCGGCCACAAACGCCGTGGGCATCCCGGCGACCCCGCGCTGGACCGAGAATCCGGCCGCCTCGAGCGCATCCGCGAGCGCGGCGCTGCTCTTGGCCTCGTGGAGACCGAGCTCGGGGGTTTCCCAAATGCGGTCGCTCAACTCGGCGAACAGCGGCGATTGCTCCTGCACGAAATCCAAGACGGACTGTAGCGGCATCGTCTTCCCTCCAACGCACATGTCCCGGCTGATTGAGCACGCCATTGGCCGGCGTCTCTAGACATTATTCACCGCCACCGAAGGCCCCTTTGCCGCCTGGGGCGCGCAGGACGGGGCGGCGAGGGCGTCGTATCTGACGGGGTGCCCGCCGTACGCAGATCGTCCTCTCACAATCATCGGGCTGGGCCACCGGGAAAGGACGATGGCGGCGGAGCTCGCACCACGCCGTACGGACGCGAGGATGCTGCCCTGCTCCATCGTCCCGATCCCGCCGGTGAACACGGCGGCCGGCATGCGGCGACGGTCACGATCGGTGAACCCTTCGCGCTCCTCTGATGAAACGGGGATGGCGTTGACCCGACAGGATCTCACAGCGGCGCTCCCCGACCTCAACGAATCGATCCGCCCTCTGGGCCTCCGATCGGGTGCGGAGATCTGGCGCGATCAAGACGGCATCCCGCACATCACGGCGGCCTCGGCCCATGATGCGTTCTTCGTTCAGGGGTTCGTGCACGCTCAGGATCGCCTCTGGCACATGGAGTACGATCGGCGCCGCGCCTACGGGCGTTGGGCGGAGTACGCCGGCCCGGCCGGCCTCGCGCAGGATATCTACCTCCGCCGCCTCCGGCTCGGTGTGACGGCCCGTCAAGATTACGATGCCGTGAATCCGTCCACGCGTGAGATGCTCGGAGCGTACGCCGCCGGGGTGAACGCGTTTCTCGCCGCGGCGCGGACCCTTCCCGTCGAATTTCAGCTGCTGGACGCCCGTCCCGAACCTTGGACGCCGTGGGACAGCGTGGCCGTGTTCAAGGTGCGGCACGTGGAGATGGGCCCCTGGCAGGCTAAGCTGTGGCGCGCCCGGCTCCTCCGCCACCTGGGCCCGGACCTGACGGCGAAGCTCTGTCCCGGCACCCAGCCGACCCCCACGCTGATCATCCCTCCTGGAGTCGAGTACCGCGGACCCCTCCCCGATGGGCTCGAAATCCTCGCCGCCGGGGCACCCGCTCTGGCGGAGGCCGGTGATTGGGAAGGCGGGAGTAACAGTTGGGCCCTCTCCGGACGGAGAACGGCATCGGGCAAACCCCTGGTCGCCGGGGATCCGCATCGGGCCCTTGATGTGCCGGGCGTCTACTATCAGAATCACCTTGCCTGCCCCGACTTCGACGCGATCGGACTGTCGTTCCCCGGGGTCCCCGGCATGCCGCACTTCGGCCATAATCGGTTCGTCGCCTGGTGCGTCACCCACGCGATGGCCGACAACCAAGACCTCTTCATCGAGCGCTTCGACCCGGCAGACCCCGGCCGGTACCTGTTCCAGGGCGCCTGGCGGCGGGCGACCGGCGTCCGTGAAACCATTCGCGTGCGCGGCGCCGCGCCCGTCGAAATCGAAGTCACCGTCACACACCACGGACCGGTCGCTCTTGGTGACCCGCGGCGCGGGCACGCGATCGCCTTCCGCTACAGCGCGACCAGCGACGCGAACCACACCTTCGAGGTATTCCAGCCGATGCTGCGAGCGGTGTCCGCCGATGATCTGGAAACGGCGATGAAGCCCTGGGTCGACCCCGTGAACAACTTCGTGTTTGCCGATATCCACGGGGCGATCGGCTATCGAACGCGAGGCCGGGTCCCGGTGCGGGCCGCGGCCAACGCCTGGCTCCCCGTGCCCGGTTGGGACGGCGCCCACGAGTGGCAGGGCGTGATTCCCTTCCAGGACATGCCGGCGCAGCGGGACCCCGAGACCGGGTGGATCGCGACGGCCAACAGCAGGATCGCCGGGCCTGACTACCGATACTACTTGGGGCTCGATTTCGCCCCCGACTTTCGTACGCGGCGCGTCATCGCGCGCCTCCAACCCCTCGATCGGGCGACATCACCCGACATGGAGGCGATCCACGCCGACCGGGTGTCGATCCCGGCCCGCGAGCTGGTCAGCCTCCTCGAGTCCGTCGCCCCGACGGATTCCCTGGCGCGGCAGGCACTCGACCGGCTCCGCGCCTGGGATGGTACGGTAGACCGCGACGGCGTGGCGCCGACGATCTACGCCGCGCTGCGAGAACGGCTGATGCGCGACCTCCTGTCCCCGGTCCTCGGCCCGCTCGCCGCCGAGGCCTTCGCCGCCGTGCCGGGCGGTGCGGTCAATCACGTGGCCAGGCTCAAGGGTCTCCTCCCCGAATGGATCGGCCGCGACGACCGCACGCTGCTCCGGCCGGGAGAAACGTGGGCGAGCGCGCTGAACCATGCGCTTGAGGGGGCGGTGGCAGATCTCAGGGAAACGCTCGGCCCGAATCCCGACGCGTGGCGCTGGGGACGGCTCCACGTGGCGCAGCCCCATCACCCACTCTCCGCGACGTTCCCTGGAGACGCTGCGCTGCTCGATCCACCGGCGGTTGCGGTGGGCGGCGATGGCGAGACCGTACAGGCAGGGGGGTTCGTCCCCGCGTCCGGCTACGCGGTGACGCTCACATCCGTCGCCCGGTACGTCTTCGATCTGGGGAACTGGAGCAGGAGCGCGTGGATCGTCCCCCTCGGCGCCTCCGGGCACCCGGGCAGCCCGCACTACGCGGATCAGGCATCGGACTGGTCAGAGGCCCGCCTTCGGCCGATGCGCTACGATTGGAACCGCATCCGCGCGGAAGCGGAGCGCCATCAACGCCTCGATCCCGGGGAGAAGATCTGACGTTGGGCGAACCCTGCGATCATCACTCACGACCGAGGAGGACGTCACATGGACAGCGACACCGCAAGGGCGTCTGCAGACTCCAGCCGTCACCTGCTTCGCCACTGCGTCGCCACGCTGGCCTATCGGGCGGGTAAAGCCGTGCGCGGCGCGCCCGATGGCTTTGGAGACCTGCGTGTGTCCGCGGCAACCAGAAGTTCGGGTGAAATCCTCGCCCACATGGGGGACCTCCTCGACTGGGCACTCTCCATCGCGCAGGGGAAGCAGCAATGGCACACTTCGGCACCGCTGCCGTGGACGGCCGAAATCCAGCGCTTCTTCGCCGCGCTGGAGGCATTCGATGGGCATCTGGCCTCAGGCGGTCCCCTTCACGTGTCGCCGGGCAAACTGTTCCAGGGGCCAATCGCGGATGCGTTGACGCACGTCGGGCAGCTTGCCACACGCCGCGGCCTGGCCGGCGCTCCGGTCCGGGGCGAAAACTACTTCCTTGCCGATATCGCCATCGGTCGCGTGGGTCCCGAGCAGTCCCACCCCCGGCGAGAGTTTGATTGATGCCGACCGCAACCGGTCGGGCGGACGCGCGTCATTCGATTCGGCCGGGATGCGCAGGCCTTGGGGGGTGCGGCAGGAAATCGTTCCCCAACACCGGCCGGATCCCGGCGGGGTCGCCCTCTCGCTGAGGCGGCGGATCGAACAGAAGGAGGAGAGCAGTGGCGCGGTTTACGGTCATCATTGCGGTGGGGGCGGGCCGTCGGGGGCCGGATGGAACCAACACACCGGAAACGGAAGCCCTGGGCCCGATCGGGGCGGAGTGCATTGAGGTCGCCGCCGCCACGGAGGACGAGTTCATCAGCGCGGCGCGGAAGGCCGACGCCCTGATTTCCAAAGGGCGACCCATCACCAAGCAGATCATCAACGGCCTGGAGAAGTGCAAGGTCATTGCCTTGGGCAGTGTCGGCGCCGACACCGTCGACCTGGCCGCGGCCACGGCCCGCGGGATCCCCGTCACCAATGTCCCGGACACGTTCATCGAAGAAGTGGCCGACCACGCGATGATGCTGATCCTGGCCACCTTTCGCCGGGTCATCACGATGGACCGGTACGTGCGGGACGGGCGCTGGCGGGACGGCCGACCGCTGCTTTCACAGTACCCTCGGCTACTGGGCCAGGCTCTTGGCTTCATCGGCTTTGGGCACGTGGCCAGGGCGGTCGCGGCCCGCGCGAAGCCCTTCGGCGTGAGGTTGCTGGCGTACGACCCATATATCGAGGAGTTGGTCATCACCCAGTGCGGCGCGGAACCGACGGGTTTGACGGAACTGCTGCAGCGGTCTGACCTCATCTCCATGCACGCCCCGGCGACGGCAGATGCACACCATCTCTTGACCGAGACGCACTTCCGGCTGATGAAACGGGATGCGCTGTTCATTAACACCGGTCGCGGTCCAACCGTGGACGAAGCGGCGCTGATCAAAGCCCTGCAAGAGCATTGGATCGCCGGCGCAGGGTTGGACGTGCTCGAACAGGAACCTCCCGACCCGACCAATCCCCTGCTGCGCATGGACAACGTCATCCTTACCCCGCACGTGGCCTCGGCCTCCGCCCGGATGGATCCCTCGCGGTGGCGGCGGGTGGGCCAGGAAGTGGCCCTGGTGCTGAGCGGCCGGCGGCCGATGAGCTGCGTCAACCCCTCGACCCTGGACCGAACGGGGCTGGTGCGGTGGCAGCCCTATTCCATGGAACGTGGGCCGGGGGCGTGAGCGCCACCATCAATCCCAACCAGGCGACGTCCGACAACGGAGAAGGGAGCGGAGAAGAGAGGGAGCGCGGGGACCCCGGCCAGGGGCGGTGCGTATCCGAAGGGGGGACGAGGGGCTGAACGCGTTGACGCACGACGTGACCTGCGAGCGGAACGTCATGGTGCCACTCGCCGACGGCACGCTGCTCGCCACGGACGTCTACCTGCCGCGAGGAGCGCCCGGGCCGTGGCCGGCGATTCTGGAACGCACCCCCTACGATAAACTCGCGGCCAGCCTCGTCCTCTCGGCCAAGTATTTTGCCGACCACGGATACGCGGTCGTCCTCCAAGACGTGCGCGGGCGATACGCGTCGCAGGGCGAGTGGTACCCGTTCGGCAACGAAGGCCCCGATGGCGTTGAGGCCCTGGCGTGGGTGCGGCGCCAACCATGGTGCGACGGACGGGTGGCAACGATGGGCCTCTCCTATTCTTCCTGCACCCAAACCGCCATCGCCGCGATGAATCCACCCGGTCTGGCCGCACAGTTCGTCAGCCACGGTTTTCATAACTATCACACCGCGTCGATGCGCCAGGGCGGGGCGCTCGAGTTGCGGTTCTTCCTCTACGCGTTCATGATGGCCTCGACCTCGATAGAGGCGATCGCCGATCCGGTGAAGCGGGTGGCCTTGGAGCGCGCCTGGGCCGACGTCCGGTCCTGGCTGGCGCAGGTGCCGCCCCGGGCCGGCCTCACCCCTCTCCGCCACGTGCCGTCCTACGAGAGGTGGCTCCTCGATATCTGGCAGCACGGCGAGTACGACGACTACTGGCGCAGCCGCCCCGCGTATTCTATTGAAGGCCTCTACGATCAGCACGCCGACGTTCCCATCTACCTGTGCGGCAGTTGGTACGACTCCTACGCGCGCTCCACCGTCACGAACTACGTAGAGTTGAGCGCGCGCAAAACCGGGCCGGTGCGGCTGATCATGGGACCGTGGATCCACGGGGGAGCCAACATCGACCTGTCATACGCCGGAGACGCCGAGTTCGGTCCCGACGCCCCCCTCGGCTACAATCATTTTCGGCTGCGCTGGTTCGACGCGGTGCTGAAGGGCGCGCCGAACCACATGCTCGAAAAGCCGCCCGTGCAGATCTTCGTGATGGGCGGGGGGTCGGGCCGCAAGGTCGCCGGAACCGGGAGGCTCGACGTGGGAGGGCGGTGGCGCGACGAACGGGAATGGCCGCTTCGCCGCACCGACTACCGGCCCTACTACCTCCGACCCGGGGGGGGGCCTTACGCCGGAGAAACCGCCGGCCGACGCCGCCCCCTCCCGCTACATCTTCGATCCAAAGGATCCCGTCCCCACGATCGGCGGGAACATCTCCGTCGGCTACGACCTCATGCCGGGTGGGGGGTTCGACCAGCGCGGGGGCCCCCGCGTCCACGGGGCGAAAAACACCCTCCCCCTCTCCGCCCGTCGCGACGTGCTCGTCTTTTCCACGCCCCCCCTGGGGAGGGATATGGAGGTCACCGGTTCCGTGGTCGTGGAGCTTTGGGCAGCCTCGACGGCCCCCGACACCGATTTCACCGCCAAGCTGATCGACGTCTACCCGCCAAACGGCGACTACCCTGACGGATACGAATTGAACATCGGCGACTCGATCCTGCGGGCGCGCTACCGCACTTCGCGCGAGAAACCGGATTTCATGGTACCCGGAACGGCCTATGTGTTCACGATCACGCTGTACCCTACGAGCCTCGTCTTCCAAAAGGGACACCAGCTCCGGCTGCACATCTCCTCGTCGAACTTCCCCCGCTTCGACGTCAACCCGAACACGGGAGGCCCTCTGGGGCTCGAGCAGATCACTCAGATCGCGGTTCAGACAATCTTCCATGATGCGGCGCGGCCCTCACACGTGCTGCTGCCCGTGATTCCCCTCTGATGGCCCGGGACGGACGGTGGGCGGCGCTCCCCTTTGGACCGGACGTCGCCCCGCGCCAGCAGCCGACCGGGCGCGCGCCGGAGCGCCATGCGTAGCGACGGGGCGGGCGGTTCGCCACGGGTCCCCGGCCCGAGCGACCTCCGCCCACAATTCCTCCTGCGCCCCGGGGTGGTCTTCCTCAATCACGGTTCGTACGGAGCCTGCCCCCGTCCGGTGTTCGACACCTACCAGCAATGGCAGCGGGAATTGGAAGAGCAACCGGTGGAGTTTCTCCACTACCGCTTCAAGGGACTGATGCGATCGGCGCGGGAGGCACTCTCGACGTTCCTCAACGTCGATCCGGATGACGTCATCTATGTCCCCAACGCCACGACCGGCCTCAACATCGTGGCCCGTTCCCTGGCGCTCCAGCCGGGCGACGAGATCCTGGGGACCGATCACGAGTACGGGGCGCTCGACCGGACGTGGAGGTTTGTCTGCGAGCAGCGGGGAGCCCGCTACGTGCGGGCCGGCGTGCCGGTACCGGTGGACTCCCCCGACCAGGTGGTGGAGGCGGTGTGGTCACGCGTCACCTCACGGACCCGCGTGCTCTTCCTCAGCCACATCACCTCGCCCACGGCGCTGATCCTCCCGGTCGAGCCTCTCCTACGGCGGGCGCGCCGGCAGGGGATCCTGACCGTGGTCGATGGGGCGCACACGCCGGGGCAGATCCCGCTGGATCTGCGCGCGCTCGACGCGGACTTCTATGCCGGGAACTGCCACAAGTGGATGTGCGCCCCCAAAGGATCGGGGTTTCTATACGCCCGCCGCGAGGTGCAACCCCTCCTGGCACCCTTGGTCGTGAGTTGGGGCTGGCGATCCGGGTTCATCGATGAACAGGAGTGGCAGGGGACCCGGGACATCGCCGCGTTCCTCTCCGTGCCGGCCGCGATCGAGTTTTTGCGGGCGAACAACTGGCCCGAGGTCCGTCGGACCTGCCACGCTCTGGCTTCGGCCGCCCGATCGGCGCTCCTGGCCCTTGGCGGCCTGCCCCCCCTCGCCCCGGACTCCCCCACCTGGTACGCGCAGATGGTGTGCGTCCCCCTCCCTCTCGCGGACGCGGACGGAGCGCGCCGCCGCTTGTGGTCCGAGTTCGGGATCGAAGCTCCGATCACCGTGTGGGACGGCCGCACCCTGATCCGGGTCTCCATCCAGGGCTACAACTCCCAGGCCGACATCGATGCGTTGGTGGCCGCGGCGGGCCGCCTGCTCGAGGCGGAGGGAGAGCGGCGCTAGCGACGCCGGGCCGCGGTGAAGTCCCGGACGGACTCCGGGACGCGGCCAACCGCCCGGGCGGATCGAGGGTGACGATCCATTCGCCATGGCGGAGCGAAGCTGCGGGGACCCGCGTGCGCACGCCTCAACCCCCGAACCAGCTCCCGATCGTTCCGACCGCGCTGCCCACGCGTTGTCGAATCGCCAGTTCGCATTCAAAGGCCCGCTGCCCGCGGCCCACGGCATAGTAGGCGAGCATCTTCACGCAATCCTTCGCCATGATGGCCGCCGCATGGGTGGCCCCGCCGGTGGATATCGGCCCGCGGATCAATGGGTGGGCCGCGGTCCTGCCTCCCCAATAGGCTCCGTAACGGAAGTACCGCTTGGTCATCCGGGACGCCCGAACGGAGTGCCGCACCACCGCTTGGCCGCAGTAGTATATGATCCCTCCGCTCCGGTACGTCCGATAGCAAAACTCGAGATCCTCGCCGGTCAGGCGACCCGACTTCGAAATGCCCAGCGCCGTTTCGAACACCCCGACACGTGTGAACGTACTCCTCCGGGCCGAGAAGTTTGCCGTCCACAGTGCGCGTGGGTGCGCAAGCCGGATGGTCCCCTCGCCCATATCGAGATGGGCGAAGAATGCGGCCATATCGTAACGGGGGGAGGCGTTGCGGAACCACAGCGGGCAGGCATCGGGGAGGACCAGCGCAATCTTGCCCCCGACGCACCACGCTTCGGGGTAGGCCCCATACGTGGCGGCCAGAACCTGCAACCAGTCGGGGGCCGGCGCGCAGTCATCATCAGTAAACGCCACAACCTCCCCCTGCGCCACGCGGATCCCGGCGTTGCGGGCGGCGGAGGACCCCTGCGTTTGCTCAAGGACGTACCGCACCTCCGGACGGGCGCGGCGCGCGTAGGAGCGAACCACCGATCGGGTCTCATCGGAGGAGTTGTTGTCAACGACGATGATCTCGTAGGGCGCATCCGTTTCCTGGGCAAGGAGAGCCTCGATCGCCGACGGCAGCATCCGTGCATTGTTGAAGGTCGGGAGCACGACGGAAAACGTGAGCGGTCCTCCGCCCGCGATCGCCTTGATCATTTGCGTAGGGGCAGGCGGCTCCGGACGCCGCCGGCGATCAGCGCCAGCAGTGCCTTCCGCCGGAGGTTCGGAGGGTAGGCCAGAACCGCCTGCACCGCGGCCGTTCCGAGCCTCCGGGCGTCGAGGCGGCCCTCGGCTCGGCCGATCGCCGCCGTCTCCCACCAAACATCTGCCAGCAACCGCCGCCGCCGGAGCCACATACCGGTCCCCCGGGTGGGTTCGGCCAGGAATATCGCGCAGAACTCGCGGGCGGCGGCGAGGGGTGCCGCTGATGTCGCGGCGATGGCCCCGGCGACATGCGCCAGGCTCGCCCTCGCGCCCGGGTCGACGGCAAACTCGGGAAAGGCGGCAAGGGCCAAGCCGAGATGATGCCGCGCCGCCTCGTACCGACGGAGGACTACCAGTTCCCAGGCAACGCTCAGGTCCACGTTGGCGCGGATCTTCCGCGCCAACCGGGATGACCCGGGTTCCGCACGCAAAGCCAGCGCCCCTTCGACCACGGTGTGCATGGCACGTGCAAATGTCCCATCGGCGATCATCTTCGACCACGACCCGTCCAAGGACCGCTGGTACACCGCCACGATCCCGGGGACGAACAGGAATGGAACGCGATGGGCAAGCCGCAACCACAGGTCGAAGTCTTCTCCGATCGGCAGGGTTTCGGTGAACCTGGCCGGTTCGAGCGCATCGCGGCGGAGAAGAACGCCCAGCGTGTTGCCGCAGAAGTTCTGGAGAAGAAGCCGGCGAAAAATATCCCCGGACGGCGCGGTCCTCGAGTCGGGGCAGACCGATTCGCGATCCTGAAACCTGACGACGGCTTGACTGTAAACGACTCCGATTTCGGGGTGTGCCACCATAGCGGAAACTTGGAGGCGAAGCTTGTGCGGAAGCCAGACGTCGTCGTCGTCCAAGAACGCCACGTAGTCTCCACGACACACCTCGATGCCCGCGTTCCGCGCCCTACTGATCCCCCGGTTCACCGGAAGGCGGATGAAGCGGACGGTTGGATAGCGACCCGCAACCTGAGGCGTCTCGTCGTCGGAGGCATCGTCGACGACGATGACCTCGAGATCAAACTCCCGGCCTCTCCCGGCCTGCGCAAAGACCGAGTCCAGGGCCCCCGGCAGTACTGTTGCTCGATTCCGCGTCGTGATGACGACGCTAACCAGTGGAGGCTTTTGTGTCATTGCGCCCACTTCATGACCGGCCATCACCCCACCACCCCAGGCGCCCGCCGCCGCCCGTGCTCTCGGTCGGGGCCGCACGATCGCCCCGTCCTGCGTTCGTCGTCGGGGAAAGGGCGATGACCGTGCTCTTCCGGCCTCGTTGTTAGGTACCCCAAAAGAATGACGTGAAGGACCTCGCCGGCGGATCCGATCGACGCCGTTCGCGTTCGGGACTCCGACCGAGGGACAAACCGTCCACTCCCCTCAGCATATGCGGGGCTCAACTCACGGCGAGTGCTCACCGACATCATCGCACCCCCACAAGGCGGTACACCGTGAAGTCGCTTGGCGCGGCCAGGACGTTGCGGTATTATCACACTGCCCGGGGACTCAACCGAGGGCGAAACGGGCGGTGAAACTCGTCGGGGAAGCCGCCTGGAGGGAGGAGCCCGGACGTGAAACACCCTCACGACCGTCGGCTGGACAGGGAGGGAGCGCTCGTGGAATCCGAAGTCATCCCGGACGCGCACACGACGTTCCGCATGCCTGTGGGATCCGGCTTGCGGCGACTCACCCTGAGGGTACGGGATCTCGACGCCGTGCAGTCGTTTTATGCCGAGCGCGTGGGGATGCCGCTTCAGAGGCTCAACGTGGACAGTATCGAACTGACGCCGGCTGGCGGCGCATTTACGCTGGAACTGATCGCATCCCCGCAGGCGCCGCAGCGGCCTCACCCGTCGGTGGGACTCTACCACTTCGCGCTGCTGCTTCCCGGCCGAGCCGCTCTGGCGGCGGTGATCCGGCGCCTTCTGGAGGCGAAGTGGCCGCTCGACGGCGCGAGCGACCACGGGGTATCCGAAGCGTTCTATCTGCGAGATCCTGAGGGGAACGGGATCGAGCTCTACTGCGACCGCCCCCGGGAAAGTTGGCCCGTCCGTTCGGGAGGGGTTGAGATGGTGACCAAGCCGCTGGACGTGACCGGCCTGCTCGCGGAGGCGAAGTCGCCCGGCCCATTGGATCCGGCGACGGTGTTCGGCCATATCCACCTGCACGTCGCCGATCTGGGCGAAGGCGAGCGCTTTTACGCGGGAGGCCTGGGTCTCGATGTCACGCAGCGTTCGTATCCCGGCGCGTTGTTCCTTTCCGTTGGCGGCTACCATCACCATGTGGGCCTCAACACATGGGCTCAAGGCCGGCGAGCAGCCGAAGGTGCAACCGGCCTGACCCGGTACGCCTGGGCCGTGCCCGCTGGGGCGCTCCCCCGGCTGGGGGGGCACTTGCGTGCCCGCAACGTGCCGTTCGAAGAAGTCGAGGCGGGGATCGCGCTCAGTGACCCCGCGGGCGTCCGGATCGAGATCCGCGAAACCTAGCCGATCCAGCGACCTCCGACCCTCTTCCGGCACCATGCCGTGCCGCCCCGGCCGGCGAAGACCGTTACCGATCGGTCGGGGTGAATGTTCGAAGATAGTTGATCACATGCCAGCGCTCGGCGTCGGACAGCCGATGCTCGAACCCCGGCATGCCGGTACCCCCCATGCCGTAGGTGATCCAGAAGAACAGCCGGCCGTCGGGATGCGTATGGCCCGACGCAAAATGGATCATGAAATCCGTGGGCGGGGGGTAGAGGTTCACCGCCGCGGCGCCGTCGCCACGCCCCTCCAACCCGTGACACGTCTGACAATACGTTTGGTACACGCGCCTGCCGATGGCAATGGACGCGGCGGTCGGGGGATAGGGGTTGCGTCGAGCATCGATCCCCACGTGATTGCTCGGGGGCGACAAGAGGGATCCCCTGACCACTACCGCCGCCCCCGCGATGGCGAACCCCACCGCGATCGCTACACGATAGCGCCTTGCCGCGAACGGCGGCCCTGTCCTCCGCCACCCCATGACGGCTAGAAGAAACCCCGCCAATAGACACCCCATCCCGATGAACAAGGCCCCGCTCATCATCCGTCACAGGTACCGATGGCAGGTACGGGGAGTGGCCCCGGCGTACGAGCGAACGTGCAAGGTTTGGGATGCTCGTCGCACAACACCGGCGACACCCATTCGCCTCCTCTGCATCTGCGACAACCACTCATCGATGCTCCCCGCCCTCGTTTACCGATCGAGGAGGACGGCTTATCGGCCCCCCGAATAGACCGCTGCGAGGCTGGATTCTGCCGGGGTGGGCGCCAAGGACATGCGGAATTGGATGGAGTCGATTCGGATCAGCCTCTCCCTCTTGCTGCTCTTGGGGGGGACGGCGACATTCCCCGCCACGTGGCCGCCGGCCTCTTCGCATGCGTCCGCTGCCAGTCCTCCTGGCCTCCCCTTCCCCGCTCGGGACGTGCTGACCCAAGCCAATGACAACGCCCGCACGGGCGCCTATCTGGCCGAGCGGACGCTGACACCGACGGCGGTGCGCTCTCCGCGGTTCGGCAGATTGTATACGCGCTTCGTTGACGGCGACGTTCAGGCACAACCGCTGTACGTCCACGACGTCCGCACCCGCTCCGCGGGCGTCAAGAACCTCGTTTTTGTCGCCACCGCCAAAAACATTGTGTACGCCTTCGACGCGGACGACCGGCAACCGAGTCCCACCTCTGGGGTGGTGTGGAAGATCTCGCTCGGCCCGTCGCGGCAATTGCGCCGGCCCACGTGTGCACCGGGGCAGGTGCGGAACTGCGACAGCCGCGACGGCGGAGAGGTCTGCGCCCAGACCTACAACGGCTTTGTCGGCGTCACCAGCACTCCGGTGATCGATCGGCAGGCGGGGATCATGTACGTCGTGGCCAGGGTCTCCACGCACAAAGACGCGCCCGACGACGGAGCGAACTATCTGTACGCGATCGACATAGCCGACGGCAGCTATCGATTGCCTCCGCGGAAGATCGACGGGATCGATCGCCAAAGCGGCGATGTCCTCGACGCTCACTGCCAGCGGAATCGACCGGGACTTTTGCTGCTCGGAGGCATCGTCTATGTGGGCTACGGCTCGTTGCAGTGCGATGGGTTCTGCCCCATCACGCGCAAGCCTTACCACGGCTGGATCCTGGGGTATCGGACCTCTGACCTCGCCCAGGTGGCGATCTTCAACACGAGCCCCGGCGGCGCGGGGGCGTCGGTCTGGCAGTCGGGGAGCGGGCTCGTTGGGCTGCCGAACGGGACGATCTATGCCGAGACCGGGAACGACTACATTGCCTGCGACGACCCGAGGTTCACGGAAGCCTTTAAGGCCAAGTACTTTGACAAGTGCTCACCGGCTGAGGTCCGGTTGGGCAATAGCTTTGTGAAGCTGCGGGTCACGGGCCCCCCCCCCGGCCTTGCGCTCGCGGGGTATTTCAAGCCGAAGAACGCCGTCCAGTTGCGGGATGCGGACGTCGATCTTGGGGCGGGGGGACCGATGGCCCTGCCCGGGGGGCGATTGATCGGCGGCGGCAAGCAGGGGAGGTTTTACGTCCTCGATGCCGCGGACATGCACCTGACCCAAGACGACCAGCAGCCCGCGCCGGCATCCTCGGAGGGATTTCAGGCATTCTTCAATACGTGGCACCTCGACTCGCACCACCCCCGTTGCTCCTACAATGTGACGGCCGGCAATTGTTATGTCGATCCGAGCGCGTACGGAACCGCGGAGACCTTCGGTGCGAACATTCATGGGGCGCCGGTCTACTGGCAGGGGCCCAACCCCCGTTACGGGCTGATCTACAAAATGGCCGAGAAAGATTACCTAAAGGCATTCGCGTACGATTTGATCAAGAACCACGTCGGCGAGCGAGCTGAGCTCGTTGCCGCCGTTCGTCCGCCCGACGGGATGCCGGGCGGCTTCAGTTCGTTGTCGGCAAACGGCCGCACGGGCGGCATCCTCTGGACATCGTTTCCGGATGGCGATGCCGAGTGGACCAATCGCCCCGGGGTCCTCGCTGCGTTTGATGCGCTGACCCTTCGGGTGCTGTGGAGTGACCCCGGGCTGGCCCCGGACTCCGGCGGGACGGCAGGCCGCTCGCCAGGGGGGGATGATCGCGTGCTTTTTTCGAAGTTCACCCCGCCAACGATTGCGGACGGCAAGGTCTTCTTGGCGACGTTCTCAAACCAGCTTCTTGTCTATGGGTTACGGGACCGCTAGCCCCGCCGTCCAACGCCCCCACGACACGATCGGCCGAAGGGGCCGTCCCCCGGCCCGCGCGTTAGGCCGTTCGTGGATCACGGTCCCGCCGGGACGAAAGTCCCCAAGCTGTCTGCGGTCACTAACAACTGTTGGCTCCCGTCGAACCGCGTCACCGGCAATAGTTTCCACCCGCCGCCGTCCGATTGGAGCACCGCGGTGCCATGCACCGCGTATCGGAGGACCACCGTGACGGGGTGTGCGAGTACGGCCGGCGTCGCCGACGCCGAGTAAGTAGCCTCGATGCGGTAGGCGTTCCCCTCAAAGCGCCGGCCGGCCGGCACGGGGGCGACGGTCGCAGGATCGAGGGGAGTAATCATGATCCTCACCGAGGTTTCCCCCGCCCGACCTGCGAGAGCGCCGGCCGGGAAGGTCACCAGGGCTTGATCATCATCGGTGTCGACCTCAGCGGCTCGCGACCCCTGAGGGTCGAACGGGACCGTTCCGATTCTCGGTTCGGGACGCCGATTGTCCCCGGCGCGATCCCCCGGTGGGTGCACCCAGCGGTACGGAGGTAGCGGCGCCAGCCCATCATACAGCAGGCGAACCGGGAGCGACTGCGAGGCGGCCACGGCCGCGAGGTACACGAGGACGGCAGCCATCCCCCATCCAATCGGGGGAATCTTCGCACGGATGCAGGGGTGTCCCCTCACGTTCCTCCTCGAGGATTAGGGCCCCCGTTCGCGGGAATCACCGGCCCTTGCCTCGGAGCAGGGTCGCGCGCACCGAATGAGAGATCGCAGGCGTCTGCGCCGGACCCCTATCGCCTCGCCGAAAGCAGATCGCCGTCCCCATCGGCCCACCGCAGACCCGGCGGCGAAAATCCTCCCGAGGGCACGTCGCCCAACCTCGGCCGGGCGCGGTACCGTGCGTCAACGTACGGTCCGCCGCCGGCCGGCAAACCCCGCGACCAGCCCCGCCGTGCCGAGCGCAACGCCGGCGATCCCCACCACCCGGGCCTGCGATGCGCCTGCCGACGCATCGCGCGCAGCGGATAGCGCCCCGTCGATCCGAGGGCCCAGGCGGTCCAGGTGACCGGCGATTTCTCCGATCGAAGGATCCTTGGCGGGGAATTCGATCGCCGATGGATCGACCACTGGGTCAAACGTTGTCTCCGAGCTGGTAAACGACTCGTCGACCTTTTGGGTGCCGATCGTCCCGACAAAATGGAACGTGTAGTTACCCGGCCGCGTCGGGATAATTGCGGCGCGGTAGTCACCAGGCGTGCCAATGCTCTTCTCAAACGCGGGCGTGAGCGGCTGCGCCGGCATGCGCTCCTTCCCGAAGATGACCTCGACCGTCAGGGTGTCACCGAGATCCGTCACCGGCTTGCCCCCCGAGTCCTTCAGCAGCAACTGCACGCCGTTTTTGAGACCGGCGTACACAGGCTCGTCCGCCCACCCGACGGTCATCTCGTACCCCCCCGCTTTTCGGTGCGTGTGCGCAAACACGGAGGGCGGCAGCAGCAGGAGCGGCGCACCTGCGATCAGACATCCGATGGCCATCAACACAACGCGCGCCATACCTCACCCCCTGAGGGAGAATTGCGACGTCGCCCCGAGCCTGACATCGTCCGTCCACATTCGCTCTTTCCACCGTCACCCGGAGGTCAACCACTTACGTGGCGGGCCTCGCCGAGGCTCCCTCGCGTTCTCCGCCTCGCCAGAGGAACCAATACAGCAGGGCAAGGAGCGGAATCGCGTACATCATCTGCCCCATCACCCACATCGCCGCTCCCCCCAGCCTGAGATCGTCGAGCGGGGAGAGCCCCCAGAGGCGCGGCACAACCGTGTAATACACGTACAGGGGGTGGTCGGCGAACGCCAGGTAAAATCCCAACATGAAGTTCACGACGTCGGCCACGCCGATCATCACCAAGCGCATCCCCACCGACGCACCGGCCAATCGAGGCGAAGGGGAGGCGATGATCCCCCAGAACAGCAGGCCGCCCGCCACAAAACTCGCGTGCTCCAGCGCGTGAATCGTCGGACTTCGCAGGGTCGCGTCGTACGCAGCGGGAAGATGCCAAAAGAGGAGAATCCCGTTGTAGAGGATGGTGACGGGGGCCGGGGATACGAGCTCGCGGTAAAGCCGCCGCAGGGCGGCCCGTTGGTAGACCCAGCCGATGAGGGTGGCCGGCATGCCCAGGACGAGCAACGGCGGGGCGACGATCATGAGCAACATATGCTGAACCATGTGCAGCGTGAACAGATACGCGGCTCCGGCATGGACGGGCGACAGGAGTGCAACGACCAGGACGAAGCACCCCCCCCAGAAATACAAAGGCCGGCGATCCCGGACGGGAAAGGACCGAAGGATCCACACGTAAACGGCCGCCGCCGAAATGATCGCGGCGACGATTGGGGGATCCCAACTCCAATCCGTCCACCGCAGCGTCGCGGTCATTCCGGGGCCCTCGCCTGCCGGTACGTCATGAGCCCATCGTGGGGAAGGACGGTCCCCCCCCGCCCGATCTGGTGAGACCTTGAACGACCGCGAAGGTCGCCAGCTCGACCCGATTGCGTAGATGGAGCTTAGCGAGAATATTTTGCAGGTGTCGCTTCACCGTGCCTTCCACGATGCCTACGGTGGCGGCGATCTCCTTGTTCGCCAGGCCGCGGGAAACAAGCGCGAGGATCTCCTCCTCCCGGGGAGTCAGCGTAGGGAGAGCTCCGCGAGGCACCGCGGTCTGACGCATGAACTCCCGGAGGATCCGTTCGGCGATCGCCCGAGGGATACGCGCATCCCCCTGCACGAGCGCAGTCAGGTACTGCAGCCACACGCCGGGATCGACGTTCTTAATGAGATACCCTTGGGCGCCAGACCGGATGGCTTCGAAGAGGTCTTGGGGATCGTCGGAGACGCTGAGCACGACGACCAACGTCGAGGGAAGTTCCTCCTTGATAATGCGGATGGCCTCGAGTCCATTGAGGCGCGGCATCCGCAAATCCATCAGCACAAGGTCGGGCGCGAGCTCACGCACGCGCGCGATGCCTTCGTATCCATCGCTTGCCTCGCCGATCACAACAAACTCGGGAGACTCGCCGAGGATCGCGCGGATGCCCCGACGGGCGAGGTCGCTGTCATCGACGATCAGCGTTCGTGTCATACTTGCGGCCCTACCCGTGAGCCTGGGGGATTCGGAAGATGACCGAGGTCCCACCCCCCCCAGGACCCCCCGTGATCGTGACCTTCCCGCCGACTGCTCGCGCGTGCTCGCGGACGGCGGTCAGCCCGTAGCGCCCCTCCCCAGGTCCCGGGGGAAGATCGGGAAAGCCCTTCCCATCGTCGCCGATGGCCACGATGACCTCACCAGCCTCCCAACCGATAGAGACCCTCACCGTGCGCGCTCGCGCATGTTTGGCCACGTTGTGGAGCGCCTCTCGCAAGATCGCCATCGCATGGAGTTGCGACTCCAACGCGAGTTTGGGGGGGCCTCCTTCCTCGACTACGCTGCCGGTGAGGCCGTGGATCTCCCCAAATCGGTCGACGTAGGTGCGGGCCCAGGCGGTAAACGACTGGCCCGGTTCAGGACCGGTGCGTAGGTCGAAAATCGCATCGCGAACGCTCTGGGAGGTATCCTGCACCGTCTGGACAATTTCGGCCGCAAGCGTACGGGCGCCGGTCGCGTCGGCAGGACCGAGGATACGACCGAGGGCAGTCGCCTTCACATTCAGGAAGAACAGCACCTGGGAGATGCCATCGTGCAACTCCCGGGCCAACCGTTCGCGCTCCTGAGATACGGCCTGCTGGATTTCCGTTGCTCGCAACTGCGCATCGGCCGCCTCGAGACGCCGATAAATGGGCACGAGGATCAACGCGGAAATGCAGAGGGCGGCAATCCCAGTAAGCGCATTCCCCAGCATCTCAGGCACCAGGCCATGCAAGACCTCGTGCCGGACTACTTCAGCCCCAAAGACGACGAGCGCGGGAAGAAGGACGATCGAAAGGCGGAAGGCGAGGCGCCAGGCGTGCGGGGGAGTAAAACGGACAAGCCCCCAGGGGGTCGCTTTTCTCCCCCACGGGTGCATCACTTCACCTGGCCGCGCCATATCGCCATTATAGGCCGATTGGCCGCCCTTCCACGTCCTGTCACTCCCTTCGCCTAGAGTTCAAGCAGCGCCGGCTTTGGCACTCCAATCTTCGGTTGTCCGTATCACCAAAACCGCAGGATTGCGTACGTCATCGTGCTCGCTTCGGCGATGAGAGACAACGGCGGCCGGCTCCCGTCCGGATCGCCGGGGGTCATCGCGGCCATCGTCACCGAGAAACCAAAAGAACCCCGCTTCGTCGCGCCGTCGTCGGCGGAAATCGCGTACCATCGGACGGCGTATGTTCCGGGGCCGAGGTGGGGAGGCACAATTTTAAGCACGGTGTGGTTGGGCACGTTCGTGTCGAGCCCACCCGAGGCGAGAACCTTCTGATGTACATCAACCAGGTGCAGGCTGCTCCCCTTCGCGAGTGCCTCACTGAACCACGCCCGAATGACCGGTGGGGACAGCTTGAGAGATGCCCCGTTGATCGGAGAGGATTTCACCATGGCCGCATGGCTCCACGCCGGAGACGGGGAGAAGAAAGCCCCAATGACCGTGACCAGGCATGCTCCAAGCAAGAAGAACAGCCGCATCAATCCACCCCCTCCAGCAACCTTGGCACGGCACGACCAACCCGGCTTCCGCTATCGGCACCTTACCATCTGTGCGGACCGGCGGCAATGTGACGAAAGTAGTAGGAGCAACGACCATTCCGTCCAGCCGAGCGCGTTCAGGAGATCAAATCATAGTCGTCTATGCGCCAGAGGATCTCCGCGTATGGTGGATGAATCGTGATGCCGAAATCGGGATGAATACGGTGATCGGAGGCGAGGTGCCGCCATCCCGTCGAGTCTCTTAAGTTTAGCCCACTGGCAGGCAGGGACGTGTCGGCCGCCCCTGCGCAGCCGCGATCCGCCCGGGCGACGCGCTCATCGTCGCCCCTCAAAGGCGAGGCGCAGCCCGGCGCCAATCAAGATCGTCCCGGTGAACCGATCCAAGGTGCGCGTCACTGTAGGACGATGGAGAAATCCAGCCATTGATCGCGTCGCGATGATCAACGCGGCGAGCCAGGGGATCGTCTCGGTTATGTGGACCGCAACGAGGAGTGCAACGAACGGTCCCACCGCCACCCCAGCCGGGACGAACTGCGGCAGGAACGTGACGTAGAAGACTCCCACTTTTGGATTGGTCAGGTTGGACAGCAACCCGCGAGCAAACCACGCCGCGGCGCCGCGGTCGTACGCGAGGATGGTCTCGCGACCGATTGCCGGCTCGCTCGCGGGGGTGCGCGGCGCGTGGTCCCCGTCCGGTACCCCACGGTGTGAGCGCAACACCAGGTGCGCGCCGAGCCAGGTCAAGTAGGCGGCGCCGATCCCGCGCAGGATGGTGTACGCCAGATGGGAGGCGGCGAGCAAGACGCCGACCCCAAGCGCCACGGCGAGCCCCCAGATGAGCAGCCGCAGCAGATGCCGAACGAGGTGGCGGCGGCACGGCGAGGTCCTTCGACTGCAGTCGTCCGCAGCACGAGCGCCGTATCCAACCCGGGGGTAATGATCAAGACTGCAGCCGCGGCTGCAAAAGCGAGCACAGCGACGGTTGGGGACATCAAGAACTCGTCGGCCATGTTTCGTGCCGCTCACGCATGAGATCCGAGGCTCCGCCTCTTGCCCAATGAAAGGCATTCAGTGTTGCTAAGAAACATGACTGGACGTCCTCACCTTGGGCAACCGCGCAGCCTGAGGGCTGCTCATTCACCTGTCGAGAATATGCGCCAGCAACGCATTGAGGTTCTCGTTAAGGATCGCCAGCCGTCAGAGTGGAACCCTGCGTTGGCGCGGCGGGGGCGTTCGCCGGAAACATTTGCTTAGATTGAGCGACCTGAGAGATAGGTAACAGATTGTACCGGACACATGGGTAACACTCCTTCCCTGAAAGGGGGGAGGGAAGATGCCCTGGAGGGAGTGTTCGGTGATGGACGAGAGAATGCG